>ERZ1674045.3-NODE-3-length-230824-cov-9.320286_pt1 | contig 230824 bp, 172 predicted proteins | sample MGYA00581131_ERZ1674045 | MGnify/ENA primary metagenome ERZ1674045 (study PRJEB41354, sample SAMEA4873299) | human saliva metagenome | biome: human-associated habitat [ENVO:00009003]; feature: mouth environment [ENVO:08000002]; material: saliva material...
ATCTGAGAATTCTTTCTCAAGACACACAAAGGCGAGATGCAGTTAAACTGTATCTCGCCTTTGTGTCATATCTTTTATTCGCCTTTAATCTAAAATGAATATACATTTGTTCTTGTAGTCTAGAACAATAGACTTGCCCCATAGGAATTGTGCATTGAGATAACCTTGTTTCTCGGGAGTAAAAAACATGTCTATTGTCTTATTGATAAAGCCAACTTTTAGTTGTGCCTGCTCAACAACTTGTAGCTCTTTTATGCTCAAGGATTCTGCAATATTAGCCGTTTGCTCTTGTTGAGTTTTAGTTGCGGCTATACCTAAAGACTGAGGAAGCTCATTTCTTCTACTGCCAGTATCAAAAAAGAAGTATCCCTTTTTGCCATTAACTTCTGCTTTAAGTATGATGTCATTAGGAAATATGGCTTTCCGGCTTGCCCATTTTATCTTCTGCTTTTGCTGGGGTAATTCTGTGAGGAACGATAAAACACTGTTTTTAAGGTCTATGTTCCACAAGTCTCTGCTTATGATATCTGCACCAATGATAAAGGAGGGGGCATATTCTTTAGCCTTTCCTTGCAAGTCCACGATGATGCACAAAACATTGTTATACACTTTCTCTCCAATAGCAAGTTGGGGTAAGTTTACTCGAGACACTGACATCGGAGTCTTTTGCGTGCTGTAGCTTATAGACGTAGTATCGATAGTAGAGAGTTGTAAATCTGCGGCAAAGGTGGAGTCTATCAAACAATAGGTACACCCAGTGTCAATAATTGCCGAGGTGTGGACGTTTTTCTCTTTAGACGATAGCAAGGCATCTACATATATCCAGTTATTCTTGGATGTGATGGGAATTTGTGCTGTCGAGCTGATAACAGATGCAATGGTTATTGAAAAGAGAATAAGAATGCGATTTATCATACAATAGGAGGTATTTAGGGGAGAATAATAGAAAAGAATATAATTGTACGATGCAAAGGTAATGCTTTCTGGTGAAAAGGAAGAGGAGAATTCAGATAATGAAAAATAACAGCAGAAAGGTTTTGATTGTTTCGTTTCTGATTCCTAATCTGGCACTTGCCATAAGGCACACAACTCATAATTCCTCGATAGTGCTTACGGAGCAAGAACTCCAAAGTATTTATGGAGGAAATATCTTTACCTCTATTTGGAATTGGATAAAGAAACATTTCTCTGTTCATGTAGATAGAGATGCTCAAATGGAACCTCATTGAGAGATTACTTTTACCCAGACATTTTAAGAGCAACAAGGAGCCTGCATATGCAGGCTCTCTTGTTGCATAATCTTACTCTACGAGCAAAATCCTTTTCTTAGTATAGTCTATAATAAAGGTTCTACCAAGTAGAAACTCTATGTTAAGATAGCCTATAGATTCATTTGTCAGTAGAAAGTCTATTGGCAAGTTTATAGAAGAAAGTGAAAACTGTGCCGCTTGGACTCTTTCTCTATTTTTCCATACTATAGGTGTTGCAATGTTAGCAAATTCTTTTACAATTGTATCAGTAGGTGGAATGCCCACCTCCTTGGGTAATTGATTATAGCGAGAACCCGTATCAAAGAGGAGAAATGCCTTCTTGCCATTTACTTTGGCTTTTAACACAATACCATTATAGAATAAGGCACTACGCTTGTCCCAAGTAATAACACGCTTATAGGAGAGTGGAGAGTTTTTGTCTAAACATTCTAAGATGTAACTCTTGAGATTAAATTTCCATAGCTCTTTGCTCAAGATATCTGCTCCAATGATAAAGCGATGATTTGTTTGGAACTTACCAGACAAATCTATTATAGCGCACTTGACTTCTGTGAACTCTTTTCCTCCCACACATAAAATAGGAATTGTGGTGTAGAAAATGCGAGTTCTATCTCGCGATGTGTTATATCCATTATAATCAGGATTCTGGGGCGTAATTCCACAAGAATCTACGGCAAAAGTTGAATCTATAACACAATAGGTGCATCCTGTATCTATCATTGCAGAAATTGGAAAACTCTTATCACCATATGAAAAAGATGCATCTACATACATCCAGTTATTCTTGGATGTGATGGGAATTTGTGCTGTCGAGCTGAGAATAGATACAATAGTTATTGAAAAGAGAACAAGAATGCGATTTGTCATATAACAAGGGGTTCTAGAGGATAATGATAGAAAAGACTGTAATTGTATGATGTAAAGATAATGCTTTCTGGCCAAAAGGAAGAGAAGAATTCAGATAATGAAAAATAACAGCAGAAAAGTTTAGCTTTTTTGTTCCGATCACTAATTTTGCGCTTGTCATAAGGCGCATAACTCATAATTCCTCGATAGAATGACAAACAATCATGTGCGCTTGCTTACGGAGCAAGAACTCCAAAGTGTTTATGGAGGTAATATCTTTACTTCTATCTGGAATTGGCTTAAAAAGCATTTTACTCGCAGGTTTCAAGTGACCCTGTAAATGGTCCATCTGTGGAAGGTCGTTTAATCTTTGACGTCTAACTCTCTACTCTTGTAGTAAAAAACAGGAACCTGCATTATTTTTTATGCAGGTTCCTATTTTATTCAAGGATAAAAATACATCTTCTTTCATAATCGAGGATGAATGACTTTCCTTGTAAGAATTGTATGTTTAAGTACCCTCTCTTTTCTGGAGTGAGATACATATCCATTACTTTGTTGATAAAGCCAACCTCGAGTAGCACATTTTCTGCAATTTGTAGCTCTTTTAGACTCATTGCTGATGCAATATTCGCTGTTGCCTCTTGCACAACTTTCGTAGCAGTGATGCCTGAAGATTGAGGAAGCTTATTTCTTCTTCCACCAGTATCTAAAAAGAAGTAAGTGTCTTCTCCATTAACCTTGGCTTTAATTATGATATCATTCTGAAAAACAGCACCTTTCCTCGACCATTTAATCGCTTTCTTCTGTTTGGGTAACTCTGTTGGAAAAGATAGTATATTCCTCTTTAAGTCCAAGTTCCATAAATGTTTACACAGAACATCATCACCAATAATAAAACTAGGGGCATATTCCTTGAATTTACTCTGAAGATTAGCTATATAACAATATAGATTATCATAAACCTTATCCCCAATGGATAATTGGCGCAATCTCGTTCCAAACACTTTAATTGGCTTTTCCTTTGTGTTATACATGACCCAAGTCGTGTCTGTTATAGGTATCGAACACTTTACGGCAAAGGTAGAATCAATAACGCAATAAGAAGAACCTGTATCAATTATCGCGGAGACAGGATAACTTTTGTTCTCTGAGGACAGGGTGGCATCCACATACATCCAATTGTTTTTGAACGTTATGGGTATTTGTGCTGCCGAGCTGAGAATAGATACAATGGTTATTGAAAAGAGAACAAGAATGCGATTTATCATATAGTAAGGGGTATCTAGGGGATAATGATAGAAGAGAATCTAATTGTATGATGCAAAGATAATGCTTTCTGGCTTGAACTAAGGCTTATATGTGCTGTACAATTTTCTCATCACAGCAAATGTCGGACGAAGCTTATTTTCTGTGGTGCGATTTTGAAGTAACTCCGTTAGCAGTTCCTCCGATTGATTCTACAAATCGTTTTCGCTAACATCTAATTGAGCCTCATGTTTACTTGCTTGTGTTCTCAAATTCAGCAATCCACTCTTTGACTTTCTCCTGCAATAGCGCTTTGTCTGGAAGGTATAGTTGATAGGCAGAAGCGTAGATGTTAGCATCCTTTGGGAGTGTGAGCTCTACCAATGCATCATTTTTGTTCTCGCATAGTAGGATACCTATTGTAGGGCTTTCAAATTCTTGTCTGACATAGCGGTCATAGTAATTGGCATACATTTGCATCTGCCCTAAATCTTGGTGAGAGAGCTCGCCTATCTTCAAATCTATCAGCACATAGCACCGCAATAGCCTATTGTAAAATACCAAGTCTACATAAAAGTGTTTCTCTTCAAATGTGAAACGCTTTTGTCTTGCCTCAAAAAGGAATCCTTTTCCAAGCTCGAGCAAGAACTGCTGCATTTTACCTATGATAGCGTGTTCAAGTTTACTCTCTGAATAAACCACATTCGACTTCAGCCCTAAGAATTCCAAGGTAATAGGGTCTTTGATGATATCTTCAGGCTTACTTATGACTTGTCCTTCTTGTGCAAGGCGCATAACGCCTTCTTTGTCTCGGCTTAAAGCTAATCTTTCGTATAGACTACTCCCTATCTATCTTGAGAGTTGACGTTTCGACCATTGCTGTTGCGTGCATTCTATTTCATAGAACTTTCGGGCATCAAGATTTTCTACTCGCATCAAAAGCAAATAATGCGACCAAGATAGAGAGAAGTTGGGTGTACCATCTTCAATTTGACAGCCAGTGGCTGTCAAATTGCTTCACTAAAAACATAAGCCGTTTTGATACAGTCCTAAAAGTGGGTAGCTTCATCGTTCTTGTTTTGATTTTTAATATCAAGACAAATAAGAATTTTGGAGCCTGCTTACTTTTTCAGACATTGCAGAATAGTCTGTTTTTGTGTTGTTTTTGAGAAGCGGGTAGATAGACTTAGATGAGGTGTTCCAATCCGCTGGGGACAGTTCTGCGCAGGACGTCGAGGCGAGGGCGCTCGTCGAAGGGGAGGGCGTCGATGGCCTCGGCCACGGTGCGGCGAGCGGTTTCGGGATTGTTATTTTCGGCACTGAGGTGGCAGAGCCACACGCGGCGTGTCTCGGGCGTGAGGTATTGCTTCAAGGCCTCGGCCGTGAGGCGGTTGTCCATGTGTCCGCGTCCGCCGGAGATGCGTTTGCGCAGGTAGAGCGGATAGGGGCCGTTGTCGAGCAGCTCGCGGTCATAGTTGGCTTCGATCACCAGGTAGCGGGCGCGCTGCACATAGGGGATCATGGTTTCGGTGAACTGTCCGGCGTCGGTGATGAGGCAGAAGGTGGGGCGTCCGTCGCCGCCCTGTGGCGCGAAGAGGTCGGTGGTGTTCGTCTCTTCCGGTTCGATGAGTTCGATGAAGTAGCCGTTGTTGTCAGTGGCGTCGTGGGGCACCGCAAAAGGTGTGATCCGAAAATTGCCCACCTCGAAGGGCGTGTGGAGGAGGGTGCAGCGTTGGAGGTCTTCGGGAATCTTTTTCGTCATGAACCGATTGCGCACGATGCCTTCGTGTACGGGCATCGAAGCATAGACGGGGATGCGGAACTCGATGGAGAGTGGCCCCACGGCTTTGATGTGGTCCGTGTGGTCGTGGGTGACGATGATGGCTTTGATTTTGGGTATGGTCAGTCCGTAGTCGCGCATGTGCTTCTTGAAGGCGCGAATGCCGATGCCCAAGTCGATGAGAATGGCTTCGCCGCGCGATTCGAGATAGTAGCAGTTGCCGGAGCTGCCGCTGCCGAAACAGATAAATTGCATGGGAAGAGGGAGTCAGAAAGGAGAAGTGAACCGCGGGAGCCTCAGAACGGCAAGCCCACGGCGAAGTGGAGGGTGAAGTCGCGCGAGAAGTTGGGGCGGAAAATGGGGTAGTGCAGCGGCCCCGAGGGGACAGTGGGGTTGATGGCTTTCATCCCGCCGTCGAAACGCACGATGAAGTAATTGAGATTCAGGCGCAAGCCCAAACCATAGGCGACGGCGAGTTCGCGCAAGAACGAGTCGAAGCGGAATTGTCCGCCCTCGGGGCCGAACTTGCCGCGCGTGGTCCACACGTTGCCGGCGTCGACGAAGGCGGCGCCTTCAAATTTCCAAAAGAGCGCACTGCGATACTCCATCGAGAGGTCGATTTTCAGATTGCCGGTTTGGTTGATGAAGTCGATGTTGCCGTCCTTTTGCGCATAGCGCCCCGGGCCGAGTTGGCGCACGTTCCAACCGCGAACAGAATTGGCACCGCCGGCGAAATAACGCTTTTCGTAGGGGACGACTTGCGAGTTGCCGAAGGGGATGGCGATGCCAAAGGCGGCGTGCCATGCCAGCGAGTTCGTTTCGGAAAGGCGAACGCTCTTCGAGAAGTCGACATCGAACTTAACGTACTGCGAATAAGGTATGCTGAAAATCGCGTAGCTGCCGTCGGCATTTTGGTGCATGCGGAGCATTTTGGAGATGCCGTAGAGGAGGTTGCCGGCAGTTTCCACGCCGGCACGGATTTGATAGCCGTTGGTGCGATAGAGATTGCCCATGCCGGGCGTGCGGAGCGAGTTGTAGACAAAACTGTAGGCCGAGCGCATGATGAAGAGGTTCTCATACGAATAGCGCAAGACGGCGTAGCGTGGGTTGTCGCCTTCGAGGTAGGTTCTGCGGAAGGTGTCGGAAATCCACGGCATGAAGACGTAGTTGAGCGAGGCGATGTCGAGGTGGTGGCGCAGGTTGGGGCGGGCATGGCGATTCCAATCCACGCTCCACGTGGCAGTGAGCAGTCGGCGGTAGAACTCGGGACGATTCTGCGAATTGTACATCAGCGAGAAGTCGGTCGAACCTTTGTAGGTGCGCAGGTGGCGTTCGCCGGGCGAAACGGGCAGCGTGGGGAAGCGCAAGGTGGCTTCGACACCATATTCCGTGTAATTCTGATTGCGATAACCTTCGAGTTGGCGAATGGCTTCGTAGGCACCGCGAAATTTGAGGAAGAAGCTCTCCGCGCCGCGGAAGAGGTTGCGTTGCGTGTAGGTGAGGGTGGCCGCTCCGCCAAAGTCGCCGGCCGTGTTCGTGCCTTCCAAGTCGAAGGTGATGCCGTTGGGCTTGTTGAGTTGCACGAGCAGGTGGACATTCACGGTCGAATCGCCGGGCGCCGGTTGGGCGTAGTGAATGTTCGAATAGTTTACTGCGGCGAGGGCGTTGAGATTCTGGTAAGTATATTGCGTGGCGACGTCTCGATAAAGGCTGTCGGGGAGAACGAAGAGATTGCGCACATAGGTTCGGCGATTGATGCGCGTCTGTCCGGCGGCCTCAAAGGTCACGCCACGATAGAACGAGCTGTCGGTGGGGGCTTCGTCGGCATTGAGCTCCGTGAGCGCGACGCGGCCGATGCGATAGACCTGATAGGCCATGTTGCGATCCACTCCGTGCGGTGCCTGCACTTGGAGCGTGAGGCGAACGGCTTGACTGAGCGGAAGGGTGTCGGCGACGAAACTCACAAACTCATTGTTGGCGTTCATGTAGCCGCTGTTTTGCAGTCGGTGGACGATGCGGGTGCGCTCTTCGCTCAGCAGGGCGAGGTCGAGGGGCATACCTTTATATAGGCGCGAGGCCGACGAATCGGCCATGATGAGGCGGCGCACGGTGTCGTTGTCAAACTCTCGGCGCAGTTCGTGCACATAGGATCGATTGCCAGGCTTGAGGTGGTAAGTGAGTGTGGCGCGGCGTCCTTTGCGGGTCAGGGTGGTGTCGACGCGTGCCTGCAAATAGCCTTTGCTCTGCAAGGCCATTCGCAGTGCGGCCGCCGAATAGCCGGTGAGTGTGTCGTTGTAGACGACCGGCGCCTCGCCGATGCGGTGCATCAAGCGGTTGAAGAGATTCCGTTCGTTCGTTCCCGAAAGACAATAAATGCCCAAAGGCACTTTGAGTGTGCTCAGCCAGCGAGAGTTGTCCTCTTGCCGCACATAACTGCGGTAGTCAGAGGGCGCCACCTGCGAATTGTTGCTAGTGAGGTTCACCCGCGAGAGCATCAATCGATCCTCCGGCAAAAAGCGCACGGCAGAACATCCCGCGAGGAGCGGGATGAGCAAGAGCAGGAACAGAAAGCGAGTGGAGAACTTCACAATGAGTGCATTTTAAGATTGCAAAGATAGGCATTTCGGAAAAAAGGTCGTACTTTCGCACCACGTTTTCTCGTGTCAGAAGCAGCAATCTCATGCTCAGCAAAAACAAACAAAAACTCATACGCAGTCTCGATCGCAAGAAAAATCGCGATGCCGAGGGGCTCTTCTTGGCCGAAGGGCGGAAGCTCGTGGCCGATCTCTTGCCCTATTTTCACTGCCGCTTGTTGGTCTGCGAAGCCGGTCAACTGGCGGATATGCCGTTGGATGATTTTGACATCGGCGAGCGGATCGACGTCACGGCCGATGAGTTGGCGCGCGTTTCCCAACAACGCACGCCACAAGGTGTGTTGGCCGTTTTCGAACAGCCGCGGGCTGCCGCCATCGAGACCTTGCTTGCCGCGCCCACACACAACCTCTGTTTGGCACTCGACGGAGTGCAAGACCCCGGTAACGTGGGCACGATCGTTCGCATCGCCGATTGGTGGGGGATTGAGCACATTGTGTGTTCGCCCGACACGGCCGATGTGTTTTCGCCCAAGACGGTGCAATCGACGATGGGCGCCTTGGCGCGTGTGCAGGTGCATTACACCGATTTGCCCGCTTGGCTCGACGCTCTGCCGACCGATACGCCCGTTTACGGTACCTTGCTCGACGGCGACGACCTTTATGCCACCGAACTGACGGCGAACGGCGTCATCGTGATGGGCAACGAAGGCAATGGCCTTTCGGAAGCCGTGCGCAGCCGTGTGAGTCATCGTTTGCTCATCCCGAGTTTCCCGGCCGATCGTCCCACGAGCGAAAGTCTAAATGTGGCGGTGGCCACCGCAGTGACCTGCGCTGAGTTTCGTCGTCGCAGCTGAGGCGCGTTGCTTCTCACACTTATCTCGAAACATTTATGATGGAAATACTCTTACTCGGTCTTCCGTTGCTGCTTTTGCTGGTAGCGGTGGTGCTCAATGTCTATTTGCGGAGCACTGCGTTCAAGACCGTCATTGCCAGTGCCGATGAACAGTCGGCACGCGTGCTGCCTGAGCCGCCCGTCGAGGGAGGAGTGGTCGGCATGTCGACCGGTCCTGTCGATCCCGAAGTGTCGATCGTTGTGCCGGTTCAAAACGAAGCCGATGCCCTCAGTCGACATCTGCCGCTTTTCTTGTCGCAACGCTTCGCTCGTTACGAGGTGGTGGTGGCGAATGCCGCCGCCGAAGACGCCTTGACGGCCGATGTTGTCAAAAACTTCCAAGATCATCACGCGCATTTGCGCTACACCTTTGTGCCGGAAAGCCGTCGGCGCAACGTCGACGCGCACAAAGTGGCCGTCGCCCTCGGCATTCGTGCCGCGCGTGCGCCGTGGGTGGTCGTGGTGGAGCCGGATTGCGCTCCGTCGAGCAACGAGTGGTTGCAACACTTGTCGACGCATTTCACCGACGAGAACGATGCGGTGATGGGCTATGCCAACTATGAGGAGGCCGAAGGCGGCGCTGTGTCAGAGCCTGTGCGCGAACGCGCATTGCATTGGGCGCGTTGTGTGCGTTCGGTGCTGAGTGGACATGCCGCGGCTGCCGACAGTTGCCATGTGGCTTTCCGTCGCGAATGGTTTTTGCAAAGCGGTGGTTTCGCCGGCAGCCTCGATTTGCCTTTCGGTGCTTGTGCTTTGATGGCTTCTCGCGCCGATGCGCAGCGCGTGGCGGTCGAGATGCATCCCAACAGTGTGGTGCGGCAGCAGGTGCCCGACTCCGAAACGCTCTATCTGCGCCGCAAGGAGCGCGCCGTGTTGCTGCGTCGCACGGCTTCCACGGCGGTCTATGTTTCGCCGCGCGAGCGTTGGAATCGTGTGTGGACGGTGATCGGAATCATCGCCGCAGTGGTCTATGCCTTTGCGCGCGCCCTGTCTTTCGTGCCTGCGCTCCACGAATTGTGGGCCGCCTCCGGTTTGGGAAGTTTGGCGCAGACGCCTCTGTACGCTGCCGCCTTGCCCGTTTATGGTCCTGAACAGTTGCTGCTCGATGTGCCGGCGGCCTTGCTGCTCATTTGGTTGTTGTGGCAACCCTACCGCGGGGAGCGCCGACTATTGCGCGCCTTGCACGAAATTTGAGTCGCAACGCGGGCGAAGTTTTACCCGATGTTTTTTTGAAAGGCCTTCACTCCTAAATCTGTGTTCCACTTTTGATTGTGGGACGAGGATTTGGGAGTGAAGGCTTTTCTTTTTGCTGGTAAACGAAGTGTTGTCGCAAAAAGAAGTTGCCCCTTGAGGCTGCGAAAGAACGGACGCGAAAACACTTACTTGCGCCTGTTGGCGCGCAAAGGTGTCGTGTAGTTCAGAAAAGCTGTCCACTTTGCGACAAAACCAGTCCGGTTTATCGAAAAAGCAGTGGAGTTTTCTCGCCTACTCGGCAGTGGGTTGTGGAGAAGCCTGCGGTGCGGTATAAGCCGTGTGGAGTTTCGGCGCAAGAAAGTGGGCGAGCAAGGAAAAGCAGGGCGCGAAGATAGAAAAACAAAAAAGGATCGATTCAAAGTCGAATCGATCCTTTTGCTTTGTAGCGAGGCCGGGGATTGAACCCGGGACCTCAGGATTATGAATCCTGCGCTCTAACCAGCTGAGCTACCTCGCCGAGTGAGCAACGCTGCGTTGTTCCTCGTTTGCGAGTGCAAAAGTAGAGCATTTTTTTGTTCCGACCAAATTTTCTTCCGAAAAAATGCGACATTTCTTTCACTCCGCTTTTTTTCGCTCGCGATAGGGGCTTGTTTTAGGTGAATCTTGTATATTTGTTTTCGATACAATATCAACAACACATTCTCACATGGAACAAAACAAACTATCAATCGACACCCAATGTGTGCAAGCCGGCTGGACTCCGAAGAACGGAGAACCGCGCCAACTGCCCATTTACCAAAGTACGACCTTCAAGTATGAGAGTACTGAGCAGATGGGACGACTCTTCGACCTGAAAGAATCGGGCTATTTCTATTCTCGTTTGCAAAACCCCACTTGCGACACGGCCGCGGCCAAGATCGCTGCGCTCGAAGGCGGTGTGGCGGCGATGCTCACCTCGAGCGGTCAGGCGGCAAGCTTCTATTCGGTGTTCAACATTTGCGAATGCGGCGATCACTTCATCGCCACCAACGGCATCTATGGCGGTACGTTCAACCTGTTTGTCGTGACGATGAAAAAAATGGGTATCGAGTGCACGTTGGTCGATCTCGATGCGAGCGACGAAGAACTGCGCGCTGCCTTCCGCCCCAACACCAAATTGGTGTTCAGCGAATCGATTTCGAACCCCGGCGGACGCGTTTGCGACATCGAGCGCTTCGCTCGTGTGGCACATGAGCAGGGTGTCCCCTTGATCATCGACAACACCTTCGCCACCCCCGTCAACTGCCGCCCTATTGAATGGGGAGCAGACATCGTGATTCACTCCACCACTAAATACATGGACGGACAAGCCACAGCCGTCGGTGGCTGTATCGTCGACAGCGGCAAGTTCGACTGGATGGCGCATGCCGACAAATTCCCCGGTCTTTGCACGCCCGACGAAAGCTATCACGGCTTGGTTTATGCCGAAGCCTTCGGTGCGGCGGGCTACCTCGTGAAGGCCGTGGCACAACTCATGCGCGATTTGGGCAGCTGCCAGAGTCCGCAAAACGCTTTCTTGCTCAACAACGGACTGGAAACGCTCCACTTGCGCATACGTCGTCACGTGGAAAACGCCCATGCAGTGGCCGACTTCCTCAAAGCGCACCCTCGCGTGGCCTGGGTGCAGTATGCCGACAACCCCGACGGCGTGGATGCAGCGTTGGCAAAGAAGTATTTGCCGAATGGCGGTTGCGGTGTCTTGGCTTTCGGTCTGAAAGGCACGCGCGAAGAGACTGTGCGCTTCATGGATCGCTTGAAACTCATCAGTATTGTGACCCACGTGGCCGACGCCAAGAGCTGCATCTTGCATCCGGCGAGTCATACGCACCGTCAGCTCAGCGACGAACAGCTGCGTGCGGCCGGCATTGCGCCCGATCTCATGCGTTTGAGCTTGGGTATTGAGTCGGCCGAGGATCTGGTGGCCGATCTGCGCCAAGCCCTTGACGAGACGGCACAATAACGACAACAACTCATCGTACAACACTTTTCATGTCAACACTTCCTTCTCTTTCGGATTTCGATTTTGTGACGGTGGTCGGCCCCACGGCCTGCGGCAAAACCTCTTTTGCCGTGGCGCTTGCTGACCATATTGGGGCAGAGATCATCAGTGCCGACTCCCGTCAGGTGTATCGGCGCATGGATCTGGGCACGGGCAAGGACCTTGGCGAATATTGCGTCGAGGGGCGTCCGGTGGCCAACCACTTGATCGACATCGTCGAGCCCGGCACGAAATATAATCTCTATCGCTATCAGCACGATTTCCTCGAAGCCTTTGAGGACATCCGCCGTCGCGGCAAACGCACGGTGGTGTGCGGCGGTACGGGGTTGTATGTGGAGAGTGTGGTACGCAATTACAACATCAGTCACGTTCCGCAGAATCCGGCGCTCCGCTCCTCACTCGAGGGGCGGACGTTGGCGGAACTCACGGCTGAGTTGGCGGCCTTGAAGGCGCGTTCCGGTTCGACCATGCACAACACCACCGACGTGGATTCGTGCAAACGGGCGATTCGTGCCATCGAGATCGAAACCTATAACCTCACGCGCGAGGTCGGTCATCGGGAATTTCCGCAGATGAAGGCGTTCAATATCGGCTTGTCCATCGACCGCGACACGCGCCGCGAGTGCATCAGCACGCGTTTGAAGCAACGTCTCGAAGCGGGTATGCTCGATGAAGTGCAAGCGCTCCTCGATGAGGGGATTGCGCCCGAAGATTTGATCTACTATGGGCTGGAATACAAATTCGTGACCCTGCATCTCACGGGTGAATTGTCGTATGATGAGATGAATGCGCAGCTCGAAATCGCCATCCACCAGTTTGCCAAACGACAAATGACCTGGTTTCGCGGCATGGAGCGCCGTGGTTGTCCGATTCATTGGATTGATGCGGCAGCACCTTTCGAAGCCCAACTGCGCCAACTGAGCGAGGTGCTGGATTTTGCGCAATGACAGCTGCCTAATCGCCTCTTAATACTGATCAGCATGCAGACACCAAACACATCACGTTGGGGAATTCTCTATTGTCCTCAAGAAGGTAGCTGCCGTTCTCGCCGACGTTGGGCGCGCATTCAAGCGCGTTTGCAAGCGGCAAAGCAGCCTTACGATTTCGTGCAAAGCGAAGGCCCCGGCAGCATCGAACGCCTGGCGGCGATGATGGCGACCAACGGCTATCGCTTGATTGTGGTGGTGGGCGGTGATGCCGCGCTCAACAGTGCGCTCAACGGGCTGATGGCCGCCGTGCCCGATGCGGCGCAGCGTCCGACCCTGGCGGTTATTCCGAACGGACTGATCAACGGTTTTGCCCACTTTTGGGGACTGAACGAATCGGATCCCGAGGCGTGTGTCGATCGCTTGTTGCGCGGTCGTGTACGCAAAGTAGATGTGGGCGCAGCGCACCTCAAATTGCACAAAGGGAAGGAGGAAACGCGCTACTTCTTGAACTGTGTGAACTTGGGATTGGCAGCCGCCATCGTGAAATTGCGTCGCCGCAACCAGCGCTTTTGGGGCGGTCTGGGATTGTTGCGCGAATTGAGCAGCGCGTTGATGCTTTTGTGGCAGCGCCACTCGGCGCAGGTGCGTTTCTCCATCGGCGGCGAAGTGTTCGAACAGCGAGTTACTACACTTTGCGTGGGTTCTTGTACCGGCTATGGGCAAACGCCTTCGGCTGTGCCCTACAATGGTATGTTTGACATTTCGGCGGTTCGCCGTCCGCGCTTGTTGCAGGCGTTTACCGGCTTGTGGTTACTGGTTCGCGGGCGTTTCCTCTCTCAAAACGGCATCAATGTCTGGCGCACGCCGCAAGTGAGCTTTTCCAAAGTGGGACAAGGCACGATCACCGTCGATAGTCGTCCTGTTCGTCACCGTGTGCAGGCGCTCGACCTCCAAGTGCTGCGTGAAGCACAAACTTTTTTGATCCCCGAAGGCTGATTCCCCTTTCGCGCCTACGAATAAACAAGAGCGACGCTCGGACTGATCATTATTTGATCTGTCCGAGCGTCGCTCTTTGTGTGGATTGCTGTCTGCAGTCGTCCTCAACGCGTGAGTTGGAATTTGAGATTGATTCCGAAATCCTGCATCGTCGAGGGATAAGCTGACGAGGTGAGCAAGGGTTGATTGCTCTGTCGATCGTAGTAGGCCGAGACGGTGAGGAATTTCGACACCTCGTAGTCTGCAGAGAGGGAGATTTGCAGTGCGCGGTTTCCACTCGTGGCTTGCGACAGCTGGGTGAGGAGGTTGCGCTGCAAAGCACTTTGCGAACGGAACGAGATGTCAAGACGAAGGTTGAGGGCATGCGGCGTGCCGTCGGTGAGGGTGGGCGTGGCCGGTGCCTCTTCTTGCGCACCGCGGCGGTTGCGCGAGCGCACGGTGCGCTTGACGCGCGATGCACGGGTGAAGCCTTTGAAGTCCGCAACGCGATAACCGAAGCCGAGAACGACATCGTTCGAGTGCGTCTCGGTGAGCAGTTGCGAGGTCATCGAGAGTGTGAGCACCCGGGTGCGACGCATCTCCACGCGCGCCGTGAGATCGTTGTGGAAGGTCATGTCCAAACCGAGCAGCGGCGAGAAGGTTTCGTTGATGGTGGCGGTCGAAATATCGTAACGCGAGGAGGGCGTGGGTAAACCGTTCTCCACGGCAGTGACGAAGCCGAAGCCATCGGCCATTTCGCGGAACGATTGGAAAGTTCCGTACGAACCGACGCTGTAAAGACTCTTGTAGGCGTGGTTGAGATTGAAAGATTTGAACCAACGCTTGAAAGAGGGCAGTTGCGCCAGACCGGCATATTGGAGCGTCCAACTCGGAAGCAGGCGACTCACGGCGGGGAAGAGATCGAGATTGCCGCCCGACGATGTATAGGTGTCGAGGAAGGCGGGAATCATGACGGAACTCGAGTATTTGTCCACTCCGCCATTCGCCGGATCGTAGGCTTTGCCGCTCCATGTGCCCATGCCCACCGGATAGGTGGCGCCGGTGTAGCGCTGTTCCACGTGTGTGCGGTATTCATCGAGCAGTTGCGTGAAGCGGCGGAACGTGCTGCTGGCATACCCGTTGTCCGGGCCGCCGAAGGAGGCGAAGGCCGTACCGAGCGACCAAGTGGTCATTGTAAACGAGCCGTTCTGCAGTGTCGGCATGCCGGCATACATATATTGTATGGACTTCGAGCGGTTGAGATTGCGCGAGAAACTGAGGTTGATCTTGAAGTCGCGGAAAGGTTCTACGACCGCGCGAATTTGCAAGTCCTCCGTGCTGGAGGTCACAGCGGGGGTGATGATACTATCCGACTGCATCAACCATCCGCGGTCGGCCGCACGGTGCACATAAGCTTCGCCGCCGATGGTGGCAAAGGCGAAGTCCAGTCCGGGCGCAAGCATTCCGCCGGGACGAGCTTGTCCGAAGGCATCGCCCACATTGGGCATAAAGCCGGGGAGGTTGAGGCTCGACGAGGCGCGGTAGGCGAAATTGACATTGCGCACCATCATCAATGCGCGGCTACCATACTCGGCTAGTCGATACCAGGGCAATTCCTCGGTGCGACGTTGCGGCACAACCGTCACCTTCACGGTGAGGGTGTCGCGATTGAGGACTTCAATGCGGTTTACATCGAGCACCTTGTAGCGCACAGGGAAGCGTGTACCGTCGGGACGAATGGCCACGACGCGCAGTTTCTTCGCCGAAAGGTTGTGTACCACTACGGTCGCCGTGTCGGTGCGGAGCGTAACGGCGCGTTCAAAGGGCTTTTTCTCCTCAGGCTTCTTGCCGGCAGTGGGGCCGGTCGAGAATTTGCGGTTGACTTTTTTGAGGAAAGGCACCTTATTATAGAGCGCTTCGAGGCTGAGGCGTGAGTTGAAGGTCACCTCTCTGCGGTTGCTCACGACGTTGCCGAGCGAACTGCCGTCGGCCGCTTCCACACCGCGCGTCCAGTTGTAGGTCGCGTTGTATTTGAAATCAGCCGTCACCCAGTCGAAAGCCGGTATCTTATTGATGGGCACATTCCACGAGAGGTCGGCGGTCTGTCGATAGCTGAGCGGACGTCCGAGGTCGCGCAGCGAGTGCATCACCGAATCCTTCCAAGCCGCATATTCCGTGGGATAAAGTTCCTTGTTCACCACCACATTGGGTTGTTGAATTTCTGCATCCGTGCCCGACATGAAACTGAAATGGATTTGTTTCGTCGGATCCCAACGGAGTTGGAGCGAGCGATTCCACAGGAAGTCGCTGGCGAAACTGAGCGGGAGCGATTTGTTGTCGAGTTGTTCGAGATCACGTTCCTGCAATTCGTAGTAGCGTCGCGACAGATTCGAGAAAATCGAGAGATTTTGCGGCAAAGGATTGATACCAAAATCGCGAACAATGCGCCACCACGGAGAACGTGATTTGATGAGTTGCTTGAACGGTTCGATTGTACGCGTACCGGGACTATAATTGTAGCCCAAGTCGAACTTCCAGTTCATATCAATCTCGCGCGCTGTGGTTGTTCCCGAAGTATGTCGTACGGCATGGGCAAAACTTGTGGTGAAGTTGCCCAGGTCGAACGGCATCGGCGCGCTTTGCGTGGTGCGGTTGAAGCGCAGTCCCGAAACGGAGAAGTTCTTGTTCGTCACCACGTGGTTGGTGAGGTTGCGCAACGAGTCGCGCTGGCTGCGCAGCGGCAAGGCGTCGAGTGCATCCGACATCGGCATGTCGGTGTCGAGTGGATTGTAGCGCGGCACAATCACTTCTTTCGAGTAGGAATAGTAGATCGGTGCGGTCAACTTCACCTCGGCCGGCAAGAGTTTACCGGCATCGAGATTCGTCGTCACAGAGTACTGATACAAGTCGTCGTCTCTGCGCTGACTCACGGTTTCTTCGAGGCCGCCGAAACCGTTTGTCTCCGCATGTCCCGACACATTGATATTGGCCAAGTCTGCCAATTGGATATTGAGTTGGCTCTGTGCTGCCCAACCGCCTTTGTTGGCAAAGTCTTGCAGGCGCAGTTCGTTTGCCCACACCTCGATGCTGCGCACACTGCGCGAGTTATTGCGCAGACCGATCATCACCGTGCGCACTTCGCCCAACGAGGGATTACCCTGCACGCTGATTTTGTTCTTCGGGCGTTGTGGGTCGTATTCGTTGTAGATCGTGTTGTACGAAGCCAATCCCGAAGCACGTTGACGGTTACGCGCTTTCTTCACGTGCGTGAGTTGCTCGAGATCGATGTCGATCATATTATCTGTCGGCCACACCGAACGGCGTCCCGAGCTACCGGTGTAGCGACCTTCAGGCGTCAGCACCAGCGGGATTTCGTATTCGTAGAAATTGTTTTTGTAGTCCGAACCCAGTCGGAGGAACAGACTCACTTGTCCGTCTTCCAAATCCTTGTCACCCGGCAACGCATTGGCGTGCACAAAGAGTTGGAGGTGCTTGTAGCGACGAAGGTCGAGATGCGTGTTCTTATACACGGCACGCGCATCGCCACTGCCCAGTTCTTTCACCGTGAGAGAGAGAGCCTGCTCGTTGTTTTGCAGCACCTGGTCTTGTCCCGGCTCGATGGCGCGGCTAATGCCCGGGGGCAAGACATAGTTCACCGGCTGTTTGTCGTTGTTCTCTTCGAAGTTCACGGCGCTCACCACGAGCTGTCCCGATGAAGCCGCCGGCACGTTTTGATAAAGCGCCTGACGATAGTCACGCCACTCGCCGCGTACGAGGCTCAACGTGGCAAAACGCAGCACAATCGGCTGATCGAAGCCCGTCATAAACATACGCATGAAGCGGATCGACGAGAAGTCGCTGATACTACCGTATTTGCGTTCGTATTCGCTCAGCGGAATGCGGAACAAATACCATTTCGTGGCGGGCGACTTGCCGTCGCGCGTTTTCGAGTTGACGGTGCGCATGTCAACAATGTAGTTTTGTCCGACCTGCATCGCCGTCGGATCGATGCGCACCCGGTATTGGTAGTATTTTTCATACTCGTTGAGCGTGAAATCTTGGTTGATATCTTCCACATCCGGCGTTGTCTTGTAAGCCGAAGCATACGTTTCGCCGTCGGCCGCCGCAGAGTTACCGTTCGGGTTGTTGATATATTTGTAGCGTTCGAGGATCGAAGCGCGACGCTCGTCCCAATGCTTGCCGCGGAAATAGGAGTATTGGTCGGCCGAAGGGCTTTGTACAATCGAATCGTAGACCGCCGGACGCACCGTCGCACGGATTGTTTTGAGATAGTCGGCATAAGCGCCGAAAGTGCGCTCTTCTTCCGAGGTCAAACCGTTGTAACCCACGTCTTGTCGGCGGCGTGCATCGCTCGACGTGTTGAAGGCATAAGTCACTGCATTCTGCGTCGGTACCAAACCCCACGCCGTTTCGGCCACCTGCGAGCGGTCGCCGTCTGTCGGGAGTCCACTTTCGTAGAACTTACGGCCGTCTTTGAGCACGTCTTCCGAGATTTCGCCCAAATTGAAGTAGAGATCGCCGTTGTAAGTCGGCACTTTTCCGTTGATCTCCGTGAAGGGATCCATCATCCAAAACTCCACATACTCCACATTGGCCGCATCGAAGTCCGAAGTCTCGAGACGGCGCATCATACCGCCCCAGCGTTGCGCCGGATTCAGCAGTCGGCCGTCGCTGTCCAGCGACGGATCGAGATTGTAGGGGCCGCGTTCGTTGGGGTAGAAGGCCAAATTGAGCACCGGTAGCGTCGCCGCGTCCTTATAGTTCAGACTCTTGTTGGGATAGAGGTCGCTCGCATAGATTTCGCGCACACGGGGGTCAGACAACTGTTGCAAGTCGTTTTTGATGTAGCCCGGCGTGAGCGAAGAACTGCGGCGTGTGAACAACGGATCGATCACATACCAAGCCAACAACGCACGGTTGTAGCCATAACGCACATTGTTTGTCAGTTGCGATTCGGCAAACATCGATGGCGTGGACGCAATCGTCCATTGTTGGGGCATCGAAATGTCGATGTCCGTTTTCGCATTCTCAAAGTCATCGAGATACGAGGCATTGCCCTGCGCACCGGTGTTGCGGCCGGCGATGAGTTGTGCAAATTCTGCTGTGAAATTGATGTTCGACGGCGCGGTGCTATGCACAAACGGGAGGCGGTTCACGAGATTGGTCAACCACTGGCTCTGCGTTTTCCACGCCATGTTCAATCCCCAAATGGTGTTGTTCAGCGGTTCGCTACCCATCGCCACCTTCGAGGTGAGCGGTTGCTCGCCGAGGTGCATGAGCGTACCGCCCACTTGCAGCTGTTTGGAGAAATCGTATTGGAAATCGAGACCGAACATCGTTTTGCGTTGCATGCCATAGTCTGCGTTCGATTCCACCGAGCACGAAACGGGTGTGCCCGCATCGAGAATGCTCTTGTTCAGAATCTTCACCGTGCCTGCATTGTAGTCCACCGTGTAGTCCGTTCCCTCCGTCAGCAGTTGTCCGCCGGCGCGCACCACCACACTCCCTTGCGGAATGCCGGTCGTGTTGAGTTGAATTTCGTCCGACTTCGTCGCCTTGAACTTACCCGAGATCCGGAATTTGTTGTGTTCGGCAATCTGTTTCGCCACGGTGTGTGTCGAATCGTAGAGTTCTGTGTAGGCAAATCGGCGCGCCAATGCCGTGTCGCCGATCTCTTTCGCCAAGTGCCGGCCGAAAGGTTCTACCACCGGGAAAAAGATACGTCCCGAAGCGGCGTCCACGGTGTAGCCTTCCACAAAGTCGAAGTAGCCATTCGGCACGCGGCGCGCGTTGTTGTCCAAACGGTCGAGCCCCATCACCGAAAGGAGGCGCTTGTCCTTCATCGTCGGGAGGGGGAGATAAGAGAGGTAAACACCGGTGGTGTCGGACAGGTATTTCACATCGAGCGCAAAGCGTTCGCGCTGCACGTCCGTTGCGCCGAGCGAATACACGTTGCGCATCATCAGCGCCCAGTTGCCTTGACGCGGTGTGCAGGCCGTGTTTTTCAAACTCTTCACCAAGAGCGAACGTGTGTTGTCTTTCAGGTCGGTCGAGAATTCGCCCACCTGATAGTTTTCGCCCTTGTAGGTGTACTCAAAGGCCACGGCCAGCACCTGATCGGGTTGCAACGCCGTGCGCAATGAAATATAACCCAAATCCGCGTTGAGTCGATATTCCGAAGCCGAGAGCAAGCGTGCGCTCTCTATTTTTTCATAGTCGTCGCCGCCGGCCATGCCGATGCCGTCGAGGAGCGTTCCCGTCTGTGTGATGTCGCGCACAGCGGGCATCGTCCCGGTGAGGGTGGCGTATTCGTCGTTCGCCGCGTTGGCCGGAACCGCCGTGGCACTCTGCGCCGTCCAGCGGTTGTTTTTGACGCGCTTGGTTTCACCCAAGTCGGTCAGCGCCACGAGGTTGCGTGTGTTGTCCGTTGCCGCCGAAGTATTCGTCACCCACAGTTCGATGCGGTTGATCTTCACGCCCGAAAGGACGTTGGGCAACTGTGTCATCCAGCCGTCATAGTGGTCGCGGAAATAGTGCGCCAAGAAGAAGTGGCGGTTTTCGTCATAGTCCGCCGCCGAGAACTCAAAATCATTGAGTTGCACCCCGCCGCGTGAGTTCACACTCTGCGCCGCGCTCTTTTTTTGCGCCACCATCGTGCGCAGTTTCAAGCGGCCGAACTGCATATCGGCGCGCACACCGAACAAACTCTGTGCACCGCGGATCAGACTCGAGTTCGCCCCCATCGACACGTTACCCGCTTCGATGAGTTTCACGATTTCGTCCTCTTTTCCCTCGTAGCGCAGTTTGAGTTGCTGCGTGTCGAAGTTGAAAGTCGCGTCGGTGTTGTAGTTGAAGTCCATGTTCACCTTGTCGCCCACCTTACCGTTGAGCGAGAGGTTCACTTTTTCGTCAAAGTCAAAGCCGAAGACGCTGCGGTTGCGTTCGGCCAGCGAGGGGTTGTCGGTGAAGCGGTGGGTTGCCCCGATTTTCAGTTCGGCCGATCCTTGAGTGCGCACACGCACCCCACCAGGGCCGAAGATTTTTTCGGCCGGCCCGAGCGAAAACTGCATATCGCTGAAGTCGAACTTGTCTTTGCCGCGTGCTTGAAACTCCTCGTTGTTGCGGCGGCGGAAATAGTCGCGCATCGACTGTTCGATGCCCATGCGACGCACCTCGTCGCCCGCCATGTAGAAGGGCACATACAGCCACTGCCCGCCGAGCCGCGTGCCGTATTTGTACGTTCCCGTCGTCTCGTCGTAGAACAGTCCCGTTTCGAGGTTCTCAGGGTTCTTCATATCGCCCGAATGGAGGGGCAGGATGCCGCGCGTGCTCACCGTGGGGCGCACGACAAAGGGCATCACCGTCTCGCTGCGCGTACTGCGGAGCGGAGCCGTCGTGGTATTGGGTTCTTCATCGTCCTCTTCGTCGGCGGTTTGCGTCGTGTCGTTTGAAGCTGCACGCTGTGTCGGAGCGGTTGTTTTCGCCGCAGTTTGCGCGGCGCGGTTTTTGCGCCCGTTGGGGCGCTGCGGCGCGGGTGTTTCGCTCGGTGCGTCGCCCGAAGCACTTGGGCGCGCCCCCTCGTGAAGTGCGAGCACACTCAAGGCCACCGTCCCCAAAAGGACGATGGGCAAGAGTCGGCGAAATAGAGCGGAAAAAGTCATCGGCACCGATCGTTGTTTATTTGATTTCTTTCAAACTGCGTTTGATGAGTTGTTGGAGTTCCATGCCCGGCTCCTCTTTGAGCAGAGCGGCCACCACCTTACGCACGGCGGCCGGTTGGAAGCCCAAGATGGAGAGCGCGGAGATGGCTTCTTCGGCCACCGCCTTGTCGGCCGCCGAGATGCCGCCGCCCCCTCCGGGCGTCACGTCGAGTTGTCCGTCGCCCAAGAGCGCCCCGACCTTGTCGCGCAGGTCGAGCACAATGCGGGCGGCCGCTTTCGGCCCGATGCCCTTCACGCTTTTGAGCATGGCGGTCTGTTCGCTCTGAATCACCTCGGCCAATTCTGCCGGTGTGAAGGCCGAGAGCACCATGCGCGCCGTTTGGCCGCCGATGCCGTTGACCGACGTCAGCGCCTCGAAGAGCGTGCGCTCCTGTTTCGACGAAAAGCCGTAGAGGTCGTGCGCATCTTCGCGAATCACCTCTTTCACATACACTTTGGCCGTTTCCTTGCCTTGGAGGTTGGCGAAAGTGTTGAGCGAGATGGTCAGGCCGTAGCCCACGCCGGCGGCTTCGATCACCACCTCGGTGGGGGTGAGTTCGCCGATGATTCCTTTGATATATGCGATCATTGTCGATTGTCGTTTGGAGATGAAAAGCGGCGCGCACGCGTCGAGGTGCAGCCGAAAATGCGGAGTACTGACCTACAAAGATACACACCCCGCCTTAATTGAGAACGAAGAATAAACCTTTTTATTGTTTCACCGTCTTCGAAATTCGCCTATTCATCGCGTGAGATGGGAATGTATCGATAAAAAGAAGCAACCTATCGAAGCCCAACGGCATTGTAGCGTAAAAAAACGTGCCGGAACCGGAAAAAGGTGATAAAGATCGGCGTTCGTGGTAAAATGTAAGTTCGCTATCCCTTCTATCCGCCTAAAGCTTCCCGAAGACTTGTCGGTAAGAGAACGTACATGGATATAACTCAGAACAAGCATTGACCCAAATGTCTTCCCCTTTACTTCTTAGGCTTGGGTTTTGAAGACGACTTCTTATGGTCGAGCCACACAATCAGGACGATCAGCCCCCAGCAAGCCACGAAAGCAAGCAGCCATCCCAAGGGGATAGACCGTGCTGACGCTTGGATAAGTGTCGCCAACTCTGAAAAAGTGCCCCCTTTCCGCAGGAAAGAAAAAAACACCAGAACGAATAGAGCCAAAAACGCATTGAAGAAGACAGACGCCATCATCTTTAATTTCCACTTGAAGGGCGCTTTTTCGCTTCCTTCTTGGAAATAGCCTTTCCCGATAAGGAAAATAGAATAAATAGCGGGGACGAGAATCAAGATGATCCCGCCGGGAATCCTGCCTATATACCAGTTTAGTAAAAGTGCTTTTAGAGGGGGGGAATGCTCAGAAGCCACATAAAGCAAGAGCAAAAGTCCATAGGCAAAGATCATTCCCAGCGAATATCGCCCAAAATGACACTTTATCTTGTCTAAGCAGAGCAACTTAAAAGCGAGTAATAAACTCGCCCAAGCGAGCAACAACAGTCCTCCAAGCAGAAAAGCCATCGTATTGTTCATGTTTTCTGTTTCCGATTAAAAATGTGCGTTTTCCCTCAGCATTCCCTCTATTGGTGGAACGGGAGGAGCTAAAGTGGCAAAAGGTGCCGGTTCTACTGCTTTTCAGCTCTTTTTATACAGAACTCACGTGGCCAAAGTCGAATTAGAACAGCCAAAGTGCTGTGAGACCGGTGGCGTTGGGTGACACGGTGGGCAGGAGGAGGGGCGCTTTCATGGCTGCTGTGGAGCGTTTCGGTGGCGAAACAGCGGCGGACTTTCGCGGCCGAATGCCCAACAGCCGTTGCTCGTAGGGCAAGAGCCAAAGCGCGATGCGGGTGGCCGCGAAACCGAAGGCGGCACCGCCCAGCACGTCGTTGAACCAGTGGCGGTTGTTGTACATGCGCAAAACGCCGACCGTGAGGGCGCCGGCGTAGGCGAAGAAGCCCAAGCGGTTGCCGTATTCGGCGCGCACCAGTTCTGCGCCCATCACTGCCGTGGCCGTATGGCCGGAGGGGAAGGAGTTGCGCGCCGAGTGGTCGGGACGCAGTTCGCCGATGCTGTATTTCACGGCGTTGACCGTGGCGCCCATCACCGCATAGGCGGTGGCGCCGAGCAACAGCCGGTCGCGAAAATTGTGACGGTGGTGCACCCCGGGGATTTCAGCGCCGCCCACAAACCAGATAAAGGGCGCGTATTGCAAATAGTCGTCGACGCGCACGGGCGAATTGCCGCGCAATTCATTGAAGAACTGGCGCACCTTGCGTTTGCCTTTGAAGAGAAAACCGCGGTCGGCCAATCCGGCCACGCCGACGGACGACAGGCCGACGGGGACGGCAACTTGCCAAAAGGGCGAAAGGCGCGAAAAGTGAGAATGGGTGAGTACGAGCAAGGAGTCGCCGGCGGTGCTGTCGCGCTGCTCGATCTGTTGCAAGAGTCCGTCTGCCTTTGCCGCAACAAGAACCGAATCGCCGGCCAAGTTGCAGACGGGCACACTGTCGGTGGTGCAGATCAACTGCTCGCCGGACACCGATGCGATTGCTCCGTCGTTATTTGCACGGAGGGGGAGCAGGGTGCCAACGAGGAAAAGGAAAAATGAAAGTAGAATTTTCATCAAGTGAATAGTTGAAGTCAAAGGAGAATGGGCTCGTCGGAGGTATCCGATCGCGGTAGAGAGTTGGTTGAAACAAGTGCCCGTTCGGTTCGCAAGAAGCGTGGAGAAGATTGAGCACAAGGAGAGTGCAATGCGAAAAACGGAGGGCAAGTCGAAAAAACAAGCCGTGTTTCTTCCAAAAGCGCAAGACTTTTGCGCAAAACCTCCCCTCTTTCACGCGCGCGCGTCCAGTTATTTCTCGAAAAATGCCTTCACCCTTCACCTTTGGTTGTAAGTGGTTGAGGTATAGGGGGTTCGGTGTGAAGGAAGGGAGGCATTCAGCCTTCACCCTTTGGCGATAGCGCCCAATGGTCGAGCGACGAGAGCGGAGTGGCGGTGAAGGATAGGTGAGGTATTTAGGCTTTGTTGAATATGTGAAGCCTTCACCCGAAAATGATTGTAGTTCAGTAGGTTATCGGGCTTATTGTGATTTGTTTGCAGTGTGAAGCCTTCACTCGGAAGTCGTTGATGCACAGAGTATTTTCTGTGTTTGGTGAAGAGGTGAAGGCAAAAAACGGAAAATCGCTGAGCGCGCGCGTGCGCGCGTTGGCGTTACCATTTGCGAAATTCCAATGCACGATGACCACGTTCGAGCACCAAGCGTTCGTTCGAAAGATGACGCACAGCAAAATAGGCCGGCAGGGTGTCGACACCAAAGGCCGAGAGGTCGGCCGGATGGTGAGGGCCGATGTGCAGATCGCGACCGCGGTCGCGATCCATGAGGAAACCGGTTTCGATCCACAGCGAGTCGGTGCGGTGAGTGAAGCGCAACGTCACTCCGCCGGAATAGGCGACCGACGTGGAGGGAGCGACGATCGGAGAGCGCAGTTGGATGAGGTCGAGTTGCACCGCCCAGTAGATGCGCTGCGCGGTGACATCGGTATGGTTGAGGCGCACCAACTGCCATTGTCCGTCGAGCGCTCCGTTGCGCGGCAATTTGTCGCAGGCGGTGGAGAGCAGGAGGGCGAGGAGCACGATAAGCAGCGTGCGAACGGGGCGAAGGCGAAGAGGATACATCGGTAGGAACGGAGAGAAGGGGGAGGGGGGATGAAAACTGCCACGTTTCAGCGGCTGTAGCGCAGCCCGAGTTGTACGGCGGTGTTGTGGCCGAGGCGCGTGCCGCGATCGGCGGCAAGGGCAGCGGTGAGTTGCCAACCGCTACCCACGGAGTGGCCGAAGAGTTGCTGTGGCAGCGACCATTGCACTTCAGCCAGCAGGGAATGTTGGCGTTGCACTTCGGTGAAGGGCGCGGCATAAGTGCCCCACGAGCGGAGGGTGGTGAAGAGCAAGCGATAGGCGAGCTGCGAGGTGGGTTTTCCCGAAAGGCCGAGATGGAGGGCACGAAAGCGGTTGGCGGTGAAGATGAGTGTGCCGTTGTGATCATAGAGGGGCGAGGCAAAAAGCACATTGCCCATGGCCATGCCGAAATGTTGCCAACCGGGATAGAGCCCGTGGTTGTAGTAGTTGTCGATGCCGCTCACCTGTTCGTTGAGCTGCGGGGTGTGGTCGTGGTAGACGGGACCGCTTTGGTAGTCGGTGCGCACGGCTTCGACGACCACGGTGGAGAGGGCGCGCCACGGAAGGTGCACTTCGAGACCGAGCAGGCCGTCGAGCCAGCCGTATTCGTCGAAGGCGGCGCTCTCGTCTTCGAAGAAGTGGTCGTAGTAGAGACGTGCCGACCACGGTGCGCGCCGTGGGTGAACGTCTAAGGCGAATCGCCAAGTGCCCACTGTGTTGCCCGAGGCATTGGCATAGCCTTCGCCGTCGGTGGGGTCGCTGCCGCCTTTGGCCACAAGGGCATAAAAGGCTTCGCGCAGGCCGCCGGCGAGGGGCATCGGTTGTGCGGCGCCGAGATAGTGGTGGATGGTGCCCCCGAACTGCGTCGCCATTTCGGCGCCGGCGGTCAGGGTCACGACCGAGGAGTCGGTGCCGATGCGCACATAGCCCGATTTTTCGTGATAGCGCACGCCGGTGGCATAGCGGCCGCCTTGTCGACCGACGGTGTGGTGCTGCCAGTCACCGTCGAGTTGCATTCCGTAGGCGAGGGTGCCGCTGAAGGCAATGGGTACGCGGCGACCGAAAGCCGGCCACCAACCGGGGATGCTCCACGCCAAGGTGGCGGGCGGCACGGCGTTGCGACCGAGCACAAACGAGCCGGTGGAGAGGGTGGGGTGGTTGAGGGGCGTGAGGTGGGGGCGGAGCCCGAGGGCGAAATGTGAGCGGCCGATCACGGCTTCTCCAAAGGCGGCTGTTGGGGTGAAACGCGAAAGAAGCGAAGCCCCGAAAGCAGTTTCGACACAGAAGCCCCAACGCGGGCGGAAGTCGGGATAGGCGACCGCGGTGGGGCGCGAAATGCCGGCGCGGAACACCAGGCCGTGACCGTCGACCGCTGTCATGCCGTCACGTCCTACACCGAGCCAAAAGGGGCTGTGGTCGCCACTGCCCATGGTGATCAGCGTCTCGCCGAAATAGTGGAGCGAGGGGTTGTCGGCAGGGGAGGAGAGGGAATCGGAGAGGCTTTCGGTAGCCGCTGCACGGGTGGGGCAGAGCGAAAGGAGAAAGCCGAGGACGATGAGGGCGAACGACTTCATAGTTTGCGACGAATGAGGTCGAATAGAGTCGTGGTGCGTTCGCGCCAGGCGGGCAGGCTCAGCGGATTGAAAGGTTCGAGGAAGAACTGCAAGAAGGTGGGCGCTTCGCGGCTACCGCTTTCGGGGAGCAGCGCTTTCTCATTGACCACGGCGTTGAAGCTCTGGGGGATGAGCTGAATGTCGATGAGAGCATCGGTGTTGAAGGGTTCGCCGTCGCAGTGTGCCGGTCCGGGGGCGGTGCGCTCGATGCGCAGGCGGTTGGTGCGATAGCACTTCACGTGGGAGTTGCTGGGCAGACTCTTGGAAAAGAGTTGCATCACTACGATCGGGGCTTCGATGAGATTAAAAGGTTCGAGCACCGTGACATCGAGCAGACCGTCGCGCATGGAGGCATGGGGGGCGATGTAGGCATTGTTGCCATATTGCGAGGCGTTGGCGCAGGCAATGAGGAACGCGTCGACGGAATGGCAGTTGCCCTCTTCGTCGCCGAGGGTGATGCGATAGGTTTCGGTCTTGTAGCGCAGGCCGTCGACGAGGGTCTTTTCGACGTAGGTGGCGGGGCCGCGGCGACCGGCTTCGGCAAACTTCATGCTGATGAAGGCGTCGAAGCCCACTCCGCAGGTGCAGAAGAAGGGGCGGCCGTTGATGGTGCCGTGGTCGAGGCGGGCGATGGTGCCGGTGTTGATGAACTTCACGGCCGAAACGGGATTCATGGGGATTTGGAGGTGGCGTGCCAAGCCGTTGCCGCTGCCGCAGGGAATGATGGCGAGCGCGGTTTCGGTGCCGACAAGCGAACCGGCAATCTCGTTGACGGTGCCGTCGCCTCCCACGGCCACCACGATGTCGATGCCACGGGCTGCGGCTTCGCGGGCGATTTCGGTGCCGTGTCCGGCATATTCGGTATAGCAGATTTCCGAGTTGAAGCGGTCGCGGTCGAGATAGCGCTCAATGGCTTTCAGCGCGCTCTCTTTGTGCCCACTGCCGGAGATCGGGTTGACGATGAAAAGGATGCTATGCATAAGCAAGGCAGTATAAGTGTATATAATAATGTGGTGCAAATATAGTGGAATCTTTGACGTTGGGACTTTTTACGGCTCTAAAAACGCGCGAAACGCAAATTTCTATTGAATTGTTGCACACTTAATGGGATAAATGTGTAACTTTGCGGCCTAAACAATTCAGAAAAAGGATTTTCCCTCCCGCTTCGTCCGCTTCTCGGGCGACGAGTGGCCGTGAGGTCGCGCGGGTGAGGTGATTTTCCTATTCAATTTTACACATGGATATTCTTCACAAACGCCTTTCCAAGTTTAACCTGCCTCAGCAAGTGAGAGAGCAAGGTCTGTATCCTTATTTCAGAGAAATTGAAGGCAAACAAGGCACCGAAGTCGAAATGGATGGTCACCACGTGATTATGCTCGGTTCGAATGCCTATACCGGATTGACGGGCGACGAACGTGTGATCGAAGCCGGCGTGGCCGCTATGCGCCGCTACGGTTCGGGATGCGCCGGCAGTCGCTTCCTCAACGGTACACTCGACCTGCATGTGCAGCTCGAAAAAGAGTTGGCAGCATTCGTCGGTAAGGACGAATCGCTCTGCTTTTCGACCGGTTTCACCGTGAACAGCGGTGTGATCCCCGCGCTCGTGGGGCCGCATGACTATATTCTTTGTGACGATCGCGACCACGCTTCGATTGTGGATGGTCGTCGCTTGTCGATGGCGAAGCAGTTGCGCTACAAGCACAACGACATGGCCGACTTGGAGAACAAACTGCAGAAATGCGAACCCGATGCGGTGAAACTCATCATCGTTGACGGTGTGTTCTCGATGGAAGGCGACTTGGCACCGCTCCCCGAAATCATTCGTCTCAAAAAGAAGTACGGTGCGACGGTGATGGTGGACGAAGCCCACGGCGTGGGTGTCTTCGGTCGCCAAGGTCGCGGTGTGTGTGACCATTTCGGCCTGACCGACGAGGTGGATCTCATCATGGGTACCTTCTCTAAGAGTTTGGCTTCTATCGGTGGTTTCATTGCTGCCGACAGCGTGATCATCGACTACCTGCGTCACACGGCGCGCACTTATATCTTCTCCGCCTCCAACAGTCCCGCGGCAACGGCATGTGCGCTCGAAGCGCTTCGCATTTTGCAGCGAGAACCCGAACGCCTCGAAGCGCTTTGGGAAGTGACCAACTATGCGCTGAAGCGCTTCAAAGAAGAAGGTTTCGAGATTGGCGACACGGAGAGCCCGATCATCCCGCTCTATGTGCGTGACTTGGAAAAGACGTTCGCCGCAACGGCAATGGCTTTCGAAGCCGGTGTCTTCATCAACCCCGTTGTGCCTCCTGCTTGCCATCCCACCGATACGCTTGTGCGCATTGCGCTGATGGCTACGCACACTCACGAACAAGTGGATCGTGCGGTCGAAGCGCTGGTCGGTGTATTCCGCAAGTTGGAAATCATCAAATAAGTAAGCTGCGCCCTAAGGCGATATCGAAGGTGGTTTTACACTTTTCGATGATCTGAATCTCATAAGAGCCCCTCCTCGATTGACTGATCGAGGAGGGGCTGTTCGTTGGACGGCGCCGGTGTTGAAGGGCATGAGCGTGTCTTTTATATAAGGTGGGGGGAGTGAATCGAAAAAAGTGGTCGCGAGCGTGGTCTTTGCGTGCGGGGGCGCTTAGCGAAAAAAAGGTGTGTGAAAATAAAGTGCACAAGGTTTCTCACTTACTCCTTAATTTGTTAGTTCCGAATGCGCAATTTCTTAGGGACTGTTTTTCGGTTACTAAGAAAAGGGCGAAATTTCGTAACTGGCCTTGACAAAAAGCGCATAAGATTTGGGAAAGCGCTCGAAAAAACGTACTTTTGCCTTGGGGAGATTTCACGTATTGAAAAACGATGTTTTCGTTTGTGTTTCAACGTGTCTTCCCCCTCATCCAAATAGCTCAAAAACGTATAAGCCGAATTACTTCCGTTCAACTTATTCATGGAAAATCCCACTTCACTCCTCAATCTTGCGGCCGACAACATTCGCGTGCTCGCCGTCAGTATGGTAGAACGCGCCAAGTCAGGACACCCCGGAGGCGCCATGGGGGGCGCTGATTTTATCAACGTCCTTTATAGCGAATTTCTTACCTATGACCCGGCGCAGCCCACCTGGGAGTGCCGCGACCGTTTCTTCCTCGATCCCGGTCACATGTCTCCGATGCTTTATGCGCAGTTGGCGCTCATCGGCCGTTTCTCCATCGACGAACTCAAGACGTTCCGTCAATGGGGCTCTGCAACACCGGGACACCCCGAGAAAAACTTCGAACGCGGAGTGGAAAATACCAGTGGTCCGCTCGGACAGGGTCACACCTATGCCGTGGGTGCTGCGATTGCGGCAAAAGCTCTCTATGCGCGCACCGGCAATCCCGGCTTCAAACACGAAAAGATTTACGCCTACATCTCTGACGGAGGTGTCCAAGAGGAAATCTCTCAAGGCGCAGGTCGTTTGGCCGGACACCTCGGACTGGACAACCTCATCATGTTTTTCGACGCCAACGAAATTCAGCTCTCGACCGAAACAGCCGATGTGATTTCGGAAGACACGGCAATGAAATACCGCGCGTGGAACTGGAACGTGCTCGAGATTGACGGTAACGACCCCGAACAAATTCGTGGTGCATTGCGTGCAGCGCAGGCTGAAACGGCGCGCCCGACGTTGATCATCGGGCACACGGTGATGGGGAAGGGCTGCCGTCGTGCAGACAACTCCAGCTACGAACGCGACTGCGGAACGCACGGCGCTCCCTTGGGCGGAGACGCTTATCTCAATACGGTGCGCAACCTCGGCGCTGATCCCGAAGATCCTTTCGTGGTGAGTCCGGAGGTGAAAGAACTTTATGCTCAACGCGCCGAAGAACTCAAGACGATCGTGGCTGCACGCCGTGCCGAAGAAAAAGCATGGGCAGAAGCGAATCCCGAAAAAGCGGCGGAGTTGGCAGACTGGTTCGCCGGTCGCTTACCCAAGCTTCCTTGGGACGAAATCCAACAAAAGGCCGGCGCGCCGACGCGCAATGCTTCGTCGGAATGTCTGGGTATGCTCTCCGCGCATGTCAAGAATATGATTGTTTCGTCGGCCGACCTTTGCAACTCTGACAAAACGGATGGTTTCTTGAAGCACACGACGGTGATTCGTCGCGGAGATTTCTCCGGTGGTTTCTTGCAGGCCGGGGTGAGCGAACTGACTATGGCTTGTGTTTGTATCGGTATCACGCTCCACGGTGGTATGCTCACGGCGATGGGTACGTTCTTTGTCTTCTCGGACTACATGAAACCGGCCATCCGTATGGCGGCGCTCATGGAACTCCCCGTTAAATTCGTTTGGAGCCACGATGCATTCCGCGTCGGTGAAGACGGTCCTACCCACGAACCTGTGGAGCAGGAAGCGCAAATCCGCTTGATGGAGAAATTGCAGAACCACTCCGGTCGCGACTCCGTGCGCGTGTTGCGTCCTGCTGACGTCAACGAGACCACGGTGTGCTGGAAGATGGCCATGGAGAACATGGATACGCCGACGGCGCTGATCTTGAGTCGCCAAAATGTGGCCAATCTCCCTGAAGGTACCGATTATAACGGAGCAACGCGCGGCGCTTACAACGTGGTGGGCGATGCGCAACCCGAAGTGGTGTTGGTGGCCAGTGGCTCGGAAGTTTCTACGCTCGTGGCAGCTCGTGAACTGCTCACGGCCGACGGTATTACGTCCCGTGTGGTGAGCTGTCCTTCTGAACAACTCTTCCGTGCGCAAGATGAGGCTTATCGCGAAGGGGTAATTCCCCAAAATGCTAAGAAATTCTTCCTCACCGCCGGTTTGCCCGTGGTGTTTGAAGGAATGGCCGGCAGCGAAGGACGTGTTTTCGGTTTGACGCATTTCGGACACAGCGCTCCCTTTACTGTGCTTGACGAAAAATTCGGCTTCACCCCCGAAGCGGTTTACGGCGAAATCAAACAATACCTCGGCCGATAACCGGTTTGTGTAAGTAAGGAGGGTGCAGACTGCGCACAAAAGCGTTTTCGCGAAATGAGTTTTTGCTCTCCGCTGTGAGGAAATCTCCGAAGGAATGTGCGTCAAGCACCGCCTCATTCGAGAAGCCACCACCTATTTGAGAGAAACTCCGGTGAAGCGTCAGCCTGTCATCATCGCCGGATTTCTACAGCCGGAAGAGGGTCTGTTTCGTCGCGTGTGTCACTCCTTACTTATCTCTTTAGATTCATAACCCCGCAATATTATATTATCATCTCCAATGAAGCCTATAGGTTTAGCCTCCGATCACGCAGGTTTTGAACTGAAAAGTTTTGTGTGTCGTTATTTGGACGAGAAAGGCATCCCCTATGTCGATTTCGGTACTCACTCTTTAGATTCCTGCGACTATCCCGATTTCGGACACGCCCTCGGTCGAGCCATCGATAGTGGGGAGTGCGAACGCGGTATTGCCGTTTGCGGTAGCGGAGAAGGCATCGCCATGACACTCAACAAGCATGCGGCCGTACGTGCTGCTTTGTGCTGGATTCCCGAAATCGCCGGTTTGGCGCGTCAACACAACGATGCCAATGTCTTGGTGATGCCGGGACGTTTCATTGACACCACGGAAGCAACGGTGATCCTCGATACGTTCCTTTCCACTTCGTTTGAAGGTGGTCGTCACTGCCAACGTGTGGAGAAGATTCCTTGCTAAACTGATTAGAAACGGAGTACAATACAGCAGGAACTCAACACAAAGAATAAACGCGTTTCTGCTCTCCCACGTAACGGGCGAAACGGTGCAAAGCGCGCCCTTTCTTAACATGCAAACAGTCAGACTGCAACGCAAAAGTTGCCGTCTGCAATTAGTCTTGCTTCTCGAAAGGGCAAGTTTTTCTTCATGAAACTGCAAAAAGTAGGTCGCTTTCTTGCTACAATCATTTGAAAATAATACCTTTGCACTCAATTTCAAATAGCCCTCTATTCACCCAAAACTAGATCAAAATGACCAAAGCAGATATTGTAAGGGAGATTGCCAAGAAGACTGGTATTGACAATGCCACCGTCCTTGCTTCCGTCGAAGCATTCATGGAGTCTGTCAAAGAGTCGCTTGCACGGGAGGATAATGTCTATCTGCGAGGTTTCGGCAGTTTCATTCTGAAGAAGCGTGCACAGAAAACGGCACGTAACATTTCGAAGAATACGACGATCATTATTCCCGAGCACAACATTCCCGCTTTCAAGCCCGCGAAGACGTTCACCGATCAGATCAAATAACGACTCTCCGAAAAGCTTATTTGATTCTTCGGCCGCATTTCGAAACCTTTCCTCTGTATTCGGCGACGTCGCATCGGTCAATACCTGCGTGTATGCTGGCCGTAGCGGAACTGCCGTAACCGAACTGAGTTTCATCGCCTCCCTTATTTCTTAAAGGTAGGAGTAGCCGTTGATTCGAGCAACCCTATATTTTTCAACTCTCTAAAACATCACACCATGCCTAACGGAAAGAAAAAGAAGAGACATAAGATGTCCACGCACAAGCGCAAAAAGCGTCTGCGCAAGAACCGTCACAAGAGCAAGTAAGTCGCTTGTCGGCTTTCAGCTGACGGTACAGAAAGTTAAAAGTCAAGCACAGTCACTTCCGAGTGACCGCCTCGGCTTTTAACTTTTCTATTTTATCAACTCCTGCCACGTGCTGTCGTAACAACACCGGCTAAACAGGAGTAGGAACGAGCCCTGAGCGGCTCCAATGCAATCAACACTCATGACAAGCGAAGTTATCGTCGATGTCCAAAAGAAAGACATCTCCATCGCCCTGCTGGAAGACAAGCGTCTCGTGGAATTTCAGCAAGAAGGACGTTCGGAGCAGTATTCTGTGGGCAACATCTACTTGGCGAAAGTCCGGAAAATCATGCCGGGGCTCAACGCCTGCTTCGTGAATGTCGGATATGAGCGCGACGCCTTCTTGCACTATCTTGATTTAGGCGTGCGCTATAAGCAATTCGAGCACTATCTCGAGTTGATCAAAAACGGGAAACGCAAACCTCTTCCCCTCAACAAAGTTCCGCGCCAGCCCAATACCGAAAAAGACGGTCATATTCAGAACACCGTCAACGTCGGTCAGGAAGTGTTGGTGCAGATCGTCAAAGAACCCATTTCGACCAAAGGACCTCGCATCACCTGCGAAATCTCCTTTGCCGGTCGTTACCTCGTACTCATTCCCTTCACCGATAAGGTCAGCGTTTCGACCAAAATCAAGAGCGATGCCGAGCGTGCGCGCCTCAAGCAGCTCATGCACAGCATCAAGCCCAAAGGATTCGGTGTCATCATTCGCACCGTCGCCGAAGGACGTCGTGTTGCAGAACTCGATCAAGAGTTGCGCATCCTCCTTTCGCGTTGGGAAACGGCCTTGACGAATGTACAAAACAGCAATCCGGCCGACAAAGCCACGCTTGTTTACGAAGAAACCAGCCGCACGGTAGGGCTACTTCGCGATCTCTTCAACCCCTCGTTTGAAAGTATTCATATCAATGACAAGCAGGTCTACGAAGAAGTGCGCGACTACGTTGCACTCATCGCGCCCGAGTCGAAAGACATCGTCAAGCTCTACAAGGGAAACGTACCCATTTTCGACAATTTCTCCGTCACCCGGCAGATTAAGTCATCGCTCGGTCGCACCGTGACCTACAAGCACGGCGCCTACCTCATCATCGAGCACACCGAAGCCCTCCACGTCGTCGACATCAACTCCGGCAATCGCAGCAAAAGCCCCGAAGGACAGGAAGTCAATGCCCTCGACGTCAATCTCGGCGCCGCCGATGAACTCGCCCGCCAGCTCCGTTTGCGTGATATGGGCGGTATCATCGTCGTCGATTTCATCGACATGGCGCAGCCCGAGAACCGCCAGAAGCTCTACGAGCGAATGGTCGAGAACATGAAGAAAGACCGCGCGCGTCACAATATCCTGCCCCTTTCCAAATTTGGATTGATGCAGATCACGCGCCAGCGTGTGCGTCCCGCCATGGACGTCAAGGTCGAAGAAGAATGTCCCTCTTGCGGAGGAACGGGTAAGATTAAGTCGTCCTACCTCTTCACCGATGCTTTGGAAAGCAAGATTCGCATCGTCAGCGAAGACCTCGGCATCCGCAAGTTCCGCCTGCATGTGCATCCCTTTGTGGCCGCCTACATCAATCAAGGCTTCATCTCCATGCATCGTCGTTGGCAGTTCCACTACGGATGGGGCATCCGCATCATCCCCGACCAAAGTTTGGCTTTCTTGGAGTACAAGTTCATCGGTCCCGACGGACAAGAAATTGATATGAAGGAAGAACGCGAAAACCAGTAATCCGACAATCACACAGCATCACGGCACTCGGCGCAAATCTTGCGCGAGTGCCGTTTTCTTTTGCCCTGTTGCACAACGGGGTAGCTGAAGGGAAAAACGACGTCCAAACGGAGGGAAAAGCGCAATAACGAGAACTCCCCGAGCACCAATCGGTGCTCGGGGAGTTCTTTTGCTTTCGTGGAAATCGTCGCGCCGCGATAGCCGGTCGCTTAGCGAGTGAGTCACGCGGTGCAAGGGGAGATTAGTGCGCCGCCATGAATTGATTCAAGAAGCGCACATCGTTTTCGGAGAAGAGGCGCAAGTCGTTCACCTGATATTTCAGGTTCGTGATGCGCTCCACACCCATACCGAAAGCATAACCCTTGTACACCTTCGAATCGATGCCGTTCGCCTCAAGTACCGCCGGGTCGACCATACCGCAGCCCAAGATCTCCACCCAACCGGTGTGTTTGCAGAAGCCGCAACCCTCGCCGCCGCAGATGTTGCAGGAAATGTCCATTTCGGCAGAAGGCTCTGTGAAGGGGAAGTAAGACGGGCGCAGGCGAATCTTCGTGTCCGCGCCGAACATCTCACGGGCGAAAGCGAGCAACACCTGTTTCAAGTCAGTGAACGACACATCCTTGTCGATGTACAAGCCCTCCACTTGGTGGAAGAAGCAGTGCGCGCGCGCCGAGATGGCCTCGTTGCGATACACGCGACCCGGGCAAATCACGCGAATCGGGGGTGCCGTGTGTTCCATGACGCGGCTTTGCACGCTCGAAGTGTGCGTGCGCAAGATCACATCGGGATGCGCTTCCACGAAGAAAGTGTCCTGCATGTCGCGTGCCGGATGATCTTCGGCAAAGTTCATTGCGCCAAACACATGCCAGTCGTCTTCGATCTCAGGACCGTCCGCAAGCGAAAAGCCCATGCGTCCGAAGATGTCGATGATCTCCTGCTTCACGAGCGAGAGCGGGTGGCGTGTTCCCAAGGCGATGGGGTAGGGCGTGCGCGTCAAGTCGAGCGCGGAGTGATCGTCCTCCGTCGTCGCCAACTCCTGTTTCAGGGTGTTGAAACGGTTTTGGAGCGCCGTTTTGAGTTGGTTGAGGTAGATGCCCACCTCCTTCTTTTGGTCGGCAGCCACGTTGCGGAACTCCGCCACAAGTTGGTTCACCTTTCCTTTCTTGCTCAGGAATTCGAGGCGCAACTGTTCGAGCTGCTCTTCGTTCTCGGCCTTCAGCTCAGCCACGCGGCCGAGCAGTGTTTTGATTTCTTCTATCATTGTGAGATTGATCTATTCCGATTTTGAAAGTTGTGTGTCGATCGGCGTCCGTTGTGGGCGTCAGTCAAGTTTGAGGACAGCGAGGAAGGCCTTTTGCGGCACTTGCACATTGCCGATTTCCTTCATCTTCTTCTTACCTCGCTTCTGCTTTTCGAGCAGTTTGCGCTTACGGCTGATGTCACCGCCGTAGCACTTTGCCGTCACGTCCTTGCGCAACTGCTTCACGGTTTCGCGTGCGATGATTTTTGCGCCGATGGCCGCCTGAATGGCAATGTCAAATTGCTGGCGCGGCAGGAGTTCTTTGAGCTTTTCGCACATGCGGCGACCGAAGTACACCGAGTTGTCCACGTGCGTCAGCGTCGAGAGCGCATCCACGGGTTCGCCGTTGAGCAAGATGTCGAGTTTCACCAGTTTCGAGGGGCGGAAACCGATGGGGTGGTAGTCAAACGAAGCATAGCCTTTCGAGATCGATTTCAGTTTGTCGTAGAAGTCGATCACGATTTCGGCCAGCGGCATGTCGTAGTGCAGTTCCACGCGGTCGCCCGACACATATTCCTGTTTGATCAGTTCGCCGCGCTTGCCCAAGCAGAGCGACATGATGTTGCCGATATAGTCCGTTCGCGTGATGATCGACGCGCGGATGTACGGTTCCTCGATGTGGTCGATCTCCATCGCGTCGGGCATACCGGCGGGGTTATGCACCTCGATCAGCGTGTTGTGCTTGTCGTAGACATTGTAGCTTACGTTTGGCACCGTGGTGATCACGTTCATGTTGAACTCGCGATCGAGACGCTCCTGCACGATTTCCATGTGCAGCAATCCGAGGAAGCCGCAGCGGAAACCGAAGCCGAGTGCCACCGACGATTCGGGTTGGAAGGAGAGCGAGGCGTCGTTGAGTTGAAGTTTTTCGAGTGAAGCGCGGAGCAGTTCGAAGTCTTCCGTTTCGATGGGGTAGACACCGGCGAATACCATCGGTTTCACCTCTTCGAAGCCCGCAATGGCCTCGGTGCAGGGGCGTTCCACCGAAGTGATTGTGTCGCCCACCTTGACTTCGGTGGCCGTTTTGATACCGCTCACGATGTAGCCCACGTCACCGCAGCCCAAGGTCTGTCGCGGCGAGAGATCCATCTTCAGCACGCCCACTTCGTCCGCCTTATACTGGCGTTCGGTGTTCACGAAGAGCACGTTCTCGCCGCTCTTGATCGAACCGTTCACGATTTTGAAGTAGGCGATGATGCCGCGATAGGAATTGAACACCGAGTCGAAGATCAAAGCTTGGAGCGGCGCATCGGGATCGCCTTCGGGAGCGGGAATGCGTTCCACAACAGCGCGGAGGATGTCGTCGACACCCTCGCCCGTCTTACCGGAAGCGCGAATGATCTCTTCGCGTTTGCAACCGATGAGTTCGATGATTTCGTCTTCCACCTCTTCGGGCATGGAGTTAGGCATGTCGCACTTGTTGAGCACGGGAATGATTTCGAGGTCGTGCTCGATGGCCATGTAGAGGTTCGAGATGGTTTGTGCTTGTACGCCCTGTGTCGAGTCGACCACGAGCAGACAGCCTTCGCAGGCCGCGATGGAGCGGCTCACTTCGTAGGCAAAGTCCACGTGACCCGGGGTGTCGATGAGGTTGAGCACATAGTCTTGTCCGTCCAGGGTGTAGTTCATCTGGATGGCGTGACTTTTGATGGTGATACCTCGTTCTTTTTCGAGGTCCATATCGTCGAGCATCTGTCCGGCCGTCACTTTGACGGTCTGAGTGCGTTCGAGCAGTCGGTCGGCCAGGGTACTTTTACCGTGGTCGATGTGGGCAATGATGCAGAAATTGCGAATGTGGTTCATGAGCCGTGTGGCGGATGAGAGGTTTGAAAGTGAGCGTGTCGGCCTTGTGGCCGCGTGGGGAAGGGGCGAGCGTTTAGCGTATGCCCGCTATTTTGTGGGTTTGCAGGGAGAGCCGCCATTCGGGATGGGCTTTGCAAAACTCCACAGTGTAAGCCATGATGCGGCAGTTTTCCGTTTCGTCGCCCAGGTCGCAGGGTTGTAGGAAGCGGTGGGCGGCCTCAATGTGCGGATAGGTGGGCGGCGGCGTGCCGGTGCAGACGACTTTGAGTTCGTCGCAGCGATTGAGCACCGGTGTACCTTTGGCTTCGAAAGCGTCTTTGGGCGAAAGCGTCACCCAGTCCACCTGTTCGGGCAGCGGGTGTGTGCCGTTGGTTTCGACGGCCACAAATTTGCCGATGGCGTGGAGCTGTTCGACGAGCGAAGCGGTGAGAAAGAGCGACGGTTCGCCGCCGGTGATCACCACATGGCGTGCCGGCCATTGCGCCACCTTCGCCACGATCTCGGCTTCGCTGAGCATTGTGCCCGTTTCGTGCTGCGTGTCGCAGAAACTGCAACGGAGGTTGCACCCACTGAAGCGCACGAACACAGCCGGTGTGCCGGCCCAAAAGCCTTCCCCTTGCAGCGAGTAGAAAATTTCGTTGATTTTCATGGAGAGGTGGGGCATCGGTGGGTTAGAGGTCGGCATTTTCGCAGCCGGGCTTCACATACACCGCCACATTGCCCTCGCTCTCTTGGAACGACACCTTGTAGGCATTGGGCACCTGTTCGCAAATCCAGCGCGCCATGTTCTCGGCGGTGGTGCTGAAGTCGAGGATCTCGTTCACGTTGCGGTGGTCGAGTTTGTCTTGCACCCGTTGCTTGACGTGGGTGAAGTCGGTGACCATGCCGTTGTGGTCGAGTTCTTCGGCGCGACAGTAGACGGTGATGATGCCATTGTGCCCGTGGGGGCGGTTGCACTTGCTCTCGTAGTCGAGGTGCAACTGGTGTGAATAGGATATTTCGATGCGTTTGGAGATGTAGTACATGTTCAAATAGAGTTGTCTTTATTGACAATCTTGTGGCAAAGATAGTGATTTTGCGAGAACTATGCAAGTACTAAATCGCGCGATCGCACGCGTGAGGGCACTCACGGCGGCTGACGCTCGTCCGTTTCGTGGAGGAAAGGGAGGGGATACGCGGTATGTGTTGTGAAAAAGTTACGAATTTGCTATCTCTTTCAAGCAACTTTCCCGATGCCGATCCCCACACCCACTCCAAATACGACCCACAGCCAGGATTTTGTCGCTCTGGGAAATGGAAAAGGGACGGAGCGTACTGCAGAACGCTGTGTTTTTTGCCTACGGGCGTGGTCGCGTTCCGATTGGTGCAGGTGTTGAGATGTGCGGTCGATGAGTCGCCGGTGAAAAATGAGGCGTGAGCGGACGGGAATCCCATTTTCGATGAAGGTGCTGTCGTGGATGAATACGCTGTCTGTGAGGGTAATTAACTCTCTCAGTGTGTCGGAAATGGAGTGGTGGAGTGTGTCGTGCACTTCGACGTGTTCGACCACGCGTCGGGTGCAGGCTGTGAAGCCGAGGGCGGCCAAGAAGAGGAGAAAGAGTGTTTTCATAGCGAGATCGAGAGGTTAGAGATAAAGCCCGCGAAGGGCAGCCGGTCGAATGCGCGGCACAAGTTGAAGGGGGTGGAGAGTTGGTCGCGAACTGTGAGAGAAACGCGCGATATAGGGTGTTTTTCGATGAGGTTTCGGCAAAAGTAAAATCATTTTTCGAGATAAGCAAGAGTTGGGTGTTTGTTTTTGTTGCGAAGATGGGTTTTTCTTTCGACGTGGGTCGGCTGTCATGGGGGATTGCCGAATGGCGATTGCTTTGTGCTTGCCTTTTGTGTCGCCGCCGTCCGTTACGGTGGACGACAAGTGACACTCGGCCGGAAAAGAGTGGAGTTTGGAGAAAAAATGGACATGTTTTCGAGATTTGTTGTCGACTTTTCGCGAAATGTGGTCTGCTTTTCTGCTGTTCCGCTATGCGCCGTTGCAGTGCGGACTTCCTTTCGCGTGTGCTACGCGCGATCGCGTACACGCACTCAGCCGGTTTGCGATTTTTGCCTTCACCCTTCACCTTGCTTTGTAAGGGTTTGAAAGAGAGGGATTAAAGGATGAAGGCATAGGGCGAAAATGTAAAGGTTTTTGTTCACCCGGAAAATGTAACGAACAAGCGACAAAATGAAATGTTATCCCCCAATGGTGAACAGTGAAAATGCCTTGCCTTCACCGCAAATTGTTTATTATCAGTGAGAAAGGGAAGTTGCGTTGGTGGAAAAGGTGAACCTAAATGGGTGAAGCCTTCACACTTAATGAATTGACAATCATGGAGATAATGGCAAAAGGTGAAGAGGTGAAGGCAAAAAACGAAAAACACTGGATGTGCGCGCCTGCGCGCGAGGGCAAGCAGGCAGAGCAAGTGGAAAAAAGGACGTGGAAAAACGATGATTTGTGGAGGAACTGTTGGAGGGCAGCGTGAAAAGTTTTAATTTTGTGCCGTCAATAAAACAATAGGTAGGATTCGCAAGAAATGCCGATTTCGTTCTTTGCAGTACTGCGCTGTCTCGGAGCCGAGAGGGTAGTCGAAAAAACGAAGTCCACTTGCGGCCGGTGCGCCGCGTTGCGAATCGTCCAGCCAACGAAGTTTCTTTTTATCTTCATGTCTTTTTCTTCCTCTTCTCTGTCTTTGCTGTTGTTGAGCATCGCCACCGCTGCCCCGAGTTTCGGCGCGCGTGCGCTCGACTCGGCACCCCCTGTTGTGTCGGATTCGGTGCGCAGTGCGGCGACCGACAGCACCCGTCGTGCTGTGAAATTGAATAGCGCCTTGGTCGTGGGGCGTCGACAAAACAAAGTGAACAATGCCATGATGGGCCTCAATTATTTGCGTCCCGAGCAGATTCGCAGCATCCCGACCATCATGGGCGAAGTCGATCTGGTCAAGGCCTTGCAAATGCAACCCGGTGTTTCGCCCGGTCTCGAGGGATTGGCGGGCATGATGGTGCGCGGTGGCAACGACGACCAAAACCTGTTTCTCATCGACGGCAATCCGATCTATCAGATGAACCACCTCGGCGGTTTGTTTTCGGCCTTCAATGTGGCGGCCATTCGCGATGTGGCTTTCTACAAGTCGTCGTTCCCGGCGCGCTACGGCGGTCGCCTGTCGAGCGTGGTGGACGTGGCCACGCAGCCCGGTGATGCTGAACGCTATCATGTGAATTTCGGTATCGGACTGACCTCGGCCAATTTGGGGGTGAGCGGCCCCATTGTGAAAGGGCGCACTTCCTTCAATATCGCCCTGCGTCGTACTTGGTTTGACGTGCTCACGACCCCGCTACTCGCCATCGCCAACGTCGACGCCAAGCGCAACGGCGAGAAGTTCAATGCGCACTATGCTTTCACGGACTTCAATCTGCATCTGAATCACCGCACCAACCGGTGGGGTACGTTCTCTTTTGTGGGCTATGCCGGACAAGACGATATCTCGACGGGAACAGACAGTTGGAACCAATCGGCCAAAACACCGAAAGACGAGATACGCGATAAATATGAAGTGGGGATGCGTTGGGGCAATCGTCTCGCCTCGTTCAAATGGCAGTTGCCGTTGGGCGAACATTGGATGCACAACCTCACTTTGGCCTACACGCGCTACGGTTCGAAATGCCATTTCATCTTCGACAACGAAGCGGGTCGTCCTGGGTTGGAAGGTTACAGCCACAACTACCTTTATAAGGAAATTCGCAACGGTATCGACGATTGGAATGCACGCTCGCAATGGGTGTGGGCACCGCAGTTGCCCTTGACGTTGCGCCTCGGCTTGGACTACACCTACCACCGTTTTTCGCCCGAAGACCGCATCACGAACAGCAGTCAATCGACGCTCTTGGACGAACCGAATCGCCAACAGGTGGTGAAAGGGCACGAGACGGCGTTGTACGGCGATGCCGAATGGCGCCCCGCGGAAGCGTGGCGGGTGAACGCGGGTTTGCGTTTGACCGACTTCTTGGTGAACAGCAAGAACTATCTTTCGGTGGAGCCGCGCGTGTCGGCGGCCTATCTTTTCAGTCCCTCGGTGAGTGTGAAGGCGGGCTATTCGCGCATGACGCAATATGTGCAGCAGGTGAGTGTGAGCTATCTTTCGTTGCCCACCGACTATTGGATGCCCGTGACGGAGATTTACGCTCCGCCGACGAGCGACCAGTTGAGCATCGGCGGTTATTACACCTACAAAAACCGCTGGAATGTCTCGGTGGAGGCTTGGTATAAGCGCATGTCGAACCTCTTGGACTATCGCGAAGGGGTGGGGCAGTTGTCGAGCGCCCGTTCGTGGAACGACAAGTTGACCACCGGCACGGGTGAATCCTATGGTGTGGATGTGCTGGTGGAAAAGAACTTCGGCCATTGGGCCGGTTTCTTGGGCTATGGCTTGATGTGGACTGATCGCTACTTCCCCGAATTGAACCGCGGCGCGCATTTCCCCTCGAAGTACGACAATCGCCACAAACTCAACGTGGCATTGAGCTATCGTCCCTCGCGTCGTTGGGAATTCAATGCGGCGTGGACGTACATGACGGGGTCGCTCATCACCTTGGCGCTCGAAAACTACCATTACGAAGTGCCGAATAAGTTGGCGCCGAGATTCCCGGACTATTACAATCAAACGATGGAACACGTTCGCAAGAAGAACAATTATCGTTTGCCCGATTTTCATCGTATGGATTTGGGGATCAACTATTATCGTTTCCACAAGCGACGCGGTGCGCAGAGCATTTGGACGCTGAGCGTTTACAATGCCTACAACCAGCACAACCCCGTTGTCGTGGCGCGCAAAAATGACTACGACTACCCGTCGTTCCGCTTGATTTCCCTTTTCCCCATTATTCCCTCGTTCACTTACACCTATCGCTTCTGAGCGTGCCAGGCAGTGGGGGTGAGTGTCTGCATGATGCATGCGCCCTTGCCGGCCGAAACGAATAGAGAATGGTGTACCCCATATAAAATGATAAACTTATGATTCGATCTGTTTTTTTACGCGCGCTGCCTTTGATGGCGACGGCGTTGCTGAGCAGTTGCTACGAAAATATAAATCTTGATCACCTGCGTCCCACGCCGGAAGTGGTGTTGAACAGTGTGTTGAGTCCCGACGAACCGGTGCGCGCGGAAGTGATGCACACCTTGTTTCTCACCGATGAGAAAAAGAACACGCTGCCGCGTATCACCGACGCGCGTGTGCAGGCGGTGGTGAACGATAGCCAAGTCTTTCCGATGGTGCGCGACACGGTGAAGGGCTATTTCGAGGCGAACTACGTGCCGCGTCCCGGCGATCGCATTCGCATCGAAGCCGACACGCGTTATGGTCGTGCGGTGGGCGAAGATCGACTGCCGCAGTTGGTGCCGATCGATACGGTGAAGGTGACTTTGCTGGAGTTGGCCACCTCGAAGGATGTGGGCGGCGCCAGCGGCGACAAGGAGTGCCGTTACCAAATCACCTTTCAAGATCCTCCCGGCGAGCGCAATTATTATTTTGTGCGCGTGATGGGCGATGCGGACTACTCGGTTCCGCTCGACTATTCGCAGGATGAGGTGTTCAGCGGCATCTTTGAAGGACTGAACGGACTCGATGAGGGGTCGGCCTACAATGGTCGCAACGGCATGGCGTTCAGCGATGCAATCTTCAACGGAAAGCGTTACACCTTGCGATTGAGCGAACTGTTCAGCGGCGATGTTTCCTGGCATTTCGGTCGTGAAGGTGAGGGCGTGCGCCGCAAGGTGCTGCTCTATTCGATCTCAGAGGGGTATTTTCGCTACCTGAGTGGAATCTTCAATGAAGATGAAGAATCGTTTAATCGCCAGTTGGTGTCAGTGGGTCTTTCGGAGCCTCCGACGCTTTTCACCAACGTGAAAAACGGTACCGGCATCGTCGGTTCGCTGCAACTGGCGGTGAAGGATTATCGCGTGGTGGTGAGTGCCGGCGGCACGGAGTTGTCGCTCGAAAAGTATGTTCCGCGCGAGAGAAAGGAAGGGGACTTTATCGATGGTCCGTCGACGATCTATCGACCTTCAAAACGGTAGTCTGAAGAAAATGGCGTTCGTCTTTTGCTTGACGAACGCCATTTTTCTGTCGGTTTGCGGTGTGCGAATGCTACTTTCTCGTGGAGGAAATGAAGAAGATGGTCGGAAAAGGGCTTTTTCGTCGTGCTCGGTATATTCGTAACATATTTATGGAATCTTGACGGCTGAGGTAGGCTTCTTTTTTAGGATTGCATTCCTTTTTAGGGGCAAGACGCCATTTTGAGAATGAGGTGAAAATGCAAAGTGGGTGGGGCGAAAAAAGGTGTTTGGTGCTTGGAGTTGGCGGATATTGCCAAGAAGAATTGCCATTTTCGCGTGTAGGTGGCGAAAATCGGTAAGAAAGTTAGAGGGCTTTGCTTGGTTATTAAAAAACTAAATCTACGATGTGAAAATAATTCGGTGTGTGCTTGGAGGTAAGAAGTTTTTGCCTTAAATTTGCGCTGTGTAGTGGAAGAAATAGCTCTTCTCATTGCCAACTCCAAATAGCAACAATAAGAAAATACATAAGCAACAAGTAACATCATGTGTATGAAAAACCGTTTTGGTAGAATGGGAAGCACCCTGATGGGGGCTCTCCTGTTGCTCTCGGTAAGCGGCGTGACGTACTCTTGTAAGGACGACAGTCTGGACACGCAGAAGCCGTCTTTCCTTGGGGGTAGCATCTACGATGAGCTGAATGCGCGCGGCTTTAAGTATACCGTTCGTCTGATTGAAGACCTCGGTTACAAGGACGTTATGTCGCAAACGGGTAGTAAGACGCTTTTTGTGGCGAGCGACAAAGCTTACGAGGAATTTTTCAAGAACAATCCTTGGGGAGTTGGTTCGTATGAACAACTCACGGCGGCACAAAAGCGTGTGCTCTTCAACGGTGCGCAATTGAACAATGCGTATGTGCTCGAAATGATGAGCAATGCTTCGGGCGGACGAAAGAATCTGAGTCTGCGCCAAGAGTCGGCAGCGCAAGCTATCGACTCTGTGAAGTTTTGGCGCCCTGAACAATTGCCGGTGAACTATAACGCCGATGAGAACGAAAAGAAGTATTGGAAGCGTTACAACAGCGGCAGCGCAAAGGGCATCTATATGGTGGCCGATGCTTCGCGTCCGTTGATCACGCACTTCCTCGAAGGCAATATGCGCGAGAAGAATATCAAGCGCTCGGATGTGGCCTTCGTGTTGAACGACAAAGAAGGCTGGGGCGAGACGGAAGCGACTCGCGCCTATGTGTTCGATGCGCGCGTTAAGGAAGCTGACGTGGTTTGCCTGAACGGTTATTTGCATGTGTTGGATAAGGTGCTTGTGGCTCCGCCCAATATGGCAGAAGTGATCCGTGAGAATAGCGATACGAAGATTTTTAGCCATATCCTCGACCGCTTCAGCGCACCTTTCTATAATGATGTACTGACTAAGAACTATCAGGCACTGTATAACACGGCTGTGGACTCGGTGTATGAGAAGCGTTATTTCTCGATCAACTCGCAAAATGGTCGCTTGCAGACCGAGCCGAACGAGAAGGTGGTCAACGATCGTATTCCGTTGCTGCCTTACGATCCGGGTTGGAACTCCTACCAGTTGTCGAGCTCGGTAAGCAGCGTTGAAGATATGGCGGCCATGTTCGTTCCTAATGACGAGGCCATGACCGAGTACTTTGTTTCGCAAGGTGGACGTTCGTTGATCGAGCGTTACGCGAAGAAGCCGAATACGAAGGAGAACTTGCTTGAGAATGTCGACCAAATTCCGCTCGATATTATTCAGGCTTTGGTGAATAACTTGATGAAGAACTCGTTCATCGAAACGGTGCCCTCGAAGTATTACACCATCATGAACGACGCGCGTGACCAAATGTTCCCGCCTTCGCAATATCCTTCTGAAGAGGCCTACAAGGCGGTGTTCACGAAATCACTCTTGGCCAACAACGGTGTGGTTTATGTGATGAATCGCGTGGTTTCGCCCGCAGACTATGCGGCCGTTATCGCTCCGGCGCTTTATAACAGCAATACGCAAGTGATGCGTACGGTGGTTCGTGCTGACGACTCTTACATTCAAGGTTCTGATTATAGCCGCGCTCCGCTGAAGCAATATTTCTCGACCTACCTCAAGGCGATGCAGAGCCGTTTCTCGTTCTTCATTCCTGAAGACGAAGGCTTGAACACCTACGGTTATGTGGATCCGGCTTCGATGGCCAATTCGAAGAACGTATCGAACTTCCGTTACTATCGTTTCCGTCCCGGTGACACGCGTGGTCTTTCGGGTGCTTTGGCAGTCGATGCTTGGCCTGTGACTTACAAACCGGCTACGGGACAACAACCCGGCGATAAGATTCTTAACGGTACGACTTTCGCTTCGCCGGCTAACCAAGCACTCAACAGTGCACTCGGTTCTGTGAAGCGTGCGTTGCTCATCGAAATGGTGAACCACCACATTATCGTACACGGTAGTGATGACACGAAGGGAGTGGAAAGCGATCAGAAGTATTTCCTCTCTCGCGACGGTGCTCCCGTAATCGTGAAAACGAGCAACCGCGGTGTGGGTATGGAAGTGAACGGTGGTTTCCAAGAGGAAGTGGCCGGTACGCCCGCAGCTTACACCTCGACGGTGAAAGAAGTCTATGACCTGACGCGCGAAACCAATAAGGGTTACGGTAACGGTAAGACGTATATCCTCGACCGCCCGATGCAGGCAACGACGGTGACGGCTTACAAGGCGATCAAGGATAAGACGCAATTCAAGAAGTTCCTCGATCTCTGCACCGGAATGAGCACCGCTCTCTTGGAGAAGGCCGGTTTCAATGCGCCCTTCTTGGTGGCCGGTGCCGACGATGCGAAACACAGTGGATGGCTCAAGACGGCTGCGAAGTACGAATTCTTTGTACGCGGTGAGTCCGGCGGTCTCCAATATAATGTGGCCAACGACGATAAGTTGGTACGTCTCTTCAACAACTATCGCTACACGATCTACGCACCAACCGATGACGCGATCGATGCCGAACTGGCGAAGGGATTGCCCACTTGGGACAAGATCAACGATTATCTGGACACCAACTTGAAGACGGAAGTGAAGTTGGCGGCCGACAAGAGCAACCAAGACGAGTTTGACAGCGTGAATAAGCACAACGACGCTGTGAAGGCCAAGGCACAAGCCATGGTGACGGTGTTGGTGAACTTCTTGCGCTACCACTTCCAAGATGAAAGCCTCTTCGTCGATCAAGTGACGAATGCCGGTGACTATGCCACGGCTTGTGTCAACGAAAAGACCAAGGCTTATCTCAGCCTCGCGGTGAAGCAGACCCCCGGTCAGCTTAGCTTGACAGACAAGGCCGGTCGCACGGTAGCGGTAGACGCCACGACGAACAACATCTTGGCGCGCGACGCAAACTTCAATAAGGGCATGTCGCTCATCACCAGCAGCTCTTATTCGGTGATTCACCAAATCAACAGCGCCCTGCTCTTCGACAGCGAACTCGCCGGTGGATATGCCCAGGCTTGGTCCTCTCCGAAGAAAGCCAGAGCTTTCGTTGCAAAGTTCAGAATCAAAGACTAATTATCTAAGGCATCATGAATCATATCAAGTATACATCGGCGATTGTCCTCGCGCTGTGCAGTGCCACCGCTGTTGCGCAGCAGAAGCGCATCTCCGGCCACGTCTTCAATCCGAAAGACGGTGCGGTGGTGATGGCTAACGTCGTGGAGAAGGATAAAACGAACCGCGTGGTGTCGGCTACACAGACCGACATGAGCGGTAACTTCTCGATGACCATCAAGAACCCGAACAACCGTCTTGAAGTTTCCTATATCGGTTATACCACCGCCCGTATTGATCCTATCGGCGCGCGCACGTCGTTCCGTATCGAAATGAAGGATCGTTCGCAAATTTCCGAAGTCGTGATTACGGGTAAGCGTACCGCGAAATCAAACGGTATGGTGATCCCCGAACGCGAAATTTCTACCGCGACGCAGACGCTGAACATGGACAGCAAAGAAGGTCTTGCCTTCACGACTGCCGGTGAAGCGTTGCAGGGTGAAATCGCAGGCTTGGATATCGTGGCGAACTCCGGTAACCTCGGTTCCGGTACCTCGATGCGCCTGCGCGGTGTGAACTCCATCAACGGTTCGCAGGAACCGCTGATCGTGGTGAACGGTTATCCCCTCGAAGGACAGGATCTGACGACGGTGGATCTCACCGACTTGGACAACCAAGAACAGTTTGCCACGCTCTTGCAGGTGTCTCCCGACGATATCGCCAGCATCAAGGTGCTGAAGGATGCTGCCGCAACGGCCATCTGGGGTGCACGCGGCTCGAATGGTGTGATCGAAATCACCACGCGCCGTGGTCGCCGCGGTAAGACCCGTGTTGGTTTTAACTACCGCTTCTCGGGCACTTGGCAGCCGCAAGGTTTGAACATGCTCGACGGTTCCGGCTACTCCATGATGTTGAAGGAAGCTTACTTCAACCCCCGTCAGAGTGACGCCGCTTCGAGCATCGTCGAATTGATGTATCTCGCCAACCGCCCTGCTTATTATGCCAACTATAATAAGAACACGGATTGGGTGAAAGAAGTAACCCAAATCGGTCAGGTGCATAACTACGGTGTGAACATCTCCGGTGGTGGTGAAAAGGCTACTTTCCGTGTGTCGGGTTCGTATGACCACGAAGTCGGTACGATCATCAAACAGAGCCTCGATCGTTTCTCGACGCGTTTGGCTTTGGACTACTTTGTGTCTGATCGCATCAAGTTCACTTCGAACTTCTCGCTGACCTACACGAAGAACAATAAGAACTACGGTAATAATATCTTGGCAAAGGCTTACAAGGCCATGCCGAATATGGCCGTGACTCGCCAAGAGTATGACCAAGCCCGCGAGGCTTATTTCGATACGGGTGAATACTATCTCATGCCCCCCGCCGCAGGTAAGGAGTATGAAGGCGTATTGCTCGAGAATAACTCGAACTTGACGTCTTACTATTTGAGCGACATGGTTGACAACGGTAACCCCGTCGCCATCGCCAACTTGGCATGGGCCCGTGAGAGTACCTACACGATCAACCCCTCTTTCTCGCTCGAGTATAAGTTGCTGGGTAAGGAAGATGAGTCGACGCAACTCAACTATACGGCTGAAGTCAATATCAATGCATTTACCCAAAACAATGCATCCTACTACCCCCATTCACTGACGTCGCAGAAATGGTCGCAGGGTGTTGACTTGACGAGTGATTATGACTCGAAGCGTTTCGCTTTCACCACGCGTCACTCGCTGTTGTTCCGTCCTCACTTCGAGAACCCCAACCACTCGTTCCAAATCCTCGGACGTTTCGAATCTTACTCTCGTAATTTGACGTCGCAGAGCAAGAGTCACTCGGGTATTTCGGGTGGAATCACTGACCCGACGGTTCCCGGCTTCTTGACCGGTACCAACTCTTCGACGGGTCGTGACCGCAGCTTGAACGGAACCGGTTCAATACACTATGCTTTTAGTTCGAAATATGTGTTCGACCTCACGCTCCGTGCAGAAGGTATGACGAAATTCGGTTCGGGCAACAAGTGGGGCTTCTTCCCCGGTGTTTCCGCTCGTTGGAACATCTCCGATGAAGCTTTCTTCAAGCCGCTCCGCAAGTATGTGAACATGCTTTCGTTCCGCCCGAGCTGGGGTATCAACGGTAATGCTTGGTTTGGCGAAGGGCTCATCTACAACAAGTATTCGAGCTACGGTTATTACGATGGTGTGCAAGGTATCGCTCCCGAGAACTTGCGTCTGACGAAGATCCGTTGGGAGAAGTCGAAGTCTTGGAACCTCGGTTTCGACTTGCACCTCTTCGAAGACCTGTTGATGTTTGACTTCAGCGTCTACAAGCGTTACACGACAGACTTGTTGATGTCGGGCGTGAAGATTCCCTCTTCTACCGGTTTCTCTGACATCGCCAACGCGAACGTTGGTAAGATGGAGAACCGCGGTTGGGAATTCAATGTGAGCACGAAGCCTATCTTCAAGGTCGGTAAGTTCGATGTTCGCTTGCGTGCAAACGTCGCACAGAGTCTCAATACGGTGACCGAAATGGATCCCACGGTGCTTTCGTCCCAGAACCAGCAATTCGATAATAGCAATGCACGATACCTGAGCCGCGTACAACTCGGACACGCTCTCGGTGGTATCTATGGTTTCCGTTACAAGGGCGTATACGCTTACGACTACGATCACAACGGTTACTTCTCGAATCCCGAACGTAACAAATATATCGACGCAGCGGGCAATCCCAACACTGCCGCCGCAACGAATAAGACCGCTCCGATTGCTTATGGTGCCGACGGTAAGGTGCTGTATGACAAATCGGGTAACCCCCAGCCGATGTACTTCAACTACGGTGGTAAGAACTATCGTTTTGAAGGTGGTGACGTGATCTACGAAGACGTGAACCACGACGGACAGATCGACGAATTGGATATCGTTTATCTCGGTTCTTCGAACCCGAAGTTCAATGGTGGTTTCGGTATCGACTTCCGCTACGGCCAGTGGTCGCTGAAAACGAACTTCAACTTCCGCGTGGGTAACAAAGTCGTGAACATGGCGCGTATGAATGCTGAAATGATGCGTTCGAACGACAACCAAGTGGCTTCTGTAAACTGGCGCTGGCGTAAGAATGGCGACGTGACTCCCGTACCTCGTGCGAAGAACTCGCGTGCCGGTGACTCTTTCAATGCTTTGGCTTCTGACCGCTATGTAGAGAAGGGTGACTTCCTCCGTTTCCAATATCTCCAGTTGGGTTACTCCGTGAAGCCCGAATATCTGAAGCGTTGGGGATTGTCGCAGCTCACGATGAATGTTTCGGCAAACAACCTGATCTTCTGGACGAAGTATTCCGGTGTAGACCCCGAACATGGAGCCAATGGATTCTCGCCTGCGTTCGACCATTCGCAAACACCGCGTTCGCGTTCAATTACGTTCAGCTTGAACTTCGGTTTCTAACTCTTCTACACGTACTTAGCATAGAAAAAGGAGGTGGTTTTCCACCTCCACAACTCTAAGACATCATGAACAGTAAAATATTCAAACAACTGCTGGTGGCCGGCGCCGTAGTCGTGTTGGGTGGTGGTATGACCTCCTGCGAGGATTACCTCACGCTCTATCCCACGACCTCGATTACAGAAGAGGAATTCTGGAATACGCGCAACGACGTAAACAACGTGCGTGCTTCCGCCTACTACCAATTGACGCAGTGCACCGGTAAAATCTTGGCGTGGGGCGAGTTCCGCTCGGACAACGTGGAGCTCAGCGACATGAGTAAAGCCAACTATCGATATATGCAGGAGGCAGTGCTTCAGCCCTCCGAAAATCTTTATGACTGGTCTGCCTTCTACAAGGGCATCAACTTCTGTAATAAGGTGTTGGAACACGGTCAGCAAATGGTTGATAAAGGCACTGATCCTTCGTTCACCAACGTAGAGTGGCAACCGATGAAGGCCGAAATGGTGAGTCTGCGTGCACTCTATTATTTCTATCTCGTTCGCTCTTTCCGCAACGTTCCTTTCGTGCGTCATTCGATTAGCACCGATGCGGAAGCGCTTGTGGCACGTGAAAAGGCCGTTCCCGGCCAAGAGATCATGGACTCGCTGATCCACGAGGTGGAAGCCGTGTTGCCCACGGCCGCCATTAACTATGGTCGTAATTCTTCCAACAAGGGACGTTGGACGCGTACTTCGATCCATGCGCTGCTCGCTGATATGTATCTGTGGCGTGCCGGTATGGTTTATAACGGTCGCGCGAAGGGCTTCCCCGTCGTGAATGAAAAAGGCGATACGCTGACCACCGCTCAAGAGAAAAGCTTGGCGACTGATCTCATGAAGAAGACCATCAGCCATGCTGATTATGTAATCAAGCAGCAGATGGATGAGTTCAAACTCGACCTTGATCTCAATAATGTTCCCCAAGACGACAAGCGCCGTGCGCAAACTTATCCGCTGATCCAAAGTGAAGCTTCGAGCTTCGGTATTTTAGATGCCGGCTATCGTGATGTTTTGGGTTTTGGGAACTCCAGTGAAAGCGTCTTCGAATTACAATACGACGGCGTAAACGTCAAGAACGGTGTCATCACCGAAATGTTCTACGGCAATAGCGGTAGCGGTGGATACAAGTCCGGTTTGATGTTGGCTAATCCCTCGTTGTTCTCTAAAGATGCACCGGTCGATCCCGCCAAGGGATACGGTAGAACCGATATGCGCTTTGTCAGCTATACGCTCAGAACCGACGAAAGCGCGAAGACGAATGCGGTGAGCATTGTGAAGGGAGCCGCAAAGAGTGTGTTCATCACCTTCTCCGGAACAGCGCTTGGTGATATCACGAAGTCTACGGGTTTGTATTCTTTCCAAGAAGCCAATTCGCAGTCCACCAACTGGCCCGTTTATCGCTTGTCGGATATGATGACGCTCAAGGCTGAAGCCATGGCTCGTCTTGCCGGTTTCGGATTGCCTGACTATCCCGAACGCGATACGTATCGCATCCTCGATGAACTTTTCCGTCGTAACAATCCTACCGCTGATACAGTTGCTGCAGCTTCAAACTTGTTCTGCAAGCGTCTGCGTTCATACAAAGCTTTCAAAGCCGAAGATGACAAGGATGGAACGGGTTGGAAAAAACGTTATGAGGACTACGGCTCTCCGTTGAAGCTGGCATTCAACGAACGTCAACGTGAATTCCTCGGAGAAGGCAAACGCTGGTACGACATTGTTCGCGAATGCGAATTCCGCGGTGCAACGAAAGATGTTCTCTCTGACTGGGTAGGACTCTCCTCCGTCGTTCGTAACCGTCTGCGTTCGCTCTGGTCGCTTTACAACCCCATCTATCTTGAAGAACTCAAGGTGAATGGTAAGGAGTATGGCAGCAAGACCGGTCAGCTCACGCAAAACCCCGCATGGGAAAAGTACATGCCCAAATCATAAGACTCAGACAATTATGAATAGAAATCGTTTCACCCTAAGCACCCTGGCCGCATATAGCGGAACGGTTGCGTTGGCCTTCGGTCTTTTGTTCTCTGCTCAAAGCTGCAGTGAGAAGATCGATGAAGGCAACTTTGCCATTGCCAAGGAGCAGACCATTAACGATTACCTCGGAACGAGCAAAGAATTCTCACAAATCAAATCTGTCTTCGATCGTGTTCGTCTGGGTAACAAAAGCAACGCTTCCACGTTGGCAGCTGTTCTTTCTGCTCGTGGTAACTATACTGTCTTTGCACCGACCAATGAGGCCATGGCCGCTTATGTGACCAAAGTTCTTGGTGAGTCGAAGAACATCGCAGACTTGAGCGACGAACAAGCGCAACTCATTGCTTACAGCTGTGTGATTGACAACGGTAATGAATCGGCTTATGACAGCCCGTTGTTCCCCACGAAAGGCGGTGCCTTTGCCAAGGGCGACCTCAACGACCGTAGCATCACCTGTGAGGAAGTATCCGACTCGCTGAAGAAGCCCGTTGTTTCTTACTACCTCATCAATGGTACTTCTCGAGTGGAGAAGAGTGATACCAAACTGAGCAATGGTTATGTGCACGCTGTGGCTTCTGTTATCGCTCCTTCCAATCAGAGCGTTTCCGGTCTGATTGCCGGTACCTCCAACATGCGCATCATGGGCACTTTGTTGCAGGCAACCGGTTGGGCTGACAAACTCAACGAAAGCATCGACCGCGAATATGAAAAGGTAGAACGCGAAACCGATCCTCACAGCATTGCCGGTGTGCAAGGTCTCGTTCCCACTGCCGGACATCGTTATCTTGGATTCACCGGTTTTGTGGAAACGGATGACGTCTTCCAAAAGGAATGGGGCGTTCCCGCACCTGTTTACGATGAAAAGACGCAGACGGTCACCAATTCACAAGCCATCTTAGATGCCATCAAGACGCATTGCGAAAGCGTGTACGGCACCATGGCACAAAGCGACCTCAAAGATGAGGACAACGCCGTGAACCAGTTTGTGGCTTACCACTTCATGAAGGGACGTGTGGCGCACAACCAGTTTGTACAACACTTTAACGAGTGGGGCTATAAATTTGGTGACGCCAAGAACCCCCAACAGAACAAGTACAGTATCGATATTTCTGACTACTTTGTGAGCGTCGGTAAGAACCGCAGCTTGATCAAAGTGACGCAAGATGCTGCCAGCCACGACATTTACCTCAATCGTGTCGGCGAATACAACGTCGACGATAACTACAAGTTCGTACGTGCGAAGTACGAAGGTATCAAAGTCCTCGCCAACAACGAACACGAAGGTAAGACCCTCGACAACAATGCGCGCAACGGTTACTTCTTCCCGATTAAGAAGATTATGCTCATGGACGCCGACACGCGTGAAGCACTTGGTGGAGAGCGTATCCGTTTCGATATTTGTACGATTCTCCCGGAAATTCTCTCCAATGGTTGCCGCTCTTCGCGTCAACACATGAATTTCCCGAGAGGTTATTTCGAAAACATCACGCAAGAGAGCGAAAGCACGAAGTTCCTTTACCTCCACTCAGGTTTTGTAAACGGTGGTGGATGGCGTGACTACGAAGGAGATGAGCTCATGGTACTTGGTCTCTACGACTTCGTTCTCAAGTTGCCCCCCGTACCGAAGGAAGGTCAGTATGAACTCCGCATGGGTATCTCCAATAACACGTTGCGTGGTATGTGTCAGATCTATTTCGGCGACAGCCCCGTTAACCTTTCTCCGGCTGGTCTTCCCGTCGATATGCGTCTCGATGGCGACAACGAGAACATCGGTTGGGTAGCCGACAACAAGGATGCTGACATCACGGCCGAAAACGATAAGAGCATGCGCAACCATGGTTACATGAAGGCGCCGAAGGCATTTACTGCTTGTGACGGTAAGGGTGAAACCAACCTTCGCGACACCAAAGCCGTTCTCCGTCGTATCATGGTTTCGGCTTACATGTACCCGAACAAAACCTATTACCTCCGCTTCAAGTCGGCACTCAACAAGACCGACGCGCAGTTCTTCTCTGACTACTTCGAATTCGTTCCGAAGTCTGTCTACAACGGAACCACTGCAGAAGATATCTGGTAACTCGATCCCGTCCCGCCGGTTCGAATGCGGATCGGCGGGAAGGGTGTTTCTCCCACTAGTATTCATACAACATGAAAAAGATATTCAATTCTTGGATCTCGTTTGGCGCCTTGGGCTTAGCAGCGCTTGCGCTAACGGCAGCTTGTTCCGACGACCATTTTGAGGTCAAATCGGATGCTGCCGGCAACCAGACACTGTGGCAAAACATTGATTCGAATGCGCAGCTCTCAGAATTCGCCTCCATCCTGAAACGTTCGAAAGTGATGAAGGAGGAGAACGATCGCAATGCCCAACTCACCGTGGCACAGTTGCTCAATCAGCCCCAAAGTTTCACCATGTGGGCTCCCCTCAATGGTACTTTCAACGCGAAGTACTGGGAAGAGTTGCTCGATCGCGCTGAAGCTTTGCGCAAGACGGGTACCGCAGAGTCCATTCAGAAAGCGCGTGACTTGGAGTATCTGGTTTGGAACCAGTTCTCTTCGAACCACATCGCCCGCTTTAATCACGAAGGCGTGACCGGTGTACAAGAAATCAAATTGCTCAACGGCAAGAACACAAAGTCCGATAACGGCGTCTTCAATAGCGTTGCAGAAGAAGGTACAGCCATCAACGCCAGCAATGGTTCGTTGCATTTGCTCAAAGGAGCTTCGCCTTTCTTGTACAACATCTACGACTATCTCAGTCACAACGCACAGTTCAGCGCCATCAACGCTTACATCAAAGATCCCTCGATCGATGTTCGCAAGTTCAATGAACAGGCCTCTGTTCCCGGTGCGATGAACGAATACGGTAAGATGGTGTATATCGACTCCGTATATCAGCACACCAACTCTCTGTTGGATGCCTCGAGAGCACAAATTCGTAATGAGGACTCTACCTATGTTGCTTTGATCCCCCGCGATGCCGCTTGGAAAGAAGCTTTGGAGAAGGTCAGCAAAATCTACAACTATGGTACGCGCTACCGCTACGATTGGGACGGTGCCAACTTCACCAAAGAATATCGTTTGGATGCCTCCACCTTTGCTAATAAGAGCATGACGCTTGCCGACTCTCTGCGCGAACGCAATGTACGTTTGAACATTGTCAGCAACATGTTCTTCGCTCCTTATCGCATCAAGGGTTATGAGCACATGGATTCTGCAGCACTCATCCACCACTTCCAGTATGCAGACTCCCTCATTTCTACGGCTGGAACTACGTTCTATAACACGGCTGCTACCGGTTCAACGAAGCAAAATACCAATCTCAACCCCACGTTGGCAGGGCTTACTCCCTATCGCGCTTCCAACGGTTATGTATTCGAACTCGAAAACTATAACTTCGACCCCTCTTACATTTGGGTAGAAAAGATTGAGTTCCGTCCGGCCGCTGCTTCTTCTATCTACACGTTGACCACGGGTAACACCACTTACAGCAATGGTACCACGGTGAACTTGACAGAGTTCAACTACAACCGCGAACGTGCAGAATTGGATGCCAATGGCGACACGGTTCGCACGGCTGATGGCAAGCCTGTGATGATTGGTGTAGCCGGTTCTGTTGCAGAAAATGCTTATCAGCGCTACGAAATGAAGAGTCCGCGTCAGAACATGACAGTCGACTTGCGTCTTGAAAATGTCCTGAGTGCAGCTTACCAACTTGAGCTCGTACTCGTGCCTACCAAGATCAATAAGAACGACGGTGGTGAGGATGAAAAGGTCGTGTTCAACGCCGAAATCATCGACGACAATAAGAATAGCATCCCCTTCACGGTAGGAGGAGCGGAAACCCCCCGCATCACCATTGATCAGAAGCAAGGTCAGTTCGATCCCAACAAGGTGAATCACATCTTGCTCGGCGACTATATCACTTTCCCCAAGTGCTATGCCGGATTGCCCGCTGATCGCAAGTCCTTCCCGATGCTTCGCCTCACCGTTCCCCGTATCGGTGGCCGCAACGAAAATTGCCAGGCGCTCAACATCGTAAAGGTGATACTCAAACCCTATCGCGGCAACTAATACCCGCTGAAATATAACAAACGAGATTATGAATCCAGCTAATCGCAGCAACAATATGAAGCAAGCCGCCCTTCGTTGCGGAGTGGCGTTGATGGTTCTGTCTTCAGCTTGTGCACTCCAAGCCCAAGCCCGCGAAGTCGCCGACAGCACCTCCACCGCTTCCGCCCAAAATAAGGTATCTTCTCGTCGTCAGCTTCCTCAATACCAAATGAAGGAAGTCACCGGTGTGGTTTACGATGCCGCTACGCGCAACCCCCTTCCCGGTGTTCGCGTACAATCGCTCGGCAACAAACTTTATTCTGCGCTCACTGACGAAAAAGGTGCCTACAAAATTAGCGTACCCGAACACGTCACTTCGCTCTATATCTCTACCGACGGTTACAATGCCGTGCAAGTGGGGCTTCGTACTGGAGTTTCGGCAGATGCTTATCTCTATGATAGCAAGTTTGCCTCGCTTTATCACGATGGCACCACCATCTTGAACAAAGCTAAATTCACGCCCAACGAATCCAGCAGCATTTCGCCTGAAACTGATATTGAGAACAATCTCAATGCCGCAGTGCGCACCATCAGCCGCGGCGGTCTTCCTGCACAGGGGGCCGCAATGTTCGTCAACGGTATCAATTCACTCAATGCCAATGCACAACCGCTCGTGGTTGTCGATGGAGTGATTTGGGATATGCAGTACGGACGTACCACTTTGCACGACGGTTTCTATAACAACATCTTCAACTTGATCGATCCTGAAGATGTCGAAAGCGTAGAAGTGCTCCGCAATGGTACCGCCATCTATGGTGCACAAGGCGCCAACGGTGTGTTGAAGATCACCACCAAGCGCGGACATTCTCAGGCCACCCGCATCAACATCCGTGCTTTCGGAGGAGTAGAACTTTCTCCCGAGCGCACGAGCATGATGAACGCCGGTCAATACCGCAACTACCTGGCAGAGTTCCTCGGCACCACCACGCGTGCTGATCAGCTCGCCTCGTCGATGGTCATCCCCTTCCTGAACGAAGATCCCGGTTATCTGTATTATAAGCAGTTCCATAACGATACCGATTGGGCAAAGGATCTTTACCGCACCGCCGTTACGCAAAACTATCGCGTAGGTGTGCAGGGTGGTGACGATGTCGCCATGTATAACCTCTCTTTGGGTTACACCAACGCACAAGCCACGGCCAAGAACAACGCATTCGACCGCTTGAACATCCGCTTCAACACCGATGTGAACCTCTTCCAAGGCTTCACCACCGAATTGGACATGGCCTATGTGCGTAACGCCTACAACCTTCGCGACAACGGATGGGCAGAGAGCTATGCAGACCGCAACATCTCCTCCCCCAACGTCCTCGGTTTGGCACAATCCCCCTTCGTCGATCCCTATGCTTACTATGTACGCTACTTGGGTGACAACCGCCTCGGCTTGGTGCACAACGACCGCGTGTACACCGGTATGAACTATACGGAGGCGAACAACCCCTTGACGTTCGCATCGCAGTTCGGCTACCCCGGTTTGGCCAACCCCTATTGGATCCTTGAAAACGGCGAAGGCAACAACAAGAACAATCAAGAGCAAACTCAGTTCTTACTCAACGTCTCACCCAAGTATAAGATCAACGACTACTGGACGGTAAGCAATCGCTTCGCCTACACGCTCAACCGCAGCAACGAAAAGTACTATATGCCCCGCAATGGTACGCCCAGCAAGTCGGTGAAAGGCCTCGGTAACGTGCAAAGTGTAGCTGCTTCCCAGTTTGGTAAGGAAACTACGCTCTTCAACGATTTCCGTGTTGATTGGAAACGTAACTTCGGTAAGCACGACTTCAACGCTTATGGTGGTTTCCGCTTTGCTTCCTACTCCTATTCGGACAGCTACTCCCGTGGTTACAACAATGACAACGACAAGATGCCCGACATCCGTTATTCGTTGCAGTATATCGGCGAGGGCGGTGTGAACGACCGTTGGATCAACCTCAGCTACTACGCCAATGTTGATTACAACTACATGAACCGCTACTTCCTCAAACTCAGCGGAAGTGCCACCAGTTCTTCGCGTTTTGGTCGTGAGGCCGATGGCGGTGTCAAAATTGCCGGTGTGAAGTGGGGACTCTTCCCCTCCGTACAAGCCGGATGGGTGCTCTCCAATGAAGATTGGTTCAAGGTCGGTGCCATCAACTACGCGAAACTTACAGCTGGTTTCGAGATCACCGGCAACGACGATGTAGACTACTATGCCACTCGTACTTACTTCCACAATGTGAAGTTCCTCGAGCGCGCAACGGCTCTCCAACTGGCCAACATTCAGAACCCGAAGATTAAGTGGGAAACCACCAATCGTTTCAACGTGGCTTTGGCGCTCAACATGTTCCAAAATCGCCTTGCGCTCGGTGCTGAAGTCTACTATGCCAAGACCAACGACCTCTTGACGCGTCGCACCGTCAGCGACATCTCCGGTCTCGAAAGACAGTGGACCAACGAAGGCTCGCTCACCAACCGCGGTGCCAACGTCAGCGTCAATGCCGTATTGGTTAATACCTCCGATCTCAAGTGGCAACTTGGTTTCAGCGTAGGTCACTACAAGAACAAGATCGAATCCCTCCCCCTCACGGCCAACAACCGTTTGGAAACTTGGGCACTCGACGCCAATGGAGATAAGGTGGCTTCCAGCCACAAAGTGATTTCCGGTTACCCCTCTTCGGTTTATGGTCAGGACAACATCCTCACCGCTGTAGGAGATGCAGCAGGCGTATTCTACGGTTACAAGACGGCCGGTGTGTTCTCCACCAGCGCCGAAGCACAAGCCGCAGGTCTCAAATACCCCACGGGGCTTGCATCTCAGCCCTCTCGCGATTTCCAAGCCGGTGATATACATTTCGTCGATCAAAACGGCGATGGCTGGATCAATGAGGCCGACCGCGTGAAGATCGGTGATCCGAATCCCGACCTCTATGGTAATATCTTCACCTCGCTGTCGTGGAAGCGTCTGACGCTCGATGTGAACCTCAAATATTCGCTCGGCAACGACATCTACAACTATCAGCGCAAGCAGCTCGAAAGTGCCAATAGCATCACCAACCAAACCACGGCTGTCGTGAATCGTTGGAAGTATGAAGGCCAAAAGACCGATATGCCTCGCACAATGTCGGCCGAATCGACTCGCTGGGTGAACAACGAACGTTTCTCCGATCGCTGGATCGAAGACGGTTCTTACCTCAAACTCAAGAAAGTGCGTCTCACCTACGCAGTGCCTCTCTCCCTCTCTTGGCTCCAAGGCCTTTCTGTTTGGGGTGAAGCCAACAACGTAGTGACGCTCACCAAGTATTGGGGTTCCGATCCCGAGGTCACTGCCGGCAACGGTGTGCTCTATCAGGGCATTGACGCCGGTTACCTCATGCTCAACCGCAACTTTAACGTCGGCGTGACCATCAACCTCTGATGCAGCGCTACTTCCACCAACCTCTTCCGAACTTCGTCGATTCGCTCGTGCGAAGTTTCGGAAGAGCGGAAGGGAAGACACCGGCAAAACCATTCATTTTTGACCCCAACTTCGCAATCATGAAGAAAACCATAGTTCCTCTGTTCTGCGCCCTCTTCGGTTTGAGCTTGGCTACCACCTCCTGCCAAGACATGCTCACTCCCGATATGGATCGCTACGCCGAAAACTTTTCGGGCAAGGATACCGTCAATTTCTATTTCGGTATTCTCAACAACGTGCAGGGCATGATCGAGCAGAACGTACTGCTCGGCGAATTACGTGGTGACCTTGTTAAACCCACAGAGTTCGTTTCCGATTCGATCAACGACATCATCAACTTCAACAACCTCGAAGATGGTGAGAACGCTTTGCTCAATCGCGCAGCTTACTACAAGGTCATCAACCAGTGTAACTTCTATCTGGCCAAAGCCGACTCCATGGCGCTGAAAAACAACAGCTACTACATGCGTCGTGAATTGGCACAGGTGCAACTCGTACGCGCTTGGACCTACATGCAGCTGGTTCAGCTCTATGGCCGCGTACCTTTCATCACCGATCCCGTTTCGACTTCCGACACCGGTTGGGAAAAGAATCCCCCGCTCGGATGGGCCACTCCCTCCAACCTGCTGAACCTCCTCGAAGACAAAGGCGGTTTGAAGCAAGCCTACGCTTACACCAAGCAACTGGGCTATCCTAGTTACGGTAAATTCAACAACGGTGCCGAAAACTTCGATCAAAGCCTTTCGCTCTTCAACGCCAACCTCGTTTATGCCGACCTTTATCTCCTCCGTGGAGCCAACAAGGGGGACTACGAGCAAGCCGCTTCCTACTACTACAAGTATTTGAAGGAAGACACCAAGGCCAGCGTTTCCGGGGTGGCTGCTGTGAACCATTTTGTTTCGAGTGCAGGTGACGACTACTTCGCCTTAATCTCCATTAGCAACTTCGCCGGAAACCGAAGCATGGCCTCCGCCGGCGAAATTGTCGGTGCTGTGCCCACCGCTTCCAACAGCTTCTTCGGACAGGTGCTCACTCGCGTGCCGCAAATCTACGGTTTCGATGCCACCTCCTCCAACTCGACCACCACGCGCAAAGAAAAAGGTACGGACGGTAAGGAGAAAAATACCACCAGCACCACCGGTACTATAAAACTCGAGGCCAACTACCGTAACCGCCAGGTTGAACCTTCGGCAGCCTACACCAAGCTCAACGAAGCGCAGACTGTAGTGTACAGCGAGAGAGAAGGATCGAAAATCATCGATGTGCGCTATCCGAAGCTCTTCGATGCGCGCTATGATGCCACGGCTCCTCGCGTGATCACCGACAAGGGACGTTTGCGTTTCATCCAGAAGTTCAACCCTGCCGGCTCCTATTCCACTTTCGGAGTGGGTCCCGATGCATTCAGTTTCCGCTATGGTATTCCTACCTATCGTCTGCGTCAGATTTATCTGCGTTATGCCGAAGCAGTGAACCGTGCCGGTTATCCGCGCTATGCTTTCGATATTCTTCGTACCGGTCTTCACAGCAAGTCTATGCCGAGGATCACCGAGGAGGTGCAACGCGATACCGTCTTCACCGACGATACGCGCAAGCAGATTGCTTCGATCACCGAAATCATCATTCCCACCGTCCACCACGCAGAGGATGAAGCATTGAGTATTGATCTCAACACGCTCGCTCGCGCCGGTGCTACGCAATGGCTCAACTTCACGACCGAAGACTTCAAGAACAAGGAGAACACCGGTATCCACGAAGCAGGTTCTGGCTACCTCCCCGCACTCGACAGCGTATGGGTGTACAACAAGGTTGTGGCACAGCGCATGGTCGACGAGGCTGCGCGTCAAGGCAAGACCATTGCCAAGCCCAATCTCAGCGTAGATGATTTGAAAGGTAAGGGCAAAATGACCGACACCACCGAGGTAACGGCCGCTGACGGCAGCAAGTATTTTGTTTATAAAGGCATCATCAACGCTTTGGCCACCGTTGAGCCCTCGGCTGCAGAAATTGCTGCCATGGAGACACTCATTGCCGACGAATACGCCCTCGAAACCGCTTTTGAAGGCAGTCGTTTCTTCGACCTCATGCGCCTCCAGCAGCACCGCAATGTCGCCGGCGACGACACCCAAGCCAACTCTTGGCTCGCATGGCGCATTTCGCGTCGCGATCTCGACCTCTTCCCCTACGAAGAACCCACAAAGACCGGCGCGCTCTTTGGCAAATTGTTGAACCAAGAGAACTGGTATTTGCCCGCTCCTCGCAACAAATGATCGAATCCCCCGTTCTTTAGCGGTTTCTCCGCGAAAGATCAACCACATCCCCATCCCCGCTCTTCTCGAAGGAGCGGGGATTTTTTGTGCTTCGACAGCCTTGCGCTCCGTCGCCGTGTGCGAGGAAGCTCACCCCGTCTGTTCATGCCGTGCTTTGCCTGCAGGGGCAGCCGCTGGGGGCAGTGCTTCGCCTTCCGTTCTCCCTTTCAGTCGAGGAAACGACTCCCTTCGAAGCCAAGTTGTGGAGTTTCAAAAAAAAGGCGCCGTGTTTTTGAGAAAACAAGGCTACTTTCGAAGAAAAACTCCCCTGTTTTTGGCACTCTGTTCTCGCCTTACCTCGCAGTCGTGGGCTCTTCTGAAGATCGGGTTGTGGAGGGCAAGTTTTCATTTCACAAGGTCAAATCTCGATCGCACGATTGGCATTTCCGTGCTCTGTAAGGAGTCGCTTTTCTTTCTGTATTCAGTAGAAAAAGCGACCGCAAAAAATGCACATTTTCTTGTCTGTTGCGCCAAACACTCGGCTTTCTCGCGCGAAAGACACAAATATGCCCTTTCTTGTTCGTAGGATGCGGCAGAAATTGTATATTTGCAGTACATTATCTTTTAAGTCCATGGAATTTACAGCGCAGCAAATTGCCACCTACCTCGGCGGAACGGTCGAAGGCAACGCCGAAGCCACCGTCAACACGTTTGCAAAAATCGAAGAAGGGCAAGCCGGAGCACTCTCCTTCTTGGCCAACCCCAAGTATGCCCACCATCTTTACGAAACGGCTTCGACCATCGTGCTCGTGAATCGCGATTTCGTGCCCGAAGCCCCCGTTTCTACCACCTTGGTGCGCGTCGACAATGCCTATGAGGCCATCGCGCGTTTGCTTTCGCTCTACGAATCCATGACCCAAAAGCGTTCCGGCGTCCACCCCTTGGCGTGTGTGGAAGACGATGCGACTCTCGGCGACGACGTTTACGTGGGGCCCTTTGCCTATATTGGCTCGGGCGTCACCATCGGCGCCGGCACCCAAATCTACGCCCACTGCGTGGTGGAGCAAGGCGCCACGGTGGGCGAGAACTGCCTCTTCTATCCCGGCGTGAGTGTCTACCACGGCTGCCGCATCGGCAACGAAGTGATTCTCCACAGCGGTTGCGTCATCGGTGCCGACGGCTTCGGCTTTGCCCCCTCGGCCGAGGGCTACGAAAAGATTCCGCAAATCGGTATTGTCACCGTGGAGGATCGCGTCGAAATTGGCGCCAACGCCTGCGTTGACCGCTCGACGATGGGCAGCACCTATGTTCGTCGCGGCGTGAAGCTCGACAATCTGGTGCAAATCGCCCACAATGTCGAAGTCGGTGCCCACACGGTGATGTCGGCCCAGGTCGGCGTGGCCGGAAGCACCAAGGTGGGGCAGTGGAGCATGTTCGGCGGACAGGTAGGTGTCGCCGGTCATTTGCAACTGCCCGATCGTATGCAAGTCGGTGCGCAAGCCGGCATTCACAGCGCCCGCACCGATGGCCAGCCCCTCATGGGAACGCCCGCCATCAATGCCCGAAACTTCGCCCGCTCCAGCGCGCTCTTCAAGCGCCTGCCCGATTTGCGCGACGAAGTCAATGCTTTGCGTCGCGAGTTGAACGAGCTGAAAGCTGCACTCGCCGACCGAAAATAATCACCCGCGCTGCAGCAAAACGCAGTGCACCAACTCGAAGACATTCCCGATGCAACATACTATTCAATCCTCGTTCTCCCTTTCCGGTAAGGGACTGCACACCGGTCTTCACCTCACCGTCACTTTCCATCCCGCCGCAGAAGATCACGGCTATCTCATTCGTCGCGTCGACTTGGACGGACATCCCGAGATCGTTCCGCTGGCCGAAAACGTGATCGACACCTCGCGCGGCACCGTCGTGGGCACTCCCGAATGCCGCGTCTCCACGATCGAGCACGCTATGGCGGCCCTCGTGGCGATGGGCGTCGACAACTGCCTGATCGAAGTCGACGGTCCTGAATTTCCCATCCTCGACGGTAGCTCTGTGCTCTATGTGCGCGAACTCCAGCGCGTCGGTCTGCGCGAACAGCAAGCCGAACGTCGTTATCTCGAGGTGACCGAACCGTTTGAATACTACGATGAGATCTCCGGATCGTGCTTGCGCGTGCAGCCTTGCGACCATTTTGCGATCGACTCGACCATTGTGTTTCCCGACAGCCAATTTATTCAAACGCAAAGCGCGGTGCTCGAAAATTTGGCCGACTTCCCGACGGAAATCGCCAGCGCCCGCACCTTCGTTTTTGTGCGCGAGATCGAACCCTTGCTCCAAATGGGGCTCATCAAGGGCGGAGATCTGAGCAATGCGCTCGTCATTTACGAGCGCCGCATGGAGCAAGAGCGCCTGAACAAGTTGTCTGACTCGCTCGGAGTCAAGCATCTCGATGCCGAACAGCTCGGTTACATCCAAGAGCGTCCTGTGACGTGGGACAACGAGCCCGCGCGCCACAAACTGCTCGACATTATCGGCGATATGGCGCTGATCGGTCGTCCGCTCAAGGGACGTATCATCGCGATTCGCCCCGGTCACGAGGCCAACAACAAGTTCGCTCGCCTCGTTCGCTCCAAACTTCTTCATTCCTAACCCCTCCACACACTCACCTCCCATGATTTCCCCTCTGGCCTTTATCCATCCCGAAGCCAAAATCGGCGAAAACTGCGAGATCGGACCTTTCTGCTACATCGATGCCAACGTCGAGTTGGGCGACAACAATCGCCTGATGAACTCCGTGACGCTGCTCAGCGGCTCGCGCATCGGCAAGGGCAATACTTTCTTCCCCGGAGCTGTGATCGGCGCCGTGCCCCAAGACCTCAAATTCCGCGGCGAAGTGACCACTGCCGAAGTGGGCGACAACAACACCATCCGCGAGAATGTGACCATCAACCGCGGTACGGCCGCCAAAGGTCGCACGGTGGTGGGCAGCAACAACCTGCTCATGGAAGGTATGCACGTCGGCCACGACTGTAACATCGGCAACGGTTGCATCATCGGCAACTCGACGAAGATCGCCGGTGAGGTGGTGATCGACGATTTTGCCATCCTCTCGGCCAATGTGCTCGTGCACCAGTTCTGCCACATCGGTTCGTATGTGATGGTGGGCGGCGGCACGCGCACGGCACAGGACGTTCCCCCGTTTTGCATCGCTTCGCGTGAGCCGGTGGCCTATTGCGGGCTGAACATGGTGGGCTTGAAGCGCCGCAACTTCCCCATGGATGTGATCAATGCCCTGCACTCGGCTTATCTGATCCTCTATCAGAACTCCAAACTCTTTAACGAACGCATCGCCGAGATTCGCGAAACCGTGATGCCCTGCAAGGAAATCGACTACTTGCTCGAGTTCCTCACCAATTCCAAGCGCGGTTTCATCGGCCGTTGACGCGCTTTCCCCTCATTGTCCTTATCCCCTTCCCACAATGCAATATCTCATTCGCATGGTCTGCGACGAATGCTCCGACTTTCGCCGCGACATTCTCATCGACGAAGACGCCACTTTTCTCGAACTGAACGATATCATCCTCAAATCGTGCGCTTATCCCGACAACCAAATGACCTCGTTCTACGTTTGTGACGAGGAATGGCAACGTGGTGAGCAAATCACGCGCGAGGACATGCGCGACAATGTGGCCGACGATTTCCTTTACACGATGGCCGACACGCGTCTTTCGGAATTCCTCGACGGCGGTGTGCGCCACTTGGAGTATGTGTTCGACACGTTCAACGATCGAGTGTTTTCGCTTTGCGTGCGCGGTGAAGAGCCCGGCGACGGTGCGCCCGAAGTGGTGAAGTCGATGGGCGAAGCCCCCTTGCAAATTGCCGATGCTGATCCCACTGCCGGTGCCTTTACGAGCGTCGGGGGGGATTTCACGGAAGATTTCGGTATCGAATCGTACAACGCCGACGAAATTGATTTCGACGGCTTCGAAATTTCGGATGGCGGTTTCTCCTAACCACACTATGGCAGCTACACGCCCCACACTTTTTGTACTCATCGGCCCCACGGCCGTGGGAAAAACAGAACTCAGCCTGCGCATGGCTGAGTTTTTGCGTTGTCCCATTGTCAACGCCGACTCCCGACAACTCTACCGCGATCTGCCCATCGGCACGGCGGCGCCCACCGCTGAGCAGTTGGCGCGTGTGCCCCACCACTTTGTGGGGATCTTGGGCTTGACGGACTATTACAGCGCGGCGCGCTTCGAAGAAGAGGCGATGGCCGTGTGCACCGCTCACTTCGCCACGCACGATGTGCTGGTGGCCTCCGGCGGAAGCATGCTGTATGTCGATGCGCTCTGTCACGGCATCGACCCTTTGCCCACTGTTTCGGAAGAGGTGCGCCGTGAAATGTATGATCGCTTGGAGCGCGAAGGACTGGCGCCGCTGCTTGCGGAGTTGCAAAGGCTCGATCCCGTCTATGCTGCACAGGTAGATCCCTGTAATGCGAAACGCGTGGTGCATGCGCTTGAGATCATTCGCGAAAGCGGACGCCCCTTCAGCGAACTGCGCACGGGGGCAAAAAAAGAGCGCCCGTTTCGCGTGGTGAAAATCGGCTTGACACGTCCGCGCGAAGCGCTTTTCGATCGCATCAACCGCCGCGTCACGGCCATGATGGACGAGGGATTCCTCGAAGAGGCCCGCCGCGTCTTGCCCTACCGCGATTGCAATGCGTTGAATACCGTCGGCTACAAAGAAATCTTCCGATATTTCGATGGAGACTGGGCGCTTGACATGGCACTCGACCGGATGCGAAAGAATACGCGCGTGTTTGCCAAAAAACAACTCACTTGGTGGCAACGCGACGAGGAAGTACATTGGTTTCCGGCCGACGAAGGAGCGCGCGTGCTCGAGTGGGTGAAGCGCGTGCACGAGAGTGGGACGATATCTCCTGCCGACTCCTATATATAATGGAGTGGGGGAGCGCAAAGGCACGAAGGGTGATGCAAACCCCTCGTGCCTTTGATAGATTTCTACCTTTCGCAGCGAAATATCCCCACCAACGTTTGCCGCATTGCATAAGTCTGTGTATCTTTGCAGCGAATATATCGCCATACAATGAAAAGGTTCAACCTCCACAGCACGATAGTTCGATGGTTTTCTGCCATCGTCATTGTGCTGTGTTTTGTTGTAGCTGCACCGGCGCGCACTTGGACGCCCGAAGAGGTGCCCATACCTCGCTTGCAAGACGTGCGCCGCTATGTGAGCAATCCGGAGCAGATTCTCTCGGCCGCCACGGTTGATTCGCTCGATCGCCTGTTGGGCGCATTGGAGCGCGACCGCGGTGTGCAAACGCTCGTGGTCGTGGTCGATCGCCTCAAAGGCGATGATCCTTACCGCTTCGCCATGACCTTGGCGCGCAAGTATGGCGTGGGCAACCGCGAAACGCGTACCGGACTGGTGGTGGTTTTGGCCACCGGCGACCGCTCTTATCAGTTTCTCACCGGCAACGGGCTGGAAGGTACGCTGCCCGACGGACTGATCCAACAAATCGAAGATCGCGTCTTCATCCCTTATCTCCGCCGTAGGCAGTGGGATGCCGCGATGTTGGCCGCCATGCAAGCCGTTGACCACGCTTGTCGTAACGATGGCGAACTGCGGATGGCGAAGAAAACGAACGAATCGGAAGGTGTGCCTTGGCTCTTTCTGCTACTCTTGTTCGGTGTGCCGATCGGTGCCTACTTCTATATGCGTCACCTGGCACAAAGAGCGCGAGTTTGCCCGCGTTGTGGACAGAAAACATTGCGCCGAGTGAGCGAAGATCGTGTTCACTTGCTGCGCAATGGCCGTCGCCAACCGTTCCGCCGAGTCGTTTCGACCTGCAGTGCTTGTGGTTACCGCGATGAAAGCCTGTTTGAGGATCGAGACAACGACAATAGCGGCCTCGGTGCTATGGGAACAGCCTTCTTGCTCAATAGCTTGTTGCGCGGCGGTCGCTCCGGTGGATGGGGCGGTGGCAGTTCTGGCGGCAGTTACGGCGGGGGGAGTTTCGGAGGTGGCGGTTCCGGCGGGCGCTTCTGAGTCTTTCTTTGTGTGCTATGCAATACATGTCGACTCAGCGCACTCCTTATTTATATAGTAAACGCATTTCCAACATCACAAATACTATTCACGATGAAAATGTCTAAAGCTCTTCTCAGCGTAATCGCTGTATTTGGGTTCTTCGTTTTGGCTTTTGTTTCCCTTTTCTTCTACGGCATTTCGCAACAGCGCAGCATGGTTGTGCTCAGCGAGGACGTTGAGCAGAAAATGGCCGATGTCCAAAGCCAATACCAGCGCCGCGCCGACCTGATCCCCAACTTGGTGAGCACGGTCAAGGGATATGCTAAGCACGAAAGCGCAACGCTCGAAAATGTGATCGCGGCGCGTGCCCGTGCCACGCAGATTACGCTCGATCCCGCCAATGCCACGCCCGAACAAATCGAAGCGTATCAAAATGCGCAGGGGCAACTGTCGCAGGCACTCGGCAAGTTGTTGAGCGTGCAAGAGCAATACCCCGAATTGAAGGCCAACGAGCAGTTCTCACAACTGCAAGCCCAGTTGGAGGGTACGGAGAATCGCATCAACGAGAGCCGTCAAATCTACAATGAGGCGGTGAAAACCTACAATATCAAGGTGAAGCAATTCCCCGGTAGCCTCTTTGCCGGCTTTTTCGGTATGAGTCCGAAAACGCCTTTCCGTGCTTCTGAAGCAGCGCAGACGGCTCCCAGCGTACAATTCTAATTTCCCCATTCGTCTAACGGCTTCTCTTTTCCCTTTCCCCTCAACCCCATGGACAAGAATCAGCGATACATGATGCGCGGCGTGAGCGCAATGAAAGAAGATGTGCACGCAGCCATCCGCAACATCGACAAAGGACTGTTTCCGCAGGCTTTCTGTAAAATCATTCCCGATATTCTCGGTGGCGATCCCGACTATTGCAACATCATGCACGCCGACGGCGCCGGAACAAAGTCGAGTTTGGCTTATCTTTATTGGAAAGAAACCGGAGACCTCTCGGTTTGGAAGGGAATTGCGCAAGATGCGCTGATAATGAACACCGATGACTTGTTGTGCGTCGGGGCGGTGGACAACATCTTGGTGTCTTCGACCATCGGCCGCAACAAGATGCTCATTCCCGGCGAGGTGATCAGTGCCATCATCAACGGCACGGACGAATTGCTCGAGCAGTTGCGCGAAATGGGCGTGGGCATTTACGCTACCGGCGGCGAAACGGCCGATGTCGGCGACTTGGTGCGCACGATTATTGTCGACAGCACGGTGACTTGCCGCATGAAGCGCAGCGATGTGATCGACAATGCCAACATTCGCCCCGGCGATGTGATTGTCGGCCTGTCGTCTTGCGGACAAGCCACCTACGAATCCGGCTACAACGGCGGCATGGGCAGCAACGGCCTCACGTCGGCGCGCCACGATGTCTTCGCAAAATATCTCGCCGAGCGCTATCCCGAAAGCTTTGACCACGCCGTACCCGAAGAACTCGTGTACAGCGGTCGCTATCGCTTGACGGATGCGGTGGAAGGTAGCCCCATTGATGCAGGACGCCTCGTGCTTTCGCCCACCCGCACTTATGCGCCGGTGGTGAAGCGCTTGTTAGACGAATTGCGCCCCGAGATTCACGGCATGGTGCACTGCACCGGCGGCGCACAAACGAAGGTTTTGCACTTCGTTTCCGACAATTGCCGCGTAATCAAGGACAATATGTTCCCCGTGCCCCCGCTTTTCCGCGCCATCGCCGAAGAAAGCGGAACGGACTGGAGCGAGATGTACAAAGTCTTCAACATGGGTCACCGTCTTGAAGTCTACCTTTCGCCGGAACACGCCGAGCGCGTGATCGAAATTTCGCGTTCTTTCAACATCGATGCGCAGATTGTCGGACGCATTGAGGAAGGCGAGAAGAGTCTTACCATTCGTAGCGAATTTGGTGAGTTCCATTATTAAAAGTACAAGTGGCTTACAATCTTATCTCGACCAAATCAAAAAAGAACTTCCCTCAAATCGGTAACAACAAGTAAATCAATGGCAGAAACCTCTACCTTATTGGAAAAACTGAACGGCTTAGTTGCGCGTTTTGAAGAAGTTTCCACGCTGATCACGGACCCTTCGGTCATTGCCGACCAACAACGCTATGTACGACTCACGAAAGAGTACAAAGAGTTGGAAGAACTGATGAGTGCTCGCCGTGAGTATGCCGATTTGCTCGGCAATTTGGCAGAAAGCAAGCACTTGTTGATGACGGAAGACGACGCCGAGATGAAAGAAATGGCGCGCGAAGAAGTCGCCGCCTGCGAGCAGCGCATCCCCGAACTGGAAGAAACGATCAAACTGCTGCTCGTTCCCAAAGATCCTGAGGACAGCAAGAACGCCATCCTCGAGATTCGTGGAGGAACGGGGGGCGACGAAGCCGCTCTCTTTGCCGGCGATTTGTTTCGCATGTATGCCAAGTACTGCGAAGCCAAAGGTTGGAAAATGGAAGTGTCGAATGCTTCAGAAGGTGCCGCCGGCGGCTTCAAAGAAATCGTTTGTTCCGTCACGGGCGCCGATGTTTACGGCACACTCAAGTACGAAAGTGGAGTTCACCGCGTGCAGCGCGTGCCGGCCACCGAGACGCAAGGCCGCGTCCACACCTCTGCCGCCACAGTGGCCGTGTTGCCCGAAGCCGAAGCCTTTGATGTCGTCATCAACGAGGGCGAAATCAAGTGGGACACCTTCCGTTCTTCCGGTGCCGGCGGCCAGAACGTCAATAAAGTAGAGTCCGGCGTACGTCTTCGCTACAATTGGAAGAACCCCAATACCGGCGAAGTCGAAGAAATCCTCATCGAATGTACCGAAACGCGCGACCAACCCAAGAACAAAGAGCGCGCTTTGGCTCGTTTGCGCACCTTCATTTACGACAAAGAGCACCAAAAATACGTCGATGACATCGCTTCTCGCCGTAAAACCCTCGTCTCGACCGGCGATCGCTCCGCAAAAATTAGAACATACAACTATCCGCAAGGTCGAATCACCGACCATCGCATCAATTACACCATCTACAATCTCTCCGCCTTTATGGACGGTGATATCCAAGGCTGCATCGATCAGTTGATTGTTGCCGAAAATGCAGAACGCCTCAAGGAGAGTGAACTTTAAGTACATCCCCAATTAAGCCAAAAGACTTGCCCATGAGTGCCAAGTGGACACGCGGGCAAGCAAAGCAATTAACAACGGACTTATAATCCTCAAACAGACACTTAGTCTTATGAAAAAATCATTACTTGCCATAACAGCTTTGCTGTTTTCTTTCGGTGCACCTCGCGCAAATGCCCAAGTTAGCGATGTCAACTTCATCGTTAGCCCCTCTTTGGGCTACACCATGTGGAACTCCAACCTCAACTTGGGCAACACCGCTACCTATGGTGCTCGCGTAGGTTTCGGTTTCGGTCCTATTCTTGAGCTCCGTGGTAACTACGAGCGCAGCTTCAATCTCAAATCCACCCTCGACAATGTAGGTTGGACGGCCGCTCACAATTTGGCCGCCCATGTTGAAGCCGCCAACGTGAGCTACGAGCGCTGGGGTGGCGATGTGAAAATCAATTTATGGAACAACGCTCGCTTCACTCCCTATGTTCTCGGCGGAATGGGCGTGTTGAAGTTCAACTACGACGACGCTGCCGCAACCGGTACGCGCATTCGTGAAGAAAAGCTTTACGGTAACCTCGGTGCCGGTCTGAAAATCAATCTCGCTCGCCGAGTAGCCCTCTCTCTCGAGCTGCGCGACATGCTTTTCAACGTATCTCCCTCCAGCCAATACGCCACGCTCACCGAGCAAAAGACGCTTTCCAACTGGAACGCCCTCGCTTCGCTCGACATCTATCTCGGCGGTACGCAATACAGTAAGGACGAAGTGACGAAAGCCTACCGTCGCACGTTGAATAACGGCTTCCGCGGTCTGCGTTTTGCCGTAGAGCCCAGTGCGGCTTACTTGAATTTCCGTGATGAAGCCCTCTATCGCGACACTTGGATGCTGGGTCTCTCCGCAGGTGTGGACTTCACCTCACTCATTGGCTTGCGCGGTTTCTACTATCGCAATACGAATGACGCCGACAAGTTCAGCTTCAAGACCAACGACGACCTTTCGATCTACGGTGCCAACCTCATCACGCGACTCAACGTAGGTCGCGGCGTAACGCCCTACCTTTCACTCGGTGCCGGCTATATTAACGCCAGCAAGTCCTACGTTGATCGCAACGGCCACACCGGAACGACCGAAAACGGTTGGTTCGCCCTCGGAGGTGCCGGCCTTGACTTCCCCTTGCACCGCAATGTCAGTCTTTTCGGTGCAGCCGAAGCCATGTTGCTCAATAAGGACAACCCCGAAGTCTCTGCCATCTCCGATCCCGCCAAGGTCAATGTCAACTGGATGTACCGTGCAGGAGTACGCTTCAACCTTGGTCTCACCGGACGCTCGGGTGTAGAAGCTTATCGCCAATACAGCGACTCGCGCGTGGCCGCCGAACGCGCTCTTGCAGAGGAAAAACTCCGCAAACAGCGTAGCGTTTACGATCAGCGCATCGCCGAGCTCGACTCGCAACTCCAGGAGGCCGCAGAACGCCTAGACACGGCACAACTTCGCCTCATTGCCGCAGAGCGCGGTCGTGTAGAAGCCGAACGCACTCGTAGCAACACGACCGAAACCACCGTCGACGTGCAGAAGACCGAGGCACAAAGCGCCCCCGTTGCCACTTCCGGCACTTCGCGCGTGCTGATGATGACGTCTGCTCAGCTCAACGAACTCATCAACCGCGTCGTTGCCGCCGCCGATGCCCGCGAAGCCAAAGCCGGCCGCAGCGCTGTCAACACGCCCGCCCTCAGCGACATCGACAAGATCTTGCTCATCAGCGCACTGCGCAATGGCCAAGTATCACCCGCAGCTGTACAACAAGCTGTGCCCGGATACTGCACGGTGCAAACCACCACGACCGGTGTGACCGAGGCCCAAGTGCAATCTCTGCTCAAGCGCATCGACGAATTGCAAAAACAACTCGACAGCGTGCAGAAATCGAAGACCACAGTGCCCGCCGCCACAGTGACTCCCGTAACCACCCGCTCCACTTCGTCCGGAACGGCCGCGAAGAAGGAAAACGGAACGACGAAGTCCGGCAGCAAGAAATCCTAATCAAACCGTCCTATGAACAGAATATTCACCCTTCTGTTGGCTCTCTTAGCCTGCACGGCTCACGTATCGGCGCAAACCACCGCCGATACGCTCCGTGCCGGTGCGGCGGTGTCCGGCGATACGCTCATTGCGGTCGACGAGCAAGCCCTCGTTGAGCGTTTGGCGCAGCTCTTGCGTGAGCGCCGTGCGCAGCATCGGCACAATCGTGAGACGGCCGACTTCTTGCGCACGCAGTTGCTCTTCAATCTCCTGGATGCCCGCAACACGTCCGCGCAACCTGTCGTGACTGTTCCCACACAGTCCGCAAAAACGCAAACCACGACCACCACTTCCGACGCTTCGGAGCTCTACCGGTGGCAGTTTGAGCAGATCAATGCACGACTTTCCGCCATCGAACAGCGCCTGAACGGCGGCGCCCCCGCCGTTCGCGGCACAACGGAGAGCACCGTCGATCAAAGCACGCTCGAAACCCTCTTGCGCAACCAGCAAGAGTTGGAGCGTCAGCTTAAGAAGGCCAATCGTACCACGGTGGTGACGACGCCTATCCCCGTTCCGGTGGCCGCTTCTGCGGCCAATGACAGCCGCGTGAGCGACCTTGAAAAGCGCATCGCCGCACTCGAGGAACAACGCAATGCACTGATCGCCCAGCGCGACACGTTGGTGCGCAGTCTGATGGCGCAACGCATGAGCGCGCAGCCTGCTCCGACCGCGGGCGTCACGCTTTCTACCGTTGCCGTGCCCGCGGTGCCGCAAACCCAGGTTGTTACCGAGGAGCAAGTCGTGGAAGTCCCCGGCGACTTCCGTCGTACCATCTATTTCCGCGTGTCGAGCGCCGCCATCGGCACTTCCGGTGCCGCCAAGTTGCGCGAAACCGCCGACTTCCTCAAACGTTATCCCACGGCACGTGTAGCCATCTCCGGTTACGCCTCGCCCGACGGCCGTCAGGCCAGCAATGAGCGCCTCGCTGCCCGCCGTTTGATGGCGGTTGTCAACCATTTGCGCAAACTCGGCGTCCCCGCTTCGCGCATAGTTGCTGCGGAAAGCGGCATCTCTGCGCCCAAGGTCAGCTACCACTTCGGTCGTCGCGTCGAAATCACCCTTGCCCCTTGACGGGGACGAGGGCTACCGCTTCACTCCCTCGTCGTTCACCCACGACGGGGGAGATTTTTTGCACCTTCTTCAGTGCCGATGGCTCAAATCCTCCCTTCGGCACCGATTTTCTCCCCGCCGCCTCATGCGCCGGCGTCCGTTTTGCATTCATCGTCATCAAATCATTGCTCAAATGAACCGTCAACAGCTCATTGCCAACATTCGTCGCAAACGCAGTTTCCTCTGCGTCGGTCTCGACACCGACTTGAAGAAGATCCCCGCCCACTTGCTCGAGGACGAAGACCCCATTTTTGCTTTCAACAAAGCCATCATCGACGCCACCGCCCCCCACTGTGTGGCCTACAAGCCCAACCTTGCTTTCTACGAGTGCTTCGGCGTGAAAGGTTGGCAAGCCTATGAGAAAACCGTCGACTACATTCGCACGAACCATCCCGATCAGTTCATCATCGCCGATGCCAAGCGCGGCGACATCGGCAATACTTCGGCCATGTATGCCCGCACTTTCTTCGGCGAGTCGAGCGTCGACGCGCTCACCGTCGCCCCCTACATGGGCGAAGACTCCGTCACCCCCTTCCTCGATTACCCCGATCGTTGGGTCATCCTCTTGGCCCTCACCTCCAACAAGGGCAGCCACGATTTCCAACTCATCGCCGATGCCGACGGACGCCCCCTCTATGAGCACGTGTTGCGCACCAGCAGCCAATGGGCCGACGCCGATCGCATGATGTACGTGGTCGGTGCCACGCAGGGCAGCCTCTTTGCCGACATTCGCCGCATCGTGCCCGATCACTTTCTCCTCGTGCCCGGCGTGGGCGCGCAAGGCGGTTCGCTCGAAGAGGTGTGCCGCTACGGACTCAACGCCGATTGCGGACTGCTCGTCAACTCCAGCCGCGGCATCATCTACGCCGATTCCACCCCCGACTTCGCCCGTGTGGCCGGAGAGAAGGCGCAGGAACTTCAAGTCCAGATGCAAACCATCTTAGACACCGCCGGACTATAAAATAGTTTGATTTGTCAACGAATTGTCCCAAAAAATGGGCATTTCCTTGGATTTATCGCGCTTCGCCGTTACCTTTGTTCTCGTGTAACTTCGGCGAGCGCGATTTTTTTCGCCTCACCGATCAAAATTCACTATCATGAAAAAGATGTTTCTCCCGGTCGCCATGGCCGGTCTGCTCCTGTCGCTCGGCAGTTGCGTGAGCAAGAAGGAATTTACCAAACTGCAAACCGACTACACCTACCTGCAGAGTCTCTACAACCAGTCGCAAGTGGATCTCGCCACCTCGCGTACGCGTGCCAAGAGCCTCGAAGAGCGTCTCGCCGACGCCCAGCGTCTGAACGCCGAGCTCAAGCGTCAGTACGCTTCTCTCCAAGGTTCGCTCGACAAGAGCCTCATTCAGAACAATCAAGGTAGCATCAATATCTCCAAGCTCGTCGACGAGATCAATGCCTCCAACCGTTATATCAAACAACTCGTGGAAGCCAAGACCAAGAGCGACTCGCTCAATCTTGTGCTCACCAACAACCTCACGCGTTCGCTCACTCGCGACGAATTGCAGGAGGTCGACGTGCAAGTGCTCAAGGGCGTAGTTTATGTGTCGCTCGCCGACAACATGCTCTACCGTTCCGGCTCGTACGAGGTGAACGATCGGGCGAAAACCACGCTCTCGAAGATCGCCAAGATCTTGTCCGACTATCGTGAGTTCGAAGTCTTGGTAGAAGGCAACACCGACAATGTGCCCATCTCGCGCCCCAACATCCGCAACAACTGGGATCTCTCGGCACTTCGCGCTTCGAGCGTCGTTCAGGTGCTGCAACGCGACTTCGGCATCTCGCCCAAGCGCTTGAGTGCCGCCGGTCGTGGTGAATACAACCCCGTGGCCACCAACGACACCGAAATTGGTCGTCAGCGCAACCGCCGTACGCAGATCATCATCACGCCCAAGCTCGATCAGTTCCTCGATCTCATCGACAAGGCACCCGCCACGAGCGAGCACCAGTGATCTCCCCTTCGGCGCCCCGCCGCTTTGCGTGGCGCCCCGGTATATTATTGAGTCCCGAAAGGCCGTTTCCAGCAGCCTTTCGGGCTTTTTTGTGCCGTGACCGTGCCGAAGTGGGGCAGGACAGGGTGAGTTTTCGTCGCCAAGCCCCCACTTGCACACCGCAGCAGTGCTCGGGCGAAAAAACGATGGTGCATTTGGGGAGAAAACATGGAAGTTTTCGCGAAAAATGCACTACTTTTGCGCGAAAGTCCACCGGTTTTCGAGCCCCCTTCGCTTGTTTCTCTCGCCGCATGAGCACTTGCGCCTTCCGGCTCCCGATTTTCTCGCCTGCCGCGTCGATTCTCTGCTCGCACTCCGCCAAGTGGAGGGTGAAGTCGACGCAACTGTGCGAAAAACAGCCCGAAAAGCCGGAAAAAACCACTTTTGCCCCTACATTTTGTGGGCGCAACGTGTTGCTATTCACAGAAAAGATGTAACTTTGCAGTCGATTATGTCCAACAGAGACGAATTCATAGTACCACTTCGCGAAGCAGATCGATCCGACTGGGTTCGCGATCTCGTAGTCGACGATGCTTTTTTCGCCGACAGTGAGCAGACGGAAGTGCTGGGTGGCGAGTTGCAGATGCAAGTGCGTGTGCACCGCAATGCCGGCGACACCTATTCCGTTCGTTTTTGCGGTAGCGGGCGCGTGCATGTGCCCTGCGATCGTTGTCTTCATCCCGTGGAGGTTCCCGTGGAAGTCGACGAAACGGTGCAAGTGGGCTATGACGACAACGACAGTGCCGATGTCGATCTCATCGTCATTCCCTTCTCGCAGGTCAACTTCGACGTGGCATGGGAACTGATGGAGAGCATTCTCCTGAACCTCCCGACCCAGCGCGTGCATCGCCGCTCGGAATGCGACGCCGATATGCTCGACCGCTTCTCCGCCGAGGAGGATTCCGCCGATGATGAGGCGTGACGCATCGTCCCTATAACTTATCGCAACCGTGTGCCTCGGTTCACCAAGCCTAGCGGTGAACGTGGTTGGCAACTCTCGAGACGCACGGCGTGAAGCCCTTTTTGATTCCAAACGAAACAAATACAATAAACATATCACACCATGGCACATCCTAAAAGAAGACAGTCCAAGACCCGCACCCTCAAGCGTCGCACCCATGACAAGGCCGTAGCTCCTACGCTCGCCAAGTGCGCTAACTGCGGTGCTTTCCACATCTACCACACGGTTTGCCCCACTTGCGGCTACTATCGCGGCAAGCTCGCAATCGTCAAGGACGAAGTGGCCGAGTAATTTAGGACGAACATTTTGCGGTTTTCGGTCACTCCTCGCGAGAGAGCGGAAACCGCAGTTTTCTTTTTTGTAGGGCTTCGCGCCATGTGTGCGAAGCATCAAGACGATGCGGCCGTATTGCCCATGGTCTTCCCGCGGTCAGGTTCGTCACCCGCACGTGCAAACAGAGAGATTGAACGCAGTCGCAACGCCGCTTGCTCCGAAGGCGACCCCATTTCATTAGCTCCCTCTTGGCACACCGACAAAGTACGAACATCACTTCTATCTTTTTTCTCCTCTCATGGAAAAAATCAATGCCGTTATCACCGGCGTGGGCGGATTCGTGCCCGAATACGTCCTCAACAACGAAGAACTTTCGCGTATGGTCGACACCAACGACGAGTGGATCATGTCGCGCATCGGTATCAAAGAGCGCCGTATCCTCAACGAAGAGGGTTTGGGCACATCTTACATGGCGCGCAAGGCCGTTAAGCAGTTGTTGGAAAAGACCGGTACCGACCCTCAGGAGATCGAATGCTTGATTCTCGCTACCACCACGCCCGACTATCCTTTTCCCACCACGTCGAGCGTCGTTGTAGGCCGTCTGGGCATGAAAAATGCCTTCTGCATCGACCTTCAAGCCGCATGCTGCGGTTTCCTCTTCGCCATGGACATGGCTTCGTCCATGATTCAGAGCGGTCGCTACAAGAAAGTGGTCGTAGTCGGCGCCGACAAGATGTCGAGCATCGTCGATTACACCGACCGCGCCACCTGCCCCATCTTCGGCGACGGCGCCGGTGCGGTGCTCGTTGAGCCCACCACCGAAGACTTCGGTTGGAAAGACAGCCACCTCCGCGCCGACGGCAAGGGCATGCCCTTCCTCTGCATGAAGGCCGGCGGTTCGGCTTGCCCGCCCTCTTATTTCACCATCGACCACAAGATGCACAAGCTCCATCAGGAGGGTCGCACGGTCTATCGCTTCGCGGTGACCAACATGAGCGACGCTTGCGCCCTCGTGGCCGAGCGCAACGGACTCGACGGCGACAGCATCACGTGGGTGCTGCCCCACCAAGCCAACGTGCGCATCATCGAAGCCGTGGCTTCGCGCCTCGATCTGTCGATGGACAAGGTGATGCTCAACATTCAGCGCTACGGTAACACCTCAGCCGGCACGCTTCCCCTCGCCCTTTGGGACTATGAGAAGCAACTCAAGAAGGGTGACAACATTATTCTCACCGCGTTCGGTGCCGGCTTCACTTGGGGCGCAGCCTACATGAAGTGGGGCTACGACGGCCAGTGATTTCTGTTTCCGCATCGCACATTTCTCAACACAGCGCGACCCTTCGGCTCTTCGGTCGAAAGGCCGCGCTTTTCTTTTCCAACCTATGCACAAAGCCGGTTTCGTCAATATCGTCGGCAATCCCAATGTCGGCAAATCCACGCTCATGAATCTGCTCATGGGCGAGCGCATTTCGATCGCTACCTTCAAGGCGCAGACCACGCGCCACCGCATTATGGGCATTATCAACACCGACGATTCGCAAATCGTCTTCTCGGACACCCCGGGCGTGTTGAAACCCAACTATAAACTCCAAGAGTCGATGCTCGCCTTCTCCGAAAGTGCGTTGCAGGACGCCGATGTGCTGCTCTACGTGACGGATGTGGTGGAGAAGCCCGACAAGAACGCCGACTTCATCACGAAGGTGCAGCGTATGAAGGTGCCTATCTTGGTGTTGATCAACAAAATCGACCTGTCGAACCAAGCCGGTGTCGTGAAACTCATCGAGGCGTGGAAAGAAGTGCTGCCCACGGCCGAGATCTTCCCGATTTCTGCGCAAGCGAAGTTCGGTGTCGACAGTGTCTTGGCGCGCATCAAAGAGTTGCTCCCCGATTCTCCGCCTTACTTCGAGAAAGACCAGTGGACGGACAAGCCCGCTCGCTTTTTCGTGACCGAAATCATCCGCGAGAAGATTCTTTTGTACTACGACAAGGAGATTCCCTACGCCTGCGAGGTGGTGGTCGAGGAGTTTAAGGAGGCCGAAAAGAGCATTCGCATCCGTTCGCTCATCTATGTGGAGCGCGATAGCCAAAAAGGCATCATCATCGGCTACAAAGGCGTGGCGATCAAGAAAGTGATGACCGAGGCGCGCAAGACGTTGGAGAAGTTTTTCCAAAAGAGCATCTTCCTCGAAGTCTTTGTCAAGGTAGATAAAGATTGGCGTCAAAGCGATCGCCGCTTGGAAGCCTACGGTTATCGACAAGACTGAGCCTTGGGGACGCAGCTGCCCCGATGTTTGGGGCGCTTGGTCGTCTTTTCGAGGAATAGGCTCCACAAACCAACACAAGGTGGTAAACTCAGCAGAGTTTACCACCTTGTGTCGTCTATACATATATAAGGAGTGTTTGTCGATAAAGGGGCGTTGCGCTTCAACTCAGGGGAGCATTCCAGAAATCCCAGGCCTCCAAGGCTTGCAAATGCAGCATCTCCAAACCGTTTTTCACGCAGCAGCCGCGCTGTGCGCCTTCATGGAGAAAGCGGGTTTCCTCTGGATTGTAGATGAGGTCGTAGAGCAAGTGCGCGGAAGTAAGGGCATCGTAGGGCAACTCCGGGGCTTCTTCCACAGCAGGTGCCATGCCAACGGGCGAAGCATTGACGATGACAGTGTGCTGCGCGAGGAGTTCGGGCGACAGTTCGGCATAAGTGATGACCGGCACGGGCTTTGCACCCACAAGTAGGGGCGCAGTGGAGCGACGGCTCACATAAGTGATCTCCAATCCCAAGCGGCGCAGGCCGACCACGACGGCTTTCGATGCACCGCCCGTGCCTAATATCAATGCCTTGCGGTGAATGGGGCAGAGGAGGGGAGCGATGCTGCGCGTGAAGCCGAGTAAATCCGAATTGTGGCCGTCGAGTCGGAGTGTTCCGTTGCTTTCGCGCACAACGCGCACCACATTCACCGCCCCCACCTCGGTGGCCTCTGGAGAAAGGGTGTCGAGTTGCGAAACGACGGCTTGTTTGTGCGGAATCGTCACGTTGAAGCCCGCGAGCAGGGGATGTTCGCCCACCCAGTTGCGGAGGTTGCCCACTTCGACGAGGTCGAAATTGTCATACTGCGCGTCGATGTTTTCGCAGGCGAACTTTTGGGCGAAAAAGGCGGCCGAAAAACTGTGACCGAGGGGGTGTCCGATGAGTCCGTATTGGCGCATGTGGAAAGGGTTGGCTTATTTCTCAGCAGTGTAGAGCGTAGAGAGTCCGAAGGTGAAGCGGCGGAATTTCACATCGTGGAATCCTGCCTTCTGGAGGACACTTTGCATCACTTCGCCCTGGGGAAAGGCTTCCATGGAGGCGGGAAGGTAGCGATAGGCCTGTGCATCGCGCGAAATGAAGCGCCCTACGAGCGGCATCCACGCATGGGCATAGAGCCAGAAGAGCTGTTTCATGGGAAAATGCACGGGGCTGGTCAATTCGATGATCACCAATCGGCCGCCGGGGCGCAACACGCGGTGCATTTCGCGCAGGCCGCGATCGAGATCCTCGAAGTTGCGCACGCCATAAGCCACGGTGAGCGCGTCAAAGCTGTTGTCGGGGAACGAAAGCGCCATGCAATCTTCCTTACACAGCGTGATGCGGTCGGAAAGTCCGGCCTTTTCCACCTTTTCGCGGCCAACGGCGAGCATACCCTCCGAGAGATCGGCGCCGGTGATGTGCTGTGGTTGCAAGCGCTCCATGGTGAGGAGCGCAAAGTCCCCTGTTCCGGTGGCAAGGTCGAGTATTTGTTGCGGAGAATAGGGCTTCAGGCTGTCGACGGCGGCCTTTCTCCACGAACGGTCGAGGCCAAGTGACAAAGTATGGTTGAGTAAGTCGTAGGAGTGGGCGATGCTGTCGAACATGCGCTCCACTTGTTGGCCCTTCGATCCCTCTTCAGAGTAGGGCTTGATTTGTTCTTGACGATAGGTCATGGGAGAATAGTTGGAAGGGGTTAATCTTCGGAGAAATCCTTCATGATTTCTCGGTATTCGCTGTAGAGTTGTGCGCGCGACACGTAGCCGACGAAATGATTATCGGCGTCAACGACGGGCAAAGTCCCCGCATCGTCGATCTGAAACTTGTCCATAATGGCGAGCATGCCGTCGTCGGTGCGCAAAACAGCCGAGGGAGTGGACATCAAAGCGTGCACGGTAAACTGCTGATACAGCTCGGAACGGAAAATGATGTGGCGGATGTTGTTGAGATTGATCTGACCTAACAGACTACCGTCGGGGGCGCAGACCGCAAAGTGGAGGCGTTTGCTATTGGCTACCACTTGAAGCATGTGTCCGAGCGTCATTTCCGGTGCGAGCTTGGGGCGTGTTTTGTCGATCACCTTGTCGAGATTCATCAAAGCAATCACACTTTGGTCCTTATGGTGCGAAAGAAGATGACCTTGTCGCGCCAAGCGCATGGCATAAATGCTGTGCGGTTCGATGGAACGCACGGTGATGTAGCTCACCGACGAGACGATCATGAGCGGAACCAGCAGTTGGTAGCTGCCGGTGAGCTCAGCAATGAGGAAAACCCCGGTGAGGGGCGCGTGAAAGACGGCACTCATCACCGCGGCCATGCCATAAAGGCACGCATTCGTGGTGGGCATGGCCAGACCGAAGGGTTGTATTTTGTTCCACAAGCCGGCAAACACATAGCCGGTGAGGCATCCGAGGAAGATGGAGGGAGCAAACGTACCACCGCAGCCACCTCCGCCAGTCGTTGCCGTGGAAGCGAAAACTTTCACCAGCGCAACCAAGGCGATAAACAGCAACAAGTAGTTGTTGTGTCCGTAGAAAATGGAGTTGTTGAGCACAGAAGTCGGTTCGGCCGCGCCTTCATTTCCGATCAAGATGCCCACTATGTTGTAGCCTTCTCCGTAGAGTGGCGGAAAGAGGAAGATGAGCAGCGCCAACACGGCCGCTCCGAGGGCATAACGTGCCAAGTAGTTTTTGAAAGAAGCGAACACCCCTTCAAAAGCATTCATGGTGCGCGTGAAATAGAGCGCGGATATGCCGCAGACCAAACCCAACAAAATGGTGCCCGGCACACGAGAAACAACGAAAGGATCGTTGAGTGCCACTTGAAACATGGTGGTTCCGCCCGAAACGAAGTAGGTTACGCACGCCGCCGTGGCACAAGAGATGAGCAAGGGCACAAGTGACGACATGGTCAAGTCGATCATCAGTACCTCGATGGTGAAAACCAATCCGGCGATGGGGGCTTTGTAAATACCGGCGATAGCTCCCGACGCACCGCAGCCCACTAAAATCATCAACGTGCGGTAATCTTGATGAAACCAGCGGCCGATGCGGCTCCCGATGGCTGATCCCGTCAAAACCACGGGCGATTCTGCACCGACCGAGCCACCAAAACCAATCGTTATGCCCGAGGCCACAATCGACGACCACGTGTTGTGCGATTTAATGAAGCACTGATTGCGCGAAAGCGCGTAGAGAATCTTGGTAATGCCGTGCCCGATGTTGTCACGCACCACATATCGGGTGAAAAGTGCGGAGAGAAGAATGCCCACCGCGGGATAAACCAAATAGAGTGCGTTGGAACTGTCGACAGTAAAGTTGTGTGTGAGCCAATGTTCCACGAAATGGATGAACCATTTCAAGATATTGGCCGCAATGCCCGAAGCCAGTCCCACGCAGAAGCTGAGTATTAGCACAAAGTGCCGCTGGGTCAGTCGACCTCGCGAGAGGCGGAGCAGCCAACTCGGCAAACCGAAGGGCGAAGGTAGGTTGAGATTAGACAGAAAGTCTTTGGGATTTGCAGACATATTCGTCAATCTTAAAAGCAAGTTGGGGAGTTATCATTCGCGAATCACCGTGACTTCCGAAGAAGCCGTGAGCTTGATGATCGAAGAAGCCAAACCGTTGTCTTTTTCGTCGCGACGCGAGGTGCAAACATAGTCCACCGCCTCGAGCAACTCGGCACTGATGTCCGAAAAGCGGCGCGGTGCCGGCTGTCCGCTGAGGTTGGCCGAGGTGCTCACCACCGCTCTTTTCATGCGCAGGCAGAGTTCTCGGCTAAACTCCTCACGCGTGATGCGCAAAGCGGCACTTCCGTCCTCCGCCATGAGGTTGGGTGCGAGATTTCGCACATTGTCGTAGATAATTGTCAGCGGGCGTTCGGCTACCTCGAGGAGTTGCCACGCCACATCGGGCACATCGGGCACGTAGAAGTCGATTTTCGCTTCGCTGTCCACCAAACTGATGAGTGCCTTGGCGTCTTCGCGCTGTTTGATGGCATAGATTTTCGCCACCGCCTCGGGATTCGTCGCGTCGCAGCCCAGTCCCCAAATGGTGTCGGTGGGATAGAGAATCACCCCGCCGCCGCGCATCGTTTCGACGGCGTGTTTGATGTCTTCTCTTTGTTCGTGAGTAAGCATAGAGCAGTATTTTTTAGGAACGTGCGCCTCTTTTTCGGTGAATTCTGCGCATGGCCGCCTGATAGAGCAGCGCCAATGCGAGAACGAGCACCAGATAGAGGCAAATCACGCCATAGAGTTGAACATATTGATGATGTCTCACCGCATCGCTCGCGGGGAGAATGAGATAGTGACGCACAATAGGATGAAAGGCAAAGACCGCCGCCGAAATCGCCCCGAGTGAGGCCAGCAGGTTGTAGAGTCCCGCGTGGCGGCGCAGGAGTTGGATCCAAGGCACCGTGCCCATGACGGCGAAGAGGGGCGAAAAGAACCACAACCACACGTTGAAGGCCGAAACCACCGTGAGCACCACGCCAACCGGCGCGATCCAGAGCGGAAAGAGCAACTCTTTGCGCGCTGCCTCAATGCCAAAGGCGAAAGCCAGCAGATGTCCCGGCGCATTGTAGCGGTAGTATTCAAAGGCATAGACCAACGTGTTGTCCCAAGTGAAGTGCCAATCGGTGGCATACAGCCCCATTTGCAGCGCAAGCGTCGCGAACGTCACGCCCCATAGTACCGCTGAGGAACAGAATCGCGCAAAGACAAACCGATAGAGGAGGTAGCATTGCAAAATGAGCGAGAAGAACCACCAAGGGCCCAGGATCATGTTGACCGTCGGGAAGAGATTGGCCGTAAAGGTCACCAGTCGCAGCGCCCAGCTCCACTCCTTTTCAAAACTGCCGCGAAAGGCAAATTGCGTGATCACGAAGAGCAGCAGCGCCGGCAGCATGAGTTGCCACAATTTCACGATGTGGGTGCGCACAAAGCCCAAGTCGTCCGGCAGCTCGGGGTGTATGCGGTACTCGGTCACGGGCGAATTGGGATACGGCAACAGGCCTGTGGCGCGCCAATTCTCGTATTTGCACACCAATCCGTAGCCACTCAGGAAGAGAAACACCGGCACGCCGTAGTGGCCGAAGTGCGAAAACACATTCAACAGCACTTGCGGATGCAGCATTTGCACATGGTGCAGCAGTTTCAAGCTGTCTTCCAGTCGAAAGACGTATTCATTTTCGTGCACCGCCATGGGAAGCCAGTGACAGAAGTTGTGTATGGCGATGCACAGGATGGCAATTCCTTTCAGTGCGCCGGTATCGTGTTTGTTGAGCATGTTTTTTTAGTCAGTCTTGTGCTATTGTCGTAATCGATTTTCCCTTCTCGCAACCATCGCTTGCGGACGACGAATTCGTCGGCGAGCGGATCGCGTGTGGGGTCGTAGTGCGGCGTGGCGATACCCGCCAAACCGAGGAGGAGATGCGGCAGATCGTCGTGCGAGAACGGCCGATGTCGCGCTGCGCGAATACGCGCTGCCACTTCAGAGTGGCGACGTTGGAAAGTCGGTGATGCCCAAATCACGAAAGGCACTTCATATTCGTGGCGAATCACCTCGGCCGACGGCGTGTCGCTGTGCACACGTCCGTAGCGGTTCACCCCATCGTCGTAGACCTCCTCGCCGTGGTCGGCAAAGTAGATGAGGAGCACATCGCGGCGGCGAAAGTGGCGCACGATGTCGGCCACGACTCCGTCGTTGTAGCGCGTGGCATTGTCGTAGTGCGCAATGATCTGCCGTTGCAGGGCGTCCAAGTCCGGACGGTCGTAGTCGTCGGGTTGGAAGAAGGCAAATTTGGCCGGATAGCGACGATCGTATTCCATGTGTTGCCCCCAAAGGTGGAGCAAATAGAGGTTGCGCCGCCCCGGGGAGTAGTCTTTGAGCAACTGGGTGATGCTCCGGTCGTCGCGACTGCGGAAGGTGTTGCGGAAATCGAAGCAAAGGCTGTCGAGATGCGGGTCGTTGAGAAAGAACGAACCGTTGAAGTCGATCGAACCCTGCGAAAGGCTCTTGTAAAATTGGTTGGTGACGAAAGCCACCTTGAAGCCGGCGCGCCGAAAGAGGAGGGGGAAGAGCACGCCGTCCGCCCATGTGCCCGGCGTGTCGGCGCTGTGTGTCGAAAGGAAGGACTTGAAGGCGTTGCTGGTAAGGTTCCACGGCGTGACGACGTCGTCAAATACCGTCAACTCGCCCTTTCTGCGCAGGCGGTCGAGCTGTGGGGTGGTGCGCTTCCGATAGCCGTAAAGGCCGGCGTGGTGTTTGTTGTAACTCTCGCCAATCACCACCACAATGTCGGTCGTGCCCGGTGCCACGCTGTCCACGCGTGCCGTGTCCATCACGTTTTTGAGGCGTTCGACCTCGCCGCGCGACATGCGCACCAGGTGAGTGGCGTGGAGCAAGCGATAGTGGGGAGCGAAGAAGTGGATTTCAGGCACTTTCTCTGCGTAGCGACTTTGCGTGTTGGTGACAAAGCGCCAAAGGGCTTGTTTTTCACCCCACCAATGCGGCACCCCGACGAGCAGCAGAGCGCACATCGCCGCCGTAGCACCCCATTGCAGTGCGCAAGGGCACGTGTTGACATGCCGATCGTACGTCTTTTCGGAGGTTTCACCCGCCCTGTCACGACGCTTTCGCCACAAGGCCGGAACGCGCCGCCAAATTCCGCTGACCACCGTCAGGTGCGCCGCCAAAATCGGCAGATAGATGGCCACCGTTTGCCAAAACGCATTGCTGCGCACCATGCCCGAGAGAAATTCGCTCGACTCGTCGGCCGAAGTTTCGCTCAGCAGCGTGAGCACCGTGGGCGAGAGCAGGAGGTTGAAGCGCAGAAAGAGGAAAACCTCGACCGCCGACAGCCCATAGGCCACGGCAAATACCACCACTTCCACCCAGCGGGCGAAACGGCGCGGGAGGTTATCGACGAGCAACGCGAGGAAATAGAGGTCAATCGCCCAGCAAAGGAGATAATGTCCCATTTGGGTGTGCGGACGATGCACCACCGCCACCGAAGCGATGGCCAACAGCGCCATGAAAACCACGAGGGGGGCTTGTCGCCACAAGGGGCGACCGATGCGCAGGAGGAATTGTTGGCCAAAGTGTGCGGGTGTGAAACTCATGAATCCGTAGATGGCGAATAGACAACGGCCTATTCTCTCGCAAAATTACAAATTTTGGGCGCGCCCCCCAACATCGGCGGCGGCTTTCTGCATTTTCTGCGGCTGTTTTTGCCGTTGTGCGTTCAAGAACGAGCGGGACTTGACAAAAACGTGGGCAAGAAGTGGGGCGCGACGTTCGCCGACGAAACGCGCAATGCCCCAATGTGCGTCCGCCTTCCGTCTGTTTTGTCCTCCGTCTTCCGCCTTTTCGCGGCGAAGTATTGCCTTTTCGCTCATGGTTCGCCCGGTCGGTCAGAAAATGGACAAGTTTGGCGAAAAAACAGTGGTGTTTTCGCGAAAAGCAGCCGTGTTTTGCGCAAAAGTCCACCGTTTTTGGGGCGCGGTTGAGGGGTACGAATAGAAAGGATTAAGTATGTGCGAGAAAAGTGCGCTGTGAGGGACGAAAATTGTGAGCGACGTCGCACTTAGTCGGAGGGGCGGTGAGGAACGTGCGTGTTTTTGCCGCAAAAGGGAGCAAGTCGCGGCGGAAAATCTCTTGTGAGATTCGCCACAAAAGTGTAATTTTGCCAAAAGGCCTCATCGCTTGTGTCGGTGTGGGGCGTTGTGGGGTGGAAATGCCCGCAACACCGCCGAACAGCGCGAAGCGGCCGAACGAAAATGCCCATTCTCATCGCATGTCCTACTTCCTTCAACACGTAGCGCACGATTTGCGCACCCATTTCACCGACCTCAGTCGCGTGGTGGTGCTTTTTCCCAACCGCCGTGCCGGTTTATTCCTCAATGACTACCTCGTTGAGGACGCGCCCGACGATGCCCCGATCTGGGCGCCGCGCTATGTGACCATCAGCGAGCTGTTTCGCGAACTTTCAGACCTGACCCTCAACGATCCGGTGGACAGTGTGTGCCGTCTCTACGCGTACTATGTGGAAATGCTGCGCAGTGGGGGCGATGTGGCGGCCGACGAGCTCACGCTCGACACCTTCTACGGTTGGGCTGATCGCATTTTGGCGGATTTCGACGATGTGGACAAGAACATGGCCGATGCCTCGCAGCTGTTTCGCAACCTTGAGGAACTCAAAGAGCTGGATGACACGGACTTTCTCAACGACGCGCAGAAAGAACTCATTGGGAGTTTCTTTTCCAACTTCGATCCCGATCGCAAAAGCGAGTTGCGCGAGCGTTTCCGCCGACTGTGGAACGCGCTGTTGCCACTCTACCGTCGTCTCAACGCCGAACTGCTCGACGAGGGCAAGGCCTATGAGGGCGCGCTCTACCGCCGTGTGGCCGAGGCACTGGCCGAAGAACAACTCGAATTGCCCGCCGAGGTGGATTGCTATGCCGTGGTGGGTTTCAATGTGCTCGACAAAGCCGAACAACGGCTGTTCGAAATCATGAAGAAGGCGGGGAAAGCCCGCTTCTATTGGGACTACGATCAGTATTATGCCAACCCCTATCGCGCCGCCGACCGCAACATGAGTCGAGGTTTTGAGGCGGGGCTGTTCATCGAGGAGAATCTGCGTAATTTTCCCAACGCCTTACCGGCCGAATGCTTCGATAATTTTCGAAACATCGAGCAGATCGAAATGGTTTCGGCCACGAGCGAGGCGGCGCAGGCGCAGAGTGTGAGCGGATGGCTCAACCGCCATTTGCCGGCCGACGAAATGGCGCATCGCCGCACGGCGGTGGTGCTGTGCAATGAGAATTTGCTCCAGCCGGTGCTGCGTGTTTTTCCGACACAGGTGCAGCAAGTCAATGTCACCAAGGGTTTTCCGCTCGCCCACGCCGAGGTGAACACGTTGGTGGAGAAGACTTTTGCCGAATTCGAGCGAAGCGGTCAGTCGTTGCGCGCGATCGAAATGCTCAACCGCTTGTCGGAGAGCGTAGAAGAGAAGGCTAAGCAGCTTTGCGAACGGGAAGGCTTCGATACCTCGCGGTTTGAAGATGTGTTGCAGTCCGAAGCCTTCTACCTCATGGCTACGTTGCTCAACCGCTTGCGCCTCATTGCCGCCGACGGTCGCTTGGAGGTGGGCGCCACGGCCTTGCGACGTGTGGTGCGCCAGATCGTGCGGCAAACCACTGTGCCCTTTCACGGCGAACCGGCGGTGGGACTGCAGGTGCTCGGTGTGCTCGAAACGCGATGTTTGGACTTTGACAACGTGCTCATGCTGTCGGTCAACGAAAACACACTGCCGCAGACCCCCAACGACAATTCGTTCATCCCCTACATGCTGCGCAAAGCCTTCGGACTCACCACTCCCGAACGGCGCACGGCAGTCTATGCTTACTACTTCTATCGTCTCATCCAGCGCGCTCGGCATTTGCGCATGACGTTCAACTGTTCGGCCGAAGGGCTGTCGTCGGGCGAGATGTCGCGCTTCATGACGCAGCTGCGGGTTGACACACGTTTGCCCATCAGCGACTTGGCTTTGCAGGTGGATCTCGACACCCGTTTGCACAACCCGGAGGCGGTGGAAAAACCGCACGACTTGGTCGACCGACTCTACCGTCGCGACAAGGAAGGCCGGGTGATCAGTGAGCATCCTGCGCTGTCGCCTTCGGCCATCAACACCTATTTGCGTTGCCAGTTGCGTTTCTACTACGAATATGTGTGCAATTTCCGCACGCCGCAGCCCACGCCCGAGGACGGGATCCAGCCGAATTTGCTCGGCACCATCTTCCATGCGGCGGCCGAAGCCATCTATCAGCGCATCATTCTGGAACATGGCGGCACCCCTCCGCCGGGCTATCTCGAAACGCTGGCGACCCCTCCGAAAGACGGCGCCCCCGGTCCGTTGCATCCTTACATCGAGGCCGCTTTCGTGAACGAAGGTTTCGACTCCGCCCACTTGCCGGTGCTCGAAGCCAGTGTGGTGGAGATGTATTTGCGCATCTTGCTCGAAGACGACGTGCAACTCGAGGACTTGCAGCTGTGTGAGTTGGAGCAACGTCACACGATGGATTTGCCTTTGCCCGCCGGTTTGCCGGCAACGCACGTGACGATCGGCGGTATCATCGACCGCGTGGATCGCGTGACGCACGGCGGTCGGCGACTGTTGCGCATTCTCGACTACAAAACGGGCGGTAGTCCCGAAACGGCCGCTGATGTGGCACAGCTTTTTGAGGAGCGCGGCGGCAAGCATCGGCACTACATGCTGCAGACCTTCATCTATGCTGAGATTTTGCGCCGCGAGGGGGTGGAACAAGCCCTGACCATCGCGCCGGCACTCTATTTTGTGCACCATGCACGCGGCAAGTCGGGGTTTACGCCCTATCTGAGCCTCGGCAAGCCGAAGGCGAAAACTGAAGTACTCGATTTTGCGCAAGAAATTCCCGATTTCTCCGAACGACTCACGGCACTGGTGGCCGAAATTATAGATCCCGACCGCCGTTTCACCCCATTGACCGACGAAGAAAAAACGTGCAAATCCTGCCCGTTCTACGCCTTGTGCTACCGCTGACGGCGTCGACGCTCAAAACTTCCGCGAGTTACAATCGGCGGCGCCCGATGTTTTTCGGCACGTGGCGCAACCGGCGCAAGGTAAAGCCGTAAAAAGCCTACTTTCTGTAAAGTAGCTTGGTTGAGCCGTTGCAAAATCGTACTTTTGCGCCTGAAATTAAAAAGACTATGGCTCGCAAGAAGAAACCACTTCCCCTGCTCGAAAAAATTCTCATCACCGATGTTGCCGCCGAAGGCAAGGCCTTGGCCAAGGTCGACGGCCTCGCCGTCTTCGTTCCCTACGTGGTGCCCGGTGATGTGGCGGATTTGCAAATTCGTCGCAAAAAACACAGTTATGCTGAGGCCGAAGCTGTGCATATTCACGAGTATTCCACCGAACGCGCGGAGGCTTTCTGCCCACACTATGGCGTTTGCGGTGGATGCAAGTGGCAGATTCTCCCCTATGAGGCGCAGTTGCGCTACAAGCAGAAGCAGGTGATGGACCACCTGACGCGTATCGGCAAAATCGAGTTGCCGGAGTGCACTCCCATCTTGGGTTCGAAGAAAACACGCGAGTATCGCAATAAATTGGAGTTCGGTTTCTCCAATAAGAAGTGGCTCACGCTCGAACAAGTGAAAAGCGGCGAAGTATTCACGCAAATGAACGCGCTCGGTTTCCACATTTCGGGAGCGTTCGACAAGATTCTCGACATCAACGAGTGCCACTTGATGAGCGACATCAACAACCGCATTCGCAACGACCTGCGCGACTATGCCATCGCTCGCGGTTTGGAATTCTACGACCTGCGTGCCAACCGCGGACTGATGCGCAACATCATGCTCCGCACCGCCTCGACGGGCGAAATCATGCTCCTGGTGCAATTTTGCATCACGACGGATGAGGAACAGCAGGCCGCACTCGACGTGATGGCCCACTTGCACGCCACCTTCCCCGAGATCACTTCTCTGCTCTATGTTAACAACACGAAGTGCAACGACACGATCGGCGATCTCGATGTGGTGACCTATGCCGGCACGGACTTCATTTACGAATCGATGGAGGGACTGCGCTTCAAAGTGGGGCCGAAGAGTTTCTACCAAACCAACAGTGAGCAGGCTTACGAACTGTATAAAGTGACACGCGACTTTGCCGAACTCACGGGCGACGAGTTGGTCTACGACTTGTACACCGGTACCGGGACGATTGCCAACTTTGTGGCGGGCAAGGCGCGCCACGTTGTGGGTATTGAGTATGTGCCCGAAGCCATTGAGGACGCGAAGGTGAATGCCGAACTGAATGGGCTGGACGGCAAGACGACGTTCTATGCCGGCGACATGAAAGACATTCTCACCGACGAGTTTATCGCCCGACACGGCCGCCCCGATGTGATCATCACCGACCCTCCGCGCGCCGGTATGCACACCGATGTGGTGAACGTGATCTTGAATGCCGCCCCGCGCCGCATTGTCTACGTTTCGTGCAACCCCGCCACCCAAGCTCGCGACCTGCAACTGCTCGATGTGAAATATCGCGTCACCGCGGTGCAACCCGTCGACATGTTCCCGCAAACGCATCATGTGGAAAACGTGGTGCGACTCGAACTGCGCGACTGACGAAGCCGCGTTCCACGCGGTGAGAACCGCCGGCCGCCGTCATCCGCGACAGCACTCCTTAATTATATAGGAGTGTGGCATCTCTTTGTTTCTCCTTTTCCGTTTTTGCCGCTTAGTCCCTCACTTTCATGCCCGCTGTACCTCCGACTGCCGCCTTGCGCACCCGTTTGTCGTCGCATCTCGCGATGGGCAACTTCGAAGCGCTGCGCGATCATCTCGCGGCGCTGCGAACGGCCGAATTTCGTGCGGCAGGTGTGGTGTTGGCTGAGGCCAATTTCTGGTCGCCGCTCACCGATGAGGCGTTTTGGGCGGCTTTTCGCACCTTGTGTCGCGCCGACAGCCGAGCTTTTCTCGGCACGTTGCTCAAAGCCGCCGTCGGTCGACGGAAACGTGCGGGATTGCATTTTGGCGGCGCCGATTTTAGCACCTTCTGTCGCGAAGAAGCCACGACAATCGACCGGCGCAAGATGCTCGAAGCCTTTTTGCCGCTGGCCGTTGAGCCGGCTGAGGCCGAGTCGCTGTCGGAAATGCTCTGGCAGCGCACGGACGGCGAAAAAGTGCGCGTGGCACAACTGTTTCGTGCCGCAACGCCGGCGGCTTACTTCTTGTTGTTCAAAGCGCTTCGGCATTTTGACGACGACAAACTCTATTTGCGCCGCGTCGCACTGGAATTGATGCGTCGCGGCGACAAGCAAGCATTTAATCTGGCGGGGATGTTGCGCGAATACTTTGCCCTCGGCGAACTGCCCGGCACTTTCGCACTGCAATTACCGCCTTACGAGCTGTCGAGATTGGACAGCCGCTACGACGCTTTTCTCAAAATTCTCAATCGATGATGAACGCATCGCGCCACCCCGAACACGACGATTTCGTGCAAGCGCTCTTGCACTATGTGAGTGCTGCGTTGCGCTCCACCGGCGAAGCGGCAGACTATTGTCAAGAAGCCGTGCGTGTGGTGGATGCGCGCAATCACTTGTTTGCCTCGGCCGGTGTGCACGCCACCGATGAAGAACGTGGCATTTATGCCATGCGCGATCTCTGTGCCCTCGACGATGAGACCATGGAATGGCGCCCCGATGCCGCGCGCTGTGCTGCCGTGGCGCGGGACTTTGGACTATAAAACGAACGAAACTTCGTACTTTTTTATCTATTTCTTCCCCTCATGACTGAAATCTTTCGTCATCGCACCCCGATCCAAATTCGTTTCAACGATCTCGATGCGTATCAGCACGTGAACAACAACGTGTATTTCTCGTTTTACGATCTCGGAAAAGAAAATTATTTTTCGACGGTGCTCTGCTCTGATTTCCGTTTACAGCCGGTGGTACCGCTGGTGGCGAGCATTCATGCCGATTTTATTGAGCCCATCCTCTACGAAGATCAAATTGTGATCGAAACGCGGGTGAGTCGTTTGGGCAATAAGAGTTTCACGCTGCAACAACGCGCCGTCAATCAGGTGACTGAGCGCGTGGTTTGCCAAGCCGAAACGGTGATGGTGTGCGTCGATCTGAAAAAGGGACACTCTGTGGAGATTCCCGACAGCTATCGCCACGCCATCGAACAATATGAATCCGGAGCCACGGCATAACCGGAGCATACAGTTACTTTTTGGAAGAATCACAACACACAACATGCAGACGATACTTTATTCACAGGACGCAGCGAGTGCGCTCCGCGCAATTATTGACACGCTTCCCGGTACGGATCGGGTGGTGTGGCTCGCCGATGAGCACACTGCGCCCATCGCCGTACAACTGAAAGCACAATGCCCCGTGCCCGCTCACCTCATTACGGTGCGGGCCGGCGACGACCATAAGAACCTCGAAACTCTCTCCACCGTTTGGCAAGAATTGCAACAGACCGGTGCCACGCGCCACTCGCTGCTGATCAATGTCGGCGGGGGCATGGTAACGGATCTCGGTGGATTTGCCGCCGCGACATTTAAGCGCGGCATCCGCTTTGTCAATGTGCCCACGACGCTTTTGGCCATGGTCGATGCCTCGGTCGGCGGCAAAACGGGAATCAACTTCGGGGATTATAAAAATGAGATTGGTGCATTTCAAGAAGCCAACTATGTGGTGATCAGCACGGAGTTCCTGCGTTCGCTCGACGAAGAGAACTTCCGTTCCGGCTATGCCGAGATGCTGAAACACGCCCTGCTCAAAGACAAACAAATGCTCGTGCAACATTTGCAGTTTGATATCGCCAAGCCGGATTACGCCGCCTTGTTGCCGATGGTCAAAGAGAGCATCGAGTTCAAATCGAGCATCGTTGAGCAAGATCCTACGGAGCGTGGATTGCGCAAGGCGCTCAACCTCGGACACACCGTGGGGCATGCCATCGAAAGCCTCATGCTTCGCCGCAACACGCCCGTGTTGCATGGCTACGCTGTAGCCTGGGGATTGGTGTGCGAACTCTTTATCGCCGCCACACGCCTTGGTTTCCCGACGGATCACCTCCACGCCGTCACGCGCTATGTGACGGAGCATTATGGTCGCCCGCCGATCACCTGCGATGACTACGATGCGCTCCGAGAAATCATGCTCCACGACAAGAAAAATACGGCCGGTGTGGTGAACTTCACGCAGTTGGGCGAGGTGGGTAAAATCATTCTCGATCAAACCGCGGAACCCCAGCTCATCAACGAAGCCTTCGACTTTCTCCGCGAAGCCTAATTCCCAAACCATACCATGTTTAACTTCGACAAATCGAGCGTCGGTCTCTTTCTCGGCCTGATGGCCGCTGTGTGCTATGGGTTTATTCCCTTGTTCACAAAAGAACTCCAAGCGCCGGCCGTGGGACTGCCCTTGTCCTCGTCCACCATTTTGTTCTATCGTTTCGGCATCGCCTCCCTCATCTTGGCGGCGATCATGTTCGTGCGGCGCGAAAGTTTTCGCATCACTTACGCCGAATTCGTGCGTTTGGTACAGTTGGCCTTTTTGAGCAACGGCGCTGCTTTGTTTCTCATCTCGGGCTATCGCTATTGCAGTAGCAGTGGGGTAGCGACAACGCTCCATTTCACCTATCCGATTCTCACAGCGCTCATCATGATGATCTTTTTTCGTGAGCGCAGTCGCCTTTCGACGTGGATCGCCATCGGCCTTTCCATTGCCGGAGTCGCCTTACTCTCCGGCGTCGGTGGAGGCGCACAGTGGTTAGGGATTGTGCTTGAAATCATCTCGGCGCTGTGTTTTGCCCTCTACCTCATTCGCGTCAATCGTTCGCGCGTGTCTCAGATGCCGGTGGTGAAACTCACGTTCTATGTGATGGCTTTCGGCGCGCTCATCTTCGCCGCCTTCATCGCCTATGAACGTGCGGATTTTGACATCTCGGCGCATTATGCCCTCATCCCCTCCGCATCGGGTTGGCTCAACCTCTGTTTGCTCTCGGTTATTTGCACGGTGGTCACCAACCTCGCACTGGTCTACGCCACACAAAACGTCGGTCCTACAGTCGCTTCGATCCTCGGCGTGCTCGAACCCCTCACTGCGCTCGTACTCGGTATCCTCTTTTTGGGCGAAGAACTCACCCCCTCGATGGCAGCCGGCATCGGGTTGATTCTGCCCGCCGTACTCATTATTATATTGCGGCGCAAAGCGTAATCCTTGCTCCGCTCTCCGCGCCCTTACGCGGAAGAGTCGAGGCGATAAAGGTGCTGCTTTGTGCAACGGAACAAGCAGCGAGAGGAATCGTGTGGCGTTTCCGTTCACATTTAACACGACGGCCGAGCCGTCGTGCCTTTTTTTATGTAATTTCGCCTCATATCCAAAATCATCACGAACATCATGGTCAAACAATGCACAATTCTTTTCGGTTGCATGGCGCTCGGAGAACTGCTCGTCGCCGTCACCGGCTTGAGTCTCCCCGGTAGCATCGTCGGAATGCTGTTGCTCGCCGCTTTTCTCGAAATGGGGTGGGTGAAACTCGAATGGGTAAAAGCGATTTCAGACTTCCTTTTGAGTAATCTCGGTTTCTTCTTCGTACCGCCCGGCGTTGCGCTCATGCTCAATTTCGACACCATCGCTCGCGACTTCTGGCCCATCACCATCGCCACGCTCGTCAGCACCGTGCTTGTTCTGTTATCCACCGGTTGGACTCACCAAATCGTACGTCGTTATGGCCCCTTCCACAAATAGTCTGCTCCTCTCGCTCTCCGAACGCTTTGCCCTGATCGGAAACCACTTTATCGACGCGCTCGACAACGAGTTTGTGCTGATCGGACTCACCTTCGCTATCTTCTTTTTGGCCAAGATGGTGCAGCGCCGCACGGGATGGGTACTCTTCAATCCCATTCTCATCACGATTGGGACGATGATCGCTTTTCTCAAACTCACCGGCATACAGTACGACACCTATCACAAGGCCGGTTCACAAATTGAGTTTTGGCTCAAACCCGCCATTGTCGCCCTCGGTGTCCCCCTCTATCAGCAGTTGAAAGTCATTCGCAAACAGTTGATCCCCATATTGCTTTCGCAAACCGTCGGCTGTGTGGTCGGTATTGTCTCGGCAGTGGTCACGGCGCAACTGCTCGGTGCTTCGAAACCGGTGGTCATATCGCTCGCCCCGAAGAGTGTGACGACGCCCATCGCCATGGAAGTGTGTCGCACCCTCGGCGGTATTCCCTCCCTCACGGCGGCCATTGTGGTAATCGTTGGTTTGCTCGGTGCTGTCACCGGTTTCCGCGTATTGCAAATCGGTCGTGTGAAAAGTCCGATCGCACAAGGTCTCAGCATGGGAGCCGCTTCCCATGCCGTAGGAACTTCGCGAGCGATGGAGAACGGGGCAAAATATGGTGCCTTCGCCAGCCTCGGCCTGATCGCCAACGGCGTACTCACGGCAATTCTCACGCCCATCGTCCTCCGCATCATGGGCTTGATCTAAAAAAACATCTCCCACTTTTCGAAAACCCGAAAAGTGGGAGATGCCTTTTGAGGGAAGAAGACCAGATCCCCCGCATGTAGTATAAGTAAGTGCATTTTGTTTACAGTCCGTCCGTATCTTCCGGTAGGGCATCCCGCGCATTGCGTCATCGCTACCGCAGTTACCGGCAGAAAATAGCTACGTTTTCGTCCGTTATGCAGGAAAATGCACGAAAAAATGCATTTTTCTTGCCCCAAGCCTTGGCCAATTCCGAAACATATAGTACTTTTGCAATCGCAAACGGGAAGCAAGCCCGATGCCACAACGCAAGACACAGCGAATTTACCCCCTCGCTGAACAAAATGTCAAGCGGATGTGAACCTGGAGAGGTGGCGGAATTGGTAGACGCGCTACTTTGAGGGGGTAGTGTCAATTGCGACGTGGGAGTTCGAGTCTCCTCCTCTTCACATTTGCGGAAATAGCTCAGTTGGTAGAGCACAACCTTGCCAAGGTTGGGGTCGCGAGTTCGAGTCTCGTTTTCCGCTCTCAAGGCGAATCAAGTTTTTACTTGGTTCGCTTCTTTTTTTGTGCAACAGCGGTTGCACCTTTCCTCTACTTTTTCTCTTTTTGGACGATTGGCTTGTCAATGCGCAGGAGAATGCGTACTTTTGAAGCAAACCAATCTTCCTACACGATGAAACTCCGTTTCCACATCCCCTATTTTGCAGCCCCCGGCGAGATGCTTCGCCTCGAATGGGAAAACCTTTCTGCATCCGCACTTCCGCTTAGCGAAACTGTTCCCGGAGAGTGGGAGGGCGAAATTACCCTCACCGGCCTGCATGCGGCGCAGGTACTCACTTATCGCTATGCTGTATGGCAAGGCGACCGCTGCGTGCGCCGCGAGCAGGGCAACCTTGCTCATCGTCTGCGCATCGAAAGTCGCCTTGACGACACCTATCTCGTCGACGACCGTTGGCGCGATCTCCCGCAGGAGAGTGCGCTGTTCTCTTCCGCCGTTACGCTGCCCACACTACCCGGAGCCCCCTCGCCTTCGTTGGCACATTGTAGTGTGGCCTTTCGTGTTCTCGCTCCCGGCTTACGTAGAAAGGGGTTACACCTCGCACTCCTCGGTTCCACGCCCTCGCTCGGCGCGTGGGACGAGTATGCCGCAGTGCCCTTCGACGAAATTGCTCCCGGCGTGTGGCAGCTGACGCTCGACGCCGGTTTGCTCATCAACGGTTGCGAATACAAATTTGTAGCCGTGGACGAAGGCACGCGCCGCGTGGTGCATTGGGAGAGCGGTGACAACCGCCGTTTGGAAATCGCAGCGTCTGAAAAGGGTGTCCACCACATCCTGCCCGAAGTCGAAGTGTATTTCGAAGCCCTCGCGCCGCGCATGGCCGGTACCGCTATCCCCGTGTTCTCCTTGCGTAGTGAGGGAAGCCAAGGCGTGGGCGACTTTGGCGATCTCAAAACGATGGTCGACTGGATGGCCGCCACCGGACAACGCGTGTTGCAGATACTCCCCATTCATGACACCACGCTCACGGGTGAGAACACGGATTCCTACCCCTACAACGCCATTTCGGTCTATGCCTTCCACCCGATGTATGTTGACCTGCGCGCCTTGCCGCCGTTGGCCGATGCGCAGAAACAAGCCGCTTTTGAACGCGAGTTTCGTGAACTCAACGCCTTGTCCGCAATTGATTATGCCCGTGTCAACAAACTTAAGCGCGATTACCTCTTGCTTTCTTTCCGTAGCCATGGGCGCGAACTCTTGAAATCGCAGGCTTTCGCCGCTTTTGCCGTGCATAGTGAGGAATGGTTACCGGCTTACGCCGCTTTCTCTGCCTTGCGCGACAAGTTTGGTACGCCCGATTTCAGCGCGTGGCCGCAACATAGTGCCTATGACGCGCAGTCCGTGGCCAAAACCTTCGCTCCGGATAGCGCAGATGGAGAATCCTACGATTATTATCGCTACGTCCAATATCTTTTGCACACGCAACTCAGTGATGTCGCTGCCCATGCGCGGCGGAGTGGGGTGGTGCTCAAGGGGGATATTCCCATCGGCATCTCCCGTTGTTCGGTCGAAGCGTGGACGGAGCCCCATTACTTCAACCTTCGTGGTTCGGCAGGTGCACCACCCGATGCTTTCTCGCTCACGGGGCAGAACTGGGGTTTCCCCACTTACAACTGGGCGGCCATGGCCGCTGACGGTTATGCGTGGTGGAAGCGCCGATATATCAAAATGGCCGAGCATTTCTCGGCCTATCGCATCGACCACATCTTGGGATTTTTCCGCATTTGGGAAATTCCCACCCACAGTGTCCGCGGACTCCTCGGGCGCTTTGTGCCCGCGTTGCCCTATGCTGTGAGCGAGATCGAAGCCGCAGGGCTTACGTTCGATCGCGACTTCTTGACGCGCCCATTTGTCAATGAGGCCTTGCTCGATCGTCTTTTCGGCGAACGTGCTGACTGGGTGCGCCGCACCTTCCTCACGCATTCGCACTATGACATTTGGCACTTCCGACCCGAATTTGCCACCCAGCGTGCTGTCGATGATTTCCTTAACCGCGAATACCGTGGCCGTCCCGACGAAAACCAAGTCCGCGAGGGATTGTTCGCCCTGCTTGAGAACGTCCTCTTCATCGAAGACCCCTTGCAGCGCGAACACTACCACCCCCGCATTGAAGGCCATCACACCTACGTTTTCGAGCGCCTAAGTGCCGACGAACGCAAGGCCTTCGAGCGCCTGCACCACAGCTTCTATTACGAGCGTCACAACGATTTCTGGTATGCTTCGGCCATGGCCAAACTCCCTGTACTCAGCAGTGCCACCGTCATGCTGCCCTGTGGAGAAGATTTGGGTATGGTGCCCGATTGTGTGCCTTGGGTGATGGAACAACTTCAACTCCTCACCCTCGAGATTGAGCGCATGCCCAAAGCCTACGGGCGTGAGTTTGCCGACGTCGAAGCCTATCCCCGTTGGTCGGTGTGCAGTACCGGCACGCACGACATGTCCACACTGCGCGGATGGTGGCAGGAAGATCCGATGCGTTCGGCGCGCTATTTCTTCGAGGTGCTCGGCCACGGCGGCGATGCGCCCACCGATGCCCCGGCCTGGTTGTGTGAAGAAATCGTGCGTCGCCATGTCGACTGTCCTTCCATGCTCTGCATCCTCCCGTGGCAAGACTGGCTCGCCATCGACGAGCGCCTGCGCCTGCCCGATGTCGATGCCGAACGCATCAACGAACCTGCGAACCCTCACCACTACTGGCGTTATCGCATGCACATCAGTCTCGAAACGCTCATGCAGCAATCTGATTTCAACGCGCGACTCCGTCAACTCCTGCTCGATGGACGACGGACTTAAATGCGACGCTTTCGGCCGTTTCGAGGTTTTTCGGTTTGTTCGACTCGAGTCTATTGAGTTTCAACGCAACTCACGGCTATGCAAACCACTCACTCACGTTGCTTAATTTCGAAATTTCGCTTTTTACGGATATCCCGATGCTCCCCGGTGGAGTATCGGGATTTTTCAATATGTCAAAGAGCATTTGTGCTGAACCATAGGAGAATAGTCCATGGAGGTCGCACTATATCGATGTCGATTTACGACAGGAAAGGGGAAAGTTGTGTTTTATCAAGCGCAAAGATAATGTTTTTCTTTCGGATAATCGTGTAGTTTAGAAGAAAAAGTTTGGATTTTTCGAGTGTAGCCCTTTTGGATCAAAAAAGTAGTGGACTTTCTTTCGAAATCCCCCTTCTTTCACTTCCTACTTCCCTGTTTTTACTTCGCACCTCCCACCTTTCACTTCCTACATCCCTGTTTTCACTTCATACCTCCCAACTTCCTCGACAAACCTCCCAGTTTTCTCGCCCTACTTCCCCACTTTCATATCGTACCTCCCTCCCTTACTGGGAATGCAACGCATTTTTCTCACTTGCTCATTTCGTCTGCTCCTCCGCTACGCGTATAGGTGCGTCTACGCGGACACGTGCTCCCACATCGCGCACTCACCGAGTTCCGAATTCTTGCCTTCACCCTTCACCTTCACCTTTAACCACTTGAAAACCTGAATGATAAGTGTGAAGGCTTCGCCCATTTTTACCTTCACCCGGTGAACAAAACCTTGCCTTTGCCTTCACCTTCAATTTCTTGATCATCAGCATTTTATCCTCATCAAGTGAAGAGGTGAAGGCAAAAAACGAAAAACGCCAGACGCGCGCCTATACGCGCGCGTTGGCCATCCGAATGTGATGCACTTTCGAATGTAAGATGATAGTATTGCCTTTGTATTGCTCTCGTAGACACTTGTGGTGATACAATCCCCAAGCACGATATAGAAATTGCCGTTCATAACTGTACATTTGTAGGTATAATTCAAATATACAATTGGGTCAGCGGTTTTCTTCTTTTAGAAGGTCATCACTCAAATGTGGGATGAACCGAATATTTGCCCCTTAAGCCCGCATTTGACCATAGCACGTTTGACCAATAAGGCTGTTTCAAAAAAGGTGATTTATATTCCAACGACTAGTTATAACATCATTATTTTGTTGTATATTTGCCTTGACGTCAACAGTTGCGGGGTAAGTACTTCAATAAATCAAGAGTACACCACAGCAGAAAGTGATGCTTCTTCAATCACATTTCAATCACTATTTTATTTCCTTTATGCGTCAAAGTAACTTCGAACTACTACGTGTTATCTGTATCTCACTCATTATCTTGATGCATTGCTATGGGCGTGTGCCAGTCAACGATATGAACACTGTCAACTACAGCCTCGGCTTCGCCATCAATGCGGTGGGTAATGTCGGAGTGTCTATCTTTGTACTCATCTCGGGTTATTTCGGTGTCAAATTTAAGGGGGATCGCTTCTTTCAGCTCATTTACCTCACCATTGCTTACACAACACTTACTACTTTCCTGAACAAAGGTTTTGTGCCTTCGGAACTTTTCGAAACTGCCATAGGTGTTTTTCGACAAAGCAGCAGTATTTGGTTCATCGTTTGCTACTTACTTCTCCTGCTGTTTTCCCCTTTTATCAACCCAGCCTTGGAAATTTTAACACGAAGGCAGTACCATCGCCTCCTCTTTATTGGCTTCATCGTGCTCAACATTATGACCACCTTTCTAACTCCCGTTGATAACTATGTAACAACTGCCACAGGCAAGAGTTTTCTCTATTTCATTTTCCTCTATATCATCGGTCGTTATCTCCGACTTCATGCTGACGTGCACCCGGCTCATCGCACATCACTGTTCTTGGGGTTCGTGGCAAGTTCTCTTGTTATTTTGGGGGGGAATGTGGTGCTCAGTTTCCTGTTTCATAAGACTACTAATCGGCTATCCATCGATTGTAGCCCCTTCATCCTTTGCTCTGCTCTCTGTCTCTTCCACTGGACGAAGACGTGGCAGCTTCGAAGTACCTTCATCAATGGGTTGGCTTCAAGCGTCCTTGCTATCTATCTCTTGGATGGGTTGGGATACTTCTTCGATCGTCATTTGTTTCATCTCTCTACCTTTAGAGAGAGCACTATTTTTCCGGTTATTCTCCTTTCCGAAGTGCTGTGTGTACTGCTCGTGGCTGTATGTTTGGACAAAATGCGTGCCGCTCTACTTACTTCTTGGGAAACACGTTTTTTTACAAAAATCAACGCTTGGGGGAGTCGCCTCCTCGACAAACTACCCTCCTAAACTCTTCTAGTTCATTTGCTATTTGGAGTTCTTGCTGTCCTGTAAAAGTTTTACACAGCAAAGAAATAAGACTGAAACCCTCTTGTGCGATTTCTTCCTCTTTTGTGGTTCATCAGATGTTTGGAGTGATGACCTTCTAAAAGAAGAAAACCGCTCTCGGAGGCCTACTACCTCAAAGAGCAACTCAGAGGTATGGATGCAACCCAATAAACGAGCAGCCGAAAAGGTCATGCTCGATAGGGAGAAACTGGCACAGGAGAGCAAAGTTCCGCAGCTGATGAAAATGGCCATCACGATCATGGCTTGTAGAACCGGTCTTCTGACGTGGTACGACTGCCCCATATCGACCGGGAAAGCAGAAGGAATCAACAATAAAGTAAAGGTGATGAAGAAGGTTGCCTATGGTTTAGGGAAGAAAACTATTTTAACTTAAGGTCGTACGCGCTGCACGATTGTTGCATCACTCCAAATGTCGGATGAACCATTTCTAGTGGAGATCAATTTCTTGATGTTTGTTGCTTGGTGACTGCCAGTTTTCTTTTCAATCGTTTGGTTCTGCTTGTTGCCTAGTCAAAATATATTGCTATCTTTGCAAAATACCAATGTGCACGATTGTTTCTATATATAGTATTATCTCTCATGCATGCTGTGCAAGTGTTTGATTCTCAGGTTAATATGTTTAATTTGAGGAGCTTTTTTGTTCCCTATAGAAACAAACCACTACTAGATTCAGTTACGGTTGAGTCGCAATTCGTGTCCTATTGTGTCGTTTATCATTGTATTTGTACCTCCATCCTTTACGTTAAGGGATAGGGAGCCCAATAGAATGGATAATCGGGAGAACAAGAAGCGATTAGCAAAATTATAATGTCTTCAACAGCGAATAGAGTAATCAAGAATACCGGGTATTTGTATGCAAAGATGGCGATCACGATGTTTGTGTCGCTATATACAACTCGACTGATTTTGAACGCCCTTGGCGCCTCTGACTTTGGTATATATAACATTGTCGGGGGAGCAATCGCTATGTTGGGCTTCTTGAATGCTTCCATGGCAAGTGCGACTCAAAGGTTTATGTCGTATGCGGAAGGTGAAGGCAATAAGGAAAAGCAGAAGTATATCTTCAATATCAGTGTCGTACTTCATGCCGGTATTGCAGTCTTTATTGCTGTAGTACTGTTAGTTGCCGGCTATTTCTTCTTCAATGGCATTCTAAATATCCCAGCTGAAAGAATGGGAGCAGCGAAAGTGGTATATTTGAGTTTGATCATCAGTACTCTTCTCACTGTTATGAATGTGCCTTATGATGCTGTGATGAATGCGCACGAAAACATGCGCTATTATGCTCTGGTTGGCATCTTGGAATCTTTCTTGAAACTAGCAGTAGCCTTTGCCTGTGTCTATGCTTCGGGCGATAAACTCATCGTTTATGGAATCTTGATGGCGTGCATCCCTCTTTTGACGTTGAACGTGATGAAGGTGTATTGCCATAAACATTATGACGAGTGCGTTATTAAACCGCGAAAGTATTGGAATCGAGGGCTGATGAAAGAAATGACGTCTTTCGCAGGATGGAGTTTCGTCGGTAGTATGGGCTCAATTGTAGGTAATTATGGTGTAGGAATTGTACTAAATAATTTCTTTGGTACAATCTTAAATGCAGCATTAGGTATAGCCAACCAATTGAATGGAATGCTTTTGTTCTTTTCAAATTCGATGTTAAAGGCATTGAATCCAGTAATCGTTAAAAAGCTGGGGGAAGGTGAGCAAAAAAGTATGCTGCGATTTTCTTATTCAGGCTGTCGTTTCTCCTTTATATTGTTTGCTGTTTTTTGTATACCTTGTTTCGTCGAGGCTCCATTCGTATTAAAGGTGTGGTTGAAAGATTACCCAGATTGGGCGGTGCTGTTTGTGCGCTATCAAATTGCGCGGACACTCTTGGAACAACTTTTTGTCGTCTTGGGCACGACTCTAAATGCCACAGGGAAAATTAAAGAGATCAATATAGCAACCCTTTTTGTTATGTTGATGCCTTTGTTGCTATTGACCGTTATATTTTATTGCGGTGCTTCCCCGGCGTGGTATTACCCGGTAATCATTATTGATATGGTCTTTTTCGGGTCTATCATAAGATTGTATCTTTGTAGAAAGTATTGTGGAGTATCTATTGGACATTTTTCTAAGTCAGTTATATTACCGTGTGTAGCAGTAGCCGTACCTGTATTTTGTGTCGGATGGGTAATTCAAACATTCATGGAAGCTGATGTGACACGTTTTATGGTCAATACGTTTGTGATGATTCTATTGCTCTGCGTACTCTCTTTCTTCATGCTAAGTGATGACGAAAAAGAAATCATTCGATCGGTAACTACAAGCGTCCTGAGGAGAATAAAGTGAAAATCTGGTCAGAATAGACCACAAAGTAAGTCTTGATGGTAGTAGCAGAAATAGAAAGTGGATTTGGTAATCAGCTTTTTAACTATGCATGTGCTTATGCATTGGCTAGGCGATTAGATGCTAAACTCATACTTGATTCAATGCTCTTGTCAACAAATACACTGAGGAATTACGAGTTGGGTGCGCTAAATCTACAATATGACAAGTTGTTGTCTATTCCCAAAGGGTGGCCGTATTTGTTGAAGGTCTTGGTAAGACGATTATGTCGTTTCGTCTTAGCTCTTTGTTCGAGACGTTATGTTGAAAAGAAAGCATATATTTTCGATGAATCTCTCCTTTCTTTGCGCGGTAATTGGCGACTTCATGGTTATTGGCAGAGTGAAAAATATTTCAAGACGTACCGAGAAGAAATTCTAGCAATGCTTACTCCAACATATTCAATGACTGATTCGTTTTGTGAACTGCACAACGAAATTCTTTCGACCAATAGTGTTGCTGTACATGTGCGCCGTGGAGATTATGTAGATTTGGGAATTTGTTTGGGTGAAAGTTATTACCGAGAGTCAGTGAATTTCCTGTGTAAGGAACTACAAAGTCCCACTTTCTATATCTTTTCAGATGATATCGAGTACGCAAAGAAACTATGTGCTTTCGTAAGGGATGCAGATGTAGTTCCTGTTGTCTATGATGCACACAATTCTACAATAGAGGATTTTCTGTTGATGAAAAGCTGTAAACACAATATCATTGCGAATAGCTCATATAGTTGGTGGGCGGCATGGGCAAATGTTCACGAGGATAAAATTGTTGTGGCGCCAAAACGCGAAAATAAGGATGACTTCTATCCAGAGGAATGGATACAAGTATCGTAATCTAAGAGGCTGACCTTATGAACGGAATACAAATTATTGCGCTCAAGGCATTGCGTAAACTATATGCTAAAGCTTTCATCGGGGAGTTACCACCCTATGATCGAGGTGTTACTGATTTTAATCAAGCCTCGGAGCTTATTTATGATCTCTTGGTTTCGGGTAAACCTTGCATGGTCGCGCGCTTCGGAAGTACTGAGTTACTCGCATTGACTAACTATCTTGGAGTTGTAGAAAAACACCATTCTATCGGCAAATATGTGCAAGGAAAGCAATTTGCTTGGTGGTGGGAGGCTAATGTCAAAGAACAGATGACGAAGTGGAGTGGCTTTTTCCCTTCTTCTGAAGAAAACTTGATGAAGTTCGGAAATCTAATGCTTGAAGATATGACCCAAGTCGACATCTTGGGCAGTTGGTTGCGTGAAGAGCAGATAATGATTGACGAGTATTGTCTGAATTTACGGAAGGTTACGCTTATGGCTTTGGAGCCATACTGGGCCACGAATCCGTGGACTCGCGCGCTGGAAGGAAAAAAAGTGTTGGTGATTCATCCCTTTGCTTCGCTCATCGAATCGCAGTACGCCGAGAAGCGAAAATTGCTGTTTCAAGACAAACGTGTTTTGCCCAACTTTGAGTTGAAGACCCTGCAAGCCGTACAAAGTATTGGAGGAGAAAGTGAGTTCAAGGACTGGTTTGAGGCGCTCGATTGGATGAAGACTCGGATGGATGCCACTGATTACGATATTGCACTTATCGGTTGTGGGGCCTATGGTTTCCCACTGGCAGCTCATGCCAAGCGAATGGGCAAACAATCGGTGCACCTAGGAGGAGCATTGCAGTTGCTATTTGGGATAAGGGGGAAAAGGTGGGATGATCCGAGTTATGGGAAGAAGACTTTGCAAGACAAAGTAAGCTATTTGCAACTATTTAATTTGAACTGGGTATACCCAGGTGAGAAAAATAAGCCAGTACATGCTAATGATATCGAGAATGGTTGTTATTGGTAAATTAGTTGATTGTTTTTTGATTAGTGCTTGATGGTATGAATTATAAGTTGCTGGGTATAAGAAAGGTAGATCCAGAAGTTAACATTGGTGATTATGTTCAGGCACTGGCGTCTTCTCAGTTCTATCCGCAAGTTGATGGATTTGTGGAGCGTGACGAGTTGAGCTTGTATGCAGGCGAACCATGCAAAGTTATTATGAATGGATGGTATATGGCAAAGCCTGAGCATTGGCCGCCTCCTAAGCAAATTGAACCTTTGTTTGTCGCATTTCATATCAATAGTAAGGCGAAAGACGCGATGTTGAAGCCTGAGAGCATCAGCTATCTGAAGCAATATGAGCCGATTGGTTGTCGAGACACTTACACGCGCGATTTGTTACGTGAAAAAGGAGTAGATGCATATTTTTCTGGCTGCATGACCTTGACACTTGGAAGTAAGTACGAATCGTTGGAGAAGGACGATAAGGTTTATTTTGTTGACCCTTATTTTTTGACACGCTGGAATTGGAAGTCAACCATAAGAGCAATAATCTTTTTGTGTTTTCATTTTCTTGCTATTGCAAGAATCGCGCGAAAGTATCCTGAACGCAAGTCGTTCTTAAGAAAATGTATAATATTGACGGGCTTTTATCGTGAATATCGTAAGTTCTTTTCTGAGAAAATCTTGGTAAATGCTACATATATTTGCCAGCAAGATAGGTATTATAGTGAGAATTTTTCGAGTGACATGGCTCTGCTGGGAGAAGCCGAGCGATTGGTTAAGCTTTATGCAAGGGCTAGGCTTGTTGTAACCTCTCGTATCCATTGTGCGTTGCCGTGTCTTGGGATGCGAACGCCTGTGATTTTTACGGAGAATGCAGATCAGTCAGAGGCAAGTGCTTGCCGATTCGGAGGTTTGAGGGAACTCTTTAACGTGTTGTCATGGCGAAACGGGCATCTGGAGCCGAATTTTGCAATAGGTAAAGTGGATGGCACAAACAAGTTCGACTTTGCAAATTCAACACAGTGGATGGTGTTGGCAAAGGAACTTTCGAATAGATGTCTTCACTTTGTAAAGGCTAGTTATGAATAGTTTTTTGAATAAACAAAAAGTTGCCAGTTTTGGTACGTTTTTCTTGACGTTGGTTTGTGGCCTAGAATGGGCGCAAATCAATGCCGTAAGTCTTTACGTAACATGGGCGATTCAATTGTGCTACCTTGTAGTAGCTTTTTCTGCTTATGAAGCTAATCGATTCGAAGCGAAAGACAATTCTCTACTGAAAATCTATTTTGTGTGGGTTTTCTTGTCCATTGTTAGAGGGGCTTTATTTTATACGCTCGGAAATTATTGGATATGGAAAAATTGGATTTATGGTTCTTTTGACGTGCTCTTGCCCGCTTTGATTTATCTCTATGCCAGACCTGAGATTTTATCTTCAACATTGAGGACATGGCTGAAGTACGTTCCCTTCTTACTAATTTGCCTTTTGCCTTTTGTGCCAAGAGGCGCTTATCATTTTTTCTTAGGTCCAATATATATCGTGGCTTTATTTTGGCCACTCTATTCTGGAAAGTGGAAAGTGATTATTTTACTCCTAATGTTGTTAATGTTGGGAGCAGACTTCACAGCTCGAAGTCAAGTAGTTAAGGCCGGTGTTGTCTTATTCTTTTCGTTGCTTTATCTAAAGCGTCGCTTTGTCTCCCAAACATTGTTGAAATGGATACATTGGTTATTCTATATACTCCCTTTGACTTTGCTCTTCTTAGCCTTGACCGGAAGATTTAATGTTCTTAAAGAGATTTTCAGTGATGAAGGTGTTGTTGTTACGAAAATTGATAGAGATGGTAAGGCAATCAAAGAGGATTTGAGTTCTGACACAAGAACCTTTATTTATATAGAGGTCATTAGTTCTGCGATAAAGCATGATTACGTTTGGGCTGGGCGCACGCCTGCCAGAGGCAATGATAGCGCCTTTTTCGGTACATTTAATGCAGAGGAACTAAAGACCGGTTTGTATGAGCGACATTCTAACGAAGCTGGATTGCCTTCACTTTTTACTTGGTTGGGGCTTATTGGCTTGATTTTGATAAGTTTGATCTATCTGAGAAGTTCGTATTTGGCACTCTATCGCTCCAATAATATATATATAAAGATTTTGGGGTGTTTTGTGGCATTTCGCTGGAGCTACGGATGGATTGAAGATATGTATGGTTTCACGCCTATGATTTTAGGATTGTATATGGTGATGGCGATGTGTATGTCTAAAACCTTTAGACGAATGAACGATTATGAAATGAAAGGATGGCTATTAGGCCTTGTGGGAGGAAAGAAATAATAGACTCGATGGAAAAGAGTACGATTTTTAAGTTAGACTAAGATGAGGGTTCTTTGGATCTCAAATATTATTTTTCCAGAGTTGTGCGATAGACTCGGGATGTCAACTTCAGTTGTAGGGGGGTGGATGCAACCAGCCGCAGAAGCCTTACTTGAACGAGAAGACGCCTTAGAATTAGCTGTTGTTTCCTTTTATCAGGGCGATTCGCTACAAGTTTTTTGTGATTCGCGTATCCGATATTACTTAGTACCTGAAAAGCTAACGAACTTGTATGACCCCGGCGTAGAGAATTACCTCAAAGTTGTCAATCGAGACTTTAAGCCGGACATTGTTCACATACACGGCTCTGAGAGCGGACATTCTCTCGCACAACTTAGGGCTTGTGGAAGTGAAAAAACGGTAGTCTCAATACAAGGTCTTGTACATTTCTGCAAGGATTTCTATTTAGGGGGGCTTAGTGAACGAGAAGTCAACAAGAGCAGAACAATTCGTGACATCATCAGATGTGATAGCTTAGTGGATCAACAGCAGCGAATGGAAAAACGCGCGTTGCTCGAAATCGAATTGTTGAAGGAAGTAAAGCATGTCATCGGTAGAACTTCTTGGGATAGAGCTTGTGTTTGGGCTTTGAATCCGCTCGCAAACTATCATTTTTGTAACGAAACGTTACGAGATAGGTTTTATGAAGACAAGTGGAGTTATGACAAATGTCGCAAACATACGGTTTTTCTGAGTCAAGGACACTATCCATTAAAGGGGATGCACCAGGTAATAAAAGCTTTACCGTTAATACTAAGAGAATACCCGGATACTAAGGTGTATGTTGCAGGCAGTAATTTCTTCTCCGGTGTACCATTTTGGCGTAAAAAAGGATATGCGCAATATATAGAGAAACTAATAGAAAAACATAGCGTGTCCGGAAAGGTTCATTTTTTAGGTGAATTGTCGGAGTTGCAAATGATAGAGCAATATAAACAAGCTCATGTTTTTGTTTGTCCTTCAGCAATAGAAAATAGTCCAAATTCTATTGGGGAAGCTCAGCTTCTGGGTACCCCGGTTGTGTCCTCCTATGTCGGTGGTACGATGGACATGGTAAAAGACAATGAAACAGGATTCCTATACCGGTTTGAAGAAACCTCTTTGTTGGCGCAGCGTGTGTGTGAATTGTTTGCTAATAGCGACCTGTGCAATCGACTTTCAGAGCAAGCAAGAATAGCAGCAATACAGCGACATTGCAAGGAAACAAATGCTGCTGCTTTATTGGGGATTTATGATAAAATAGTTTCATGTTAGTGTTCCTGTTTGCTGTATTTCGGAAATTGTTTAATATAATAGGGGGCTGTTATGACCAATTCCTTTGCTACGCCTTATTTAAGAGTAACGGCATTGTTTATGGTACTTATCGCACCAATGGTGTCCCTTATGTAATGGTTTCCTTGGGTGGAAAACTAACGATCGGCAAGAACTTTGCCATGAACAATGGTATAAAAGGCAATCCTATCGGGTGTTACGATCGCTGCACCTTTTGGGTAGGTAAGGGTGCGGTGTTGCGCATTGGGGATAATGTCGGGATCTCACAAGCTGCGTTGGTGGCAATTGCAGATATTACAATTGGAAATAACGTGAAAATTGGAGGGGGAACAAGTATTTTTACCTCTGATTTCCATGCATTGGATCCCAAAATACGAGCATCTTCCGAAGATCTTCTACATCGAAAATGTGCTCCCGTTATAATAGAGGATAACGCTTTTATTGGAGCTCGTTCCATGATTTTGAAGGGAGTAACGATTGGTAAGAATTCTATCGTAGGCGCTGGTTCTATTGTGACCAAATCTGTACCTGAAAATGAAATCTGGGCAGGGAATCCGGCTAGGTTTGTAAGAAAAATATAGATAGAGAATGAAGTATTGGGCAGTACTGCTTACGGTCTTTAATCGCAAGGAAAAAACTTTGGAGTGCTTAAGTCGACTGTTTGATCAGTTGCCGGTTGAGGATTTACAGATAGATGTCTTCCTGACCGACGATGGCTGTACGGATGGTACTGTAGAGGCGGTAGAGAATTTGTTTCCCTCTGTGCACATCCTCGAAGGAAGCGGTGATCTGTTCTGGAATCGCGGGATGCTCATGGCGTGGAAGGCGGCTGCAGATGCGAGAGATTATGACGCTTATCTTTGGCTGAATGATGATACATTTCTATATGAAGAAACATTGACTTCGTTGCAGCGTGCCGTGAAGGACACTGAAGGAAAGGCGATTATCGTCGGTGCTACGGAAGATGCGAACCACTCGAAGTTAACTTATGGAGGAAGACTGAGAGAGGGGGTAATCCCGATTTCTACCGGTGAACTCATGCCTGTGGATTATTTCAACGGTAACATTGTACTTGTCCCACAATTTGTATTTCGTCAATTGGGCTATCTAGATGATTATTTCACCCATAGTAAGGGAGATTATGATTATGGCTTACGCGCCAAGAAGGCGGGTCTTCAAATCTATCAAATCGGCAAAGTGTTGGGAGAATGTGATGAGCATCCTACCTTTGACAAGTGGTGTGATCCGAACGTTCCCTTTGCGCAGCGTTGGAAATTACTGAATCGTCCCAATGGGATGCCGCCCCGTGAGACATTCTATTTCGAGAAACGACATTACGGCATTATTGTAGCCTGCTTCCATTATTTGACGGTGCACATCAGATGCTTTTTCCCTAAGTGGTGGATCAGGAAAAAACAACCCAAACGTAATTTGATATGATAGAGCAGGTATACGATGGATCAGACTGTTATCCGGAAATCGTTCGCGAACATTGGCTATCTCACCCGAATTACCTTATAGAATACAATGAAAAGGTTGAAAAGAAGGAGTGGTGCGCGGTATATTTTTGTAGCAATGATATTTGGTTTCCGCATACAGAAAGCATTTTTCGCAAACGCATTTTAGAGAAGAATTTCTTTGAGTGGTACCGGTGCAGGATTGACCGTGCCTACAAGCATATCTTTATCAGAGACGTCTATAAACAGTGGTATATTAAAGGAATCAATGGAGAAATCAGTTCGCAAGAGAAACTCCTTGACTTCTTGAAAAAAGAAACGCACGGCTTTAAAGTTGTGACTATAGGAAGCTCTGCGGGGGGCTATGCGGCGACTTTGTTTGGCGGAAAGCTTGCCGCAGAACAGGTGATCTGCTTTAATGGACAGTTTTGTTTGGAGAAGGCAGTTCAGCATAGCAGTTTAGATTGCAATCCTATATTATTTAGAAGGCTAAAAACTGCGGGAGTCAAGGTCGAGAATATTCTTCTTGGGGTACAAGGCAACACACAAATATTTTATGTCTATTCGAATAAGTCTGTGTCTGACGTTGAGCAGCATCGATATGTTGAAGGAGTGAAAAATCTAAGCTGTATCGCTTTTGACTCTTCGAGGCATGGAATTCCCTTTTTGAAAGTAGCATTGCCAGTATTTATAAACCTGAGTGCAGAGGAGATGGAAAGTTTGTCAGAAAGAAACCATCATCCAGTGTGTTTTACTATACACTGTGTTGGAATTTGGCAAACGATAGGTGGCTTTTTCCGTCAAGCATACAATGCATATAGAAAAAGAAGGTGATCCCAGTAGTAATGTTCATCTGCAATGAAATTGAGTCATGATATTGCGTAATCTTATATTCTACTTAAAGAGAAGACTTTTCCCCGTAGAATCTCTTGAGACTGCCCAATTAATTTTGGCGGATCTTATAGAGCGAGGTAATCCTTTGATGATTGCTAGATTTGGTGCTGTGGAAATTAAAGCGTTGCTTTATGAGAGATCGCCTTTGCTGTTTTCTTTTTTGAAGGGTTATACTTATAACCACATGGAGAACAATGCAGGTTTTTTCCCCGTGAATAAAACAATGCTGGCTCGATATGCTGAAATTATGAACAGTGCAATCGCAGAATTGGACGTCTTGGCTTCATGGAGACCTGAAGAGTGGTTTTATAAGCATGAACTAAAAGGCTGTAGAAAAATTCCTTTAGGAGCCTTAGGTCCGATCTTTTCGAAAGCATCTTGGTCTCAAGCCTTAAAAGGAAAAAAAGTACTAGTCATACATCCTTTTGCAAAGAGCATTAAGCGACAATATGAATTTCACCGAGATAAAATATTTGGAGAGTATTCAGACTTCATACTACCAGAATTTGCTTCTCTTCAAGTCATTACTGCTGTTCAGTCAATTGCTGGAAATACAGAGGGCTATGAGACTTGGTTTGATGCCTTGAAGCAAATGGAGAGTGAAATAGATAAAGCTGATTTTGACGTGGCACTTATCGGCTGTGGCGCGTATGGTTTTCCTTTGGCAGCATATTGCAAATCGATTGGTAAACAAGGCATACATATCGGTGGATCTTTACAGCTGTATTTTGGAATAAAAGGTAAGCGATGGGATCGTTTTGGCTTCTACAATGAGTTTTGGGTAAGCCCAGACGACAGTGAAAGGCCTGCAAATTTATCGAAAGTAGAAGACGGATGCTATTGGTAGCTGTGGCCGTTTGTTGAGGATTAGTTGCATAATGAAATAACGGCGATGCACAATAGTTTTCGATATCTATTTTGAATAGATAAATATAAAACCAAGTGTGATGCCAGATACTTTCTTTGTGAATGGAGCAAGGTCTGTATCTATTGCAAGGAAGGATCAGGGAATAAAAATTGTATTATTGGGAGAGTTGGAAGATAATGAATAAAATAAAGCAAGTACTGAAACAGCATTCTCTGTTGAATCATTTCGTGTCGTGGGTATATTCTTTTGTCCATAATTTCGGACATCTCCAGAGAAGAGTTCGTTGTAAAGGCGCATACCTTAATGGGGTAAAATTCTCTATTGCTGTTGGTTCAAGTGTAGAGATTGGAAATTTAGCGCGTCTGCATAATTGTAGTTTTTCAATCTCAGGCAAGAATTCGAGAATAATAATTGGGGGGGGGAGCACTGTGATCTCCAATACTTCTTTCTTTTGTGAAGATGACGGTAGCACCATCATTATTGGAAATGATTTTACTATGGAAGGAGGGGAGATTGCAGCCATTGAGGGATGTAAAGTTGAGATAGGAGCTGACTGTATGTTCAGCGCAGGCATCGATATTCGGAATGGTGACTCACATGTGTTACTATCAAAGGCTACGGGACAACGCATTAATGAAAGCCATGATGTTTCTATCGGCAATCATGTATGGCTTACACGTAATGTTTCTGTACTGAAAGGGGCATTGATAGCGGAAGGGTGTGTTATCGGACACTCTTCTGTTGTAACGGGGAGGTGTTCAACTTCATACTCCGTTTACGCCGGTACTCCCGCGCGATATATTAAAGAAGGAATTGTTTGGAGCAGGTTTAGAAGTAGTGAATATTAATCGTGTTTTTCTGAGAAACATAAAGCGCAATGGCGAATATCTTCATTAGAACTGCAATTGCTCCATATCGCATAGACACCTACAACGCGTTAGCTCAAATGGGCTTTTCTATGTACTTCTATTCGGACAGAGACCCAGACATAGCTAATATGGATGCCTTGCTGGAACTTTGTGAATTTGAGCCGACTTATTTGAAAGGGAAGCAGCTGGGTAGAATGTCTCGTACGATTTGTTTCGGGCTGTGGGGCATAATTAAGAAGGAGAAGCCGAATGTGATCATTGTACCTGAATTCCAAATTGTTCTTTGGCAGATCCTTATTTTAAAGTGGCTTACTTGTTCTAAGTTTAAAATCATATCCATGTGCGATGATAGCTATGATATGGTAGCTAATGATAATGATTTTTCGCGGATACACAAATGGTTGAGACGTCTTGTTCCTCGGTTGGTGGATGATATAATCCTTCTAGATATTAAGGTAAAAGACTGGTATCAAAAACATTTTCAGAAAGGAATCTGGTTTCCGATTTTGCGAAATGATGATTTAGAAAGTGATAAGTATCGTAAAGTTCTACCGCGGAGTAAGGAAATTGCCGCGCATTATGGTTTATCTGCAACGAAAGTCATCTTGTTTGTAGGCAGATTGGTCAAAGTAAAGAATGTTCCGGGGATTATAGCGGCCTATGCAAGCATGACGGAACATTGCAAGCTTGTTATAATCGGAGACGGCGAAGAAATGAATGACTTACAGGCGTTGGCTTCTAGTATCTCAAAAGAGGTATTGTTTCTTGGCAGAATAGAGGGCGAAGAATTACGAGCGTGGTATAATATAGCTGATGTGTTTGTTTTGTTGAGTACCTTGGAACCCTACGGGGCCGTAACTAACGAGGCTTTATTAGCAGGGAATCGGGTCGTCATTTCCCAAAACGCAGGTGCTTCTTGCTTAGTTTCTGAGGATAATGGGGAGATTGTTGATCCTTATAATATCGTTGAGGCCGCTAATGCGTTAGATCGCCAAGTAAGAATGGCCTGTGACAAAAAGGAAATACGTTTCAGACCTTCTTTGATGAAGGTTAGCTTTCAAGAACGCATGAATTATTTAATGCAAAAGTTGCAGTAATTTCGGATTTATAATATGTTGAAAAACAAGAGGTTGCTCATTTTGAAAAGTGTCGGATTAATATTCCTGGGACTTTTTGTAGTAACGCCAGAGGCGTATGCAGACGAGCGTTTTAGCGATTCGCCATTTTCGGCAAGTATGGAACTATCTACCAAGTATATGTGGCGAGGCATCGAATACGGAACTGCGCCTACGCTCTTTCCTATGCTAGGCTATAGTACTCATGGCATCAACATTTTTGCAATGGGTGCATATACTATCGATCGTAGTCATCAGGAGGTGGATTTGGGAGCGTTTTACATGGTGGGAGGATTTGTTGTTGGAGTTTCCGATTACTATTTCCCATCAGCTGTAGGTGAGAAGGACGAATACTTAAAGTTCTGCAATCGAGAGACAGGACATTGGGGCGAGGCTTATGCCACTTGGACGGGAGACAAGATTCCACTGTGGGTCACGGTGTCAACGTATGTATATGGGGCCGACAAGAACGAGAGTGGTAAGCAGATGTATTCCTCTTATGCGGAGATTGGCTATAAGCATCTTTTTACTGATAGCAATCAGATTTCCTTGAGCGTGGGGGCTAATCTGAACAAGGGTTTTTATACCAACTACCAGAGAGGATTTAATGTCGTAAATGTCAATGTAAAATATAGTACGTCATTTAAGATTGCTGGTTTTAAGCTTCCTGTTAGTGCCAGCTACGTACTGAATCCGTATAAGAACAAGTCCTATTTTACCATGTCACTTTATTTCGGGCTATAATGAAAACCGCTGTTATTTTGTCGGCAAGACAGGACAAGGGAACAGAAGTTCCTTATCCATTGAAGCCATTTTGTGATGGTGTTTGTTTGATTGACAGAAGTCTAGAGGCGTTGAAGGACTTGGGCTTCACCAAGATCATAATTGTTGTCGGGCACCATGCTGAGCTATTTCAAAAGTATGCTTCGGAGAATGTTCAGTTGGTGTTAAATCCTGACTACAAATTTACTTCTTCGATGGGGTCTTTGGCTGTGGCTGCACCTTACATTACAGAGGACTTCCTGTTGGTTGAAGGAGACACCTTCTACGAATATAAATTGTTGAAAGCTCTTTGTGAAGTCGAATATGAGAACTGTTTTGTTATCACCGAAGAATCTGGTAGTGGCGATGAAGCTTTCGTGGAGACACGTCGCGGATACATTACCAAGATAAGTAAGGAGCGTCATCAGATTTGTAACTTTGAGGGTGAGCTTTTGGGGGTTGTTAAAATATCAAAGCATGCCTTTGAGCGGATGATGGATAAATGGCAGCATAGCAACAATCCTTATTTGAACTATGAGTACTTGTTGTTTGACTCCACGGATGTCTTGGATAGACCTTATATCATGTTTTCTAATCTGATTTGGGGCGATGTAGATTGTGAGGATGATTTCAACAAGCTATGCAACTACATATATCCGAAACTACGTAGAAAAGAAGATCCGTTTGATTATGAAAATTTGATTTCGTATTTGGCGGAAATTTTTCGTGGTGAACAGTTACCAAACGATTTGGTGATCAAACAGATCGGTGGGATGTCTAATAAGAACTTCAAGGTAACAAAAGGCGAAAAAGAGTATGTGCTCCGAGTGCCAGGAAATGGTTCGGAAGGAATGGTAGAGCGAAACAATGAAGAACAAAATTCTTTGCAGGCATGCAAAATGGGCATTAATCCATCCGTGAGATATTTCAATGCTGAGACTGGAATTAAACTAGCTGATTTTGTTAAGAATGCGGAGACGTTGAATGGAGCTACTATCCAACGTCCATCGAATATGAAGAAAATTGCAGAGATCTTCAAAACCTTGCACAACTCTCATGTTCGCTTTGGTAATGAATTCAATGTGTTTAAGGAGATACTCAAGTATGAGGAACTGTTGGAGAAGGCCAGCGGTAAGATGTATGAAGGATATGAGTCTATAAGGGAGCAAGTTTTTCATTTGGAAGAATATCTCAATCAATTAGGAGTATTAGTCAAGCCGTGTCATAACGATCTTGTGGCTGAGAATTTCTTGAAAGCAGAGGATGGTACTATCTACTTGATTGACTGGGAGTATTCTGGGATGAATGATCCGATGTGGGACATCGCAGCTTTGTTCTTAGAGAGTCATTTCACGGAAGAGAGTCAGGATTATTTCCTCAATCTTTATTTTGACAGAGGGGAACCAGAGCATGCCAGAGAGAAAATATTGATATATCAGATACTCATGGATTATCTTTGGGCACTATGGACTTGCGTAAAAGAAGCGCAAGGGGATGACTTTGGAACCTACGGAATGGACAGATATACATGTGCAATCAATAACTTGAAGAAAATTGAAATAAAATGAAGGCGATGACACCAATGATGATGCGCAAAGGTTATGCTACGGGTATCCTCTCCGGCATGACCTGGGGGTTGGATACCGTGTTAATAGGTGTGGCTATAGCAATGACACCTTTTGTGGAGAATCCCGTACTCCTAATCGGAGGAACTGTTATTTGTAGTATGCTTCATGATGTTTTTGCTGCATTGTGGATGCTGGTTATCATGGGATACAAAGGACGTTTGAAAGATCTTATGCCTGCAATAAAGTCAAAAGATGGATTGTTCTGTGTATTGGGTGCTTTATTCGGGGGACCACTTGCCATGACCTTTTATATGTTGGCTATTGCAAAGGGAGGAGCTGCATTAACAGCTATAGTTACAGCTTGTTATCCACTATTGGGATCAGCTATGGCAATGGTAATCTTAAAGGAAAAAGTGCGTTTGCGTGGATGGTTTGGTCTCTTGATTTGTATCTTGGGTATAATCTATATTGGTTATACGCCAGGAAGTGAGGCGGATGTAAATGTTATAGGAGGTATCATGTTGGCTACTGTGGCGGCAATAGGATGGGCTACTGAAGGTGTGGTTTGTGGATATGGAATGAAAGACGGCAATGTGGATCCGCAATTGGCGTTGCTCATACGAGAGTTGACCTCCGGTATCGTATATTTGTTGATCGTAGCTCCTCTTATGGTGGGAGGATATAAAGAGATGGTAATTGGCACTATGGCTGTGTTCTCAGACACTATTTGTTGGTTAACTTTATTGTTTACGGCGCTTATTGGGATGAGTTCTTTCTTCTGTTGGTATACGGCCATTGACTTAATCGGTGCTGCAAAGGCGCTTTGTCTCAATGTTACTTATTCATTCTGGGCTGTAGTGTTTACCTTTTTTCTTGTTGGTACTGTGTTGTCTATTAATATCATTGTCGGTTCGTTCATGGTTGTAGGTGGCGTTGCAGTGGCAACTTTAGTCTCACGAAATAAAGGATAAAAACATGAATGCTATTATTTTAGCTGCAGGCATGGGATCACGACTGCGCCCCTTAACCAATGACCGACCAAAATGTTTGGTCGAGGTGAATGGGATATCAATGGTGGAACGACAAATACAGTTCCTGAAGGAGAAAGGAATCAATGATATAACTCTTGTTTCTGGCTATAAGGCTGAAGCTTTAGAGTTTCTTAAAGAGAAGTATGGATTGCATGTCGTTTTCAATGATAGATATGACACTTGCAATAACATCAATTCTCTTTACATAGTAAGAGACCGTTTCCATGATACCTATATAATGGAAGGGGATGTTTATATGGATAAGAATGTCTTGCTTTCAGAAATTAGTCGTTCAACCTATTTCGCCAAGAAGAATGAGTATGTAAATGAATGGGGATTAGAGGTTGATGCCGAGAATAGGCTGACAAACATCACTATCGGAACTGGTAACGGATTCCTGATGAGTGGTATTTCATATTGGACAGCGGCAGATTGTGAGAAGATTGTTTGTCATATGGAAAGTTTATATGCTAATACAGACTATACTAATCTTTATTGGGATAACGTAGTACTTGACATTTACCCGGATATGGATATATATGTAAAAGAGATAGATGGAGTCTATGAAATAGATACGCCGGCGGAACTGAAGGACGTAGAAAAGGCTCTCCAGAAATAAAGGTGATGAATACATACATTGATACACCGCGAGGGAAGTATTATTATTCTCCTGCGTCATTATTCTTAGGGGTTAAGAAGATAGATGTTCAAAAAGCAAAAGACAACCTTTTGCTCTTGAATAAGTTGGCTCAAGAACATGGTTTCAAGTTCATTTTGTTTTTTGGTTCTCTTTTGGGAGCCGTGAGAGAAAAAGGCTTGATCGAGCATGACGAAGATATAGACATTGCCATTCTGTCTGAGGATAAAGATAAGTTTCTTGATTTCCTTCATATCATTCGCCCTTATGGCTTTAATCTTGTCAGATATGACAGAAGAGGAGATTTGTATTCTGTAATGAGAAATGGAGAGTACATTGATATTTATGTGATGTTTGAAGTTTATCCTACAGTTCTGGGCACCGGTGGTTTCTTGTATCCGCAGAAGTATTTCAATATATTGACTGAATATGACTTGTTCGGCGATAAATTCTGGATTCCCAAAGAGTATGAGGAAGCTTTGACTTTCATATATGGTGAGACATGGAGAACTCCCATCAAATATGCAAATTTTGAAATGAGCAAGGCGAAACGATTTTTCTTCATCTCTTTCTGGTGGTTTATGAACAACATTGCGCCGTTGTGGTTGTACAAGTACATATTGGGATTAAAGGATAAGCAGAAAATCGCAACATATAACAGAATGGTCGATGTCGTGCAGGAGAATTATCCTAACACGAATAAGCTGAGTAAAATTAAAGGGGCTTGATACTTTTCCCAAAAGTTTCCCCATCATCAGCATCTAATGCAGGACATAGATAAGTTGCGCCATCGGTTTCTGCAATTTGGCGGTTGGAGCTTATTGTGGCAATACGCCAAAATGGGCGTGTTGTGGTGTGGCATCAAAGCGTTGATAAGATGTGTAGTGAGTGGGGCGTCGGTAAAAACGGCCTATCCGTCGATTATACAGGGCGTGGAAGAAATCTTAGTGAAGCGATACCGCCCTATCTTGGACAAAAGGCTTCATGAGCAAGCGGGGGCAGAGTGCGGAACAATACAGAACGGCGTGCCGCGTATTGTGTGGTGCGCTTGGTTGCAAGGTATAGAACAGGCACCCGCATTGGTAAAAGCTTGTATTGCTTCACAAAAACGGGCTTTACCCGATTACGAATTTCGGTTCATAGACAGAGAGAATTATCGGCAATGGACATCGCTTCCTCGTCACGTGGTGGACAAGTTCTGTAAGGGAAAGATACCGCCGGCTTTGTTTAGCGATTTGCTCCGTCTTTCGCTTTTAACCAAGTATGGAGGCATTTGGATGGATGCCTCGGTGTACTGCTCGGGCTTCGGCAATCCCGATCTTAAGAACAGGTGGGAACGTATCCTAAGTAGCGAATTGACGTTGTTCCGGTATTTCGAACCTGGCCGTAAAGCTCCTGTCGCCTTGTCAAACTGGTTCATAGCCGCCGTGCCTGGGCAAAGGGGCTTGTCTATCGTGTTAGAGATGCTTTTGGCTTATTGGCAGGATTTTGACTGCACCGTAGATTACTACATCTGTCACTTGTATTTAGTGTTGGTGCTTCGTGAGTTCCCATCGGTGTTCAATAACATGCCGCGAGCAAACAGCAGAACGAGTCTTTTGTTGAGTAAAGCATTCGCCAGAGAGTACAGCGAGGAAGACTGGCAAAAATTGACGGCTCATGTGAGCATCCACAAACTCAATTATCGCAAGGAGGAAGAAGCTTTGAGACACCCCAATAGTTATTGTAGGTATTTGCTAAATCAAGAAAATGATGTTTAGGCTTAGTGCGTTGAACATCCTCGAGAGCAAAGCCGATTTAGCATGCTTGCCCGAGAGAAAGTTGTTGATCAATACGATCAATGCGCATTCGTTTAACACGGCGCTGAAAGACCCTTTGTTTGCCGATGCACTGACAGGAGGAGACGCTTTGATTCCGGATGGAGCGAGCATCGTGAAAGCTTGTCGATGGATTGGTGCAAAGAGTCAACCGAAAGAGCGTATTGCCGGTTGGGATCTGTTTGTCTTTGAGATGGACAAATGGGCGCAAAAAGGCGGTACGGTAATGTTTGTGGGGAGCTCGCAGCACGTGCTTGAATTGATTGAGCAGCGCGTTGCCACGGAGTATCCTCGTTTGAAGGTTGTGACGTATTCTCCCCCTTATAAAAAGGAGTTTTCTGAAGAGGAGAACCTTGCAATTATCAAGGCGATCCACGCCGCTGAGCCTGATTTACTCTGGATTGGAATGACCGCACCGAAGCAAGAAAAGTGGGTCTATTCACACTGGGAACAGCTGGATGTCCATTGCCATGTCGGTACCATAGGGGCCGTTTTTGACTTCTTTGCCGGAACGGTGAGCCGTGCGCCGCTTTGGTGGCAAGAGCGCGGGTTGGAGTGGCTGTATCGATTGCTCAAAGACCCGAAACGTATGTGGCGCAGATACATGATAGGAAATGTACTTTTCTTATGGAACATCATGAAAGAGCGATGGACGTCATAGTAGTGTATTTTCGTTTTCTTCGGTTCTCGCTTGGACTGTATGAAGGCAGAGAATTCCTATCTGGAGAAGCCTTAAAAAGTTTCGATTGGGAATCTTTCTTCCGTTTTTCTCAAGAGCAGACATTGACAGGCATCATGTTCGACGGCGTGCAGCGTTTGTCGAAGGGCTTTGCGCCCGAGCAAGCGCTATTGTTCAGATGGATAGGGCAGAGCCAAGCTTTGCGTAAGCAAAACTGGACGTTGAATCGTGCCACGGCTTACATCTATAATAAGGTGACTGCTGAGGGGTACCGTTGTTGTATACTCAAAGGACAGGGCAATGCAGTGATGTATCCCGATCCCCATTCGCGAATGCCCGGCGATGTGGACGTCTGGGTCGATGCTTCCCGTGAAGATCTCAGAAAATTAGCTGCGATGCTGGTGGAACTGGGAGGGACGATGGGGCCTGAGAGTTTGAATCACATTGAGTTGACGCTCAGCGGCGTCCCCGTTGAGCTACATTCCACACCGGCCATCATGCACAATCCGATCCACAATCGGCGTTTGCAGGCGTGGTTACGTGACAACGTCGATCGACAATGTGCTCATCACGTTACTTTGCCTGATGCTGCAGGCGAGGTAGCTGTGCCCACGAATGCTTTCAACGTCGTTTATCAGTTGTTTCATCTCTACCATCATTATTTCTTTGAAGGGGTGGGGTTGCGACAGGTAGTCGATTATTATTATGTCGTATCGAATGTCGATCGATCGTCATTTCCCGCGTTGCAACGCGATTTAAAGCATTTGGGGTTGTCGCATTTCGCCGGCGCTATGATGTATGTCTTGCATGAAGTACTCGGTTTGGCGCCTGAGAAGATGTTCGTCTCGATCGATGAGCAACGCGGACAGTTATTGCTCGATGAGATTCTCACGGGAGGTAACTTCGGCAAGTATGCAAAGACAAGTTTCGGAGTTGGTTTTTGGGGACATAATCTTCAACGCATTTCTCGTGACCTACGTTTGCTGAGAAATTATCCGGCAGAAGCCTTGAGTGAGCCAATCTTTAGAGTGTGGCATTTCTTTTGGAGGATGAAGAACACCAACCAGCTTTAGCCATTTCTTCCCATTGGGCAAATGTGAATAGACCGAACCGACTCTTAGTCAGTGGGTCTTTCTATAAATCTGAACACCAACAGAAGGCCGATTCACTGAGAGTCGGCCTTTTCTGTATCTGGAACCTAATTGCGATGCGAAAACGATAACGAACAGGCGTGTAGAGCATGGAGCCTCTTCAGGAGAATAGATCCTATCGGAGCAATATAAAAGCGGTGTCGGACACAATGTCCGACACCGCTTGCGTTATGGGTGAATGTGAGGTTTAGCGCACCACGACTTTGGCAGTTGTTCCGTTGGAGTAGCGCACGATGTTCACGCCTTTTTGAGGCTGCGTGAGGCGACGACCTTGGAGGTCGAAGCGAGCCACCTCAACGGCAGCGGGGGTAGCGAGAGAGCGCACAGCAGTGATGCCTTCGCGGCCTTCGATTGTCACGCCCTCGGGGAGTTTCAGGGCTGCGGTATAGGCTTCGAGCGATTCTTTGGGAACGATGATCGTTTTGAGTTTCGGGCAGTTCGGGAACAGCTCGCCGGGCATTGAGGGAGCGGCTTTGCTTGTGAACGTCACCGTCGTCAGTTCCTTGCAACCGTCGAAGACTTTCGCCTCCATGGCGGTCAATGTCGAAGGAAGTTCCACGTTTGTGAGTTTCGTGTTGTGGAAAGCATATTGACGGATGGTCGTCAGGCCGGCAGAGAAGGTGCATTTCGTCAGCGAAGTGCAGTTGTCGAACGCTTGGCCGGCGATGACGGTCGTTGTCTTAGGCAGAATGATCTCGCGGAGCGGCTCGCAGCGATAGAACATCTTGACACCGATTTCGTTGTCTGCAGAAGGACCAAAGAAACGATTGAAGAAGCCCACATGCTCGTTGAAATAATTCTTACCAGCCTCCTGTTTGATTTGTGCTTCCGAAAGATCCAGCGTGCGGGTTGTCCCCTCCGATTCGGATCCGCTGAAGTCGCGACCACACATCGTGCGGATCACCTGAATGTCCTCGCCGTTGATCGGTCCCACCACCTTGAGAGAAGGTGTGTTTTCGCGTTCTGATTCCTTGATCAGCGTCTCGAGTTGACCGGTTTTCTCGGTGGTGACCACCTTCTGAGCGAAGGAAAGCGTAGAAACCGCTGTGAGGGTTGCGACCATGCAGCCGCGAAGAAGTGTAGAAACTTGCATAGCGTATTAAGTATAGAGTGTTTGATGATGAAGCATCTCGCGTATCTTTCAACGACCGGCGAGAAAATACGCAGCGATGCAGGGAAGTGAATAAAATAAAGAGATTTCGTTGTAGAAAGAGGAGGTAAAGCCAAGCGGTCTGCCGGCGTTGCTCCTCGTGCTGATAGATAAGTCGCCCGCAAGGCGGCTTATTTTTTTTCGTAGGGCACCACAAATTTGTGTCCGCGTCCGCGCAGCACCACCACTTTGTCGCGCACCTCCTCGACATAGAGCGAGTGCGTGCCCTCTTGCAGTCCACTGTTGCGGAACTCATCGGGGTAGCGCATTGAGAAGTTGAGCGAGAGTCGCTCGCCTACTTGCGGATTCACCACCGCCGGGGTGATTTTCAGCGAGCGCAAGGCCGCATCCGGTCGCGTGCTGTTGCAAAACCACACGCCGACACCCTTGCGTTGCACCGCCATCAGTGTATTCATTTGCTTAAAGAGGCTGCGCGAAGTCGTACCGTAGATGCCCGGGCGTTGCGCTTGACCTTCGCAGCGCACCGACACGCGCACTGTTTGGGCTTTGCCCGAGGGAGGAATAATGCGCACCGTCGCTTCACCCTCGTAGAAGGCTTCAAGTTCGAGAATGTTGGTTTTCGCGTTCCATTTCGCGTTGATCGCGTGATCCGGATCCACGACTTCGAGATCCGCCAACTCGCCTCCTCCGTTCACACTCACGAATTTGCTTTCGTCGCGCGGGAAGAGTCGAACTTCCTTTTGGCTCACACTCACCTCGGGCGGAGCAATGTTCAGATCGATGCGGCGCTTTGTGTCGCCCGAATGAATCATGGCATAGGTTTTTCCTTCCAAAATGCCGTTGATGCGCAGCGTATCTTTGCTCATCGACACACTTGCGATTTTCGAGTCCGCCACATAAGCCGAGTATTTACCCGTTCCGCCCGAAAGCAGCAGGATACGTGTCGCTTGGGGCGACACCTCGATCGAGTTGTCATTTTCCGCTCCCACTTGGATGGGCGTTTCAGGTGCTTGTTGCGTATCGTCACAGCTCGTCAGCGTGAAAGCGCACGCTGCGAGCAGCAGAGTCATCAGTTGTTTCATCGTTTAGTCCACATTGAGTTGATAATCGAGTTCCCACTCCCGTCCGTCGCTTTCCACGATGAGGATATGGAGGAAATGCTCCCCACTTTTGGTGAAAAGGAGTCGGCCGTCCGTGGGTTCTAGCTTTTGGTCGTCCACCCAATAGGTGATTTTCGCGTTCGCGTCCGCCAGTTCTTTCCAGAAGAGCGGCAAGGCGCGCGGACAGGTGCCGTTTTCGCGCACCTTATATAAATAAGGAATGCGATTTTCGTCGTTTACGGCGTGCGTCAGCGCCTCCGTGGCGGTGCTCAGTGTGGCCGCTTTGGCCGAACGCGTATTGTTTTTCAGCGTCACCACCTCAATGTTATAGGAAGTGCCGGGAGCGAGTTGTGTCACCACGAAGTTCGTTCCCGTTGTCGTGCCCACCGCTTTGCCGTTCACCTTCACTTCGTAGCTCACCTCCGGTTCTGCCGTCGGCAACCAACTGAGTTCCAGTTCGCGCTGCTGCGTTTTGGCTTTGAGGTTCTCGGGTGGTGCGAGTCGATTGTCCGTGTTACCGGCCGAAGTCTGCACCATTTCAATATCGTCGATCACAATGAAGCCCCCCTTCTCGTTGGCTTCGCTGTCATAGTTGAGATACAAGCCCACCCCCGCGTGGTCGGCACCGGCCGGAGCGGTGAAAGTCAGCACCTTCTGCTGCCATTGGTCGGAAATGTTCGTGGCGTAGTCCGCCTTGTTCTCGCGTGCGTCCTTTTTCAAGTGCGTGCCGCCGCGCAACCAGTCGACCGTCACGACCATGTTGGGTGCCATCTTCTGCCCCTTGTACCAATAAGTCAAACGGTACTCAGCCCCTGCTTCCACTTTGAGGTGATAGGGGTTGAACTCCTTGTCGCGCGTGAAAAACGAGCCCCCGTTCGGATAGAGTTTGAGGGCAAACTTCCCCGAGTGTGCGTCGGTCACGCGCGTCGAGAAGAGCGATGCGTTGATATACCAGTAGAGCGGTTTCGCATACGGGTCGAAATCCCCCGAAGGCTTGTCGTTCTCGTCGTCGCCGTCCTCGTTTTCGTCGCCGTCCTCGTTGGAGGCTTCGCTATCGGCGCGAACTTGGTGGCGACGTGCGGCGGCCGTCGCGGCATATTCCTCAAAACTGCCGTTCGGAATGATGTTTTGTCCCACTTGTGCGGCGAGTGCCGTGGGCAAGAGGGCGAAGAGCCCGAAAAGTAAACGTGAATAGGTAGAAGTCATCGTCGTTTGAGTCGTTAGTTGCGGCGCACCACGTCCGCGATGCGGAGTCCGTAGCGTTGGCCGATGCTTTGTGCCACAGCGCGGAGCGATCCTGTGGTGTTTTCGTCGCCGAGCAGGCGTTGTTTGTCCCAAAGTCCGTTGCCGGCGGTGAGTTGTGCGAGGAGTTGCGCCGTTTCGTCGTAGGAGAAGTGCGGTTGGCCGTCATCTTTGCGCGTGAATTGCAGCGCATAGACTGCCCCGAGCGCTTGGGAGACGAAAGGCAGCGCATTCTGCACGTCTTCTTCGAGGTTGGCCATGGTGCGTTCGCCCGCCAAGAGGTACATCGCATGCACGGCCACCACTTTCGAGAGTTCGCGGCGGATGATGCGCAACGCTTCGCGCGCATCTTCGTAGCGATATTCCGTCAGTGCTTGTCGTCCACGGGCGAAAGCATTGTAAAGCGCAATGCGACTGCCGCGCAGTACGGGCAGTGCGGCCGTTTCGGCGTAGGGTTTCCAAAATTGATAGTAGCCGTAAGCCAAATCCCAGTGGTGTTCGAGTGCCGTGTAGTTACGTCCCGGGAGCAACACGCCGTTTTCGTGCGCGCTGCGCAGGGCGTTGTCGTCGAGCAAGGCCTCGTCGAGGTGCGTGTTGAGCACTTTGTCGAGATAGAGCGCACCGCGCACCATCTCCGGGAAGAGTTCGGCCACCACGACGCCGCGTTCGTCGGCAAAGGCCACGTTCACGTCGCCGATGTGCGCGCCCACGAAGCCCGAAGTGCCCATGGTGGCTCGGCGGTTGCGCGTCACGCTCGGCGAAGGCTGCCCCAATCCGCTCAAGCGTGCCGTGGCGGAAAAGAGTTCCTCCAAGTCGCGCAGCACTTTCGCGCTGTCGTTGCGGTGAAGCGGCGAAGCGGCGATGGCCTGTCGCGGAGCGAGTCCGAATTCGCCTGCGTCGAAGTATTGTTGTACGCGCAGTCGGTTGGCGGCATACATCACATTTGCACCGCGCAAGTAACTTTCGTAAATGTGGTCGAGCGGTTCGCTCAGCAGGCTGCACTCCAAATAGTCGACACTGCTCGTGCCGTTGCGCTTGAAGGCGTAGCTCGGATCGGGATAAGGCGGCAGCACATAGGCCGACTCCACCGTTTCGCCTTCGCGGCTGTCGCAGGCCGTGAGCATCGGCGCACAGCAAATGGCCGCAAGGGCGATGGGAAAGAACATTCTCATGAGCGATTGACGAATTTAGGGGAGAATGATGTAGGCACAATAGGGGTGTTTGATTTTGTCGATGCCCTCTTCGTTTTGAAATTCGTGGGCGGTGAGCGGTTTCACCACGGTGAATCCGTCTTCAGACACAGCCGAAATGGTGGCTTTGACCGACGAACCGCGAGGTCCCACCCCGTTCACGCACAGATACATCGGATGTCCCGATCGCGCCTCGAAAGTCACTGTGTGCGGTTGTCCATTTTTGAGGAAAGTCTGTGCGGTGCTGTCGCGGCGGTTGGAAGTGAGCGTTTGCAATCGGCGGTTGGCATCGACATAGCGCACGACATAGCGCGATTGCAGGTCGGTGTCGGCCACCGCTGCGCCCAAAATGTCGACTTCGCCGAAGGAGCACGTCAGCGTAACGCGGTAGGTGCGCACATCGCGGTCGATGTTCACGCCCGGATAGACGAAGTCGCTCACCGGCGCATCGGGATCGCCGAGGCGCACATCTTGGTCTTCGTAGGAAATGCGCGGGCGTTCCGGCCCTTTGAAGGGAAAGAGCCGATCATAGTCCTCACGCGGCGCGTCGTCATAGGCACGAGTGCAGCCCATCGTGAGGAGGGCGAGTGCACCTATATATAATGTGTAGTGGCGTCTCATATCGTAATGGTAAAAAGAGGAGAGAGCGTGACGAACGGCAGCCGATCAGCGTGCGCCTTCGTCGTAGATCACAGCTTTGATGCCCGTGCTGATGCCTTCGGGGTGCAGGTGTTTGCTCACATAGCGCGAGCTGCGCAGCAAGGTGTCGTAGACCTGCACAAGTTCTGCCTCGAAGCGGTTGCCTTTGCGTTCGAAATCATAGAACTGTTTCGCCGCGTCGAAGCGCAGACCGGCGCGGAAGGTCAATCCCTGTTCGGTGCCGGTGTAGCCCGACCCCAGTCCGGTAATTTCCTTCGGCGGATAGTCGGGAATGGGATTGCGCTTGCTGGCGAAGACAAAGAGGTAGTAGCGCTTATCCTTGATCTCACGCAGCAACGATTGGTTGGTTTCCACGTTGCGTTTCATGAAATAGTCGCTCCGGAAATAGGTGCGACCGCCGCGGTAGATGCGCAGTTGCGGATTCACCATGCGCTCGAAGGCCAGCCGGTTGTCCACTGCCTGCTGCACCACGGCTTCCGCCTCTTCGGGTGCGCCGAGTCGCGTCAGGCGGATGTATTCTCTTGCCGGCAACAAGTGGTTGGCCGAGCGGAACATGAGGTTGCCGTCGGGATCTTTGCCCATGTAGAGCCAGTCTGAGGCACCTTCAAAACGGTCATTGGCCAAGCGGTGCACATAGGTGTAGGTGGCGAAGCTCAACTGCGCGAAGCTGTTGCGGTTCACGGTGTATTCGCTCACAATCGGGCGCACCGCCGTTTCCTCGTCGAAGTCGGCGCGCGTCTCCACCGTGTTGTTTTCGGCAAAACGCATCGTGAAGCAGTGGCCGCCGTAGCCGTAGCTGCCGCGCAAAGCCGTTTGGTTGATGGCCTCATCGGGATTGCTGTAGAGGAGCGAGTCCGTTTTGGGAAAATAGATGACGCGCCAACCGTGGGGCGCGGCGATGAGTTCGCGGCGCAAGTCCTCGACGGCGTTTTGGCTGCGCTGTGTCGGCGTTTGGTCGAAGGCCGTCTGCTCGTCGCCGCAGGCCGTGAGCGAAAGCGTGCCGAGGCTCAACGACAAGGCGAAGAGAGCGGGAGCAAAGCCGGACAGCGGGAGGCGACGAACCGAACCGAAGGAGAAAAGGGAGAACTTAGTCATGTGACCGTTGTTGTTGGACGAATGAATTTAGGCGGCGCACCGTTCGCACTTGCAGGCGGCGCAGGTCGAGGTTCCACGTTTGGCGCACATAGGTGTCGACAAATTGCTGTTTGGCGGTGAGTTCGCGATAAGCCTGTTTGGCTTCTTCGGCATAGCGCGCATTGATTTCCGGATCGATGTCGGTGTCGGGGGTCGCCGCCTCGGTGAGTGCCGCTTGCACCTGTGCCGGTGTGGCGCAAAGGGTGGCGCTGAGCATTTCGGCAAAGTCATCTTCGGCCGAAACCATGCCGTGCATCGTGAGGCATCCGCGCTTGTTGGCCCAACTGTCGAGCCCGAATTGCTGTTGCGGCGTGGTGGCATAGCCCCATGGTGCGGCGAGCGAAGCGGTGCTGTGTGTGTAGCGTTGTGCGCTGATGCGCGAGAAAGCATCGCGATCGTAGGGCATCACAGCCGTGAGGTGCTTGCAGAGCTGGTGCAAGCCGCTGCGCGTGAGGGCATAGACCTGTCCTTCGTCTTGGGGAGAGAAGGCATTGAGGTTGAAGAGCGCCATCTCGGCCGTTGATCCGGCGGTGGGGAGATACAAACGTGCCATGCCGTTTTCGTCACGGAACGTGCCGCCGTAGAGATACAGGCGCAGCGGTGCGCGGCCGAACAGGAGGTTGGGGCGATCGAGCCCCTCGGCGGCGAAGCTTTCGAGACAAAGGTGGCGGAAGGCTTCGAGTGCCGGGCGCACCTGCTCGAGGCGCGGTGGATAGATGCGGTCGGTCGTGGCGCCGGCGTGATTTTCCTGCCGATAGACCACTTCGATGCCGTAGGGCAGGGTGATGCTGTCGCGAATCCAGCGATCCAGTTCACTGTCGCTGTGGTGTTCGGTGCCGGCGTCCACCACGCTGTGGGGCGAAAGGCGTTCGTCGCTGCAACCGCTGAGGGCAGCGGCGGCGAGCAAGAGGGTACATGCGGCGGTCAATCCGCGTGAGGAGAGAGTGAACATGGGCGATTAGCGTTGAGGAGCATTGCGCTCGCGAGGATTCGGACGGAGACCGCGCTCGATGGCCTGCGTGGGGATTTGTAGGAGTTTGCGCGGATCTTCCTTTTCGAGCGGGAAGTAGTAGCGACTCTTCGAACTGCGTCGCACACTGAGGTGGAAGCGGCGGATGTCGAACCAACGAAGTCCTTCCTGGAAGAACTCTTTGCGGCGGAAGTCGAGAATGGTTTTGACGAGCGCGAGCTGTTTGAGCGTCAGTCCGTAGGTGGGCGAAATGACGTTGTAGTTGGCGCGGTCGGTTGTGGTGTAGACACTGCGCTCCACGGCCGGCATGAAACCGAACTTCCCTTGCATGTACTCGACGAGGTCGTCGATGGCGCGGTTGTAGTCCTTGCGCATCGCGTACGCCTCCATGCGGTTGAGCAACACCTCGTCGACGGTGAGCAGCACGTTGGTGACATAGAGTTCGCGGGGCTTCGATCCCGTGCTCTCGCTGCTCGAGATTTCGTCGAACTTGGCCATATAGAAGCCTTCTTTCACCGGCGAGGGCGAGGACGTGAAGAGGTAGTGACCGACGAAGTTCATCTTTTCGTAGTCGCCGCCGCCTTCGATGCCCTTCTTGGCAAACACCGCGTCGACAATGTTCCAAGTGGCGCCGAACTTCTCGGTGGGGGCGGTGCGCGCCAGTCGCGATTCGGTGGTGGTGAGGAGCAGATTGGCCGGTTCGTCCGTGGCATTGTAGAGGCGGTGGAGGCCGGGATGATCAAACTCGAGGGCATCGGCATATTTGTTCCAGCGGCGCAGATTTTTCTTCGCATCGCCGCCCAGCACATAGTCGGCATAGGCCACCACCTGGTCCCAATCGCCTTTGTGGAGGTAGAAACGCGTGGCGAAGGCGTAGGCGGCGCGCTTGTTGAAGTGGAACTTCGGGTGGGCATAGTAGTGATCGTCCACCAAGGTGATACCGCGTTTCAAGTCGGCCTCGATTTTGTCGTAGACCTCGCGTACAGTGCCGCGCTCGTAGTTCACGATGGCGTGCTTCTCGGGATGCTCCACATAGGGGATGCCGGGGCTTTGCGGATCGTTGCCGTAGGGCGCGGCCCAAATGTTGACGAGCATGAAGTGGAGATAGGCACGGAGCAGGAAGGCCTCGCCGTAGAGGGCTTTGACGCGCGGCGTTTTGGGATAGCGCGCCAGCAGTTCGAGTGCCTTGTTGGCCTGGGCGATGCCTTTGTAGCAGGCATTCCAATAGTTGAGGGGCGTGTCGAGGTCGTCTTGGTCGTAGTCTTCCCAAAAGTACATGGCCTCGTTGAGCTGCGTGTGCTGTCCGTTGGGACGCTCGGCCACATTGTCTGTGCGCGGCTCGAGAAACGGGATGTAGGAGGCTTCGGGATAGGCGCCGGTGAGGAGTTCGGCGATTTTCGCTTCGGAGTCGATGCGCACATTGAGCTCGGAATCGGGACTCACGTCGAGAAAATCGTTGCAGGCGGTGAGCATTCCGCCCCCGAGGAGGGCGAGTGCCAGCGCAGCGCCACAGCTTGTCGACGCCCAACGACGGTTTTCGCCGAGATGGTGTGCGAACGTCTGCGAAAACTCCACAGGTTTGCGCAGAAAACGGTGGACTTTTGAGAGAAACAAGGGACTTTTTTCCGAAAACATGGCGTCAAAATCCGAGATTGAGGGTGAGCGTGATTTGTCGTGGCGTGGGAAGTGCCACACCTCCCGAACGATAGTATTCGGGATCCTGGCCGTGCAAACGCTTGTCGGCGTAGATGAGCAGCGGGTTGGTGACGTTGAGGCGCAGAGAGGCCGAAGAGAGGGGCAGGCGCTTGAGGTGTGCGGACGAAAGCGTGTAGGCCACGGCCACATTCTTCAGACGCACGAAACTGCCGTCGGCCACCATCTGCTGCGAATAGTTGTAGGTGTTGTAGGCGCGCTCGATGTTTTCGCGTCCCACCTTGTCGATGAGTGCCTGCGAGGGGAGGGTGGGCACATCGGTGCGCAGTTCGTCGCCGGGATTGAGCCAGCGGTCGACGTAACGCTTGGAGAAGACGTTGAGATCGGCGAAGGCCGGGTCGAAAGTGGGGTTGAGGCGCAGTTTGTTGCCCGCCTGCATGGTGACAAAGAACGAGAATTCCCACGGGCCGAGGGTGAACACATTGGAGAGTCCGCCGGTGTAGCGCGGTTCCACGGGGCCGTGATAAATGAGATAGGTCTTGGCGTACTGCGTGTCGAGGAAATCCGCCCCGGCAATGTGGGCGTAGTCGCCGGCGCCGAGGGGATAGCGACCGAAGTCGAAGGTGGGCAGGCCGTTGATGTCGAGTCCGTTGAAATTGTAGGAGAAAAGCGATCCGCGGGGGAAGCCTACGACGTTGCCTCTGCCGCGTCCGGCCACCATGTCGAGGGCGGTGGGCGTATTGAGCAGGCGCGTCACTTTTTGATCCATGGCGCTGAGCGTAAGGGTGGTGCTCCACGAGAAGCGGTCGGCCTTGATGTTGAGCGTGCGCACACCAATTTCCGCACCCACGGTGCGGAGGTCGCCGAAGTTGGCGTATTTATAATATTGTCCGCCGATTCCCGAGGTGAGGACGCGGTCGATGAGATCATAGCTGTTGCGTCGGTAGAGATCGACGGTGGCGCTCACGCGATTGTTCCACAGGCCGAGTTCCAAGCCGAGGTTCCACTCGTACATCTTCTCCCACGTGAGGTCGCGGTTCTCGAGATGGCGGAGATCGATCTTGTTTTCTCGGTCGGCGAGGTGGTGTCTTTGCACAATGCCGCTTCGGTAGACGGCAGACGCGTTGATGGCTTCCTCATTCATCTTGGCGGTGAGCCCATAGCTGAGGCGCAGGGCGAGTTTCGAGACGTGGCGATACGGACGCATGAAGGTTTCGCGGTCGATGTTCCATTTTGCGCCGACGTTCCAGGTGGGTAACCAGAGCGTTCCGGCTTCGCGTCCCGCAGTGTTGGCACTTTCGTAGTTGAGCACGGCGTTAAATACATAGCGGCCGGCAAATCCGTAGGTGCCGTTGAGCGAAAACGTCAAACCGCGGTCTTCGCGTTCGCGCAAAGCGAAGTAGTTGTTGTTCTCCTCGGCGAGTTTGCGGAAAATGAGGGGGCTGGTGTAGACCTGATTGCCGCGATCATATTGTATGCCGTAGCCGGTGAAGGGCGTGGTGGTGCGGTGTGCGGTGCGCAACTCGGCAAAGGCGAAGGCTTTGAAGTCGTGTTCGCCGCGCTTGAGGTCGTAGTCGGCGGCCAAACGCGCGAGCCAGCTGCTGAGCGAGGCCTCGTTGTTGTCGAGGAGTCCGCCTTGGGGAATGCCGATTTGGGGCTGTTGGTCGGGATGATCCTTGTCGTGTACCAAATAGACGTTCTCTTTGGCCACAAGCGGGGTCTCGTTGGCACGAAAGGCTTGGACGAGATTGCTGTTCTCGGTGACTTTGTGCGTGGAGGAGGTGTGTGCGCGACGAGCGGCCACAAGGGCTTTGAGTGACAGGCCTTCGCGCAACTGATAGGTGGCTTCGCCTTGCAGTTTGAAGTCGATTACCTCGAGATCCAAGGTGTTGTTGGCATACTCGTTGAGGATATTGAAGGGTGCCCAGTTGTTGCGGTAGAAGGAAAGTCGGCCGTTTGCATCGTAAGGTGAGAGCGTGCGGCTCGTTCCCAAGGCATACGAGAAAGGATTGATGTCAAAATCGCGCTCGAATACGCCTTGGGCATGGTTTTTGCGCTGAGGTAAAGTGCCGGGTGCGGACTGTGAGCGCAAACTTCCCTGCGCAGAGAGCGTGGCGGTGAGGCGCGGCGAGACAAAGAAGGTGTTTTTGAGATTGGCCGTGAGGCGATCGACCTTTTCGGGCAGCGTCCATCCACCATCGTGGAAGAAACCGACAGAAGCGTACGTGGCGCTGTGCTTTCCTCCGCCCGATAAGGACAAAGTGTGCTGTGTGGTGGGCGAAAGCGTGAAGAGCTGGTCAAACCAATCGGTGTTGGCATATTCTGCTCGGCGCAAAAAGTCGCGACGTGCCGCAGCGGTGTTTTCTAGTTCGTAGGTTCCCGTCGAAAGGTCGTAGGTGTTGGCCGCTTTGTAGTACTGGTGAAACACGCCTCCGCGTCTTCCGTACAAAGCACTGCTGGAATTGAAGTAACCTTTGTCTTCCATCTCGCGATATACAGACATCGTCTCTTGCGAATTGAGCAAATCGAAATTTGCATACCGAGGTTTGAGACGAACCGTGTTCTCTGTGCTGTAATTCACTGTGAGCGGCGTGTCGCGACGGCCGTTTTTGGTCGTAACTACAATCACTCCGTTGAGCGCACGGGCACCATAGACGGAAGTCGCGCTGGCATCTTTCAAAACTTGTATGTCTTGAATGTCAGATGGGTTCAAACCGGCAATAGCCGAGCCGATTAGTGTCACGGCATCCCCGGATGCGAGCTGATCCAGCGAGAGGTGAACGAGATCTTCGTACACCGCGCCGTCAATCACCCAAAGCGGCTGCACATTGCCGAGGATGGACGCGCCGCCACGGATGTTAATGCGCGGCGCAGCGCCGAATGTGCCCGAAATGTTCTGAATGTTGAGACCGGGAACGCGGCCTTCGAGCATGCGGCTCACGTCGTTGAGGCCTTCGAGGCGCACATCGCTCATCTTCACGGCCGATGCTGCGCCGGTATAGATGCGGTTGCGCACTTGTTGGTAGCCGGTTACGACCACTTCGTCGAGACTACGCGTGTCTTCTTCCAATTGAATGCGCAGCGTGTCGCTTGTTGTGATGCGAACACGGCGTGCGAGCATGCCAAGGTGGGAGACGAGCAGCGTTTTCCCTATGGGGCGAACAGAAGTCTTGAGCGTAAAGTGGCCTTCCTCGTTGGTTACAGTGCGCGCTTGCGTGTTGGTCAGTTGAACATGTGCGCCGGCAAGAGGAAGTCCACGCATATCGGTCACAATGCCCGTGACGGCCGCCGAAGTTTGGGCTTGGGCGACTGTGGCACCGCCTGTTGCAGCGCAGACAAGGGCGATGATGGCCGGAAGTTGAGAGGTTGAAGTCATTTGAGGCAGGATATAGGCTTACCAGTTGAAGATTGCTCCACCATAGAGCCCGAAAGGGTGACCGGCGCGTAGGCCGGAGGGATGACGCGAGACGAGATAGCGCGCATTGGTCACGTTGATTGCGTTGATTGTGAGCGTTACGTGGCGATTGAGGCGCGCTTTGGCCGAGGCGTCGACGATGAAGTGCGAGGGAATGGTCTCGCTTTTGGGCATTGTTCCCTGTCCCGGCACGGTACGCATGGCGCCGTTGTAGCGCAGTCCCACGTTGAGTTCGTAACCGCGGTATTCCGCGCCGAGTTGTGCATTGGCGGCGTGTCGGAAGATGTAGGGAATCTCGTCGCCCACGTGGACATCGCCCCAAGCATCGCTCGAAAACTCATTGCGCATCTCAGTGTGCGTATAAGTATAGGTGAGTTGCAACGGGAAGGTCACACGTCCGATGCGCGGTTGGGCTTGTGCGAGAAACTCCGCGCCGCCCACGGCCGCTTTGCCCACATTAAATTGTTCCAACGTGCCCTGTCCGCCCGCGGCGAGGAGGTCACTGCCGAGCATGTTGCGGTAGTTGTTGAAAAAGCCGATGGCTTCGATCTTCAACCGGCGCGAACTCCAGCGCGCACCGCCTTCAAAGTTGGTGCTGTTCTCAGCTTTTTGGTAGAGCGTGGCACTCGGCGGCGCAAAACCGCGGTGCACGCCACCCAAGAGCGAGAGTTGTGAGGTGAGTTTCACGTTAAAACCGAAACCCGGCAGCCATGCTGCGGCGTGATTGGGCGTTTCAATGCGCACCTTGCCGCTTCGGCGCGGATCGGCGGCGGTAAAATCGCGTTTCAAGAGACTCACGTCCTCATAACGCGCACCGGCGGTCAGTGTCCACGCCCCGTGCGTCCATTTGGCCAGCGCATAGCCCGACCAAGCGTGGGCTTCGGTGATGCGGTTGGAGTTGCTGCCCGGCAAACCCGGAAGGAAGGGCTGCATACGGCCGTCTTTCATCGCGTAGGCGTCGTCTTGTTGGAAGCGATCCTCATCGTCCAAGTGATAGCGGAGGCCTATTTCGGCCGTGAGCCAACCTCCCAGCGCATTGCCGCGCCATTCGCCCTTGCTTTGCACGCCGCGCGAATGATAGGCGCGGTGATTGGCGCGGAGCATCAAGGCTTCGCCCGAGAAATTGCGCGCTCCGGTGAGCAGGTCGAAGTATTCGCGATTCACTTCGGGGTCGGCCAGCACATCGGCGATGGTTCTCCGCTCGGCCTTGGTCACGCCGGAGCGCACGTCGTTGAGTTTATACCAGTTGCGGAAGAAGTAATTATAATAAGCCTGTGAGGTAATGTTCCATCGGTAGCCGCCGTTCACCACATAAGTGGCCGCCCACTGGCTGTGACGCGTGGTGAGACGGTCGCGTTGTGCGCCGGCGTAGCGAAAATAAGGGTTGCGGGCAAAATCGCTTTCGGAGAGTCCGAGATAGGTTTCGTCGGAATGCTCGTCGGCATAGCCCGCTTTGAGTTCCAAGCGGTGGTTGATGCCCGAGTCGAAGGCCGTTCGCACCATAAACTTACCGGAAATGTCGTTGCGGCGGAAGCCTTCGCGCTCATCGGGGTCGCCTTTGCGGAAACCCTTCGAACGGTAGTGCAGATACTCGACCACAAAGCCCGTGTGCTTCCAACTGTTGCCCACGGTGGCGTAGGATTTGAACGTGTCGTAGCTACCGTAGGACGCATTGAGGCGGGCGGTGAAGCGCTGCGGCACGGCTGTCGAAACCAAGTTCACGGCACCGCCCGTGGTGAAGGGGCCATATTGTACTTGGCTGCTGCCTTTGAGCACTTCGATGGCCTGCATGCGCGCCACATTGGGGAAGTAGTAGGCTGCCGGTGCGGAGTAAGGCGCGGGGGCAATGAGAATGCCGTCTTCCATGAGGGAGATGCGTTCGCTTCGTTCGGCTTTCGTTCCGCGCAAACTGATGTTGGGGCGTAGGCCGAAGCCGTCTTCCTCGTAGACATTGACGCCCGGCACACTTTTGAGCAGGCGGTTGATATCGGTGTAGCCCATGCGCTGAATTTCTTGCGGCGAGATGTAGTAGGCTGATCCCGTGCGGTTGCGGGCTTCAAACTTGCTTCCGAGCATTTGTCCGGCATTGACCACCACTTCCGAGATTTTCAATTCTCGACGTGTGGAGTCGGCACCGGTTGAATCGGGGGCAGCGTTGGTCGTGTGCGCGGGAATTGAGGGCACACTGCGGCCGGCCGCACTGAGAGGTACGAGCCCCATGAGGAGGAGTCCGAAAGGATAGATATCTCGCATAGAAAAAAGAGGGTGCGCAGGGCGCACTTCATTGCATATTTACAGACAGAGGTTTTGAACCGCGAAATTAAAAACTCTTATACGCGCACGCAATCACTACATGTGGGTATTTTGTGTCTGATAATTTGCAGTTGTTGTATGAAAATGATCCTTGTGTAGCATTTGTTTGTGTGTTATTCTTTTGTTCTTTTGAAATGTGAATGGTGGGGCGTGTGATACCTTATCGCACTCCCCACCTCTTGTGCAGAATTGTGCAGCGAGTTATGCATAAATGTGCTTCTTTCTGCAGAATCACCTCACTTTGGGCGCCAAAAGGACAAAGTGATGACGTAAATGGAGATTGGAGAAACGGAAGTTGGAACGCGTGTCGTGTTGCGTGGAAAACATGAGCGGAATTGTGGCGAGTGGGCGGCGAATAGCCCGTAGGATGTCTTAGATAAAGAGCCATTGCGCACCGACACCCCACGATGAAAGTGGGATTGTGGGAGGATAACCGAGCAGAAACGTCGAGTAGCGGATTTTCGACGTTCGTTTCGTTTCAAAACTTGTGGACTTTGGCTGAAAACTTGTCTGTTTTTGCAAGAAAGCCCACGACTTTTTGAGCAAAGTCGGCGACGTGGGTCGAAAATGGGATAAGGCGAAGAAAAAAGGGGCAACACCCACCGGAAAAGAGGCGAGAGTGGCTCGAGATGTGAAGAAGCAACAAGGGAAGGAAAACAAACAAAGCCTGCCGGTGGCAGACTTTGTCAATATTGAGATGGGAGAATTTCTCGGAAAAGAAGGAGGATGAATGGCCGGTGGCTGTCTTCATCTGCAAGGGGGGGGGAGGAGTTGTTCGTGGGGCACGATCGGTGCGCACGATGCGTGAGTTTTGCAGAACGAAACAACTAATCGCACCCTGAAAGCGGTAATTAGGAGTGGGCTTTGGACTTGGGACGCAAGCGCGAGCAGATCACTTCGCCCACCTTGTAGACGTAGCGCAGACAAAGCAGCGGAAGGGCGGAGGCCACTCGGTTGGTTTTCAACGCGCGCCGGTGGTCGCGGAGAATGGCGAGGTGGCTTTTCAGTCCTGAGGTGGAAGCGCCGCCCGTTCGCATGGTGACAAAATCGGCGGGGAGGTAGACGGTGCGGATTTTATGCACGAAGATGAGGCGAAGGAGCTGTTCGAAATCGGCCGCCACGGTGTAGGAGAGATCGAAGGTGCCATGTTGTGCATAGCATGTGCGGCGGCAGTAGAAAGAGGGGTGGGCGGGCATGAAGCCGAGGCGCATCATCCACGGCCGGAAGGGGCGCGAACTGTAATAGCGCGTCATCGTTTGCAGATCGCCGGGGGCAACGTAGTGCACATCGCCGTAGCAGGCGTCGATATTGGGGTCGGCGAGCGCATCGGCCACGCGAGCGAGGACATGCTCGTCGGTATAGAAGTCGTCGCTGTTGAGAATTCCCACCACTTCGCCCGTGGCGCGAGCAATACCTTTGTTCATTGCATCGTAGAGTCCGCGATCGGGTTCGCTGCACCAGTGAAGGCGCTCGCCGAATTGGGGGGCAAATTGGCGAACGATGTCGGCAGTGTTGTCGGTCGATCCACCGTCGGCCACAATGACTTCAAAGTCGGTGTGGGTTTGGGCAAGAATCGAGCGAAGGGTGTCGGCGAGGGTGGCACCACTGTTATAAGTGGCCGTGACAATGGAGATTTTCATGGGCGAGACGCGGTGGGAGTGCGCCGGCAGAGGCGGGGGATCAAAGGAAAGAGGAGGTCGATGCGGAATTTTATCTTTGCCCACAACGAATAGGGACTTTTGCGCGCGGTGCACGAGGCGTTGTCGCCGTGACGGCGGAAGCAAATGAGCGGTTCATGGAGGAATTCGACACGGCCGGTGAAGGCGGCGATGTTGCCAATCCAAATATCGTGCATGGGGATGCGGCGCGGGAAGGGAAGCGAGCGGAGTAGCACCCGGCGGTTGAACGCCATGCAGCAGCCGAGGTAGAAATTGCGCATAAAGAGGTTGTACCACCGGCCTTCGTGGAGCCGGGCGTGAGCAAAGAAGGAGGGGGCGGTGACATTGAGGGCATCGTCTGTGACGTGGCAGTCGCTCACCACGCAGTCGGCGCCGGCTTTGAGTGCCGCGACCATGCGTTGCACCTTGCCTTCGAGCCACAGATCGTCTTGATCGGAGAGGAAAATGTATTCTCCTCGCGCTTGTTGGAGGGCATGTTCAAAATTTTGGATGGGCGACCCCGTGCGGGGGCCTTGAACGATGCGCACAATCGGGTTATAGAAGGCGCGCACCACGTCGAGTGTGCCGTCGGTGGAGCCATCATCGGAAACGATCACTTCGTCGTCGGGGCCTAATTGAGCGAGAATGGAACTCAACTGCTGGTGGAGTGTGGCAGCACCATTATAAGTAGCGAGGCAAACTGAAATCATACGTAAATGTGACAAAGCGGTTGTGCCGCTTGGGCGAAGCGGAGTGAGGTGTTCGCACAAAAGGATAAAAAATGATGTGCACCACCGGTACACATTGCTGCGAAGTTAGTAACTTTTGAGAGCGTATGCAAGTACGCGGCGCGATTTTATGGACAAACTCGCGCGGAGAAGTAGAGGATTTAGGGGCGGGATAGCCTGTGTAAGTAGGGCGCCGGTGATATTGAGCCCCAATGTGGTTGTCTGTCCGGGGAAAGTTCAGAAGTGGAGATGGTTGCTTGGAATTAAATGATTATTTTTGCACTGGCATGTAACCTCCACGTTGCTTGTGGAAACGGTTATTTGCAAAACGATTTGCAGACCTTCAAATAGAAATCTTCATGTCACAACAGATGCACCGTGTGGAAGTTTTAATGTCCACTTACAATGCCATGAAATTTGGCGCAGCGCAGTTGTCTTCGATTCTCGCGCAAGCAGGAGTCAGGGTGCAGTTGCGAGTGCGAGACGACGGTTCGACAGACGGCACGCAGCAATGGTTGGATGCCGAAGCAGCCAAAGGGCATCTCGTGTGGTGGCAGGGCGAAAATTTGAAACCGGCGCGCAGTTTCATGGAATTGTTGGAAAAAGCCGATGAGGAAGTGGAGTTCTACGCGTTTGCGGATCAGGATGATATCTGGTTGTCCGACAAATTGCATGCTGCGGTTGCTCGTCTGGAAAAGTCCGGCGACGCACCGGCGCTGTATTTCTCGCGCACTCAGCCTGTCAACGAGCAGATGGAGCCACTGCCGGCGCTGGCATTCACGCCGCGTGTCACCTTTGGCGAGGCACTGATGTGCCATGTGGCGACCGGCCACACGATGGTGATGAATGCGTCTCTTCGCCGCGTCTTGTTACACTATCGTCCAGAATTTCTTCCAATGCATGACATGTGGGTTTATTTGGTGGCCTTAGCGGTCGGTGCAAAGGTCTATTATGATGAGAAACCGCACGTGCACTATCGCCAACACAGCGAGAATGTGCTGGGCATACGCGAATCTGCCTGTGCGCGCTGGAAGCGTCGTTGGATAGAATGGCGTGAGGGCAGGCAAGAATTTTCGCGATTGGCGGAAGAAGTGCGAAAAGGTTTTTTCGAAATGATGCCGGAAAGCAATCGAAATACGCTCGTGTTGTTTCTTGAAGCGAAACAGCGTATTCAATCCCGTTTGCGTTTGCTGAGCTCACCGGTTTTTCGCAGCGGAAACCGTAGTCGAAATTTACGCTTCTTGTTGACTGTCTTAACCAACTCCTATTAGTAAGACAGGAGTGTTCCTATTGCAAAGAAAGCGTGGGCACCGTGACGATTCACGGTGCCCACGCTTTCTTTGGGGGAATTCAATAGGAGTGTATTAGCGAACGGTCATATCGAGTTCGCGGTCGTCAATGCGGCGAAGGATGTCCGCTTCTGTGCCGGAGAAGGGGCCGAAATGCTCGAGCTTGAGCGTACTCATGGCAGCGGCGTAGCAGCCGGCTTCACGATAGCCCGCTCCTTGTGCGCGTTTATAGAGGTAGCCCGTCATATAGGTGTCTCCGCAACCGGTGGCATCGGCGAGTTGACGCGGCGGATAGGCGCGAATTTCGACTAATTTGCCTTCGGCGTAGATGAAAGAGCCGAGGCTGCCTTCGGTGATGACGACTTCGCGGACGCCCCAGCCTTCTAAGCGGCGAGCAGCGGCAAGTACTTCCGTTTCGCCGGTAAGGACGTGCATCTCATGTTCGTTGACTTTGAGAATGTCGACGTATTTCAGACACGCTTCCTTCTCTTCCCAATCGCAGGCGAGGACGTTGGTGTTTACGACCCGGCGCAGAAACCCCTGCACATCGAGTGATACAAGGCCTTTGGTGGAGAGATAGCGAATGAGATCGGGAGCAAAGTCGTCGGCCAATAGACTGCCAAGGTGGAAGATGTCGGCATGCACATCGGTGAGATGCTCGATGCGAAACGGATCGGCTTTCGACAAGACGCGTTGGGTGCGATGATCCGAATTTTCGCCGTAGGTATTTTCAAAATATACGGTGCCCGATCCCGGAATGAGCTTGACGTCGACCCCCATATTGCGGAGTTGTTTGACTGCAGCGTGGTTGTCTGCACCGACAGCCGTGACCAAACTAAATCGTGGTTGCGGCAGACGAGCCATGCCGTGCGCAAAGTAGTAAGCCGTTCCGCCGTTGAGATGATCGGTGTGTTGTGGGGTGATGATTTTGTCGTGGGTAATATGCCCCACGCAGCAAACCTTTTTCATGAACGCACGAGTTGGAGAAATTCGTCACGCAGTTCTGCGCGTTCGAAGTCACCGCATTGCGCCGTGGTGACGGTACGAGAGCATTGTTTCTCCACGCCACGCATTTGCATGCACATGTGGTGTGCCTCAATCATCACCATCACGCCACGAGGAGCCAAAGCGGTTTGCACTGCTTCGAGGATTTGGTGAGTGAGCCGCTCTTGTACTTGCAGTCTGTGAGAGAAAATATCGACGACACGAGGGATCTTCGAGAGTCCACAAATGAAGCCGTCGGGCAAATAGGCGACATGTACTTTTCCGTAGAAGGGGAGCATGTGGTGCTCGCAGAGACTGTGGAACTCGATGTCGCGCACCAAGACCATTTGTCGCTGCTCCTCGGTGAATTTTGCACTGTTGAGAACGGCAATCGGATCCATGTTTTGTCCGGCCGTGAGGGTCGTCATGGCTTTGGCTACGCGAGTGGGCGTTTTGAGCAGTCCTTCTCGCTGCGGATCTTCTCCGAGCAGTCGGAGTATTTCGTGATAGTGGTGAGCGAGTTGGTCAAGGCGTTCTTGTTCAGTCATTGTAGTGAAGTTATGAGAGTGCAGAGCGAAGCGTGAATTACTTACTTCGGAAGGGTGGTGTGCTGACGAATGAGGATGGGGCAAGCGACCACGGCTGCTTCGCTCGAGAGGCGTGCGGCACGGATGAGGCGCGCAAAATGAGCAGCGTCTTCTCGGCGCACAAAATTCCCCACGCGGCAGATCCATCGCGGAGCGATGAAATGAACGTAGGTGGAGATTTCAGGAAAGCGGCGGCGGATGTCTTTTTCCACTTGCAGCGCCGCATTGCGTGAAGCACGATCGGCAAAACCGGTGTAGACTTGTACGCGAAATCCCTGAACATGTCGGTAGGTAACGGCTGCAGTCGTGGGAGATGTTGTGCCCGCAGCTGTAACCGAACTCGACGTGATGGGGGCAGTGGTCGGTTGGGTATTATGAGGCGCGTTTTCTCGAGGAGTTTTTGCGGGAGAGGACTGTTTTGTCTTCTCCGGTGCCGTGTGATGTTGTGTCTTCTTGTCCACAACGGAGTCGCCATGGGCATGGTGAACGTGCTGTTGGAGAGGAAGTGGCATCATTTCGGTATGGGTGCGCGCCGTCGTTTGCGAAACCGGAGCGGTTGCAAAGAGCAGTACGGCTACCCAGCCGCAGGGAAAAGCAGAACGAGAAAAAGCAAGGGACATGGCCGCCACCTTATCAAAAAGAAGATGACCGCCACGAGAAGCACTCGCGACGGCCATCTCACGTGTTGTTTCTTAAAAAGGCTTTTCGAAACTCCGATTAGGCTTTCCAAGCATCGATGATGCCCTTGAAGTCAGCCGCGTTGAGCGAAGCACCGCCGATGAGACCACCGTCGATGTTGGGTTTCGCGAAGAGTTCGGGAGCGTTGCTGGCTTTGCAAGAACCGCCGTAGAGGATCGAAGTCGCATCAGCTGCTTCTGCACCGAACTGGTCGGCCACGCACTTGCGGATGAAGGCGTGGATCTCTTCAGCTTGTTCAGCCGTAGCCGTCTTACCGGTACCGATAGCCCAGATGGGTTCGTAAGCGATCACCACGTTCTTCCACTGTTCAGCAGAGAGGTGGAATACGCTGCCTTCGAGTTCGGCCTTGCACACAGCTTCTTGTTCGCCGGCTTCGCGCTGAGCGAGGCTTTCGCCGATGCAGAAGATCACCTTCAAACCGTTGGCGAGAGCGAGGTCAACTTTCTCCTTCAAGATAGCGGGAGTTTCGTTGTAGTATTCGCGACGTTCGCTGTGACCGAGGATCACGTATTCGGCGCCGGTAGATTTCACCATTTCAGCCGAAACTTCACCGGTGTAGGCACCCGAAGCTTTGTCAGCGCAGTTTTCTGCAGACACGGCCACGAGGCTGTGATCTACTACTTCGCTTACCTTAGCGAGGTGGATGAAGGGCGTACCGATGATTACTTCGCAGTTGGGCTTCTCCGCTTTGAGGAGATCATTGATTTCAGTAGCGAGCGCAATGCCTTCCTGGAGGTTCTTGTTCATCTTCCAGTTACCGGCAACGATGTGCTTTCTCATGATTGAGTGGATTTTTGAGATTTATAATGTGAGTAGACTTTGAAATAGCGGTGTCCGAGTTTGAGCCGATCGATCAAAACGAGCAGACCGAAGGGAATGACAAACCAAAGGAACAGCTTAAGGAATGCACGGCGCGCAGCATCAGACTGCGCATCGGGCGAAAGGTCGAGATGACTCAATTCTTCTTCGTCGGGAAGGTTGTTGTTGCTCCATTTCGCCACAATTCTTCCGTCGCGAATCAACACTAAACCGGGATTGGAGCGCACCAAGGCCTCCAACGTCTCCGCGGAACTCACCACAAAGGGATAAGCGGCGCCCGTTCGGTCGATCCAGCGCGAAACATCCTTACCGGTGGTCGCCGTTGCGCAGAGAAAACGCATGCGATGGTCGCGCGCATAATCGTAGATGTCGTTCAGTCCGTCAGAGCAACCGGCGTCGGCGGCCGCAAGGTTGGGTATGGTGGCAATGAAAACATTGCCGGTGTCGGCCAACAATTCATCGCCGATTTCCATTTCAGTACGCGGATCGACAAAGGAGAAGTCCTTGATCGTTGCGGCACGAATCACCTTGGTGTCCGTTCGCACGTATTTCCACGTCGAGTCGGGAAGATTGTCCATCTTGAAGGTCGCCTGTTTGCCGTCCTTCTCATAGATGAACGTCATTTCCTCCTCCCCGCGCATCGCCTCTTCGATCTTCGTGCCGAGACTGTAGCCGGTGAAGTCCACCAGCGGGAGATAGTGCAACGAATAGAGCGCCACACCGATCATGTAGACCAGCGCAAAGAGCGAAAGCAACCATTGTGTGTGACGAGAAATGATGCGCAGCGAATGTTGTCCGGCAATGAGGAGCAAGAGTGCGCAAGCCAACAGCACAATGTTTTTGGCGAGCGTCTCTCCGTTAGTCAGTGTGATGGCATCGCCGAAGCAACCGCAGTCGGGTACGGGACTATAGAGGTAAATATAGACCGTCATCGCCGTCATGACGAGCATGAACAGGAAAGTGCCGATTGCGGTCAGACGTTTGCGCATGCCCAATAGCAGGTAGACACCGAGGGTGAACTCAACCAGCGCAAGGGTAACGGCAGCCGCATCGAGGTAGAGCGAACCGGCCGGAATGTTCCAGCCCATGTGATTGCAATATGCCTCGAGTTTATGTTCCATGCCCATCGGGTCAAGTGCTTTCACGAAGCCCGAGAAGAGAAACGTCGCCGCCAACAGCCATTGTGCCAGGGTGGTCGCCACGCGCAAGACAATGCGCAATGTCTTATTTTGAGTCATGAGTCCGTTTTGAGTTGAGGAGTGAGTGGACAGTCAGTCCATCGTCGGGAGAACACCCGCTCAGCTCCTACGGATCGAGCAGCGGAGGTTCGATGCCGCGCGGAAAACGCTCGGTGTACGTGTCCGTTGTTACGACAAGTGCCCTTTGAGCCCCTCGCCGTCTTCGCCTTCCAACTCCAATTTGATGAGTGAGAAAACGGAATAGTTGATCATATCTTGATAGTTGGCGGCTACGCCTTCGCTGACCAAGGTCTTGCCGTCGTTCGATTCGATTTCTTTGGTGCGGAACACCTTCATGAGAATCAAATCCGTCATCGACGTGACGCGCATCAGTCGCCAAGCCTCGTCGTAGTCGTGGTTCTTACGCAACATCAACTCCAACGTGGCCTGAGCCTGTCGGCGATAGTCGTCGATCACGCTCTCATCGTGCAGTGCCGCCTGGTCTTGTCCGTCGGCGGCACCGCGTTCGAGTTGAATCAGCGCCATGAGGGCGTAGTTCACAATGCCGATAAATTCGGGAGTGATGCCTTCGCCCACCCGCGTTTCGCCCTTCATTTGGAGGGTGCGAATACGGTTGGCCTTGATATAGATCTGATCGGTCAGCGACGAAGGTCTCAGCACACGCCAAGCGGTGCCGTAGTCCTTCATCTTGAGTCGGAAGACCGACTCACATCGCTGCAGAATTTCTTCAAATTCTGTTTGGGTCGTCATGATGCCGAGCGCAAATTAGTAGCTGCGTGCCATGATCACACGTGCCACCGCAGGTTTGCCACTCACCATGTCGACACCCAAATCCTCTTGGGAAATCTCGTTGGGGATGCAGCGAATGGTGGCCTGAGTTTCGGCCTTGATCTGCGCTTCTGTTTCGGCCGTGCCGTCCCAGTCGCAGACGAAGAAACCACCTTCTTTCACGCGCTCCTTGAACTCGTTGTAGTCGGTGCAGCGATAGGTGCAAGCCTCGCGGTGTTGCAAAGCCTTGTTGTAGATGTTCGCCTGAATCTCTTCGAGGAGTTGTGCCACGTGGTCTTCGATGCCTTCGAAGGGCAGCGTTTCCTTCTCGAGTGTGTCGCGGCGCATCAATTCGATCGTGCCGTTTTCGAGGTCGCGACCGCCCATGGCCAAGCGTACGGGTACACCCTTCAGTTCGTAGTCGGCAAACTTAAAACCGGGGCGTTTGTTGTCCGCGTTGTCGTATTTCACGCGCAGCCCCTTCGCTTCGAGGCGTTGGGTGAGTGCGCCGAGCACCGCGTTGAATTTCTCTTCTTCGCCGTTCTTGAAGATCGGCACGATCACCACCTGAATGGGGGCTACATGCGGAGGAAGCACCAAACCGTTGTCGTCGCTGTGGCTCATGATGAGCGCACCCATCAGACGGGTCGATACGCCCCATGAGGTCGCCCAAGCGTATTGTTCCTTGTTGTCTTTGTCGACAAACTTCACATCGAAAGCCTTACCGAAGTTCTGACCGAGGAAGTGAGACGTACCGCTCTGCAGCGCCTTACCGTCCTGCATCATCGCCTCGATGGTGTAGGTGTCGAGTGCGCCGGCAAAACGCTCGGTGGCGCTCTTCACGCCGCGCACCATGGGGATGGCGAGCACGTCTTTGGCAAAATCGGCATAGACGTCGAGCATCTGCTTAGCACGTGCTTCGGCCTCTTCGCGGGTGGCGTGCGCCGTGTGGCCTTCCTGCCAAAGGAATTCAGAGGTGCGGAGAAACAAGCGCGTGCGCATTTCCCAGCGCATCACGTTGCACCATTGGTTGCAAAGCACGGGCAGATCGCGCCATGATTTGATCCAACCGCGGTAGGTGTTCCAAATCGTCGTTTCGGAAGTGGGACGAATGATGAGTTCCTCTTCGAGCTTCGCAGCAGGATCCACCACCACACCGTCGCCTTCTTCGTTGGTTTTGAGTCGATAGTGGGTCACCACGGCACACTCTTTGGCGAAACCTTCCACGTGCTCAGCCTCTTTCGAGAGATAGCTTTTCGGGATGAGCAAGGGGAAGTAGGCATTTTGCACACCGGTTGCTTTGAAGCGCGCATCGAGTGCTTGTTGGATGCGTTCCCAGATGGCATAGCCGTAAGGCTTGATCACCATGCATCCGCGCACAGGCGATTGTTCGGCGAGATCAGCTTTCACGACAAGTTCGTTGTACCAGCGCGAATAGTCCACGCTGCGTTTGGTGAGGTCTTTAAGTTCTTTGGCCATTATCGATGGTATGTGTATATTCTATCGTGCGTCGAAGCCGCGCCGTGCGTGGGCACGATGCAGCAGGACTCTTTACGCAGGCAAAAATACAAAAAACTGATGGATTGCATCGTTTTATCCTGCGAAAATCGCGCCGCCCGTCACTTTCTCGTCCTCCTTTTGCTGTTGCATTTCTCCCTTGTCGGGGTGGAACACAGGCCGCTCGGCCCCCTCATCTCAAAAAAATACACTACTTTTGCACACATCGCAATCCCAATTCCCTTTGCTATGTCTGTCATCGCTCAATCTTCTGTCGTCAGTCGGCTCCGCCACATGTGGGGCTGCGGACAGTTGCCGCACGCCCTCTTGCTGGCCGGTCCCTCCGGCGCCGGACAGATGGCGGTTGCCCTCGACTTTGCGCGCCTCCTCCTTTGCGAAAAGCCCGAAGGCAGTGGCGAAGAAGCCCGCCCTTGCGGCACATGTCCCTCCTGCCGCATGGTGGAACGCTATGCGCACCCCGATTTGCATTTCTCGTTTCCTGTGATCCGTCCGAAAAACGCTTCGAGCACGTCGCAGGTGGTGAGCGACTTGTGGATCACCGAGTGGCGCGCCATGCTCACCGACGGGGCGTATTTTGACCTCGACGAATGGGGGCAGCGCATGGGCATTGAGAAGCAGCAACCCTGCATCTATGCCGACGAGAGCGACGAACTACTGCGCAAAGTGAGCATCGTCTCGGCGCGCGGTGGCTACAAAGTGGTCATTGTTTGGTTGCCCGAGTTGATGAACGTTACCTGTGCCAACAAGATCTTGAAGCTGCTCGAAGAACCGCCGCGCCAAACCGTCTTTCTGCTCTGCTCCGATCATCCCGAACAACTGCTGGCCACCATCATTTCGCGCACCCAACGGGTGGCATTCAAGCCGCTCACCGAGGCCGAAATTGCCGAGGCGCTGATGCGCGAACGCGGTCTTTCGGCAGAAGACGCCACCCGTACTGCTCACCGCGCCACGGGCAGTTACACCCGCGCACTCCGCCAACTTACCGTCGGTCACGACGAACAAGAGTTTCTCGACATGTTCGTGCTCCTCATGCGCAAATGCTACCTGCGCGACATCAAAGAAATGTATGCTTGGGCGGAACGCATGGCCACTTGGGGGCGCGAGCGGCAAAAGTCCTTCTTGGACTACGCCCTGCAACTGGTGCGCGAAAACTTTGTCTACAATTTCCATTTGCCCCAACTCAATTATCTCTCGCAAAGCGAAGAAGATTTCTCGCGCAATTTCGCCCGTTTTGTCAATGAAGCCAATATTCTCGGCATCACGGCCGAACTGACGAGTGCGCGCCGCGACATCGCCCAAAACGTCAATGCGCGTATGGTGTTCTTTGACTTTGCGCTCAAAATGATCGTCTTGCTCATCCCGCCCAAACAGTAGTCGGGGGCACCCGCCCTCGTGCTGCACGTGATGTTGCGGCGAGACACAGCGATCTCCATCACTCACCTCAAAAAAAAGTAGTCCTCATGCTCGACATTTTCATTCTCATCGTCCTCGTTTGGAGCCTTTATTCGGGTTGGCGCGCCGGCCTCGTTCGCGAAATCAGCTCCACGGTGGGCTATCTCGTCGGTTTGCTCATCGCCGCCACTTGCTACTCGTCGTTCGGGCAGTATTTGGCTGTTTCGGGCAGCGAATCCAATATCATCACCTCGCTCATCGCCTTTGCGCTGCTTTGGATCCTCGTGCCCATCGCCTTGGGTTTTGTGGCCAACATGCTCACCCGTACGCTGCGAGGTTTGCATCTCGGCTGGCTCAATAGTCTGCTCGGCGCTGCGGTTTCGTTGTTGAAGTTTTCGATTCTGCTCAGTTGCCTGCTTTCGGCCATGAGTGCCCTCGGCATTCTCAACGAGCAGCGCACGGCATCGTCACAACTCTATGCACCGTTCAAATCCATTTTGTCGGAGGCTGTGGATCATGTAGTGACGAAATCGGCTGCCGGCGCAAAGTCCGATTCGGCAGACCAAGAGCGTTCAGACACGACTTGGATAGACGTTCAACATTGAGAGGGAAACGCACCCCACTGTTTTGAGAGAAAACACGACGTGAATTGGTGAAAACACGTCGTGTTTTTTCTTCTTCCAGTGCACCTTTCGTTGGTGTGCGTCGAGACGAGCTTCCTTTCCGTCCCTCGCGTACGCGCGAATCGCGCGCGCATCACCGATTTACAGCCTTTTTGCCTTCACCTTAGCAGGGTGGGGTTGTGTAATGTCTTGTTGCATAAGGAGATAGGTTGATTGTAAAGGTGAAGGTAACACTTATAGGGAAAGTGCAGCTCGTTGAAAATCAAGGGATTGTGAAATCGAAAAAATGCTATATTCCTTCACCTCCTTTGTTCACCCTTTTCGCGGAGGTCATTTCCGAAAAAAAATGGGTGAAGGAAAGGTGAAGGTAAAATCGGGTGAATCCTTCACACTCAATTTGCTGATTATTAGATTGTAAAGCGCGATTGGTGAAGAGGTGAAGGCAAAAAACGAAAAACGCTGGATGCGCGCGTAATGCACGCGCGTGAACTGATTTTAGGTTCACCTTTTCGGTCTGTTTTTCGAGCTGTGGAAAGCACGATCTCGGGCTGCCCAAAAACGCAGTAGCCAAGTCGCAAACGAACGCCCTCACGAAGAGAATAAATAATGCGATGAAAAAAGTAAGCCAAAGCTTTGTGTATCGAGCGGATTATTCGTATTTTTGTCGTGCAATCAAGTCAACGACCCGCCGCCGCGGAGTCCGGACACTAACAAAGAAAGATTATACATTCTAACTCACATAGTTATGGTAAATTACAAAGACCTCGGCCTGGTGAACACTCGCGATATGTTCGCCCGTGCCGTTAAAGGCGGTTATGCAATTCCCGCTTTCAACTTCAACAATATGGAGCAGCTTCAGGCCATCATCAAGGCTGCAGCTACTCAAAAGAGCCCCGTGATCCTTCAGGTGTCGAAGGGCGCTCGCGAATATGCAAACCCCACGTTGCTTCGCTACATGGCACAAGGTGCTGTGGCTTACGCTAAGGAACTCGGTTGCGAACACCCCGAAATCAGCCTTCACCTCGACCACGGTGATAGTTTCGAAACTTGCAAGAGCTGCGTAGACTCCGGCTTTAGCTCGGTGATGATCGATGCATCTGCTCTTCCCTTTGAAGAGAACATCGCCCTCACGAAGCAAGTCGTAGAGTACGCTCACGCTCACGATGTGACGGTTGAGGCTGAACTCGGCGTACTCGCCGGTGTGGAAGATGAAGTTGCTCACGAAGAGAGCCACTACACGAAGCCCGAAGAAGTGATCGAATTCGTAGAACGTACAGGTTGCGACTCGCTCGCCATCTCCGTTGGTACGAGCCATGGTGCTTATAAGTTCAAGCCCGAACAGTGCACCCGCGACCCGAAGACCGGTCGTCTCGTTCCTCCCCCCCTCGCATTCGACGTGCTCGCCGCTATCGAAGAGAAGCTCCCCGGTTTCCCCATCGTGCTCCACGGTTCTTCGTCGGTGCCCCAGGAAGAAGTGGACACCATCAACAAGTACGGCGGTAAGCTCCCCGATGCAGTGGGTATCCCCGAAGAACAGCTCCGCAAGGCTGCTGCTTCTGCCGTTTGCAAGATCAACATCGACTCTGACTCGCGTCTCGCCATGACGGCTGCTGTGCGCAAGGTCTTCGCTGAGAAGCCCGGTGAGTTCGACCCCCGCAAGTACCTCGGACCCGCTCGCGACAACATGCAGAAGCTCTACGAACACAAGATCGTGAACGTACTCGGCTCGAACAACAAGCTCGCTCAGTGCTAAGCACATCGACTTCTGGGCAGTGCTTTTAGGCGCTACCCAACCAATAAGCGCGACACTTCTCCGCAATGAGAGGTGTCGCGCTTCTTTTTGTATCTATCGTTTTGAGCACTCTCGCTATGCTTTGTGTCGGCGGCTGCGAGTGGGAGTTAGAAAAGGGGATTTAGAAAGCGTTGTAGACCGGAGATGATTCTTCTTAAAGAAAGGGGAGTTTGGCGCCCTGTGGTGCGCTTAAATGGGTAAGGCTAAGGAGAACCTGTCCGGTGCGCCCAAGGTTGTGCGAGGAACTGTCAACGCTGCGCAGCGCGCTTTGTACCGAAACGTGCGGGCAGATTGCGGGCTGCATGGTGGTACAAGGCTTTGCCCGATGAGGGAGGGGGAAGTAAAAAAGACACGGCTCAGAGTGCATAGCGCGATCTGAGCCGTTTTCCTATGAATGACATAGCCGGACACTTCGCAGTGTCCGGCTACTCAAATAACCAATCTTCTTAGCCTTGGCGCATGCCAGTCTAATCAACATTAGACTCGCGCCTGGCTTCGTTTTGTCAAGTCACGGTTTAGTATGCTCCCAATTGAGCCTTCACTTCCTCGTCGACACGAGCGGCGAAAGCATCAATGGTCATGACTTCTTGTTGTCCGTCGCTGCCTTGCATGCGTACGGCCACTGTGCCGTCGGCAGCTTCCTTTTCTCCGACTACGAGGAGATAGGGGATGTGCTTCATTTCGTTGTCGCGGATCTTGCGGCCGATCTTTTCGCTACGATCGTCCACGAGCGTGCGCACATCGTGGGCTTCGAGGCGCTCGCGCACTTGCTGAGCGTAGTCGTTGTATTTGTCGGAGATGGGCAGTACAACGGCTTGGTCGGGGGTGAGCCAGAGGGGGAAGCGACCGGCTGTGTGCTCGATGAGCACGGCCACGAAGCGTTCGAGCGAACCGAAGGGAGCACGGTGAATCATCACGGGGCGGTGCTTCTGGTTGTCCTCGCCGGTGTATTCGAGTTGGAAGCGTTCGGGGAGGTTGTAGTCCACCTGAATTGTACCCAACTGCCAACGGCGGCCGATGGCGTCTTTCACCATGAAGTCGAGCTTCGGGCCGTAGAAAGCGGCTTCGCCATATTCGATGCGGGCGTTGAGTCCCTTCTCTTTGCAGGCTTCGATGATGGCTTGTTCGGCGCGTTCCCAGTTGTCTTCCGAACCGATGTACTTCGAACGGTCGGTTTGGTGACGGAGCGAGATCTGCGCTTCGTAGTTCTCGAACTTCAGCGACTTGAAGATGATGAGGATGATGTCCATCACGTTGAGGAACTCCTGCTTCACTTGGTCGGGACGGCAGAAGATGTGGGCATCGTCTTGCGTAAATCCGCGTACACGGGTCAAGCCGTGGAGCTCACCGCTCTGTTCGTAGCGATAAACGGTGCCGAACTCGGCGATGCGGAGGGGGAGATCCTTATACGAACGAGGCTTCCAAGCGAAGATTGCGCAGTGGTGGGGGCAATTCATGGGCTTGAGGAAGTATTCTTCCCCTTCTTCGGGCGTGGTGATGGGTTGGAAGGAGTCTTTACCGTATTTGGCGTAGTGGCCGGAAGTGACGTAGAGATTCTTCGAACCGATGTGCGGCGTGATCACCTGTTGGTAACCAAACTTCTTCTGAATCTTCTTCAAGAAGTCTTCGAGACGCAGGCGCAGGGCTGTACCCTTGGGCAACCACATGGGCAGACCCTTACCGACGAGTTCGGAGAACATGAAGAGTTCCATTTCCTTACCGATCTTGCGGTGGTCGCGACGCTTGGCTTCTTCCAACAAGGCGAGATATTCGTCGAGGAGCTTCTTCTTGGGGAAGGTGATACCGTAGATGCGGGTGAGCATGGGGCGCTTCTCGTCGCCGCGCCAGTAGGCGGAGCTGACGGCCATGACTTTGCAAGCCTTGATGGGCGCGGTGCTCAACAAGTGCGGGCCGCGGCAGAGGTCGGTGAAGTTACCTTGGGTGTAGGTGGTGATGTTGCCGTCTTCGAGATCGGCGATGAGTTCGTTCTTGTAGGTCTGACCGCGATCGCCGAAGAATTTGAGTGCATCGGCCTTGGAAATGGGAGCGCGTTGGAGGGCTTCCTTTCGTTGGGCGATTTCGATCATCTTCTTCTCGATCTTAGCGAAATCTTCTTCGCGAATCACGACACCTTCGGGCGGCATTACATCGTAGTAAAACCCATTTTCGATGGCGGGACCGATACCGAATTGTGTACCGGGCCAGAGTTCTTGAATGGATTCGGCCATAAGGTGTGCCGAGGTGTGCCAGAAGGTGTGTTTACCTTCGGCGTCTTCCCATTTGTAGAGGGCGATTTCGGCATCTTCGGTGATGGGTCTGTTCAGTTCAACGGTCTGTCCGTTCACGCCGACGGAGAGCACCTCTTGTGCCAGGCGCTGCGAAATGCTTTCGGCGATTTGTAGCCCGGTGACTCCGCTTTCGTATTCGCGGACACTGCCATCGGGAAAGGTAATCTTTATCATCGTAACTGATCGTTATGTTGTTTTGTTTGTGAGCGTGCGAACCTGGGAGTCCGCTGTCGAGGGCGATCGAAGGCAATGTGTTTCGTTCACGTGAAAAAGAGCGAGCGACCGATCTGTTTCCTCGGCATTGCTGTAGATAGTTGGCTCGTTGCCAAATAGATGATTTGGCAAAGTTAGTTTATATGCGTCGAACGGCCAAGGGAAACGGGAGTTTTATCGGATCGCACCGATGATTTCGTGAACGTCTTTCACGCCGTGTTCGTCGCACCAAGTGTTGATGCCGTCGATGACCTTCATTGTCACGCCGGGATCGATGAAGTTGGCCGTGCCGATTTGCACGGCGGTGGCACCGCACATCATAAACTCGATGGCGTCTTGCGCATTCATGATGCCGCCCAGTCCGACAACAGGAATTTTTACGGCGCGGCTCACTTGATGCACCATGCGCAGGGCGACGGGCTTGACGCAAGGGCCGGAAAGTCCGCCGGTGCCGATGCTCAGGCGCGAAACGCGGCGCTCAATGTCGACACTCATCCCCATGAGGGTATTGATGAGCGAAACGGAGTCGGCACCTTCGGCTTCCACTGCGCGCGCAATCTCGGCTATGTCGGTGACGTTGGGCGAAAGTTTGACAATGAGCGTCTTGGGATAGGCGGCGCGGACAGCTTTGACCACCGAAGCGGCACCGGCGCAAGTCACCCCGAAAGCCATTCCGCCGTCGTGGACGTTGGGGCAGGAGATGTTAAGTTCGATGGCCGGAATGCCGTCGAGCGCGGCGATGCGGCGGGCGCATTCGGCATAGTCCTCGGGCGAAGAACCACTCACGTTCACAATGGCATGCGAATGAATGTCGGTGAGTTGAGGATAGATGTGTTCGGCAAAATAGTCGACACCTTTGTTTTGGAGTCCCACGCAGTTGAGCATGCCCGATGCGGTTTCCGCCATGCGTGGATAGTCATTGCCTTCGCGAGGGAGGAGGGTGGTGCCTTTCACGATGAAAGCGCCGAGTCGATCGAGATCGACAAAGTCGGCAAATTCCACTCCGTAGCCGAAAGTGCCGGAAGCGGTCATCACCGGATTTTGCAAGGTAAGAGAACCGAGGTTCACTTCGAGATGTGCCATATTATAATGTCGGATTGAAGCCTTTGAATGTGGGTTGGGCGCAGCGGCTGTTGTCGCGAAGTAAGGCGCAGCGCTGTTGACGTTGCCCCATTGTGGGGAAGCAACGAAGAAGTGTCGTAGCGAGGAGGAGCTGAAGCCATCTTTCGGCGCATCGGTGCACCGCTTGGTGGGCGCTCCTCGTGCAGACGACGAAGGGCGGTGGGTTATTGCCAGGTGAGTTCGTCGATGTCAAACACCGGTCCTTCGGTGCAGACACAAACATTGCCGCGAGTGGTTTTCTCTACGCAGCAGAGGCAAGCCCCGATGCCGCAGGCCATCATGTTTTCGAGCGAAACGCGGCAAGCATATCCCTTTTGGCGCGAGAGGGCGGCGACGGCTTTCATCATCGGGACGGGGCCGCAGGCGGCCACTAAGTCAAACTGCTCCGTATCCCACACCGAATGCTGGGTGACGAAGCCTTTTTCGCCGGCACTGCCGTCTTCGGTGGTGCAGCAGAGCATGCCGATTTCCGCAAAACGCTCGTGTTGCAAAATGTCACGTTCCGAGCGGCCGCCGAGCAGGAACACGGGCGTGTGTCCCGCTTCGCGCAAGACGCGTCCGTAGTAGAGCATCGGTGCTGTGCCGACACCGCCCCCGACGAGCAACACGCGGCGCGCGCCTTCTGCAATGGGGGGGATGGGAAAGGCATTCCCCAAGGGATAAAGGCAGTTCAGCAGATCGCCTTTGCGAAGTTTGGCCAAGGCTCGTGTGCCGTCGCCGACAAGGTGGATGAGCAAGTCAAAAGTTCCGGCGGCGACATCCGCGTCATTGATCGAAATGGGACGGCGCAAAAAAGTGGTCGGTGAACCTTCGACGGCCACTTGCACAAATTGCCCCGGAAGGATGGGCGGGAGTTCGTTTTCCCGATCTCGAAGGTGCAAGAGCAAGTAGTCTTCGCGAAGCATTTCCGCGCGTTCGACGAGGAGGTCTTTGGCAAATTTCTTCATGTTGGGGGACTGTCTATGGTGATACGTTGCAAAAATACGAAAAAGCCCCGAGCCAATGCCACTCTCTCTCGGCTTTTCGTTATCTTTGTCGACACAGTTATTTCAATTCTTCTCGAATTATTCTTTATCCCTTACCGCACACTGCATGAAACGCCTACTTCTTTCGTTTCTTCTTCTCCTCTTTCTGCTCCCTCTAACGGCGCGCCGGGTAATCAAAGTGGCCTGCGTGGGGAATAGTATCACCTACGGCACCGGTGTGGCCAACCGAGAGCAGAAGGCTTACCCCGTCGTGCTGCAAGGTCTGCTCGGCAAAGGCTATCAAGTGGAGAACTTTGGCAAACCCGGCGCTACCTTGTTGCGTCGCGGCCATCGTCCTTATTTTGAGCAGTCTGAATTTCGCGCCGCGTTGCAGTTTCGTCCCGATATTGCCGTGATTCATTTGGGTATCAACGACACCGATCCGCGCAACTGGCCGAACTATCGCGACGAATTCATCCCCGATTATCTTGCACTCATCGATTCTCTCCGCGCAGTCAACCCCCATGTGCGCATTCTCGTGGCGCGCTTGACGCCGATCGGCGTCGATCATCCGCGTTTTGACAGCGGAACGCGCAAGTGGCGCGAAGAAATTTCGGAAGCCGTGCAGCAGGTGGCCGATATTGCCCGGGTGGAATGGATCGATTTCTACGCTCCTTTGGTGCCGCATCCCGATTGGTTGCCCGACGCGGTGCATCCCGATGCCCGCGGTGCCGAAGTTTTGGCTAAGGTGGCCTATTCCGGTATCACAGGGCGTTATGGTGGTCTGCAACTTCCGCCGGTTTTTGCTGACAATATGGTGCTGCAGCGCGGCATGCCTTTCTATATGAAAGGAAAGGCCGACGCCGGCGAAACGGTGGTGGTGCGTTTGGGCGGTAAAGAGTTGGCGAGCGGCGTGACCGATGCGCGCGGGGTGTGGAATGTGCGCATTCCTGCGCTCACGGCCGTGGACAGTACGACACTCACCGTCTCCACCGCTCGCCGAACACTCACTTATCGCAATGTGGCTGTCGGCGAAGTGTGGTTATGTTCAGGCCAGTCGAACATGGCGTTCAAGTTGCGACAAGCCGCCGACGCTTCTCGCGACATCGCCAAGGCAGCCGATCGAGGATTGCGCCTCTATAATATGCAACCGCGTTGGGAAACCGACAACGTGGAGTGGGATAGTACGGTCGTCGATTCCGTGTCGCGCTTGCAATACTTCCGTCCTGCGCAGTGGGTGGCCTCCTCTCCTCAAAATGCTGCGGACTTCTCGGCCGTGGCTTACTACATGGGGCGCATGTTGCGCGACAGTCTCCGTGTGCCGGTGGGTTTGATCTGCAATGCCGTGGGTGGAACGCCTATCGAATCGTGGATCGACCGCCCGATGCTCGAAGAATACTATCCGCAGGTGTTGCGCCATTGGAAAAACAATGATTTTGTGATGGATTGGGTGCGCGGTCGTGCGGCGAAAAACCTCGCGCGTCGTCCCGGAGGTCGCCACCCTTATCATCCCTCCTATTGCTTTGAGGCGGGCATTGAACCGCTTTTGAATCTTCCCTTACGAGGCGTGGCTTGGTATCAGGGCGAATCGAATGCGCACAACCCCGACTCTTGGTGCTTTGACCTGCTGGCACGAAGTTGGCGAATGCGAATGGGCGATTTCAGCCTCCCTTTTTATATTGTGCAGTTGTCCGGCATCGAGCGTCCGTCGTGGCCTTGGATGCGCAACACGCAGCGCATTGCGCAGCGCAGTGTCTTTGCCACGCAAATGGTGGTAAGTTCCGATTTGGGATTGCGCCACGATGTGCACCCACCCTACAAGCGTCCGGTGGGCGAACGCCTCGCGCAATCGATGCTCCGTCACACTTACAATCGTCCCGGTGCACCCGTTTCTCCCGAAGTGGGGGCGAACAGTAAGGTGGACGGTGACCGTGTGCAACTCGATCTGCGTGAAGCGAAAGGTCTGCACGGCAGCGACGGACAACCCTTGCGTGGTTTTGAAATCGCAGGCGAGAATCAACTCTTCTTTCCTGCCACAGCGCAGTTGAACGAAGACGGAAGGCTCACGCTTCATGCGCCGAAGGTAGCGCAACCGCGCTATGTGCGTTACGGCTGGCAGCCTTTTCCCACCGGCAATGTCGTGAATGGTGCCGGTCTTCCGTTGGGTACGTTTCGCATCTCGCTCTGATGGTGAGCGTCGCCTCACAACTTGTGCGAAACGTATCGTTCAAGTGTCGGCCGGCGAGCTGTTTGCAGGCGATTTCAGCGCGTAAAAACGAAAAAGTTCCCAGTTTTTTCGATCAATCCTTGTGTAGTTGCGCAAAAGTGCCTATCTTTGCACCGCAATCGAGAGCTAAGGCTTTCTGATTGGGCGCTTAGCTCAGCTGGTTCAGAGCGTCTGCCTTACAAGCAGAGGGTCGGGGGTTCGAATCCCTCAGCGCCCACAACTATATATTACGGAATTCAAATAGCAGCAATTCATCTTCCGATGAGTTGCTGCTGTTTTGTTTTGTGCAACAGATGGAAAGGGCGAGAAAAGTCAACAGCTCTCGCCGGTAGGTGGTGGTCAAAAGGGGAAAGAGTGTGAGCCGGCGGTAGAAAGCTGTGCGAAAGAGTGGGGAAGTGCCCCATCTCGTTCGGCAGACCGGGAGGAAAAGAAAGAGGCGAGAGAAGAGCGTGGAAAAACAAGACAACTTTTGCCGGAAAATAGACTACTTTTCGCGAAAAGTAGTGAGGAAATAAGGAAAACTACGCAGGTGTGATCCGTCTTTTCGCACAACGAGAGCATACGGGTCACTGCTTTCGCTTGTAACGTGAGAAGAAAGAGTAGGCCGTGTTCGCGATGTCGCGTAAAGTTTTTATTCCTTTGGAAATCGGTGTCGGTTGTTGAGGGGAAACCTGTCCACCGCTGTGGGATAATGGCATACCCCGGCAGCATAATCGCCTTCGTGAAGAGAAGAAAAGAGTTTTTGTCATTGAGAGAAAAGGGTTTGTAGAGTGAAGTCTTTGGCTTTCTTGCGGCGTTTAGATTGGAAAAGAATTTCGGATAGATGGCGTGTCGTCATGTGGTGGGAGGAGGAGAAAAAGTAAGTCGACCGTTTAAGATGAAACCCTTGTTGCTCGCTGCTGAACCCCCTCAGATTGTGCAATAGATGCGTATGGACGGTGAAAGATCCCAACAGCTCATCCGAGATGTCCGAGGAGACGAAACGTTTTCTTCGGCTTTTTTTTTGACAACCGATTTCGTGAATGAAAGCAATGTTGAGAAGCGGGACTTTTGATGAGCGCGTAAATGGGGAAAGCACTTGCGGTATAACGTAGAAATGCACAATCTAAGACAGCGCGAGGAGAGGGCTCCTTCAGCAAGTTGGCAGTAGGTGTTCGTTTGGGGGGAATGGTTCGAGAAAACTGCACGCCGATCGCTCGCTTGTGTAATTTCTGTGCAGTTGAGGCGCCATCGAAAAAGCAGTTTGAGTAAATATCTTACATTGCCTCGCCAATCCTTTGGCAATACGGAGATTATATATTACTTTTGCATAGACGCCTTGTTTTCACTTGTTGCGTGATGCAGCGCGTTAAATCGAATAACAATACGAACCTGAGAGGTTTACCTCTTTCAACCCTACTGCTCAATGGGAATATTTTCCAAACTCTTCGGTCGAAAAGACGCTGAAAGCAACGCGCCCGGATGGCGTGTGGGAGGAACCGAAGACTTCATGACCTTGATTCGTGTTTACTACCAAGCGGTGATGGCCACCAATTTCGGCCTGCATGATCTGCGTATGTTGCCCGATCTGCGTGTGTTCAAGCAAACACTGAAAGTGCCGACGGTGAACAACCGCATCGGACCGGGCGAAAAGAAAAAGTGCCGCACGATGATGAACGAGTTGTATGGCATGCCCGAAAGTTTTTTCGATGAAATCGACAGCAGCGTCAAGCGTAATTGCCGTAAGGTGAACGACATGCAGACCTATTTGATGCAATTCCAAGGTTTTTCGCAGGAACTGATGATGCTCATGGGCAATTTGCTCAATTGGAAATTCCGTTTGCCCAGTTTCCTCAAGGGCGTACTGCGCAACCTCACCGCAAAAGCCGTGCACGATATCTTCGAAAAGAACAGTTGGAAAGACGATGCAGTGCGCAAGTCCGTTTTGGCCGTGCGTCAGTACAGTCAGAAGTTGGGCTACTCCGAAACTTGGATGACCGAATTCGCCTACAATGTCCTGATTCTTGCCAAGAAAGAGCCTAAAGCCGACGCAACGGCCGACGAATAAATGCTGAATCTATCGCCCCCTGCGGGCTGCAACGCATGACCGAACAAGAACAACGTACATTACAGCTTTTTGAGACGCGAACGCGTCAGCTGATCTTGCAATACCGCGATGCTTCCGAGCTCAACCGGCAATTGCAGGACGAGTTGCGTGCGCGCGATCGGCAGATCGAGGAACTCAAAGCGCAACTCGAAGCGCTCACGAAAGAGTATGCCAATCTCAAAACAGCCAAAATGATTCAAATTAGTTCGGGCGAGAACGCTTCGGCGCAGAAACGCATTGCAAAGCTCATTCAAGAAATAGACAAGTGCATTGCAACGCTCAATGTCTGAACTCCCAAACGACACCCCTACCCGTAAGCGTCATGGCAGAATACACCGACAAACTCTCCATACAGTTGCACGTCAACAGCCGCCCGTTGCAGATCACAATCGACCGCGCGAAGGAAGCCACCTATCGCGAGGCCGCGAACCTGATCAATGAGCTCTTCAACCAATATCGCGCCTCCTTTCCCAATCAAACGCCGGAGAAATACGAGTCGACGGTCTTGGTGGACTTGGCTTATCGGTTGATTGAAATGGAGAAAAATGCCGATACTTCGCCCTTTGCGGAGACGATCGGCAAATTGAATGACGAAATTGAAGAAGCACTCGGCCAACCCACCCTGATGGTCGAAAACTAATGCGTGCTTTCCTCATTATATAATAAGACTACCTACTTATCACATCAATGAATTTAACTCTACTCATCGTCGCTTTGGTCTGCATCGTCATCGGTGCCGGCGGCGGATATCTCCTTTTCCGATATGTGTTGACCGGAATGCTCAACCGGCAGTTGGAAGAGGCTGAAAAAGAAGCCCAAGTCATCAAAGAGAAAAAGCTGCTCGAAGTCAAAGAGAAGTTCCTCAACAAGAAAGCGGAGCTCGAAAAGGAAGTGCAGCAGCGCAGCCAGCGCATTTTGCAGTCGGAAAACAAACTCAAGCAGCGCGAGATGGTCATCAATCAGCGCCAAGAGGACGTGAACCGTCGCAAGCAAGAACTCGATTCGCAGCAAGGTCGACTCAAGAATCAAGAACAACTCCTTGCCCGCAAGGAAGAAGAGTTGGGGCGTATGCACGAACGCGAGATCGCCAAACTCGAAGAGTTGTCGGGCATCTCGGCCGAAGAGGCGCGCAACCACTTGATCGAGAGTTTGAAGGCAGAAGCGCAGACGCACGCCCAAAGCTACATCAACGAGATCATGGATGAGGCGAAAATCAATGCCAACAAAGAGGCGAAGCGCATTGTCATTCAGACCATTCAGCGAGTGGCCACCGAAACGGCAATTGAAAACAGCGTCACGGTTTTCCATATCGAGAATGACGACGTGAAAGGTCGCATCATCGGCCGCGAGGGACGAAACATCCGTGCCTTGGAAGCGGCGACCGGCGTAGAAATCGTTGTCGATGACACCCCCGAAGCTATTGTTATCAGCGCTTTCGACCCCGTTCGTCGCGAAGTGGCGCGTTTGGCACTCCACAACCTGATTTCGGACGGCCGTATTCACCCCGCCCGCATCGAAGAAGTGGTGAGCAAGGTGAAAAAGCAGGTCGACGAAGAAGTGATCGAAACGGGTAAGCGTACGGCGATTGACCTCGGTATCCACGGTTTGCACCCCGAACTGATTCGCATTGTCGGTAAAATGAAGTACCGCTCGTCTTATGGGCAGAATTTGCTCCAGCACGCGCGCGAAACAGCCAATCTTTGCGGCATCATGGCGGCCGAACTCGGACTGAACCCCAAGAAGGCAAAGCGTGCCGGCTTGCTCCACGACATAGGTAAGGTGCCCGATGAGGAAACCGAACTCCCTCACGCCATCTACGGTGCAAAAATTGCCGAGAAGTACAAGGAGAAACCCGATATTTGCAATGCGATCGGTGCGCACCACGATGAAATGGAAATGACCTCGCTCATTGCCCCCATTGTGCAGGTATGTGATGCGATTTCGGGCGCCCGTCCCGGTGCACGCCGCGAAATCGTCGAGGCCTATGTCAAGCGTTTGAACGACTTGGAGAATATCGCCATGAGCTATCCCGGTGTCGTGAAAACTTACGCCATCCAAGCCGGTAGAGAGTTGCGTGTGATTGTCGGTGCCGACAAGATTGACGACAAAGAAATCGAAAATCTTTCGAACAACATCGCAACTCGTATCCAAAACGAAATGACCTATCCGGGTCAAGTGAAAATTACCGTCATTCGCGAAACGCGTTCGGTGAGCTACGCCAAGTAGTCGTCCTGACACGGGGAGTGGTTCGGTGTTCTGATGAAGAGTGCCGAGCCACCCCATCGTATAACTACGTTATTTTTACGGCCGATCTGCAATAAATTGTACCCCGTGCCGTTAAAAAGAGAAACCACGCCTCGAGCGTCTCTAAACGCATTACAGATTTCGCGAATGCAAACTTTGTCTACTGCCGTGTCGCCTACCGATCAACCTGTGCTCGTTGCAGCCCATTCGGTACTGCCCCCGTCGCTTGCTGTACGACGGGCGAAACGCGCATTTGATATCGTGGGCGCATTGTTGTGCTTGCTCCTTTTTTCCCCGGTGTTTCTTGGCATTATATTATTGCAGTGGCTGACATCGGGAAAAAACGTGTTTTTTCGCCAAGAACGTATTGGGAAAGACGGCCGCCCTTTTTTGATTCTCAAGTTCCGCACGATGTGTCAAGATGCGGAAGAGAACGGTCCTCAACTGACTCAAATTAAGGATACGACGCGCTGCACGCCTATCGGAGGCTTTTTGCGTCGGCATCACCTCGACGAGTTGCCGCAATTGTGGAATGTGCTTGTGGGAGATATGTCATTTGTCGGTTATCGTCCTGAGCGTCAATACTTCATCGATCAGATTTTAGCGCGCGATGCGCGTTATTCGCAGCTCTATGCGATGCGTCCGGGCATCACCTCCGAAGCTGCCATCTACAATGGTTACACCGATACGGTAGAAAAAATGCTCCGACGTCTTGAAATGGATCTCGATTACATGCAGCATGCCTCTGTGGCGCGCGATGTGAGCATCATCGCACAAACCTTCTTCTCGCTCTTGCGCAACAATCTCCGATGAACTGCAGGTTCCTCAAGTTATTTCTGAACATGAAACGATTACAAATCCTATTCTTTTTGTTTGCTTTGTTGCTTTGTGTGCCCGTAGTGCATGCACAAAGCACAATGACGGATCAGCAGATCATGGATTTCTATGTGAAATCGAAGTCTGACGGACGTACTGTGGCTCAGATTGTTACGCAACTTATGGAGCGTGGCGTCACGGTGGAACGTATTCGCAAGATTCGTCGCAACTATGAGGCGCAACAAAAGAAAGAAGTGGTGGGCGCCGACGACATTTCGGGCGTAAGCGGAAAGACCGTGGAACGGCTGCGCAAGGGAAAAAAGGTGCAACAAACACCAGAAAACAAAAACTTCCCGCAGCGCGACGTTAAGCAGAAAAAGACTGAGGGGCTTTCTCCTTATGAGTTGGAAGAAATGCAGGATCAGGAATTTCGCGACATGAGCCACGAACTGGAGTTTCTGATGCCTGAAGATTCTTTGCGTCATTTGACCAAACACAAAGAGGACAAAACCAAGAAAGTGTTTGGTCGCGATATCTTCAACAACAATAAACTCACTTTCGAGCCTGAAATGAACATTGCGACCCCGAGCGACTACCGTTTGGGACCCGGAGATGCGGTGTATATCGACGTTTGGGGGGCTTCGCAAAAGCAATATACTTCCACGGTTTCGCCCGAGGGAGTCGTCAATATCGAAGGCTTTGGTCCCGTTCAAGTGAGCGGTATGACTGTGGCACAGGCCAATGCCAAATTGCGCTCCACCTTGGGAGCGCGTTTCGGCGGCTCGCAGGTGAAACTCACCGTGGGACAGACCAAAACGATCACGGTGAACGTGATGGGGGAGGTGAAAGTGCCCGGCACTTACACACTCTCTGCTTTCTCGACCGTGTTTCATGCCCTCTATGCGGCGGGAGGAATCAATGAAATAGGTACGCTGCGTGCGATCAAGGTGTATCGCAACAGTCAGTTGATTTCCACGGTAGATATCTATGATTTCATTCTCAATGGCCGTCTGCGCGGGAACGTTCGTTTGGCATCCAACGACGTTATTGTTGTAGGGCCTTATGAGTGTGTCGTTGATATCACAGGTAAGGTGAAGCGCCCCATGCGCTACGAAATGAAAACGACCGAAAGTGTCGGTACACTCATTAAATATGCCGGTGGTTTCACGGGTGATGCCTTTGAAAACAACGTCACCTTGTTCCGAAAATCGGGTGGGGAGAAGAGTATCTACTCGCTCAGCGACTTCGAACGGGACAAGTTTCAAGTACGTGATGCCGACTCGGTGAATGTCGACTCGGTTTTGGATCGCTATAAGAACCTCGTTGAGCTGCGCGGTGCAGTGATGCGCCCCGGCAAATTTCAGATGGACGGTAATATCTCTTCCGTTCGTCAACTGCTCGAAGCGGCCGGCGGTTTGACGGAAGATGCCTTTGCCAATCGCGGTATTATCCACCGCCGCAAGGCCGATCGCACACTGGAAGTCAAGGAGTTTAACCCCGGTGCCATCCTCTCTCGCCAAGAAGCTGACGAAATCCTGAAGAATGAAGATGTGGTGTTCATTCCCTCTCGCAAGGAAGCCAACGAAGAACTTCGTCTGTCGATCAAAGGTGAAGTGCGTTACCCCGGCACTTACAATTATGCCTCAGGAACGACGATTGAATCACTCATTGAACAGGCCGGCGGCCTGACGGACAAAGCGAGTATTGCCAAAGTTGACGTGGCACGTCGCTTCAGAGACCGAAAAGCCATGTCATCAGGCAACGAAGTGGCACAGTTTTACAGCTTCAGCGTCAAAGATGGCTTTGTAGTCAATGGGCGGCCCGGTTTTACGCTCCAGCCCTTTGACGAAGTCTATGTGCGAACATCGCCCGGTTATATCGAACAAAAACATGTTGAAGTGCACGGCGAAGTACAGTTTTCCGGTACTTATGTGATCACGAAAAAAGACTATCGTCTTTCGGACCTGGTGAAAGCTGCCGGTGGCCAGACGGCACAAGCCTATTTGAAGGGCGCCGTCTTGGAACGACCGCTGACGAACAGCGAACGACTGAAGCAGCAAGAATTGAAAAAAATAATTTCGATGAACGACTCGACCGATTTACGCAAAATCGAAGTCGGCGATCATAACAATGTGGCCATCTATCTTGATAAAGCCCTTTCTCATCCGGGCAATGATTTGTGGGACGTCATTTTGCGTGACGGTGATCGACTCATCATTCCTCAATACAATAACACGGTGAGTGTGAGTGGTGAAGTGATGTATCCCACCACTTTACCTTACAAGCCGGGGGCCTCGCTTTCTTACTACATTGACCAGTGTGGTGGATACAGCTTGAAAGCGAAAAAGAGCAAGACTTTTGCCACTCAAATGAATGGCATGGTGAGTCGTGTGCGTTCGTCGGGCGACATTCAACCTGGTTGTAACATTGTCGTGCCCGCGAAGCCCAAGGGCGGTCCGTTCCCATGGACGCAAGTCGTCTCGCTCGCGATGAGTGTGGTGACGCTTGCGGCTATTGTCATCAATGTGATCAAGAAGTAAACATAATGTTGATCGCGTAGAATTATTTTTCAAGAGAATAGTTGAATGCAATCGTTAGAAAAGCGCTTTGCCAAAGGTTTAGGTTGGGGGCTGATTGACAATTTTTCGGGCACGGGGATCAATTTCCTCGTGGGAATTCTTTTGGCACGCCAACTTACGCCGGAGATATTTGGCCTTGTTGGCATCGCACTTGTGGTGGTTACGATTTCTCTCGTGTTGTCAGATGGAGGTTTTTCTAATGCCTTGATTCGCAAACACGAAATCAGTGAGAAAGATTATTCCACGGTGTTTGTACTAAACATGGGGGCAGCCCTTTTCGTTTACGTCGTTCTCTTTTTCACAGCGCCATTGATCGCTAGTTTTAATGGGAGCGAAGTGTTGATTCCTGTTATCCGGATCTTGGGAACGAATGTAATTTTTGCCTCTTCTGTTGTCGTTCTTAAAGTGCGCCTAACCAAGCAGTTAGACTTCCGGACCCAAGCCGTCGCTTCTTTGAGCTCCGGTGTGGTGAGTGCTGCGGTGGGGGTGTGGATGGTGTTCAACGATTATGGAATTTGGTCGTTAGTAGCCCAGCAACTTTTGCGTCAATTGCTCTATGCAGTGGTGTTGTGGCTGTTGGTGCGCTCTTTCCCTAAAATTGATTATTCTTCTGATTCTGCACGTGAGTTGTTCGGTTTTGGTTCGCGTATTCTCTTTTCTTCCTTACTGACCAACCTCTACAACAACCTCTACTATTTTTTGATCAGTAAAGTCTATACTCCGCGTAAATTGGGGTTATATACTCGTGCGGATCAGTTTTCTTCGCTTATTGCGATGAATTTTGCGTTTGTTCTGCAGCGAGTTTCCTTCCCGGTACTCACCGAATGTAGTACAGACTTAAGCAAGTTGACGAAAGCCTATAGAAAATTGTTGATTACATCGGCTTTCTTTGGCAGTCTGTTCTTCTTTTCGCTGTGTGCCGCTGCCGATCATTTCATCGTAGTGCTTATCGGTGAGAAATGGCTCGAAGCAGTGCCGATTTTGCGTATTCTAGCGCTTTCTGCTGTCTTCCAACCCTTGGTTGTATTGCATCAAAATGTTTTACAGGTCTTCGGACACGGAAAGTTGTTCCTGCGTCTTGAAATTGTTCGCATTCTGTTTTCTGTACTGGTCATAAGTGTTGGCGTGTATCTGGGCTTCGTCTACATGCTTTGGGGACTCGTGATCGCAGGTATCTTCTCTTTCTGCCTCTATGGCTATTTCGGTGGATTGAATTTGCTCGATTTTGCTTTACCTTGGCAGATTCGCTCGCTCCTTCCTTCTTTGTGCGGATCAGCGTTGTTAGCTTTGTCGATTTATTTAGTCGGGCTGCCAATATCTTCCAACTTGTTGGCTTTAGCGGTTCAACTGATTCTCTTTCTATGCGGGGCCGGCGTATTGATGTTCTATGTTTTCCCAGAGCAGGGGCAGCAAATCCTTACTGTCGTGAACCGCAAGCGCACACAAGTCTCCTAACTCAATTTTTTGCTTCATCATGAACGAGTTTGATTTTCTCACGTTGCTCCGCTATTTGGGAGCGAAAAAGAAATATTTCCTCTTCTCTGCTGTAATCGGTGTAGTTTCAGGCTTAATTGTCGCGTTCAGTATCCCCAAATCCTACACTTCGAAAATGAGTCTCGCCATCGAATCGCAGCGCGAGCAGAAGTTAGGCGGGGGTATGGGGGCTTTGGCTTCAATGGCAGGCGTAGATCTGGGATCAGGCGAGGACGCGATCAGTCCCAACCTCTATCCGGATGTCGTTTCTACCAACAAATTCTTAATCGATTTGCTTCACACGCCTGTCCAAACGCTGAAAGGCAAGAACTACAAAAGTTATGTCGAGTTTACTCAAGCAGAAGAACGCAATCCATGGTGGAGCAAAGCCATGAGCGGTGTAGTGGGTGCCGTCAAATCACTGTTCGGCGATCATCCGGAGAAGGCATCATTCCCTAGTACTGGGGTAGATCCTAATCGTCTTAGCGCGTCGGAGGAGCAGGTTGTCAAAGGTATTCGCGGCAGCATACACTGCGACGTGAACAAGGAAACCGATGTGGTAACCCTTAGTTGCACGTCTCAAGATCCATTGGTGGCTAAAATGATGACCGATGCAGCACGCAAACGTTTGCAACTCTTCATCACAGAATACCGTACCAATAAAGCGCGCGCAGACTATGCTTACTATTCTTCACTCGAGCAGCAACTGCGAGGCAAATATCAGACGGCCCAAAGAAAATATGCCGCTTACGCCGATTCACACCAAGATCTCGGGCTTAAATCTTACGAAACGAAGCTCACAGACTTGGAAAATGAAATGCAGAATGCCTTCAATGCCTACACCCAAATGAAACAACAGGTGCAAATGGCCGAGGCGAAGATCCAAGAGCGCACACCGGTGTTTACGGTTGTGGAAGACGCCTATGTTCCTTTGCGCCCCACTGCCCCGAAGAAAGCACTCATGCTGGCTGCTTTTCTTTTTCTTTCCATGACGGGCACGGTAGCTTATTTTTATTTCAAACTTCTCTTTGGTAAGTCACGCCATTGATTCATCAGCTTTTGTACGAGGGAATTCCTAATAACGTTCGCGCATGAATACCTTACTGCAAATGATCGGGAATATGTCGTTGTTCCTATTTATAGCTGTGGTGATGATCGACCCCACCAATACGCTGTTCCACGCCAAGGAACTCACATTTGCCTTATTGATGCTCTTCAGCGTGGTGCGTTACCAACCCGATCTGACCTATATTCCGCATATTCTCATCATTGTTTCTGCCCTATTTTTGGGCTATCTGTCTGCAGAGATGCAAGGCAACTCAATGGACAATGATATGTTGTCGGGGACGTTTAAAAACATAGCGCCTCTTGCGTTGTTGCCCTATATTCGTAACTACGACTTTGTTCGCCGTTCCTTAGTCCCCACGCTACTCACGACCACTTTGTTGCTCGTCTTGTTCGGCTTTACGCTGCAAAGTCCCGTCTATGAACGTGCTATCTTCTATTTTGTGAAGGCGCACGATAATTTCATTATGATGACACACCGTCATATTTTGGGATTTACTTTTTTCGGCATGTACTACAAGACGCTCATTTGCATGGCTTTCTCAGCCTTTCTCTTGTATTACCGCACATTACACGGTATCGGTAATCGGTGGGTCAATGTTTTGCTTGCGCTTATCGTGACCTGCGCTTTTTTGGTCAGTGGCACCCGTGCCAGCATGTTGTTGCCTTTTAGTTTGTTGGGAATTGCCATCTTCAATACCGTTTCGCAAGGTCGTCGCGCGAAGTATTTCATATATCCGCTCCTTGCCTTGATTGGTTGTGCCTTTTTGTTTCTCATCTTCTTGCTAGTTACTGAGAAAGGAGAGGCATCGAATGCCATTAAGTTTGGCCATTTACCTTCCTACTGGCAACTGTTTAATGACCATCCTGAATACCTTTTGATAGGACAAGGCCCAGCTACGTCGTTCTATACCGAAGGGTTCCATGAGATGACATTGCAAACAGAATGGACCTACCTAGAGCTGTTGCGAAACTACGGTCTACTTTCGCTCCCGATATTGGGTGTGTTCGCCTATCCTTTGGTGCGGTTATATCGCTATCGCCATGATCCCTTCACTCAAGGTGTCTTTTTTACCTATGTCGTTTATCTTTTAATCGCGGGCACTAATCCGTTGTTGTTGTCATCGACCGGCATGCTGATGATTCTCTCTGCTTATTCGTATTGTGAGCAGGTTGACAAGCGCTTGGGCTTGCCCCCTATAGTTGCTTTGCGAGGAACGAGCGAATAGAGTAGTGCATGTTTCTCTTATCTCAAGGAGGTGACATTGCGAAAATGAAGACGAGTGAACCGAAAGCCAAACTCATCGAGTTTCTGTAAGAATCAGAAAGCGTTCAAAGCACTCGTACACTCAACAGACATTGGTTCGGGGCGTATCGATTGTTCTGTACTCTTGTCTTCACAAAGTAATGATTCGCTGATGACCCTTAACCGCCCTTTTTATATATTCTTGTAAGTTCTGTACTCCCATGAAATACTTTTCTTGCCTCAAGCCGATGATTCAATCTCTTTGTCGAGCCTTCTCCGGGATTTCCTCCATCTTTTCTCGCCCGGTAGGTTTCCGTTTCTTATTCTCCTATGTTGTTCTACTCGAGTTGGCAGTCTCCCAAGTCGTTCTCTATCGTCTTGTATTCGATAGTGGGAAGTACACCGTAGGCGAAGCACTCCTTTCGCAACCCATTCTGTTGTTGGAAGCCGGAGGTTGGGCTTTCTTGTTTGTATTCCTTGTAGGTGCAATCAAATGGAACTGGATACGTCGCACTTTTTGCATTGTATTGACTTGTGTCGTCACGTTACTAACCCTTGGTGAGTTCCTGCTGTTATGGGTTTATGACACGGTCTATAATCCTGAGATGAGCAAAGTTATTGTAGGAACCGATGCGCGTGAAAGCCTGGAGTTTCTCACGGCAATGTCTCATCATTTGCCTAAATTATTGCTCGTTGCTGTAATAATGCTGGCGGCTGCGTGGGGATTGAGTAGACTATTGTCTACTATACGCACTACGATGCTCACTTGCATTGCCTTGTGCTGTTTCATTCTTGGCTTCGGTCTGTCAGTGGGACGGTATCGTAACTGGCATTGGAGTTATAGCCCGGCTAGAACCACTACAGCTGACCGTTTCGTATGGGGCTTGGTGCGCACTTATCGACTTGGGAAGATCCTCGAAAACCAGCGTGAACACATGCATGCTTCGGCAGCAAATACCATAACAGGTCATGTCGATACCGGTCTCATGGAGCCTATTAACGTAGTGCTTATTCTTGGGGAGAGTACGCGTGCTGCCTCGATGCATTGCTATGGATTTGCCCTGCCCACGACACCAGAGTTGGATGAATTGCGCTCACGTGGGGAAATAGCCGTCTTTACTGATGTGGTAAGTCCGTCCAATGCCACCATAGCCTCCACGCAGGCAATGTTGACGTTCTACACCAATGAACAGGACAAAGAGCAGTGGCACGAATACCCCGATCTCGTGTCCGTGATGAAACACGGAGGTTTCACCACGGCATGGGTGACCAATCAGGAATGCAGTGGAGGCCCTTGGTCTGTGCAACAGTTATTCGGTTCTGCCGCAGACACACTCACCGGCAACGCTTACCGTTTGCACCAGACCAACGACATGTTCCTGTCCGATTCGCTTTTCTATGACGAGCGCATCCTTCCCAATTTGCTATCTTTTGAGCAGATAGCCCCGAAACATCGCCGCCCGCGCGGATTGTTTTCCGTCGTTCATCTTATGGGCTCACACGCCGGTTATGCCAATCGTTATCCTGCTTCGTTTGCGCGATTTAAGGCTAAGGATATTCCCGGCACTCTTGCAGAAGGGCAGAAAACGAAAATTGCGGAGTATGCCAATTCTGTACTTTACAATGACCACGTTGTTGCAGAAATCTTCAAGCGTTACAGCCGGAGCCGTTCCATTGTGATTTACGTTTCCGATCATGGTGAGACCCTTTTCGACGACAAGCGTCACCCGGATTTTGCAGGCCATGCAGGTAATACCTTGCCCGATAATGTAGTGCGCATCCCCTTCGTCGTCTACATGTCCGATTCGTTGCGGAAAGAAGCCCCGGAGCTTTGGCAACAGATCTTGAAAGCGCAAGACCAACCGGTCATGACCGATCTCTTACCCAACATCTTCACGGGGCTGCTCGGTATCGAAACGAAATACTCCCGTCCGGAATTGAACGTTTTCTCACCGCACTACAATCCCAAGCGCCAACGAATGGTCATCGCTGTTGATGGCGCAAAGCGAGTTTTCCCAGCGCTACATCGTTCTGCGCAGTAAATCGATGAAAATGATGAAGTGAAATCAGCAGAAATAGAGCTGTTTGCCGCCCAGTAGCCACAACTGCGTTTGAAAAATGAATTATTTGAAGTTTTTTGCGCCAAATGATTGTTTATAACGCTGTTTTTTAGTAGCTTTGCGCAAAGTAGTTGCTATGTATTTAGCGCATGCTTTCGAGAAGGCCGCCTAATAGTGGTGAAGGGCGGTTGAAGAACGAACAGATATAGAGCCTTTGAATAGAGATGACGCAATTCCCCATCATTTGCGAAGTCTTTTCTCAAAGGTATACCGATGGAGTAGTGAGACCGGCAACAGTTTCCTACCTATTCCCTGCAGAACTGATGGAAATCGTTAGCAGGCAGAACTAAAGAAGCAAACGCCCTGAAAGGAAACATGGCGTTGTGCTTAATTTCAAACAAAATCAACGTATAGAGGACGTAAAACAGAGCACACACTCCTTGCTCGCCCTCATTAGCCCAAGAAAAAACGCTGTATGCATCCCTTCCTAAAACGTACATTCGTTTTCCTACTCATGATCTTAGGAATCCTTCCGCAGGCTTTTGCGCAAACCGCAGAGCTTGCAGAGGGCTATTATCGTATTGTGAGCAGACGCAATAACTTTCCTATCTGCGTCAAGAACCAACGTCTAGGCTATCTCTCTGAACATTCCGGTCGTGGTACGGAACACGGAGATGATCTCTCTTCCTATTGGAAAGTGAAGCGTGTGAATGGCGCTTATTGGATTGTCAATGTAGGAGAACAGTTGCCGATTCAGCCGCTCGATCGATTGAACGAGACGTTTATCGTTGGCACCATGCCCGCCCATTATTATATTAAAAAGGCGTCCGGAAGTGGAAGTGCTGACTATTGGGTGGTTTCTACTACAGAAAATTTCCAAGGAAAAACGCTTTGGCATAATGGGAACAGTGGTTTGGTGCAAAACTGGGAAGACGCCAATTCTGACGCTAACCATTGGAAGTTTGTTTCGCTTACAGCCGAAGAGAAAAAGAACGTAGAGCAATTTGAAACTTCTTGGCCCAAGTTGGAAAAGAATTTGCTTCAACTCGAAAAGTTGCGAGAGGGCGGACTCTATCGTGTGAAGAATGCGAGCAATCATTATTGGACGGTTGATCAAAGTTCGCATGCAATCAAAACAACAACAGAAGTTTCTAAAACAGATTTCTCCACCCTTTGGTTGGTAGAACGTAGTGGTGACGGTTTTGCAATTCGCAATGCCGGCACAAGTCGTTTTGTGCCGCAGGCTGAAGCGAAGAAAAATGTGACGACCAGCATTGGAAGTACCCGATTGTGGGTGAATTTCTTTAAGACAACTCCCGATTTCTTCAATATTAGTGCCAATAAAGAAGCTTCTGTCGGAACTTGCCTAGAGGAAACCAATGGGAATGCTCTTGTTGGTGGTAATGCACAGACCTTTACTACCCAGACAAACGCAGAAACTAATAAGGTGGATACCACCTTCCAACCGAATACTGCAGCTGAATGGCAATTTGTCGCAGTAAATGATGTGTCTGAAGAAGAAGTCAAAGCGGCTATTCGCCAAAACTCCAATGGCGTTTATGAACCTGTGGAAGGTAAATATTATATAGTGCGCAATGTTGCCTATCCGGATCGTGTGCTGACGACGCTCCCCGCATCAGATGATGTGGTGCGCGGCGCTGTACGTAACGAGCGCGAGATGGGACAAGTTTGGCAGTTGGAGAAAAAAGGACAAAAATGGGCTATTCGGAGTGTGGCCAGCCAAAAATATGCCGGAAATTCCGCAGCTCGTTCCCAAAACTACATGATGACAACCAATAGTGCAGAGTTTACACTCAAGCACATGGATAAGTGGCTCCCGAATATCGCCTTTGTTGTCAATTCTGGTGCTAGTTTGCATTGTGCCAGTTCCGCAGGCTACAATGTTGTTAATTGGGATGAAACTGCAACAGCTTCGCAGTGGCAATTAGAAGAAATTACTTTTGATCCCGCAGCTTTGGCTACTTATAAGCAAAAGTTGCAGGAGCAAAAGAACTTGACGGCTAACCGTGAACAATTGAATGTGAAGTTGCAAAAATACTTTACAGATTTTGCTTGCACACAGTTGCGATCAACCTATCAATCGATGAGCGATGAAGCGCTCAAGTCTGTGCTTACTACGGATCAAATGCCGCAATCGCTGATCGATATGGTTTTGCGCGTTAAAACAGGTAAGTGGAATAAGGAGAACGCTGATGCGAATAGTTTCGAAAAACGCTTCCGTATTCAAAACTATCAAGCCTATAGCCATCCACAAAAATGGGCTAATGACTTGAAACTGATGCCTACTAACTTTGGACAGTATTCGCAACTAACCAATCCTACTGGTATCACCATTCCAGAAAAGGAAATGGTCTTGGTTTTTGTCGGATCCGACGCGCCGGCCAATTGTGAGCTGAATGCTGAATTGGTGCAAGGTAAGAACAAAACAGGTGATCGACTCATTCAATTGCGTAAAGGGCTCAATGCTATTTATGCCAACGAAAACTCCCACTTGTACATCAACTATGTCATCAACGACGTAAATCTAAAATATACTGATCAACCTCAAATCCCAATTCACGTCGAAGGAGGTCGTGCGAATGGCTTTTTCGATGCCAACACGATGACCAATGCAGATTGGGACAAACTCGTATCACTGAAATCACAAGGTTTTTTCAACGATGAGGTCATTCGCTTGAAGTCGAAACATACCATTCATAGTCTCAGCTTGAGCGGTGTCGAAGAACAACAAAAGGCCGGAAACTGGCATTATAATGGCGAGTACAAAGGTATCACCGGTGTCTTGGGAAAATGGGATGCTGTGCATGAACTGGAGCAAGATTTCTTCTCTCCAAAACAGTTTGAAGGTCGCTTTAATTGCTTGATGTTCAGTACAGATGCTTCCGGGCTCTATGCCTTCCCCTATGGTACATTTATCGGAACCGTCAGCACAACGTTCAGTTATAAAGAATGGGCGAAAGGCTCTCCGGGAGATAATGCCGGTAACTTGTGGGCTGTCGTCCACGAGACGGGGCACCATTACCAGAAATTGTTCAACTTGGCTCGTTGTTTGGAGAGTTCCAACAATCTGTGGTCGAATATCGCTGTGTGGAAACGTGGGGCGAGTGTGAGTCGTCTCGATGCGCCTCAAAAGCTCTTCGATCGTTTTAACCGTGACCAGTCATGGTTCGACATGGATTTGGGTGATCGTTCCCGTATGTATTGGCAATTGTGGCTCTACTATGTAGAACTTGGTAAAAAGCCCACCTTCTTCCACGAACTCTTTGAGAAATTCCGTAAAGACCCCATTGATAGCCGAAATGCCAAGACGGATTATCTCCGTTTTGCTCGCTTCTGCAGTGAAGTAGCGCAGGAAGATTTGACAGAATTCTTCACCTTCTACGGCTTCTTCAAAAAGACCGGAGAAAATCTCCCCCTCAAATATAATGATGGTTTCTACGACCGTGTCTATGCACCAGCGACTATCTCTGTAAGTCAAGCAGATATCGACGAATGCAAGACAGAAATGTCTAAATATTCCAAGAAGGCAAATAACCTCCTCTTCATTGATGAGCGCATTCGCCAAACTCCAGCCACCTTTGAAGGGCATAAGCCCGGCGATGTGCGCTGGGCAACGATTGGAGGCTTGAATCCAGGCGACAGTCGTGTGTTCGGAGACGTGGGGCACTACACGGACTTCGGAACAAAAGACCAACCCGGTACCACTGCACAGCCTAAAGCCGTGCAATGGGAAGAACGTACCATTCGTATCGAAGGAACCGGTGCTGTCGGCTATAAAGTCTACGATGCACAAGGTAAACTCGTGATGGTAGCTAATCGTCATGCGTTTACGATTCCCGCTCAACTTGATCTCTCGCAGATCAAAATCTGTGTCGCCGGTGGCGATGGCGGGGAAGTAGAAATCTATAAGGACGGAAAAATTCTTCCGGCCTACGACAAACCACTCTCCTTCGATAACCCAGTAGGACTAACCGTTTCAACCGGTACGAAGAATCCTTTTGGCAAGTACATCATTCGCAACTATCGCGTGTTCAATGGCAAGTATTACTATGCTGATGAGCAATCGCGTCCTACGGCCAACCAAACTGAAGCCGGCGAATTCATCTTTGTAGGAGGTAAGAATAGTGGAGATTATCACCTCTATTCGCTCAAGAAAAAGGAGTGGGCTACTTATTCCAACGTCAGAGATGGCAAAAACATGGTCTCTTGGACGAAGGACTTCGCCCAGTCCCAACCTTGGCATATCGAACATGTGCTCAATGGTGCGACTTCCTATTATAATATCCTCCCCGCAGGGAGCCAATCTCAGGGATGGAACTGGCATGGAGGAGTTGACGTCTCTCACAATTCAGTAGGGTTCTATTCGAAAACGGATGCCAATTCGCATTGGGAGTTCATTCCAGCTGACTTGATAACGAAGTATTTAGCGCTTGTTAAGCATGCTGACAGCATAATGGTGCGTGATACGGATAAGGCCCTTTCCACTAAGCCTTACCATGACGCGTTCCGTACGCATCTGGCCGAAGAACTTGCCCGTACAGCAGTTACCCAATCCGATTTTGATGCCCTCAATGCGAAGCTGGCAGCGTGGGACGTTTTTCGCGCAGCTGATAGTACGCTCGTAGCCGATGGTGACGGAGTACAAAATGTACGTCCTTTCCTAAATGACTTTAAGAGCAAGTTGTCAGCCCTCAATCTGTCCTCTGCTAATGGTAATAGCAAAGTAGATGAGGTGAAATCTTTGCTCGAAGCCTGGAAGACCTGGAAGAAGGCCGATGAAGTATTGCAGCGTGATGCCGACAAAGTCAAGAAAAGTACCAACTTCTACAACGCTTTCAAAGCCGTCGTCAACACAACAAATACCAGCAACGCAACAGCTACCAACCACTTGGCAGATCTTAAGAAGCGAATGGAACTTTGGCCTGTGTGGCGCGGTGCAGATAGTTTGGTACAGATACCTCCTTATGGCGATCCGCTCAACACGAAGTTCCGCGAGCCCTTCTCGAAGTTAATAGAGAAGGACTATACACAAGACAGTCAAGTTCCTGAATTGAAGGAATATGGACGCTATTTCCGTATGCTTGTCACTGCGGATAGTCTTTTAAGCCTTACCAACCCCGGATATCCCTTGGCCAAATTCAAAGGGACTGCAGGACTTGAAACTGATATTTTACAGCCAGCAGCAGCAGAAACCCAACCGAAGTTTGCCGATTGGGAGTGGGCTCTCAATTCTATCGTAGATTGGTGGGCTGGGCCGGCTAATCTTCGCACGGTGAAAACCGACGAAGAAGCATATTATATGCCCGAAGACGGCAAGATTTATCGATTGCGTAGCTACCTCGATCATCGATATATGACGAGCGAGTCTGCTTGGTCGGCGCATGATGGGAAAACCGCCGACGTCAGTCTTAGTCGCAAAGAGGACAACTCTACACTTTGGGTACTACAGCAAAACAAAAACGGGGACAAGTATCTTGCCCCGTTGAGTGGCAAGGGTTATTTGGCACGCATGCCCACCATCGCGAAAGGTGGTTTGGTTGATACGCCGGCTCCTCTGTCCTTCGGTACAGCCCGACACATTGAAGTGAATGGTAGAAAGCAACAAAAGATGGGAACGCTTTACATTCGCAACAATGGAATCTCCTTTGTCGGTTGGACCAACGACAATGCGATAGGCGGACATTCCGGCACTGAAGCCAATCCCGTATGGCACGATGGCGGAAATACCGGAAGTACCAGCTTCTATTTCGATACTGTCAAAGAGGCTACATTCCCTGTCACCACGCTCCCGGGTAGCAATGGCAACTATGCCACGTTACATTTGCCCTTTGCTGTAGAATTGCCCACCGGACTTACCGCTTATTTGGTGAAAAATATTACCGATAAAGAGGCTGGTAATGTCAATGGAGATAAGGTTCTCTGTATCGAGCCTATTCAGGGCAACGTACTTCCGGCCAACACTCCTGTTATTTTAGGAAGTGCCGAAGCCAAGACATTCCAACTTCGTCCTACGAAGTGGAGTGAGCCACAGAATTCGTTGCTCAAAGGAACGAACCTGCGCATAGAAGCCCAAGCGCGCAGTAGCGCCGGGCAGACTTACTATGGTTTGACCCGAGATGCCGATACGCACGAGTTCCTATTCCGTCGTATTCGTGAGGACGTGGCCATTCCTGGTAACCGTGCTTTCCTCACTCTTCCCACAAGTATCGGGCATGTGCGTAGTTTCATTCTCCAAATCGTGGCCAAGCCAACGAGTGTGGAGAGCGTTACCACTGCGCCCACAACAGAAAATGTCTACAATCTTTCCGGTCAGCGCGTCAATGCCTCCACCACTAAAGGCATCGTGATTTCGAAAGGAAAGAAGATGATACTGCGATAATCTTATCGATTTTCAACTTTCTCAAGGCCAACCCTCTGCATAGAGTGGTTGGCTTTCGAGGTTGCAGCTCATTTTCCCCGAGAAGAACAAAACCTCTGCACCCTTTTCTCGAATCTTGCCCGAGTTGGTAGAACTTTCTCCAAAAGCAGGGCTGTACGCAGTATTTCCCAAAAGATATTCGCAGTGCCCATTGAGGGCATTGAGGATGGGGGATCTTGAGAAGTCGAAGTTTATGCGATAGCCATAAGCATACCAGCGTTAGGTCTAAGCCTCTTCTCTAAAAATAAGGTTCGTCCGACATTTGGTGTGAGGTATCAACTACCGGAAACCCTTTCTCGAAAGTGCGCCGGCCTCCCACTTCAGCCCTCCAACGCGCACGCGTAGCGCGCGCGTCCGCTGTTTTTCGTTTTTTGCCTTCACCTCTTCACCATACGACGGTAAGAGACTCGGAAACAGCGACTTGCGTGTGAAGTCTTCACCCCTTTTTCCTTCACCGGTGAAGGCAAAAAAAGGTCTTTCCTTCACACACAACGAGCGCTGTATCAGCGAATTGCGGGTGAAGGTGAAGGGTGAAGGCAAGAATTTCGAACTCGCTGTGTGCGCGATGCGCAGGGGCGTGTCCGTTCGCGCGTACGGCTGTGCGGATGAGGAAACAGTGGGTGACACGGGGACGAAGGAACGGGCGTCTTTTCAAAAAAAGCGGGAGGAAGAAGAAAAAAGAAGGGGCGTTTCGAAAGAAAGTCCACAAGTTTTTATTCGACCTCTCCCTTTTCTCAAAAACCGAAACATTTTTCTTTCGAAATCTTCGATAGTTCGAAACTAAAGTCTTACTTTTGCGCTTGACAAAACACAACTTCCCTTCATCCCGCCGCACTGCGGCGTCCATATAGCACAAAGTCGAGGTTCTTTTCCCGACCATCCGGTGCAAACGCTCTTTGACTTACTGAACCGGCGCGACTTCGCCATATCCCAACCTCTCGGAACAGACAGAAAGGCGCTACGCTCCGGCGCGGGCGGCGTTTTCATGCAACCGCGACGAGACATTATCGAAGCTACCCAATTCACTGTCCACACAGCACACAAACCACAATGATAGAACAACTTGCACACCCTACCGACTGCAAGTTAGTGGGGCGTCCGCGAATGAGGAGACCAAGGAGATCAGCGTTCAGATTTCAGTTTATTGCTGTCCGCGAAAAGTTTAGACGCCGCAGACCTCACATGCTGACCAAAGTTCAGTCTAAGCATCTCCTCAAAAAGAATCCTGCCGAACACAGAAAGTGAAAGGTGGATTCCTTAGACCGAACTCAGGTATAAGTATGGAGCGATGATTCGCAATTTTTCGTTGTGTGTACTGCAGCATTAAGTACAAACAAAAACAGCCGCTCTCGTGATAGAGCGGCTGTTTTGTGTTTAATGAGATGTTGTATACCTTAGTTTCCGGGCGAGAGCGGCATACTGATACCAAAGGCGATGCTCGAATTCATACTATTCAGCGGGATGAACTGCTTAGAAAGTTTACCAACAAAGCTATCTGCCGCCACGAAGAAGTGGAAACCGGGAGCATTAATGGTGAACATACCTCCAAATTGCGTTCCGGTTGTTGTAAAAGCCGTGCTCAGCCCAACCTCAATCGCCTTAACCGGTCGCACACGTGCGCTTAGCATCGTGGAATTCCAGTTATAGATGTCATTGAAACGTCGAGAGTGGAGGACGCCAAAACTCAACTTTCGGTAGGCCGGTAAAGTATATTCAGCACCGAGATTGAGTGTCGTGCCCAATCCTTGTCTGTGCCCCTTTTGCCCCGTAGCATAGAGGTTGAGCATATCCTTCAAGTCCTCTCCCATTTGGTCAAATTCCTCACCCAATTCCTGTGAGTTTTTCTTGTCAGAAGCCACATAAGCCTGTTTGAAACCGTCGAACGTCCATTTGGCATTGTCTTTTGTCTTCAAGTTTTGTGCTCTCGTGTGGTTGATGCTTCCCATATCGATGAGCGCTGCACTCAGGGTCAAGTCTTCCAACCCGTGCACCTTGTAAGTAGCACCCACATCGAAAGCCATCCCCATTCCGGTCGAGCCGGCTTTGAGTGGTTCGAAGTCTTTGATTCGCCCTTTTTCATCGAGTTCAAAGCGAGTGTCTTGAATCGAAACGCCCCCTTCTGCCTGTCCTTCCACTTCCCATTTGTGTTCATCGAGAGTCAAATCGAGCTGTTTCACTTTTAGGTTCGCATAAGCGTGTCCAAACAGCACCTTTGCTTTCGCACCCACTGTCACGTGGTTCCCGATTGCGTGCGAATGTGCGAATGCCACCTCCACATACGATTGGCTCTTCAGCCCCATATTCGACAAGTGGTAACGATTGTTTGCACCGCCTTCTTTTGCCAAGTGGAAAAGCTCATTGGGGAGGAGAAAATCAGTGTTCGAGCGCAGATTGATGTCGATCAAGTTCCCGCCGTTGAAGGCTTTGAAGCCCATCGAGAGGATACTCAAGTTCAGATAGGCACCGCCCTGCACATCTTTTGTGCCCAAGGCTTTGAAAAACTGCTCATTCGTCACATCCGGATGCATGAACGTGCCATAGCGGTGCCCGTTGTTTTTGACCGGGTCGATGTCGTGAATGAAAGTTTGCGCGCCAAAATTCCCGATTGTCGAAACCTGTATATTACCTAAAAGCGGCACCGATAAGAATCCCTGTCGGTTCAGATAAGCCGGGTTGAGTTGGTGACGATATTGAGATGACTCCATAAAATAGGAAGTACGCAGTTCTTGCGCAGCGGCAGTGAGACCTGCACTGCCGACCAGGAAGCCCAAGAGGGCTTTATGTAGCATATTCATAAGAAAATGGGCTTAGAGTTAGTTGAAATCCGCAATGACACCACCTCCCAAGCGGAGTTTGGCATTTTTGATTTGTAGATATTGGTCACTACGCAGGGCTTGCGCTTTCGCCACCTCGTCGGCCGAGGCTTTCACAGCGAACTTAAATCGTTTGAGGACTTGCAAGCTCTTCGGATTCCGTGCATGGAGTGTCAGCATGATGGGGCGCGTCACAACTTTGCCGTCTGAGCTGCCCTTGATCTCGACTTCCGTTACCGTCATATCGGCGATTACCGCCCCCTTCTCATCGAGAGGAATGAGTTTCGCCTTCATCGAGAGCGGAACGTTCGTTAGGGCATCGGCCTGCACCGTAATACTCAAATTGTCGGTGGTCAACTCTTTTGCATCGAGGTCAATATCGTTTGTTTCGTCGGTGTAATCGATTTTCAGCCCCTGTGTCAGTACGAAGGGCACCAGCAGTTTGTACGCCGCTTTGGTGTGATACGTTTTGCCGAACTCGAGTGTTGTTTCTTCTTGAGCCAACTGCACAGCATCATTGCCCAAGTTGACATTCACCACATCCGGAATTTGTTCAATCAAGCGGTTGAAATCCTTCACCTCCGACTTTTGGGCTTGAGCGGGTGCCGTTTCGTTGTCATAGGGTTGCTCACCATGGTAGAAATAGACGACGTTTTCTTTCCGCTTTTCCAAGCGAACGCCCTCGGGAGCCAGCAGAACTTCGTTTTGTGTCGTACCGGCTTGTGCCGTCAGTTTACCGTTTTTCAGCGTCACAGTGGCCGGAATCTCCCTCATATCGGCGTCAAACCGAAGGGTGAGTTGCTCTACTTTGAGCGCCACGTCGTCGCCGCGGAGGAATTCAGGCACTTGACTTTTCACTTGAATGGGATCCACTTTCGGTGCAATGGTCGGATTGAACACGCCCGTCACGCTTGTTGCGCTCACCACATCTTTTATCTTCCCGTTGATCGACACCAGCAAAGCGATGTTGGCCTTCGGGGCTTTGTCGCCCGCCACGTGGAAGGCCGTTTTCACCCCCATCGCCATTTCCCCTTTGATGGAGAACTTTTCGCTCGGCACTCGGTGACTCGTCAGCGCTTGCGCAAAGGCCACACTGTCCACTTTGAGCTGTCCCAAATCGATTTTATACTGTCCTTCGCTGAACTTCTGGTCGGCAAAGGTATAAACGCCGTCTTTGAAGTTTGCACTGCTCGATTTGATATAAGAGGGGAGGGTGATTTTGATGTTCCTGAAACCATAGATGGCAAAGTTCTTCGCCACCCCGTCTTGCAATTTTAGTTTGAAGTTGAATGTTGCGTTTTCAAGATCGATGCGCTTTAGCCGAACAATATCGTTCTCCCACGAGAGGTCGAAGTCAAATTCGTCCGCCTCTTCGAAAGCGATATAGTTCGGTTGCTCATTCACCGGCACCTCGTACCCGGTTTGAGCCAAAGTCGCTTTTTGGCGGTCGTCGAGTCGTTTCATCACCTCCTTCCAAATGTCGTCGCCGAAGTTATATCCGACATTCAACTGGTTGGCATCGACTTCTGCAGAGGGCTTTTTTACCGTAAAATCAAAGTGTGTTTGTCCTTGTTCCACGAGATAGTAGATCTCGTTACCGTCGGTTTTGATATTGCCCTCCGGTTTGAGGAGATCGGCGAGTTTTATTTTTTCCGTATCGCCGAATTTCACTTTCAGACCGTCGACATTGAATTTCATTTTCATGTCGATGTCATCATAATCGACCGAAGAGTCGACGCAACTGCACAGCAAGAAGGCTGCGGGGAGCAGATAAAACGCTCGCTGCAAGAGAGAACAGAGTGGATGTCTCATCATAATGAGGCTTAAGTTGTGGAGAATAGATCGAGATTGTATTGCCAATCAAAAGCAGAGGTTTGTTCTGTTAATCGTCAAACAGTGCAAAAATATGAAATCTTTTCAGTGTGGACAAGTTCTGCGCCTGAATGCTGAGTTTTTGAGACCGGGAGCAGCTGCATAGCTCAGCGGATGAGGGAAAATGTCACAATCCGTAGCCCTTCTAGCAGTACGAATGGTGCGCAGGCGGGGGATAATTCGTCGTTTTGCCTGATGTTTTCTGTTTTTTTTGCGCGTAGCAGCAGAATGCCGTGCCCACTTCGCGGCTGCGAAACCACTTGGAGAGAAAACACACCCGCACACAAGGAAAACTCCACACCTTGCCCAAACAAGGTGTGGAGTTTTCGCATCAGTCTTTCGTCTATCAGCGCATCATCGTTTGGAGCTTAGCCTCGGTTGCGTTCTTCCTCGATGCGCGTCACGGCTTTCATCACCGCGGCGGGCGGTAGGTTCACCATCAGTTGGCGTTTCATGAAATCCATGTAAGGAGCGACGTGCGCGAAGTAGCGTTGCCATCCGGCGCAGAGATAAGGGTGCCCCATCTGCCCATATTTGTCCGTGACGAAGCGCGTTCTCGGGCAATCGCCGTGGCAGGCAAATCGCCATTCGCATTCCTTGCACTGCCGTGTGAGGCCTTTGCGCTTGTGTTCCCCAAACTCTCGCTGTTCGGGGCTGTAAACCATCTCGGCGAGCGATTTTTCGTGCAGATTGCCGAGCTTAAATTCCGGGAACACATAGTGGTCGCAGGCGTAAATGTCGCCATTGTGTTCCATGGCCGTGGCGTGTCCGCAGGTTTCGGCCATGGTGCACAGACTGCCCAGCACGCCCATCCATCCCGCCAGTGTGGCATCGAAAAGTTGCACAAAGAAAGTGCCCACATCTTGGCGCACCCACTCGTCGAAAAGGGCGCAGAGAAATTCGCCCCAGGCCTCGGGCGCCACACTGAAGGGCGCCATTTCTGCCGTGGTGAGCCCTTCGATGGGCGAAGCGAGGAGGCGGCCGTCTGCGTGGCGGTAAAATCGCTCAACAATGGGCGTGAATTGCAAGAAGTCGCAGCCGATGCTTTTGAAGAAGCGGTAGAACTCCAGTGGTTGGCGCACGTTGTGATCGTTCACCACCGCCATGGCGTTCCAGTCCACGCGGTGGCGCGTGAGCAACTCGATGCCGTGCATCACCTGTCGCCACGTTCCGCGTCCGGAGCGCGAGAGTCGGTAGCGATCGTGCATCTCTTCCGTACCATCGATGGAGATACCCACCAAAAAACGGTGTTCGGCCAAGAAACGGCACCAATCGTCGGTGAGCAAGGTGCCATTTGTCTGCAGCGCGTTCTCAATTTGCTTGCCCGCCGCGTGCTTTTGTTGCAGTGCCAACGCCTTTTCGTAGAAAGCGCGCGAGCGCACCAGCGGTTCCCCGCCGTGCCAAGTGAAGAGCACGCTGTCTCCGGGCTGAATAGCGATGTAATCGTGAATGTAGCGCTCGAGTGTCTCGTCGCTCATTTCTTGTTTGGGCGATTCGGCGTAGAGTTTCTGCTTTTCGAGGTAATAACAATAAGCACAGTTCAGATTGCAGGCCGAACCGGCGGGTTTGGGCATGATATGTACGGGGTGCATGGCGCAAAAGGTCTCGCTCCGCAGGGAAGGGCAGGGGGGAGCCGTCGCAGAGCGTTAAACAAAGCGTGTGACTGTGTCCGTATGCGAGACACGGACGCAGACACACGCAGGGTGAGATTCGGAAAGAGTGGGGACAGCTTAGAGGTTGTCCTTCTCGATGTCCTTGAAGTACTTGTAGGTACCCACCTTGATTTCTTCGCAAGCGGCTTCATCGCAAACGATGATGCCGTGGGGGTGCTGCTGGAGTGCAGAGATCGTCCAGGCTTGGCACACAGGACCTTCGATAGCCGCCTGGAGCGCGCGCGCCTTGTTGTGGCCGTTGCAGAGGATGAGCACTTCTTTGGCCGACATCACCGTGCCGACGCCCACGGTGAGAGCCGTTGCGGGCACTGCCTCGGGATCGCCGCCGAAGAAACGGCTGTTGGCGATGCGCGTGTCCGTGGTGAGCGTCTTCTGGCGCGTGCGGCTTGTGAGCGAAGAGTAGGGTTCGTTGAAGGCAATGTGGCCGTCGGGGCCGATACCGCCGAGGAAGAGGTCGATGCCACCGCACTCGCGGATCATGTCTTCGTAGTGTGCGCATTCGGCTGCGAGATCCGCGGCGTTACCGTTGAGGATGTGGATGTTCTCCTTCGGGCAATCGATGTGGTTGAAGAGGTTGTTGGCCATGAACGAGTGGTAGCTCTCGGGATGATCTTCGGGAAGACCCACATATTCGTCCATGTTGAAGGTCACCACGTGCTTGAAGCTCACGCGACCGGCCTTGTGTGCCTGCACAATGGCGCGATACATGCCGAGGGGGCTGGAACCGGTGGGAAGCCCCAGCACGAAAGGTTTTTCTGCCGTGGGGTTGGCGGCGTTGATCTTGTTGACAACGTAGTCGGCTGCCCATTGCGACAGCTTTTCGTAGTCGGGTTCGATAATAACTCTCATGGTGGAGGAGGTGTTATGTTAAGAAATATCGTATGACGGGGCGCCACGTTGCAAAAGTGCGGACGTTTTGCCGTTATGTGCTTACAAAGGTAGCACTTTTTTTCTGTTTTTCTACTTCCGTTGTGGGCTTTGTTTTGTTTCAGAGCCACTTATCGCCGCTTTTCGGGTGTTTTCTCGCCGTGGCCGCGCCGAAAAGTTGGCTTTGCCGCCAAGCGTTCGCCCGTCGTAGGCGTGAAACTGCGGTTCGCTCTTGCCTTTTTGCGGCGTTTTCCTCGGTTTGCTCTCCGCTCGCACAAAAAAATCCCACTCCGAGCGGAGCGGGATGAAGAGAGAACGGTCAGCGTGGTCAGAAACGGTAGCCAACGCTCAGTGTGGCGTGGGAGTAAGTCGATTGCGTGAAGCGATAAGCCAGACTCACATCCCAGTGTTTGCGGTAGGTGATGCCCACTTCCGGTTCGAAGGAGCCGTGCCATGCGCCCGAAGCTGCGAAAAGGCTGCTGCCGGGCGAGTCGTGCGAGACGCCGACGGCCGCGCCTAAGCGAGGCGCCCAGCGCTCGTTGCGATTCCACACATAGGCGCCGGTCAATGCCGCCACAAATGAACGTGTGGGTACATAGATTTCAACAACGTCTGTGGGCGACAGGTCGAGCGACTCTGCACCATAGATGTAGCCGACCATTACTCGGCTTGTGTGTCCTTCGGTTTGGACTTTCACACCCAGTTGCATGTTCTCGGTGAAGTTTCGATCGACTTTGGCGAAGAAACCAATGGCGCTTTGGCGATAAGCATTGGTGCGAAAATCGAGCGGCCACGTGATGCCGAGTGTTGCGTGCACCGTATGCTGGGCAAAACCGGTGGAGAAGGCCAAACAGCAGGCCATGATAGAAAGAAAAACTCTTTTCATTGTGGGGGAGAATGAAGCGTCACCCGCCGCTTTCCAGCCTCGTGGGGAGTGAGTGGCGAGCACTTTCCGCACCCGGTGCCCAATACGACAGGAAAAAGTCAAAGCCAGAAAGCGAAAGCGGGGAGCAATGAGGAGAATGGATGAACAAATCATCTGCAAAAATAGCAGTTGTTAGCGATTCGAACAAAGCAGAAAGATAGTTTTTCTGTTCGTTCAGTGGTTTGTTTACCCGTTTTCTCTGCGGTACTCCTCCGGTTTTTTCTTTCAAAGCGGCCATGCACCGCCTCCTCTCGGCCGTTCACCGGCGAAAGTCCGCGGCGTGCGTGCTTATTGCAAGGGCTTTCCGGCGTAGAAGTCCATCACGTCCTGGCGATAGCGGGCTTCGTAGAAAGCCGTGATGCGGTCTACGGCGGCATTCGTCTGTTTGTTGCGCGCCTCGTCGTAGTCCGTGAAACTGCCTTTGCCGGCTTCGTACTTCTTCTGCGCAAGGTTCGCCGCGGTCACGGCCGCCGAGTCGGCCACCTGCGCGGCTTTCCATTTGTGGCGCGCCGTCAGGGCGGCATAATAGGCGTTTTGAATCTCCTTGTAGAGCGATTTGCGCAGCTCCTCTTCGTCCAATCGCGCATTGGCCGCCGCCAACTGCGCCGAGGCCACACTGTTGCGCGTGGAATGGCGGTCGAAGATGGGCACAGCGAGCGAAAGCCCGATGTTTTGTGAGAGGTTGTCGCGGAGCTGTCGGCCGAAAGCGGCATTGGCCACGCCCGAGGTGTTGTAATAGCTCGTACCGAGTCCGGCATTGAGGTGGAGTGTGGGGCGCATGCCGGCGCGAGCTATCTCGATTTGCTCATCGGCGGCCTGCGAACGCAGCTGTGCGGCCTGCAGCGCGGGGCGTTCGGTGAGGCTCAAGGCGTAGACTTCTTCCGGATTGCCGGGGACGGCGGGCAGGGTGTGTACAGTCGGTGGCGTCACCTTGAGACTGTCGGGCGAAGTGTATTCGAGCAGTTGCGAGAGTTCGAGGAGGGCGAGCATTTTGTCATTTTCAGCCTGCACGAGGGCGAGTCGATCTTGCGCCGTGCGCGCCTGTGCCTGCGCCAAATCGACCTCCGGCAAACGGCCGGCGCGGATCTGTGTGCCGATGCGCTCTTCTTGTGCCAAAGTGTTGCGCAAGTTGGTTTGCGCTTGTGCGATGAGGTCCATGCGAAACAGCACTTGATAGTAGGCCTGTGCCACCTGCAGTTGGAGTTCTTCTGCCAAACGTCGGGCATCGGCGCCGGCCGCTTGGAGGTTGAGCGCGGCTTGTTTTCGTCGATGGGTGAGGCGTCCGCCGGTGTAGAGGGGCATGGAAGCCGAGACGGAGAGCGAAGTTGAATTCGTGTTGCGCGTTTCGTAGGTGTTGTTGGCGGTGAGCCCGCGTCCGAAGGAGAGGTTCTCACCGGCCGAGCCGTTCACTTCGGGAAGGAAGGCTTTGCGCGCGTCGTCCAACTGGAGGGCTTGTTGCTTTTGGTTGATTTCGGCCTGCCGCACTTTGATGTTGCGTTGCTGAGCGCGCTCGATGCAGTCACGAAGCGTCATCGGCGTTTGTGCCGCGAGGCTACAAGCCGAGCAAAAGGCGAAGAGAGTGTAGAGTAGTTTCATAGCAAGCGCGAGATTAGGGCTGTTCGTTGATTTCGTTGCCGCGCACTTTCTCTCCGATACGGAGACCGCTACGGATTTCGATGTTCACTCCGTCCGACAAACCCGTTTGCACCACACGACGCTCGAAGGTGTTCGCGTCTTTGTCGCCGGTTTGCACGTAGACCACGGCTTTGCCGCCTTCGAATTTCACGGCCGACTCGGGGAGCGAGAGGACTTGCGAACGAGCGTCGAGAATGATTTCGGCATTGGCGCTGTAGCCGGCGCGGAGGGTCACGCCTTTGCTCTGCAGCAGGGCACCTTTGATTTCAAACTGGTTGCCCGTGGTGCCGCTGCTCACTTTGGGCGCGATGAACTCGAGGCGTGCGGTGAGGCGCACGTCGGTAACGGCGCCGACCGTGATACCCAATTCCATGCCGTTGCGGAGTTTCGCCACTTCCGTCTCGTCGATGTTGCCTTTGAAGAGGAGGTCGTTCATATTGGCCACGGTGGCGATCGTCGTGCCGTCGTTGAACGTGTTGCTCATCGTGACGGAATTTCCCACCTTGACGGGAATGTCGAGAATCGTGCCGTCGATGGTTGAGCGTACGAGGGTGGTGGAGTTGCCGGCCATGGAGTTGCTCACGCCTTCCTTCACAATCTTGAGTGCATCTTTGGCGTTGGCCAGTTCTTCGCGCTGTTGTCGGAGGGCAAGTTGCGCTTTTTCGAACTCTTCGGCCGAGACTAATTTCTGATCGTAGAGGGTTTTCGTGCGTTCGAAGTCGCGTAGGGCTTGTTGCGAGGAGAGTTGCGCGAGTTTCACGCGGTTTTCTGCGCTGTTGAGCTGCGCCATGTCGGGCACCACCTTGATGCGCGCGATGAGTTCGCCTTTCTGTACGGTTTGGCCGGCTTCTTTGAAGATTTCGGCCACAATGCCCGAAATTTGGGGCTTGACATCGACTTCGACACGGGGCTCAATCGTGCCGGTCACGATGGTACTGCGGCGAATGTCGGCGCGTTTCACTTCGATGACCTCGAAGTGCTGTGCTTTAGGGCGCGATTTCTGATAGAGGAAGACAAAGGTTCCGACGAACAAGGCAACGACGAGCACGATGCCGAGGATTTTGAAGGTCTTTTTCATTGTGATGTGGGTTTTCATTCGCATAGATGCGAGCCGGTGTTTAGGCAATTTGGGATTAGCAGTGCGGGCTTTGCCGAATGTTGTGGGTTGTGACGGCGCAACGGGGTGCTATTTCTAAGAAGAAGTGACGATATAAATAAGGAGAGGAAGGGTGAAATAAAAAGTCGTGGAGTCTTGGCGGAAAATTCGTGAGGGTCGCGCAATCGCAGGGCAAATGCAAGCGGCAGCAGTGGACTTATTCGTCGCGGATGGCATCGATGGGCTTAATGGCGAGGGCGCGCAAAGCGGGAGCGACGCCGGCCAACACACCCAAGGCCGAAAGAGAGAAAGCCGAGCCGAGTGCCATGGAGAAAGAGATGAGGAAACTCCCTGAAGGCAGCGAGGGAAAATTGCCCCCGATGCCGCTTTCGGCGGCAACGAGAATCAAAACCGCCACAACAATACCGGTCAGTCCGGCAAGGAGCGTGAGAATGGCACTTTCGGTGAGGATTTGCATCAAAATCTGTGCGGGACGCGCGCCAATCGCACGCCGCACGCCGATTTCGGTGGTGCGTTCTTTCACAACGACCATCATAATGTTCGAAACTCCGATACTCCCGGAAAGCAAGGTGCCGATGCCGATAAGCCAAACGAGGATGTTGATGCCGTCGAAGAGCGATTGCACCATTTGGAACATCGATTCCACATTGATGCTCATGAGGGCTTGTTGATCGTTGGGGTCAATGCGATGTAGTTGCTTGATCTCCTGTTCGACTTTGTGCTGAATCGAGGTCACCGTGTGGCCGCGGCGCGTGGTCAAGGCCAACATGTCGAAGTTGTTGCCATATTGCAGCAGACGCTGCATGGTGGTGAAAGGCAGATAGACCGACCGCGAGGCCGGTCCTCCCACGCCTACGTTGGACGTGAGGGACGAAACGCCGATCACTTGAATATAGATGCCTCCCATCTCGACGTATTTGCCCACTGGGTTGTCGACGTCCGGGAAAAGTTCGGCGGCCACTTTCTGTCCCAAGACGCAAACTTTGCGATGGTCGCGCAGGTCGCTCTCTTGGATGTAGCGTCCGTGCGAGAGTTTGGGGTTTTCCACTTCGGTGTAGTCCGGTCGCACCCCTTTGGCCGAACCTTGCGAAGAGCGATTGCCACATTTGAATCTCGTCCAGTTGAATATCACCGGGGTGACGACTTGTGCTTCCGGAATTTGGCGGCGCAGTCGGTCGATGTCGGCCACTTCGAACGACCACTTGCGGTTGGAGGCAAGCCCGTCGTAGGGTTTTGTCGTTTCTTGGGCGGCGGCGCAATAAGCGTTCTGCGCAAAGCCGTCGAAGTTGCTTTGCATCATCGCTTTCATGCCCTTTGCGCCACCCATCAAGAGAACAAGCATGAACACGCCCCAAAAGATGCCGAAGGCAGTGAGGAGCGATCGCGATTTGTTGCGCATCAGCGTTTGGAAGATCTCCCTCCATTTGTCAATATCGAACATAGTGGATCTATTTTGAGTTGAGTGCCACGATGGGTTTGATGAGCACCGCCTTGCGAGCCGGGAAGAATCCGGCGATGAGTCCGGCGATGATGAGCAGCGTCAGCGCGCCGAAAGCGATGCCGAGGTCGATGGTGGGATTGAGGAAGAAGTAAAACTTCGAATCCATGATGACCAACACGCGCTCGCCGCTCACATGGTTCATCCATTCCGTAGCGGCAATGCCGGCAACGAGACCGACATAGCCCGAAAGGAGGGTGATAACGACGCTTTCGGCCAAGACGCTGCGCAAAATGCTCCAAGGGCGTGCGCCGAGTGCTTTGCGAATGCCGAACTCGCGGGTGCGTTCCTTGACGGTGATGAGCATAATGTTCGAAATACTCACCACGCCGCTCAACAAGGTGAGGATGCCCACCACCCACAAGCCGGTGCGCAAAATGCGCGTGGCGGTATTTCGTTCTTTCGCGCCCTCGGCTTTGTTGTCGATCCACAGTGTTGTCTGATCCTCGGGATTAAAACCGTGACGGTGGCCGATGGTTTGGCGAATGTGCTGATCGAGCTGCTGCATGGTCTCGGCATTTTTGCCGGCGTCGGTGCGCAATTCGATGGAACCCACCGACACGCCTTTATTAAAAGCCGTGCGCAGGGTGGAAAACGGCACTTGCGCTTTGGTTTGCTCCATGTCGTTGGCCTTAGCGCGCACGCCGATGATGCGAAAAGCCATCGAATCGACGTTGACCACCTGTCCTACGGCAGAAGTGGCCGACCCAAAGAAATCTTCGGCCATGCGCGTCGAGACCACCATCACCTTTCGGCGCTCGCGCAAGTCGTTTTCGTCGATAAAGCGCCCCGCGTTGAGCGTAATGTGCTCCATCTCGGCCGCAACGGGCAATACGCCGTCGAAACTTCCCTCGAGGCGATGTTTGCCCGAGACCATGACGAGTCCGGATAGATTGATTGTCGGCGCAGCTTCACTGATTTGCGTTTGCGTCGCCGAACGGGTGTTTTCAAAGTCGCGATCGTCCATCTTTACGTCTTGCCATTTGCTGAAGCCTTTGTAGGCTTCCGAAGCGTAGCCCGGCACAATCGAGACCACATCGTCGGCGAAGCGTCCCGAATTGTACTCGAAAGCGTGGATGAGTCCGTTGCCAGCACCCAATAAGAAGACGAGAAGAAAAATGCCCATCGACACACTGAGGCCGGTAAGTGCGGTGCGCAGTTTGTTTTGCGCCAAATGCGCGAAAATCTCTTGCAACATGTCGCGTCTATTTCATGAGTTCTCCGAAAGGCATGGTCTGATTCGGATCATTGATTTCGATGCGTCCGATCAAACCGTCCTGTATATGCACAATTTTCTTCGTGCGATAAGCCACACCGCTCTCGTGGGTGACGACAACCACGGTGCGTCCTTCTGCATTCAGGTCGGTAAGCAGTTGCATCACCTCGCCCGACGTCTTCGAGTCGAGGGCGCCGGTGGGTTCGTCGGCCAACAAAACCTGCGGATTGGTGATGATGCTGCGCGCAATCGCCACACGTTGTTTCTGACCGCCCGAGAGTTCGTTGGGATAGTGCTCGGCCCATTTGTCCAAGCCGAGGCGTTCGAGGTGTTCCATGGCGCGGCGGTTGCGCTCCTTGCGCGAAACGCCTTGATAGTAGAGGGGTAAGGCCACATTCTCGAGTGCCGTTTTGTAGCCGATGAGGTTGAAGGACTGAAAGATGAAGCCAATCATGCGATTGCGGTAGTCTGCCGCCTTCGACTCGCTGAGATCTTTCACGGGTACGCCGTTGAGCGTGTAAAGACCTTCGTCGTAATTGTCCAAAATGCCCAAGATGTTGAGCAAAGTCGACTTTCCCGAGCCGGAAGCGCCCATGATGCTCACAAACTCGCCCCGTTCGATGTCGAGATCAATGCCTTTGAGGACATGAAGTGGCTGTCCGCCGCGGTAAGTCTTGTGTATGTTTTCAAGATGTATCATTTCTTATGCAAACAAGCACTCTTCCCACACGCTCTTCCGCAGTCGTTGGCTGACTGTCGAAGAACGTGAGGGAGAGTCGTTCGTTATTTGGCTACGTTGCGCACGGTGCCAGTTCGGGAGTTGTCGTCGCCGAAGGTCAGCGTGGCCGCGTTGCAAATGATGGTTCCGCCGGATGAAGCTTCGACTTCGGCGTGTTGCACTTTGAGCTGCTCAGCTTTCACCGTGGCACCGCTGCTTGCATCGAATTTAGCCTGGTCTGCACGGCCATTCAGCGAGAGATTGCCACCGGAAGAGGCTTCGGATTCGACCATCGTGGCTTGAATGCCCGAAATCACCACTTGTCCGCCCGAAGAAGCGTCGACATCGATTTCGTGAGCCTTCAATCCGTTCGCACGAATGCTGCTGCCGGAGGAAGCTTCCAAGCTGAGTTTGCCGTTTACGCTCAACGGTGCGAGGAATTGTATGGACGCGCCGGAAGTGGATTCGAACTCATTGAGCGCATGTCCAGTGATCGTCACCACAACGCGGGGCGATTTCGAGAAACTGCGCTTGAGGCGCACTTTCAACTCGCCTTCGTCGACATAAACCTGCACGAGGCGGTCGTTTTTCTTGTCGAGGCTCACCTTCACCGAGGGTTGTCCGTTCGGTTGGTAGCGGAGTTCGATGCCGCTGCTCACTTCTACGCCGTCGAAGTAGGGGAGGTTGTTCACCGTGTAGGTGTATTGTCCGTTGGCCTGCGTGGTTTGTGCGGCGGGTTCTCCCATGGAGAGGTTCGTGTCCGCCTGTTGTTCGGTCGGTTGTTCGTTGGCGGTGAAGACCATGTCACCGGATTGGCGCACACCGAGGCAAGAAGCCATGGAAGTCAGTACGAAAGAATTCAGAGCGAGGAGAAAAACAATCTTTTTCATTGTGATAAATGGGGGAAAAGGGTAAATAATCAGGGCATAACGGTGGAGTCAATCAACAATCGTTGAACCGGAATCCTCCTTGAGGAGCTTTTTCAAGCGTTCGGTCACTCTATCCACCGGGATGTTGAGTAAGCGCATCTGCCGCGCCAGTTCGTTCAGCATGCCGTTGAGCACATCGTCCGAACGCAAGCGGTGGATGATGTCAACGGCTTCGGTGCTCACAAAAGATCCGAGCCCTCGTTTGTTATAGATGATGCCTTGTCGCGCCAAGATGTCAAAGGCTTTGACTGTGGTGTTCACGTTCACTTGCAAAAGTAAGCTATATTCGCGAACACCGGGGATGCGTTCGTCGGAAATGTACTTTCCGGCCAAAATTTCATCCATCAGGCGCTCGGCTATTTGTTGATAAATAGGTTGACCTTCTCGAAAGTTCATAAGCAATGTGGTTAGAACCCGAAGCGGCCGCGGGGAATCACCTCCGCGCGAGCGTATAGGCGATAACTATAAGTGAGGCAGAAAATGCTCCATGCCAATGTCAGCAGCCAAAATAGGGCGAGCGCAGTGGAAAATAGGTATTCACTTTCCTGATCGTTGAAGGAGAAACTGAAATTCTCCCTCATCGTGTACACACCCAAGACGAAGAGTAGCGCGACGATGGTGAATCCGAGAATCATAACTACCGAAGTCAGCACAAAAGACTTGGAGCGGAAAACCAATGCGCCCAATAGATACGTGCTCCACAGCCCGATGAAGAAGATCGTGGGGAGCAATCGGACCAGCAAAGCCATTGCCGGCGACATCGGCGGCATCACCACATCGCCAAATTGCGGATAGATGAGCGTAGACAGGTAAACCGGTGTGCTCCATGCCACTTCCACATCGAGCATCTCGCCGAGTAGCACCGTCGAAGCGTCGGCTGCAATAAAGAGCAGGACAAAGCACACCGCGGCAATGAGGGTGTGGTTGAACATCACGGCACAGAATTTCTCCAAGGTCGAGGCCGGCAACATCAATTGTCGCATTCGCCCGCTGAGTGAGGAGCGTCCCGAAGAGAAACAGCTGCCGATACTGACCAAGAGCAGGAAAAGCGTGGCGAAAAAGCCGAATGTGCCCAAGCTTTGTGCCATCATTAGTGCTGCAACCTCCAGCTCTTTTTCACCGGCGTCCCGGAACGCTTCCGCATAGGGTATGAAGAATTTGCCAAAAGCCAAGACAATAAAGAAGAAAAGATAGGCCGCGCCATAATGGCGGAGTGCACTGTTGTAGCCTTCTGCGGTGTTGAGGCGCAACACCTGTCCAAAGCGGCGCAGAGAGAAGCGAGTAGGATTAGTCATGGTGGGAAAGAGCCGGTGTGGGTTGGGAAAGTGAAGCACGTTGCAGCAGGTCGGGGTGCTGCGTCAGCGCGTTAAAAAGCAATTCGATGTCAAGCGGCGTATCGCGGCCGTCGAGATTCGGGACGATGAGTGCGGTGCCTGTGATGGAGGTCTCGGCATAGAGCGCATCGCTCAGGTCTTCTCCGTAAGCCCGTTGCTCGAATCGCAGTTGGCGGCAGAGGTCTTCGGTCGAGATGTCCAGAGCCACATTGTGATCGCGGAGCATAACGATGTGGTCGATGAGGTGTTCGACGTCGTGCACCTGATGAGTTGAAATCACGATGGTGCGTTCTTCGCTCATGCTCGCTGCGACGGTGCGTCGAAATTGCGCCTTCGAGGGGATGTCCAGCCCGTTGGTGGGTTCGTCCATGAGCAACAATCGCGTGCCGGTGGCGAGGGCAAAACTGATATACGCTTTCTTAAGTTGTCCGGTGGAGAGGGCACCGAGGTTCACTTCGGGAGTGAGGTCGAAATGCTGCAAGTTTTCGTTCAACAGTTCGTCGGAGAAATTCGGATAGAAGGCGCGGTGCAGTTCCACAAAGCGCGATAAACGAATCGCAGGCAGCTCAATGTGCTCAGGCACCACAAAGAGATCGGAGAGCATCTCAGGTGTTCGGTCGGCAACGTGATGCGCCCCAAAACGAACGGTTCCCTTTTGTGGGCGGAGCAGGCCGGCCATGAGATAGAGTAGGGTAGACTTTCCGGTGCCGTTCTTGCCGAGGAGGCCTACAATGCGGCCGGCCGGGAAGTGGAGTGTGACGTTGTCGAGCACCTCTCTTGAGCTATTGTGATAGCGAAAGTGGAGTTCGTGGAGTTCGATCATGAGATGAATGATTGTAGTGTTGTGGTGTAATGCTGTTGTAGTACACTGCAAAAGTAGAGAAAGGCCTCTACTCTTCCAAATTTATCGAGCGGAAAAAGCGAGATGATGCGTGGAATTAACGCACGATGCGGTGTTTTTGGGTAGATAATTGCTGTTTTGGCAGTTTGATAGGCACCTATCGTTACGCGGTTGCGGCAGGGAAGGAGAAAAGTCCACGACTTTTGCGCAAAAGTCCTCTGCTTTTTGTGGAAAGAAGACAACTTTTGCGCGCGGGTTCCCGTGTTTGTGCCGTAAGATGACAAGAGGGTGGGGCAGGGAGTGGGAAAAAAGGAAATAGGCGCGCGCGTTACGCGTGTCTGCATGTTGAGAAGATGTGCCGGTGCCCAATTATTCGCCCACTGTGTTTGCCATATCGAGCAGAAGTCTTAATTTTGCACCCTAATGGCACAAGTGTGCCGTTTCCCCCTCATCTCGTACAAGATACCCTCCAATATGGAAAAAAGAAAAATTCAGTTCTCGCTTGTCTATCGCGACATGTTCCAGAGCTCCGGCAAATTCCAACCTCGTAAGGATCAGCTGGAACGCATCGCTCCGGTCATCATTAAAATGGGCTGCTTCTCCCGTGTGGAGACCAATGGTGGCGCCTTTGAACAAGTCAACCTGCTGGCCGGCGAGAATCCCAACGAGGCCGTACGCGCTTTTACGAAAGCCTTCAACGAAGTGGGCATCAAAACCCACATGCTCGACCGCGGTCTGAACGGTCTGCGCATGTTCCCCATGCCCGCCGACGTGCGTCGCCTCATGTATAAAGTCAAGCACGCGCAAGGAACCGACATCACGCGTATCTTCTGCGGGCTGAACGATGTGCGCAACATCATCCCCTCGATCAAATATGCCATCGAAGGCGGCATGACGCCCCAGGCCACGCTGTGCATCACCACTTCTCCGATTCACACTGCCGAATACTATGCCGGCATCGCCGATCAGCTCATCGAAGCCGGTGCACCCGAGATCTGCCTCAAGGACATGGCCGGTATCGGACAGCCCGCGATGCTCGGTCAACTCTGCCGCATGATCAAGGAAAAGCACCCCGAAGTGATCGTGGAATACCACGGCCACACCGGCCCCGGTCTGTCGATGGCTTCGATCCTCGAGGTGTGCCGCAACGGTTGCGACATTATCGACACCGCCATTGAGCCCCTCGCTTGGGGTAAGGTGCATCCCGACGTGATCTCGGTGCAGAGCATGCTCAAGAACGCCGGTTTCGACGTGCCCGAGATCAATATGGACGCCTACATGGAGGCGCGCAAACTCACGCAGGAGTTCATCGACGAGTGGTTGGGCTACTTCATCAACCCCGGCAACAAACTCATGTCGTCGCTCCTGCTCGGTTGCGGTCTGCCCGGCGGTATGATGGGCTCGATGATGGCCGACTTGGCCGGTGTGCGCGAAGCTATCAATGCCAACCGTCAGAAGAAGGGCGAAGAACCCCTCTCTGAAGACGCCCTCCTCGTGAAACTCTTCGACGAAGTGGCCTACGTTTGGCCGCGCGTGGGCTATCCTCCCCTCGTAACGCCCTTCAGCCAGTATGTGAAGAACATCGCTTTGATGAACCTTCTCACCGAGTCGATGGATAAGCCCCGCTACTCCATGATGGACAACGCCATCTGGGGCATGATCCTCGGCAAGAGCGGTAAGTTGCCCGGCGAATTGGCACCCGAAATTGTGGAGTTGGCCAAGGAAAAGGGCTACGAGTTCAGCACCGAAGACCCCCAAACGAACTATCCCGACGAGCTCGATCGCTTCATCAAGGAGATGGAAGAAAACGGTTGGGATCGCGGGCAGGACGATGAGGAATTGCTCGAGTTCGCCATGCACGAAACGCAGTATCGTGACTACAAGAGCGGTGCCGCCAAGAAGCGTTTCCTCGCCGATCTCCAAGCAGCCAAAGACAAGAGCGCCGCTTCCGGTCTCACGCCCGAAGAAGCCGCAGCACTCAAGCACGCCAAAGCCGACGCCATTGTGGCACCCGAAAGCGGTATCGTGCTTTGGGAAATCGGCGGCGATGCTGAAAACGTCAAGGCCATCGAACCCTTCATCGGTAAGGAGTACAACGAAGGCGATTTCTTCTGCCACATCGAAAACGGTTTCGGCAAGATTCTCGACCTCCCCGCCGCTTTGGGTGGTAAGCTCGTCGAGATCAATGCCAAGCAGGGTAGCCACGTGCAGAAGGGCGATGTTATCGCCTACATCGAACGTTCGTTCCGCGATTGATCGCTCCGACCTTTTTACGGTCGTCCACTTTTAGTGCGGTGCGTTCGGCGCCCCTTGCCCCATGGCACAGGGCTTTCCGAATGCTACCGACCTCTCCTCCTTTGAGATCCTTCTTGCGCTCTCCGTGGCGCGAGAAGGCTCAAAGGCTTTTTAATTTCAGTCCGTCGCTCATGCTCCACCGTTTGTTGCATTTCCGCCTTACGCTCCTCCTGACGTTGCTCATTTTGATTGTGTGTTTGCTCCCGATTCCCGAAACGCCACTCGACGAGGTGCGTTTTGTCGACAAATACACGCATCTGTTGCTCTTTGGCGGCTATGCTTGGGCGCTTTGGGCAGAAAGTGCGTTGAGTGCCCGCGCTGCAGCACAGGAAACCGGTGTTCGTGCTACGAAAATGCCACTCCGCCGCTCGCTTTGGGCACTGACCTTGGGCTGGCCAGTGTGTTTCGGCGGCTTGGTCGAGGTGCTGCAAGCCACGCTCACGACTTGCCGCTCGGGCGATTGGCTCGATTTTGTGGCCGATGCCGTCGGCGTACTTTGTGCCGCTCCACTCGGTGTGATGACCTATCGAGCCTTGACGCGCTGAAATGCCTTTTTCTCTCCCATCCATCAAAACTCCACTCCTCATGCACTATCTTTATCTTGCCGACGATCACGCGGATTGGCTTACGCTGCGTTCGGCTTCGTCCGACCGTTCTCTCCCGGCTGTCGATTATGACCGCCGCGATTTGGTGAGGGGCGCGAATGCGGCCGGAGTCGTGCGCGAATTGGCCGTACACCACAGTGCCGGCCGCACGGAAGACCGCGTGCATGTGGGGGTGCTCTCCCCGGTGACGGTGGTTCCGTTGGCGGAATTTGAGGAATCGACGGCTGAGGCGGTCTACCAATTTGTGTTCAACGGCCGCCGCGCGCCGAAAGCCAAGCGCCGCGTGTTTTACGACATGCTGCCTTCGTCCAACGGTGTGTTGCTCTTTGCTCTCGACGAAGGGCATTGTGCCGAAGTCGAACGTGAGTTGGGCGAGGTGCACTACTTTTCGCCGTTCAGCGGTTTGTTGCAGTGGATGGCCGGGCGCAAGCAAACGGCGCGCCAGCACCGTGTGTTCATACACTGCCGCACCACACAAATTGATGTGGCCTATTTCGAAGGGCATCGCATTTTTGCTTTCAACACCTTCGATGTGCAAACGCCCGAAGACGTACTTTACTTCACTTGTCAGTTGGCGCAACAGTTTGGTGTGGATTTCACCTCGACACCGTTCATCGTTTGCGGTCGCACAGAGAAGATTCCCGTGGTGGCCGGCTGCCTGCGCCCCTTTGTGGCCGAAGTGGAGTGCGTAGACACGGCGGAGGAATTCGATCATCATCCGTTGACCGAAATTCCTCAACTTCCTTTTGAACTACTGACCAAACTCATGAACTGATGCGCATCATCACCGGAAAATATAAAGGCAAGCATTTCGAGGTGCCCCGCTCTTTCAAGGCGCGTCCCACCACCGATTTTGCCAAAGAAAATCTCTTCAACGTGCTGCGTGCGTATGTCGATTTTGAAGAAACGCGCGCCCTCGACCTCTTTGCCGGCACGGGCAGTATCACGCTCGAGTTGTTGAGTCGCGGATGTCCCGAGGTGGTGAGCGTAGAGCGCGATCGTCAGCACTACGCCTTCGTGCGCGCTGCCGTGGAACACTGCACCGGCGGCGATGCCGATGTGCGGGTTCGGGTGCTCAATGCCGACGCGCTGCGCATCATTGCGAAGAGCAACGAGCGCTTCGATCTGGTGTTTGCCGATCCTCCCTATGCCTTGCGCGAATTGAGCGAACTGCCGGAGCGCGTGATGGCAAGCGGACTGTTGAAGCCCGGCGCACTTTTCGTCCTGGAGCACGGAAAAGAGCACGACTTCTCGTCGTGTCCCGAGTTTTTGGAGCACCGCGCCTACGGTTCTGTCAACTTTTCGTTCTTCCGCAAACCGGAATCGGCCGTATGACGATCGGTTCGCTTTTCGAACAGAGCATCGCCGCCGAGTTTCCTCACGAGTTCACGCCTCATCAGCGTGAGGCCGTGAGCGCCATCGGCAGTTTCTTGGCCGATCCGCGCAACGATCAGGCGTTTGTGCTGCGAGGCTATGCCGGTACGGGTAAGACCTCGTTGGTTTCGGCCGTGGTGCGCGTGTGGCGCAAGCTGCAACGCCCCGTAGTGCTCTTGGCTCCCACGGGACGCGCCGCAAAAGTGTTCTCCCTCCACGCCGGTTTGCCGGCACACACCATCCACCGCGTGATCTATCGCCAAAAATCATTCGAGGGCGAGGATACGCAGTTCGATCGCGGATGGAACAATGCGAAATCGGCCTTGTTCATCGTCGATGAGGCCTCGATGGTGGCCAACGATGGCGGTAACACGCTCTTCGGTACGGGACGTTTGCTCGACGATCTGATACAATATATATATAGTGGAGAGAATTGCCGCTTGATGATGGTAGGCGACACGGCACAGCTCCCCCCTGTGGGCGAAGATGAGAGCCCGGCGCTGCAAAAGCGGGTGCTCGAAGGCTACGGCCTCCATGTGCGTGGGTGCGAACTCACCGATGTGGTGCGACAAGCCTCGGCTTCTGCGGTACTTCGCAACGCGACGCGCTTGCGTTGTCAGATCGGTACGCTCTCCGGTACGCCGTTGCCGACGACAGACGACTTCGATCTCGAACGCTATGTGAATGAGGCGGGCTTTCCGCTCATCGAAGCGGAGAACCACACCGAGGTGCAACTCATGCCCGGCGACGAACTGATCGATGCGCTCGAGCAGAGTTATCGCGAATGGGGCACGGGCGAAACCATCGTCGTGACCCGAACGAACAAGCGGGCGAACATCTTCAACAATGGCATCCGATCGCGCATTCTCGAGCGCGATGAGGTGCTGAACCGCGGTGATTTGATCATGGCGGTGAAGAACAATTACTATTGGACGGTGAAAGCCGCCGAAGGACTGCCCGAAGGCGAGCGCGTGCCCATGGCTTTCGTGGCGAACGGCGACACCGCCGAAGTGGTTCGTTTCCGCAATGTGCACGAAATGCACGGCTTCACCTTTGCCGACGCCACGTTGCGCTTCGGGGACTACAACGACTGGGAGATGGATTGTCGAATCCTGCTCGATACGCTCCAGTCGGAATCGCCGGCACTCACCCGCGAGGAGGCTACGCGCCTCTATGAATCGGTCTATGCCGATTATGCGGACATTGCCAACAAGCGCGAGCGGATGAAAGCCATTCGGCAAGACGCTTATTACAATGCCTTGCAAATTAAATACGCCTATGCCGTGACTTGCCACAAGGCACAGGGCGGACAGTGGCACGAAGTCTATGTCGATCAGGGATATATTCCCGACGACACCGATCCGGTGGCCTACTTGCGCTGGTTGTACACGGCCTTCACGCGCACCTCTGATAAACTCTATTTGGTCAACTGGCCGAAAGAACAAACCTACGACAAACATGATCGCGATTCTGTTTAACGTATTGGCTGTCTTGGTGGGAAGTGCGATCGGCGCACTGGCCAAGCGCGGCATAACCGAAAAATACATCACGGTACTCAACACGGCAATGGGATTGGCGGCTTTGGTACTGGGTGTGAATGTGGCGATGTCTAACATGAACAAGAGTCACTTCCCGGCCTTGTTCATCTTCTGTTTGGCGCTCGGCGGTTTGCTGGGTACGGTTTTGCGCCTCGATGAGCGCATGCAAGAAGCCACACGCCGCGTGTCGAAAAACGGAAGCAACCTCACCGAAGGCATCACGACCGGTGTTTTGTTCTGTTGTGTCGGCACGCTCTCGATGATGGGACCGGTTTTGGCGGCACTCAAGGGCGACAATACCTATTTGATGACAGCGGCCACGCTCAACTTGGTGACCATGATTGTGGTGGCCTCGAGCTATGGTTTTTGGGTGTGCATCACCGGTTTGTTTGTCTTCCTGTGGCAGGGAGGAATTTATGGCATTGCCAAACTTTCGGCGGGCTTCATTTCCGATGCTTTGATCTCCGAAGTCTCGATCGTGGGCGGTGTGCTGATTGCCGCTGCCGGTTTGGGTGTGATGAACATCAAAGATTGCAAGACCATCAACTTGTTGCCGGCTTTGCTCATGCCGATGCTCTATTTCTTGTGCTCGCATCTCCTCGGTTTTTGACCGTTTCCTCTTCATTCGCAGCGCGTTTTTTCCACTCGAGCCTTTGCGGCCTGCAGATTTGTGGCTATCTTTGTCCTATCTATTGAAGACGCGCAATTCAAACTTTTCTCAAATTCGAACGTCATGCTCTTTCGCTATATCCTCCCTTTGCTCTTTTCTGTGGCAGGTGTGCTCACTGCCACCGCACAACCTAAAGCACGTTATCTCACTCCCAAAGTGGAGATGGGAAACATCGCGTGGAAGGTGCCGGCCTTGGCTCATTTTGAGATCCGCAACACCGGAACACAACCCTTGTTGGTGACGGGCGTTTACACGGACTGTGCTTGCACCGTGGCCGCGTGGGACAAGCAACCGATTGCTCCCGGAGCGACCACCACCCTCACCGTTACGCTTGATGCGGAAACGTTGGGTACGTTCGATAAGTCGGTTTATGTCACGACGAATGCCGAGAATGTGGCGCGCCGCCTGCGCTTTTCGGGACGCGTGATGCAGAAGGTGATCGACTACGATCGCGACTTCGCCTACAAAATCGGCGATATTCGTCTCTCGGCCGACCACATCGAGTTTGATGATGTGAAGAAAGGCGAGAAACCGCAGGTGACGCTCTTCCTGCTTAATGCCGGTAAGAAAGAGTATAAGCCCGAATTGCTGCACCTGCCCAACTATCTCACGGCAAAAGCCGATCCCGCAGTACTTCGCCCCGGTAAAATGGGCAAACTGGTGGTGACGTTGAAAAGTAACCAGTTGCACGGCTTGGGACTCACGCAGTCGAGTGTCTATCTTTCGCGTTTTGCGGGCGACCGTGTGAACAAAGACAACGAATTGGGTATTTCTGTCACGCTGCTTCCCAATTTCACCGCGGCAGAACTCAACTCTCCGCAAGCACCGCTCGCCGAAATGGCCACAAGCATCGATTTGGGTGCGTTCAATGGCAAGTCGAAACTCAAAGGCACGGTGGTGTTGACGAATAAAGGCCAGTCGCCTTTGGTGATCAACATGCTGCAAGTTTACAATCCCGGAATTTCCGTGGCTTTGTCGAAAACAACTTTGCGGCCGGGCGAGTCCACGGACATGAAAATCGTGGTGTCCTCCGCCGTTGAGCGTTTCCGCGGAAGCCGAAAGGTACTGTTGATCACCAATGATCCGCGACATCCGAAAATTTCACTTGACGTGATCACAAAAAAATAAGACTTTTCTTTTGTGAGTCAGTAGGAATGCTTATCTTTGCAACATCAAAACGGGTATAACCCGACGGGGATCTCAACCGAGATTCCGGAAATCGGAAAGTAGCGCAGTTGGTAGCGCACTACGTTCGGGACGTAGGGGTCGGGCGTTCGAGTCGCCTCTTTCCGACTGTTTGATGAAGCGGTTCGCAACCATGTTGTGAACCGCTTGTTTTTGTGTAACGCCGGACGAACACGCTCAAGTAGAGTGGGGAAGTGCCCACCGCTTCGCTCCATGGTGGGTACCCTTGCATGAAGAGCGAGGGGATTTTTTGTGTTTTGCACAGAATCCCGAAATAAAGTTGTACCTTCGCAGAGACTATCTCGCTGAAGTTGAGCAGAAGTCGTCGGCCGTTCCGCAGAACGAGCACCTCGTTTTGAAGAAAGCCCGTCGGTGTGTGGTGAACACTGCCACACCATATTATATATACCCTTCGGTCTATAGACGAACAGCAATAAATATGATTTCGGTAGAACACCTAAAAGTTGAATTTTCGGCGCGTGCCTTGTTCTCTGACGTGAGTTTTGTGGTCAACAAGCGCGATCGCATTGCGCTTGTGGGCAAAAACGGCGCAGGCAAGAGCACGATGCTCAAAATCTTGGCCGGTTTGCAAACGCCCACGGACGGTCGCGTTGCGGTACAACGCGACGTGAGTGTGGGATACCTGCCCCAAGTGATGGTACTCAGCGACGATACAACCGTGGCTGCCGAGGTCGAAAAAGCATTTGCGCACATTCACGAATTGCGTGACCGCGTTCGCCGTTTGAACGACGAACTTTCGAGTCGAACGGACTATGAAACGCCGGAATACATGGAACTCGTCGAAGCTTTCAGTCGCGAAAACGATCGTTTGCAGATGATGGGCGCGCAAAACTACCACGCGGAAATAGAGCGCACGCTCACCGGTCTCGGTTTCAATCGTGAAGATCTCGAGCGCCCCACACGAGAATTTTCCGGAGGTTGGCGCATGCGCATTGAATTGGCCAAACTTTTGTTGGCACGCCACGATGTTTTGCTCTTAGACGAGCCGACCAACCACCTCGATATTGAGAGTATCCGTTGGTTGGAACAGTTCCTTTCTCGAAATGCCGATGCAGTCATCTTAGTTAGTCACGACCGTGCGTTCATTAACAACGTCACGAACCGCACATTGGAGATCTCTTGCGGAAAAGTGGTGGACTATCGCGTGAAGTACGATGAGTACGTGGAACTTCGCGCCGAGCGTCGCGAAAGTCAACTGCGGGCTTACGAAAATCAGCAGAAGGAGATTGCCGACATCAAGGACTTCATCGAGCGTTTCCGCTATAAACCCACCAAATCGGTGCAAGTGCAGAGCCGCATCAAGCAGTTGGAAAAGATAGTTCCGATAGAAATCGACGAAGTAGACACCGCTCGCCTGCATCTGAAGTTCCCTCCGTGCTCGCGTTCGGGAGATTATCCGGTCATTTGCGACGAAGTGGAGAAACACTACGGTGATCATCAGGTTTTCGACCACGTCAATCTCACTATTAAGCGCGGTGAGAAAGTAGCCTTCGTGGGTAAGAACGGAGAAGGTAAGTCTACGTTGGTAAAGTGCATCATGTCGCAGATAGACCACGGTGGCGAGCTCAAACTTGGGCACAATGTCGAGATAGGCTACTACGCGCAAAACCAAGCCCAGCTGTTGGACGATGAACTCACCGTGTTTGATACGATCGACCGCGTGGCGAAAGGCGATATTCGCTTGAAAATTCGCGATATCCTCGGCGCCTTTATGTTTGGCGGCGAAGCTTCTGACAAAAAGGTGAAGGTGCTTTCCGGAGGTGAGCGAAGTCGCTTGGCTATGATCAAGTTGCTCTTGGAACCCGTCAACTTCTTGATTCTCGACGAGCCGACCAATCACCTCGACATGCAGACAAAAGATGTGTTGAAAGAGGCGATTCTCTCATTTGAAGGCACCGTAATCGTGGTTAGCCACGACCGTGAGTTCCTCGATGGCTTGGTTTCGAAGGTGTACGAGTTCGGAGGCGGAAAAGTGCGCGAGCATCTCGGCGGCATTTACGACTATCTCCGCACCAAAGCCGTGGATGATGTGGAAACGGCCGCCTCGCTCGCCGGCAACCGCAACGCTTCGACCACATCCGGCGCTTCTTCAACTTTGGTTGCCGAAGGCCCGTCGGAAGGTGCCTTGAGTTATGCAGAACAAAAGGAGGCCGCGAAGCAGCGCCGCAAGTTGGAACAAGCCGTCAAAGAAGCAGAGACCAAAATTGAGCAGTTGGAGACCGAAATCGCTGCGTTGGAAGAGCAACTCTCCACGCCCGAAGGCGCAGCGGACACGCAACTGTTCACACAGCACGGTGAATTGCGGAAACAGCTCTCCGAAGCCGAAGAACAGTGGAACGCCGCTGTAGAAGCCCTCGGGTGAAGTCCGCCTTCCTCTCCTTTTTTCGCTAAAATCGGCGCTCAATTTTCCCAAACACCGAACGTCGGCAAAGCAAAATAGCCTTATAGAGGTAGGGCATGCCCTCATTGTGATGAGAACGCCCCACCTTTATAAGCACCCTCCTCCTGTTCGAGGAACCCGCCCTCAAAAATAAAATCAATCTCAATAGACAATCCATGAAAGGAGTCAAACATTTTCTGCCCGCCTTGGCCTTTTGGGCCATAGGCGCCGTTGCACAAACACCTACGGCCACGCTTAATCGTGCCGATATGGATCTTACAGCTCGTCCCGGCCAAGATTTCTATCAATATGCCGGCGGCGGTTGGATGAAAGCCCACCCGCTTACGCCCGAACACGCTCGTTACGGGCAATTCAACGAACTCGAAGAAATCAATCAGAAGCGTATTCGCACGCTGATTGAGGATTTGGCACAAAAGCCCGCTGCTCCCGGAAGTTTGGCACAGAAAATCGGTTCACTCTATCGTCTTTCTATGGACAGTGTGCGTCGAAACCGCGAAGGCTACGAACCCATTCGCGCAACGTTGGAGCAAGTGCGCGCCATCAACGACAAAACCGCCTATCTTTTGCTCGCCAATCATTTGGAGCGCGGCGGCGTTTCCGGTATGATTGGCGTAGGTTGCGGCGCCGACATCAAGAATGCCAAGATGAACCTCGTGCAAATCAACCAAAGCGGCTTGGCGCTCGGCGAACGTGACTACTATTTGGAAAATGACGAGGCCACGCGCAAAATTCGTGAGGCTTATCGCGCTTACGTCAAGCAACTTTTTGTCATGACCGGCACGCCAGAGGCTGATGCTGCGCGCAAGATGGAACAAGTGCTCGGTATCGAAACCCGCATCGCCAAGGCATCTTATTCCGCCACCAAGTTGCGCGATGTCGAAGGCAACTATCATAAGATGACCTACGCCGAATTGCTGCGCGACTATCCCGGCATCGACTGGAATCTCCTCTTCTTGCGTCAAGGTTATCCCGCGGTGGACGAAGTCAGCGTCAACCAACCCGAGCCCATTCACGAGGTTGAGAAAATTCTTGCCGACACGCCCCTCGAAGCCCTCAAGTCTTATTTGGAATTCAACGTGATCAACAGCGCCGCTTCGGCCTTGAGCGATGATTTCCGCCGCGTCACGTTCGACTTCTACAGCCGCACGATGCAAGGCGCCGAGCAAGACCGCCCGCGTTGGAAGCGTGCCGTGGGTACAGTGGAAGACGTGATGGGAATGGCCGTCGGCAAAATGTATGTTGAGCGCTATTTCCCCGAAAGCTCCAAGCAGCGCATGCTTCAGCTCGTGCGCAACCTGCAAGAAGCCCTCGGTCAGCGCATCGATCAGCAGACTTGGATGAGTGCCGCCACCAAACAGCAAGCCCACGAGAAGCTCAACACTTTCCGCATCAAGATTGGCTATCCCGACGAGTGGCGCAACTACGATGGCTTGGAGATTGACGAAAAACTCTCCTTCTTTGAGAATCTGCGTCGCGCCGCCGAGTTCGATCACGCCTACGAAATCGCCCGCCGCGTCAACAAACCCGTCGATCGCAACGAGTGGTACATGACGCCGCAGACCATAAATGCCTACTACGACCCCACGACGAACGAAATCTGCTTCCCCGCCGGCATTTTGCAAGCGCCTTTCTTCGATCCCGCAGCCGACGATGCAGCCAACTACGGCGCGATCGGTGTCGTGATCGGCCACGAAATGACGCACGGTTTCGACGACCAAGGCAGCCAGTTTGACAAAGAAGGCAATCTTCGCAACTGGTGGACGCCTCAAGACAAGGCCAACTTCAAGGCACGCACCGAACGCATGGTTCGTTTCTTCGACGCAATCGAGGTACTGCCCGGCCTGCACTGCAACGGTGCCCTCACCTGCGGTGAAAACATCGCCGATCATGGTGGTTTGAAAGTCGCCTATCAGGCCTTCCGCAACGCAACGGCGCGCAATCCGCTGCCGAAGTTCGAAGGTTTCACCCCCGATCAGCGCTTCTTCATCAGCTACGCTCAAGTGTGGGCCAACAACATTCGCCCCGAAGCGCTCCGCAACCAAGTGAAAACCGACCCCCATGCGCCCGGACGCTGGCGTGTGAACGGCGCACTGCCCCAGATCGACGCTTGGTACAACGCCTTTGGCATCAAGAAGGGCGACAAACTCTTCGTTCCGAAAAACAAACGTGTCGACGTTTGGTAATTTCCCCCATTTGACGCCCATGCTCTACGTCAATTCCTCCATTCCCGCCGTCGAGACCCTCCGTGCTGAGGGTCTCGATGTGGTTGTGGCCCAACCTGCCGGCGTGCCCCGCATTGGCCTCCTCAATCTCATGCCCGAAAAGGTGGCCACCGAATACGACTATTGCCGTATGCTCGCCCAAAGTGGCCTAACGCTCAGTGTCGTCTTGCTCCGTTTGCCTGGCGAAACCTACAAGACCACGCCGCAAAGCTACGTCGAAGCGCACTACGAAGTGTTCGATCCCGACAAAGCCCCGCCGGCACTCGACGGACTCATCGTCACCGGTGCGCCGCTCGAGCAAATGCCTTTCGAAGCGGTGCGCTATTGGGAGCGCCTGTGCCGCATCTTCGATTGGAGTGCGCAGCATGTTCGTTCCACACTTTGCATCTGTTGGGCAGCGCAAGCCGCGCTCTATCACAGTTACGGCTTGCCCAAATACGCACTCGCCGAAAAGTGTTTCGGCATCTTCCGGCAAGAAGTGCTCTTGCCCGGACATCCGTTGCTCAACGCGTTGCCTTCCGTTTTCCCCATGCCCCACAGTCGCCACACGGCTGTTGATTTCGAAGAACTCCCCGACCGCTGTTTGGTGCTCTCCGCCGGCCTCGACACCGGTGTGAGTCTGGTTGTTGACGAAACGTTGCGCCGCGTCATGGTCATCGGCCATTTAGAATATGCCGCCGACACCTTGGATCGCGAATATCGTCGCGACCTCGCGCGCGAACTCCCCATTCAACTGCCCGAACACTATTATCATAACGACGATCCGGCGCAGGGCGTCGATTTTTCTTGGGCAGCCGCGGCACAAACGTTCTATCGCAACTGGGCAGCCAGCCTGATGAGCGACGATTGAGTGCGCAGCACTTCACAATCCCATTCCCCTTTTTTTGTATTCGTGCGAACGAACGACCACTTGCCTGCGCAACTCATCGTTCGTTTTCCCTTCCACCACTAAATTACGATTCCACTTCATGATATCCGTTGATGGCCTCACCGTCGAGTTTGGCGGCACCACACTTTTCAAAGACATCTCTTTTCAAATCAACGAGAAAGACCGCATCGCCCTGATGGGAAAAAACGGTGCCGGTAAGTCCACGTTGCTCAAAATCCTCGCCGGCGTGCGCCAACCCACCCGCGGAAACGTCAGCGCGCCCAAAGACACCGTCATTGCCTACCTGCCCCAGCACTTGATGACCGAGGACGGCCGCACCGTCTTTGAGGAAGCCTGCCAACCCTTCGAGCACCTCAAAGATATGGAGCGCGAGATCGAAGTGCTCAATGCCCAACTCATGGAGCGCACCGACTACGAGAGCGACGACTACATGGCGCTCATTGAGCAAGTGGCCGCCATGAGCGAAAAATTCTATGCCATCGATCTCACCCACTTCGAGGAAGATGTGGAGAAAATGCTCCTCGGTCTCGGATTTGAGCGCAGCGACTTCGCGCGCCCCACGAGCGATTTCTCCGGCGGTTGGCGTATGCGCATCGAACTGGCCAAACTGCTGTTGCAGAAGCCCGATGTGCTTTTACTCGACGAGCCCACCAACCATCTCGACATCGAAAGTATCGGCTGGCTCGAAGATTTCATCATGACTTCCGGCAAGGCGGTTGTCGTCATCAGCCACGACCGTAAGTTTGTCGACAACATCACCACCCGCACCATCGAGATCACGCTCGGCCGCATCTACGATTACAAAGCCGGCTACTCCCAATACCTCGAACTGCGCAAGGAGCGTCGCGCACAACAGCAGAAGCAGTATGAGGAGCAGCAAAAGATGATTGCCGAAACGAAACTCTACATCGAACGCTTCAAGGGCACTTACTCCAAAACCAACCAAGTGCAGAGCCGCGTGCGCATGCTCGAGAAGTTGGAACTCGTGGAGGTCGACGAAGAAGACACCTCGCGCCTCAGACTCAAGTTCCCGCCCTCGCCCCGCAGCGGCAATTATCCGGTCATCATGGAGAGTGTGGGCAAAACCTACGGCGATCACACCGTTTTCTCCGGTGTTTCGCTCACTGTTGAGCGCGGCGACAAATTAGCTTTCGTCGGTCGTAACGGCGAAGGTAAGTCTACGCTCGTCAAGTGCATCATGCAGCAGCTCGAACACGAGGGCACGCTCACCCTCGGCCACAATGTACAGATTGGCTACTTCGCGCAGAACCAAGCCTCGCTCCTCGACGGTGAAATCACCGTGTATGACACCATCGACAACGTGGCGAAAGGCGAAATTCGCCTCAAAATTCGTGATTTGCTCGGCGCCTTCATGTTCGGCGGCGAGGAAGGAACGAAGAAGGTGAAAGTGCTTTCGGGCGGTGAGCGTACGCGCTTGGCCATTCTCAAACTTTTGCTCGAACCCTTCAATCTGCTCATTCTCGACGAGCCGACCAACCACCTCGATTTGCGCACGAAAGACGTGCTCAAGCAGGCACTGCAAGATTTTGACGGCACGCTCATTGTCGTCAGCCACGATCGTGACTTCCTCGACGGCCTCGTGACGAAAGTCTATGAGTTCGGCGGCGGCAAAGTGCGCGAGCACCTTTGCGGCATCTACGAATTCTTGGAAAACAAGCGCCTCGAAAATCTTCAAGAGTTGGAGCGTAAATCCTGATCGCTCCCGGCTGTGTGCTGTCGCTCACGCACCGTTGCACAGCAATGCCTTACCCTCAAACGCCCTTCCCCAAGCCCCCCGCCGGTTCACGGCGCGGACGAAATGGGGGAGGGCGTTTTTTTATGCCCAAAGGGAGGGCTGCGCCTTGTTCTCGTTGCGCTCGTGTCGGCGAGCGTCTCGTTCTTTCATGCCGGGTATCGCCTTGAGCGAACCACTGCTCGGTGTGCTGTCGAAACGCGAAAGCGGGGGAGTGAGACGGCCCCGTTTTCAGCTGCAATCATAGGGAGAGGGAAGGGCACTTCGCCCGTGTTGCGAAAAAAGTGGCGGGCTATTTTTCAAAAGTCCACGACTTTCGTGCGAAACACGTGGTCTTTTGCGAAAAACTCCCCCGTTTTTTTGGGCTTGTCTACAGCGCGCGGACGAAAGGAGCCTGCCGGTCTTCCACACTCCCCGAGGGTGAAAATCGCTGCGGGCGCGTTGCTTGGCTTTCCCCCGCCCACGAAATCTACAACGCCCATAAAGCCCCGCACGAGGACTACTTTTTTTGCGAAATGGGGCCGGGGAGGAAGAAAAAAGGATTTTTTCCCGCGCTTTGGTTATAAAATGCGACGCTTAATCACTTGAATTGCAGAAAAGAGTTGGCAAAAGTGGGCTATTTCAACGCTTTTTTGTATCTTTGCCCGCAAACATGCACCATCAATCGTTATCGTTTTAACTTCAACAAGGATAGCGAGGTGCAGCTAATTCTCAGGATGAAAGCAAAGAAGATTCTGTACATCACGCAGGAAATGGTACCTTACGTTTCCGAGTCGCAAATGGCCACGATCGGTCGCGAGTTGCCGCAAGGCATTCAAGAAGGTGGACACGAGATCCGCACGTTTATGCCGAAATGGGGCAATATCAACGAGCGCCGTAACCAGTTGCACGAAGTGATTCGCTTGTCGGGAATGAACATCGTCATCGATGAGACCGATCACCCGCTCATCATCAAAGTGGCTTCCATTCAGGCCGCTCGCATTCAAGTCTATTTCATCGACAACGATGATTATTTTTACAAACGACAGATGCGCGCCGATGAGAACGGAACGGAGTACGCAGACAATGCCGAGCGTGCCATATTTTATGCGCGCGGTGTACTCGAGACCGTGAAGAAATTGCGTTGGGTGCCCGATGTGATTCACTGTCACGGCTGGATTTCTTCGATTGTGCCTTTCTATATCAAGAAAGCGTTCTGTGAAGAGCCGACTTTCGCTGAAACGAAAGTGGTGTACAGCGCTTATGAAGACACACTCACGCTCGCTCCCCGCGAGAACTTCCCCGAATGTGTCGATTTTCGTGAGGCGAAACAATCGCTGCTGGCCGAAACCGGTATCGATTTCTCCACGCCCCAATCGCTCGACTTGCTCGGTGCGCATTTCTCCGACGGCGTTGTGCAACTCGGTTCGAGCAGTGCGGTGGTCGATCATGCCCGCGCACAAGGCATCCCCGTGCTCGAGCCCTCGAAAGACAGCGCCGACGTGGAAGCCTACGCCAATTTCTACGAGCAAATCGTAGGCGGCGACGCGGAATAATATCGTAGAGCGGCGGGTAAATCGAAAAATATAGGTATATTTGCCCTCCGTTCGGGCGGGTTGCCCGACACAGAATATCACTCCCCATGCAAGTTACGACTTTTCTTTACGCCTCATTGTTGTCGGCGGCTCTTGGTAGTCTTGTTGCCTCTTGCGGTGACGAAACGGTGTCGAATTTAGGCATCGACGTGATGCCACGTCAAGACTCGGTGAGCACTGCACAACTGCGTTTCCCTGTCAGCACACGCACCGTGCGCACTCCTTCGTCGGTGGCGCGCTCGAACAGCAGTTGGTTGGGATCTGTGATCGATCCGGAGACGGGCGCGCGCACCACCAACGACTTTGTGGCGCAATTTTATGTGCCCGAGACGTTCCGCCTGCCGAGTCGTGAGAAAATGATCGCTGACACCGATGGCTTGCCCGTGGCCGATTCGTGTTTCATCAACATCTATCACGACACTTACTACGGCGATTCGCTCGCCGCGCAGAAAGTGACCGTCTGGGAGGTGGACACGGCACGAACGCTCGACGAAAAAGTGGATTACACCACGCAAATCGACGCGAAAAAGCTCTTGCTCACCGGCGCAGGCGCCGAGCAGCAAACGGTGAACTACAGCGTGTTCGACCAAACGCGCCCTCAGTCGATCGTACAAGGCAATGCTTACTATCGTCGTTTGGCGATTCCGCTCAGTAAGGACTTCGCCACGCGCATCTTGCGCCATTATTATGCGCATCCCGAGCACTTTTCCAACTCTTACCAGTTTGCCCACCACGTTTGCGGTGGATTCTATTTCCAACACAGCGGTGGCATCGGCGCAATGCTCAAGAGCGACTTCGTGACGCTCGATTTGCACTTCCGCTACCGCTCGAAAACAGCGGCCGGCGCCGATACGTTGGTGAATGGTAACCAGCGTTTCACCGCCACGGACGAAATTATTCAGTTGCCTCGTGTCGAAAATGCCTTGCCTGAGGCCATGCTCAACACGACTTTGCCTTACACCTATGTGAAGTCGCCGTTGGCACTCCACACCGAGGCCACTTTGCCCATCGACGACGTCGTGGGGGGCACACACTACAATGACACGATCAACAGTGCTTCGCTGAATCTGCGCACCGTCTTGGAAGAAACAGACGAAAAGCGCTTGCCCAAGCCGCAAATGCTCTTGTTGGTTCGTGCCAATGACGTGGATCGTTTCTTCGCCAAAGTGCAGATGGTCGACGGAGTGACCTCTTATGTGGCCACTTACGACAAGATTTCGACCACAACGCAGAAGGCGACCTATGGTTATAAGTACGATAACATCGGCCGACTCATTGCTTATATAAGAGATGAGCGCGATCGCGGTGCCGGTGTGAAGGCAACGGACAGCGAAACCGAACGGAAAACCAAGTGGGCGGCGTGGGAACAGGCCAACCCCAATTGGAACAAAGTGGTGCTTCTGCCGGTCGTTGGCGAATACACCACGACAACCGACTATCGCAGCCAAAGAACGGTTCGTACTTTGGTGCGTGTGCTGAACGCATTCGACCTTTCTTCGGCTCGACTCGAAGGAGGTAGCGCCGGCAACGTTGAGCTCTCGGTGGTGTACAGCCGCTTCAAGAAGTAATACAACCTTATATATAAATGTGGGCGTGCTGCGGCACGCCCATATTTGTTCGATAGAATTTCAGATCTCCCAACTTTACCCCGATAATCCTTCTCCTCTTATGCGTGCTTTGATCTTTGCCGCCGGACTCGGCACTCGTTTGCGTCCACTCACCGATCGAATTCCCAAAGCCTTGGTGCCCGTGGCTGAAAAGCCGCTGCTGGGGCACACGATTCATCGTTTGATCGATGTCGGTGCTGAGGAGTTGGTGGTGAATGTGCACCATCACGGTCAACAAATCGTGGACTATGTGGCGGCACACGAGTGGGGCGTACCGGTAAAGATCTCCGATGAGCGAGCCGCGTTGTTAGATACCGGCGGAGGATTGCGACAAGCCCTGCCGCTTTTCCAAGCAAGTGAAGCGCCGGTGCTGATTCACAATGTCGATATCCTCAGCGATGCACCGCTGGCCGACTTTTATGCGGCCGGATACGAGGCGGATGTGCAGCTCATGGTGAGCCGACGCGACACACAGCGCTATTTGTTGTTCAATGACGAAATGCGTTTGGTGGGCTGGACGAACATTGCTACCGGCGAAGTGCGCACACCGCACGAAAATCTCGATGTGGCCGCCTGTCATAAGTTGGCTTTCTCGGGCATTCACTGCGTTTCGCCGCACATTGGCGAGCACATGGGCGGCTATCCTGAGGCGTTTCCGATCATGAATTTCTATTTGGAGCAATGCGACAAGTTGGATATTCGCGGGTACGAGGTGAAGGATTTGCACTTGCTGGATGTCGGTAAACAACAAAGCCTTGCTGCGGCCGAAGAGTTCCTCAAAAATGGGTTGCAAGGGGGATTTTAGGGCGAAAAATGGCAGAAATCGGCCTTTTTTGCCCTCGGAAGCGAAAAAAGTTGGGCAAATGTTTGCAGATTCAGAGAAAAGCGCTACCTTTGCACTGCGTTTGAGAGATAACGCCTCTGCAATGAAAATTACAGAGTGTCTGCGGAAATAGCTCAGTTGGTAGAGCACAACCTTGCCAAGGTTGGGGTCGCGAGTTCGAGTCTCGTTTTCCGCTCTCTTTTTGGCAAACTAATCACTAAAGCCCAGGTGGCGGAATGGTAGACGCGCTCGTTTCAGGTGCGAGTGTTTAACGACGTGCAGGTTCGAGTCCTGTTCTGGGCACTTGGCAGTGGATTAGCCTTCTCGATAAGAATGTTTACCCTCAGCATTCAATGGAAATTCGAGTAAGAAAGCAATGGAGAGGTGGCGGAATTGGTAGACGCGCTACTTTGAGGGGGTAGTGTCAATTGCGACGTGGGAGTTCGAGTCTCCTCCTCTTCACATTTGCGGAAATAGCTCAGTTGGTAGAGCACAACCTTGCCAAGGTTGGGGTCGCGAGTTCGAGTCTCGTTTTCCGCTCTCAAGCGAATTGCTCAAAAAGCAGTTCGCTTTTCTTTTTTTGAATCCAATTCTACGTGCACCGTGTGTACGTTTTCTAAGGATTACACTTTGTTTTGTGACACCTACGGCTTTTGCGGTGGTTTTTTTCGAGAGAACATGAACATTTACGTACGCTATTTTGATAATGAAGCGCTGGTTCGTAATCTTGACGAACTGTTTGATTTCCTTTCCGGTTTGGGTGATATTACGATCAACAAGATGATGGTCGACGAACTGACGAACTACGTCAATGACGAGGCCAATTACCCCAAGCGCTACAAGGTGCGTCCGCGCGTTTACTTCATTCTCATCAAAACCACGGCGCAAACGCTCGAAGAATTCAAAGCTAACAATCGTTCGGCACAGCCTTCGGCCATGGCTGCTCCCTATATGAGCAACATGGGGGGGATGGTGCGCAAAGACTCCCGCGTGTACATGCTACAAGAGGAGCGTGAGGGCTGGTATTTGGGTCGTATCAATTTCAAACGCGTGCTTTTGATCCCCGGCACGCAGAAATTTCAATATCGTGATACGACTTTTGCGGCTTATGTCTTCACTTCGTCGGCGATGGAGTGTTACAACCGCATTGTTTCGCACTTGAAAAATAGACAAGACATCGATCCACGCAGCCAATTTCCCTCTGCGAAAGGAAGTAATTTCACCTATGAGTTTTTCGGTGAGCGACTTCCTGAATAATTCGTCAAATATGCGTTTTGCAAAGCAGGGCTGAAGAAAATGTGTCGCCTGCAACTCATGTTTTTCAGCGGTTTATGTGCCAAAAACTTGGTAGATTGACCTCAAAACCATATATTTGCAAGCGGAACCCTATTATTGGCATCAATGAAGCATACGATTTCCAAATATATATTCGCCTTCGCTTGTCTCTTGGGCGGTGCATCCGGCGTAGCGGCGCAGGATCTGATTGCCAGACAAGCGCCGGTAGAACGCCGCATCAAGTCGGCCGACTCGGTAGTCATCAACCGAGTGATCCGTAACGCCGCTCTGAATAATTTAGAGAGCAACGAGTTGTATTCATCTTGGAATACTTCTAAAGTACATTGCTATTCAAGCAGTGAAATCCCCGAGACTTATAAAATTGACCTTCGTGGATTTCGCATGCCTACTCCCAGTCGAAATATTACTTCCCACTTTGGTTATCGCCCCACGTTCCACCGTATGCACAAAGGGCTGGACATCAAAGTCTACACCGGGGACACGATTGTGTCTGCATTCGACGGAAAAGTGCGCATGGTAGGCTATGAAGCCACGGGCTATGGCCACTATGTGGTGATTCGCCACCGCAACGGACTGGAAACCATCTACGGTCACCTCTCAAAGAGCATTGCACAAGAGGGAGAATTCGTGAAAGCCGGTCAAACGATCGGCCTGGGTGGCAACACCGGGCGCTCGTTCGGTTCACACTTGCACTTCGAAACACGTATTGTCGGGGTGGCCATCGATCCCACGCTGCTTTTCGACTTTCCGAACCAAGATGTGACTTGCAACACCTTCACTTTCCGTTATCGTGATTGCGACGGTGGCATCTTGAGTCGCACAACCATAGAACGAAATCGCGAGGATCTCGCACAGGCTGTGCCGACCGGACAAATGTATCAAGTGGAAGGTCGTCGCGTTTCTGTACAAAGTGTCGCGGAGAAACTGGGACTTACCGTCGAAGCTTTGTGCGACTTGAACGGTTTCACGCCCGGAACGATCCTCACGCGCGGACAAATGGTGCGCTATTGAGGCGCTTTCACCGCGTAGCAGCGATGCTTGAAGGATCATTGCGATGATATTCGATCGAAACATCTATCCTACATTCTAAAATAGGTACCCACTCTTCTGTCTCAAGTCTATTGAGCGGAAGGGTGGGTCTGCTTTATATATAAGAGGAGTCGCCCTCACGTCGGTGGGTGGCGACAAAGTAACGACACTTCGTACAATTTGGGAACAAATCGGAGCGAAATGCACGATTGTAATCTCTGAGATTGCAATTGCCCGAAGACTTGTTCGCTCCATTCTACAATAAGCGAGTGAAAGTACAATTATATCGAGTTTTGGTGCTCCAAAAATTGGTAGCCACAACGAGAATGATTACTTTTGCTCCATACCATTGCAATAGCTTTTATGACGCAAGAACAACTCCTTCCCGAAGTGGTATTTGAAACCAGCTGGGAAGTGTGCAACAAAGTAGGGGGAATCTACACGGTGCTTTCGACTCGCGCCAAGACCCTCGTCCAAGAATTCAAAGATCACCTGATCTTTATCGGTCCCGACGTATGGGGACAGCACGAGAATCCGCTATTCACAGAAGATAAAAAACTATATCCCGAGTGGAAGAAGGCTGCTCTTGAAGAAGGAGTGTCTGTACGCATCGGCCGCTGGGACGTTCCCGGTCAACCGATTGCCGTGTTGGTGGATTTTGCCCCGTTCTTTGCGGAGAAAAACGAAATCTACGCACGAGCTTGGGACTTGTTTCAAGTGGATTCGCTGCACGCTTATGGCGATTACGACGAAGCCTCGATGTTTTCTTACGCCGCCGGACGCTTTGCTGCGGCTTTATGCAAGTATTGTTTTGCGAAACGTCGCGTGATTTACCAAGCTCACGAATGGATGTCGGGACTCGGCATGCTCTTTTTGCAGCACGAGTGCCCGGAAGTGCGCACCATCTTCACCACCCACGCCACGAGTATCGGAAGAAGCATCGCGGGCAACAACAAACTGCTCTATGCTTATTTCAAAGGCTACAACGGCGATCAAATGGCCGGTGAACTTTCGATGGAAGCTAAGCACAGTATTGAGAAACAAAGTGCGCACCGTTGCGATTGTTTCACCACAGTGTCCGAATTTACAGACGTGGAATGTGCGCAATTGCTCGACAAACAGGCTGATGTCGTCTTGCCCAACGGCTTCGAACTCGACTTTGTGCCGAAAGGTGCGGAGTTTGAGCAAAAACGCAAGGCCGCTCGCCGTCGCATCTTCGAAGTAGCCGAAGCATTGACGGGCGAAACGTACGCAGAGGACACGTTGATTATCTCGACCTCGGGACGTAATGATTTCCGCTGCAAAGGTTTTGAGGTTTATCTCGAGTCAATGCGTCGACTCAATGAGCAATTGCGCGGAAGCGAGCGCAAAGTGCTTTCACTCATTGAGGTGCCCTGTTGGTTACTCGGCCCCCGAGAAGACCTGCGCGCTCGACTTGCCGACGAAAAAGCCTTGCACAACCATCAATACACCACGGCTTTGTCCACGCCGATGATCACCCACGATCTACACAATCTCAACGAAGATCGTATTCTCTGCTTAATCAAGGATTTAGGCTTGGACAATCGCCGCGAGAACCCCGTGAAGGTGCTGCTTGTTCCCTGCTATTTGGACGGCAACGACGGTATTTTCGACCAGCACTACTACGATGTGCTCACCGCCAACGACCTTACGCTCTATCCTTCGTATTATGAGCCTTGGGGCTACACACCTTTGGAAAGCGTTGCCTTCAAAACCCCTTGCATCACCACCGATCTTAGCGGTTTCGGGCAATGGGTTAATGCAGAGTTGGGGCATGCCGGCCGATTGTCCGACGGAGTCAGCGTTTTGCATCGTGATGACAACAACTACTTCGAGTGTGCCGACGCCATGTGCGCCGACATTCGCAACTATCTTGAGATGAACGAGCCAACGCGCGCCACGATTCGTCAGCGCGCCGAGGAGTTTGCGGAAAAAGCCCAGTGGAAACATTTCGTTCGCCACTATTATGCCGCTTATGACTTCGCGCTTCGTCATCGAAACTGAACAAAACTACAAAATATACTCACCCCATGAACGTTAAAATCACCAATGCCAATCAGCCTGCGTGGAAGACGGTGACCGTAAAAAGCCATATTCCCGCCGAACTGAAGCCGCTCGATGAGCTGGCACACAACCTTTGGTTCTGCTGGAACCAAGAAGCTTTGGATTTGTTCCGTAGCTTGGACTCCAAAATCTGGGAAGAAGTTGATCAGAACCCCGTTGAGTTGCTCAACCACATTCCCTATAAGCGACTGCAAGAGCTCGCAGCCGATCCCGAAGTCATCGGTCGTATGGAGGCCGTTTACAAGAACTTCCGTGCATACATGGACGAAAAGCCCAACGCCCAGCGCGCTTCTGTGGCCTATCTCTGCATGGAATACGGTATGAACCACAATGTCAAGATCTACTCCGGCGGTCTCGGTGTTTTGGCCGGCGACTATGTGAAGGAAGCCTCCGACTCTAACGTAGATATGTGCGCTGTCGGTTTCCTTTACCGCTACGGCTATTTCAGCCAAACCTTGTCTATGGACGGACAGCAGATTGCGAACTACGAAGCGCAGGACTTCGATCGCATGCCCATCGAGCGCGTACTCGATGAACACGGCAATCAGGTCGTTGTCGACGTTCCTTTCCCCAATTACACGGTGCATGCGCTCATCTGGCGCGTCAATGTAGGTCGCGTTCCTCTCTACTTGCTCGACACCGACAACGAGATGAACTCCGAATACGACCGCAGCATCACCCACTCCCTCTACGGCGGTGACTGGGAAAACCGCATGAAGCAAGAATACCTGCTCGGTATCGGTGGTATTCTCGCCCTGAAAAAACTCGGCATCACGAAGGACGTTTACCACTGCAACGAAGGACATGCAGCTTTGGCTAACCTGCAACGCCTTGCCGACTTCGTGGAAAGCGGCCTCAACTTCAACGAAGCGCTCGAATTGGTGCGCGCCAGCTCGCTCTATACTGTCCACACTCCCGTACCGGCCGGCCACGACTACTTCGACGAAGGCCTTTGCGGAAAATATCTCGGCCAGTACCCCGGCAAACTCGGCATCAGCTGGGACGATTTCATGGGACTCGGTCGCCAAAACCCCGAAGACAAGGGCGAGCGCTTCTGCATGTCCACCTTCCTTTGCAAGACTTGTCAAGAAGTGAACGGCGTCAGCTGGTTGCACGGTAAGGTCTCTCAGCGCATGTTCGAGAGCATTTGGCCCGGTTACCTCCCCGCCGAATCCTATCGTGAGCACAAGATTCTCACTCACGACGAGTACGAGGAAGTCTATAACGTGAATCCCGACGAAAGCCACGTAGGTTATGTCACCAACGGCGTGCACTATCCCACCTGGTGCGCCAGCGAGTGGAAAGCCGTGCACAAAAAGCACTTCGGCAAGACCTTCTTCAACGATCAGAGCAACCCCGCCCTCTGGGAAAACATCTATCAGGTCAGCGACAAGGAAGTTTGGGAAACTCGCGTGGCATTGAAGAAGAAACTCATCGACTACATCCGCGAACGCTTCCGCGACAACTGGTTGCGCAACCAAGGCGATCCCGCCCGCGTGATGTCTTTGCTTGACAAGATCAACCCCAATGCGCTCATCATTGGCTTCGCTCGCCGCTTTGCCACCTACAAGCGCGCCCACCTGCTCTTCTCCGATCTCGAACGCCTGTCGAAGATTGTCAACAACCCCGACTATCCGGTGCAGTTCCTCTTCGCCGGTAAGGCACACCCCGCCGATGGTGCAGGACAAGGCCTCATCAAGAAGATTCACGACATCTCCCAAAGCCCCGAATTCATCGGTAAGATCATCTTCCTCGACAACTACGACATGGAGCTCGCGCGCCGTCTCGTCAGCGGTGTCGACATTTGGATGAACACACCCACCCGTCCGCTCGAAGCCTCCGGAACCTCGGGTGAAAAGGCCTTGATGAACGGTGTCGTCAACCTCTCCGTGCTCGACGGATGGTGGTACGAAGGTTATCGCCCCGGCGCAGGTTGGGCCCTCACCGACAAGCGTACCTACCAAGATCAGGGACAACAAGACAAACTCGATGCGGCCAATATCTACAGCCTCCTCGAGAACGAGATCATCCCCCTCTACTACAGCCGTAATGCCAAGGGCTACAGCGAAGGTTGGATCAAGACAGTGAAGAACTCCATCGCGCAAATCGCTCCTTTCTACACGATGAAGCGTCAGCTCGACGACTACTACACTCGTTTCTACAACCCCCTCCGCGATCGTTACGCGCTGATTTCAGCCGACAACAACCGCATTGCGCGCGACATTGCCGAATGGAAAGCTCGCGTCATCGAGCGTTGGGACAACATCAACGTCGTTGAAGTCAAGAACAGCGAAAGCCTCTACGGCACTTCGCTTGTCAGCGATAAGGAATTCTCCGTTAGCGTTGTCGTTGACGAACAAGGTTTGGAAGATGCTGTGGGCATCGAACTCGTAGTGCTCCGTCAGGACGCCGAAACCGGTCAGGATGTGATCTACAAGACCTATCCTCTCCAAGTCGTGGGCCACGAAGGTAACCTTTACACCTTCGAACTCAAGGCCGCTATCGACGTTGCCGGTTCGTTCCGCACCGCCTTCCGCATGTATCCCCGCAACAAGCAGTTGGCTTCTCGCCAGGATCTCTGCTTCGTGCGCTGGTTCAGCTAATTCATACCACATGGGACGTTTGTCCCGCTACCTCTTTCACAGCGTTCGCCTCGTGCGGACGCTGTTTTTTTGCACCTCGTGCTGCAAGTTGCCCAACAATGGGGGAATCCCCCTCACTCGTGTTTGAGCCCATCATCGGCAGGCAACGAAAAAACGCCACTCCCGCAGGAGTGGCGTTTTTGTTTTGGGGCAGGGTAGACTGCCGAGAGAGTCAGTGCATCAGTGTTGCATGAACTTCACCCCGTTTTGGAGATAGATCCGACCGGAGATCGTCACCTTCACACGGCGACCGCTCAAATCGTAGATCGGTGTTTCCTTTTGCGAGGGCGCCATCCATTGCAGTCCCGTCACCTTACCGATGAGGAATTGCAGGTTCGGTGCCGTCACTGTGGTATTGGCCGTGAGATAGGGGCGGAAAGCGCGGAGGTTGCGGCTTTCTTGGCGCACCATCATGCCGTTGTCGAGTGTAAAGGCCACTTGATCTTCGGCAAGTGCGGTGGGCAGCGCCACACCTGTGAGCAAATTCTCGGCCGGCTGCTCGGCTGCCGTTGTTGTCGGCGTGAGGGTGATCGCTGCATTCGGCATACCGGCGAGGAGAACCGCCGTGCCTGCGGGAATCGTGTTCCCCTCGATCGGCGTCAATCCCACAAGCGCCTTCTCATCGTTGAATCCGTTTACGGCATAGAGCTTGGCGTCCTTCACTTCCATAGCCATGGGAGCGTAGAAGGCCGCGTAGCCTTGTGCGTCGGTCGTGAGTGAAACGGCCTTCACGCGCTGCAGTTGTAAGTGCGCTTTGGTATTGTGCTTCACATCGTCCTGTGTTCCCTCCACTTGATGCTCTGTGGCCGTCTTATCGAGGCACAGTGTTGCAGCGTGGTCTTCGCCGGTGGCCAACTGCACGGTGTATTTGTAGTCGGTTGTCGTACCGAATTTCACCGTCGTCGGCGCAGTTGTCGGCGCAGCCAGGCTCACGATGTTGTCATCGGCCTTGTGTTGCAACGTCCAACCCGTACCGAAGTTCACCAAGTGCGTTCCGTCGTAGAAGAACACCGCATTTTCGTTCGCATCGCCGGCCAAGGTCAGTCGCATGTCGTCGGCATTTTCAGCCTGCGCGCTGACACTCATTGTGCCGTCGTTGGTCTTCACTTGCAAGAAGTCGCCCGTCTTCGGCATATTCACGCCGTAGAGACGGCCTTCGGCCGCAGCGTGCAACAACATACGGTAGTCGCCCAAATTGGCGTGACCTGCTTTTGCAGCTTCCGCTTCCTTCCGGAGTTCCTGATTGTAGCCGGCAGGCACACCGAATGCGTCGCTTTCTGGCGCTGCGGGCAGAGCTTCAAATCGAGCTCGTGCGGCGGCGGTGAGATCGGCTTCGCTGATGCTTTGTGCCGAAGACACCTCCCAAAGACTCTTGCTTCCCTTTCTTTTGGCGAATTTGCCCAACAGGAGTGCAACTTCCTCTCCTGTGGTTTTCTCTACATTGAGGTAATTGTCCGTGCGCGAGCTCTCCACGGCACGAATACCTCCGTGGAAGTGGTCTTTCGTCGTCGTTTCGAAGGTGAAGTTCGTACCCACCACACCGGTGGTCAGCGCATATTTGCCTTCTGTGGCCAAGGTGAGCGGACGCGCCGTGACAGCGTGAACCAGCGCGAAGCGATTGTTTTTCGTATCGTAGTTCAAAATGAAAGCCTGTTCGGCTTCCGGCTTCTCGAGATCCTGCGCCACTGGCTCGTATTTCGCGTTGAGTGTCAGGTAGTGTTGGCCGTAATTAGAGTTGTTGACCACAAACACCTTTTTCCCGTTGAGCGCGGCAATGGAATGGGGCGGTGTCTCATCGCCACCGGATCCACCGGGTTCTTCCGTTCCGCCGGTTCCACCCGTTCCTCCTGAGCCGCCGGTTCCGCCGGATTCTCCGCTACCACCGGTTCCGCCAGAACCACCCGTGTCATCAGATCCACCGGGTTCACCTGAGCCACCCGAACCGAGCGTCCAGTCCGCAAACGAATAGTAGGATTCGATGCGCTTTTCGATCGCGTCGGGCAGGTTGTGGAAGAAGTTGATGCCCGTGAGTTCCTCGAGTTTTGCGATCGTCACGGCATGTTTCACCATGTCTTCTTTTTTACCGGCGCGGCCGTAGTCCTTGTTTTCCAGCCAAAAACCGATACTACTGTATGTTCCGTTCTTGACTTTGAGCAGCGCCATGTAATTGTGGCGAGGCACCGGCACTTTTTTCCCTTCCAAGGTCAGCACTTTGGAAAAATCTTTCGGGTCGTTGATGGCTCCGCCTTTCACGATATAGAGGGTATCGGCAAAACTATTGTTGCGGCCGAGGTCTTGCACCAGTCGTTCGAGCGCAATCCAGTATTTTTGATTGAACTCCTTCACTTGAGGAGTCATGTTGCTCATGTAGAACGTCTGTTTGTTGGCCTCTAATGAATAGGTTCGGTCACTCGATGCCACCAAGTGACCACGATCGTAGCCCGTTCCTTGATAAGCATTTCCGGTGAGTCTTTCAGAAGGGGCGAGCAGTGGGTCGAAAGTGAATTTCCCGCTTCGCTTTACGCGGGTGGGACGCGTTTCCGTGTCGAATCTAAAGGCCACCCAGCGTGGATGGTGCCAACGGGCATCATAGCCGATGGCGAGGTTGATGGTCGAATCTTGTCCACCGGTCATCGACTTCACGCGGTGCACGAGAAAACGCTCATCGGCGTCGCCCTTGAGTTGAGGCATTTCAAGACGCCGAGCGGCCAGGCTGTCGGCTTCGCGGCGCGAGTTGTCACGACGTCGCGCCGTGGGCAGGGCTTGCGCCGTGGGTAGGCTGAAAGTGATGGTCGGGGTTAAACCCAAAGAATCGACGACTTGGGCTTGTGCGGACGGCGTACCGACCGAACCTGCCAAAGCACAAAGCAATGGCGTGGAAAGTAGCGGATTGAACTTCATTTCGCAGGAGTGAAAATTGGGCAGTTGCGAGTCGGTCGCCCTAAGTACAAAGACATGCCGACAAAAACTTGCGCCAGATCAAAATATTGTCATGCAAATGTAGCGATTTAATATGATATTTTATGCGCAAAGTGGTGCGAAATAATTTATCTTTTTTGGGAACAACCTCAGAGAAGGTAGATAGGAAAGCAAATGAACCGGCTCATCTCACGGCTTTTTGTATGCAAATCGCGTTTTTTTTGGGGCTCGCGCTCATTGCTTTTGGGGCTCCTTGTGGCGCTTTGCTCGAAAAACTGCGCAGGGTTTGTGAGAAAGTTGTGGGCTTTTGCCGAAAACAAGTGAACTTTAGGGCAAAAACGCCCTTGTTTTGCGACCGACTCGAAGATATGCGCGGATGGGTGCATCAAGTTAATGGACGAAGAGGGCAATGTAGAACAAACCGTGGCGAAAACAAAGTGCCACTGCGGTGACCTCGCGCAAAAGACTGCCGACAAGGCGAACGCCGAAGGGCGGTGCGAATCGGATTGTGCAGTGTGTCGGGGATTTTACCCGCGTTAGATCACCGACCGAGTGAGATTTTGGGGGCGTGTTTGGGCAATCGGGGGGAAAAGGCTAACTTTGCTCTTCCTTTTTCACCGAACTATGCGTTTCAAAATCACCCCCGATTTTTCGATTTCCACCCCCTTGTTGCAGCTGCGCATCGAGGAAGTGCCCGGTTTGTCGAACGCGCAACTGCGGAGTGCGCCCGGCACACTGAACTTGCGCCTGCCTGTGGGGCAAGACTATAATAGCCGCACGCGGCAAGAGTGGCTCAATCAGTGCGTGGTCGAGGGCTTGCGTCGCCAATGTCAGTTGGTGCTTGCGCCTCGCGTGCAGGCTTGGGCAAAACGCGGGGGCGTGAGTTTCAAGCGCGTGACATTCAAAGATGTGAGTTCGCGGTGGGGATCCTGCTCCTCGCTGCGCAATGTGAATTTCAACCTCTGGTTGCTGCTGCTCGATGAACCATTGGTGGACTATGTCATTTGCCACGAGTTGGCCCACCTCAAGCATCTCAATCACAGTGAGCTGTTTTATGCCGAAGTCGATCGCATCTTGGGCATCGTGGGTGAGGCGAAACGTCGTGACCGGGAGTTGAACCGCGTGTCGCGCTCGCTTTCCACCTTGGGGCGCTATCGTTGAGCCCACCCCTCCGGCATCGCGGTGCGCAAGCCGCGCAGAATGAACCGATACAAACATAACAAAGTATTTTTCTCTTATGATGAACGATTGGAAGGACCGCCTCGGCGTGGTGTATAGCACGTCGGCCGATTTCGATTACCAAACGAACGAGGCAGAAGAGCCCGAAACCCTCGCCCCCGCTGCGCAAGTGCTGCGCGTGCGCATCGAAAAAAAGGGCCGCGGTGGGAAGACCGCGACCCTTGTTTCGGGGTTTGTGGGCACGAGTGCCGATTTGGCCGATCTCGGCCGCACGTTGAAATCAAAATGTGGCGTGGGCGGGAGCGTGAAAGACGGTGATATCTTGGTGCAAGGCGATTTTCGCGAGCGCGTGATCAGCCTTTTGCGCTCCATGGGCTACACGGGCACGAAATGAGGGCTACCGGGCGCCTTTTATCGCCATTCGCGTAGGTCGAAATAGGCTTCGAGGCGCTTTTCGAGGACGTCGTTGAGCTGCGGGAAGAAGTCCATACCGGTGAGTCGCTCCACTTGATCGACACTCATCGCGGCAGCGTTCATGGTTTGGTGGCTGTCGCGGTTGGAATAGTAGAAGCCGATGGCCTTCTCGTGGCCTTTTCGTGTGGAGAGCACGACTTTGAAAAAGCCGTTGGGCACTCGTACACGCAGGTCGCGACCGATGGTGAGGTGCTTGCGCTGCTTGTCAAAGACGGGGCCGCACACGATGTAGATTTTGCCTTCGCTTTTCGCCCAACGGCGGCAAGCGTTTTCGAGTTTGCTCCAAGCTCCGCTGTTCAGACTGCGGTCTTGCGGACAGATGTTCGACATATAGAAGCAATCGCGCTGAGCGGCGGGGCTCCACTTCATGTCGGCCGACGGACACATGTGGCCGCGGTCGTAGCCACTGCCTTTATAGTCGTAGGTGGTCACCTGTTGCGAGATGGGCAGTTGGGGATCGGGCTGGAAGTCGGTGTATCGGCGTTCGTTGCCCTCGGTTTCGGCGGCGGTGAGCTCCCATGCCGACCAGTTCGGACAAAGGGTTTCGCTGTTGAAGGAGAGCAGGTAGCCGGTGTGTCGGATGATGCGTTCGGGTACGCGCTTGAGTGGCGCGGGTTGTTCGAGCAGCGGGCGTGCCGGGTTCTTGACAGCGGAGGAAAAGGCGGTGCCGACTTGCGGTGCTGCGAGGAAGGTCAGTCCCAGGAGGCCGGCGAGGAATGCGTGTTTCATGTGTGTGTATTTATTTCGTGGGAGCGAATTTACGAAAACTCCCCGTCGTTGCCTAAATAGGCACGGCAAAACTTTGCTGATCGGCTTGAAACTTTTACTTTTGCGCCCGATTCTCAACAAAGACTACGATATCTATGAATTTTTCGTTCCGTGATTTGTTGCGCGAAGCCACGCAGCCTGCTACGCTCCGCGCCATTCCTTTCATTCTCTTCGGGTGCTTCATCGCGGCGGTGGCCTTGGTGTATTTCATCAACCCGTATGGCATTGTGCCCGGTGGGGCTTTCGGCGCAAGTATCGTGATTCACGCCATTTTCCCTTCGATGCCCATCGGTACGCTCGGCCTGATGATTCAAATTCCGTTGATGCTCATCTCGATGTTGGTGCTCGGTGGTCGATTGGGCGTGCGTACGATCGTGGCGGCCATATCTCTTCCGCTTTTTGTCAATCTGCTCACCGCATTGAGCTATCCGGCGGGCGAGGCGATGCGGACACTCGATCCGAAACTCTTGCTCGGCGGACATTTGGACTTGACGAACGATTTGATCGTGAGCAGTTTGATCGGCGGTGTGCTGTTGGGGGCCGGCACCGGCCTGGTGATTCGGCAGCAGGCTTCGAGCGGCGGCAGCGACATTGTGGCGATGATTCTCAATAAATACTCGGGCATGCCGTTTTCCTACTGCTTGATGATCGTCGACGGCACGATTGTGCTCTCGGGCCTGCTGGTCATCGGTATGGGCTTGGGCTTGAATGTGGGCAGTGCGGAGCCTCGCTCGTGGATGCTCTCGTTCTATTCGCTCATCACGATGTTTGCCATCGCTCGCTCCATCGGTGTGGTGGTGAGTGGCACAACCGATGCGAAACTGGTGCACATCATTTGCACGCCCGAAGAAGGGCGCGTGCTGCGCGACTGGATTCTCAACTCGCTCGACCGTACGGCGACGCGCTCTCCGTCTTATGGCTTGTACAGCGAGCAAGAGAAAGAAATCTTGTTGCTGGTGGTGCGCCAAAAAGAGTTACCGGCCATCACCGCCGGTGTGAAGGAACTGGCGCCCGACTGCTTTGTGGTCGTGACCGACGCCTACGATGCTTACGGTTATCGTTGGAAAGCGCTTCCCGATGCGGGTGCATTGCAGATTCATTGAGCGATGAGTGCGGTAGATTCCCCTGTTTTGACGCATTATATATTGACTTCCCCGCTCGGCCATTTGCAGTTGGCCGGTCGGGGAGGTTGGCTTTCGGGACTTTGGTTCGTGGGCGAACGGCATTGTCCTGAGGTGAGCGAAAGTGTGCCCCGTTTGATGCTACCGACGAGAGTGGACATTGCCGAGCAATCGGCCGCGTTTGAGGGGCTACCTCCTTTTGTTGAGGCGACTTGTCGGTGGGTGTCGGCCTATTTTTCGCGCACTTCGTCCTTGCCCCCGTTGCCTGATATGGAATGGCGCGGCACGGATTTTCAGTTGGCCGTATGGCGCGAATTGTTGGCGGTACCTTTCGGACAGACCTTGACTTATGGCGCGTTGGCTGCTCGTGTGGCTGCGCGAATGGGACGCCCATCTCCGGCGATTCGTGCGGTGGCAACGGCGGTAGGGCGCAATCCCATTTCTATTCTCGTGCCGTGTCATCGCATTGTCGGCGCGCGCGGCGCGGTGGGTGGCTATGCGGGTGGGGTAGCGCGTAAGTTGGAGTTGTTGGCGCTCGAGGGCGTTTTGCTTCGTGGCGAATAGAAGTGAAATCGCGCGAGATAAATTCATCGGTTCGCTACCGGCTTGATGATTATCCGATGAACTTTTTCTCCTAATGCTCAACATCAACCTCTTGTCTCTCTCCCCCCAACTCTTTAGCCTCAACAATAATCTCTTCACTCTCAACATCGTACTCTTTATGCTCAACAACAAACAGAAGGGCACGTTGTGTTTCGCGAAAAGCGTTTGGAGACAAAGAGGCTTAATGGTCAAATGTACTCCTGAAAGGGGGCATAATGCTCTCTTTTTCA
>ERZ1674045.8-NODE-8-length-173631-cov-8.276628_pt1 | contig 173631 bp, 144 predicted proteins | sample MGYA00581131_ERZ1674045 | MGnify/ENA primary metagenome ERZ1674045 (study PRJEB41354, sample SAMEA4873299) | human saliva metagenome | biome: human-associated habitat [ENVO:00009003]; feature: mouth environment [ENVO:08000002]; material: saliva material...
TTTATTAGGAAGCATTATAACAAAGTTATGATAATAGAAGAATTTATTACTATGTAAAAAAAGATATTATGTTTGAATATAATAAAGAAAAATATAGCTATAAGAATATTGTCGATGAATTAATATTCGATAATTCTAGTTATATTTGGAAAACAACTTTATTAGGCTTTGGCGACGCAGAATTTTATCCTAATCGCATCGAAGAACATGGCCGAGAAATTGCTTGTTATGGTAAAGGCATTCGCCCGGGCCAATTAATAAGAACTGATAGTATTTATTTATCTAAACAATCTGCTATTCAACATGAAATAGATTTGTTGATAGATAAATTACCAACAGAAAAAGAGAAAGATGATTTATATATTTTGTTAAATAAACAAGGAACAAAATGAAGATTACAAGAAAAGGGATTTTCGTAAAAGATTCAAATCAATGGTTTAATAGCTTTAAAAATACATTGTTTTATCAAGTCCTTGAATTTTTAATTCATACCACTGAAAATGAAATTGATTTTAATAATGGTATTAGAATTTTAAAAAGTGGCGACAATAAAATATTTTTTGAGTATGTAGCCGATAATGAGTTCCATAAAAAAACAGTAAATGATATTATTGAATTAATAAAAGAAAAGGAAAAAAATCATGAATAACAAAATTTTATTAACAGGTTTAGTATTGGCGTCTTTAGCAGGCACATCTATGGCGGCAGGTGTTAACAACACTGTAGATCCAAATGCAATAGGATACGGTGCTGAAGCTTATGGTTATACAAATACTATCACTGCAACAGGTACATCAGCATTTTCTGTTGGTTATCAAAATGAAGTATCTGGTGCTAATAGTATTGCATATGGTCATAATAATAAAGCAGTTGGTTCAAATTCTATTGCTGGTGGTGAAAATTCCGAAGCAAAAGGTTATAGCAGTGTAGCTATTGGTTCTTCTGCACAAGCATTATCAGATTATACCTTTGCCATCGGTAGCCAAGCACGTACTAATGGAGCTAACACTGTTGCTGTAGGTAATGGTTCATATGCAAGTAACGATAACGCATTGGCTGTGGGTTATGGTACTACAGCAGGTGGTAAAGACTCCATTGCTGTTGGCTCATTTGTTAAATCTAATTCTGATAACAATGTAGCTATTGGTACTTCCGTTACTACTGATAGTAATGATAGTGTTGGTATTGGTACCGCAGTTACTACTAAATCTAATAATAGTGTTGGTATTGGCAACAATGTTGTTAATAACCTTAGCAATAGTATTGGTATCGGTAACGGAGTTGCTACTGACTTTAATACTATTGGTATCGGCAATGGTGTTGAAACTAAGGTTCAAGACACTATTGCTATTGGTAACGGAGTAGTATCCAATGGCGAATCTTCAGTAGCTATTGGTAATGGTATTCATGCAGATGGAGTTAAAAGCGTAAACATTGGTACAAATGTATCAGCTAAAGGCGTATCTTCTATTGTTGTTGGTCGTGATACAGAGGTATCTGGTGATGATACTACAGTAGTAGGTGCAAACAATGGTAATATTGACGCAGATCAATCTGCAGTTTATGGTTACAATAATAAAGTACTAGATAGTTCTAAAGAGCAGTTGATTTTTGGTTCTAATTCTCAAACTGGTGCGCAAGGTGCAGTAGCCTTTGGTACACATGCTAGTGCTACAGCTATTGACGCTTTGGCATTTGGTAATAACACTGTTGCCGATGTACAAAATGGTGTAGCTATCGGTACTAATAGTGTTACAGAAAGTCCTGTTGGTACAACTAATATTAAAGACAATACAACAGATATTCGTTTCAGTAATTCTACTTATGCAGGTTCTACACCAGACTCTGTTGTAAGTTTTGGTACTCATGGTCGTGCTGGTGCTGGTGGTGTAAAAGAATACACACGTCAATTGCAAAACTTAGCAGCTGGTCGAGTATCTGCTACATCCACTGATGGCATTAATGGCTCCCAACTATACGACGTTGCGTTAGAAGCGCAAAAGCACAATACCCTTGTAGATGGAACTAATACAACAGTTACATCTCAAGACAATGCGTTTGGGCGTAAAGAATACAAAGTTAACGTTAACCGTGATTTGACTAATATGAACTCTGTTCAATTCAATACAGTTAACGATCCACAACGTAACTTTGTATCCAAAGATGGCATGCATGTATTCAATGGTGAAGTAAACACTAACTATGGTCCTAACGGTATCAAGATTGAAAATACTGATAATCTAGATACAGCAGAATATACCATGGATGGTATCAATATTAATTCTAACGGTAAAAACGTTCGTTTTGGTACTGACGGTATTAGCGCTGGTAATCAAATCATTAGCAATGTAAAAGCTGGTGTAGCAGACACTGATGCAGTTAACGTATCTCAATTAAAAGCTGTTCAAAGCAATGTATCAAATAACACTAGTCGTATTAATGATTTAGGTCAAAAAGTAAATACAAACGCTAACGATATTCGTGCGATTGAACATACAATTCTTGATCATGAAGGTAGAATTACTGTTTTAGAAAGCGACGTTAAGGATTTAGATAACAAAATTAATTCTACTGCTGGTAATGTATTAAATCAATCTAAATCTTATGCCGATAATCAAGCTGCTAAAGTTGGTGCTAATGCCGCTGCTTTAAGTGCGTTACATCCATTAGATTTTAATGCCGATGAAAAATGGCAATTTAGTGTAGGCTTCGGTAACTATAAAGGCAAAAATGCTACTGCTTTAGGTGCTTTCTACCAACCTAACGAAAACGTATTGTTAAGTGTTGGTACTACTCTAGGCACTGGTGAAAATATGATTAATGCCGGTGCAACTGTTCGTTTTGGTTCTCATAGTTCTATGACTACTAATAAACAAGTAGCTGTCGCTAAAGAAGTTCAAGATCTTAAATTACAATTAAGTGCTATTTCTCAAAAATATGACAACTTAGTTAAAAATCTTTCTGCTCAAAAAGCAGGTCAAGATGTAGACTTCGAATATAGCGATCTTCCTAAAGATCATTGGGCATATGATTTCGTTAAGAAATTATCTGATAAAGGCTATTTGAATGGCTATCCAGATGGCACATTCAAAGGTGACGTTAAAATGACTCGCTATGAATTTGCTGCCGCTCTTTGGAGAGCTGTAAATAACGGTGCTATTATCGATGCTCAAATGGCTAAAGCTATTAAAGAATTTGAACCAGAACTTGAAGAAGTTAATAAAATCATGCGTTATCGTATCGATACTGTAGCTGGTAAAGATAACTCTGTTCATAAAACAGAACGTTTGCGTGTTAACAAAAACGACGATCCATTCACTCATATGAAACGTGATGACTACGGTACTAAAACTTATACTAATAAATAATTAATAATAGCCTCCCTTAATTGGGAGGCTTTTAATTTGAATAAAGAGATTTATTATGTTTATACACGATCATTACAAAAAATTAGCAATAGAAGCTATAAAAAAAGATCTTCATAATTTTAACGAAGATTGTTTAGAAGAAATTGCTTACAACGAAAAAGATTTTAATAATCGTATTTTTGTTTTTAATTATAGTAGCGATGTTACTTATTTATATGTTGTAACTGTTCATCCTGATAAATCTGTTTATGTTGAACATTATTACAATGAATACGGTTATTCTGTCGTAGATGGAAAGGTCGAATAGATGGACGCAAAAATAATTCAAGAATTCAAAGGTTCTATTAATGGTATCGAAATTACCGATCGTGAAATTTATATGGAATGTGAATATATTCTCGATGAAATCGAAGATGTTCTAAGCATCGAATTACCGACATCTTTCATTAAAGATTTTATTCAAACATATGAATATGTATTTTCTAATGTAGAGCCACAATATGCTCACGAATTAAAATCTGATATTATCTTTTCTTGGGACCAAGAAATTACAAATATTAAAGATTTAGAATTTAATCTTGAAGAATATAATGATCCTTGTCATTATTTCGCAGAATTAAATAAAAAGATTAAAGATTGGGATAATACGTATGGTAAATATCCTAATGATTTAAATTTAAAGAAATAGAAAGGTTTAAATAATGGATCCTATTATTAGCCCTTGGACCATATTTTGGTTACAAGCATTAGTTAATTTAGATAAATTTAATCACTGTGCTTTTTGTTTTATTATGATTGCTAATGTTGTTTGGATTGTTGACTTTATTTTAGTTAAAGGTACTATTAACGGATATGATTCATACATTGAAGTTTATCCTGAATCTATAAGTGGCTATAAAAAAACTCAAGAAGAACTTTATATAAATGCAAAAAAAGAAATGGATTTTTTGAACAAATTCAAAAAACCTTTGATAGTGTTAACTATTTTTAGTTTTCTTTGCATTATCTTTATTCCTTCTAAAGAAATGATGATTGCCATCATTGCCTCTAGCTATGTTACACCAGATAATATTAATGCCGCTAATGAAGTATTCAAAAGTAATCTAAATGATTATGTGAATATTATTGCTGATGCCATTAAAAAGTAGGTGAAATATGGCAAATTGGGCAGTCGGAAAAATGAATATTCGTGGATCTTTTAAAGACATGAATAAGTTCGTTCAAGAAAACTTTATCGATAATATAATTATCGAAAATAAAGATGGCAGCATAAAATCTGAAACAAAACACAATTATGAATTAGATTATTCTTTTGGTATTGCGGAATTTTTACAAAAAGCAGATATTCACAACAAGAAATCATGTCTCGACATTTTAAATATTGGTGAAGCATTTCCTCCTAATAATATTTATAAAGTCAATGTTTCCTATGATCATATAGAAGATATTTGCTATATAAGCATGATCATGTCTCATCGATATGATATTGATACAAAAGCATTTGTTGCTTTATCTAAAAAATATAATTTAGATTTCAATACTGTCATTATCGATTGGAATGAATGTTTTGCTCATAAATTAAGAATTGAAAAAGGCGTTATTATTAACGATGAAGAAATTGAAGATGATGATGCTATCTATTTTGAATTCTTTTAAATAATGGAGGATAAATGGAAAGTATTTTGGAAGATGAAATAAGATTTAAAAGCGAATTGAAAAAATCTATTTCTAAAATGAATTTTAATTATTCAAAAAAACCTTTAATATATATCAGTCATCCATTTTTAACTCACGGAAGTCCTGAAGATAATTTAAACGCTGTCAGCAAAGTTTTATCAGATTTGGTTTTAAGATATAAAGATCAATTTATTTTCATTAGTCCAATTCATAATTTTGGCACTCTTGATGGCAAATTAAATTATGAAGACGGATTGAAAATTTGTCTCGATCTTCTTGAGCGTTGTGATGGAATTATTATGTGTGGCGACTATATCCATAGTAACGGATGTATGAAAGAAATGGAACTTGCTGTAAGAAAAGGCTTACAGATTTGGAAGCTAGAGGATTTTAAATAACTATGCGAGATTTAATTATTATGCGAGGCTGTCCCGGATCTGGGAAAAGCTCGGCTATTAAAGCTGCTGGCCTTGAAGCATATACTTTATCTCCTGATAGTATTCGATTAATGTTAAGAGCTCCAGAATTGAGTATCGCTGGCGATGTCAGTGTTAGCCAAAAAGACAATGCTTTGGTATTTGAACTTTTGGACAGAATGCTAGTTAATCGAATGAAAACTGGTTCACCCACTATTATCGATGCTACACATTGTAGCTCTCAGAAGTGGCATTCGAGACAGATTAATCGATATAAAGAATTAGCTAAACGCTATAAATATCGATTGTTTTACTGGGAGCCTGAACGTCAGGATTTAGAAGTATATCTTCAAAAAAATGAAACACGGCCTAGTTTAGACTATGTTCCTGAACATATTATTAGGACTATGTATAATAACTGGGTTAGTACTAAAATGCCGTCTGGTATTACTAAGTTAGATACATTAGGATTCCGAAGTGATTTTGAAGGTTTAAATAAAGATTTATCTGAAGTTTACGATAAGGTAATCTGTGTCGGCGATATCCATGGTTGCAATACTGTATTAGAAAAATTAATTTGCGACGAAAAATATAGTATCGATAACGATAAAAACTTATATATTTTTGTCGGCGATTATTTCGATCGTGGTATCGAAAATTTAGAAGTACTCAATACTTTATTTAAAATTCAAGATAAAAAGAATGTCATTCTTTTAGAAGGCAATCATGAAGCACATTGGGCTGACTGGGCCTTTGGTGAAGTCGATCAACGAACAGATAATGGAATGACACGTTTCAAGTTAACAACTTTAAAAGAATGGCAAAAGGAATATACTAGCGATAAAGAATTATCTAAAAAATTAAGAATCTTATATCGCGATATGATCCCGGCATTCTATTTTAAGTTTGGCGATAAAAAATATTGTGTTAACCATGCTGGTCTAATGACTCAACCAGTCGATCTTATGGCAGCAGAACAGTATATTAATGGTCATGGTGCTTATGAAAGCGATGTAGCGTCTTTCTATGAATTATGTTATGAAAGAAGCGACACTAAAATTAATCAAATTTTCGGCCATCGTGGAGCAAGACGTACTGAACACAATATTCCATTGGAAGGTCAAGTCGAATTCGGCGGATATTTAAAATATTTTGTGTTAAGTAAAGACGGCGAAGAATATAACGGTATTCGCAATGAAGTTTATGATAAAAATTATATCGAGACAAATCAAAAACTTCTCGAAGACTTTAAAGGCGAATATTATAGTACCGATGACTTCGAAGTGAATGCTATTGCTAATAGTCGGCATGTAAAAGTTAAAAAATTGCCTAATAATATTTTAAGCCTTAACTTTAGTGAAGAAGTGTTTCATCATTCTATCTGGAACGATATCACTATTAAAGCTCGAGGTTTATTTGTCGACGCTATTACTGGCGAAGTTCTTGCAAGAAGTTACGATAAATTCTTCAATGTTGGCGAACGTAACGATAGTGAAGACGAAATTAAAGAATTACAATATCCTGTAAGACTTGCGATGAAAGAAAACGGCTTCTTAGGAATTATCAGCTGGGATCATCGTCGAGACGAATTGATTATCGCAAGTAAATCGACGACTGAAAAAGATCATGCTCGATATATTAAAGATGTTTGGAATTTAATCTCAGAAGAGGTTAAAGAACAAATTATTAGAATTCTTAAGAAAAGTAATTGTTCTGCAGTATTCGAAGTAATTCATCCAGACGATCCTCACATCGTTAATTATCATGGTCAAAAGCGTATGTATCTTTTAGATTTTGTGCCGAATGTTTTACATCTAGCTAATGGTAGAAATATCGATCGAAACTTAAGTGAAGTGTTAAAAGAAGAGTTAAGTAAAAACATTAATCTTGCTTATGAAACTACTTTTAGTTTCGTTAAACAAGAAATAGTTTATGCTCCATATCAGTTTGAACTTGGTGTCGAAAAGCTTATTGGCGGTATGCAAGATATTGAAGGCTATGTAATTACAGATAATGTTGGCAAAATGTACAAAGTTAAATGTGATCATTATAACACATGGAAACGTCGTCGAAAAATATTCCAATCATTTAAGGAAATTCTGTTCGACGAATCCATGCCAGACGATATTAAATTATCCAAGTTAGATCATATTAATAAACGTATCGGTGAAAAGACTCCGGAACTATTTAATAAAATCAAAGAACAAGATTCTTTATTTATTCAGTTTTTAAAAGAAATGAATTACGATCCTAATTGTAATATCATTCAGTTAAGGGAATTGTATAACGATTATGTTGACAAGAGACATTAACTACGAAATTAGTCAGTTTATTGCCGAGGAAGAAACAATGTTAAAGAATCAATATTATACGACTCGGCAACAAATTCTTGACATCTTATCATATATTGGCGGCATTAAAAGATTGTTAAAGGTACATACAGATCATGAATGCATCAAACAAAACATGGAAAAATTACAGAAGCTTGAAAAAGCCTTGGAAAAAGTATACATACCGGAAACATCAAGAAGACGGTATAAAGCTTAATGTTGCCGGTATTGAAATTTCAATAAATCAGTTGAAGGTTAAAATCTAAATAGTGTATAATAGTATTATATATTATTAAAGGTGGTGATAATCTGATAATTGATACTTTAAATAATGTTGTCGTTCCTCAAAATATTGATAAAGAAGATTTAAATAAAATTCTTTATGGGCTCGGAAAAACATCCGACTTCGTCGAACATGGTAAATGGAAGGTTAATGATATTCATCGGTTGCTATTATATTGTCCGAATTTTAGCATCGAAGGTATCGGTAAATGTAAATATGAACTCTATAATTATCAAAAGACAGCCGTGAAAGAACTTCTCGATATCGATGAAGGCAGCTTAATCGTCGCAAGTTGCGGGGCTGGCAAAACATTAATAGCTATCGATCTGTACTTGGAACTTTTAGATCGTAAGAAAATAAAAGGTCCAGGTTTGATAATAGTTAAAAGTAGTTTAAAAGTTCAATGGTTCCATGAAGTTCAAAAGTTTAGTGATCTTACACCGAGTATTTTAGAAACTTCAGCAAAGGCTAAGAAAAACTTCGACAATCAGTTTGTCGGCGATTTACTTATCTGTAACTACGAAACGCTTAACGACGAAAAAGTTCGAGAGCGTTTATTGGCAATGAAATTAGAATATATCTTTGCCGACGAAGTACAATATGTAAAGAGCTATCAAGCTAAACGAAGTAAAAGCCTATATAAATTTAATAATGTAAAGTATACTTTCGGAGCAACAGCAACTCCGATTCAAAAAAATCCTCGAGACATATTTGGAATATATAGATTTATTAAAAAAGATTTGTTTACTAATATAAACAAATTTGATAAGCAGTATGTCAAAAAGAATAGTCTTGGATATATTATCGGTTCTCGCAATGAACGAGAATTAACCGATAAAATTAAGCATAATTTAATTATCCGAACGAAAGAAGAAGTAAGCAGTCACTTGCCTAAACTTATCGTCGCTCAAAAATTCTGCTCTTTAGGCAGAAAAACACAAGCTATGAGTGATCAGCTTCTCGAAGAAATTAAAGATCTTAAAGCACAACAAGAAGTTATGCTTGAGCGATTTAATTCGATTGAAGAAGCAAGAAAAAATGAAGAGTTTAATAAGATCGACAACATGATTCTAATGAAACAAACATTTGCTCAAGAGCTTACGATTAGTGATGAGTTATTATTGCTAAGCGATAGTAAAGCAGCGCAAGAATATGTGACTGGTGAAAAATCTGAAAAAATTGAATTGTTCTTAGACTTAGTCGAGAGTATTTTAAGTGAAGGCGAAAAAGTTGTTGTGTTTTGTAAGTATAGAACAGCACAAGGAATTCTTAAAACGTATTTAGAAAATCGTTTTAAAGGAATTCAGATCGCCTTTATTAATGGCTCTCACTCAAGTGAAGAACGATATAATCAATTACAAAAATTTAATAATACAAAAGAATGTAATGTCCTAATTGCTTCTAACGCAGGGGCGGAGGGTGGACGAATTCATGCCCTCTTTAAATTTCCTAAATTGACGGGGATCTCCTTAGAGCTTAATCTACTAACCATATGTAGTGATATAATATGGGGCAAGAGTAATTATCTTGATATAGTAAAAAAGATTAAGATTGGATAATCCGCAGCCAAGTATCTTTGGTGACGAAGATAAAGGTTCAGAGACTATTGAAAATATCTTTATAAGATATAAGTAAACAATGTATGCATTGAACAGGAAATAATTTTATGATATAATACAGGTATAGAAGGATAACTTTTTTATAGAAAGGAAATATTCAATATGCCTGAAGATATTACAAAAGAAAAATTAGAAGAATTAATATATAAAGAAAATTTAAAAGACAGTCAAATTGCAGAATATTTTGGCGTTTCTCAACCAAAAATTACTGGTCTAAGAAAAAAATTTAAAATAAAAAGAAAGCATAAAGATTCAGAATGGTTAATAGATCAATATTGTAATAAGCTAAGAACAGTTATTTCTATTGCTGAAGAATGTGGTGTTGGCAGAGAAGAAATACGTTTAGCATTAAGAAAATTAAATATTGAACCGAATTATGAAACTATGCGACAAGGATCTAAAAAACATGACTATGATGAATCTGTTTTTGATGTTATAGATACAGAAGAAAAAGCCTATTGGGCAGGATTTATTATGGGCGATGGCCAAATAGAGGAATTTAAAAGACCTAGAGCAGATGGCAGTACTTATTTAAACTATAGATTAAATATTAATTTAAAATATTCTGACATCGATCATTTGCAAAAGTTTTTAGATTTTTTAAAATGTACAACTAAAAAAATAAAAAAAGTAAATGTTAAAATGCCTTCTGGTAATATTGCAGAAGTAGGCCACATAAGAATATCTTCTCGGCCTCTATCATTAGCATTAATTGACAAAGGAATTATTCCAAGGAAAAGTTTAAATGAACCAGAACCATCAGGAATTCCAAATCATTTAATTCGACATTTTATAAGAGGTCTTTTAGATGCCGATGGAATGATAAGCGATGCTGAAAAAACAACTCCATCTGCTACAATATGTGATGGTAAAGTTTTAATGAAATGGGTTCAAAAACAATATCCTTATTTGTCATTAAAAAAAGATAATCAATGCGATGGTTTGTATATTTTGAGAACAAAAAAAGAAAATGTTTTAAACTTTTTAAATTCTTTATATGAAAATTCTACTATTTATCTTGAAAGAAAATATCAACGTTATTTAATTGTAAAATTAAAGATAGAGTCCGATCTTACTAGAAATAGTAAGTTAACACAAGAATGATGAATTGCCAATCGGCTAAGTATCTCATTGAGATGGAGCCAGCCGATAGCTATTTGATCCAAACTCAGCGTCATGGGCGTATTGAAAGAGCTAGCAGTAATCACGATACAGTATTTGTATATCAGTTAATAGCTACTAATAGTTACGATGAAATAGCATTAAAGATCGTGAATAAAAAAGAAGGATATCATTCTCGTATTATTAGAAAGGATAATTAATATGCTAGGATTTAATCTTATCGAAGAAGAGAAAAATTCTGAACTCGGTTTTACCGAAGAGCTTCAGAATTTCATCGACGAAGAGAATCGGAATCTTGCTGTTGTTAGTACGATCGATGAAGCGAATTATACGATTCGTCGTATTAAAGAACTTCAAGAACAAAAAGAACACGATATTGCTGAAGCCGAAAGAATGTTAAAGCTTTACAAGGATAAAGTTAAAATGTTTGTCGATAGTAAATGCAGTTCTTATGACTTCGAAATTGAACGGTTACAACAAATGTTAGAACCGTACATTCAGTCTAGTCTTGAACAAACCGGTAAAAAATCTGTTAAATTTATCGAGGGTACTGCAGGCTATCGTAAACAAGAAAAACTTATCGATCATGACGATGTCGAACTCGAAAAAGAAGTTAAGGGTATTGACGATGAAAAATACTTTAAAACCGTTACGAAATTCTCTTGGTCTAATCTTAAAAAAGATCTTGAATTTGTTGACGGTAAAGTATTACTTAACGGTAAAGAATTAACTAATGTTCGATATGAAGATCGTGACGATGCTTTTTACGTTAAATAATTTAAAGGATAAATAATGAAATATACTACAGAGTTTATCCGTCGATTAAATGAAAAAATAGACATTGTTAAGCTTGCCAATCAGTATACCAAAGTTCAAAAAGTCGGTAATCTATGGCAAGCTTCTTGTCCTCATCCCGATCATAACGATAAAACTCCGAGTTTTAAAATTTGGAATAAACATGGCGCTCAAACTTGGGCTTGCTTCGGTTGTCATGTCGGTAAGCAGAATACCGAAAAAAGGTTATTTGGCAGTAATGCTATAGCTTTTATCTGGTGGATGATGAACCACGGCGACAAAAAAGCAAGCTTCCAAGATGCCATCGAGAAAGCAATTCAAATTACTGGACTAAAACCTCAGAACGAAGAAACTGCTTATCTCGAATCGAATGAAAAGGAAAATCAAGGCTATATAGAAAATCTTAAGCATAGCGAAAAAGCTCAGAAGTATATTTTAAGTCGTGGATTAGTTGGTAGCGATGTTCGTGAATGGAATTTAGGATATGACGTTAGAGGTCGTATTACTATTCCGTTATATGACGCATATAATCATCTAGTTAGTTTTTGTAAAAGAGCTATTGACGACGAAGTTGCTAATAAATATTTTGTCGATAATAAGAATAAGTTCTTTACTAAAAGCCGTTATCTATATGGGTTAAATAAGATTAATTATAGCCTCGATTATATTTATCTAACTGAAGGTTGTTTCGACGTTATATTAGCGACTAAATATGGGTTACAAAATTGTGTTTGTACAATGGGAACCATATTAGACGATAAACATGTTAATCTTATCGAATCGACTGGTTTAAAGCCCGTTATCGTATACGATCGAGATTGGCACGGAGAAAAAGACGTCGATCAAGCTATCGAGATGTTTGGTAAATATGATCTGTATCCCGATATTGTATGGCTCGATAAAGATAAAGATTTAGCCGATATGGCTAATATCTATAAATATGAATTGCCTGGTCTTATTAAGAATAGGCAAGTTCCATATTATCGGCACATACTTAAAGATTTTAGTAACGAATATGAAGATTGTCGTCAACGAGTTCTTAATAAATATAAAGATCAACTGAGTATAGCGATGAGAAGCGTCGAAGAAGATTGTGCCGCTAAAGTAATTCTCGATAAAGAACTTAAGAGGTATGGCCTATGATTAAGAAAATTAAAGCATGGTGGAGAAAACTCACATCAGATCAGCCTCCAGTTCCTGAAGGATATTTTCGTTGTGAACAATGTGGTCAACCATGTGAAGAAGAATATAAAATGGTATGCAGCAAATGTGGCAAAGTAATTTGTGACGATTGTGCCGTGTATGATTTAGACACTAAAAAAATTGTTTGTCCAGATTGCTGGTAAACAAAAAATATGTTAAAATATACATATAGAATTGAATGCTAACATTAATAGCTAATGTTAGCTGTTAGTGTTAGCAGGTGTCTATTATGAAAAAATCTAAAAAAGAAAATAAAAATAAAAAATTTACAATTGAAGTTACCGAGAAGGGCGATATTCTTGTGACAACAAAAAATATCGATACAACATTGCAGATGTATGAAATTCTCGGTCAAATTCAGTATCATGTATTTAATGTAGATTCTAAATTACTCTAATCGTTAGATATGAGTATTTACGCAATTCATATGTGATGTGATAAGAGCTCCTTTATGGAGCTCTTTTTTATTAGAAAAAAGGAGGCCTGTATGAACGATATTCAAAAATTCATTTCAGATTACTGCTATGATCGTTTAAATAAACTAGAGCTATCTGGTGAATATGTCGATCGTTTGCAGGACGAATTAAATACATTATTTAAATTAAATATGGAAGAATACTTATTAATAGTATTCGACTATTGTAAATTTTGTCGAGATAAGAAGATCGCTACTGGTTATGGTAGAGGCAGTAGCGTCGGAAGTCTCGTTGTTTGGTTATTAGAAATCACTAAGGTTGATCCGATTAAATATAACTTAAGCTTTACTCGGTTTATTGGCGGTCATAAGCCTGACATCGATCTAGATGTGGATGCCGATCGAAGAGAAGAATTAATTAGTTATTTATATCATAAATATAAAGGTCATATTTGGCGAGTATATACTATCGATAAAAACGGTAAAAAACGGCTTAATCCGGTGAGTTACTGTATCGATAGATATAATACATACGAAGCTGAAGAAGTGAGCGGAGAGATGGCAATTTTGCAATCTGAGAGCATTCCTAAGTATGATATATTGAGCTCTTCTATTGTCGGTAAATATCAGAAAATAATCGACGAATATAATGTTAAGATTAATTTTAACGATCCCGATGTATGGAAGTCGATATGGCAATCTGCTAAAGGATTATTTCAAATCGATACTGATTATAGCTCTGCTTGCATTAAACAGGTTAAACCTTGCAGTATCGAAGAGCTTAGTGATAGCCTAGCGATTATTCGATCTAAACATAAAGATACGTATATAAAAAGAAAAAACGGCCAAAAAATTCTTTTAAAGGGCCCTTTGTGGAATTATACTGCAAGAACATACGGTATCGCTGTATATCAAGAACAATTTATTAAAATCATAGAACAATATGTGACAGGAGAAAGCGCATATCGTTTAATGAAAGATAAAGATCACAAGTATCTTGAGAGCGTCGAAAAGATCGCTAAAGATAATAATATCAAAGATCTTATCGACATCTACTTGGATACGACATCGTATAGCTATAATAAAAGTCATGGTATTGCTTATGCTTATATGATTTATATCGGAGCTTATTTACGATATTATTTTAAAGATGAATTCTTTAAAGTCGAAGAAAAAGAAGAAAAAGTAATCAATCGCCGCTGGAAAGAAGTTAAAAGCACTAGTAATTATAATAGTGTTTTTGTCGACGATGAGCTTATATTTGGTTTCGATATCTTAGTCAATAAAGAAACGTATCAAAAAATAAAATCGATCACTAAGAAAGATATTTTAATTAAATTAAAATCTCTACCAGAAAAAACAGCCGTAAAATTATTAGCAATGGGTGTCTATGAAGATATGTTATATTTAAATAATGTAGACTGTGTTAATTGCTATTATGATTTTTGTGGCATCAATAAACGTTTAGAATATTTTGACAAGCAGGGGGAATACTTAAAGTATTATGAAAGAAGCAATAAAACAGTTTAATTCAATGTTTGCAAAATATTTTCCAGATTTAAAAATTAAAGAATATTATTTGTGTCAAAGAGGTATCCGTTATTATTCTCAAGTTCTTACGCGATTTTTTATTGTCGATAGAATTTGTAAACGTCTTGATGTATTTGAATCAGACTATGACAATATGGAATTATATGAATATTTGGCAACAATAAATTTTGCAAACGAAGAAGATAATGATCATGAGCAATTCGAAGAAATTTTAATGAATTATCTTGCTCAGTTTAATAACGATGCTATCAAAAAAGAATTTGCGACTCAAATTAAACTATATTCGAATTTTTTAGGCGAAAACTCATTGCATCGTTTTATCTTCTACCGTTCTGTAATCTGGGAAATATTTTCTGAAATCAGCAATATCTGTTCAAATATTAATGATACATTCATTAAAGATTTTACTAAAATTATTTTAGGTTTTTGCGATTATGAAAACATCAAATTTAATCCATATAGTTTTATTAAAAATAAAATGGAGACTTCTGTCGATTTTTGGATTAACACAGATTATGATATTATATTATTTAAAAATCTAAAAAAGATTAAAGAAAATACGGATCCACTTTCGTTCATAAGTTTTTACTGTGATAAATTCCACGATCGACGTATTTGGCCTAATATTATTGCGGTTAATCCTCAACCATCAGATATTAATCGTGGTGAAAATAAATATATTATTTTTGTCGACAGTAAAGTCGATGTTACGAATGGAGAACTTATCGGGGAGCGAGAAGGTATAAAGGTATTTTCTCTTACCGATATTCCAGACTTTGTTTACAGCAATGCTAACTATGCTGATTATCTTGATGAAGCTATCGATATCGAATTTACGACAGGCGAAATTAAAGATAAGCCATTTAATTCTTTATTACCGGTCGATAAGAAATATATTGCTTTATATATGTTAAGTGATAAACTTAAGAATAAAATTGCCGGCAATTATATTGTCGGTGGTTCTAAGAAGTTTACTAACTTTGAATATATCGGCGATAATAAATTTAAATCGGTTGAGTCTGGCCGACCATATATCAACTATGTTAATAAGATTGAAAAAGGTAATTTATACTGATGAAAGTAGATATTAATCAAATTAAGAAGCTCTCCAAAAAATCTGGGAGGGCCTTTTTTAATTTCGATAAAAAATATAAAGATTTAACGGCCAAAGTATTTACAGATTTTAATACATTTATCTTATTAGATCTATATAGTACTGGCTCTAAATCGTATAATAAAAAAATAAAAGATACGCTAGAGTATTATGAAAAGAATCATAATGCTGATTTTCGCATTGAATTACGAGAAAGTACAAAAACATCGACTAATAGTTTGATCGGCCTTCCGTCTGTAATGCATAGATTCTATGCTGAAACAAAAAATAAATTTTATGTTTTATTTTTAATCGATGGCATAGAAGAAAGTATTATTTTAGAATATAAAAAGAATTTTTCTCGAGTTGATTATATTCATGAGAATAAAAAAATACTTGTTTCTAACTATATCAAATTTTTAAATAAGCACTCCAAGGGTTTATTCTTTAACGAAAATTTGGTCGATTTATTTTTCGACACAGAAGAAGCATTAGGCGGTTCTTCTATTAAAGAAAATGAAGAACTCGGTTTTACGATCTTCAATTTTCCATCTACTACTTGTTATTCTAATAGTGTTAACGATATAGTTCAAAAAGCTGACGACGGCGATAACCCTGATTATATTCATGAAGGTATGTCGATTAATGATTTCATTTGTAATAATATCAATGAATTATCGGCTACCGTAAATGATTCGACTAATATTACGTTCAATCCAAGTAAAGGCTTCGATAAAGAAGTGCAAGCATTAAGTGATTATCTCGGTTATAAACGAGATTTTAATTTATTCACCAATCAGAAAAATATCATTAATGCTATGCATCGTCATCTTAAAAAAGAAAAAGCCGGTTTCTTAATTTCTCAACCAGGTACTGGTAAAACTAGCATGGCTATTAGTATTGCTAGCTTATGGAAGAATAGTTCAAATAAAAATGTATTCGTTGTGTGCCCGACTCATTTAATTAAAAAATGGAGTAAAGATATTAATATTTTAGCTCCTAATGCTAAAATATATGAGTGCAATAGCACTAAAGAATATATCGAACAGATTGAACCTGAAATTACTAAACGATTATCGACTAATTATATTCTAGTTAATCCTAATTGTATTAAACAATCCGTGATTAAAACTAGAACGACGAGTATCGATTGTTTACGCCATACTAAGAATGTAAAAAGTAAAGGCAAAGAAAATGCTTCTGTTCGTAACGATCGCGGAAATGAACACACATACTTTCATTATCTAGAATATTTTTCTAGAAGTATTCATAAAAAAGGCGAGAAAGAAGAGCTTGTTTGTTACAAAGATTTCTTATCTGGACAAAAAATAAAAGCTTGCTCTTCTTTAATTGATAGTAAAAAAATTGATAGCAAAAATACTCAGTCATATAAAGTCTATGATTATGTCGAAGATCTCGATATTAAAGAGCAAGAAGCTTCTAATTTTGCAAGCCTAGATTGGTATATCCAACGTAAAGGTCGTCATAATGTCGATATGTTAATTGTCGACGAGATGCACGAGTTCTTAACCGGTAGTGCTCAAGGTCATGGGGCTCAACGACTTGCTTCTTGTGCTAAGAAAATCTTGGGTTTAACTGGTACACTATTTAATGGCTATGCCGAAAATCTTTACAATATGTTCTTATATTTCTATCCTGAAAAAATTAAAAATGAATATCAAGAATATATGAAACAAGATCCTGAATTTCGTGGCGGCATGAAAAAGCAATTTAAAGATCGTTATAGTTATAAAGAAGTTGAATATACTCCTTATGATTGGCATACTCATAGAATTGAAAATGCTGCCGATTACGTAAAAATTAGTCATAATTGGGGCCGATATTTAGATCTTCAGTTTATCGAAAAAGATAGACCAGGTGTTCTTAGTGTTAATGTCGAATGCACGATTAAAACAAAAGATGCTCCTGGTATCAATCCTAATATCTTTATTAAGTTGTTAAGTAATTGTTGTGTATTCATGTCGATGGACGATGTTAGTTCTGAACTTCCAGCTTATAATGAATCTATTATTAAATGTGAGTTAAATAAAGAAAATCTTGAAGCCTATAATAAATTAATCGGTAATTTATCTAACGCTATTGTTCCGGCTCGATATAAACATCAAGAGATTAAAAAGCTCGCAGCTTGGAGCGATAATCCATGTTTCATTGCCGATGATTATATCGAATATCGTGGCACCGGTATTCGCGATAATCATAAACTCGACGAATTAATGAAGATCATTAACCATCATGATCAGGAATGTGTTCTAGTATACACTTATTATGATACAAATAACGATATTAATAGTATTATCTATGATCGTTTGCAACAGGAAGGTATTAAAACTGCTATCCTTAAGAGTTCGACTTCTGCGATGAAACGAATCGAATGGTTCGAAAAGAAAAAAGAAGAAGGCGTTCGTGTCGTAATTTGTAATCCTGGTATGGTCGATACTGGCCTAGACTTATTGGATTTTACGACTATCGTATTCTATGAACTCGATCAAAACTTCTTTACGATGCGTCAAGCAGCTCGAAGAAGTTATCGATTAAATCAGAAAAATAATGTAAGTATTTACTATATGTATTATGCTGGTACCGTTCAGGAAACCTTAATTAAATTCATGGCCGAAAAACTTAAGAGCGTAAAAGTTCTCGAAGGCGATTTTGACGATGAAGGTTTAAGTAGTCTTGTAAGTGGCAGCCAAGATAATACTAATGCTATCTATAAAGATATGTTAGATAAAGTCGAATATGAAAATGATGACGACGTCATTTCTATTAATAAATATGCCGACAAAGTCGAAAAGATTGTCGATATGGACAGCTTTAAACTCGATCGAATTATTCTAGCAAAGAAACCGTTAAAAAAACAAAAGATTAATCTTGATAATCAATATCATTTACTTCTTGACGTGCGTACTCGATTTGGCCATAACCAAAAGTTATACCGAAATGAAAATTCGTACAAAAAGGAATTGCAGAATTTCGTATCTAATTTTTAATTTCGTGTAATATATAGTTTGACAACAGTCGAATTATATCTTATAATAAAATTAACAATTTAATAAAAACGTATTTAGAAACTATCTTGTGTCTTCATAGGGATTGACGATGGAAATATGTCACTAGTTGCAACGTAAGAGTGCAAATATACATATGGAAACGTAATGGAAGGCATTGTATTATAGAGGCCCTGTATTTAAGAACTCTATAGTATGGACCCCGATGGCGCGGGTTATGAGCCTATAAAGGATATGAAAGCCTTGTCGTGATGATAATGCTATCCTGCTCTGATGAGTTAATATAGGTTAGGCGTAACAATGGTTGTGTGGTCGAGCGCATCTAGGAAAATCGACCCGGTGATCAGCTACATTTTGCAGGCCGATACTCGATGAATAAAGCGAGGGATCTGCAGTCGTTAACGATAGCGATTTGTGGTTGGATAGGATATGAAGGATAGCTATACGATACCGTTTATATCCCGGACCAGCAAGAGTAATTTTGTGTACTCAAGTCGGAACTAGCAGGATCAACGTCAGCGGGCAAATGGGATACAAGTCCGTATACAGCCTAAAGTAGCGAATGCACAAAACATTACAGTTAAGATAAAGAATTTTAATTAAGTTTAGAAAGCTACCATGGTTAAATAAGACCCGGGGGGACTCATGGTTCCTCTTAAATAAAATAAGAGGACATTCCTCATTGGTGAATACAGCAATAGGACGGGATCTACGATTGTGTGGAAACGCTAAATGTCGGGAGAAATGAGAGGTATACGTGAGTATACTACAGACTAATATCGTAGGAAATGATCAAGAGCTTTAGTAATAAAGAAACAATCATTTCTAGTGAAGCAAAACTATATAATATATATTTTTTACTAATTCGTACTGCCGCACGGGATTAGTCTATATAAAACAGGAAAATAGAATATCTTATTCTATATACAATATTCGTGATTCTGAATCCTAGGATTCATTCGCTAAGAAGGTTTGATTCGACTGGCAGCTTGAACGGTTTAGATAATGAGATGTTATGATTGCACACATAACGTCTTTTTAATTTGCAAACCTTTGCCAGTCGCTTAACGGTTAAATAATGCGAATGAATCTTCTAAAATAAGCTGGCGGCGATTCCTTAATAAGCCGTAGCTAACGTTTCTCTCGCAGGATGATTATTATTGTACGGAATACGATATTCAAGCTATAATATTATGTTTAGTACTTACAAACGTTTCCTGTTAGGATGGGTTAAATAATATAAGCTATTACGATATTTAAGCTAATTAAGATAAATAATCTGTTACGATATTTAAGCTAATTAAGCTTATTAGATTCGTTAAGCTGATTAAGTTACGATACTTATGTAATCCGATTTTTAACAGTTTCATACGTTACATAAATATCTTTAGATCGATAAAGTAATAATAATTTGTGGATTGGTTGCGATCTTAAGCAAACTTAATCTAATTTGCTTATATTTAAAGAATATTTAATAGCTATAGTTGCGCCCAAAAATAATTAGTGATATTTAATATTTTATTTAAATCACTTAACAAAAATTTAAGATTTATGCTGTCAGTATTTAGATAATTTACATACACACAACCTTTTACCTGGCAGCATAATATCTTATTTGAGTAGACTACAATATTTAAGTGGCCTATTGAAATAAGATATAAGTAATATATAGATGTTTCAGAATTAAATCTATATTATTTAAACAAAGGTGACATTATGCGAGATGCATATCAAATACGAAGAGTCATTTGGCAAGGCGATCGATTCTATTCGAGTTTAAGTGGCGATCAAATTCGCTATCCAGAATTCTTTATCGAACACGTTAATACCGGTTGTATTATGACGATGGAAGAATATAATCGTATTCGTAAGGGTCAAATTGAAGAAGCTTTTGTCGATCCATTTCCCGATAAAAATGCTTTCATGATTAATTACGTTAAAGATGGTTTAGAAGAAATCTATGACGATTTTAGCGATTCTCTCGACTATATGACTCGAGAAGATATTATCGGTAAAGATGCTGCCGATGGTAGAATATGGAAAGTTGTCGGCGGAGAACTTGTAGCAGTTGACGATAAAAAATAATCGTGCTATAATAAGGATGTAGTCAAATGATACCTCTCTATCACATCCTTTCGATATGACTACAAAACAAGAGTGTCCTAGCAACCAACTCGACCACACACACCAAATGCTGGGATGCTCTTTTTTTATTCAAAAAATTATGATATACTTTAATTAGTAATTAGTTCTTATTTAAATTAAAGGTATTATCATATGAATCTAGAAGATGCATGCAATTATTTAATCGATTTATTATTATGTGATCAGGACTCTTTAGAATATAAAGAAGCTGCTGAATATTTTAAAGCCCTTGGATAAAGGGCTTTTTTTATGGAGTGAATTAATGAACCATATAGAAGACGTTATTCAATATATTAAGGAACAGAGATCGAATATCTCACCCAAGAAATTACGGTATGCTTTATATCTGCTATATGCCGATTATTTAACGGCGACAGAAGATGGCTACGATGAATTATTTAACCATAATTTTTATACGGCGTATGAAGGACCGATGCCGGAAGGATATACTTCAGAATTTGTATTATACGATACTGACGGTAATAGTTCTCGTTTAGATCAAGAGCATAAAGATTATATCGATGAAGTATTATCTAAATATTATAGTTTACCTGAAATGTTTTTAGAAACGATATCGAGTCAATCTTTAGACTGCAGAGCAACATGGAAGCATTGTAAAGATCGTATTAAGATAATCCCGAAAGAACTAATTTGTTTAAATCAAGAATATAATCGTATTATTTACGAATGTTTTGAAGGGAAATAGTATATGGCTCAAATATCTCAATTAATAGAACAGGCTTGGAAATATCTCGGCACTAAAAATATTCCAGAAGTTGCTAGAGCTGCTTGGTTCGGTAATATCATGCAAGAGTCGACTTGGAATCTTCATGCCGATGAAGGTGATCATATTGGTTTATGCCAATGGGATAAAGATTATCGTTGGCCACATTTTCTTAATGAGTTTAAAGGTAATCCTGATAACTTAGAAGATCAGTTAAATTTCGGTTTATGGGAATTAGAAAACGGTCCTTTAGAATGGACTCCGGTTAATGGTGACGGTTATCCTAAGTGGCCCGAAATTAAACAGATGACCGATGTTGCACAAGCAACATTAGCATTCGAACAATGTTTCGAACGATCTGGTGGAGCTAACGTTCCAGAACGTCAAGGCTATGCTCAGATGATTTATGATCATTTCGTTAAAGGAACCCCTTTAAGCGACGATCTATTAGGTGAAGTACCTGCTTCTTCTGGCTCTAGTACAGGTGGTGCAGGTAATGGCGGTGGTGTCTATAATGTTACAGCTCCTTCTGATACCGGTACTAGAAGTACGTTTGTTACAAAAAAGAAAACTCCTAAGTATTACGATGTTTTTAATGCTCAGAAGTTAGCGATCGGTAAAACTCCGTGTCAACCTGTCTATCCCGATATTGTATCGGTATATAATCAAGTACCAGAATGGGCACTCGGTAAAACGTTAGATAAAACGACTGCCGATAATAAAGAAATTAAGGATGCGACCGAAGTTAAATCGGTTTCTCTTAAAGACGGTAAAACTGGCTTCGAATCGTTAAGTGCCGATAAAGTTACATTCGGTAAAGATAAAAAAGAAGATTCTAAGGATAAGCCTGTCGATAGTACGACAAGTGACGTTACTAAGACTAATGATAAGAATACTCCTGAAGCTAAGAAAGAAGATTCTGATAAGAAGCCTGAAGATGCTAAAGTCGAGAACAATACATTAAGTGCTCAAGATAAAAGTCCTCAGAAGTTAAATCCGCCATTGTATGCTTATGACACAATCGATGTCGACGACTGTTTTAACGTCGGTTTGCCGATTACGTCGGTAGCTGCTTATGGTAGTGAAGCTGCTAAATATCAGATGACTCGTATGCAGTCTATTGCACAACGTCAGATTCAATTCGATCCGACTAAGCATGATAATGCCGTTAAGGTACCGACTCCTGGTATGGTGCCAAATCCGACAGATCCATTCCCGACAGATTTACGTATCCGAGATTTAGAATTACATATGCCTCGTATCGTAAAAGAAAGTATTAAGGCAACCGAGTTTGAACTTAGTACAGCTAAGGCTCTCCTCGAAATGGGTGGCGACGTCGAAAAACGTATGGTTCAAGTCGAGAATCATTTGTCGACCGTAACAAGATATTTATTTAGGTTAGCAAGTATTATTCCGATTAACGATATGTATTATGGCGGCAATACTCTTTATGAAAAGTATCGAGCTATTCGTCAACTTACAGATGATAGAGTTGCCGACGGTATGCAAACTCAAATTGATCAGTATATGACAAGTACTCGTATCGAACCGATTATCGGTCAGGTATACGAAATTCTTAATCAGGTCGGCGCTAATCTTAGTGTTCTTCTCGATAATAACCAATTATCATATTCCAATATGAAACACTACTGTGATTTAATCGATATTAAGCGTTATCAAGAGCCGTTAAAATTAGCTAATATTGCTGAAGGTGCGTCTCTTACTAAAAGTGATCCTCATAAAGATCTTAAAGATGAATGGCCTGAAGGTTTTAAGATGGACTGGAAACCAGTACCTGTCGAAGAACAAGTTCCGATTATTAATTGGCGTCAATCAATTATCGATGACGGTTCTAAATTAATGAATTCTCCTTCGATGTATGGATCAGGGTTGGCTGCTGGCGCGGCTATGACTGGCGACACTAATAACTTATTTTATTTAACTGCTGAAGAATGCCTTAAATCACAGATTCCATTATTTAAAAAAGCAGCTGAATCTGCGGTAAGCAAAATAAGTAGCTATAAGGATCAAGCTAAAAATATAGCAAAGTCTAAAGAGTCTTATGTTAAGATGGAAGAAGCCATTAAAAATGCCGGTGTTCATAAAGATATCAATACTGTCGTATTAGCCGTTCTTATGTGTCTATTAAATACTTCTGATTATGATGGTATTATCAATAAAATTAAAAGTGTTACTAAGAAACTTAAAGATGAATCTTTAATCGATAATCCTTTGCTCGTAATGCTTGCTTATTATTATAACGATGCTTATATTATCGGCGATAAACCGACCAAAGATCCGACTACTGAACTTAAAAAGCATGAAGATCTTAAAACTCGTTTAGACTTTGTATATGCGTTAACAAATAACTCTGGTAATAATAATAGTGGCGGCCAATCTAAGAAGTATTTTAATCTCGATATTAAAAATCAAGGATCCTGGACACTATCTCAATTCTGGGAACCGTATACGATTAACGTTACCGGTAAGCGTGAAGAACCAATGGATCCGCATAATTCCTTAGAGAAACTTATTGAATTATGTGTAGCATATAAAGAATTATCTAAAGAGTTTTATGCTACAGAATTCGATAATGATAAATGGGGCTTCTTCTTTGCGGCTCAATATATTCCGTCTATTAGCTTATCTGGTTTCCCTGGTGAAGTTCGATCAAGCCATACACATCAAGGTATGGACGTCGTATTTATTCCCGATTCTCCTAAGCCTGAGATATTATCGATTTGTGATGGAACGGTAATGGATACTGGATGGGGCTATAATGCCGTAATGGTTAATGCTGCTAATGGAACGAATAAAACGATCGTATATATGCATATGGCACAGATATTCGTTAAAGCTGGCGATACTATTAAGCGTGGTCAACCTATCGGAATAATCGGTGGCATGGGTCCTGATGGACCTGCAACGTATGCCGAGCATCTTCATATCGAAGTATGGTCTGAGCCTAATCGTGGTGGCACATATGGTTCGATCGGTGATCTATATCCTGGCGTATTCCAAGACTACTGTAATGCTTATTAAGAAACCAAAATAACACTCGTAATTTTAATCATGAGATATATTTTGGTAGAATAGTAAGCCTATTGGGAAACTAGTAGGTAGTGGCGGTTCTTACCCGTCCAACAAAGACACTGAATTGCTGGAAACTCCTAAAGCTCAGAGTGCTTTATTGATTGATATTAATAGAGCTACGAAAGTAGAAACAAATCTCTGAGATGGTATAAGGTTAAATCCTAAGTACTGTTAACAATGGACAATCAGCAGCGAAGCTTCGTATTCTTATACGAAGAACGTTCAACGACTAGACCTCGTGAGGGTCGTACACTACAAGTCTATAATGGTAGTGGAAGTGGTGTCGCCTAAGTAGTATTAGTAAATACTATATGGATAAGATATAGTCTGTGCTCATGTGAAAGCATGAGATGCGCGTAGTGGCGCTGGCTAGGAAATGACGATTCTGGCTGAACGAGACCTCGCAAATATGGTTCTAAAATGTCCAGTAAAAAACTTTACTAAAAATTTGCTTTATCAGTACACATATACTATAATTACCTTGTAATATAATATTAGAAAGCGAGGTGATTATGATATGTACCTAACGATAAAACAACAAGTAAAGCATTTAACAAAAGAAGAATACAATATTTTAAGAGAACTATGCCATACAGCTAAGAATTTAACTAATCAAGCAATTTATAATGTAAGACAACATTATTTTCAAGAAAAGCAATATTTGCGATATGAAGCAAATTGTTTCGAAATGAAAAATTATGAAAATTATAAATTACTAAATGCTAATATGGCCCAACAAACTCTTAAAAATGTTGATACAATGTTTAAATCATTTTTCGCGTTAATTAAATTAGCAAAACAAGGTAAGTATAGTTTTAAACATATAAAATTACCTAACTATTTACCTAAAAATGGTTATGCAAATTTAATTATTGCTCAATTTAAAATTAAAAAAGATGATACTTTAACAATTCCATATTCTTACACATTTAGAAAAAAATATGAAGGAATTAAGAGAATTCAAATTAAAGTCCCTAACATATTAAAAGATAAGAAAATAAAACAAATTCAAATTATTCCTAAATTTAACGCTAGGTTCTTCGAGATTCAGTATACTTACGAGATTCAAGAAGAAAATATACAATTAAATACCAACAATGCACTGGCTATTGATTTAGGCGTGAATAATTTGTGTACTTGTGTTACTAATGCAGGTAAATCTTTTATTGTAGATGGAAGAAAGTTAAAATCTATTAATCAATTTTTTAATAAACAAAATGCCAAATTACGATCTATTAAAGATAAACAAAATATTAAGAAACAGACCAAACAACAATATATGATTTCTAGAAAAAGAAAAAATAGAATTGATGATTATATTAACAAAACATGTCGATATATTATTAATTATTGTTTGGCTAATGATATTGGCACTTTGGTTATCGGATACAATCAATCATTTCAATGTAAATCTAACTTAGGCAAAAGAAATAATCAAATTTTTACTCAGTTGCCATTTGGTAGAATACGAGAAAAATTAGAATATCTTTGCAAACGATATAATATTAATTATATTTTACAAGAAGAATCTTATACTTCTAAAGCTAGTTTCTTTGATAATGATGATTTACCTACATATAATATGGATAATCCACAAATATATGAATTTAGTGGTAAACGTGTTAAACGAGGTTTGTACCAAACTAAAGATGGTTATCGTTTTAATGCAGATTGTAATGGAGCATTGAATATTCTTCGTAAAAGTAGCGTTGTAGACATTAGTGTCTTATACGGTAGAGGCGAACTGGACACGCCTAAAAGAATAAGGATTGCCTAGAAATAGGTGCAAAACTTAAAAATCAAACTTCTTAATAAAGTAATTTTATATTGCTTTTAGAATCATATGATTTTAATCATATGAGGTTCAGATGAAAACTGGCAGCCAATTAAACTTTGCCGATTTTAAAAAATAATATACTTGCATTATTTAAATAACTAATGTATAATAATAATGTATTTAAGGTTCTCCCATTATCTTAAATACAAGAGGAGTATCCCTGAGCGTCCCCCCGTGTTCAGGGACTTCTATGGCACCAACGAAGGTAACAGTCTTCATGGTGCCTATCATACTTTTCCTCCTCTATATACGCGTATGCAGATCGTGCGTAAACAAGACAAACCTCCTAAATATGAAAAATCTCTTAATAGAGTGATTCTAGACACACCCCATGTTTTCTGTTTAGTTTGCCTCCCTTTCTATATAATAAACTAACGTTTCATGATAAAACTCCTTTCTCCTTATATATATTGTCTTGTGGTCTGCATACGCAGCTCCTTAGCGGGATAGTCCAAATGGCAGAGACACGAGTCTCATAAGCTCGTCTAGTGTAAGTTCGACTCTTACTCCCGCTCCCAATATTGCAGAGTAAAACAGCATGGAATTGGGTCCATGTCTGAAATGGTTTGACTCCATTCTCTGCGACCATGGAGAAGTGGCCGAGAGGATTAAGGCTACAGTCTTGAAAACTGTCGTACGGAAACGTACCGTGAGTTCGAATCTCACCTTCTCCTCCATTTTTTAATTTACGGTATATAGAGTTATATTAAATTCTATATACCGTTTTTTTTATGCTCCCTTAGTTTAATGGTTAGAACGGGTCGCTTATAACGGCTTAATGCGGTTTCGACTACCGCAGGGAGCACCATTATGTCTTATTACATTATATAAAAATGTTTCCCCAAAGCATAAGAATATATTATAATAAGATATTTTTATAATACGCAGCACTGTTCAAGTTTTATTTAATTACAGAAAGGTGAGTATTAAAAGTAACTTCTCTGCATATATAAAACGACTTATACATTATACTTTTTAAAGTGCTGCGTATTTTATATTTTAAAGGAGATGAGATTATGAGGAATCTTACAAACAATACTTCACTTGAAGACATTATTTATGATTTAAGGAATGAAGATAACAAAGAAGATCTTGCTTTATGGCTAGAAAATAATGTCGAAGAAAAAAGCAATCAATATGTATACGACCAAGGATATGACGATGGTTATGATAATGGCTATGAAGAAGCTATGCAAGAAGCAAAAGAAGAGCATGATGACATGATCGATTCCTATAAAGCAAGATTTAAAGAAAGATTAAAAAATATTTCTGGAGAAGAATTAAAGAAGATTTTCGAAGAAGTGTTTGAGGATAATTAATTATGGAGTTATATGAAATTTTACTTGTTATTGGAACTATCTTCTTTATTTTAGGTATGATTCCTATCTTCGGTAATTTTATCAATATCCTTTTTGATATGATTATCGACATAAAAAATCATAATTATGATAGTTTACCTGAACTATTCTTAAGCATTGGAATTATTTTTGTTTTAATCTCAATGATTTTTCTGATTATAGATAGGATTAAATAATTATGATACAAAAGTTTAGAAAGAAAAATAGTTATAAAATTTATCGATGCTGTTCTAGCTATGCAATAGACAATATTGTTCCTAGTGTATCTGGAGAATTAAATGGAAAAACTGTTATATATAAGACAGCTAGTGGATGTGAACCACAAAAGATTTTTAGATTTAGACACGTGAATTATAAAAAAGCATGCAACATGCTTATGTTTTTTAACCCTAAAAAATAATGTAGGTGGATTATAAATAATGGATGCAGGAAAATTTATTGTTGCTATAGGAATAATAATTGTTTTAATTAGCGTTGGTGGAATTTTGATTTCTATCTTAAAAGATGTTATTAATGACTTAATTAAGGATGGGCCTGATTTAGCTTTAATTATGTTAGTGCTTTCATTCTTTGGCATAGTTATTGTCATAAGCGGATTATTAATTAGTTATTTATTTAAATAAAAGGAGTTTTTTTATGCTTACAAATATAATGTTTGGAATAAGTTTAATATTAGTTATTATCGCTATTATTTATGGCGGAGTTCAAGGATTATTTAGCCTTACAGAACAAGATCCTAAAAAGAATAAAATCTACAGAGGAATTCTTTTAGTCGGCGTAGTCTTTTTATTTTTATCTTTGTTAGTAAAATAAGGTGAGGTAGTAGTTAATTGATTATTTCAACGATTGTAATGAGTCTAATAATTTTGTTCTTTGCAGTTATGATTTGCTGTTTAATTGTTAGTTTACACAATAGTACAGGTTCTGGCTATGACAAGGAAAACTAAACAATTCTGTTTTTATTTATATTTATTTTTAACGTTAGGATTCGGAATCCTTGGTCAATTCTTTGAATTATTTAATTCGTTTTTTAGTATATTATTAATGCCGATAGCTTTAATATCAGCTGTATTATTGTCGATTGCGTTCCTTGTTATCGTAATAGGAGCAGCATCGTATGTGATAGAATTATTCGGTATCGATACTATATTCGGTTTAGATAACAATCCTGATACATTAGAAAAAATTATTAAAAAAATTAAGCCTCCTAAAGAATAGGAGGCTTTTTTGATTGGAGAAAATAATATGAAAGGTATAGCCGATTTTTTCTTTTTAGTATTTATTATCGCGATGATAACTTATTTTTATCGTATGTTTAAAAGCTAATAAAGTAAGTGGCATATCGGCCATCTTCTTTATTTAACATTAAAAGCTTTTGACCGGCTTTAGAAAATTTACGACCGTCTATTGCATAACGATCACTACCACATAAAGATGGGTTAATAATCATTTCGACGCCTTTAAGATCGGCTTCTCTTGAATGATGAAAATGACCCATTACGATATAATCCGGTATTTGTTTCGTAAACAATGCCAAGTTATCGATAGCTTTATTAAAATTATCTTTGTGGCCATGGACACCGATAATACGCTGTCCACAAACATTAGCCGTGATAATTTCATCATCGACGGTATTTTCGTTAAAATGAATACGATCATTTCCTTTTAGTCGTTCTTTTAAGAACCAAGGAATGATATCGCTAAAAGATTCACCGTTCATTGCTTCTTCTTTAGAAGGAGTTACTCGATCATGATTGCCACGACAGAAATATAATTCTAAATTAAATTCTTGGCTAAGATTGTTAAATAAATGACTTAGTGCTTCTGTTACACCGATAGTTTGTTCGATAAGATTTTCTTGAGATTCGATTCGTGTTTGAACATGAATGCCGCCGTTAATCATATCGCCTAACGTTAAGATGTGAATAGTTTTAATATTATTTAGTAAGCAATATTCTCGTGTCTTATTCATTAATTTTTCGACACGTTCATCGAAAATTTCATTGTTAAATTTATTGAAAAAGTTATCGCTTACTTGTCCACGATGCCAATCACTTAATAATAGTACAGCTTCAGACTCGCCGCTTTGAAGATCTTTAAATTCGTATTTAAGAGGTTCGATTTTAGAAATCGCCTCGACGATTAATTCTTTTAGTAAGAATTGATCGCTAATCGATTTTAAATGTTTATTAAGTTCAGATCGGTTTTTACTATTCACGTTTTTAGCATGTGCGTTAAGAAGCATATCTACAGCTGCCGATGTTAATTTATCATCGGTTGATGCTGGCGCCAGATTCTTTTTAAAATCGTTGAAATAACTATTGATAGTCGTAACATCAAGATCTATTTCAAAAAAAGTCTTAGCCAAAGCACTAATTCTTTTTACTGTTAATTTATTGTTTTCTTGTTTAGCAAGATACATGCGATATAACCAAGAGACTAAATCTTCGTTTGGCTCTGCCGCGAACAATGATTCATAATTTATATTTGCCATATTATTTAAAATACCTCATATTAAATAAGTATAATTAACTATTACTATTATATCTTATTTTTTGGCACATGTAAAATATATGAAGAGTTTTCTATACCATAAAATCATTTGTTTGTCTTATACTGATTTGGTATAATAGATTTAGTAGTTCTATATGTATTCGAGTACTATATGTAGTATATTATGCGTAATATATATTCTGCTCTATTGTATAGAACACTTTCTTTAACTATCGCGATTAACAAGAAAGGATTAATGATATGAAAGTATTATTTGGCGGAGATAACCGGATATCTTTGCCTAATGACACTAGGATGATCGGAACCTTCATCGAAGGTATGGACGAGCTTATTCCTAATGCAAACGGAAATCTACAGTATGTACATTTTAAGTACGAAGGACAACAACCCTTAAAAGTTTATACGTTAAAGCATTTATATGCCGACGATGTAAAAATTGTTACGGTCACTCCTAATGTATATTGGATGACAGAAGGAACTGAAAAAACCGATATTCAAGTTAGCGATGTCATTCGTTTCAATACATACGATAAAGGTTGGAAAGTAACCGATATTACCGATACTGTAGAAGATGCGTATTCTATCGAGTTTGCTAATGGATCTCGTTCTATTGTCGTCGAGGGTTTCGAATTGTTAATTAAGAATGAGGTTGATTAATTAATGATCGTAATTAAGAGAGACGGCCGCAAGGTCGATTTCGATAAATCTAAGATTATTGTAGCCATAAGTAAGGCACAACATTCTTTACTTAAAGATAATGAAAAAATAGCTAATTCTATCGCCGAAGAAATAACGCAAGAAGCTCTTATGCTCCAGGAACTGGATATTAAGCGTATCGAAAAAATGGTATTCGATCTTCTTGTTAAACATAAACAAAAAGACGTAGCTCGTGCTTATGAAGGATATCGAGCAGTGCGTGAATATAGACGTGAACACAATACTTCAGATAAAGATATTTTAGGCTTATTAGATGGATCTAATATTGAAACGATAATGGAGAATTCTAATAAAAATGCAAAATTAAATTCTACCTTACGAGATCTTATTGCTGGAGAAGTTAATAAAGACTTAGCAAAAAGAAAAGTTTTGTCTCCAGAAATTGTTGATGCTCATAACAATGGAATCTACCATTATCACGATCTCGACTACGCGGTACAGCCTAATTTTAACTGTTGTGTTTTTGATTTAAAAGATATGCTTGATAACGGTACAGTCATTAATGGAAATATGGTTGAATCACCTAAATCTTTCCAAGTTGCTTGTACTGTTACGACGCAGGTCATTCAGTCCATTAGTAGTGGACAATATGGTGGTCAAAGTGTTTCTGGAATAGATGAAATACTTGCACCATATCTTAAAAAATCTTATGATAAATATTTAGAATTCTTTGCAAATGAAGAGAACAAAGAAAAACTCGCTCATCGTATGATGATGAAAGAATTAAAAGACGGCATTCAAACTATTCAATATCAAATTTTGACTTTGGCAGGTTCCAATGGTCAGTCGCCGTTTGTCACTTTAGGCTTATATTTTAATCCTGAAGGAAAATACGCAGATTATGCAGCGCTTATTTGTGAAGAAATTTTAAAACAAAGATATGCTGGTGTAAAGAATTCTGACGGCATTCCTCAAACACCAGTATTCCCTAAGCTCATTTATATGCTAGATGAACATAATGCAAAACCAGGTAGCAAATATTATTATTTAACTAAACTAGCAGCAAAATGTACAGCTCGACGTATGTATCCAGATTTTATTTCTGCTAAAATTATGAGAGAACAGTTTGATGGAGAATTGTTCTTCCCAATGGGTTAACACATAACGGCCCATGTAAAACGATGTGAACTGTATCACAAAACAGGTGTCCTTTATAGGGCTAACGGTGAATCCTTATTGGTAATACCGTGCTATTATATTATTATAGTAGTGTAGAGACTATTGGTGATGAATGTAGCCAAGTAGAGTAGAGACGTGCTACTCGATGCGCATCGCATTTATTTAAATAAATGAAGAGATAGTCCAGCTTAATATAAACATATATTAAGTTGTGTAGAAGCTTTCTTTCTAATTGGAAAGATCCTGAAACTGGTAAATATAAATGGGCAGGAAGATTTAATTGTGGCGTAGTATCTTTGAACTTGCCACAAATAGCAATCTTAGCAGATAAAGATTTGAATAAATTCTGGTCTTTATTAGATGAAAGATTAGAAATGTGTCATAAAGCATTAAAATTTAGACACGATTTATTATTAGGTACAGTAAGTGACGTATCTCCAATTCACTGGCAATATGGTGCTATTGCAAGATTAAAGTCTGGCGAAGTAATCGACAAGTATTTAAAAGATGGTTATTCTACGCTATCTTTAGGATTTGTTGGCGTATATGAAGCTGTATTGGCATTAACAGGAGAAACTCACACTAAACATCAAAATTTAGCATTAGAAATTGTTCGCCGAATGAAACAAAAAACAATTGATTGGAATATTGAAGAAAATCTTGGTTACGGTCTATATGGTAGTCCAGCAGAATCTTTAATTTCTAGATTTGCTAAAATCGACAAAGAAAAATTTGGTAACATTAAAGGTGTTACTGATAAAGGTTATTATACTAATAGCTATCATGTATTCGTAGGTGAAGAAATTGATGCATTCAAAAAATTAACTTTTGAAGCTCCATTTCATCAATATGCTTCTGGCGGATGTCTAAGCTATATCGAAATGCCAAATATGGAACATAATCTTGATGCAGTAGAAACTTTAATTCAGTTTATTTATGACAACGTTAGATATGCTGAATTCAATACTAAATCTGATTATTGTAAAGCTTGTGGTTTTGAAGGCGAAATTGGTTTTGATAAAAACCATAAATGGACATGTCCAAAATGTGGGAATCAAGACCAATCGAAGATGACCGTCACTCGACGTTCATGCGGCTATTTAGGAAGTAATTTCTGGAACGAAGGTCGAACTAAAGAAATTCAATCTAGAGTACTCCATATTTAAAATTAATAGTTGCATTTAACTGTTAAATATAATATAATAAGTTTAGGCATAAAAGAGTTCCTTTTAAACTTACGAATAATGAAGAAAACAATTACTCTTCGCCTAATTATTATTTTGAAAGCCGGCATAAAGAAGTTCCTTTTTAATTATAAAAAGCTATTGGAAGATTTACTTCTCGCCGGCAATTTTCATTAAGATAATGGTCGTAACAAATGAAGTCTTATATGTCTTTATTTGTTACGGCCATTATTTTATTATGGAGGAAAATATGATAAACCAAAAAAAACGTGATGCAATTATTAAATTGTTTAAGCGAATCTTAATCGAAGACGGAATTAATCCTGTTAAAAGAGGTAAGTTATTTAAAAGTGGCGTTTACGTTGTCGACGAAGCCGCCGATTATTTAACAGCTAACGATAGTAATACATTAGTAAGTCAATACGGTAATCAATATATCGATCAAATTAATAAATCGACATTACATCGATCTGTTAAAGCTGTCGATCTTATGGACTTAGATGAATTAAGATTACATCAAGCTTTACATTATTTATCTGTATTTACTCATCAAGAAAACGGAAGTTGTTTCGGTACTATTCCTGTCGATAAAGAGTCGACATATTTACCTAACGAATATTTAGGTTTAGATAACGATCAAGATCCTATTAAATTTACAATCATTTATCCAGTTACAGTTGATGAACTTATAGAAAAAATTAAAGGTCTTGTATCTGGTATTGCATTAAAACAAGAAACTATTGAATTATTAATGGAAATTATTCCGTCTTACGTTAATAAGTTTTCTATCGATGACTTTAAAAATAAAGAAATTAAAGCGTATTTAATTAACGCCGGTTATTACACTCCGTCTAATGCGATTGATTTAATTCGTTATATTTATTATAAAAAAACTGGTAGTACTCTTTTAATCAGTAGTAAATATAATAAACAAGATTTTAATGTTAACAGCTATCGTTATAACAGTTCTAAACTTTTAGCTTCTTTTGCTGAAAATTACGGCGTCGAAACAATTGCTAGAACGTTTAATCGTTATCGCGATTTTTGGATTATGCTAAAAAAAGATAGTAAAGCTAATGCTAAAATTATCAATAAAGCATCTAAGTTGGCAAAAACATTAAATGTTCCTTGTAAACAATTACCTCTCGATAATATTGCCAGTCCGTTTGTTCTCGATAAAGATATCGTAAAAGAATTAAAGAACGTTACTCTATTTAAGAAAATTTCTTTATATAATTATTTACTTAGCGAATTAACGCCGTCAGAATATAAATTATACAATATTCGAAATGGTAAAGTATTCGTTAAGAAATCCGGTGAAAGATGTTATACATCGGTTGCTGCGCGTCGTTTAATTCTCATTGCTAATAGTATTAGAGAAGATCTTAAAGATAAAGTCGAAGGTAAGAAATTCTTATTATCTAAATACATTCAATACGCAGTACCAACATCTGAAAAGAATTTCATCGGTAATGTTCCGATGTGTTCTAAGATTAATGCGACAAATAAATTCTCTTTCGGTATTCATTGGTTTAATCAAAATGGATATCGTACTGATTTAGATTTACATGCCGAATCTAAAAGATTACATATTGGTTGGAATTGCGACTTAAAAAATAATGCTGCTGCTTATACTGGAGATGTTACGAATGCTCCAGAGCCTAACGGTGGTGCAGAAGCTGTTTACTTTAAAGATGAATTTGCCGACGATACTGTCGTTATAACTGTCGATAATTTTACTGGCTTTAAAAATATTATGACTAATGTATTCTTTAATTGGTTTATCGATAAAGAAGTGTTAGATGAAGATACTATTTTAAGTATCGATTCTGATTCTTTATATATTAAAGATTTTACTTTAGAAAGTAACGAAGTGATGCTCGGTCTTATTCGCGCCGATAAAGATGGCAAGAAAGAATTCATTTTCTACAGTAGCCGATTAAGCGATCAAATCGTTACGACTTACAATCAAAAACTAGAAGGAATTTCTTCAGCGATCAATTCGATTATCGATAGTCGATTAATGTTAGAAGATTTAATCGCTATGTGCGGTGGTCTCATTACAGAAGATCCAGAAGAAGCCGACTATAATTTAAACGAAACTAATCTTACAAAAGATAGTTTTAATTTCTTATTTTAAATAAAGGCTCCACTTGGAGCCTTTTCTGCTATTAAAAGGATTACTATATGAAACTAATAGTTATTGATGGTGGCGACGGTTGCGGCAAAGCAACTCAAGTTAATAAATTATATGAATCTTTAAAGAAAGAGAACTATAACGTTCATTTAATTAGTTTTCCTGATTATGAATCTGAATATTCAGCATTCGTTAAATCTTATTTAGATGGAACGTTTGGTGGAAATGGAGCCGTTAATCCTAAAATTGCCTCCCTTTTCTTTGCGATGGATCGCTATGCAGCATTTCAAACCAAATATAAAGAATTATTAAATCAAGACGACGCAATTCTTATTTGTGATCGCTATACGACATCTAATGAGTTATATCAAGTCGTTCGCTATGAAAAAGCAACTGCTCAAGATCAGTTTTTGCAATGGCTTGAAAATTTTGAATATCGATTATTACAATTACCTAAACCGGATTTACTTATTATGTTACGCCTCCCTATTAGAATTCGGTTAAACTTACTTGCAGAACGGAAAGGCAAGACTGGTGGTAATACTGGCGATATTCATGAAAACGATATCGAATATTTAAAGAAAGTCGATCATGCATATCAAAAAATAGCTAATCGATATAGCACGATTATGATTAATTGTGCCGATCATAAAGTTATTCGTGATATCGATGTGATCGCAAAAGAAATATTAAAAAAAATTAAGGAATGTGGAGTATTGTATGAACAACCCTGAAAAAGTATTTATTTTAATGGTCGACGATAAAATCGAATCTCTTTGGTATAACGAAGAAAATATTCGTGAAGAATATCAGAACTTCTTGGAAGATGGATATACCGAAGATCAAATCTATGTAAAAACTTGTTACATTAATGATTTTAATGAGTGATAACTATGTTAAATAAAAAAGATCCTTTATATAATGAAAAGATGTCTATCTTGTTAGAACTTGAAAGATTGGATAAAGAAGTTTCTGGTTATGCTCCTGATGATGATTATCTTGGCATTATGGATGATTTAGAAATTGCAATCGATAATTTATATAAAAAGGTAAATATGGTTGATACGGTATATATATTATTTACTTATTCTGATGATTATGATAACTCTGTGTTGGGCGTATTTCAATCTTTAGATGAAGCAAAAGAAAAAAAACAAGAGTATATCGATAATAATTTAATAAGTGAAGATATGATTGTGATTAATGTTAGTCACATTATTCGATAGGAGAAAAAGCTATGAAAGTATTTTTATCTCAGCCGATGCGCGGTAAAACACACGAAGAAATTTTAAGTAGTATTCGTGAAGTACAAGAATTTTTAACTAAATATCTTGACTCTACGAACATTGAAATTATCGAAAGTTACTCTCCTAAAAATAAAAGTAAAGAACCTTTAGTTGCCCTTGGTGATTCTATTAAGATGCTAGCGAATGCCGATTTAGCAGTATTTTTAGATGATTGGAATCAATATCGTGGTTGCATTATCGAACATCATACAGCTAAGATTTATGAAGTTCCACATATTTCTATTAAGAGCGAAAATGGATTATTGAAAGTAGTTGAAAAATAATGAATTACGGACAAATTCGTGAATACGATATTGCAAATGGCCCCGGTATTCGAGCTACATTATTCGTAACAGGATGTTCTCATCATTGTTTCAATTGCTTTAATCAAGAATATTGGGATCACGATGCCGGAGAACTATTTGATGAGGTGGCCGCGCACAGACTTGTCGATTATTTAAAACATCCTCAAGTATCTGGCTTAACCATATTAGGTGGTGAGCCATTTGAAAATGTCGACGGTCTTGTATCTTTTATTAATAAATATTTAAAAGATCAAGAATGGTTTAAGAATAAAGATATCTGGTGTTACTCTGGATATACGATCGATCAGATTATCATGGATCCTAAAAAAGTCGAGTTATTAAAATTAGTCGATGCCTTAGTCGACGGTAAATTTATCGACGAATTAAAAGATCCGTCTCTTAAGTTCAGAGGATCCTCTAATCAGAATATCTGGAAAGTAACATATAAAGATAATAAAATTACTATTGACGAATACAAATAATTTATGTAATATAAAAGACTGTATGCATATCGGTATAATGAGTCGGAATATACGTAGAGATATGGGCCCACGATATGCATACTCTTTTAAGAAAGAGAATTTAAATAATGGAATTAGTTTTAAATAAAATCATTGAATGTTTTGAATCTCCTATTATTTCTGAAAAAGGTCATTGTACTCGCGTCATCGCTAAGAAAAATAATGTAACTTGGTATTTCGATATTTATCAAGATGTTGTATTAGCATTTGACGGGATCAATGAACAGGTCGAGCTCAAAACGATCGAAGAGCTCGAGAATTATTTAACGACTTGTTAACCATGAAAGATTACTTATTCGTATTATCTTTAGCTATTAGTTTATCACAAATAGTTGAAGCACAATACAATATATTTAACGGACAATTGATAACGGTATTTTATACTTTCATTGTCGTTACTTTATTATATGTATTAGTGTTCTTATACAATAAGTTCCGAGGAAGATAATGAATGTTAATTGGAATGAGGTACATCCTGGTGAAATTATTTTGCATGGCAAAAAACCGGCTGTCTTCATAGGCCTTGTCGATATCCATAATACGGCTATCGACATCCAATATGTTAAAGATGGAAAACAAAAGATTGTTTTATCAGAAGAATGCATTCCAAAAAGATTGTTGGAATCCAAAGAAGAGCACTAATGCTCAGTCATTTGGGAGGATCCGGCACCGCTTTCGCGGCACCGTTCCCTCCCTTTCTCCCCTTTATTTGCTTACAATCAAAAAATCGTGTATAATTAAAATATAATTACAATATATATATTTTAATTAGCGAAAGGAAATCGAATGAAGAAATACGTAGCGTATTCTCCTGACGAAATCTTAATTTTTTTGGATGATCCTAAAGATAAGATTGTGTATAGTATCTTAGATACAGATTGGCCAAATAAAAAGATTGTCGATCAATTCTGTTCTGATTTATCTTATGATCATGTTAAGGCATATGCACTGTTATATAATAATGGATGCATTTCAAAAGAATTTGCCGTTAGCGAATTAACTTTGCTAATGAACGAGATTTCTAAAGAAGTAGACAAGATCGCAGGTAGATAAAAGTGAGAAAATTTGAAGTAGTATCTCGATGTAAAGACATGGAAGTAAAACTTCCTAAACGTAAAACTAAGAAATCTGCAGGTTATGATTTCTTTGCTATCGAAGACATTGAATTGTATCCTAATAAATTATATGTACTACCAACCGGCGTTAAAGCAGCTATGGAAGACGATGAAGTGTTGTATCTTCACATTCGTTCTTCTGCAGCATTTAAGCGTGGAGTACGTATGATTAATAGTGTCGCTGTTATCGATAGCGACTTCTATAATAACGAAACTAATGAAGGTGAAATTTCTTTAGGTTTGTTATCTCATAATGACGATGTCGTTCATATTAAAAAAGGTGAATGTGTTGCTCAAGGCGTATTCCATAAATTTTTAATTACGGACGACGATGATGCAGATGGTGAACGCATCGGCGGTATTGGCAGTACTGGAATTTAATAATGCTTAATTAAGACGATGTATTTATTTATTATATCGTCTTTTTTGCTGCGCAAGAAAGGTTAAACATGATTAACAATCTTACTAAAGCATGCAAACGTGCATGCACAGATTACAAAGATCTTAACATGTATAAGTTAAACTTTGTATTATTCTTTATGAACGAACTTCATAAATTTAAGCTCGATACTCCATTCTTCGACGAAGAGTTTATCGAAACAGAAGAATTCGGCCCGTATTTACAATCGGTAAAAGATGCATATGAACCATACGGTTTATTTAACATTCCTCAATTCGGTGCTAATAATATCTTTGAAGAAGACGAAATTCTTACGTTAAACGAAAGCAATCAAATTGCTTCTGAAGAAGATAAGAAAACTCATGAAGTCGTTATCTCTGAGTTCTACTATGAAGACGACGGTACTCCAGTATGGACATTGGCCGATTTATCTTTCGATAATGAAGTCGAAGAAAATATCTATGGCTTTATTAAAGATTCTATGGAGCCATTAAAAATTGAAGCGTTAATGCACATCTATTATAATTTATATAATAAAGTAGTAACGGCTAAAGATTTTGCCGATAAAATGGCAGCATGGATCGACTGGAAAAATCAAGGTGAACCAGAGCCTGATAAGTCTAAACCGATTAAATCTGTCGATCGTGAAGAAGAAAATTTAGAAATTACTGTCGACGATATTATGGAAAGAATCAAGAAAGTTCGTAATGCTGGTAATATAGAGCATTAGGAGGGATATTCCTTATGTCAAAAAAAGAACTTTCTAATAGAAAGCAAGAGCTTATCGAGCAGATGGATAAGTTTGTTCAAGATTATAATTCTTGGGGCTATAGCGAAGAAGGTAAAATCATCTTCGATAAAGCTATGCATATGTTAGCAACCGATCATGCGATCTATGCTAAGATGCCGATCTTATGTAAAGGCGAAAATTGTATTTATAAAAACGATCCTTTGCATAAGGCAGGCCTTGTTAAAGTCGGCGAACCATGTATTTGTGAAACGACTTTAATCGCTCAAAAATTTATGCAGTATCAAAAAGAATTTAATCTCGATGAATCGTCCTATACCGATAATGTTCTTGTACATGAATTAATTACATTAGACCTCCTGATTTCAAGGGCAATGCAATATATCAATAATAAAGATTATGATCCTGTTATCGATGTCGTTACCAACATTACCGAAACTGGTCAAGAAATAACTCAACCAATGATTTCTAAAGGTATTGAGTTATATACGACTCTCGTACAAAAACGCGATAAAGTATTTGAGTTATTAGCTGCGACTAGAAAAGATAAAATTCGTAACAATGTCGACGACGCAAATCATGACACTGCTCTCATTAATAGTCTTAATGATCCTGATTTCTTCTTATCACAAGAACAAATCGAGGAAGAAAGAAATTCGAGGTTAAACGCTTATGGCGAAACTGAGTAATGCATTAGAGCTTATTACTGATAATATCAGTAAAACAATGGAAATCGGTAAATTAGCTTTTAATGGATCTAATACTATTGCTAAAGAGGTTGGTAAGACTGGTTCTGAAGCATTTGCAACAGGCATGAAAATAATGAATGATAATTTAGATCAAATTGGTTCCATTGAAAGAATTGCTAGCCCTAATTATACATTAGGTCAAATGGCTAAGAGTAGAATGATCGGTCTCGATACAACTCAGGCCCTACAATACTCTTATTTAAATAAAGAGTCTAGAGCTATGTTCGATAACCAATTTATGTCGCCAGAATTTGCTCAACGTATGGGTAGCGAAGATAAAGAAGTCGTTAAAGCTGCTAAAGAAGAATTATCTGCATTTTATAAAGATAATGCTAAATATGATATGACTCGTCTCGGCGTTCAAGGTGTCGTTGCTGGTAGTGTTGCTTATCGTGTCGCTACTGGTGGCGGTTTATATCGTGATAAGAATGGCGAATTTAATATTATCGGTATCCCAGGTATTTAATTATGCTTAAAGGTATAGTTAAAGGCGTAAAAACTGCCGGCGAAAAAGTTATCGAAGGTGCCGGTTATATCGCTAGAAAAACAGACGACGCTATAACGAGTGGAGCTAATAAAGTTATTAATCGACAAGTTTCTAATCTCGAGAAACAAAAAACAGTTCTCGGAGATATGGGTAGTCAATACTCTAAAGAAGAAGTCGAAGCTTATAGCTCTAAATATCGTCCTATGCGAAATACGGTTCCAGCTATTAAAGATGGCGCCAACGATTACTTTAAAGTTAATAAAGAATTTGTTAGTACTAATCCGGATAACTATTCTATTCCAGATCGATACAAATTAACAGGATACGGTGCTACGATATTAGGTGGTGCTGCTGCATTAGGTGCAACAAATAATACGATCGAAGCAGCAATGGAGCCGACGTCGACAGCGAATATCGCTTCGGTCGGTACCGTTAATCCTGTTGTATCGGCTAGTTCTGGATTAACGCCACAAAATGCATTCGATAATATGGGTGCATCTGGCGATATTAATTTTGCATTAAGACGTAACAATATTAAAGCACCAGGTACATTATAATGGCAGGTTTAAATATTTTAAAAGGATTAACTGGCAATGTAAAATCTGCTGTCGGACATGTCGGTAATGCTACTAAAAGCATGGGCACGGCCGGTAACTTAATTTGGGATAATAAAATTAATGCCGGCTTAGCGACTGCCAACGCAGTCTGGACTTATAACGATACACTCGACGAAGGTGGTACTAAGGCTAACGCAATACAAGATGCTGCTTTTAGTATGGGTACCGATTTATTGTTAGGCCCATTAGCCGGTATGGCAGTTCAAGCTGCTTATTATGGCGGACCAGCTTTAGTCGGTATTGCTAACGATTTAGCTCAGCAAGGTCGTCAGCAAATGCAACAAAGTTATCGTCCATTCTCTTGGACTAATCCAGTTAATTCACAACAATATGCAACTATGAGACAGGCAGGAATGGCCTTAGCTCAGCAATCCCAATATAGTTTACAAACGACTATGATGGGTCAAGAAGGTAAAGCATTCCATAAATAAAAATTATGAAACAAGAACAAGATTATTCTGTAAAAGAATTAATGGCAATGCCTTTGGAAGACTTAGTAAGATTAGATTTTACTAAGCTCAGTGAAAAAGGAAAGCTAGTCGTAATTAAACGAGATCCAGTTATGTGGGCGAAATCTTTTATTCAAATATATAATATTGATTTAGATAAATATGCCCCTTGGACTCCACGTTGGTATCAAGCCGAAATGCTTCGTGATCGAAGTCTTCGTAAAGTATTCCGATGTGGCCGTCGTTGTGTAACTGGTAATCTTAAAATACAAGATCCAGAAACAGGATTATTTAAAACTGTAAAACAATTATTCGACGAGAATAAAGAATTTAATATTCTTGCTCTCGACGATAATTATCAAATCGAAATAGCACCGAATGCTAAAGTATATGATAACGGTATTCAACCTGTATATCGTATAACGACTAATACTGGTCGTACATTCGATGCTACCGATAACCATCCATTCTTAACGGAATTAGGATGGCTAGAATTAAAAGATTTAACGGTCGGCGATAATATCGCTATTCCGATGCATCTTAATTATTTCGGTAGTGATTCTATCGAAGAATTAGAATTAAGATTAATGGCTCAGAAGCTAAATAAAGATACGTCTTCTGACAAGTCAATTCCGAAAGAAGTATTTTCTTTAAATAAAGAATCGGTGTCGATCTTTGTATCTGAATTAATTAAAGATGCATATAAAGAAGAAGACGAAGTTCCGATCAATCGATTATATTGTTCCGAATCAGGTCAGTTAGCATATCAATTAGCTCACTTATTAATGCGATTCGGTATCGTCGTAAAAATCGTTAAAGAACGAAATTCTTATTTTTTAGGTTTTGTCGACAAGAAAAAATATAATCGGATTAAAAATCATTCCCATAAAAATATGTTCTCTGTTTATTATTCATATAAGTTCCAGCCAATGACCGATAAACTTAATAAGATGTTTTTATCTTATTTAAAATATCATGAATTAGGAAAAACTAATTTTGAATATTTAAAAACAGGACGATTAACACTTGAAGAATATTTAGAATCTAAAACTATTAATAAGGCTGAGGCAAAAGAACTTGCCGAGCATTTAGGTTTTGAATCGATCGAAGATATTCTTAATGGCGATATATTCTGGGATCCGGTTGTATCGATCGAATATCTTGGTGAACAACAAACATATGACGTTTCGGTGCCACGTTATCGTAACTTTATTGCTAACGATATTATTTCACATAATACCGGCAAAACAGAAACGATGGTAGTCGAAGCATTATATAACGTCTTTACTCGTAAAAACTTTATACATATGTTTGTAACACCGTATCAATCACAAGTTCGAATGATCTTCGACAATATCCGTCAAAAGATCGATAGTTCTGCTCTTATTAAAAAAGAAGTAGTAAGAGCTACGACAAATCCATATTTATTCGAATTCTCAAACGGATCCAAAATTGTTGGTTTTACGACAGGTGCTGGATCTGGTATGAGTGCTGCGTCAATAAGGGGATGGCGGAGTGATTGGATTTCGATGGATGAAATGGATTATATGGGCGAAGGTGATTTTGATACTGTATATGCCCTTTGTATGGAACGTGATACGATCGGACTAACATGTTCATCTACACCGACTGGTAAACGTTCTAAGTTCTTTGAAATTTGTACCAACAAATCACTTGGGTTAAAAATAAATAATTAGGTTTTTTATGGCAATTCCATCCATTTTATGGTAATATATAATTGTAATTATTTTATATATTTTTAAAAAAGGATTGCCAATATGATTAATGAAAATAATTTAAAAAAAGATTTAGAAGTAAAATCTGTAATTCAAATTGCAAAAGAATATAATTGCTCTGAAAATACCGTCAGAAGAGCAATGAAAAAATATGGCTTAACAAAAACAATATTAAGGCCATATCAAGAAAAAGAAACTCTATTAAATATGTTGCAAAATAAAACAGTTGATGAGATTGCTGATTATTTTAAAGTTGATAATCATACCATCTCAAGATGGATTAAGAAAAACAATATTTCTTTTAATCAAAAAAAGCAATACAGAAATAAAGAATGGCTTGAACAGAAGTTAAAAGAATTTAATGGTTCTTTATCTGAAATATCGAAAGTCACTGGATATAAAAAAGATACTATGCTTGAATGGTGTTATAAATTTAACTTAAAGAACACTGAAAAATATGATCGAAAATATAATTTAAATTTTGATTATTTTAAATCAATAGATTCTGAAATAAAAGCATATTATCTTGGTTTTGGAATGGCTGATTTTGGAATGAGTAAAGATTGTCGCAATTTTCAATTTCGATTGAAAAAAGATGATAAATATATCATTGAAAAACTGGCAAAAGAATTAAATTGTGGATCAAAACTGTATCATTATAAAGATGATGTTCGTGAAGGATATTCTTTAACTGTTTGCTCTAAAGAAATATGTAAAGATTTAATTTATCATGGTATTGTTCCTAATAAGTCAGGGAAAGAAGTATTGCCAAATACAGTTCCAAAAGAATTAGTAAAGCATTTTATTCGAGGTTTTATTGATGGTGATGGATGTATAGAATCATCATCAAAAAGACTTTCAATATGCAGTATGTCTTACAATGTATTATTATCAATTAAATTATTTTTAGAAAAAGAATTAAATATAAAAGAATATAAAATTAAACCAACATTAAAAGAAAGTGGTAATATTTTATATTATTATATAATATATAGTGATTCTTTTATGAAGATTCTTGATTATATATATAAAGACGCAACAATATATTTAACTAGAAAATATAATAATTATTTGATACATTTAAATAAAAAACATTAATCAATCAAACTTAAAAAATAGGCCCCTTTGTTAAGTAATTAACAAATGAAAACTTTTTGAATTGCTGGGACATCCTAATAGGACAATCAGCAGCGAAATCTTTATTTTTTTAAAGAAACGTTCAACGACTATCCTCATGGTGAGGAGTAGGGTCAAGCGACTCGAAGCGAAAGGTATCCTATTGTTAGGATAAAGATATAGTCTGAGCTATATAGTAATATATAGAAGGTTGTGAGTAGCGATCACAATCGCAACAAAACTGTTACTGAGCACTATCACCCGACACAACATAACCCTATGTGGTCAGATGCTATGGAGGAAGAATTTAGAAATACTTACGATCAAAATGCTTATACACATGAAGTATTAGCAGAGTTTGGTGTTGAAGAAGCTGGCGTATTCGATAAAAACAAATTAGAAGCAGCTACTCGCATAGATAATTATACTTATTTCGATAAAGAATTTTATAAGCCGGTATGGCCGGACTTAGATGATTCTAACGTAAAAAAAGTTCATATTCTTCCTCCGGGAAGAAAAACATATACGCCTAATCCATTTAGAACGATAGGCGTGGATTGGGATTCGAAATGAGTCCTCTTATTAAGTAATTAATAAGGAATAAACCGGTTGAATTGCTGGAAAATCCTTAATGGATAATCAGCAGCGAAATTTTATTTTTTTTAAAATAAAAGACGTTCAACGACTATCTCGAAAGAGAGTAGAGCTAAGTGGCTCGAAGCGGCCGGTAACCTAGCAATAGGTTAAAGATATAGTCTGGTCTATATAGTAATATATAGCAGTCCTTTTTAAAGGCGTATTGATTTTTAACGAAAATTAATAGAACATAAACGAAATCACAGGCTCCAACATCGATACTGGTGTTAGAGTATGATCCTTCATTTAATAAATTTAGAATTATTAATCGTACAGAAATTGAATCTTCAGAATTTACATTTGATAAGGCCGTGAAAAAAATTATAGATATGAATGCTATCTATAATCCTAGCTATATTTATATAGATCGCGGTTCTGGTAAAAATTTGCCCTTTATATCGTAAGTGAATTATATGATATAAATGTAGTGCGGTATTAAGCGAGAAGCCTAAGTTAAATAATTAATATGGTAACTCGAACCGAAGGCTTATTTTAAATAAGTCAGGGGCAGAGCATAGCAAGTGAAAAAGATATAATCTTGCCAAGAGCCCGCACCGTGTATTCACATTATTTAACACGAAAAAGTATGCCGACCTTATAGAAAACTATAAGAACTAGGAGATAAAAAGCTCCTAGGATAACAACGTGGAGTATCAGATGGAATCTTTAAAGATTTACGGTAAACAACATCCAGAAACTGGACTCGATAAAAAAGTTAAGGGCTGGATGTTCTCAGAAAAAATTGATATTCAAGATCCTGTTACCGGCGTTTTAGAAAAGAAACACTTGAAACCGTTTATGGTAAATCAGTTGTCTATTCTTATTGAACGTGGTAACTTAATTATGAGTCCTTACGATAATGTAATTTTTAAACAATTAATCGATTATCGTGTCGAAAAGATTACGGCGGCCGGTGTTCCTGTATATAATAGTAATAACGAACACTTTGTCGATGCGTTAGGACTTGCTTATTTAGCATTCGTAGAACATTTCCCTGAATTAACTAAACTTGTTAAAAAGGCGTCTCATGATATAGCATACTCTATTAATAGAGGATCTGTATTACCGACATACGAAAAACGAGATTTAGATAATCCTTGGGAAGATAAAAAGAAAACGTATGAGTCTTCCGATGAAGCTTGGCGTAAGTTAGGCCCAGGCGAATCGTTCGATCGTCCATCGAGAAGATTATCTCATACACGAAATAAATTTAGTCGTACATTATTTTAGGAAAATATGGAAGACAATAATAAAATTATCTATCGTCCCGATATACAACCTAAGCGACATTATGAAAGTGACGCTACTTTTGAAAAAACTCCTTCTAGAATGTTCAACGATCCTATTCCTTGGACGCCACCAGAAGAAGTTAAGAAAAGTGAAGTCGATGAATTATTAGCCGATTTAAAGACGGTATATAATTTATTACCATACTTTCCAATTCAGATTAGGCCAATTATCGAGACGATGATTATAACAATTACGACCGATACGATTGTTCGCATCGATCCTCCTGATCCAGAAACTCCTTTTCCTCCTGAGTCAGAAGATCCTAAACAATTTGTTCCGGTCGAGCCTAAAGTTCCCGAGGTTCCAAAACCGGTTGCTCCTAAACCAGAACCTAATCATGATGATCCATTTGGGTTCCCCGATGTTCCGATTGTCGATATTAAACAGGAACCATCTGAAAAAATCGATAAACTTGTATATCGATGGACAAAAAGCAATTTGGTTCGCATTAAGAAACATTGGATCGATAAACTTAAAGATTATCTTCAAGATTATTTATCTAAAATGTTCCATGCTGTACAATTATGTGGAGCTGAAGATTTAACGATATTATTATTAGTATTCGATGGTTTAGCCGTTAAAACAGTATCTGGCAAGAAATGTAAAGTAGCACATGATAGTATTGTTCGTAACGATTTAATGATTCGTGAGAAGGCTAAGATGATGGCTAAGTTATACGGAGCCGATGAATTAATTAAGTTTATGCGAGCAATCGAAGCGGCGGCACAAACTCGTCAAGAATATTATAATCATGAATTCTTATCGTATTGTCCTACAATGTTAAGTCAATACGAAAATGATTTCTTACGAGAAAATCGTGCAGTGTACGATCAGAAATATGTTAATAGTGTATATCAATATAATAAATTATTGATGTCGTCGACAGAATTAACGAAAGACGTTTTCGATTTAACTGTTAATAGTGCATTTGCTAAAGGCGTTTTAATTAATAACGGTATTAATCCGTTCGAGAGAACGCCGGAACCAGATCCAATCTTTTATTTAAATAATTTAGCTCCTGATCCTGGTAAAGTTGGTGCTAATGGATTATCGAGTACCGGTAATTATGGTAACTTGAAACCTGGTTCATTATCTGATAGAATTATAAATGGTAGCGGAGGTACTGGAGTCATCGATACAGACTTTACAAAAGCAGTTGCATCTGGTTTAGTCGGTTCTACTATGGCAAATGGATCAGTTGGCTGCGTAGAATTTGCTACGAAGTTCGGTTCCTATTTCTCTAAATTCTTAGCCGATGAATTATCTAAAGGAACCGTTAACGTCGACGTATTGATGCAAAATGCTAGAGCTGCCGGATTACAACATGTGACTAGCGGAACACCGGCAAAAGGTGATATAATAGTATATCATAACGATGCGGAAGGTTATAACCATGTCGTTATTGCCGATGGGCAAGGCGGCTATTATGGCAATTCATCTTCACAAAATAAAGGTGTCCATGGTAGCGACTTCCACGAAATGGGTGGTTGGACAAATTATGCCGGGTTCATTTCATTACAAGGAAAGTAAATGAAAATATCAGATTTTTATGAGGCTGAACAGCCCAAAAAGAAAAAAGATTCTGTCCTTGGCAGAGCAGTTAGTACTGTCAAGGAGAATCTTATTAAGGCCAAGGCAATAGCTTTTGGTCAGTTTAATCGACGAGGATCTAATCCAGGTTCTCGCACATACGATTTAGAAAGAATTAAAAATGCAATTCTTACTGATTCATATTTATCGGTAGCAATTAGAAAGTTCTCTCAGCTTATTACTAAAGCTGGTTATCAGATTAAATCTAAAAATGAAGCTGCAGCTGATTATATTAATGACAGATTGCGTATTATAGAATTCCGTTCTAAAATTCCTTTTTATGTTTTAATAACTTCTATTGCAAAAGACTTGTATACTTTCTCAAATTCGTATATAATTAAAACTAGAGATAATGATACGCAAAAATTTGGAGTTAAAGCAGATCAAATTTATAAAGGCGGTTCGATCTCTGGTTTATTCTTAGCAGATCCTTGCAATGTCACAGTACAGCGAGGAGACGATGGAAGAATTGATCATTACCTAATCGATGGAGAAGAGTATTCCCCAAACGATGTAATTCATTTGTACATCGACAAAATGAATAACGCCGAGTATGGCACCTCTAGAATGTTTACCGTTCTAGAGGATGCATCTATGCTGCGGAAAGCTGAAGGATTGGTTATGACGATATTATATCGTTTCGCCACTCCTATTTTGCATATAAAAGTAGGTAATACTGCCGAAGGTCAATATGCTACTCAAAAAGAAATTGACGATGCAAGAAATGCCTTTCAAGATATGCCGAATGATGGTTTTATCGTAACAAATGAAAGAACGACAATTACATCTGTTACTCCCGATATGAAAGCTAATGATTTATTAAATTTCTTATCATATATGGAGCAACGTATTTTTACTGGTCTCAATGCTTCAAAATCTTCGATGGGTCGAGGTGGTGGACAATCCTCAGCCGACAATACGGAAGCATTAATGCATGACGAAGTAAAAGCATTCCAGAATGTAATTTCTTCTTTCATCGAAAAATATTTATTTACTGAATTATTATTAGAAGGTGGATTTAATCCATTAACTAATAAAGACGATTATGTATTCTTCGACTTTAACGAAGTATCGATCGATACAAAAATTAAAGTTGAATCTCATACGATTCAAAAATATCAAGGTAACGTTATTACTCTTGATGAAGCTCGTCGTGAACTTGGCTTCGATAACGAAGTATCTGAAACGGACATGTATGCATTTAAAGTTACATTGGAATCTCAATTAGAACAAATCGATGCACAAGCAGATGCATCTATTAAAACGTCCAAAGAAACGATGCAATTACAACCGGCTCAACAATCAAGCAAAGACGGCTTAGATGAACGTAGTTTTAACGGAAAAAAGAAACAATCGACTCCGAATAAATACTTCTCGAACGATGCAAATCCTCAAAATCAAAATACAATTCAAGATAATCCGATTGCGAAAGAATTCGTAATGAAGGAATCTTTAGAAGATAATATTAAAGATTATGAGAAAAATTTTAGCGATATACACGCAAGTTACAATCGACTAGGTAATATATTGGCGAGTCGTGGCTCTACAAAGCCTGTAGTTACCGAACTCTTAAAAAAGTTAAATAAACATTTGACAGAGTCCGCAAGGCGTGGTGTTAACGATTCACATGCGAACAATAAAACTAATGGAAAGATAATTGATCCGATAGTCGATTCATTTGAAGACTATTCTTCAAAAAAAATTAATAAGATAGTCGAAGATTTAAAATCTGCGACAAAAAACAATAAAGATAAAATATACATCGATAATCAACTTTCGAAAACAGAATATCGATTAAGATTCTTATGTGATTATCTCACAAAGAAAGCTTACTGGTGGAATTACGTTCAACAATGTAAAACCGACGGTGTAAAAACAATCGAAATTCAATTCGAAAATAGCGATCATCAAAATGGCCGCATGACCCATTTCGATATCGATAAGATTACTATCGAAGATATTCCAGCTTACACTCCATATTGTAAGTGCTCAATTAAGCCTATAATGAAAGGATAAACATGGAATTCCGTGAATATCTTGGGTTTAATCCTGTAGACGTAAAAGAGTCCGCAGTCGCACACTCTCATTCTTTACCTAACAACGTTAAAGCTAAAGGATTAAAAGTGGAAATAGAAGCATTACATTTTTATCCGTATGCTACTCGTAATGATACACGTTATTACGAATCTGCAATGAGAGAGTCGTTGCATAAATGGACTTATCCTTATAACATTCCAGTTATTAAACATCATAACGACGAAGACGGTGAAACAATCGGTCGCGTTATTAATGCCGAAATTAAGGAATCTCAACGATTACCTGGTACGAAAGCATTAGTATTAACTGCCGATATTTTAACGCCTGACGCTCAAGAAGAAGTTAAGAACGGATTGTTAGATACTGTAAGCATTGGCGCTCGCGGCGACGAAGTTCGTTGTTCTATTTGTGGACAAGATTTAGCGAACGACGGTCTATGTGAGCATGCTCGAGGAACTAAATATGACGGCGAGATGTGCTATTGGGATTTTAAAAAATTAGAACCTAAAGAGCTATCCTACGTTATTGTTCCATCTGATGCATATGCTAAGAATATTAAAGTATATGATGATAATGCAGAGCCGGCTCAAGTTGAACCGGTTCTTCCTATTAGCTCATTAGAAGGAGAACATGACGGCAATAAAATTGTCGTTAAAGAACACATGGAAAAAGAACCTAAAGTAATTCCAGCAGAAGTCGAAGCAAAAGAATCTGCTGAAGTAACTCCAGCTCCTGCTGAAGAAACAGAAACTCCAGCTAAAGTTGAAGAACCTACTGAGGTTAAAGAATCCGAAGATACTAAATTCGAAGAATTATCTGCTAAAGTTCAAGAGCTTATCGAAGCTAAAGAACAAGTAGAAAAAGATTATAAAAATTTAGCTTCTGATTTCTTAGCTTATAAAAATGAAGTTCGTGAACAACTTCAAGCTGTTGTATCTTCTAAAGAAGAATTGCAAGAAGCAATTGATTCTGTAAAAACTGTTAAAGAAGGTCTTGAAACTTTGCGCTCTGAAAGCGAAAAAGCTTTACAAGACAATGTAACAGCCGTTAAAGAATCCTTGGAAGAAAAAATTAAAACAATTGAACTTTCCACTTCCAAAGTCGAAGATCCTGTAAAGAAAACTGAGGTTAAGCCAGTTGTCGAAGTAACTGAATCCTTATCCGATCTTTACAAATATTTTAAATAATAAGGAGCTCTATTACAATGCCTAATTTTGATCTTAGTAAAGGCCCTAATCGCTTCACCACTGGTTCTAACGGTAAAGTATTCAAAGGCCTTGGCTTCAAAGCTTTCAATAATGAAGAACGTCGTGTAACACGTACTCAAGTTCGCTTGAACACTGCAAACCATGACACTTCTAACGTATCTTACTGGTTGGATTCTCGTTTGCCAGTTGCATTCCGTTATAACTACGCTGAAATGTACAATCAATTGGTTATTCCAAAAGGTCGTATCGTAGCCGTAGATCCTGACGTAAAATCTGCAAAAGAAAATCCTGAAATTTTCTTAAACGTATTAACACTTGCTAACGGCGGTTCCCCTGTTCGTTTGCGTAAAGCTGGCGATACTTATAATGCTGCTACTGGTCTTGTTTCTCCTGTCGGCGTTGGTCAACCATTGGAAAACATCGATGTTGAATGGACTCCAGTAAATGCTGCAGCTTATACTGCTGATTTCTATCAACCATTTGCTGGCGGTAAAGGCCCTCGTGCTTTGGCTACTGATGCTGGTTTAGAAAAAGATAAAGTTACTGGTCTTTTAAAAGAAAACGGTAAACCATCTATGGCGCATCGTGCTGGTAACGTGCCTATCGGTATCATGTCTCGTAACGAAGCTACTCGTGATGAAAACGCTTGGAACGGTATGACTCCTGGTGCTATTAAAACTGACGTAATGGTAGAATTGCCTCATTTCTTATTTAAAGATAAAGCAGAGCAAAACCCTTGGGGTAGTGCTTATGGCGCATTCTTGCCTGGTGACCTAGTAAAATCTGATGAAAACGGCCGTGTCGTTAAATCTCCATTGTCCGACGAAACTCTTCTTGCTGCTATGACTCCTGCTGAAGTTGAATTTGAACGTCAACAAGTTATCGGTCAAGTACACGAAGTAAATCCTAACTTGGTTCCTGAAGGTTCCACTAAATGGATGAAATGGGCTATTGGCGATCAAGAAGAATTGGCTCAATATGCAGCTGATGGTTATGGTCGTTCTTACCGTCGTGGTGAAGATGTTTACGAAGATTATGCTTACTTCCGTGGCATGGACAACTACGAATATAATTCCTTGTATTCTAACCATGACTTGAACATGAATGCTTCCAATAACAAATTGGACATTTACGATTCTCGTATGGGTGCTAAATATGAATATATCGGTATTCCTGGCTTAACTGATGGCCGCAATGTTGCATCTACTGAACTTAAAGACGTTCTCGTAGGTCAAATGCATGCTGCTGAAGCTGGTAAAGAATACTTAGATTTCAACTTCCAAGTTCCAGATCGTTTTGTAAAACCTGGCACACTTCAAATTTCCATTAACGGTTCTGCTTACACTCCTGTAGTAAAAGGTGGTTTAATCGCTAATGCATTCGAAGTAGTTCACTATAATACAGAAGATAACTTGCTTCGTCTTAAAGTTGTAGATCGTGCTGCAGCTGACGCTATTATTAAAGCAGGTCCTAAAGAAACTGTTGATGTGAAAGTTTCTTATACTCGCGAAGGTCTTGCAGGTGTTCCTACATTCATGGATTGGGACGGCTGTGTAGGCGCAGTTAAAGTATTGTTGCAAAAATAATAGGAGTAACGCATAATAATGGCTATCAATATTAAAGAATTTTTGGAAGATGTTAATACGAAGCGTTCTGCTGCTGTTGAAGCTGCTAAAAAAGAAGGCTTATCTCCAGAAAAAATTACAGAATCCGTAAAAAAATATGACATGATGAAAGATATGGTCGGCAAATTAAATAAACAAAACTTGTCCGACAAACATTTCTCCATCAAAGAAACAATTATGACAACAGACGTAGTTGATTTAGTTCCTCGTATCATCGAATCTAAAATGATCGAAGCTGAAGATACTCAATCTGTTATCTCTCCATTCTTCACTAAAGTTCAAGCTGGTAACACTAACGGTACTGTAGTAGTACCTATCATCGGTGAATTGCAAGCTCACGAAGTTGCTGAAGGTGGCGCTTACAACGATGAAGCTGTAGAAATCAATACTTTGGAATACAATTCCATCGAAGTTCGTCCTAAAAAAATCGGTCTTAAAGTAACTCTTTCCGAAGAAGTTATCATGGACTCTTACTGGGACATCATGGAAGCTAACCTTTCCCGTATTGGTGGCGCTATGGCTCGTTATAAAGATGAATGGTGTGCTCGTGAATTCTCCGAACACGGCCATGTAGTATTCGATAATGCTTTGGCCGCTCAAAACCCAGATGCTGCTACAACAGGTCTTGGCGAAGATTCCTTGCCAAACAACACATTGTCTGTTGAAGACTTTATGTCTATGTGCTTAGCATTGATGGCTAACGATAAGACACCAACAGACGTTATCATGCATCCACTTTGCTGGTTAGTATTCGCTCGTAACGCAATGGTAGGTCAAGGCTTAACATTCGGTGCTATGGGCGCTATGAATGTTAACCCATTCGGTACAACTCAAGGTACTGGTGGTTTCGCTGGTTTATCTAACAACATGGGTCCTCAACAATTCGTATTGAACGAATCTCAAGCACGTTTCAATTTGCCAATGCCAATTAACGTAATCTTGAGCCCACGCGTTAAATTCGACAAACAAAACAAAACATTTGATATGTATGTTATCGACCGCAACAACATTGGTGCGATCGTACAACGTGAAGACTTGTCCGTTGAAAAATGGACTAATCCTGAAATCGATGTTCGTATTATCAAAGCTAAAGAACGCTATGGTATCGGCATCATGGATAACGGTAAAGGTATCGCAGTTGCTAAAAATATTTCCGCAATGCCATCCTATCCACGTCCAACTGTTGTTCGTGTAACTGAATAATAGTAGTTAACTGGAGGAGCTTTTCGGAGCTCCTCCTTTTTAATTTAAATAAAAGGAATTTATATAATATGAAACAACAACATGAAGTAATTGCCATTGTTAAATTGGCCTCTGGAGAAACTGGCTATTGGGATCGCTTGTCTCGTATGCGTTTATCTCGCAAAGAGCCTTACGGTTTCATTCATGAAAAGATGGATTTAACTAATATTCGTAAATCCGTTCGCATGGGTCGTCTAGTATTAGTATATGGAATCCTTCCAGCAGAGCAAGGTACATATTCTCCACTTATTCGTAAATTAGTTAAATCTACTAATTATGATATCGTTTCCTCTGGTTTCGTTAATCCAGAAGAAGCTAAAGAAAAAGTAGCAGAAGAAGCTAAGCGTGCTGGTATTATTGCTGAAGCTCCTGTGGTTAAAACAGAAGAAGCTAAAGTTAAAAAAGAAGAGGTGACTGAAGATGGTTTGCAAGAAAAAGGGCAAGAAGGGTTGCAAGTAGAACCTGAAGCGAAAGCCGAAGAAACTATTGCTCCAGTAGAAGTTGAAGCGGTAGCTGAAGAAGCTCCGGAAGAAACTTCTGAAGAAGTAGAGTCTACTGAAGAAGATACCGAAGAAAAACCTAAAAAACGTGGTCGCAAAAAAGCTAGTAAATAAGGTGTAGCATGTTTAAAGAATTTGCTTTGGTCGACATGGCCGTTAATCCTATTGAAAAGCAAATTAAACTTTTCTTTACTGGCAATGTCGATCCAGACACTATTAATAGCGATACAATCGCTATGGTTCATGCTGAATCACAAAAAATTTATCGTTTAAAATATCGTACAAGTAAAAAATTAGTTATTATTACTGTATTGGACGACGTACTTCCAAATGAAGAATATCGTCTCGATATTAACAGAACGATTAAAGATATTACTGGTGCGCCATTACAATCCAGTTTAATTAGGCACGTATATTTTAATACAAGTATTTATTCTAACGTAAGAATTCTTAGCCCGGCTAATCATGAATTAGTCGATGGTACTTTTAACTGCCAATGGCAAGAAATACTTCGAGACAAACGAAGAAAACCTGTATTAGAATATCGACTCCAAATTGCAGATAATAGTTTATTTAACCCTGTTGAAATAGATACAGTAGTAGTCGAAAAACAACAGATTAGTTTTCCTAAATTAAATAAACAACAACAATATTATATTAGAGTACGTGTCGAAAAAGACGGTGAATTTGGTGCATGGTCTGAATTGGCTACGTTTACTTATGATGGCCCTGAGCGTATTAAAGATCGACTTGAAAAAGCCGAAGAAAATCCTCATAAAATAGATCCAGTATCTATTTGGGCACCATATAATTACAAACGTAATATGCATAACAATAAAGTTAATCTCGATCAAAATCCTACGCCTTCTGGTTCTATGACAAAAGACGAAATTAACGATGCTACTTCTTTAGGACTATCTAATGAAGTAGTAAATGCATCGGGGAATACATCGACGACAGCATTAACGCCTGAAACAATCGAAAAGATTATGAAAGACGGTAATGCTAATAATGCAGCGACGACTATTAAATTAGCAGATGGCACTGTTATTACAAGAGCGACTGCTGGTCAACCTGGTGTCGTAGTTGACGAAACTCCTGCCGATCAAGATATTAAACCAGTAATTATTCAAGAATTAAAAGTCCTTCAACGTCCTAGACAAGGTACTGACGATGGATTTGTATTTGAATTCGATGCCGAAATTAAAGATGAAGGTATTCTACAAAATATCGAAATCATCAGAAAGGATTTCTAATGGCAGAGCCTTTTGAGTATACGATATTTGGTAATCGTTTAGAATTAAAACCGATCGGCGGAACTAAGCCTGATTCTTTATACGAAATTAGAATTAAAAAATTAGAGTCTGTCGACGGTAAAAAAGTATTAAAGTATAAAGTCTATACGGTAGCATCAGAACAAATTAGTAATTTTTATACGCTCGGCGACGTTAATTATCTAATCAATGTATTCGATGCTAGTGATACAGAAGTATTATATGCATTAAAAGAAGCAAGTCGGTTTGCACAGTTTCTATTAGACCAAATTCCTGGTTATGAAAATAGAGCCGACTTACCTTATCTTTTACAACAATTTTGTAAATTAAGAGCAACGTTAAGTCTTGTTAGTAAACATGCTGTAACGACTTCTACTTCCGGTAAGATCTCAGGTCATATCGGTAATATTAGTTTTGGTTCGACTGAATCTGGTGGATCTAGTTCTTCTAGTTCTAATGGAAGTGGAGCTCCATCTTTATCTGATTTAATTAAAATGATTAAAGCCGAGATGGAGATTTTCCAAAAGTTAATTGTCGATCCTACATATCTTACTATGGGCAGAGCTGAACCTCGTGTCGGAAAACGTTCTTATACTGAAGCACGTAAGTTACATACATTCCCGACAGACTTGTTAGATAATTTATCTCGTTCTCTTAAAGCATTGAGGAAAACATAATGAAAAACCTCGATGAACGCATTAATGGTTTAATCCAATTAATGGAAGTTCCTGTATGGTTAATTCAAGCAAATAAGCATATTAATTGTACATGTATGGACCCGGTTTCAAAACACGGTGATCCATTTTGTGAAAATTGTTTAGGTCTTGGACATAAAATAACGATACGGGAAGCACGCGCACATCTTCAACCGTTATTTTCGACAGACAGTGCCGACAATAAATTATTCTTAATGCGTGGTTACGATATCTATCTTAGAAATGAATTCCCAGTTTTTCCGGGAGACATTATTGTCTTTAAGGATAAAATTATAAACGTTACGTATGTAATGGACTGGTATTCTAATACTATGGACTGTGTTTATTATGAAGCTAATGGTGTCGACTACAAACGAAACCCAGAAGCATTTATGAAAAACTTTAAAGCATTGATCGGAGGTGTTTAGATAATGGAGGATAAGCATACTAGCTTATTAATTATCGGCAACTCCGAACATACGAATAAAACTTGTAAGATCGAGAAATTCGATTTATTATCACAAGTCGAAGAAGAATATGGTAAAGATTCTGATTTATATCAAGCATATACGATCGCTAAAAATTATGGAGCGCCATCCATATATTTAGTGAACATGAGAACAATATCTGATTTTCAAAATATAGCAAAACAACTTATCGATTACGACTTCGCTTATATTTGTCCAACTCAGATTAAATTCTCCGATAAATATACTGATCGATATAATAAGAATTTAACCGAGCATTATTTAAATCTATTATCTTCTTCTTGTGTAAAGAATAGAAGTTTTATTTTTGCTACCGATAATCATAGTTCATTATACGAAGATATCGATGCATTTAATAAAGATTATAATAATAAGTTAGCAGAGTATACTGCTATTAACAATAAGAACAAATACTTAGATAATATAATTTTTGTCGGCAACAACCTGAAATATGTGCACTTCTGTAATATAGTTGTAGCTGCGAAATTGGCAGCCACGCCTATCAATAAGTACCCCGATTTCGATGATGAGGATACTGATTTTATTATTGATTATAAAGACATGCTTCCTAATGTTTGTTATTTCAAAAATAACTATCGGACTGGTACTACTATTGAAAATTTAGTTAACTTATCTGACGAAAATCCCAATAAATCTGTTATGGTAATGCGGATCATTAATTACTTAATCAGAGAAATGGATTTCGAAGAATATATAGGTAAGAACTACCGTAAATTTTATTTAAATAAAATAAAAGAACGGTTAGATAATTTACTTAAAGATAATGTTGGCTTTGTTCTTTACGATTATCATATCGACAGCATTGAAGAACAAATCAGTAATCATGGATATGGTGTGGACATCATTTTACGATATACATTATATCCATTATTTACAACAGAATCTTATACTGCGGAGCAAAGACTATGACACAAGAAATTAATGAACGTTTTGTACTCGACCAAGTACGGCGTCAAAAAGAACAATTGGTTGCAGTCACTAATCCCGGTAGGATACTGAATAGTCGAAAACGTCTCGACCGATTACGGGCTGACAGTTCCATTAGTTTCGACGAATTTATTGCGTTACTCGTAGAACTCGTAGAGAAAGCATTTCGTGAAGATAACGTAAAGATGAGTCCTGATGAAGGCGTTACGATTAACGACCGAGATCAGGAAATTAATCATCCTTATATTTTCTTTAAAATTATTAGCGGTGTACCTGCTAAAGATTTAAAACCAAGATTAATGGAAACGACTATTCGTCGTGCTCCAGGAAATCCTGATTATCGTCCCGACGACAAATATCCTGTTAAAGAAAATATTGAAGAAGAAGGTGTCGATGTGTATCGTCATGCATTCAGATACGTCATCCAATTTGACATCTTCGCAACTTCATACGACCAAGCTAATAAAGTTCTTAAAGAATTTGAAGAGCTTATGGTAGACTACACTGGTTATTTAAAAATGCGTGGTGTATCTGAATTACTTTACGATCAACGCTTAACTGACGAATCCTACGTTATGTATCGTGAAAAATATTCTATTAGAAGTGTTCGCTATACTTTAAACATCGATAAAATGTATGTTGTAACTAGCAAACTTATCGAACGTTTACTAAATCTTGGTAAATAATTTCTTAAGAGGTTTAAATATGGCTTTCACCTTTAAAGAGGAAATCCTTCGAGATCTTCCTGGTGTATTCGTCGAAGTCAATTCTGTAAAGAAGAAACTTTATGACGATTCTCAATTCGGTACAACTGACGCAGTTCTTTGTATCGGTACAGCATTTGATGGTCCTAACGGTGTTCCAGTACCTATTTATGATCCGACATATGCTAAATATACTTACGGCGATACTTATGATCGCACAACTAAACGTGAAGTAGACTTGACTGCAGCATTATCCGATGCTTACAACTCTGGTTGCCGTACTCTTTATGGTTTCCGTATTGGTGGTTCCGAAGCTCAAAAAGATTTTAAATTACGTTCTGACGACACTCTTCGTTTACGTGTAAAATCTCGTTTCCCTTCCAATAAAGCAAAACAAGTATACTTTACTTTCGATAATACTCCTGGTCAAGAAGTTTTCACATTGTATAAACCAGTTTCTAAAGCAACTGCTTATGAACGCTATAATGCGATGGTTAACGATGAAAACGAAATGATCAAAATCGATATTCAATTAGGTTTGATGGGTGCAGGTTTTAATGCCGACACTACTATTAGCGAAGTAATTCGTTATATCAACAAACACCAATTGAACAACGTCGTAACTCTTTCTATCGTAAATAAAAAAGGCCAAGACGTTACTCTTCGTAACGACTCTTATGATTTAGCTATGGGTTCTATCTTCCCTGGTACATATTTCATCGGCCGTAAACGTTCTTTAATTCCATGCCGCACAGAAGTTCGCACACATGTAATTAAAAACAAAAAATCTCCTAAACCTTTCAGTTCCTTCACTGGTAAATATTTCCATACATTGCGTATTAACACAGACGTTAATGCTGAATATCCAATTTATTCTGTAATGGATAAAGACCTTAACGAAGCTTTCGTAACTGTCGGTTTGAAAATGTATTCTCATAACGATTATCTTTTGACTCCTGGTGCATCTGCATTAGCGTTCGAAGAAGACGATAAAGATTATGAAGATACTAATATGACTAACTTCCAAAAATACATGAAGTTAGGTTCCGGTTTTGCAGTAACTGCAACTGCATTCCCTCGTACAAACTCTACTGGTCAATATTTAACTCCTCGTGTTAAAGAATCTGAAGTAAAAGATAAACAATACATCACTGCTATCGGTGAAGGCGCTTACTCTGTATTGCAAAATGCCGATATGCCTTATCGCGTATTGGGTTCCCAAATCTGTGCTGACACAGTAATCGGTGGCCGTTTACCTAAACCAAAAGATTTCTTAAAAGCATTCCCTATCGATGTAGCTATGGTTAATACTGTAGCAGCAGGTGCTCCTGTAGTCGATACAGAAATGTTTAAATTGACTCCAGTAGTTAATACTAAAGACGTAAAACACGCACCTCGTTCTTACAAATTTAGTTTCGTAAAAATCGATGATGCTGATGCTATCGTTGATAGTGCTATTTATCAAAACGAAGTATTTACAGTTATTCCGACTGTAGCTAATGAAGCAGCTCTCGATTTAGATAATAAAACTTACGAAGTTGGCCAAACATTCTTCTTGCAAGATACTAAAGAAGTTAAATCTATTACCTTCGACGGTAAACTTCAAAACGCAGTATCTGCTCATCAAAAATTCAAACATTTCATAACTAGCGATAAAATTATTGAAGCTGAACCTGCTACTGGTAACACAGTAACATTTAAAGACATTACTGCTCTTACAGATCTTCAATACGATACAGCTATGAACGGTTTGTTATCTGATGCTGATGCAACTACTGCTGCATACTATGCAACTACAGCTGCTGCTTCTGCTGCAACTGCTGGTACTGCTAAATATGTATTGTTGTCTGTAAACGACGTTCTTTATGTCGGCAAATATGACGGCGGTCAAGTAACTCCAATCGGCGAATACGATATTCTTATTAATAAAGAATCTCGTGACGACAAAGTGTTAGCTTACGTTGAAAACTTCGATTGTGTCGACAACCGTGTTATTATTTCCGTAACAGACTTTAACTATCGTACTGTAGCAGAATTCATTTCTGACTTGAAAGATAATGTAAACTTTGCCGATACATTTGCTGTTGAAATGACAGACAACGGTATCGTAGAAAAAGACGCTCTTATCGAAGAAGTATTGGAACCAGTATTGGTTGGTGGTAAAGTAGCATTAGCCGATCTTAAAGCTGACCGTACAATCGATTACGATTATACTATGCGTATCCCTTACCGTACTCCAGATAACTTCGCTCGTCAATTCGCTCAACATTGTATGTACACAGAATTAAAAACTGCACATACTCATGGCGTAATTGGTATGGAACGTATTTCTGACTATACATTGTCTGGCGTAGAACAAAAATTCCAAGACCTTAAAAATCTTGATTTGCATCTCGATTTAAAACGTGCTAACGGTCAATCCGTAATCGATGATGACGGTATGCCTGTCGATATTGGTCGTGCAATTTCTTGTACTTTCTTCCAAAATAATGTACCTGTTTACAATTCTACTTATGCTTATGTAGGCAACGGTGCTGGTGCTTATGCTGGTATGGTTTCTGCATTGCCTGTAGAACAATCCCCTACTAACCAAAAAATCGGTGTTAACCCATTGTTCGAATTAACTACTACTCAAATCTCTGATTTGACTAAGAAAGGTATCGTAACAGTTAAAAACACATTCACTCGTGGTTATGTAGTAACTGATGGCTGTACAATGGCTGATCCTACTGATGCGTTATCTCGCTTGAATAGCGTTCGTATCATTGGTGCTGTTGAAAGAGCTATCCGCCGTGTTTGTGAACCGTTCATCGGTAAACAAAACAAAAACTCCGTTCGTGATGCTATCCGCACAGGTTTGACATCTGAGTTGAATAAACTTAAAGGTGTTTTATTATATGATTACATTTTCGATATTGCTAATGACGTAACTGCTCTTCAATATACTTATATTGATATCAATTACACTATTATGCCATTTAACGAAATTCGTCAAATCAATAACTACATCCAAATTCGTCAACCTGGTACCTAATAGTTTTTAAATAAAGAAGGAGGGGGCGGCCTAAATAGTCGCCCCATTATTTAACACATGGCTTACTCTAATAACTCTGGTGTAACTACAGCGTCTGAATACACTCGTAGTTATACTACTTTTTCCGGCTGTGATATCGTAGCTACATTCGGTTCCGAAGTAGTTGCTGAAATTCAAGGTATTACAGTTTCTATTAACCGTGAAAAAGCTCCGGTCAATGTATAGGCCGTCCTAATCAGAAATGATAAGGTTATTAATGCGGAATTAAGCGGGAAGGCTAAGTACTTTATAGTATATGCTAATCCGAACCGAAGGCTTAACTAAGTTAAGTCAGGGGCAACGCATAGATGGTGAAAAGATATAATCCGTCCACGAGGCCGCATTACGATAATTATAGATTATCCAGTATAAGAGTTAATACTGCTTAACGTTAAACGAAGGTAAAAATTTATGCTAATCTGGGTCAGAAAAGACTGATCGATGAAAATGAGCGAAAGCTCCAGAGAATAAGATAAAAAGCTTATTGAGAATCATTATCGCTATACATTCGGTTCAGCAGAACCTCGCTCTATTTCGAGAGGTAAGAATACCACTTTTGCTTCTCCTTTGCAGTAATGCAATGCATAATTAAACTCTGTGATATGCTGGAAACCCCTTAGAGCCTTTAGTACCAAAGTGTAACAATCTAAAGGATTGGGCAATCAGCAGGCAGCGATATTAATTGCGCCTCAACGACTATCCGTAAGGAGTACATCATAACAGCTGATGGAAGTGCAGAGCTCCCGAAAGGGATGAAGATATAGTCTAGACATTAGTGAGAGCTAAATGAAAACCATTTTCAAAAAGAGGTATTGCAGGCACTATTGTATTCACGTTATTTGACCGTGATGCTTTAGTCGATGCACTTGCTGTTCGTGCTGCTAAAGCAGCTTACTTCCAACGTATCGGTGGCGATATTAACTATCAACCGTATACAATTACTGAATGGGATACAAAATTAACTAACATGGTAGTTAACTCCTTGGGTTCTAACGGTAACGATAGCCAAGTAGCTTCTACTAATCCATTCAAAGTTACGCAAAACGTAGCTATTCAATCTACGCCAAAATATTCTGACGAAATTCCTCCATTCGACATTACTTTGTCCTTTGCAAATGAATATGGTCAATCCGCAGTTATGGTTATCTATGGCTGTGAAATTTTGAATGAAGCTTCTAGCTTCTCCGTAGATTCTACAACTACTGATAAAGCTTGTACTTACATTGCTCGCTCTGTCGATTACTTGCAACCAGTAGAAAATAAATATTTACTTGACAACAAGTATTAATAAATTTGGCGAGGAAGTTTTTCCTCGCCTTTTTATTTTTTCTAAGGAGAATTAGGCGTGAATCCTCAAGAAAACACAAATCAAATCTTTTTATACTTAAATCGTGGCTTACAAACATTGATCAATGATGTCCTAGTTTCTGGTGAATATCCTATCGATATGAAATCAGAAATGTTAAAAGTCTGCTATGACATTATTGATGAGCACAACATCGAGCTCAAAACTCATATTATCACGTTAGTCGATAATCGAGTAAAACAATATATGAAGCTATATAACTTAAAGGTGAAATATGCCAACTGATTATTCTTTAGGGAATAAGGAAGTAATTCAGACTTCTAAATATACAAGAACTTATACATCCTATAGTGGATGCGATATTGTGGCATCTGTAAATATCACGATCCCAGGACAAGATATGATTTCATATGTTTTCGGGAGTGTTCAAACTTTCTCTTATAGTATTCATCAAGAGAAGTCTCCTATACGAACATTAGGTGATGTTAATGCTATTACGTATGTAAGCGGCCCAAGAACTATCGCCGGCTCTATTGTATTTGCAGTATTAGATAAACATGTTATCTATGAAATATTTGATGAAGTTACTAAACGTGGCAATTATTTAAATAAACATTATTTAATGGATGAATTACCTGTATTTGACGTAACATTATCTTTTGCGAATGAATATGGTCACCAATCTACTATTAGCGTTTATAACTGTACGATTATAGACGAAGGACAGATTATGTCGATTAACGATATCTTAACAGAAAATACATATCATTATTATGCGACCGATATCGATTATATGACAGAGTCTAACGACTATTATAAAATAAATGAAAAAAGTATTATCGAATCTAATCCTTGGTTAACGACGACGAATGCTAAAATCTCTCGTTATAATCCTAAGATTCAATATGGACAACATGTATTAGAATTATCTAAAGATGGATATTATTCTTTTAAATCTTATATGGAAGCTCTTAATCGTAAATATAAAAAATTAGCCGATCAATTTATGGGCGAGAAAGAATCTGAAAAGATGGCCCAGCTTAAAAAAGATTATTACGATTTGCGCACAGAAGCTGAACAGTATTATCCATCTCAAGCATTACTTTCTAAGAAACAAAAGAAAGTTAGATTCCTCGAACATAAAAGAGTTAAAATAAATAAAGAATATGACAATTTTAGAACATCTTTATATACGTCTAGACGTGATGTACCCGATTACTCTAAATATCGCTTAGACGGCAAAATTCGCGATTCTAAGGATATTCCTGATTATAGTAAATATCGTTTAGATCCTAAAAAGGATAATAGCAATATTCCGTCTTACGATGAATTTAGAAAAACTGAAAAACGTAAAGATACTAAAATGCCAGATTATTCTAATTTTAGAAAAGATATTAAAACTGTCGATGAAGAAGATGCTACTAAATATCGTCTCGATGAAAATGGAAATATCGTGATTATTACCGATAACGTTACCGATAAAAAAGAAGGAGGGAACGAAGAACTTGAGCACATCTAGTATTACTTTTTTGTGGCAATTTGAAACATTCGTTGTCCTCTATTGTAACGATTATTTTAACGGTCATACAGAATTATATGTCGATGACGGTAATGAATTAACTAAATATGAATTAGAAGAACCGACTGTTATTATTAATGATTTACAGTCTGGTATTTATCGAGTATTTAGTAAGGGTCCTGACGGACAATCTAAAGATAAATATATCGAAGTATATCCAGAAGGTTTAGAATATCAGCTGACGTATTTAAATAATTTAATCTTTAACGATGAGTTAAATAAAGAACTTAAAGATTTTATTATTAAAGTATCAGATGAGCGCGGACTGAATTTAGTCGAAACATTATATTTTTCTTATATGACTAATCAAGAAGAGAAAAATAAGTATCGATTATTCTATTTATTATTGGCGACGATTAAACATTATAACGCTAATAATTTTTATAATAATATCGATAACAACAGTTCGCTTTATTTAAACTCTGACAATCAATCATTATTGCATCCTAATATCGTAAATGGATTCTTAGAAGGTAAAATTAATTTATATAAGTTTACTGGTAAGTTTTACGAGTATCAAGATACGATAACTTTTAAAGATGAAAATATCGATTTAGGCTTTTTAGATAAAGATTATTTATATCGTATCGATTTAGTTATTGATCAGAATATCATTAATTCTTATTATACGATTCATCCATCTTTAACGTCGGCTAATCTTATCTGGGATAAATTAAATATAATTGCGACTAAGATAAGTGATTTAACAGATAGTCTTAGATATTTACCGTTAGCGTATCAATCATTTGACGACGATACGAAATTAGCGATTAGTATGTTGCTTAATAAGCATATCGATAACCCTGTATTGCAAATGCCTAAGATCGTAGTCGAAGACGGTGAAATAACTGCACTTATCGATGGTGCTAATCAATATCAAGATATTGGCCCGATTTATTTCTGTATAACAGATGTAGAAGGATTGGCGGCCGATCAAGTATTGGTTAAAAAAGAAATCGATAACTTAGTAATCGATTTGCCGACACAAGGCAATTCTATTTATGACGGCAATTACTTTAGTTATTTATCCGATAAAGATAATAATATTTTAAGTCCGATTTGCTTATTCAATATCGATCAAGATATCGAACATAAATATATCGAAGAAACTCTTCGCTATGAACAAACTGGTTTATTAGCATTCTTAAAAGAAGAATTTGAATTAGAAGACGTAAATAAATATTATCATTATTTTACAGATTGTATCGGTAATAGCGATGTAACATTATCTAATTATTATGATAAAGTTATCGATCGATTTGTGCAAATTAATCCGTATGATGAATTGCTCGACATGATTCATTATTTAAATGTATATCGTTATTCTAAACAAGTACATAAAGATATCGGTATGTATGTATATAATCAAGAAACATCTCATCGAGTAATCATACCGAACGATATTAAGAATATGATAGTATCTGCTGTTAAATTTAAACGCGGAGAAAACTATCGTTTTGAATATAAAAAAATAACAGATAATGCTGCATATATAACATATGACGATGCAGACTATACTGTAATATCTATATACGATAAAGAAACTAGAACTCATACTGGATTAGTTACAGTATGGAGAAATGGTAACGATTATTATTTGGCTAATTGGAATGTTCTAGTTAAGAACCAAATAGACTTTTAAATAAAAATGGAGTATAATATATTATGAGACGAAAGCGCTTCGATAATCATTTAAGCAGTCTATTGTCCTATACAAATAAAAATGTTGAACAAGAAATAACTCGATCTTCGTCTGGGTATACTAAAAATACTCCGACATATAAAAGATATTATTCTCAGATCGATGCAAATGTATGGTTCGGTGATAAATTAGTTACCGATATCCAGAATATTAATTATGGATTATCTCAACATGATATGCCGCTATTCGGTTATAATTCTTATATTTATGACGAATTAGCTATCGGTAATCGGTTAGTACAAGGTACATTTACAATTAACTTTACTGAACCACTTTATATCGATAATATGATTAAAAAATATCAAAAGGCAACTTTAGTTGCCGAAGATAAAATAAAAGAAGTCGAATATAAAGAAATTGTTCAACCACATCGATTATCTCAAACTGTACAATCTAATCCTGAGCATGATGCTATATGGAGACAAGGGTTTGAAATCGATATTGTATACGGACAAGACGACGATGTTATGGGTCAACCATTACACGTTATATTATTAGACTGTCACATAATGAATGTACAAACAGTACTCGATTCTTCTGGTCGTCCAGTGTTAGAGCAATATCAATTTTTAGCTCGAGATCGTAAGGTAATTAATAGCTAAGGACAAACTGATTTATGACAACTAATAACAAGAAGAAACAAAAGTTTAATAATCAACAACATAAAAAAGGTATCGACATTAAAGAAACTCAATCTGTAAAAGATACAAGTAATCCTGTCGATAACATCGATCGTGAAATGACTGGTGGTGTCGATGTTATCGAAGTTACGACAACTGAACATGACGATGATTTCGACCCTTCCAAGACCGAATACTTAATGAATAGTGAAGCTGTTCGTATTCGTAAAGAAAATAAAAACGTTCGATTTTTTCGAATGCTAAACGATCAGTTTATCGTATATAAAATTATCACTCGCGCCGAACAACATCTTATGACTAACTTGTCTTTTGAACAACAAGCTGAATTCGATGCAATTACAGATTATGAAGAACGTATCCAAAAATTAGAAGATTTGCGTAGCGATAATATTCTTCGTTATTTCGTTTTATTTCCACGCCCAGAACGAATTGAATACTGTAAAGAAACATTCGGTGGTTTTATCGATACTGTCGTAAATGAAATTTTAGTAAACTCTGGTTATGAAAAGAATACTATTTCTAACCCATTGTAAGGTGTGTTAATATGGAAGAATTACGTTTCGATGAAATATTCACACAACTAAAAGATAAATATAAGACTGTTTTTACTTACACAGGATTCCCGGACGGTATCGTAATTTATCGACCATTAACTCGTTCACAATATTATGAATTGTTCGAAAATGAGCAATTAATGGATGTTGAACGTGAAGATATCGTTTGTTATAATTGTATTTTATATCCTGAAAATTTCGATATTGGTGCACAACCAGCCGGTCTTATTGCCGACTTAGCACAAAAGATTCTCGATGCTAGTTTCATGAGCAAACGAGGACGAGAAATTCTTTACTTAAATGCTGTCGATAATATGGAAAATGTCGATAAGCAGATCTCTTGTGTAATTCATGAAGCATTCCCTGAATATGATATAGAAGATATCGATAATTGGGATATGGTTAGAACGATGGATTTCTTAGCAAGAAGCGAATGGATTCTTAAAAATATCCATGGCCGTGGCGGTCTCGATATGGAAAAACTTCTCGATGCTGGTAGCAATGTGTCATTTAAACAAGACGATCCTCGTTTATTTAACGAAGAAAAACAATACTTCGATAAGTTAAGAGAACAGCGAGAAAAACCTCCAGAAGAAATTAAGAAACCAAAACAAACAGTTAAACGTCCTCAAAGACGGAAACAACAAATGTCTGAAGACGAACTAAAAGCTATGTTCCCAGAAGCATTTGTTAATCAAGGCGATGAAAACTCTATTCGTGAAGTAGCATTAAGTGGTAAAAATCCTCATGATATGACACTTGCAGAGTTAGCTGAACTTAGAAATAATAATTAAATTAATATAACAAGGGAAAAATATGGCTGACGATTATTTATTTAAAGGAATAGAAGCTCCTTCCGATAGTCCTGCCGACTCTTTTGTTGATACAGTAGCGGCTGCCGGCGGACTCGTCGGGGCCGCTTTTGCTTTTTCTAGAACAAAAAGAGGGGCGAGAGTTTTATCTAAACTCGATCCTATTATAGGGCAAGTAGAACGTAGACTCTCAAAAATTACAGATGATGGTGTTAATGCGATTACGCTATCCGAATTAGAAGGATATGCCAATCAAGCATTACGAGGAAATTTTCCTAGGCCTTTATCTGTCGTAACTGCCGACAAGCAAACCGATATTATTCGAGATACGGCTAATCGTATATTAAATCTACAAGCTGATGCAGAAAAATATTCACAGAATTTGTATCATGCTCAAGTAATAGATACGATAGCAACCGATTTTAAAGATGCCGGCGTTAATCAAGCAACGATCGATAATATGGTCGACGCTATTAATAGCATTGTTCCGTCTCAACGATATGACGGTAGCCTCGGATTTTCTGAACGTCTTAAAAATACATTAAGAGATGTCGTTATGGATGGTGAATCAGAGCATGCAGCATTTGATGACACAGATGTAGCATTAAGAGCTATTCAAAATTTAACGAGAAAAGAAAGTCTCGCAGACTGGCAAAGTGTTGGTAGCCGTGGCGAAAAAATAGTCGACAACTTTATCGAAAATCAAATTAGAGATGCCGGAGAGTTATTATCTAAACATCAGGCCAAAAAGACTGGAGAAGTTCATGACTTTGCTCTTGCCGATTATTTAAAAGAAAAGCAAGTTAATGCTTCTATCGATGAAGGCGCTCTCGATGTTCCAATTGTATCTCGTAACGGTAAACGAGACATCATCGATATCGATAATGCTCTCGATAAGATACGCAGTAATGATAGAACTGCTTTTTTAGCCGATCTATTAGAAAATGCTAAATATAATGATAGTACTAAATATGTCAATGGCGAAATATTAAATACTCCGAATTTAGATAAAATAAAATCTGAAGCGAGAGGAATTGTCGGCGATACATTAGTCGGTAAATTATTTGGTCTCGATGATTTATCGCCTAGAAATCAATTGGGTGTCGACGTTTATTCTAATGCTCAGTTTAAACTCGGTATGGCTAACTTCCAAAAGGAAGGTACGCTATTAGTTCGTAACCGCGATAAGCTATATCGTCAAGATCTTACAACCGGTAAGATGGAAGAGATGGATATTAGCGGTTATAATTGGCAATCTGCTAATGACGATATCGTTCATTATGGTCGTCTAATGAACCAATACGGAGTTCAACAAGAGAAAACGAATTGGGCTCAACTTGGTCGAAGCGAAGGTGCTAAACGATTAACCGATGTCGACGGCAACAATTTATATGCATTAAGAAATATCGATATAAATCAGCTAAGCGAATCAGAGTTATCTGCATTAGGCAGACGTGCCTATTCTCATGCTCGTGCCGTGCAAAGTATCGATATCGATTTAGAAAAAAATACTGAAAAAATTGTTCTCGATTTAGCCGCATCAAAAGAAGGCATTAAAAAAGACACACTTTCTAAAATACGTGATGTATATCATGCAAAAAGCGAAAGTGCTAAAAGAAGAATCTTACGGGATATCGACGTTGATCAGGTCGATAACTTAGATTTATTAAGTGTAACTAAAGCCGCTCATGACGGCAAAAAAATTAATGCAAGGCTTCGCGATGACGGTATCGGTATCGGTAGTGAAGCATTATATAAAATTAAATCTGTCGAAGAAACAGTTAATGAAGCCGTCGTTAAAAATGCTGTCGATTCTTTGGGCAAAACACAAGCCGAAGCTTATGCTAAAATAGATTCTTTAAACATATCTCCAGGTGAAAAACAAAAACTGAAAGATATGTATACTATTGAAAAGTATAAAAAAGAATCTGGCATTAACGTTATTAAAGATCGACATAACTTTAATCGAGATAAGCAAGATATTGGTTCTGCTGTATTTGATAAGATACAAAAAACGTTAGACGATAGTCCTGAAGCCGATAGAATACTCGGTCATTATTTAGGTAACGGTAAAGACATTCATTTTGACTTCGGTAAAAAGGGAAATGCTGCCGCGCCAGTTTTAGCAAGAAAATCACTCGACGTTAAGAAGATAATTACTTCTTGGAATAGTGGCGATCTTAATGGAATAATGCAAGGTATCTCTGACTCTGCCAAAGGATTATTTGCAAATTCTAAATTAAGTCAAACAACATTCTTAGGCAAAATTACTGGCGGTCATTTAGATTTTTCTAATAATACGACAGGCAATGATTTATCAGTAGCTGGAGCATATCTATATAAGATGGGACATCGTTTAAGCGGTGGCCTTAATATGCTTGATCCTGGTGCATTTACCGGTGTCGTAAATAACTGGTTAACTAGAGGCATTGCTCAGTTTATTAATATTGGACATGGTCTTGGTCTACATGAAAATGCTACAAGAAGTAGTTTAGAAATCATCGATAAACTTTTATTTAAACGTGTATTGCCGGCTAGTTTTTTATATACTCAATTAGACTGGGCAGACGATACATTTAATTTAAATGAAAACTTCCAAACTGGTTTAGCCAACATCGATTTAGGTTTTAGAAAATTTACCGATGCTACAGGATTAACCGATGCATTTAAATTAGCTAAAATGGCTAATCCGATGGCCCAATATATTAGTGGCGACTATCGTCCTTATCAGTCCTATGAAGAACGATTAGATTATTATCAAAACGGTAAAGACCCAATTAGAGCTGGTCGTTATTGGGTATGGGGTTCTTCGAATGAATTCCGTGGTTCTAGTATTTCATACTGGGAAGACAATAGTTTAAAATTAGCTAAGTCTGATTATAAGACTGAAGGTATTTATGGCGGCTATTTTAATAAATGGATGCACAGTCCAATACCGACATTATCTAACCCTTTGTCTCCATTAATATATGCTCTTAATCCTTATTGGCTAGAAGAGATGCATTCAGAAGATAGACCTTATTTAGAATCAGGTCCTTTATTTGAATCTAATACTCTTCAAGGTTTAATTCTTAATCCGACATTAGGTGAAATAATTAAACCTAAGAAAAAATACCACGAGGATAGAATGTGGTTCGGTCGTGACGTTAAAGCAGTCATGTACCATATGAATCAACAAATACAAGAACAGTCTCAAGATACTCGTTATTTAATATTCCAAAATGGACGTCTCGGTATATATGATTTTACAGCATTCGATAATCCTACTGATAACGAATATGTACAAAGTGGCGATCAACAATATGCGCCACAAGCTCCAATGTATGCGTCAGCCGCCGATTATGTTAAATATATCAATCCTGACGGAACAGTAAATCCGGAAGTAGCAAGTTTACAACCGGTGACAAGTGGTACTGGTAGTGCTATTTCAGCAATGAATAATGCTATTTATTCTGGTAGCTCTCCTTATACTAATCCTAATGGTATGTATATTCAACAACGTGTTCGACGTGGTAGACCTAAAGGATCTCTCGAAGAGATTTTAAATAATGCCGACCTATATAATAATTTGATGAATTCAAATGGAGGTCGTGATTATTTAGATGAGCTACAGACTACTTCGAGATTATTAACCGGTATTTATGGTTATATTGGTTCTAGTGTATTTGGTCGAGACGAATCTAAGTTTATCGCTAATGCTGGCGATATCGATTCATTTACTCGTCAATTCTGGGATGCTGGTGTAGGCGGTCTTGGTGGTGAAACAGCCGAAATTGGTCGTCGTTTCTTACCAGAATTTTCAAGAAGACGTCATGTTAATCCATTAATGAATACGATGGCAGATCAGCATGCTTGGCTTCCAGAAAAATTCTATATGGGCGATGCTTATACGAAAGTTATAAATGGTGAGGCTCGTCTTCCTGGTGCAGGGTATGAAGCTATTAATCAGTTGCATCCAGACCAATTTGCTTCTGATGGATACGGCGCCATTGACCGATACAAAATATTAGCCGATATAGCTCCTAATAGTCCAGAGTATAAATACTGGAAACAAATCGTTAAGATGATGAACTCTGATGAAGCTAAAAAAGTATTACAAGATACTGAAGAAATGGTTAAACATCAGGGTAAAAAACACGATTTCTTTAATTATAAATTCTTAGGTAAAACTACCGTATCTCAAGACGGTCATATCGAAGAAGTATTATCTAACGGTAAATTTAAAATTGCTGGCGATGATCGTTTATATCAAATTGCCGGTGTTAAATTTAAAGAAAACGGCTTCATGTCGAAACAACAGTTGTTACAAGTTATCCAACCAGGACAACGAGTAACGATGCGTATCGACGATGAAGAACGTACCGATAATCCAGATGCACCACAAGCTCCGATTCGTGCAGCTCTATTCTTGAATGGTGAAAATATTTCAGACACATTACGAGAAGTAGGCTTAGCTGAATATGATATGGACGATAGCTCTGCTGCTGGTGCATATGCTAACTATAATACGTTTGGGCGTATTTTTGGTAGTGCTGCCGAATTAGTAACGCATGCACAAATTCCGATTCTTCATAGTCAGTTCATGAGAATTAACGATCCATTAGAAGAATATCGTAGCGATCAATTATATGGTAGTGGCTTTGCATCATGGGAAGATATTGTCGATACAATGCTCGTTCCGACATTTGAGCAAAGTAAAACATCGTTTGTAAAAGATTTAGTGGCCGATAGTGCATATCGTTATTATAAAGGCATAAACAGTCGAGCTTTAGATAATGTTTCTAAATCTAGATTAGCTGTTGCTAAATTTGCTTCGACATATTTAGATGGTCCAGCATTAGCCGGTGAAATCACAGGTCGTTTTACTTTTGTCGGCGCGAATGCTGTCGAACGTAAAGAAAAGTTATCTCGTGCATTTAGATTTGCTGGCAATGCATTTGCGATGGCTACATCGACCGACGATCCTATGTATGCTACTTATGCATGGGGACGTATGGGTTACGATATCGGTAGTCATTTAAATCTGTTCGATAAATTTGTTTCCGATGAGTCTTCTATCGGTAGATTTGCCGAACATTTATTTGGTAGCGTCGATAATAAAGGTATTGAAAGTTTAGTCGATTTTGCTAAACGAACTCGTGCTAGTCGTATGCTACAAGCTGCCGCTTTTGCCGGAACTGGTTTAGCGATTGCATTAGCTAAGAATAATCCGATTACCGAAGCTCTCGGTCTCGATCATGTATATACTCCAGATAACGTAGAAAAGCGTTGGGATACAGAAGAATATTTCGATAGACTTCGTTATATAAAATACATGGGTTTATACGAAGCAGCTAAAGAAAAAGCAAAAGCCGAAGAAGGCGTCGATGTCGATAAATTGTATCAACATCAAGAAGCTCTTCGTGCCGAAATGGATGGCGACGTATCGATTACTGATATGATGGCATCCGTATTAACTTCTGGTACTCCGTCTAACGATCCATTAGCGCAATGGATTAATAAAAAATTCGGTCGTTTAAGTGAAGATATGACAACGCTTGCTGCTGGCGAATGGACAGAACAAGCTATTATGTATCATCAAGTAGCTGAGTCTACTGTATATGCATTAAATAAAGATAGTGAATATTCCGATATTATTCGTGCATTACCTAGCACCGAAAAAGAATATTTCGTCGAATTTGCTAAAGTAACGAATGAAAAACAGCGACGTGCTATTTTACGTAATGTATCCCCATCGTTAGCTAAAGCGTTAAGACTTGTATGGTATCAAGAAGAAACTGAAACAGAATCTAATGAATCATACTTTACGACTCATAATCTTCCTGGGCCATTATGGCAAGGTTGGGAAGCATCTTCTAACCTTGAAGATATTAAGGCAAAAGTAATATATAACGAAGGAATGCAATTTGCAGACTTCGGAATTTATTCTTCTACATATGAAGATCCAGAAGTTATCAATGCTCCTAATATAGAAAATATTAGGAACGGCGATGATCCTATTACTGTCCGAGCTAAAATTAATACTGTATTAAGTGGTATCGGTTTAACCGAGAAACAAATACAGGTGAATCCTACGCAACAAGATGGTATAATAGATATAGTAACTAATGTAACTTCTGTTCTTGGTTACAAAATAGACAAAGCGTTATCATTCTTATAGAAGGATTAAATAATGGATCAAGATTTTACTTATATAACTAGGAGACCGATATACGATGCTTTTAATAAAGAATCGTTTGGTCCTCCTAGTCATCTTATTGAATTATTAGAAAAAGCAAATTTAAATAAAAGAAAGGATATGACGCTGGCTATTGAGTCAGCGTCTAACTCCGCTTTATCGTTAAATAATAAAGCTAAGGCATTGCCGTCTCCTGACGCAAAACCTTATTTCTTCGATATTGAAACAATCCCGTCTGTACTCGTAAATGTCGACGGTCAAGATAGAGCAGTTAGAACGCCAGATATTATTTGGCAGTATGCTGCAAAAGACGAGAGCGGTACTCGTGTCGTCATGAATGGCTTAACAAAAGATCAAGCATCTTTATTAAGATTAAAATTTGATAACGGTACGTTTAATTATGATACTGCAACTCGAGAAGAAAAAGTTGCTTACGATACACTAGCTCGTATCGGCAAGAACGCAAATAATATGAGTTCTGGCGGTGCACTTGAAGCACTAAATGATTCTGACGATAAAACTAAATTAATTGGACGCGGTATTGATTATTTATCTAACAATCATCAAGATGGTTTAAATAATATAGCTAGAGAAATAGATCAACATATTTCTTCTGGTACACAAGTAATCGGTTTTAATAGTCAGTTCTTCGATGTAAACAAAGTATCGACTGCTTTGCGTGAGTCTCCTGATATTACGAGAACATTAGGGACAAGAGCTGTTAATAAAATAGCGACTAAAAATCATTTCGATATTTTTAAGACGATTAAAACAGCTATTACGTTAGACCCTGAAGCGATGTCTCGAGCTTATAAAGATTCTATATTGCGTGGAGCTAAACAAACTAAAAATGGTCGTCTTGGAGCATATTATATTAAAGGTTCTAGTTTACGACAAGAAGACTTTGCCCGTATGCTCGGTATCGACGTATCTAAAGCCCATGATGCCGGCGCCGATATTTCTGCATTAGAGCAATTATATAACAATGAATATTTCCGATCTTATTTAGAATCAGCTTCTAAAATAATTGCCGAAAATAAATCGACAGTGCAAGAGATTAAAGCTGGTACATTCGTAAGCAATATTAATTCTGTATGGGGAAGAAACTCTGGTCTATTAACGTTTGAACGTAATGGTGGAGAATATATTTTCCCAGAATATAATATGCGTCATGTCGACGGTAAGAATTATACGGCATATCGAGGTTCTACTTTTAAAACGAATAGTGTTTATGAAGTAAGTAAGATAATGAAGCTCGATCATAACGATCTTAATCTCGGTCGTTATATAGCAGAAAATGCCGGTCAACTCGGTATTAACGGTAGCCATGATTTACACATGGTAGAATTAACTGGCGGCGATGGAGCATTACGATATATTGTCGGAACAAAAGAAAATTTAGAAAATCAATTTATGGAATCTTTTGTACCGATTGCTCAACGAACTAAAGACGGCATGCAATATAATATGCCTGGCATGAAAATTGCGACTAATTCTTTAGGTATCGGTATGGCAAATACGGCAGAAGATACTTTTAATAATTTACTAGTACATTCTTATCAACGACAATCTCGTGGTAACGTTATCGATAAAATTCAGTCTGCGACTTATAGTCGAGAAAACTTTGTTATCGATCCTATCGTTAGTACGTTCTCTACTAAAAAACAACAGTTAGCAGCCGCAACAATTCTTCAAGATCATATCGAGTTAGGTAAATCTGTTGCTGAAGCAATGTCCGGATATTCGATCGAAGATCTTGGCGGTATCGATAAGGGAGCATTTGCTCGTTCGATCGAAAAAATAGCAGCCGGAATGAAAGAACGATATAATCCTGAAAAAGGATATATCCCGTCATTCGGTGCCGTTAAAGAAATTTTAAATAATATTAATTCTAAAGATAATCATTTCTTAATCTCGACAGCCGCAAGAGAAATTGCGGCAAGTGGATTAGAACATGATAAGATTGCGTCTGACTATATAATGCAATCTGTTATGAATGAATACACTCGTATGATTCGTAATCATGAAGTATCTTATGATTCTCGTTTTAGAATTGACGATAAATTCTTGGCAGGACTCGCCGGCCCTCAAAATCTTAGTGGCGTAGAATTTAGTTTAAGTCTAAAAGAAAAAGACTTTAATATGGCTGCTGCTACACTCGAGAAGAAGCTTAGAACTTACGGTACTAATAAGACGATTACTCCGACACAATTAATTGATCGTTTTAATTATTTTGCGACCAAGCTCGAAAAACGTGGTGGTGCATTATCTAACATTACTAAACGTTTTAACGATTTAAAATCTCAAGATGATGTATCATTTAGAGATATGTCTGAGTTCTTTATACGAGAATTACAAACATATCAACAACGTAATCCTCATGATGAAGCATTTAGAAGTTTTGATTTAACTCCGGGTAAAGCAATTATAACTTCTGATGCTCAAAAGACCGTATTAAGATCGGTAGCTAAATCTGCTGCAAATGGTTTAAGTAAAAGCCCACTCGATGCAAGTCAACGATTAAAAGGCTATTTAATGAATGGCCTTACAGAAGACATGTTCGTCGATCGCTATAAAGGTCTTGTGCCTGATAAAGTATTATCGGCTCGATTTAATACGATCGAAAAACAAATGCAAGGTATTGCTAATCAAATCGTAGCAAGTCTCGGTAATAATGCTAATTTATCAATTAGAGGTAATACTGTCGCGATTGTCGAAGGTAATAAATTCTACGATATTAGTAAATATTTATCTCGAGTAGTATATGCTAATGGCGGGAACTTTGCTTTCCAACACGGCAACAGTGTTGTCGATATGAGTTTTGTCGAGCGAGCCGTTAAATCTGTTCATATGGATGGCGGCGAAGCAAAAGTAAAACCGGCATTACAATATGTAGCAAGAGAATTATCTAATTTTGATCATATACTTCCGTCTGTTAAAGGATGGTTAAAAACCGATAAGAATGCTAGTATCGGTGAAGTATTAACTAACGTTCTTAAAAATGCTCAAGCAAATCCTAATAAAATAGGTTTATCTCCTGGAGATAAAGGTTTTGATGTAACTAAGCCAGAATTATTAAGACTGTCCGATTTAAATATCGCACAAAAAAATCTTATCGACCATAAAGCAGAGATCATGAGATCTCTTCCTGAGTTATTTAACACTAACGTATTAACTGTCGACCATTTTGTTAAGATGGGCGTTGTTGAACAGGGCGCTGGCCGAGACGACGTAATTAATTTCTTTAAGACAATTAATCCAGCATGGGATGGTAAGACCGGAGATTTATTTAAAGATATGGCTCCGTCTAGTAAATCCCAGAACGCAATTAATGCATTGCTTAACCCTAAAGATCCGTCTAAAGGATTAAATGCAGTACTTCACGATGAGTCATTTATCGAAAAGAATTTTGTCGGCGTTGATACTTATGATTTTAAATATGACGACAACGGTAAAATCATTCTTAACGATGACGGCACATTAAAAACAAGTACTCGATATTCTGGTAGTGAATATTCTATTCTATCTGATACAGAATATGAAGAACAAAATATTACTAAGAGCGAAACAAATCATTACGCTAAAGTACTTAAAGGTGCTAAACGATATGACACCGCGACAAATGCTTCTGCTATTAGCCCTGGCAATGAACGTAGTTATCAACAATCTTCTGGTCAATCTCGAACATTATTAAGAGAAAGCGTCGAACAAGTTGCTCTTGATCATGGTGACGATCCTGCTCGTTATTATACCGATAAATCTTGGATAGGATCTACTAAAGCCGATACAAACAAAGCTGTACTAAATACGAATACTTTATTGTTACAACACGATAAAGAAGGCCAAGAAATTATCGATAAGTCTTTCAATGAAATTGTAACGAGTATCGAAAACGAGTATCATCGTACTTTAAGTTCGAATGAAGTCGATAAATTATATGGAGAATATTCTCGAGCTTTAAAATCCGGTATCGAAGGTTCTGCTAAAATTTCTCCAGAACTTGCCGATGCATTAGGCCAGGCTACTTATGGATTACATGGCGGTGAAGCTATTAATCTAGCTGGTAATAAAGATATCAGTAAAGAATTTATTGAACGACATGTTCCGATTAAAATGAATGCCGACGGCAAATTCGAATTAAAAGAAGTTTCTGATGCGGTATTCTTACGAGGTCAAGATATTGTCGAGACTTCGATGGACACAGAGTTCTCTGGTGCAGCATCTAAAACGGCTAAGAGTGATTTATTTGGTCGAATTCATTTTGTCGATGCCGACAATAATATTGTTTCTGAATCTAAGATATCAAAGATGTTACAAGAATTAAGTGTCGAAAATAAACCTAACGATATTAAAGGTATGATCGATGCACTTAAATCTAAAGGCATCGATACTAGAATGGTATTACATAACTTCAGAGATACGACTCGTAAATTGTTTGTTGGCAATGCTAAACAAACAACGTCGACATTAGGTTTTGGTTTAGGCGATGTCGATAAAAATATTGCTAAAATTTTAAATGAAACAGGTTTTGGTAATATGGTCGGATTGAAATACGACACAGAAGGTATAGCTAAATTCTTATCTGGCGATCTTAACGAAATTGCTTATCGTTATTACTCTGGTGACAAAGGTCAACGAGCTCAGAATTTAAAAGAAATGCGCAAGCGTTTACTGCTCGAAGTCGGCTTAACACAGAATGCATCTAAAGAAGAAGCGTATAGCGCGATTAAAAAACGTATTAATATAGAACGTAATGTTATCGTTAATGCATTAGCTAAAACCGTTAACCATGGATCACCGATTGATATCATTCAAGGTGAACAAGAAATGGTTAAACGTAAAGATATCGTAGGTTTAACACAACAATGGTTAGATAATATTGCCGATGAGCCTATGAATGTTAAACGTGCGTTCATGAGAAAAGCCGTCGATAATTTAAATGAATCTGGTTCCATAGAATTATTTAACAAAGGTGCTATTTATTTCGATGAGAAATTAAATAGAATCATGTTTACTGATGGCGTATACGAAATAAAAGACGGTAAGAATCTTGGTGACATCTTTAAGATTATGCTTAAAGATCAAGACGAAAAACTCGTACAAAAACTTAGCGACGTCGATAAATTAACTATGGGTGTTTCTGGCAAAGTGACGGCTCAACAAATTACGGCGTATTCAAAAGATTATATCGGTGAATTACAACATGCTGTATTTAACCAAAACGAGTTAATGAAAGTAAGAGAATTAAAAGTCGGTGCGAAAACAGCTAAAGAATTATTAAAAGTAATAGATCCGACTGGAACATTACAAGAGTCCTTAGCCGCAACTGGTGTGTACGATAATATAACCGGCGAAATTAATTACGGTGAAAAATTATCTGATGCAGCAATGAACGGAACTCGTTATTCTCGTGCAGCTAGAAAGTCTCGTCAGAAACTTGCTCAAGCTGGTGACTTTGCCGATACATCGTTAGAAAAATTCGTATATGATCTATTCGATGAAAAAGGCATTAAAGCTACTAAAGATTATGTCGAAGAATTTGCTGAACGATTATCTCATCATGCTGCTGATTATCGTAATAATAAAGGCGGTCGCATGGCTGACGATACTAAAGATTTTGCTGATATCATTGCCGGTAATCGTGGTACCGATAAAGAAAGAGAAGTATTTAAAAAAGCTCTTAACGATATAGATACACCTCTTACTCTCGATGAAATGATTAATCATTATAAAAAAACTGGTGAATATAAATCAGGTAAGTTTAGTGAAACAATCGGCGGAAGAAAATATGAAATGTTTATTCCGCAAAGTGCTCATAGTCCAGAAACGAGAGCACAAGTTAAATCGTTTTTTGATTCTGCGCAAAAGCTTGCCGAAATGGAAGTTCAGGACGGCGTTCAATATACCGAAGAAGCGGCTAAATTAAAAAATAATATGGATGAAGCCTATAATAGTTTACGTGACAATGTTACTAAAAATTTAAGAGGTAAAGGCCATATATTAGAATCGACAAGTTCTGCTTATCTTGGCGAAAGCATTCAAGCAGCTGCTACAAACGTATTCGACTTCGACGATAACTTTATCTCGTCGAGAAAATTTGCTGGCGGAATGACGATTAAAGAGGCTCAAAAGGCAGGGTTAAGTACAAGCTTTGGTGAAGCTTCTATCGATGTCTTTGAGAAGCTAGGCGTATTCGACGATTTAGATGCTGCAGGTCGAGCTGCTAAAATTAAACAGCTCGAGACTGAAGGTATGGCAATGGGCATCGGACGTTATCCATTCGACTATCCTACATCGGTCGACTTCGGCAAACTTTATTTAAATAAAGGTCTTGCCGAGAATGAAGTAAGAACTAATCAGCTTATGGCTAAAGGTAAAGGTCTTGACTATGACGGCGACCAAATTAAATTAATTAAGATGAACGAAGATATCATCACTAATTCTGGTATGACCGACGATAGTTTATTACTTGCATCTTCCATGGACAATAGTGCTGTAACGTTCCAAGAAACGGCAAGAAGAAGTTATGATCCATCGACAAAAACTGTAAGTGATGTTACAATAGAAGGTGCAGATGGTAATACTCTTGCCAAAACTCAAAAAGCTTCAAGCTATGCTGGTGAAACATATAACCCGTTAAAGAATTTACAAAAATTGGTTAACGACGTCGGATTTAATGAAGAGTTTATGACTCAATATTCTGGCGGAATGCGATTAGGGCATACAGCTTCTACTGTAGCTATCGGTGTCCAAGAAGCTCGTTTATCGGCAAAAAATGCCGGTAGCGCTACTGCCGATATAATGAATCAGTTTGCCGACGTATTCACCGATTTAACAAGACATGGTCAAACAGCTGAAGATATTCGTAACATGGGTAGACTCGTTACAGACGATACATATAATAAAGCTATATGGTCTGAAATGAAACGTAAACAAGAATCATTATCGACAATGGTCGATGCCGTTGCTAATAACTCTGACTTTATTGCGAACAGTGGACTACAAGGCAGAAGTGCTGAAGAGATTCAAGGTGCTGCCGATGAATATGTTCGTCAGCAATATAAGCAACATGTATCTAATATGTTTGAGACAACTGCTTCTTATATGGAGAAAAATAAATTAAATCTTAATTTTACGATGTCTCAATTAGATCTCGGTGTAAGTGTTACTGGCGATCGACATGCTACGTTTAGAAGTGCGACAGATGTACATAGCGCCTCTCAAGAAGCGATTATGAATAACGCTGCTTTAAATAATATGGCACCTATCGTAAACAATCCTGAAGAGCAAATTCAAGCTGTTAAAATGAACGAGTCTTTAATTGGTTCCGGTGTTGCTGAACGTATGGCAAAATTAAGAAGTGGCGAAGTTAAAGCTATGGATATTGTTCGTAAAGCACGAAGCAAATCTGTTTTAGGTGCGATGGCTGCTTTAGGTTCTTCGATTCTTGTTGCTGGCTATGGATCGGCTTCTCCGATTCCGGATGTCGATAATACTCCGGCTCAGCAAATTAATAATTCCAATACGTCAGTTCGTTTAGTTCAACCTCAGCAAGGTGCTGCTAACGGTGGTTATATAATCAATGTAGCAACTTCGACAAGTCAAGATCCACAAGCTGCAGTTGCTGCATTAAATGCTATGCCAAACATTGTTGGTTCTGGCGGTAGTGCAACTGTTACGACAAGAGTTACATCTAAATATGAAGATATGAATGCTAACGACATTAGCAATTATTTAGATAGTGTATTATAAATGAAAGGAAATTCTATGGCGGAAGATAAAAAGCCAGGTGTCAACTATGCGACTCAACATTTAGGTCAAAAAGTCGGCAAGAAGGCTTCTGATCAAGTCGAAACAAAACAGGAAGATACTCCTAATAATCCGACTGAAGGATCAAAAGAAGAATTTGATCAGATGGTTCGAGATACTCAAATGAGTCTACCTGAATTGGCCGACTTCGAAGAAGGCGCAGTCGACATGAGAATTTATGAAGAGCTCGCTAAGAAGATGGGCGATTCAAAAGAACAGGCTTTGTTCTATAAAGAAAATCCTCCATTAGAAAATACCGGTATCGATAGATTGAGAGGGCTGGCTATGGTCAGCCTTCCTCCATCTGCTTTCAGAATTACAGATGAAGATTTACATGCTGGTTTTGTCGATGGCGATACTTTATATGCCGACCTAAGAAAAGCAGAAGTAAAAGATCCAGAATTATTAGAATACTTATGTGTCGGTCAACAAAACATGAGAGCATGGTTAGCCGGCAATAAAAAGGCGACAGAAGATGTTCTGGATGCGAATAAAGTAAAAGACGAAAACAGAAGCCTCGATTATGATATGGGCTTCCGTTTCTTATTCTACGATGCACCAGAAGTTCATCACTGGTCTATTGTATATGCAACCGACGTAAAGCAAGTTACATACGGTGAAGCCGTTCAAAATTATCAAGCTTTTTTAACGAAGGCTTATGATTCTAGTAGTAATAAAAATGGTTCTAAATGGGAGCGTTATAAAGATAGCGATACCGTTACAATTGCTCAAATCGGTGAGTTCGACAATAAATGGATCCAAGTAAATGATTATTTAACAGAGAGACGTTTTGGCGGATCTTCTGTTTTATTAAATGGACGTAAACCTGTATTCGGTTTAATGGCAGATGGTACTAATTATGGAACACTAGAAGTAGCATATGCTGCAGCTAACGACGTAGTAAACATGGTAAAGAACGCACAAGAAGTTCGTGCCGTTATCGATATCAATGGCTCTTCTAAACAGGACCAAACTACGGCATACCCTAAGAATATGATTAGCTTTCCTGGTAATGGATTATTAGCTAACTATTTTAATACATTTAATAAATTCTTTACTGGACAAGATCCTACTGTATTTCAAGAAACAGGTATTAATGCATATGGTTTAGAACATTATCGTCGTAACCTAGCTGTTATTTTCGTAAAAGATAAAGATGGACAATGGATTAATTTAAATAAATATATCATTGCTCGCCATCGTAATACTTCTATTTTAAAATATTCTGATTTTACGAATCCTCATCTTAAACCTTGGGCGTATCAATACGATACAAAAGCTTGGACTGATGCGGTATGGAATGCGACATCTCAGTACGATAATCGTCACGATATTCAGAATAAAGCGTTTGGTTGGAACAATATTACAAAAGGATTAAATTCTATCTCCGACTGGACTTGTACAATCGGCGATGTAACATTATTTGTTCCACCTATTTCCATTAATACAGTAACACAGGCTTATACTAACTCTGTTCCGTTACTTCGTGCAAAAGGTTCTGCGAATATCGAAAATGCAAAACCTGAACGATTTTTACAGTTAGAACTATATTTTAACGAAGATCGTGGTATTAACGGACAACCTGTAGAATGGTATACAAACCTTAGCGATAAGAAGAAAAAAGTCGTATATCATATGAATGGATTCAGAGCATTACTCTCGGAATTCCATTTTGCTCCATATATGCCAATCGAGAATAAATATATTAACGAAGTTCTCGATATCGATGCTATTTGTTTTGAATCGATGTCGGTAGCGACAGTTCCGAATTATCCTAAGCTATTAAAAGTTACGTTGTTACTTAAGGAATTCGATTATCAGGTATTTATGCCTCAAGTTCCGAAACAACGTGATTTACAGGATGGCGTTATCGATATTTATCGAAACTTCTTTGCAAAGACAATTAACTACGATTTACTGCGTTGGTATATTCAACGACCATTACAATTAGGACAAGATCTCCACGATCGAAAAATGAACATTTCTTCTAAAGATTTTATGAAGAAAACATTATTCGCGAATCGATCTGCTTATATGCCGGTCGATACATTAAATCCTAGAATTAATATTTATATGCCTGACGAAGCTAAACTCGTTAAGATGGAGAAAGTTAGACAGACTTTTACTCATAGTAATAATAAAGCTCCTAACTATTATCGTCCATCTGAAAAAGATAAAGAATTGTTTGCGATTGCAAATCAATATTATAAAACGATTCATAGCGATCAAATTAATAACATTCTTAAAAAATATAAATTTAATTATAGCGATAAAGCTTCTGTTATGTCGACTGCAGGTCGTGAGATCGTCGATTACTTACGAGCATTAAATATACCGTCCGATTATTCTATTTTAGAAAAACATATCGACGTCGTAAAATCTGTTCGAGATTACGCTTTATCAGTTGCTGGCGGCGGACAAGCTAAACCCCAATATAGTTTCGATGAGGATCCAGATAATGATTATTTAAAAATTAAAATCATTCCGGCTGTCGATTATAATAGTCGAGACGAATCTTTATTATTAAGACAACAATTTGTTTCTACTTTAACGAGTGGCGGCAATCAAAATATGTCTGATAATATTCGTAATACTGATCAATCTGGTATCGATTTACAGACTAATTATTATGATATGGTATTTGCCGATAACGCATTTAACTTTAGAATTGTATTAAAGCAAAACAATGGGCAATGTACGTTAGAATATTCTCCTTATGATGGCGATTCTAAGTTCTTAGAATACTGTGCGTCTCAATTTGCGGCCGTACAAAATGCTGACGGTTCTGTTCAAATGTCCGGTAATCAAGAGACATATGAAAATTATGAAGATTCTGAATTTGAACGCATCGGTTCTATTCAGTATGTAACATATTTAGAAGATGTATTAGTACAAGGCTTAACGGCAAACTTCTCTAATACATATGCAAATATGACATTGAATACATATCATGGTCAAGCTCCTCAATTTATGGGTGGCCAAGATGCAACATTAACATTCTCTGTAATGACATACGACAGAGAAACTGTTGACCGCTTCGATAAGATTCCTAAGATTATTTCTTATTTTAAAAAGAAATATCCTAATGCATTACCGAGTTATCCATTTAGAATTGATTCTGAATTTACTCGTCTATTAGGTATCTTCGAAGTAATCGTAGAACAAGTATCTATTTCGACTGTTGTAAATTATCCTGGTTTATATCAGATCAATGTAACGTTACGGCAAACCGATAGAACGATTCGTAATCGTTTTGCTATTTATAAACAATTCGAACAAAATAATTTTGCATCGAAAGAAGCGACGGCTCAACGTGCTGCACAAGCCGCATTAGGCTACTTCGAGATCGATCAAAATTTATCTAAAGCTGAATTATATCCAGACTTAGAATTACCGACAATTAAAGAACTCGGTGAATTAGGTTTCGAATTTATCCGTTATAAAAATCCTCGTGATCAAGTATTCGTCGATCCCGATTTTTATTTCTTCTACCATGAACATTTATTCTCTGAATTATTAAGAGACTGTATCTTACAAGATAGTAAGATGTTACAAATGTTCGCTAAGCCTGACGAAGACGGTAATCCATCTGGTGAATTAAAAGTATTATCTGATTTAAGTGAAGCTGCTCAGTACTCTATGCGTCATGGTATGATAGCACAAAATGGTGGTATATCTGAAATGACGGCTAAAGATTGGCAGTTAACCCAAGATAAACTTAACCAGATGAAAAAAGAAGAGAATGAACAACGTATGAAGCTCTTCAAATCTGGCATTGCTACTGGTCAATGGAAAGTCGGTAAATCTATCGGCGTTACTTTCTTAGAACCTTATTATGCATGGTTATATCATAACTTAAATACAGAACAGGGCCAGGAAGAAGCAGAAAAAGCCAAAGAAAAAGTAGACAAAGCTGCACCTGTCGTTAAAAACGATATTCAAAAAAATGCAGAATTCGATGTTGTTGGTGATGACGTAAAAGAAGGCGCAGATAAAAAAGTTACCGAGATTAAAAAAGAGGGCGGTGAAAACGCTCTTAAATCTGTAATCGTTGATAGTATTAATACATTCCAATGGGAAGCAGATAAAGCTCTTAAATTTTTAGCTGAAACTTGTATTGAAGATGAAGGTTCTGAAGAAGCTTTAATCCAGTATTTTAAAAATATTATTGTCGAAACAAAATCTGTCGATAAGACCTTAACTTCTAAATGGGATGCTGATATTAATGATTGGTTAAATAAATTTGCTTGGGCCGCATTAGGTTCTGGATTCTCTACCGATCTTGAGCCTGAAAAAGCAAAAAGCATTATTATGTATTTAGGCCAAGCTTTAGCTAATGGTGCTCAAGAAAACGGCGGTCAATATGGTTTATGGGGCCAATCGGTAAAACTTAACGGAAAATCTAATAGTATCTTTAATGATCCTAACTATAATAAGGATAAGAATGATCCTAAAGATAAAAAAGGCGATTTAGATTTTAACGTAAAAAACTTTAAGCCGACACGATATACAATTAATGGATTAACTTATGTTCGTCATTTGGACGATACTTCCGAATTTTATAATTATGGTTCTTGTACTGAATTGGGTCCTTATGGCATACCTTGCTTTACTCAAAAAGAATTTGAAGATAATCCTATGCTTCAATTCTTACCGATCGATTATAATAAACGTCGTAAAAAGTTTTTAGATAAAGGCTTTACGTTTGAAGCATCCGATCGATATTACTTCTTAGATCCTTATTATCAAACATCTGATCATAGTGAAACAATTCAATATATGAAATATTGTATGCATGATATGAATTATGCAAAACATGCTTTCTTGCGAAATGTTTTATACTGGTTATGTGTTTTAATTAAAAAGAATATCTATCCTAACTATATGACTGATATCATGTTCCAAAATGCGGTAAGTGAAGCTTCTGCATATGAGTTCATGAAAGACATGAAATTAGCTAACGATGTTCAAGAAAAGAATGTAAAAACTCTTAAGAATTTCGTTAAAGATAATCAAGATAAGTTTGTTAAAGGTAAATTATTTGTAGCGACAGCATTATCGTTAATGTGTAAAGATTCTTCTTTAATTAAGAAAATTATTACGCGTGATTATAATGCATTAAATGCTTTAACTCATAAAGTAATTACGCCGAACATAACGACGACGGCTCCATTAACTAACGACGAAGTAAACCTAAGAAAATTATTATACGGTTTAGTTCTTTCCGGCCTTGTAGAAAAAATCGAAGAACTCGGTATCGATATTGCGACCGATAATCCTATCGCTCAAATTCAACGTGAATTTATGCAGCAATTAGAATTAGAAGCAAATGCAATGACGCCAAAAGCATTAGCGCGACGTATTCGAGATTCTTATCTTAATATGGTTCAAACCGATGTTCGTGGTAGAATGCTTCGAGGATTCCCGACATTCCAGATCATGTTTATCGATGAAGGCGCTTCATCGGGATTCTGGAAAATGCACGATAGTTTCTATAGTACGAATGCAGTAAGCTCTATTCAAGTCGTTAAGTCTAAAAATATTGCGGCCGATACTGCTATTATTCAGTTAAATAATTTGTATCAAAATATATTGTCTGAATATGAGGATGACGGACAAGGCGATAATTTTACGACACAATTACAATACGGTGTTGCTGGACTTGAAAACTTATACGATAGTATTTTTAATCCTCGTACCTATGTTCGTAATTTAAGTGAAAAACAAGCATTAATCCCTGAGAGGAATTCTATTAAATTAGTTGCTGGTGCTCGTATGCATATTCGAATGGGTTACTCTGCCGATGCAGCTAAGTTACCTGTTATGTTTAACGGTACAGTTACCGAGATTCAAGGTGGCGACGTCGTAAGTATTGTCGGCCAAGGCGACGGCATTGAATTATCTAACCCTATTCGTGAAGATAATTTCGGCGATAAGATTAAAAACCGCGGCGTAAAATACTTAGGTGAATCTCCTTATGGCTTATCTTTTGGTGGCGTAAGTCCTAGAGTATTGGTAAGTTCATTCTTAACGTGCCAAGATCAAAACTGGTTTAGCCAATTATTCCGTGAAAAGAATTGGAATGTTTTATCGAGAGTATTCTCTAATAATCCATTCGGTATTTATCATTACGGCGATCCATATTATCGAGACATTTTCGTTAATGGTGAACCAGTACAAAATATTTATGAAGTGACTAATGACTCTTCTGCTCATTATTATAACTTCCGTAAGAATACTGATATCACTAATTTATTTAATAGCGATAGTTTACAATTTGAAAATGGCGCCTCAGAACAAGGACAGCAATCCTGGTATCGTTCATTAGGAAGTGTTATTGGGATTGATCCCCCAGAACAAGGCCATCAGTTCATTAGTATTAAAACACAAGGTAGAACAGTATGGGATATCTTACAGTTCGCAGCAAGTACCAATCCATCTTATATTGGTGCAACTGATTGCTTTGGATTTAGAAGTACTGTATTTATGGGATTACCTAACTGGTATTATGCTTATAAATATATTAAAAATAATAACCAATTAAATACTCTCGAGAAACGGAAACCTTATTCTCAATTCCATATGTATTGGTCGGATCACGATATTTTATCTAACCAAATTCAAACTAATTCTAATAAAGTAGCTACAGTAGCTAAAGGTATGTATCAGTTTGAAGAAGTTAAAAAATCGACTCCTGATATTTATTTTGACCGAGATATTTATCCTGAATATCAACGTTCTATGGTGGTCGATACATGGTTACATGGTAGAACACAAATTCATACTTCTTCTGAAAATACATTCGGGATCGATAGCGAAATTGGTTCTTTAGATAGCTATGCAACAGTTACAGGGGCATTTGGTTCTGCTGTCGGCGGCGTAGTCGGCGCTCGTGGCGGTTCTGTCGGTGCTAGTGCTGGTTTTGCTCTTGGTGGAGCTATTGGCACAGGCATAGAGTTAGGCTTAAAGAATATTGCTTCTTGGGCAATATCTAACTTTGCTCCAGATAATTATGGCGGACCTGAACATAATCATGCTCAAACTGCTCGATTAATGACGTTATCTCGATTAAAAAAATCTGTCGAACAAATCTATTCTGGTAATCTCGTAGTTTACGGTGATCCTACCGTAAAACCTCACGATCGAATTTCTATCTTTGATGAACCAAGTAGTATGACAGGTCAAGCAAGAGTTCGCGAAGTCGTTCATACATTATCGGCTACGACAGGTTTTGTTACGACAATTACGCCAGATGCTATTGTCGATGTGCTTAATGATAAAACGACTCAAGCTGTTAATATGGCTATTACGTCTACATTAATGCGTTGGGCCGTATACGCTCTCGGCGTTTATAATTTACAACGAGCTTATATCGTTCGTGCTATTATCGATGATGGCTGGGGTTTATTCGCTCGAGCAAAAGGTTGGACTGCGGCAGAATATGCCGATAAACTTAATAGTAATATTAATCAAATAAAGAAACGTCAGAACACTTTAGAGAGTATTCATAAAAAGTTACAAACAAAAGAATCTGCTCTTAGGGTTGCATTAGATGCTGCAAAAGAGGCAAAAGATGAAGCAAAAATTGCAGAGTTAGAAGCTAAAATCTTAACTGTCGAAACTCGCCTATCAAAATTTGATCCAATTAGATCTTCATTGGCATTAAATAAATATGAGCTTCAAGGTAAAGAAGGTATCTCTAAAATACTTAATTCTTGGGCTGAAGCTAATAGTAATTTTGAAAAAGCTAATTTAGAAATTGCTAAAAAGGTCTTCAGTAGTAGATCAGAAGGATTCCAAAAACTTAGTAAAGAATTAGATGACTTTAAAGCAAATAAGCAAAGTTATATCGATAAGAACTATAAAAAAATTATCGAAGAAGATTATAAGGCTTTTGATACTGGTGGCAAATATACAGAAGAGCATATTAGATTAGCAAAAGAAAAAGCTACTACCAATTATGGGAATTTATATATTCAAAAAGCAGATAAGTTAAAAGAATACAGCAAAGAAACTCAACAGTTAATTAAAGATGTTCAAAGTATTAATAATACTAAAAAAGGTCAAGAAACTCTTGCAGCATTAAAAGCTAAACCTGAAATAACTAAAAAGATATTAGATGCTACATCTAAGGATATCCTTATGAGAAGTAAGGCAGCTCAATTATTTAATAAGATTGCTGGTACTCGATTAGGCCGATACTTATCTTCAGCATTAAACTTCGGTAGTAAAATTGGTGGTAACGTATTAATGGTCGCTGCAGCCTATACGTTAGGTAGATGGGGCGATATGATTTCTGATTTTATTCAGAACTATAAAACATTAAGTGTTACTCCTTTACTTAAACGCGGTATGCCATTTATTCCGGCATGGGCAGGTAATAGCGGTACAATCTTTATGAGCCCTAACTGGGGAAAACGTGGTCAAGTATTAGATTTAATGGATACTATATTTAATCATCGTTTCCAAGATCAAGAAGGATATCATCCTATTGTCGGTTCATTAAGTTTCTTATTAAATGCTTCAATGGGTGGCGGTCCTGCCGATGCTTTACAACGTTACGAATTAAATGCTGACGGCAATATGTATGCTAATAACATGGGCGGCGATTACGAATATCTCGTAAATCAAAACTATGTCGATGGTTTATTGCAACGTGGCAGCATTCGTTCTGTCGAACAATTATTAATGCGTAATAACGAAGAAAATCAAAAGGATAAACAAGAGATTAAAATGAGAGCTGAACAATTCATGCATAAAATTGAAGACGTTCAAAAAGATAATACGTCTATTCTTGACCCCTTAGTTCCGGTTCCTGGTCCTGAGTTCGATATCTTTAAACAATTTAAGTTCTTCGTTGTTCGTCATGAAAAGGCGTTAAATAATGAAGAGTCTAAAAATACTGTCGAATTCTCTATTAACCAAGGCGGTAAACCTGTTAAGGTTATAGGCATTAAAGGTAAAGATGGCGACGGCAATGAAATTATCGATGCTCCATTATTACATCCATTTGCTTTAAATACTCTTCGTAAGATTATTTTTCAGGCAGAACAAATGTTATCTTATAAAACTACGACCGACCAAAATACGTATATTAACAAAGTATCAAATGATTATATCACTTTAACAAGTTGTTACTTATTCGGTACTAAGAAAATATTCCCGGGATCCGGTTTTGGTTTTACGTTGATTGCTCATGGCGAATCTAAAGAAAATCTTAAAGTTATTATGGATACATTAAAAGAAAAAGACGAAATAACTTATCAAGTATACGATAACGACGATGGTAAGGTATATCAAGTTAATGTAAATATTCCTAAGTTCGGTGTATAATGTCGACGATACAAAATAAATTTAAAGATACATATGCTGGACAACAGATCCGTAATGACGGATTTGCAAAGTTGAAAGGGTCAGTCTTAGGATCTGACCCTAAAACTTGTACCTGTTCAGTAACTTATACTTCACAAACTGGTGAAACAATAACTGAACCTGCTATGCCAGTACAAACAAATTCACCTGATGACTGGTTCCCAAAAGGCGGAGATTATGTTATAATAGAAGCATACGGGGATCGTCCTCTTGTAACTGGTCGCTGGATTGCAGATTATGGCACTGAAATATACCAAGAAAGTGAGCTAAAGAGTGACATCTTCCCAGATGAAAATGGTCAGGATAACGGAGGCTCAGTATATTAAATGCCAGAAATAAATCAAACGTCTAAGAACGTCGATATCGCTAAAACCGACAAAGCAGTATCTGAAGCAATTAAAGATACTCCAGATGACGGTTCTGCGATCGATAATCAGAAAGTATATCAAGATTTAAAAATTAATGCGACTGAAATGGAAGAATCTTCTAAGCATCCACATCGGATTAAAGATTGGTCAATTAAAAGATTCTTAGCCAGTATCGTTATTAAGATGGGTAAGTCTATTGGTTTATCTATCGGTAACGATACAAAGCTATCTTTAGATTCAGGAAGTATTAGTTCTATATCTCAAACACATAGAATTAAAGCTAACAGAATTCATTTAGATTGTGACGAATTAATTATTAACGGTCATAAGTTAAATAATAGGATATTTGAACTTGCCGATTTCCGAGAACTTCCAGATCAAGAAGGTTCCATTATCGGCGATCTTATGGTTAAAGGAACTGTTCTCGTTAAATCGTGGGAACCTAATTTAGCTCGATACGTTTTAATCCGTCGCGATATTTATTTACCGTTATTCGGTAAGACAACGACGACTGTCGAAATTGCTGAAGGATTAAAATTAAAAGACCCTACTAAATTGGTAACAGACTTTGCTCCGTTTACGGCAGCAATGCTTGCCGGTGATTCTCCGATTACAGAGAAGTCAGCAAAAGAAGCATTAGCAAAAGCTAACCCTGCCGAGCAAAAAGTTTTAGAATCTAATATCTATGATTTAAAAGTTTCTGATTATCAGACTATAGATGATTTCAAAAAAGCATTAGACACTAAAAAAGAAAACGTTATTAAAGGTTTTAACGAACAAGTTTCTAAAGGTGATGCTAGTGCTAAAAACTCAATAGAACAAGCTACTCAAGCATATGATTTATTGTTAAAAGCAGCAACAAATTATTATGCTAACAAAAAGCAGTAATTGTAATATAAATCTAGTACTGGTAATAATACTGGTACTAGATTTAATTTTTTTACAGGAAAATAAATATGAACTATAATCAGATACTAGGAAAGATTAGTGAAGAAACTAAGAATAAAGTATCGAAAGAGTATCATGAAATTTATAAAAAGAATCCGACAAAGGAAGATTTTAATGGCGCCAATAATAAAATTAATACTTTGTTGCATGATAAGAATATAAAAATCGATGATACGATTCGTAAAAAACTTAAAGACACGCAATCTAAATTATCTGAAGCATTAAGTAAAAAAGATCTTAAGGCAGCAAAAGAAGTGCTTAAGGATATTAAAAATATTCCTGAAATATCTAAGGATGTCAATGCGCAAGATATTCTTAAATATGTCGATAAAAGAGATTTAGCTTATTTAGCTTTAGATAAATTTTTAGATAAACAAATTACTCAACGTATTTACGATACTTTACATGTCGATAGCTTAAAAGCTGTTCCGGCCGCAATTGGTGATAAACGTTCACAAATTGTAGCGATTATTAAAACGTATAAACATATTAAAAATACCAATCCAGAGTTAGCAAATACTCTCGTTAAAGAATTGTCGACTAATATTAATAAACAACTTGATCAAGAAGTCGATTACGCTAAAAATAAATATCTATTAATTGCACAACAACAAAGTGGAAAACAGATAGATAACTTATATACAAAAGCTACTCAATATCTCGATATTGCGAATAATACAAGTAAGACGTATTTAGACAAAGCTGTAGCCTTAGAAGACAAGTTAAATGCCGCTATATCTGGATTAGATAATACAAAGATTGGTGGATTTACAAAAGTCGTTAATATGAATTTGCAATTATCTAAAATTGATTATGTAAGTAAACAAGTGGAACGTGTTAATAAGTATTTAGTTAAATATAACGAGATCGCTAAAAAAGCTTTAGATCGTGCTAAAACATGGGCGACAGAACAAGTTACTAAATTAGCGACTAAGGCACTTGGAGCTATCGGTAAACAAATTGGTAAGACTGCTAAATCGGCACTCGGTAAATTTAAAATTTAAGGATAACAAATGATCGATTTCTTATTAGATACAAATAAAGATGATATCATATTAGGTCCGAGTCGACGATCTAATTCATTAGCTATTCAATTTAATATCGGTCAGAAAACAAATAAATTAAAGATTCAATTTTTTGTTGAATCGGTTACTCGACCAAAGCACAAAGTAAATGCTTTAAATATTAAATTTAATATTAAGCCTAAAGAAGATAATTATTTAAATAAAAAGTTATCTTCTGTCGACATATGTAAAGATAATGAAGATTATGAAATCCAACAAATTATGTTACGATTAAAAACTGAATTAGGTGAAGTTCAGCCTTATTCTGATTATGGATCTAGACTTGTTGAATATCGTCATGAAGATAAATTTGACAAAGCAAATTTACATGAAATAAAAGCAATTGTCGACAGCATTGTCGACACTTCATTATACGATACATCTGTTACACCTAATGTCGATGATCATCAAATTATGGCATGGCATAATATTCATATTAAGATTATTAATAAAAGAACTGGAAAGGTTTTAAAAGGATTCGTTATATGAAGACATTTACACAAATCCATGAATCGATTAAAAATATTTTTCAGAAGCTAACTAACGATACTGTTGAGCGTGGTTCTGTTGTCGATTTATTTATGTTAGCTAATTCCAAAGAAATGGAAGAAGCGTATTTGTATATTGAGTCCAATAAAAATCCTCATATATATACAAATTTAAAAGGTTCCAATTTAGACGATATGGTTAAGTTTTGTGGCTTCACTCGTCGAGAAGGTGAAAGTGATCAGAACTTATTATATCGATTAATTAATTGGTCTTTAATTAATGAAAAATCTAATACGATTGCAATCGATGCGGCGCTATTAGATTTACAAAATGCTTCTAACGTAACATACGTACCGATGGTATATGGAACAGGTACGGCTATTTGTTACGTTATTCCTAAAGAATATACTGTCGAAAAAATTGAAGCCGCGCTAAACGAAGCAAAAGATCGTTTAAAGAATGTCACAAGCCCTTCATTATATATAGAGTATGTGACTCCGGCACTAAAAGCTGTTACACTGTCTATTACTTTATCTAACGATAATTCTAATTTAGCCGATATCAAAAAGAATTTAGAACAACGTATTGCAGAATATATTAATGCTATTCCTCCTGATTCTTATTTAGATATTGGAGTAATCAACAAAATGGGCATTAATGAAACTGGCGTAAGTTATTTTAATGTTACAGGATTATTCGTTGATGGTGTGTCTGTGACAGCATTAAAATCATTACAGGATATTAAATCCAAAATGATTCTCGATACAATTCAATGGATAGAGGTTTAATGAATGGATGCAATTACTAATAAAAATTTTGCAAGAGCTTTGCAGTATTTTCCAAAGTGGATGCAAATTAGACGTCGACCATACAAGTCTACATCCGGACATCTACTTAGAGCTGTAATCGAAGAAATGACCTCTATCTATAAAGAGGTCGACAACTATACAAAAGACTTCTTTTTAGTAAATTATGCTGGCCGAGAAGATTCTATTATCTCTCAAATCTATGTAGCGAATATTGGTAAGCTAGAAGATGGTTTAAAGTTAGATAATGAATTTACTATTACAGAAAACTTAAACGAGTTCTATAAAAATAAAAAATATGCTTACTATGAAAACGGTAATCTTTATTTTAAACTTGATGAAGTAGACGGTACTCCGATTGGATATACTATTAATAAGTTTCATTATACGGTTAATTTAAAACAAGAACCTGTTTGGAACATCTTCGATGAGTTTGCATGGTTTGCCGGAATCGATCGACTCCCGAATGAATCTAATCTTAGTTTATCTAACAGAACATATGATGCATTAAGAACGAAGAATAATAAAAATAATAATATCTTATTCGACGATCCTAATATTCTTAATACATATAAACATCGATTTAATTCGACTGAATTCGGTTTAAAATATTTAATTAAAAACTTATTATCGGCTTATGCCGGTATCGCTTTTAAAGATATTAAAATCGATAAACTAAATAATATTAATATCCAAGAAGTAATAAAAGATCAGAAAGTATATGATTACATTGCTAAATTAAATAAAGATATTGCGAGAGAAAAGATCTGGGATATTACATTCTGGGAGAACGAATTTAAGAAACTCGATTATCTTCCTCATATCTGGGATCAACCTGTCGAATATTATTTAGACGGAGTCGGCTACTATGACAGTTTAAAAGTTACGACATCTAATTTAATTAGTTCTTCCGACACAACTGACGTATCAATTATCGGGTATAAAAAATCTAATCAAAAGGTTAGTCAATATTTATTAAATAGCAACAAGAACGTAAATATCGGCATCGGATTAAAGAAGTTCGACTTAAAACTTAAACCGGTACAAGTCGAATATAATTTAAAAGCGACTTCTACGATTAAGGTCGATCCTGCGACAATTAACTTTAAATCTTATAAGACTTATAACGGTGAATATCGTTTACCACTAGAAGATTTTGTCGATTACGAAGTCGGTCTAAAAAACGTTACGATTAAAAATAAGGGATTACTCGTTAACGATACCAATAAAGAAGTAACATATAAAGTTATTGCTTATCCTAAATATCAAGGCGGCAATATTTATTTAACTTATTTTAAAATTGATAATACTGAACAGTTAAATAATGAATTCACTAATGATTATTTCATTAAAGAAAATGGAGCCATTTCCTATTTAGATAATTATTTTTACGGTACTCGTATTAGTGATTTTGCTTCATCTTCTAATGTAATCAATACGAAAGACGGCATTAAACTCGACACTTCTAAATCTACTGTCGGCACTTTAAGTATTCCTTTAACAGATAATATGCGTTTTAAAACAATCAATTATTCTATTAAAGATACTCCTGTTAATATCATTAATCGCTTCGATTTAATTAAGTTAAATAATTTTAAATATAATGAAGCCGATAATTATCTTTATATCGATTCTGATGTCCAAGGTCAAATCAATATCGATCAAATTATTACTTCTCTCGAATTTGAAATCGATAAGTTAGATAATGAAACAAATACCGGTTCTTGCCGTGTTTTAATTACTGACGACAATAATAATATTTTAGCGTCTAAAGAATTAAATACCGATACTAAAAATATGAAATTCTCTTTCGAATCTGAAGATGCGAAACGAAAACATATTTCGATTGTTAAAATCGGTCAACGCGGATTTAAGATTAAATATATTAACGCCACTGCAAACGGATTAGTATTCTCGATTAATGGGCAGCCATTATCTAAATCTTTAAATACATATTCTATCCCCGATAATCCAGATAATAAAATACTAACATTATCTCTTCATTCTTATCTCGGTATTTCTAATCCAGTAATTAATTATATTTCTATTGCTGGTGAATATGCTAACTTTAAATATTATGAAAAATCGATTACGGTTCCTCCTAATAGTCAAGTTAATTTAAAGATTAAATCGAGAGACACAGTATTAAAATTATATAAAGATAATAATATTATCGACGATAATTATGATACTTACGATTCGTTTATTGGCCAAGGAAGGCTTCCTTTACTTGTCGATAAACAAAATATATCTAAGAGTGAATTCCCTATCCTTACAGGTCAAATAAACAAACATAATGTCGATTATATTAATGTTGATAGCGAAACAAAGTACATAACGCTAACGTTCGATCACTATGAAAAACAAATTGAATCATTGTCGTTATTAAATATATTAACTAATCATTATTCGTTCGATAAATCAAACGATGCCGTATTTATTACTTACGATGGTCGTGTGATTATTTATAATAAAAATATGGACCAGTCGGCATTTAAAGAAGTCGAAATTCTCGGTGCATATTTTGAACTCGAATATAATAAAATTATATCCGAAATTCCGGCAACGCTATTAGTTAATTATATTCACGATGCTCGAGGCTTAATTAAAACGACTGAGGCATCGACCGAAAATAAAGTATATAAAATTTTATTGGCGACAAAGAATTCTTCTAACCATACGTTACATCATTCTGAAACGATCGTTCAAAACCAAAAAGAATATCCGATCATTTTGGATAACTTTATCCCTAAGTTGTCGGCAGAACAAGTTTATTTCGTCGAAATTAATTTGCCGGACGGCTATAATCAATCGACGCAATATATTCGATATCAACATAAGAATAAAGAAGTTTTATCTAAATGGTGTTTATTAGGTAATAATATTAATATCTTAACACCAGAAATTTCTATATTCGCCAATATGTGGAACGATAATGAATCGGATTATAATATCTCGGTTAATAAAAAATTAGAAACAACGTTATTTGCTTCTGAATTAAGTTTGCAAGACGTATATCAAATCGATAATGTCGACTATAATTTATCAGAATATATTTTATCGGTTCCGTCATATGCAACTATCGTATATAATGAAAAAAGATATACTGAAACAATTGAATTAACGGAAGATGGGTTAGGTAAATTTAAATACTCTAATGTATCTTCTAATAATATCGAACTATCTATCGGCGGCACAACGTTAGCCGAAGACGAATATGTATTATACGAAACTCCAGGTATCATTCAAGTAAACTCTATTTACGATCATGATTCATTAAGCTTGCAGGCGACATATACTTATAAGCATCCTTCTAAAATCGTATTTACTAATTTAGATAAATTATACGAATTGGTCGAATATAATATTAATGCTTACGATACAGAAACGTTAATGACGATTAAAGATATGAAGGATGGCGACTCTAAAAATTTAAATATCGCTAATAACGATATCGATAAAGTATATGCCAAAGCACTGGACCCTAACTTTACTGCAGTTGTCGTAAATAATGTCGTGTCTGTATATCGTAATAGTTTAGATAATAAGGTTGCTATTAAATCTGGTTATTATTATGAAGCCGGTAAGGAATATTATTTCCCAGTATACGAAACAGAAGTCGATCATCATAAAGAACATTATGTCGATTTAAATAGTACTAAGAAACAAGGTAGTCTTGTTAAGATGCAGACAGAAAGACAGAACTTCATTCCGAATAGTTTAATGGATATGAAAGTATTAAATCCATTATGTTATGTTAACTTTAAAGAGCAAAAAGAAGTCTCCGAAATTTCATCGCTTCATTCATTAACGACGGCAAATACGTTTAACAACTGGACGTTCCAAGACTGCGATCCAACATTAATCGAATTAAATAAAAATTACGTTATTAATTTTAAATTCGATAAAGAAGGATATGCTATTTTTAGAATCGACAAGTATGCATATGCTACATCATATTGTTATATTAAAAAAGCCGGCAATTTAAAAATTTCTTTGTATAAAGAAAAGAAATTAAACGGCTTCAGATTGCAAAAGAAACCGCTCTTAGAAAAAGTAGAAGATTTCGTCATTAACGATGACTTTGCTTTCTCTCAATTTAATGTCGACAAAGATTTCTATTATTATATTGTCGTTACTGGCACAGTCGGTTCAATCGAGGAAATCGTTCTATCCGACAAACTAATAACAGAACCTCATAGTAAAAACATCGATAAGTATAGTTGGGATTTAACCGAAAAGAAAAACAGTATTGCGAACGAAATTATTTTCGATACGTTTAACTATACAACAGATAATAATATCGATGTCGATGACAACGACGTAATTCAATATGGTACGACAATCGATTATGATGCTACGTTATTAGCGACAGCCGATTTAAAACGTTGTCAGTTAGATAAAGTATTATTGCGTGGCAATAAACTAATTACGTTGAATGAACCAGGAACTGTTACGACAGAAATCTTCGATTTAATTCATAATCAATATAAAGCTAAATCTGAAGATTGGTATAAATATCTTAAAAATATATTATATATGGCTGCAAAAATTAATACTCTTAGCGAAAATAAATTTACGATTAGAGTATTAGGTTCCGAGAACTATTATTCTAAATATGCAACTATTGCCGTTATTGAAAATGGCGACTATGTACTTTTATCTAACGATAAATTAGTACAGTATATTAGATTCGAAATCGATATCCCAGCAAATAGTTCTATTAGTTCTATCGACGTATATAATATTTATGATGAATTAGAAGATCAGGCTATTGAGTCCTTACCTGTTGCTGGCGGCGATTTTATTTCTCGATTGTTTATGGTATCTGAAAAAGGTACTTACAATTTAGATACAATCGATGCCGATATTAAAGGCGATGTTAGTATTAAAGTAAGATCTTTGCGTAAACAAGGTGTGAATAATCAGTTTACGGCTTGGAAAGATTTATATCGATCTGGCACATTAACTCCTGTATCGTTTACCGATACCGATACATTCCAATTTAAAATTGAGTTATTAAATAATAAATCTACTATTAAATTAAACAGAATAGGATTAACGGCTATATGATATTTTTTAATAAAGCTCGTGTAACAAAAAATAATGGTTGTTATTTTTATGATCAAGATATTATAACTGCCGATTATTTATATTCTGGAGATTGTAGAATTGAACTTCAATTAAAATATGTTAATTCTGGATTCGGCATTTTGTTAATTCAAGATGCCGAAGACATTTTTAAATCTCCTAAACAATACATGTTTAAACTTGGCGACAATGAATATTCTGTTATCGATAAAGTTGTCGACTTGCTTGGAGCAAGTACACAAACTATTCAAGAATATTCTACCGTACAATTTAAGCATTTAATAAACAACGATGATGCTATTTTAGTTTTAGAAAAAATAAATAACGAAGTTAATTTTTATTTAAAGACTAAAAAAGAAAAAGTCGTGTTTATCGAAAAATTTAAAATCGACATCGATGACTATAAAATAGGATTTTATTCTCAGTATGGAAATACTATCAAATCTATCAAGATATCAACTGGTCTTCCTATTGGATGGGCTGCTAATTCTATCAGTACTGTTGGTGGTCGGATCTATTATTATGATAATACAATACAATTTGAAAATTGTACTTATGAAGCGGAAACAGAAACTGATTTCATATCGCTTAAGAAAGGGACGTACTTCTTAAAAGCCGATATCGAAGGCGATATTATCGCTTATGTTTTTGAATCTAATAGTGACAGTACAGATATAAATAAAAAAGAATTGTTAAACGGTAATAAAATAGTTCTCGAAAAAGATGCCGACATTTCTATTCGCTTCGCGGGAAGAAACGGTACCGTTAAAAATATTTCGTTACAGGAATATGAAAATAGCGAATACGTTCCATCTTCTGGTAGTGGTTCTAAACAAGAAGGAAGCTATTTACATTTCGATTTAGATAATATTTCTAGAATCGAACTCGTTATTAATATTAAGAAATTACCTATTGCCGATAAATTAAAATATTATTATTTTAAATATGATGGCCGTGAATATACGCCTGAACTTCCTCTTAATGAAGACGTTAGAATCATATACGATCGTGAATCATTAACTATCGCATATCCAGGTGGATACGTTCATTTAAATAAATATTCTTCTCGATATCTAGATATGTTCTATAATATCGATGCTTATGTATCTAAGTTGCTTATTACTAATAAAGAAAATAAAACCGAAGATATTCTTAATGTAAGCGAATTTATTTCTTATGTAACTGATGAAGTAACGTCTCCTATTCTATGTTTAGATAAAGATGATGAGCCGCTCGATTTAAGTTCTTCATATCGAGAAATTATTATTCCTTCTACTCAAATAGAAATGTTTAATAGATATACACCAATTAATTTATCTAAAAAACTTAATGTGTATGAATTAGAAGATATACAAGTAGTCGGTATTAAAGAATTTACCGAAGTTAATCCGTCAGCTAAAACACTAGATAAGTTTATTTTATCCGATGTCGGATATGTGTACTTAGATTTTAATCATAATACCGATGTCGATATTAAACATAATTCTATTACTATTTCTAACGAAATAAGAAAACAATATAAATATATTATTATTGTGTATCCGCATGCAGAAGAATATATGTATCGGTTTACGAACTGGAATCGTGAAGTATTTTCTAATACTAAGAAAGAATTAAAGTTAGCCAAACCAATTCTCGATACGTTTAATAATATTATTGTATATGCTACAAACGACGAAGTGGATGAAAAATATTTCTATCGTGTTCGAAAAGAAAAAGAAACGACCGATGTAAAAATGGCCGTTACTAATTATGATGTGTTAGATAATAGTCAATTCGATATCGATTTTAAAAGAAATGAAATCGTTCTCCATAATAATAATTATAAACATTATATTATTGAATATCTAAAAGCAGACAGTTATTGTATTAACGATTTAAAATATAATGTATTAATCGGGAAAGAAGCTTCTAATCTTTACGAAGTAAAAGTATCTTCTAATAAAAAAGATATTAAGATTATCTATGATCAAAATAAAGAAACTAAAGCGATCGATCAATATAGAATAACAGATTTAAATATGATACCAAATGAATATGTTGTTATGAGGTAACGGTATGAAGATTTATAGAAACAAGAAAAAAGTAGCGAATACTGTATTGCTCGATGATCAGGATATGCCATTATCTTATTTGGTTAATAATTCTGTTTATGCTGATACCGTTATTAAATTTAATAACGATTTATTAAGTTTAAATAAAAAAGAAGCTATATCTTTATATCAAAAGATCGATAAAGATTTACTTTTATTTAAAGAAAATTATGTTCCGGCTAAAGAACAAAAAGATTACCTTTTAGATAAAGACGGAATTATTACGATAAAAGATACGTCTAAGAAGGCGTCTTATCGCCCGACAGTATTTGGATATAAATATATTCTCCAAAGAAATATTCCGTTTTCTTCTGGACGTAGCTGGGATATTAATATAGATTTTACCGGTATGGAAAAAGTAAAGTCTATGTTACAAGGTATTACTGTTCCTAACAATATTAAATTTAATAGTGTTACCGATAATCCCGATATTAAATATTATAACGGAGAAGATAAGTTCTTAAAGGCTATGAAAGCCGGCGGCTATAAAGATAATTGCAATATTTATATCGTAAATTCTACTTACGGTAATAAGATTCTTTATAATAAGCCTAAGATATTCGACGTAGCTAAACCTGTTTTATTTAACCAATCTGAATACGTAATTGAACCATCATGGGATATCTTCAATCATGATTTGGAAATGTCGCTATTCCCTCGTGCTACATATGACTATATTAAATTAACGATTAATCATACTCCGATACTCATCATGCAAGATCGGTTGAATTTTAAAACTATTCTATTGTGCGGTAAAGAAATCTTTACTCAGCCTCGCCTAATTCAATTCCTTGCTGAAAATATTGTTTACGCTTATAGTATCGGCTACCATCGTATTCCGGAAAAGGCCGACAGCTATATTAATACTTTCATTTCCAATAATTTGATCGATTATTACTATAGTTTAAATAATCGATTAAACATGAAACATCCTCAAATTAATTTAGATAAAGATATCTCTTCTTTAACTTCGCTCGATAATCACGATTATAAGTTAGTTTATGTCGAAACAACAAACGAAAACGTAATTTTCGATTATGCGACACCTTCTCGTGATATCTATTTTAAGAAAGTTATCGATGACGAACCTAAAAAAGATAATAATGAATCTTTAATCTACACCGTAAACCAAGAATTAAAATTTATCGATAATGTCGACTATTCTTTATTTAACATTGAACAGTTACCTTCTATACGTTATAATTATGATAAAGAAAAACTTCAGCTAATTATCGGTCAATATTATAGTTCTAAATATAATATCGCTAAGTCTGAAGAAACGATTATTAATATCTCAAATATAAAAACTAATTATAGTTTATATATGACGAATACGGGCATATTAAAAGATCAAAGATTTTATATTCTTCCGGTCGATGAACCATCTAACGATATTAAAGTTGCCGATATTATTATTAAACTCGATACAAAAATCGAGCCTACCGACACAAGAATAATTGGTGGCGGATCTAGTAAATTCGACAATTACGAATATATCGATACAGGTAATATACTTGGCAGACCGTATAGAATTGGTACTTCTATGGTAATCACATTACCTAAAAAATATGAAAGTCATAGAGACCAATTACAGGAACAAATTGACAAACATATTTCTTCGTCGGAAGTAGCAGTATTATTATTTAAGGATTAATAAATGGCACAAAATTATTTAACAAAGGTTGATTTTACCAAAGGCGTAAAAGCTAAACCTATTAACGACAATTTTGAAATGATTCAAGATTGGATCGACACAGAACGTCTTCAGTCTGCTGGCTGGGGCGTTGTGTCCGGTTTTGAATGCAGTCGACGTGGCGATGAGTTTATTATCGATGTAGCAGCTGGTGAATTGATCAACAAAAAAGGCCATCGAATTAATCTTGACGCTGCGTCCATTAACGTAGGTGCTCCACAAGCTATTCAGTATTTCGAGAAATTTACTTTGGATGCTAGCGGACAAATTACCTTACGTTTTCCGGTATATGCTCCATCTCAATTAAAACAGGTAGCATATATCTCCGGAGTTCAAGGCGAACTTCCAGATTTAAAAGAGTTTCGAGTATACGATTTAGAAACTCAAGAAAGTTTACAGATTGCTTCTATTAATAAACAAATTATTCATGTCGTAGACCCAGAAGCAAACGTCGGCAGAAAAGTCGGTGTCGTATATCACTATGCATCATCTCATATCGATACAATTACGTACAACGATAAAACTCCTGAATTATATCCTAAATATCATTACGGTATTTTTTCAGCATCACCGGCATTCCCGCCAATGCAAAACTTTGAAGATGCTGGGGATATCGTATTAGGCTGGGCTTATTGGATAGTCGATGAAACAGGTATCTCTGTTAAATTTTTCTATGATAACCGAAATACTCGAGCTATTTATGTCGACGAATTTGGCGATATTTATTTTTACGGTAAATTATATTCTAAGAATCAACGTAAATTTATTTACTTTATTCAACCAGAACATCCTGAGCCAAACGATTTATGGTATGATAGCGATACAAATATTTTATATATTTGGCGACAATTTAACGGTGAAGATTACCAATGGGTTCCGGTAAATGAACACAGTACGATGGATCTTCACGAAACTAAATTGTTTATTCCAGATGAAAATTTAACCGACGAAGAAAACGAAAAGCAAACATTCGTATTCGATGAAGACGATGTTAACATGTTCTTCATCCCGAGATCTAATTCTTTAGACGTATATATCGATCAAGGATATATCATGAAAGACCAGTATGTCGAAATGGTTATGCTTAAAGAACAAGATGCTAAGGGTAAACATTTAATCGTACCTGATAACGCTAAATATAAAATGAGCGATATTGTAAAAGGTGTCGGTTTTAAATTAAACTATGCATTAAACGAACCGACTGTCGTACAAGTTAACGTTCGCCATACAATTAAAAAAGGTAAAGAATCCGGTGTATTTCAACGTGCTGCCGTATTCGTCGAAGAAAAACGTATTATTTATAACGAAGATTCTTATCCTAACAATACTCGTGTTATTAAGTTACCTACATATTATGAGTACGGTAAACAGCAAATTGAAGTATTCTTAAATGGATTAAAATTACATAATGGGTCTTCTGATGAGGTCGACTTTAGTGAAGTACTCCCAGTTCCGACTGAAGACAATCCTAATCCTACATTAACGAATAAATTTATTATTAATAATAACGTTAATTTAAAATATGGCGACCGCATCATCTATAGAATTTCTCATTATACTTGGTCTTATGAACAATTAGAATCTATTATTACTAATGCTCAGAATGGTATTAAAGAAACTAAAGATCTCATTACGGCAGTCGACAATAAATATAGTCGTATTACAGATTCTATCGATCCTGCAATTACGGCAATGCAAACGACAATTCAAGATCTTAAAACTTCGACACTTAATACCGATAACTTTATTAAGCGTAGTGAAAAGATTACTAAGTCTATGTTGGATGACGAAGTTAAGAATGGTTTATTTAAAACTATTCAACAGTATGAAATTACGATCGATCCAACTAGTACGATTTATCCGTTACAACATACTGTTACCGATAAACAATTATCGTTTGTATTATTAGACCAATATGTCGGTACTAATAAAATCGATAACGCTAATATTAGTACGATCTTAAACTATGGTACTGATTATGTCTATGTCGATAATAATAAGATTAAATTATCGGCCGGACTAATTAGAAATACAAGAAAACTTAAATTTATGGTTATTTCTTTTGGAGCGTAATTCATGCAAAATACATTGACATGGATGGTTCTCGACGAACAAGAATTTAATATTTATAGTACTTATAAAGCCGGAGTTATTACTTCGGCTTCTCGTACTGTAATTCCGGTTCGTCTATATAATAATTATATGGGTATCGAGAAGCAGCCAGACTTAAAAAACTTCGGTGTTAATTTTTATTTCACCGATATTGAAGATTCTGTATTGTTAGATTATATTAAAATCTTAAATGCAGATTCTACTGAGTTACCGACAACTCGTTTAAGTGACACATTAACTGTTAACTTAACGAATGAAGTCGTACTTAGTGGCGCTCCGAATAAAGGAGATAGCGAACATAATTATTACGATTTTAATATCGTAATAGAGTTACCGAAAGATCTTAAGTATAAAATTAACGATCTCAAAGAATTAACTTGTGATATTGTATATTATTAAGGAGGCCTTTAAATAATGAAACCTACTTGGGGTATTCGAAAATTAAATGAATACAGCATAAGTAAAGACACAGCTATTATTATTACTGATAGCGAAAAAGATAACTATTATTGGGCCGATATTCCTGATGGATCGTTATTAGTAAATGACAAAACAGGTAATCTTAGTATTAAATTAACTGGTGAATCGGATTGGGTGCCAGTCGGTATTCGTAAAGATGGTACAGATAAGCTCGTTAAAGATGCCGTAATCAATGTCGAATATTATACGATCGTTAAATTCGAATTAGAGCATAATCGATTCTATTATCATGATCGAGAAGAGATTACTCGTATCGGTAAACTTATCGATGGCAAGGCTCAATTTAAAGTTGGTTCTGGATTATATATTCCGGGGACAAATCAATTAGAAGTATTAATTAATGATACTGTAAGATGTAATACTTTGGACGACAGTCTCGAAGAAATTAATATGAAGTATTTCCAAATCGATGCCGATGATATTCGATTAGGTTCGACAGTTACAGTTCGTTATATTAATTATGAACGATTAAGTGAATTATATCCGTTTATCTTTATTCAAGAAAGATACCCTTGGTTCTTCGAAGATAAAGATATCTGGATTAATACAGCAGAAAATGTATCGGAAGACGGTTTAGCGATTACACCGATGAGCTACACAGTTTCTTATCCAGCCGATGATCCAGCTCATGCCGAAGTTACAGTTTTTACGACTAAAAAATCTAGATTAATTGCGACACATCGCCGCGATGAATATTTTAATGACGTGACTAAACGTAGCATTACTAAATTTAAAGTGCCGCGTAAAGTACACGATTATTATCTAAATCTCTTCTCGACTTATTTTGGTTATCAAACTAACTATAGTAAAGCATTAATTAAAGGTACTCAAACTGAAACAGATAAGTTAACGTTAGATGCTGAAATGTTATATCCTAATGCTTTAATGGGTCGAGCTTCTGTAAAAACACAAATCGGTAATATCGTAACATTTAAACGTGACGGTAAAAAATTATATGCTTCTCAAAATATCGGTATGGGTGTTCAATACAACTTACCTCGTGAAGAAGATCCGTATAATATTATTGTTATAGTTCGTAATCCTAGTAATGGGTTAAGTAAAGAAAAAGTATTAACTGTTGACCGCCGAAAAATAATTTTAACGGCCGAAATCAACCATGTCACAACAACCTCGGGAACAGAAGTTGTCGTGACAACTTTGTCTGGGTCAAAAATAACGATTATGGGCGCTGGTCCTATGGCCGGTGGAGTAATCGTTAGAGATGCTGTTGTCGGTGACAACGGAAAATATAAAGTAAATATTCCTTTGGCGCAACAAGCTGAAACATATACGGTAACAGTTTCTAACGATAAAGCAGATAATATCATTAGTAAAGATATTGAAATATTACTTCATACTCCAGCTACGCCTCTTTCTGTTTATGTAGTCGACGGAAAAGATTCTCTAACAGGTGATTACGAAGGAACAAATGCATTATCGATTCAAGCAGAATCAGGCTCTACTATCGTAATTAAAGATAGTTCCGGTGCCGTTATTCACACAAGACAGCCTTCTAATTTATCTGTCGAAGAAACGCTTTATAGAATTCCGTTATTCTATCATCCAGAAGTAAAAACTTTTACGGTAGAAGCTAATAAGACTAATAAAGTTCCAGAGTCTAAGACTGTTACTGTTAATGGCTATAAAAAGGTAAATGCAAAAACTCCTTTTAATGTAAGCAATGTAGCATTTAATAATAGAATTTGGGATGTGTCGTTCGATTATACAAAAGGATCGACTATTACGGCATATGATGCGAATAATAATATAATTAAAACTAAAGATAATACAGATAGTATTGTTACGACATCAGATGAAACAATGCGTTATTTTGCTGGACGATATTATTCTTTCAAACAAAAGAATAATGATTATACAGTGAGATTTACTTGTACTCATCCTTTATATAATGATCAAGAAGTTACTAGGACAATTGAAGGCGCTCACTTACCTGAACATCAGATTGAATTATTAAATACCTATGTAATTAATCCATATGCTGATATGTATAATTCTGATGCTTATCAAGTATTAGAACTTAAATTATATAAGACTACTGATGATTTAGATAGAGAACATTTAACTATCGATACTCATCCTGAAATTGCAAATAACTTAATATTATCATATGGCGGTAGTAATGCGAAGCCTGCTAAGTATTCTGGAGCAAATCTTTTAGAAAAAATCAATGGTTCTAAAACATCTTATTTAGAATTTTATGGCAAAGAAGATTTGTCTAATGAAGAAACATTAACTGTTCTACCTAAGATCAATAATTATTTAACAAATGCTTATGAAGGTAAAAATGGATCTTATTATTTTATTTTTAAAGTAGATAACTTCTACGATTTAATGGAAAATAGAGTAATTAATATTAAAGCAAACAATAAAGATACTGTTAATATAACAGTTCCAACAACTATCCTTCATTGGAAAAATTTAGAAAAATCAATAACTTTAAATAAAGATATTGAATCTTCTATGAATGAGAAGTATAGAGAAACAACTAAAGTTACCAATGCTCTTTTAACTAATCCTAAGGATAATTCTTATTCAGTTGGGAACAGTATAAAATATATTCATCCTAATTTAGTAAAATTAGTTATTTTGAGTTATAATACTAATGCTCACACTAAATTAAATTCTTTAATAGAAAAATTTAAAGAGTTAAAATATTTTAATGATACATATAAAACATTACAATTTAATGGAACAGTTTTAACTTGTTGGAATGATTTTTTTTATAATAATTACAAATATTTAGATTTTAATTCAAAAATATTATTATTCCCAAATATATTCTCTTATCTTTTTGTATCAGCTTATTTCAATGATCATACTTTTTCTGCTTCTGAAAATGGAATTATTCCAGCAATGTATTTAAATTGTGAAGTTAATGACGATAACGTTATTCATGTTAAAAGTAACAATCAAGAATTTTTAAGTGGTTTCTATAATGTATTTGATACGGTAGGAATTAGAAGATTTAATTCAAATCTTCAACCAATAGAAAAAGCTTCTTCGGTAAATTTAGCTATCTCTTATTCTGGTAAAAAAATACCTTCTTTCTTTTTAGGCGATTATAATCATTTGGCTGTTAAAGCTACTATTTTAGCAAAAAATATAGAAGAAGTTTCTGATAACGGTCTTCCATTCTTTCACAATTCTTTTATCTTTATGGATTATACCAAGATAAAAAAATTGAACAATTTTTCTTTCTCCAATCCTTTTATTGAGTGTCATGGAATACAAGTTAAGAATATTGGATCTGAAAAAGATATAACTATTGTATTAAAAGAAGAAGAGTATATTGATAATGGAATAAAATATAGATTAATTGATTTGCCTAATGATGCTCAATATTCTACTATTGATAAAATGTATCCATTCCCAATAACGTTATCGTTATCTGATCCTTTTAATATCATTATTAAATGTGGGAATAACCATTTAAAAATTCAAGATCTTTTGTTTAGTTGGGCAGCAGTTGAATCAATTACAATAGAATCACCTTCTATTACTTTGATTGACGAAGAAGGAGATGTTATATCTCATAAAAATATTCCTAAAACACCAAGAATTCTTGGAATGAATAGATCTTATAATACTGTTAAAAGTAAATATAATATTCCTAATAATTTAACAGTTGTTAATTATATAAGATATTTCTCTCATTTTGGTCGAACAAATTTAAAGTTCATCGATCTTAGAAAATATACAAATTATTATTTACACCCACAAGACTTTTTTGATAATAGTAAGTTAAATAAAATAATTTTCCCTGATAATTATATCGGAAGATATTCTAGTGAGACTGTCGATGCTCAAGAATGTCTTTCTGATTGCTATGCTATTTATATCGATAATCTTGATTTTGTGACTTCTGCATCAAACATTGCTGGCAATAATTCATTTTTTAATACAAAAAGATTAGAAACAGAAGTAAATCTTAATTACTTTAAAGAATTTAGATATAGTGCATTTTCAAGTTCTAATGTCGAAAAATTTATTTACAAAAAAAGAACATTAACGACGGACTGTCTAGGAGAAGAAGTAGTTCTTAAAGATGGATATTTAGAATCTTTAGAAAAAGGAAATTTATTCCCAGTAATAATGTCTGATACGTCTTTCTACCGTACAAATATGACTCAAGAGTCATTTAATAGAATTAAAAATAATTTTGTAAATTTTGCAGAAAGATGCTTTTCTGAAGCAAAACAAATTAAAGAAGTTGTGTTAAATAATTCAAACTTAAAACTGTTCAATATAGGTTTTAGAAATGTAAATTTAGAAAAGTTGGTTATCGATTCTCCTACGATTGGCGCAATAATTATTGAAGACAGTATGTTAAACAATAGTAAGTTAAATGAATCTTCGGATAATTATAAAATAAATGCTCCAAATGCAAAAGTGTTTATATTTGAAAATAAAGGTGGGTATAGTACATATCATACATTAGATATGCCAAATCTTGAATATTCATATTTTGCGAGTCCTCAAAAAAGAAAAACTTATGGATATAACCCTGATAAGAATGAGGATCCTTCCATTTTAGCAAGACATGTTGACGATTTTGGAGGAACATCAAATGGAGTAAATATTAGTTATTATAATGATGCTGAATCTATTGCTAAAGCTAATCTTGAAGAACTAGATGTTCCAAAAGGAATATTCATGACATTGTTTTCTAATGCTGTAAATAAAAATGATATAAAAATAAAAAAAATAAAATTGGATATTTTGGGAATTGAACCATATTCTAGTGGATATGTATATAATTATGCACCTATTTCTTCTTTTGTTTATGATATTAATTATGTTAGTAGATTTATGGAAAAATATCGATGGCCTGCTTTAGAAGAAATTATTATAAAAAATAGTTCTTCAAATAAAGAATATACTAATTTAGGAGTTAAAATTAAATATGTCAAAGCTTAATGATTATTTTGAAAAAACAATAAGTCTTCCTATTATATATCATGACTATGAAACATATGATTGGAACTCCGCAAAATTCGGTACAATAGTTGTCGACCCTAAAGATAATAACATCGGTATTAAATTAAAATATAATGTCGATAATCAAGATCCAAAAGATCCATTCTCTAAATATGGTCCTAGCTGGGTAGCTCTTAAGCTGCCCGCTAGTGAATCATTAATCGTAGAAGAATCTTCTAGAATGGTTTGTGAGAAAATTATATTTATCGATTATGATCGTATCGAAGGCAAACTTTATTATTCTATTAATGGTGTATATAAAGAATCTAAATTAACTCGACAAGACAACTTTGTATTTGAGTTAGATAAAGGTGAATATATTCCGGGCAATCATCATATTAAAGCATTAATTAACAATGCGATAGAATGTTCTCCGGCCACTAAGACTCTTAAAGAACTCGATAGCACACACTTCGTTCTTAATTCTACTCAGTTAGAACAAGGCTGTGAAATCGATGTGTATTATATCGAACGATATCATGTCGGGAATCCTGTTCCTCGATTTTATAATCAAGAAGAAGAGCCAGCAAATCCAGAGCCTGGTGATTTTTGGATTAATAGTAAACGTAGCGAATATATGAAGCAAAAGCTTCCTATTACTCCGTATGTTCGATATGATTATAATAGTATGCAACTTTCTATTCTTTTAAAGTCGATTAATAATAGTACTTTTAAAATTTATAAAGATGAGAATTTAGCTGCGACAAAAACAAGTAATCGATCTTGGACGACGATTAAAGTTCCGTTGGCCTATAACGAAATCTATACGTTAAGAATTGTCGGCGAGAATAATGATTATTTAACCAATGAAGTGACTCGCGATATTCATTCTACTTCTAAAGTAAATATTGCATTACAGAATTTATCGTTAACAAAAGATAAAATAAATTTACATTTAGTTGGCGAACCCGATTTAAAATTTACTGTATATAGTACTGCCGATACTTCTAATGTTAGATTTATACCGGACGATTTAAATAATGCGTATGACGTAAGTTTCGATCGTAAAAATAAATCTTATTATGTCGATATTACTGCACATAAACAAGGCAAATTATCTTTCAGTTTAGAACGGATCTTAATCGAAGCAAAAGACCCTGTTGAAATTCCAATCAGAATTGTTTCTAAAGAATATATGGTTCCTAATACTTATAGTCAAATAGCTAAATTATTTGTTCGTACTACTTATAATAAAGAACTTACTTTGATTACTGCTTCTAATAATCCAGAAAATTTAAGATACATTACGTCGAACAACGGTGAAGAAGACGGTAAAACATATTATGATTATCAGTATAATGTAACATTATCTAATAATATGCAATATGTATCTTTCATGGCTAGCGATACAAGAGAAAATGCCGTATCAACTGTTGTTACGACGAGTATTCAACCTAAACGAACAAAAGAAATTAGAGCACGGCTTGAATTAAGCAGTGATCCAATAAAAGTAATTGCCGGCGTTAAATATCAGAAATTAAACTTAATCGTTCCTAATAGTGTTCCTAGTGTTCAAATTATTCCTAAGATTTATAACACTAGAACTCAAGGTCGTATTCGTTTAATTAAACAGGTCGGGAATACATATACTTATTTAGTTCCTGTGTATAGCCAGATTTTAGATCATATTGGTACTAATCCTAATAATCCATGGGAAACTAAATCTGACGTTATGTTTGAATTATCGGCTTACGCCTATATCGATCAGAGATTGGAATTTCCGAGCAGTAGCTTAGATAGCATATAGGAGTTAAATAAATGCCAATTAAACAAAGTAAAAAAATAACTTCTCGATTAATAAGTAATGGCCGAGCTACTTTTGTTTATAGTGATAGCGATTATAAATGGGACCTATTACCTAATGGGTCTCTTTTAATCGATGAAGAAAACGGTAAAGTAAAAATTAAATTAGAAGGTAAAACCGATTGGACTCCGATCGAAGAAGTGTTAAATAAAGATTCTAATTTAATTATTCATGGTAATCGTATTATTAAAGAGCCATTTTTGGTTATCGATATCGATAAAGAAAATGATACGATTACTTATATAAATCATAGAAATGAACGTCGACATAAATTTATTTATCGTTACCAAAAGGATTGGTTTGCTGTATTTGAATTAGATAAAGGTTCTTATATCCAGAACAAGAATTTAATTTCGGCAACGATCAATAATACGATTGAATGTAACGATAAGAATTATAAACTTCAAGAGTTAACGAGTCGAAGAATCGGTATCGATCTCGACGTATTAATTCCGGGATGCTGGGTCGATGTTCAATACTACGATATATATAAAATGACTCAGCCTGGTTATAATATTTTCATCAATAAAGATATGCCAGAAAAGCAATTATTTGATAAGTCTATGGCCGTTGTTTTAAACGATAAAAAAGTAGTTGATACGGAAGAAAACCCGTAATATAACAACGATAATATATTATTTCTAGTACTAGAGGTTAATCAATGGCTAAAAAAATAGAAGAATTTATGCTGTCTAAAGATCTTCAAGACAAGATCAATCAAGTCAGCAATTTAACTCAAGTCCATATGGATCAATTGGACGCTTCATTAAAAACATTGTTAACGAATATCGGAAACGCATCTCAAGGAGTCATCTCTTATGATGACTCCGAGATTCGTAATCGAGTAATTTCTCTTGAAAAAAACTCTGCTACGAAAACTGGATGGTTTAACAAAACTTCCGACAAGTTAACGAAAGAAATGCTTAATGCCGAAATGCAATCTCTTATCGACGATATGCAAGATTTCGCAGATGCATTATTAACTAAATTAAATATCTCTGATGCCGATAATAAATATCGTGCTAAAACTGAAAAACTTCAATTAACAGATTTGAGTGAAGAATTTCAAACTCAGATCCGTAATATTATAGATAAAGTAAATGCTTTAAATACGACATTTGCTGGTCTTAATTTTGTCGCTAACGATATCGAACAATTAAAACGTATTATTAGTGATTTACCTAACACTGCTATTACGAGAGATTTTGCCGATGCTCGTTATCGTTTACAAGATCAAAAGATCACCGTAAATGATGTTAACGATACATTGCGTCCAGCAATTATTTCTCTTCAATCTAACTATAATAAGTTAGATAATGTAGTCGTTAGAAACGACTTATCTGAATATCGTCGTTTAGATAACGATATTAATATGTCTGATCTCGATACCAGTATTCAAGCTAAGCTTAATACGATCGATCAATTAAACGCTAATATTAATGCTCGTATTAACACACTCGTTAATCAAGCACTAGCTGCCGGTTTTGTCGATACATTAAAAACGACTTATGTTGGCGATTATGCATTACTTAACAATACTGAATATCAAGACTATATTCAAAACTTATTAGATAATGTTAATACTAACAATAAAGCAACTGTTATTCAATCTTTATTCGCTTTATATAAAGGCCTAAAAGATATCGCTGTTTCTGTAGCATCAAATAATGCACAGTTAAATAATGTTAACTCTCAGTTTGCTTCTATGGCAACTAACAATAACTATGCAAAATCTTTAAAAGATCTTGATGCGGTCGACACTATTAAAATGTTATCTTATATGTCTGGTCTTGGAAGTACTTTAGTCGACGATATTACGTCTGACGATGCTATCGAAACTCTTAGCGTAACCGGTTCTACGACTATTGTTCAAGCCGATACTATTTCTGCTAGTTATACTGAAAACGCTGCGAAAGCAACGACAGCATATATCGGTATTGCTTCTAATGCTGTTCACGACTGTGAAACAATTATGCATTTAGAGTTTCCTTCCGTAACTAATGTTAATGCTTCTGCATTTAAAAATTGTACTAATTTAAATACAGTATTTTTACCATCCGTAAAAACTATTCGAGATGGTGCATTTGTTGCATGCGATAATATTCATACTATTATGCTACCTGAAACATATACGTTTACCGGTAAAGAAGGTTTACCTCAAATGTGTCGCATTATTCGTGTAGCCGGTCCTGCCGTAGTTTAAGGAGGTCGAAATGAAAGTTAGTGTTTATGTCGACAAACTTAAAAAATGGGTTCCGATATCTTCTGACGAAATCCTTGATCGAAATAAAAATTTATCTGACGTAAAGGATAAAGATGCAGCTATTACAAATCTTGGTTTATACGATAAATTTATTTCTAAAGAAGCTTTACAATCTGGATTTTTACCAGATGTATTTACTCCGGAAAATATTCAAACTGATGCCGATCATCAGTTCGTTAGTGATAGCGATAAGAATAACTGGAATAATAAATTAAATAAACCGGTCGAAATTCAAACCAACTTGGAAGAAAATCAAATTGGCTATGATGAAGTAAATGAAAAATTTTACATCGGTTTAAATAATAAAAACGTTCTTATTGGCGGCGCGTCAGCGTTAGATAATATTAAAATCGTTAACGGATTTTTCTCCGGTAATTCTCAACCGACTATTATCCGTAACACTAAAACACGCGAAGATGGTACATTAATTTCTCCTGTATTCGTCGACGTTCAATGTGTCGAATATACTGGCGGCGATCTCGGAGAAGTATCCGTATCTTATACGTCTGAGCTTATTAATATTTATAATACTGGTTCTTTTACTGGTGCATTCCAATGTATGATTGTATATCCGTTAGGAAGTGTTAATCGATGAAATGGTCAATTAAATTAAAAGACGAAATAAAAGATTTAGCATTTTCTACATACGTTTCGATATTTTATAATTTAAATGATTTAGCCGATAAAGCCCAAGCGATTAAGAACTTGGGCTTATTCGATAAACTTGCCAGTATCGAAGAAATTAAAAAGATTAAAATACTCGCGACAGCGATTAAGACAAATAATCTTCATCGTTTCGTATCTAAAGCTAATAAAAATAAATATAATAATAAGATAAGTAAATTTGTTACGACCGATAATCACTTCGATATCGATAATAATAACGATGCTTATTTCCATAATGGCGAGAAACGCTTTTATTTAAAATATAAAAATAAATATAGATTATTTGGTGGCAATACTATTTTATATAAAGTAGGCCAAGCTACATTTTTAGGTAAATCTAACGAAGTTAGAATTCCGCATAATTTACATGACGATAGAAACGTCGGGATTACTCCTGATTTTGTATCGATTAAACCATTGCATAGTGCAGCGAAAGCTGGCGATATATGGGTTAAAAAAGATTCTAATTTTATTTATGTCGGAAATACAGGTGCTGCCAATATCGAATTTCAATATATGATTTATGCTCCAAAGAATATGGGTTAAGGGATAGTCAATGAAGAAAAATCGAACATTTAAACAAGGTCGTGGATCTGAACAACTCTTAAATCAAGAGCTGTATGATATCTTTACTGCTGTCAAAGATATTAACCCAGATATCACCGAGCAAGAAAAAATTGTCGGTGCTAGTGCAGTTCCTGACAACAATATTCATGGTTCTCTCTGGCGTAAAGATAGAACCAATGAATTAAAATATTATGACGGCGTAAAGAAACAATGGGTTAATGTATTCGATAATAAATTCCAAATTATCGAACATTTGACCGAAGAAACAACTCCGGTAAATCCTGTTAAAGGTCAGTTATGGATTTATAACGGCATTATGTTGTATTTCGATGGTCGAGAATGGAAACCAATTAAATCGATTCCGGCTGACGATGCACAATTTAATGAAGCAGCATTTGCCGATTTTGCTCTCGTTAGTCCATTGCTTTCTGTTGGACACGTAACTGTACCGAGTTTACAGGATGGCGATTCTAAGCGCTATGAAAATGAATTAAAGACTGGTTATCAACGTTCTAAAAAGAATGCTGTCGAAGAAGTCGATACATTTGACTTTGAATGGGAAGATCCGTTTACGGCTCCGACTCACGATAAATTAGTCGATCCTAATCATAGAACACAATACGTTATTCCTAACGTTAACCATGATAGAATCTTTATGGAAAACAGTTTACTTAACGATTATGAAAAAGTAAACACTGTTTGTTTCCAATATCCGACTGTAAAAGCTCAGAAGAAGAATTTGAGTGCATTACATATTAACGCACAAAAATTATCTAACATTACTAAACGTTTATTTAAAATTAATAAAGACGATAGTAATACAAATGCTATTATCGATATTAATCCTAATAATACTGAATTCTATGGTTTTAGAGCTGGTGAGAATAAAGGCGATCATTTATATCCTTACTATGAAAAAGTAGAAACAGGATTAACACATAGTACAGCAAGAGCTTTAGATAATACATCCGGTATTCCTGGTGTCGATAAAATTAATGCACAATTAAATCCTGGAATTAATTATAATAAACCAGATAAAGTAACTGTTGAAAATAGAACAATGCGTCGAGATATTACTATGAAAGATGATCCCGATAATCGCTTCGGTGATTATGTTATCTTACATAAGAAAATTTCTTTGAATTATCGTACTGTTCAAAATTATGATTATATCTTAGCTGTTACTTATGATTTTAACTGGATTAATTATACTGGTTCTTTGAAGAAGTTAAATAATGGCAACTTGTTCGAAGGTTTCCATATTCCAGATCTTCCAGAATCTATTAATCTATTCTTCGATGGCTTAATGCTCGAAGAACAATTTTACGATGTCGACGTTAAAAATCAGTTAGTAAAACTAGAAGATAAAATCTATAAAGAAGACGAAGTACATGTCTTTAAAAATTATATTAAAGACTCTGGCTATATCGTAGAAACAAACTTGGATAATCAAGGTGTTATCTACTTACACAAGAAATTTAAATCTCCGTTAGTCTTCGTAGCCGGTGAATTAATTCATCCGTTATTCGGTGGCTTAATTTTCCGCGACGATAAAATCTTCGTTCCTCGTGCTAAAGTAAATATGCCGTGGACAGTCATCGAAGCGTATATCCCTGGCGAAGAAAATGCATACGCTGCCGGTACTGTAAACTTCGATAATAATATTGTTGCCGGCACTAACCGTACACTAGCAACTGAAACAGGTACACCAAATATCGATGCAACAGCCTTGTATAATAACGGTGAGCATTCTCTTATCGTTCAACAAGGTCAAATCGGTCATAGCGGACAAAACGTAATTTATTACGATCCTCGCGTTATTACGAATACCGATGAAATCATTTTATTCTTAGACGGTATGTTAATTAATCCTAAGAATATTGAATGGAATAAAGATTATCATTATTTAACACTTAAAGATGGTTTATTCCCAGGTCAACAATATTTATTATTACGAGATCCTGACGATCGATTATTCGATGGTGCTAGTGCTATGGATACATATTTTACTGGAGCATTAAGCGATAGTTTGGTGTATCATAACGGTAAATTATTATGTAACCAACAACCATTAATTTCCCCGGTATCTCCTAAAGAACGTGAACAAAGCACGGCCGATGGTGAAGTCGTATTATTTATGCCTGACGATTTAACCGATGCTGCAACCGTTCAAATCTACGACGATTATAAAAAGATCTGGAGACTTGCTAACGATAAAGAACTTAAGGATATTAAAACTATCTGTACATCTTATGAAAATACTGTATCGGCAGTTAAGATGAATGTTCCTGTTTTACCGGAAGATAGTATCGATATCTTTGCTTATAAGTTTGCTGGCGATAGCGAAAACGCAATTAAGATTGGCGATTTTATTATGGATTCTACTGACCCTACTAACCGATCTTTCTATATGCAATACGACAAATATTCTCCTCGTGTAAACGCATTAACAGTATTTAGAAACGGTGTTCGTCAAATTCTCGATATCGATTATATCGAAAATGAAGACGGCGCGTCTATTAAATTCTTAGGTCCTGCTAACGATATTAAATCTAGCGAAAAGATTCATTATACGATCGAACAATTAGAGACTGGTGCTTCTAAAGTAATGGACGTTATTACGTTAGATAATACTAATTCTATCGGTACTAACGTATACGAAATTCCGGCGCAAACAGAATTATATTTATATCCAGGTCGATTAGTCGTATATCGCAACGGTGTTCGTTTACCAAAAGAAGATTGGACTTTGATCGGGAATAAAACAATTCAAATTATTAATTCCGATCGTCCTTATATCGGTACAACAGCAAGTAACTATCCTAATGAATCTTTTTATAAGAAAGAAACAGATACGTCTTATACTGTACATCATCATCAACCAGATAGAATTACGATCGAAATTCGTCAAGATTATAAACGTAAAGAAGAAACATTTAAAATGCGTTATAATCGTGTTCCAGAATTTCCGATTAACGATTACAAAATCGATCCTCAAGTTCTCGAATCTAAAGACGAAGTTTTATTCTATATAAATGGTCTATTTACTGGTTTGAGTCGTAATATAGTAAATGGATATGTTTTAAATAAATATAAAAGCTGTATTACATTTACTGATAGAAAAGTCGCTGCGCTATTAGCTAATGATCCATTATATATCGATTTATATGAAAATCCTGAAAAGATGGAAGCGTGGAAAAAGCGTACTGGGAAATCAGAGTATACGACAAGTATAAAACATTATATCACTTATGATTATCGCGTATAACGCAGGAGACTTTAATGGCACAAGACTTTACTAAAGTTACAATAAACCAAATCGATATGGATGCTGTTACTGAAACAGTCATCGCAAAAGGTAATTTGGTATACCGTAGGGATCATAGTGATACTAAAGCAGAAGATGTAGATAAGGTCGGTGGCATTGCTGCCGACCACATCGCTGTAAGTATCGACGGTGATCGTGAAACAGTTCCTAACGCATTAAAACTCGGCGGTAAATTAGCTGCCGATTATATGACTACTACGACAGGTAATAGTTTAAATAAAAGAACTGAAAATATTAAATCTAAATTTGGTAGCGATATTTTAGCATTGCGTGACGAGTTATATCAACTTCGTGGCCAATTAGCTAAAAATGGTTACGTAAAAGATATCGGTTATTATGATGGATATTATGATTGTTTCCATGACTTTAACCAAGTTCATTTAAATAAAGAATTAGCAAATACTAAGAACACAGTTCAGACTGATAGAAAATCTTTAGTATTCCCAGCGAATACTGATATGGATCAATTCTCTCAATATGATTTTATTGCTATCGTAAATAGCAATACTGGGTTAGAATGTATTCGTCAAGTAGCTGCTGTCGACAAAGCTAATTTTAAATTAACGTTAGATCGTAATATTGCAAATAGCGTTATTCTTCAAAATGCAGAATACTATCAAGTATATAAATCTTATGGCGCTATTTATAATGGCGACTTTTTATTTGCTCGCCCTTTAGAAACAGTAATGGGCGATGAAGAATATGCATCTGGCGAAACTGACGACACAAGTCGTGAATTCATTAAGATGATGAAACCAGGTTTTGGTTATGCAACTACTTTAAAATTTAGCGAAGGTAAAACTGGTTATCTAAAAACTGTCGAGCTTTGCTTAAAAGCTTACGGTAATCCAGGCCCAGTTAATTGTTACCTAATCGACGCACGCGATGTCGATTTATTTAAAAACGGTCAACAAGCTGAAGCTGCTTATAAATCTTCTCAAGCTAATAAAGACGATAAGTTTAAATTTTTCGCTAAGACTCAACCTAAAGCAGTCAGTGCGACCGTTGAACGTCAGTATGTAAAATTTAGTTTCCAACAAGACGGTAAATATCCTATTATCCCAGATAATTACTATCAAGATCCTACACGCTACTGTTTAATTGTAGAGTTCATGGAAGTTAATACCGACAATTATTATGAAATTGAATTGATTAATCATAATAAATCTGACCTTCAATTAAATAATATCTTCTATGATTATGAACGCAAATCCGATGTTGCTGTAGCTCACGCATTAACAGAAACAGACGAAACTAAAAAACGTGATCTTTATTTCCAATTTAAAACTCAACAAAAATTAACTAATCAACCTAGTCCTGTAAACGAAGGTTTATATTCTGCACATATCTACAATCGTAGATTGCAACGTGCTTCTAAAGCTCGTGTTGAATTAAGAATTAAACGTGAAGGCTTATATGAAGCTAGTACTTTAAGTTCTCCATCTTTGTTTACGACTGAAGCAATTACCTTGAAAAGAAGTCCAAAAAATGGTACAATTAATTCAGTACATGAATTAGGTTTAAAAACTGAAATTAATAAACCAATGGAATTGCGTCGTGGTGATCCTTCCGATATCTCTATGCCAGTCGATGTTGTCATCGGTGAAAACATCACAAAGGTAAAAGGTTTCAATACAGAATCTATGACGACAATTAGTCCAGTATTGGTTAACGATAATGATCCTGTTTATCGTGTCGGCTATGTCGTAGCTATTAAAGCACGTGAATATAAATTTAAAGACGGTATCATTACTAAAGGTCAGTTTAAACGATTCATTGTTCCGCTTACTGAGGTCGTTAAAGACGTACATAGTTATATGGACGGCGTTAGCGATCGTTTGATCTTTGAAACACCTTTATATGAAGAAGGACAAGAAGTCGTAGATTATAATGATTTCGAAGTTCAAGTATACTGGGAAAATCCTGAATTAAGTGATAGCTCTATCACGAAACAAGAACAAATGGGTTCCCTAAAAGAAATTACAGTAAGCTTTGCTTCTGATTTCGAATAACGAACTGTTATAGCCGGGGGCGAAAGCTCTCGGCTTTTTTATTTAAAGGATTGACTATGATTACCGATCATAAAGATTTTTTAGAACAACTTAACGTAATCAAACAAGGGATTAAAATACCGGCATACGATATTTCTAAAATTATGGATTCTGAAGAATATAATAATTATTATGCCGATATCGAAAAATCTCTTAATGATTTAACTGGAATGATACGATCGTTAGAAGATTGCAATCAATATATGGTTACGTATGTTAATGATATTGTCGATAAGAAATACAAAGAATTGAGCGATAAATTAATTGCGTTAGAAAATAATTATTCTTTATATCAAAATAAAAACTTTATTTCTTATTCTCCAGATTTCGACGATACAAAAGTTGTTTACGACCGAGATGGCACTCAGATATCTCAAGTCGATTATGTCGTTCAACAAGAAGGAAAAATAGATTTATTTAAAAATATTTCTTCGACAAAAGCTTATTCTGTTAATATAGATAAAGATCATGGATCTGCAGTTATATCTTTTGAGCGTAATATGATTACAGAGTTAAATAAAAAGACTGCTACATTTATGATTAAATTAAGCGAGCCAATTATGCTAAATTATATATCTTGTGACTTAGTAAATTGTACTGGCTCATTTACGATTAATAATAGTATTAATCAATATTCTTTTAACTCTTATTTTGATCCGCAAGAAATATCTTTAATTGTTATTACTTTAAATTCTAGCAATCCTGAAGTTAAGCAAAAGAAGGTATTATATGCAAAATCTAAAGGATTTATGGACAACGCTTATGCTGGAATTGCCTACTTTGATAAAGGTAGTGAAAAGACAGAAGAAGAGCGTATGGCTAAAATTTATTACGAAAATGATGTCACGAAATATATAGGTGAAGCTAATGGCAGAAGAAACAAAGATAAGTCGATCTCTAACCGTTAAAGATATCGGTATCGTACTCGACGACAAAGATACGATTAGTACGACTGCGCGTCCTATTCCTCGACGTGACGAGATTAAAAATATTCAATTAGATTCTACTGTCGTTTCTTATGATTTTGGTATAAATAATATTAAATTCTCTTATAATAACGCGACTAGCGTGAGCGGGATTATTTCTAAATTTATTACGATAGAGAATTGTGATTATGTAACACTTATAACGTCGTTAAAAGAGCAAACTAAAGATGAACAATATTCTTTAGAATTTTATTTGTTAGATAACAATAAAGAAGTTCCGATTCTTCCGTATAATCAGACTCAAGTATTATATGAAAAGTTATTCTATAATCTCGAAACTCGATTTAAAATTAATAAGAATTATCAGATTACGATTCATGAAAAAACAAAAGATGGTTTAGTGTTATATAATACGTATGCTAATTATGACGAGTATCTTGCCGGCATTAATTCTTTAAATAATATTCTTAAAGAAAAATCTAAGGAATTGGTTATTAGTTATGTACCGTTCGATGCTAAAAGAATTAAGCCGATCGATAATCGTATTGCCGTAAAATTAATTAAAAGAATTTACTTCGGAAAAAATCCGGTTAAGATAGATAATATTATCGTTAATGCTCATGGAGGAAAATTAAATTGGAAGATTTAAAAAATACGACCGTTAAAAATGCGTACCTTCAAGCATTAGCCGATGAAGGGCTCATGGATAAGTTTAAAGAAAAAAGTTTACAAAATTCCAAGACTCCTTTATTTAAACCTAATTATCTTAGCGAAGAAGATGAACCTAAATATACCGAAGTACATCAGAATACATTAGAATCTATTTTCGATATTATGAATTTAAGTTTTAATTGTATCGATTCTGCATACGATATAGAAAACTTATTGTCCGAGGTTGATTTAAAGATTGCTTCTATTCAAGAAAAGATAGATGCCGAAGATGAACGCGTAAAAGATATTAATATGATATGCGGCAATATTTCAGATTTTAATTCTATTATTCCGATTACGTCTGAGCATTTTTCTATTAAGTCTAATTTATATCAATATAGAAATTGTATTACTTCAAGTAAAACTTACGAAAAAGATATTCCGATTAAAATCGTGAATATTAATGGCAACGGTTATTCTGGTAATGAATATGTAATCTCGGATCAATACGATGTATTGCAAAAAGAATTGTTCGATACATCCCTGACGGAAAACGTTTTTGACGGCGTTAGAAATAGTGCTTGGGAATACAGTCGATTATTTAGCTATGATGCGGTTAACAAAAGTGATTTAATCAACATCGACGATATACCGGCTACCGTTCAAATTACGTTAGAGTCTCAATCTGAAGATGGCTTTAACGAACTTGTGTTCGACGATGATGCAACTACACACATTACCAAAATAGAGGTTTCCGATAATAACGTAGAATGGCGTATAGTATTTAATGGCGATATTCAACCGAATAAACAAGATCATAGCTATTCTGATTTTACGTATATCTATGGTAGTGGTGCATTAGTATTTCCAGTTACGCAATTATTAAGAATTACGATGTATAGCAATGCTGTCGATTCTAAAAAGATTAAAATTAACGATCAAATAAAAGATGGCGTATACCGTAAATTTATTAAGATCGATGCGATGCAAGCTCGACGAAATTCTTTTAAAGATGGTTCCGGTACGACTCAAAATATTATAACTTCTGGTAAGGCGGTATGTGCCGGTATATTCTGTAATGAATATATTCCGGATTTTATACAAGATGCTTTACGTCAAGATGTTCAATATCAACTAATCGTTAACGGTGTCGCACATAACGTTGTTCCTGTTAACAGCGACAAAAAAGGAATTAAGTTAGTTAAGTATTCTAAAAATCCTATTAAAGAAAAATATATTGAGTATATCGATGAGCCAATTACTACTCTTCAGATTGCTATGATCGTGCCGACTGCTTACGATTATTCTCCATATATCGCTAATTTAAAATTATGTTTAGGAAAGCAGGTATCTAATGTATAAAGATCAGATCTATAAATTAGAATATTATCGTCAACGATTAATCGATCAAGCATTAAAATCTGGCGAGTATATTAGCGATAGTGCTTTAGAATCTGCTTTAGAAGAATATGATACTCAATTAGCATTATTTAAACATCGTTACATTCAAGAAGGTTCTAAACTAAATGTGAATGAATTCAATAATGAATTATATGTTTTATATAATGACTTATTAATATTGTACAGAACTGTTTATGAATTAACTGTCGAGAAATTTAATAATACTAAAGATTTGGTAAATATTAAATTAAGCAATTTAGAGCGTATTGCTAATCAATATTATAATCGATCTAAATTAGAAACAATCGCTATCTTTGGCGATACATTAGTTTTCCAATCTAATAACTTCGATATGAAGAATAAAGATGGTAAGACTTACGTTAAGTTGCCAGCATTTACGACATATGCTGGGTCTACGTTAGCTTTCTTGGCCAATCTAGAAGATAATAATGCGAACGTAGTTTTAGAATTATCGCCAACAGAAAATATTCTTAATTACGAATCTAATGAATCGTTATATCAAGTTCCAGGTGAGCCTACGACTAAAACAGAATTTTTCTCGTTAGACTCTGGTAATAAATATTTCGGTAGCTATCAATTACCACAGAAATTTGAAGATACGTATAAGTCTCAATATTATTTGTACTCTGGACATAATATGATTAAAGTCGATAATCAATGTATAGAATTAAATCGATATAATAACGTTCAAAATCCTTCTGAACACGATGTAGAATTTTATATCTATAAAGGTACTCATGTCGATTTTAGTTTTACATTGGATCCTATTAAAACCAATATTAACAATCATTTAGTAACGATTACCGATAAAGTGCAATACTTTAAATTTAGAATGCCGCCTTATGGACAAGTATCTTTTAATACTGATGGCATCGTTTTTGCGGCTGTCGACAACTGTATTATTAAAGATAATCATATTTATTCTAGAACTTTCTATAATGGCGCCTACGATAATATGTTAGAAATTATTACTTACGATAAAGAAGTTAATTACGATAATCCAGTAGCCGTGATTGAAAATCCGTCTGGCAATACTCTTAAAATTAATTCTTTAGCGATTAAACAGAATAGGTATAACGAATATGATCAAGTATAATATACGATTTAATGGATCATGGGAGTATGATAAGTTCGTATTAAATTATTATAATTTGGCTAACGAAATTAAATTACTCAAAGAAAAATTATTAAAGTTAGAATCCCAGAATGAGTCTATAAATGATACGTATAAAAAATTAGTCGAATCTAATATTTTAGCTAAAACATATCGTCAGTATTCTAATTTCTATTGAGGTATAATATGGAATTAAAAAATACATCTAAGTATTTTACTGAACTTGTTGAGTCAATGCAACAAGAATATAACGATTTAGAAACATCGATTATCAAACAGCATAATTCTTATGATAAGAAGCTCGAGATTATGAATGCTGTATTAGAATATAGTAATTATTTAAATAATCAGATGTCTCGCTATATTGATTCTCTTAAGGATGGCAACCGCATCAACGAAACTATTTTCGACGGTGAAACAGTATTAAAAAAGAATATTTATAATGCCAATAAGATTTTATTTGCCGATACAAATAAAGTATTAGAAGCTAATTCTAATTATGAGAAATATGGTAATTGTATCCACCCTAAAATTGTCGGTAATTTAGATAACTTACTTAACTTTAATTCTGCTGCTGGCTATATTTTTAAAAACTCAGCAACAGTTTCTATTAACGAAGAAGTTAAAGAAGAATATATCGATGTATTAAAACATGATACAATCTTAAATAAGATGCCGACATTCTCTCAATATTCTTCCGATACTGTTACACTAACAATCGAGTTTCCTGATAATCCTATTGTTGGTTCTGCAACTTGTAACGCTATCGAAATTTCTCCGTTCTTGGCGGGCGCGTCTATTTTAAAGAACATTACGATTATCACGACACCAGGTACTCAATTAAGTAACAAAGCTATCGTTATCGATTATGATCAACCATTAGAAGATACACGAATCTTATTCGATAATACATATAGTATTAAGACAATGGTGCTTAACTTCAAACTAACGTTCGTAAATAATCTCGGTCTGTATCCATTCGGATTACGCCATATTTATTTATATAATGCGAACTTCGATACGAAGAATAGCAATATCGTTATCAAGAATGAATATAAAAATTTAATTAAGTATATTAACGATAATATTGTTATATCTGATCAAACTGCCGATGAAGTCGGTAATCGTTATAGTAAACATAATACGACATGCAGCGAAATGGATATTAAATTGTATAGTTATTTATCTAACGGCAATTTATTATATCCGATCGAAACTCATGCTCGAGATATCGTTAATCAGATTTCTCGAAATACAAAAGTATTTTATGCCGACATTCCGGTTAAAAAAGCAATGTATAGTATAGAATTTTTAAAGGTTCGGACTTAGTGTCCGGGCCTTTTCTTTTTCGGATTCTTATGCTATAATAACTCATGAAGGTATTATTTTTAATCGGAGGATATTTTATATGGTTAGTGGATTATGGTACGAAGAAAATATACTAGGCCATACGACAGATAAAACGTATGTTACACAATATACGATAGATTACTTATACGATAATTTTTACAGTACAAACGATATCGTAAAAATTTTGTCCACGTTTCGTAAAGAATTTATTAAATATTGTGATCTGCCATCTTCTCTTTGGAACGGACTCATTAAAAGAGATACTTATTATTTTCATCCAGAATTACAAATTTTATCACGACCACCTAAGCTTAATATCGGACTCGATATTCAAGTCGAAGAAGTTAAGTTTTTTAAAGAAATGAAAATTTCTTATACGAAAGAACAATTGTTATCCTATTATTATAAGAAAGCTAATTCTTTAACGATACGGGATGCAAAACGAGATGTCGGTGCTATCGATTATTTATTAAATCGATATAATCGTCAACTTATGGATTCATTAGATATTCTGCTTTATCTAATCGATGATCATGCACACGAAGTTAGTTCTTTACTTAACTTAACTAATTATGAAATAGATACACTTGAGAAAGTCGAATCTATTTATTGGGATAACCATAGAGCTGGTTTAGATAAAGTTTTCTACAGATGGAGTTAAAAATGAGTATTGATTTTTATAAAGAGTCTTTAGCGACCTATGAAGAATATGAAATAGAAAGCGAAAAAGATGAAGAAGAAGGTTATGATACGGTTAGATTCCCTTCGTTTAATAAGAATCTAAGCGGCTTAACAAAAGGCTTATATATTTTTGCCGGTGAGTCTAATGGCGGTAAAACAGCTATTATGTCTAATCTATTAAAAGATTTAGGGACTAATCCTAAGAATAATTTATTAGCTATTTATTATACATTAGACGATACTGTCGGAGAAGTTATTCCTCGTATTATTGCGATGGATCAACAAATTCCGATCGCGATTGCCGGTAAACCAAAACGCTACCAAAAAATATCATCGATTATTCCTCGATGCCCTGAAGAAGAAGAATATTTCGCAAGAATTAAAGCTCAACTTCAACGTCGAAAAGACGGCATCCAACTATTAAAGGAACAGAGCCATCAATTTATGATGACCGACGGAACTCGAGTTCAATCTTTTGAAGATATTTGCGAGCACGCAAAACGAGCTCAAGAATTTGTCAAATCGGTAAATCCGGAAAATAATATCATTATCGGTATTGACTCCTTATCTGACTTGCGGTTTAAAAATAGAACGTTTAATAAGCCGCAAGAACGTCATGAAGCTTTATCTGAAGAACTTAAAAAATTGGCGAATGTCGATTTACAAGTTCCAGTATTTGGTACGGCACATTTAAGAAAATTAAATCATAATGGCCGACCATCTCTTGACGACCTTAAGGAGTCAGTACGATATCAATACGATGCAAGTGTCGTATTCCTTGTTCATAACGATGTGAGCAAAAATAAAAATAATGCTAAAGTATTTTATAACAGAGAAGGCTATGCCGACATTCAGCCTGTTATAGAGCTAGATTGGGCCAAGAATAAACGAAGTGAATTTAAAGGTAGAAGCTTCTTCTACTTTGTACCTGAATTCTCTTATGCTACAGAAGCTAATCAACAAGATACTGAGCGTTTTAATAATATCATTCGAGGTTAATAAATGACTATTTACGAAAAAGTGTACGAAGCATTTTCTGAAAGTTTATTAAATAGTTTTCCAGCTACTACTACGGAGAAATCAAATTTCTTAGGTATCTGGATTACAGTTATTAAAGGTTTGACTAATGAACGTTTCCCTACAGCTCCTGTAGTATTCGACGTTCTTAAGTTAACGGCTAAATATGTTTCTACTTTAGTATTAGATAAAGATAATGAAGTAGACGATACTTTAAAAATATTTAAAGTGCGCGATTATTTAAATAAAGATCTTGCCCTCGCATTAAGCGATGAAGAAGTAGCTGAAGGCAGCGCTCTTATCGAAGATCTTAAATTAAAAATTGCTCAATCTGCAGAATCTGTATTGGGTCAGAAAACTGAAATTCCTCAATTGCGACCTAATCTTAATACTCCAGATGCTTTATTTGCTGAATCTTATGAAGTAGCTCGTTGCATTACTAAGTTGTATGAAAATAACTAACGAACAGTTCCTAGACTATCTCGATAGTCCTTGGTACTATAATATAAAATATAATACTCCAATACCGACAGACGAGCGTACCTTACGCTCGTTTTTGCATAATATAGCATACGCATTTTTAGGTAGTATTTACCAAAAAGAAATTATCGGCATTCCGGAAATGACTCAAATGTTAGATAATTATTTAAATACTGCCCCTCATCGTATTAATAATAAAGACGTATTAAAAGGTATTAATTACCTTTCTAGTCTTTATGAATACTGTAGTGAAGAACAACTTAATATTATTTCGATCGGTCATTCTCATGTATTAGAGTTTGATTCAGGAGAAATTGAAGTCGATATCGGCCCTATTGCATATCGTAACGGAAAATACTTTTTATTCTATCCTGTATTTTCTCATACGTTTTCACAAGAAGAATGTGATAGTAATATTAATTGTACTCTTCACTGGAAAGCAGCATACGATGCGTTCGACTTTCAATTAAGTGGCGTTATGTTTTATTATGCTAAAACTAGAAAAACATTTATTGCGTATCGTGATATAAGTTCGATAGAACGTTTAAACTTTATCGCAAACAATGTTTTACGGGGGATCGATCAAAAGATATTCTTCCCGGTACGAGAAGAATCTTCTAAGAGTCGATTTATTCCAGAACTCTCTAGAACATTTACAGGAAAATAAATAATGCCTTACGAAATAGATGGCTGCGTCTATAAGACTAAAGCCTTAAAAGATACTCATATTCTATGGAAAGAATATAAGAAAAAGAAATTAATTAAATCATTCGAGCTTCCTCAAGTTAAAGATCGAATTAAGAAGAGTCGATATTTCTCTTACAAACCTATTGTCGACGATATTAAATTCGACAGCTTAATGGAAGCCAGCTACTATATTTATTTAAAACAGCAACTTAAAGATAAATTAATCTCTGGATTTGAACGACAAGTTAACTACGAATTGCAACCAAGTTTTAAAAAGAATAAGAAAACGATTCGATCTATTAATTATGTAGCAGACTTTGTCGTAAAGAATTTAGATAAAAGTGTTCGTGTCATCGATATTAAAGGTAAGACTACGGTCGACTTTAATCTTAAGAAAAAAATATTCGAATATAAATTCCCCGAATTAACTCTAGAATGTATTCAATTTCATGATGGACAATGGATGCAACTAGACGACGTTAAAAAATTAAAAAGGAAATCCAAGAAAAAATAATGTCTGAATATAAAGTTCTCGAAGGACAAAAAGAAGCTTGGGAGGAAATTGACGCGATCGTATTAGAGTGTCAGCAAACTAAATGTAACAAAAGAAAAGATGAATTACTCCAAGAATTAATTATTAGATTCGAGCCATTTATTAATATGTTTTATGATTTATTAGTAAACGAAAAAACATATTTAAATAATAAAGTCTCTCGTGATTTTATCTGCTTGTATATCGCCGATAAAAATTTACGTTTTAAAATATTTAGGAATACTCGATTATCTAAAACTGAATTCAACGAAGTAAACCGATCTTTATCCTTAATTCGGGATAACTATGGTAAGAATAACGACGTAATGACCGATCTTCATTATGTATTTACTCAAATGGTATTAACGTATAAAAAGACTAATCGTAGCTTTAATACGTTTGTAACGTATGTGTTTAAATATCGCTTATTCCATTTCATTTCTAAATTCTTACGTGATAGAATTAACAACGGCTACGATAGAACGGCATTTGAAGAAGTTAATCTTAACGGTTATAATTCGATGCATCATATGAATATCGAAGATCAAGTTACGATCGACGACAATGGAAACTTTAGTGATTCCTGGTTATCGGGGTTAACTTGTTCTGACGTATTCGACGAACTTAATGAACTGGAACGAAATATTATCGTTAAGATATTCGTTCAAACTAAACGACCTAAAGATATTCAAAAAGAATTAGGCATTTCTGAAGCTAAATATAGAAAGCATAGACGACTAGCATTAAGCAAGTTAGAAGCGGCTACAGGATTAAAAACTAAATATTTAAAACCTTTGAAGGCGAGCGAATAATGCTCGCCTTTTTCTCGTTTATATGTTATAATAGTTAGGAAAGGCGGTTACTTATATGATAGATAAAGATAAGTACAGGTTAACTTTAAAAGTTAACGATTTAGTGGCTCAGATATTGGCCCTAAAACAAATTCCATTAGATGTAGCATATAATATTCTATACGACCAAGATAAAATATTAAATATCGATGAAAAAGAACCGATTGTTAATATCGATAAAGCAGCTAAGTTCTTAGTACAATGCTTTAAAGAGGGTCGAGATATTTATGTATATGCCGACTATGATGTCGATGGGATGACGAGCGGAACGATAATGAAAAAATTTTTATCAAAGATTGTTCCGACGCATAGTGAAGTTTACTTCCCTCAGAGAAGCGATGGTTATGGCTTAAGTATTAAGTTTATCGAAGATATAAATAAAAAATATGAACGGCGAATTAAGCCTCTTATTATGACGGTCGATAACGGTATTACGAAAGTCGAAGAAGTCGAATTATGCAAGAAATATAATATACCGGTACTTATTACCGATCATCATTTACCGCAAGAAATCTTGCCAGACACAATTGTTGTCGATCAACATATTACTGAGAGCGATCATTGGGCAAAAGCGATATGTGGTGCTGGCGTCGCTTATTATTTTTGTCGAGCAATTGAAAATGAATTAGGTTATAATCATTATGAAAGCGATAAATTACTTTATTTAACGGCTATCGGTACGATTGCCGACGTAATGCCATTAAGTAGTTACGTTAATCAAGCTATCGTTCGCAAAGGTTTTAATCAGATTCAAAAGAAACAAATACCGAATACGTTACGAGTATTTTTAGATATGCTCACTAAAGAAGCTATTACGGCCGATCTCGTATCTTGGCAAATTGCTCCTCGATTAAACGCATGTTCTCGATTATTCGATATCGATGCTTCTATTAAATTATTCGACGTAAGCGAAGAACCGATCGAAACATGTAATACTGTCGAAGAATATAATACTCGACGTAAAGAATTAACTAAAGATTTTAGTGAAAGAATCATTAAACAATACGATGAGCAAGACGATGATAGCGAAATCGCTTTAGTCGTTAACGACGAAATACCGGTCGGTATTATCGGTATACTTGCAGGACGACTTCAAGAGTATAGTGGTAAGCCTAGTTTTGTCGGATTATCGGATAGTGAAGTTGTTCATGGTTCTGCTCGAAGTAATACATATCCATTAGATTGGTTGTTGTTTAATGAGCCTTCTGTAGCTTCATATGGCGGCCATGCAGCCGCTTGTGGCTTTGCGATATATAAAGATATGCAAGACGAATTTAAACTCGCTCTGAGCGCAAAAATCGCATCCTATGTACCACCTGAAGAAGTTGCTATCGAGCCGAAAGAACCTGAGTATATCGATCTTACATTATCTGATTTAACAGTAGAATCCTATAAATCGTTTAACTTATTCTCGTTCGATGGTTTAACTTTTGCTAAACCGCAAGTTAGAATATCCGAGCTTAGCATTCTCGACGTTAAACCTAGCGGCAATAATCCTGACAATATATGTTATACAGTATTCGACGGAAAAACAAAATTAAGTATCTGGGCATGGAGATTAGGAGATCTCGGAATTAAAGTTGGCGATAGAATTACGATGTGTGGTGATATCGAGAAAAACTTTATGAAGCCTAGACTATATACTTTAAACGTAAAGAGTATATTCAAGGAGGAATAGTAAAATGTTTACGCATTTACATGTACATACATCATATAGCTTTTTAGATGGCTATTGTCATATACCTAAATTAGTTAGCCGTGCTAAGGAACTTGGCATGGAAAGTTTAGCAATTACCGATCATAATCATATGGGCGGTATCTATGAATTTTTACAAGAATGTAAAAAACAAGATATTAAACCTATTTTAGGATATGAAGGATATCAAACATGGGACACACTTTCATTATCTAAACCTGTTGAAGAACGTTGGGCTGATGCGGCCTTAAAGGCAAAAGAAGCTGGTGACTTAACCGAAAAAGAAGCTGAAGATTTAGCATCTGGCAAAAAAGGCGTTAAAGGCATTAAAGATATTAAAGCTCGTGCAGAAAAACATATGTACGATACAAGACAATATCATTTAATCTTATTAGCTAAAAATCAAACAGGTTTAAATAATTTAATTAAGCTACAAAGTGAATCTGCTAAAGTATGTACATATAATGGCCGTTTCCTATTCGATATGCCGATGCTTCGTAAATATAGTGAAGGCGTTATCTGTACGACAGCATGTGTTGCAAACATGGTAGCAAGTCGTGTTCGCAAAAACGATTTAGATAAAGCCGAAGAGCTTATCTTAGAATATAAAAATATCTTCGGCGACGACTTCTATCTTGAAGTTCAGCCTAATGCATTCGACGACCAAGTTAAAGTAAATAATTTTTATTTAACAATGTCCCAGAAACATAATATTAAACTCGTTGCAACAAGCGATGTTCATTATGTTTTAAAGACCGATAATAAAGATCATGATGTATTAGTATGTGTCGGTACTGGTACCGATATCTATAATCCTAATCGCATGAAATACGATCATAATTTCTGGCTTAAAAGCGAAGAAGAAATGCAGGACGGGTTTAAATATCTAATTAATACTTCCGAAACTGAAGCAACTGTTGCTCGTGCAAAATACGCTTTATATTTAGAAGCAATGCATAATACTCAAGAAATCGCTAATAAAGTCGGCGAATATAAATTAGGTAGCGATATACCGTTAATGCCGAAATTGCCTGGCGTTAAAAACACTAAACGTAAATTACGCGAATTAGCATATAAGGGCTTATATGAATTAGCTAAACGATATGATTATATCGCTAACGATATTAAACGTTATGAGCAACGTTTAGCATATGAGCTTAATATTATTAACTATAAAGATTTTGCTGATTATATGCTTATTGTTCGTGAGTATATTAATTGGGCCGATAACAATGGCGTAATGACGGGTCCCGGCCGCGGATCAGCTGCTGGCAGTTTGGTATTGTGGTGTATCGGTATCACTAAGAATATTGATCCTATTAAATATGATTTATTGTTCGGTCGCTTTTTAACAATCGATAGAACGGGTTTGCCTGACGTAGACTCAGATTTTAGTTATTTTGGTCGAGACAAAGTTATCGAACATATTAAAGATTTATATGGTGAAAGTAACGTAGCACATATCGGTACGTACTCTCAAATGGGTGTTAAATCTGGCTTAAAAGATATTGGTCGAGCTCTTAAAATTCCGTTCGATAAAATGAATACATTATCTAAAATTATCGACGACTTTAAAGATGTAGTACCACCTCAACCAAAGTTCAAACATTATGATGCACTAAAAGACGGTAACGCCACAGAACAATCTTTATATACTAAATGGCAAAAACTTGAAGCCGACAATAAAGAATTATTTAGATTGGCTCGAGCATTCGAAGGTCTTAAACGCAACTTCGGTGTTCACGCTTCTGGTGTATTGGCCATGCCTTGCCGTGTCGATGATTATTTTCCGACACGTACCGATGCTGACGGCGTAATGATTACGTTATTTACCGGAGTTGAATGTGAAGAATTAGGTACCGCTAAACTTGATGTTCTTGGTCTTAAAACATTGTCCATAATTGAAACAACGTTAAAGCATTTAGATAAAGATGTTCAATGGTTATATGATAGCTTTGATATCGAAGATAAAAAATTATATAAATTATTGGCACAAGCAAAAACAGATTGCGTGTTTCAATTAGAATCTGATATGTTTAAAGACATGATGAAGGGAATGAAACCAACTGTTTTTGATGATATTACAGCTGCCACAGCTTTAGGTCGTCCTGGCCCACTTACTGCAGGTCTTGATAAACAATATATTTCTTGTAAAAATGGCAAATCTGATTTAAAATATCCTATTCATGGTATTGAAAATATCTTAGATAATACATATGGAGTAATTGCATATCAAGAGCAATTAATGCAGATATCTAAACAAGTTTCTGGTTTTGATGATAACCAAGCCGATTCAATCACTAGGAAAATTACGGCAAAGAAAAAGGCTAGCTTAATGCCATTGATGGAACGTTGTCATATTTATGGTAAGAAGAATTGTGAAGGTCCAGAAGGTTGGGAACAAGACGATAATGCACCTTGGTATGATCCTAAAGGTAAATATGGTCCAGAAATTAAAGGCGCTGTAGCTAATGGATATACTCCAGAGGAAATGAAATATTACTTTGAATATATCTCTGGATTTAGTAGTTATGCATTCAACAAGAGTCATGCTGTAGCTTACTCTTTTACTAGTATGCTTACTACTTGGCTTAAATTATATCATCCAGTAGAATTCTTTGCTGCATATTTATCGATGCAATCTTTAGAAGATTTAGTTCGCTATATTCCATTAGTTAGAAAGGAAGGGATTGACGTTGAAGTTCCAGACATTAATGTTTCAAATCTTGATTTTACTCCTAATGGAAACACTATCTTATTTGGTCTTGGGTCCATTAAGGGCGTGGGTCTATCTTCCATACCTGCCATAATTGAACATCGACCTTATACTTCTTTAGAAGATGCTATGAATAAAATCGGCAAGAAAGCATTTAATAAACGTGTCGGTTCAGCTTTAATTAAGTCAGGAGCTTTCTCTAATATAGAACATAATCGTTCTAAACTTATGAATCAGTTCTACGATTTAAGAAAAGATAAAGATGAACGTTTAAATAACGAAGATTATGGAAAGGAACTCATTATGAGCTTTGAAATGGAAACATTAAATTGTCCGGTAACATATACACCGGAATGGTTCTCTATGGAAGATAAAACTGAAGTAGAAAACGTTAAAGTTAGAATCACTAAAGTCGATGAACGCAAAGATAAGTCTGGCAATCTTATGGCATTTTGTAAAGGCGATGTTGGTGGCGGCGTCGAAATCGATTTAATCGTCTTTAGTTCTATTTATCTAAATAATTTGCCTTATATTAAATACGATGAAACAGTCTATTTATCTGGCAAAAAAGAATCTGATTCTAAGATGATTGTTAAGAAAGTTAGCCTGTCATAGACAGGCTTTCTTTGTAATATAATTCTGTAATCGATGTTATCGATTTTAAAAATATGGTTCTAAAAATGTCCTATGAAATTTTACCAAAAAGTTGCTTTTTTAGTAAACATATATTATAATAATCTCGTAATATAATATTGAAAGCGAGGTGATTATAATGTATTTAACGATAAAACAACAAGTAAAACATTTAACTAAAGAAGAATACAATATTTTAAGAGAGTTATGCAGAATAGCCAAGAATTTAACTAATCAAGCAATATATAATGTTCGACAACATTATTTGCAAGAAAAACAACATTTAAAATATGAATCTAATTATCATGAATTAAAAAATTCTAATAATTATAAATTATTAAATTCTAATATGGCTCAACAAACTCTTAAAGATGTTGACCAAATGTTTAAATCATTTTTTGCTTTAATTAAATTAGCTAAACAAGGTAAATATAATTTTAAGCATATTAAACTGCCTAAATATTTACCTAAAAATGGTTATTCAAATTTAATCATTGGTCAAATTAGATTAAGAAAAGATAATATTTTAACAATTCCATTTTCTAATGCTTTTAAAAAAAAATATGAAACTAAAATTCAAATTAAAATTCCTCAAGTATTAGAGAATAAAAAAATAAAAGAAATTCAAATTATCCCTAAATTTAATGCTAGGTTCTTCGAGATTCAATATATTTATGAAGTTCAAGAAGAAAATATAAATTTAAATACTAATAATGCACTGGCTATTGATTTAGGTGTTAATAATTTATGTACTTGTATTACAAATACAGGAAAATCTTTTATTGTCGATGGAAGAAAATTAAAATCTATTAATCAATTCTTTAATAAAAGAAATGCAAAATTACAATCTATTAAAGACAAACAAAATATCAAACGACAAACAAAGCAACAATATTTAATTTCTTGTAAGAGAAAAAATAGAGTTGATGATTATATTAATAAAACTTGTCGATATATTATTAATTATTGTTTATCTCACGATATTGGTACTTTAGTTATTGGATATAATCAATCATTTCAAAATAAAACTAACTTAAGTAAAAAAAATAATCAAATTTTTACTCAATTACCTTTTGGCAAAATTAGAGAAAAATTAGAATATTTATGTAAACGATATAATATTAATTATATCTTACAAGAAGAATCTTATACTTCTAAAGCTAGCTTTTTTGATAATGATGAATTACCTATATATAATGCAGATAATCCACAGACATATGAGTTTAGTGGTAAACGTATTAAAAGAGGTTTATATAAAACTAAAGACAACTATCTTTTTAATGCAGATTGTAATGGAGCATTAAATATTCTTCGTAAAAGTAAAGCTGTAGATCTTACGGTCTTATGCTGTAGAGGCGAACTGGACACGCCTAAAAGAATAAGGATCTCTTAGAAGATCAAACTTCTTAATAAGGAAATTTTAATTCCTTTTAGAATTGTATGATTTTTGTCATATAAGGTTCAGTTAAACCCTATGAAAAGGATAATATAAAATGGCAGATATTAAAGGTAATATCCTTGTCGACAATGGCGCAGGCGGCAAGGATCCGTTTTACGGAAAAACGACGGCCGATCAAGTTATGTTTAGCGACGGTGAAACATTAGAAGAAAAGTTTCGACGTTTAATCGTTGACCATGCTTTACTATCTGATCGTGCCGGCACTGCAGATAGAAGTGATTTAAGTGAAGATACTCGTAAATTTATGGGCCATCCGATCGAAGACTTCTTGTTGCGCGACGAATTATATGCAGCTATTATAAAAGCTAATGATAATAACGATTGGAAGAATAGTGTTGGTTCTGTAACCGAACTATATACAACATATCCAGATGCAACAGTTGGCAATGTTGTAGCTGTTAACGGTGGAGATACCGCAGGATCTCTCTATCGATTTAATGGAACAGACTGGGAGATTTTAGTAAGAAATGGTAAGAGTGTTCTTCCTAATAATGTTGTCGATAAAATTAATCAAAGCGTTATTATTCAAAAATTAGAATTCGGCACTAATAAATGGATTAAACAAGGTGAAGACAATTACGAATTATCCTTGGATATTCCTAATGTCGAAATTGTCCAGGTCGTAATTTATGACGGTATTAATAAGAAACTTAGTACGATTACTCCTGAATATAATGCAAACAAAGTAATTCTTCATAGTGTATTCCCAGAACGTGGGTATATTCTATACTACACTCAACAAAACGATGTATTGAATTACGGTGATTCTGTATGATTCAAAAATTAAAAGAACTTGTTGGTCTTCGCGAAATTAACGCGAAGATCAACGAATTTGATGTTGAGATCGAAGATCTTAAACGTATCTCGGGTACGACTGTTACGAAACAGACTTTATTAGATTTTATTAAAACTAATAAAAAAGCTATCGAAGACGCTATTCAAGGTCTACAAGGTCGATTAAACGATCTTCGAAATACGATAGCTAATAAGTTATCTAATTATTACACAAAAGCTAATAGTAATGACTTGTTCGCTTCGTCTTCTACGGCAAATAGTTATTTACGCAAAGATCGTGATGAAACTATTAATAATAATTTTAACATTAACGGTCATATTAGTTTAAATAATACTAGCGGTCCAATCGTTCAATTTGGTAATGGTAGTTGGGAAGTCCGTCCAGGATATTTTAAAATGATTTCTCCGGACGGTAATGTTCCGATCGAAATTCGAAACGGTGTTACTTATATCAACGGTCAAGAAATAGTTACTGGCGTTAGTTATATTTCTCCTGGTGAATGGGTCGAACTTCCGGGTAGTCGAAATACTCGAAATGCAAACTATTCTAGTGTATATGGTGACGATGCGAATCAAATGTTAATCGTATATCAATATCATGATGGAGACAATAACGGACATTTATATATCAATCATATATTAATCGAATTAAGTTTAGGTCAACCTTATTATAAGGATAGTGATTGCACGATTAATTTACAGAATGGCGTTATCAATCTTGATTGGAGTAAAGAAGGATTTAACGGTATTATAAAAGCAGTTTATTATCGATAGGAGTTTTATATGGCGAAACGAATGGAAAAATTTTCTGTGTCATATAAAGCGACACAAGAAATTAATAAAATTATAGATAGTTTAAAAGATATTATTAAAGATACTTCCGATAAAACAATTTCGACAAATGATTTTATCAAAGAGTTTAATAAAATTAACTTAATTTATAATAATGCTAGAAAAAGTTTTTCTGAGTCTTTAGAAAATATCAAAAATGGATTTAATGAGACTATTAAGTCTTATTTTAATAAACAAGAACAAGACGATCGTTATTTAACAAAAGATAGTTTAAATAATGCAATCTTAAAGAATCAAAATTTAGACTATCAACATAAATTAATCGTTGCCGGCGATCATAAGATTACCGGTCATAAAAATGGCAACACGTTAATGACTCTTAACGGTGTAAAATTAATTATCGATGGTGATTGGCTTAAATTAATCAATCCTGATGGATCTGAATTATATGCTAAGAATATTAATACCGGTACCCAACGTTCTCTAGGTGAAGATATATTCCAGTTAAAAGAGCGTACTTATATTCCGGCTGTTTGGAACGAAATCCCGAATAGCTCTATTAACAATGTAGGCGGTACAGTTCAATTACCGGCAAAATGGAACGACTTAGTTCTTATTGTCGATAATACATATCACGAAGGTGGTCATGATTTACAAAACGATCATCGTATTGCACCAGCTTATGTATATATGTGTAGAGCCGAAGTTCCGATTAAATTCTTAACTCCTTATTCTACGGTCGGTGTCGAGGTAACAGCATCATATGTTAAGTTAACTCAAAAGACTGGTCCTGTATTTACTGGGTACAATCAAAGCCGTAATAACGGCAATATTATGAAGGTGTTATGGCGATGATAGAACATTTAAGAAGTAGAACGACTACGTTTTTACAAGTAAGAAAAATAAATGAAATAATTGATGCCATAAAATCTTTTAGAGACGCCACTGAAGGAACTGGTGTTAATGGTTTAATTAATCAATATACTAATCGTATTAATCAAATGAAAGATTATTTAACGAATACTGTTCCGACATCTATAGATGATTTATTGACTTTCATTAACAATAAACTTTCTGGATATTATACGAAACAAGAATCAGATAATAAATTTTTAAATAAAAATAATGCTGGCGATTATCTTCGTTATAATGATTTAAATCTTAACGGTAATTTAACGATTAATTCTGGTAATCAACCAGCTATCAAATTTAATAAATCTAACGGCGTATTATTTACAATTGACGGTGTCGATATTTCTGTTTGGCCTTTCGTTATTGCAAAAGATAATAATAAATATTTAGAAATAAATAATAATGGTTTGGCTACCGATAAAACGATTATTACTAAAAATAATTATCGTAAATTCGTAAAACTTCCTCAATGGAAAGACGGTAATTCCATTGGAGAATTAAACAAAAATGATTGGCGTGAAGTATATGCATATAACCCATATAAAAATGATTTCCATACAGTATTCTTTATGATTAAAGATGCATATAAACGAAGATATAATCCATATGAAGTTAGCGATAATTCAAGCCCGATGACAAATATGTCGGTATCGTTCCAAAACTATTATGGCGGCGATAAGAACTATCAAACAATTTCCCGTATCGATCAAAATCCATGGAACTGGAAATTCGAAGTTCATGAGATTTGGCGTCGACGTAAAAAACACCATAGTAGTTATAGTGATTATTGGAAAGGTTTAGGAGGATATATTATTAAATGTCGATAGATATTAATACATTGAGAAGCGAGATTAATAATCTTATTTCTAAAATAAATAGCCTCGAATCAACCGTTATCGATAACGATCAGTATGTTAATGCCTTAGATTTTTACGATAACTTTATTTCGGTAAATGAAACGTTAAATAATTTATCACTCGACACTGTCGATATTGCTGGATCTATATTTTTAAATAATAATAAGATTGGCTCTAACGAAATCTTGGTCGGCAATAAGTCACTTTCATTCGATCAACGATTATCTTATAATAATCGATCCATTAAAAATAATTATGATATGGCATTACCAGAATATAAAGAATATACTTTATCTAAACTAGAAAAAGGTGACTATTATATTTTGGTTAGCGTAAGCGGATATTCTATCCCATTAACTATTAATTATTGCGGAAAAGATTTTAAGAATAATCTTATCACGATAAAAGATGGCATTATTACGTCCGATAAGGAATTTAAAATATATAAAAGGTAACATATGATTAGTTTAATACATGATGATTCTGTTAACCTTGCCGACTTACAAAATAAAATTATCGAAATTCAAGATTATTTAAATACTAGAAAAAATGATATAATCGACAATATGGTTTCTCTTAATATCGAGAACTATACGATCGATGATAATCAGTATTATAAAAAAACTAAACGATACGATTATTCAATCGATACTTTGGATACTCAAAAGATTATTGGAAGTATAAATATCGATGAAGATCATATCGAGCTTGGTGGCAGAAAATTGTCCGGTAAATTATACAACGAAATAAAATTATTATCTAAAAATGATAATTCTTATGATTGGGTTGAAATACCTGTTAAAGAAAATATCGATTTATCTCATGCCCATGAAATAAATATTATTTTTAAAAATAATAATAAAGTTTCCAATTTGTTTATCGTAAAAAAATCTGGTACTTATAAAGATGTCGATCAAACAATTATTGTATCTATTCTAGAGAATAACTTAATTATCGATAATGTCGAAAAGGTTTCTAATATTTTTATAAGATAAAAGGATGCTATTCAATGAATGAAATTTCATTAAGTGCTATTAATGATTCACTTATGAGTTTAAATCATAATGTATCTGAAATTATTAATCAAGCGCATACTCAAATTAATGAACATTTAGACCAAAATGGTATTACTTTGAGTAATATAAATAGCGAGTATCTTAATAAAAACCAACGTAACGATAAGATAATGGTTAACAATTTATTCGTAAAAGAATTAAAATTAAACGGTAAAAATATATTTGACGGAGACGTAATCTCTTATGGCTCTAATTCATTATCTTTATCAGATGAATTGTTAGTGAATGATGAGCAGGTATTATTGGAAAATGATACCTGCTCTACTTTGTGTTATGAAGGTGTTTATTCTGCATACTTATTAAGCAATAAATCTGAAATCGTTATTTCTGGTTTATATGAAGAATCGAATATCGGTGATTTAATTATTCCGGTATCTATTTTAGAGAAGAACTCGACCACTACTGTTGGTAATGAAAAATTTGCAGTTCTTATTAAATGCACTGATGACGAATGTTCGATTGAACCAGGAAATCAACAGTCAGTTATTACGAACGTAATTATGAGGTAAGAGAATGAAACATTTTATCGATCAAGCCTCGTTAGATGAAACGAGTATTCAGTACCTGGTTTATAAATTAAATGAAGTTATTCGTGTCGTTAATAATAAACCAGATATCCATGATTTAGAATACTGGGCTGATACGTTAAAACAATTCGAAAAAGATGGTTCTATTAATACTTATACGGATTTAATGGAAGCTCTTAAAAAGAAACCGGACTTTAATCAAGTAAGAGATACTGTTCGTGATGAGTTAACAAAATTTGTCGACCAAATGAATCAACGTATTTATCAACCGACATTAGACCAGTTGTTAAAAATAATTGGCGACGCACTGCAGGAATATATTCATGCACAAGTCGACGATTATTTAAATAAATCTATTGATGATTTGAAAAACAGACTTAGTGCTGAATTAATTTATTGGAATTAAGGAGAACATAATCTATGTCCAAAAAATTTGTAGGTAAAGCTCATTTTGGTTTATACGATCCAAAACGTGATAAAGGTATTGAAATTGGCGGTTCTGGTAATCAAGGTGGTTCCAGTACTCCAGTCGATAACAAAGCTGTTGAAGACGTAACAAAACAAGCTAGCGCAAATAAAGAAGCATCTGCTGCTAATAAAGTATTAGCCGAAGCTAATAAAGCTGCCGTTGCTAAAGTAGCTGCCGATCTTGCTGCTAAACAAGCACAAGATGTTATTACTTTCTTAACGAAGGTCGAAGCTGCTGCTCAATATCAACCTAAAGGTGAATATATCACCGATGCTAAAGTAGCTGAAAAAATTACAGAAGCTCAAGGCAAAGCTGACGAAGCTGCTGCTGCTAAATTTGCGACTAAAGCAGAACTCGAAACAGCGACTGGTGGCGTATCTGCTAAAGATCTTAAAACTTTAAAAGATGCTATTGAACTGCTTCGCGATAACCCAGATAGCATTGCCGAAATCGCTAAAAAAGCCGATAAAGATAAAGTATACGATAAAGATGCTATCGATAAGTTAATTAAAAAACTTAACGATAAAGATACCGATCTTGAAAAAGCTATCGCAAAAGCAGCTACTGCCGACGATGTAGTTAAAGCTGCCGAACTTACTGAAAAAGTTAAAGCTATTGTCGATTTAACTCCGTTCGCTAAAACTGCTGAAGTTGAAGCTACATATGCTAAAAAATCTGATTTAGCCGATAAAGCCGATAAAGCTGCTATCGAAACTGAACTTGCTAAAAAAGCTAACGCTAACGATTTAATTCCGTTTGCTACAAAAGAAGAAGTATCCGCTAAGGCGGACGCTACTGCTCTTGCTACTAAAGCTGATCAAGCAGCATTAGACAACGTTAAAGCAGAAGCCGATGCAAACAAAGCTGCTGTAGCTGCAGAAGCTGCTGAACGTAAAGCTGCCGATACTCTTAACGATGCAAAAGTAAAAGGTATCTCTGACGACGTATCTAAACTTAAAATTGATGCGGCTCAAGCTAAAGTAGAAAACGAAAAAGCGTTAAGCCGCAAGGCGGACCAAGAAGCTGTTAATACTGCTCTCGAAGGTAAAGCTAGCAAAGCCGAAGTTGCCGAAGCTAAACAAGCTGCTACCGATGCTGCTAAAGAAGCTGCTAAAGCAAATACTGCTCTCGAAGGCAAAGCTGATGCTACTGCACTTGAACCATTGGCTACTAAAGAAGCATTAAAAGGCGCAAAAGATGAATTAGCTCAAGCTGTTGAAGCTGCTAAAGCTGCAGCCGAAGAAGCTAAAACTGAAGCTAAAACTGGTGAAGCCGTAACTGAAGCTAAAGAAAAAGCTACTGCTGCCGATACTAAAGCTAAAGAAGTTGAAGCTGCTCTCGTTAATTATGTAACTAAAGCTGTTGCCGATGAAGCATATCAACCTAAAGGTGAATATGCTACTAAAGCTGAAGTTCAAGCTATCGGTTCTTTAGATCCGACTACATTGCAATCTCTTAAAGATCTTGCTCAACAGTTAGCTGGCCATGCTGATTTAACTGCAGTACTCGATAAGTTAAATAAAGTATTTACTAAAGACGAAGTTAACGAAAAATTGGCGGCAAAAGCCGACGTAACTGCCCTTTCTGAATACGCAGAAAAAGCTGACGTCGAATCTAAACTTGGCGATAAAGCCGACAAAACAAAAGTAGCTGAAGATATTCAAGCTGCTAAAGATGTAGCGGACGCAGCTGTTCGTGAAGTAAATACGACTGCTCAACAAGCAAAAGCTAAAGCAACTGAAAATGCTGCAGGCCTGGCAGACGCTAAAGCTAAAGTCGAAAAAGCTATTGAAGATCTTGGTAAATTAACAACTAAAGTTAACGACCTTGCTCTTAATGGTGGTACTGGCACAGGCCTTGATGCTCAAGCTGTAGCCGACAAAGTTAAAGAAGTTGTCGATGCTATCGTCGCTCAAGAAAAATTTGTAGGCGAAACTAAGCTTAACGAAAAACTTGCCGATAAAGCTGATGTAAGTGCATTAACTGCAGTTCAAGCTAAAGCCGATAAAAATGCTTCTGACTTGTTGGGTAAAGCTGATGTATCTGTGTTAGCGGACAAAGCCGATAAAGCTGTATTCGAAGCTAAAGCAACCGAGTTGGATAACAAATTAAATACATTAGAAACTGCTACAGTTCCTAATTTAATCGATACTAAACTTACTGACAAACTTGCTGGTTATCAAGAAAAAGGCGAATATGTAACTAAAGAAGCTGCTGATCGTGATTATCAACCAAAAGGTGAATATGCTACGGCTGCTGCTTTGGAAGAAGTTAAAACTAAAGCTAATGCTAACGAAGCTTTAATTAACGGTCTTGATAAAGATAACTTAGTACATACTGCCGATCTTGATACATATGCTAAAGCTGCTAAAGTAACAGAAGATATTTCTGCTGCTGTTGCCGGTCTTGGCGATGTATATGTAGCAAAAGCTGATGCTGATGTATTTGCTAAGAAAGCTGACGTAACAAATGAAATTGGTGCGAAAGCTACTGAACTTAAAAAATATGCTGACGACACATTTGCTACAAAACAACAGTTAGATAATGCAACGATTGCTGCTGGCGGCTCTGGCTTGACTCAAACTCAAGTCGAAGGTATTGTCGATAATAAATTGGGCGCTCTTAAAGATGCTGTTCAAACTATTGCTAACATCCAATCCGGTGTTAACGATAATAAATCTTCCGTAGAATCTATTCTTGCTGAATTAGCTAAGAAAGCTACAAAAGATGAAGTGGCTGGCAAAGTAGCGACTACTGATTTCGAAGACGCAAAACAAACTCTTAACACAGCAATCACAGCTCAAGAAAATGCATTAGCTGCTGCTAAAACTGCGTTAGAAAAAGCTATCAACGATAAAGCTGAAGAAGCTGCAAACACTTACCAAACTAAAGTAGATTTCGCTGCTTGGGTTAAAGATGTTTACGGCGCTGCTATCGCTCAAATTAAAGACGATATGATGACAGCTGATGAAACAGATGCTGCTATCGATGCTAAACTTGCGACTAATCTTGAAACTCTTAAAGGTATCTTCCAACTTAAAGGTAACTATGTTACTAAAGAAGAGTTAACTAAAACTCTTAAAGATGGTTATATCACTAAAGACGAATCCGATCGTTTGTATCAAGGTGTAGGTAACTATGCTACTATCGAATATGTCGATGATCAAATCGGTAAAAACAAATCTAAGATCGATGAAGTGAATACGGCATTAGCTGGTAAACTTGATTTAACAGCTGCTCAAAACGTATTCCAAGCTCGTGGCGATTATATGACTCGTGGCGATTTAGATAATGTTGCTACTAGTCCTGCATTTACTAACGCTATTAATAATGCAATCACTGCTAAAGCATTCTTAGATAAAGATACTGCTGACGGCTTATATGCAACTAAAGGTACTTACGTAACCGCTCAAGGCGTAACCGATATTATCGAAGCTGATCCGACTATTGCCGGTAAACAAGATAAATTAACATTCGGCTCTGGCTTATCTTATGACGAAGGTACTAAAACTGTTACAGCTTCTGGCGTAAGTGTTGACTTAACTCCTTATGCTAAGAAAGCTGAATCCGATGCTAAATATGGCCCAAAAGACACTTTAACTGAAGATCAAAAAGGTGTAGTAGAATCTATCCTTCGTGATAAGAACTATGCTACAAATGCAGATCTTGGTAGCTATAGTGTAAGCATTGATACTAATATCGGTCAATTAAGAGCTAATATCAATACTTTAAAAGATACTACTGTTCCAGCTATCGATACTCGTGTAACTGCATTAGAAGGCAAAGCTGCTCCTACAGATTTCACTGAAGATCAAAAAACTAAATTAGATGAAATCCTTACCGGCAAAGGCTATGCATCTCATGAAGATATTGACAACGCTAAAGCTGAACTTAAAGGCGAGTTAGTTACCGAAGAAGCTGCACAGGCTCTTGTCAATGGTGCTGTTACAACTGCTGAAGGTAAAGTTAATGAAGCTAAAGAAGCGTTGGAAGGCAAAATCACAGAATTGAAAAATACTGTAGATGGAATCCATGCTCCAGATTTAAGTGCTTATGAAACTCAAGCTCAAGCAGAAGCTAAATATTTAAAACTTGAAGATATCGAAACTAAGTTAAAAGAAAAAGGCTTTATCACTCAAGCTGACTTGCAACCTATTCTCGATGCAATTAAAGCATTAAAAGGTGAATAATATATTGCCTTTCCTTAGAGTTCTAAATCTTCTCTCGTCTATACTTTAAGGAAAAGACTATGCAATTATTTAACTTTTTCACATTTTTAAATAATTATGCCCCCGATGCCGTAGAACGCTTAGTTATGTTTTTTTGCATAAGCTTTATCCTTATTATTATCGATACGATAATGAAGTTATTTAGTTTAACAATAATTAAACATAGCTTATGGCATTACAAGACCATCATAGAAGTGTTCTGGGGTGGTTGGGGACAGCAAAAATCAAGCCGCGTGTTTTATCGCGGCTTTGTTTTTAAACTTTTTCAATATTCTTTATTATGCTTATTCGCCTTCGGTATTGACGTAATTAAGATACCGATTACGGTTCATAGTGGATTTGCTCAGTTAGTCGATGCTATTTCTATCATATGCTACTTAGTAGTTATTATGACAGAGTTGTGGAGCTTTAAAGAAAACTATATGTTGATAAAATATAATCAGGATATAATTTCTAAACTCGACGACGCTGTGCTAAATCGATTAGAAGCTGTTTCTCTTGGCGAACTTAAGCTGAAATTGAGGGAAAAGAAAGATGACTAAAATTCTTAGAATGATGTTATTTGAAAACGGACAGTTAAGTTATACGCGTGTCATCTCTTTCTCCTTGTTGCTTTTGTTGATCGGAGTAACTTTATATTTAGTTGCTACCGGTCATAACTGGCAACATTATGAAACACTTGCTAGTTTAACTGGCGGTGGTTCTGCTGCTACTCAAATCGCTAATAAATTTATTAATAGTAAATATAATAGTGAAGTTGGCAGCTACAAGGAAAAAAATGATGCCGAATAAGTATTATTTAAAATGGTTAATGTTATGCGGAGCAAATTTGCTCTGCATGGCATTATGCTATCTAACAAATTGGTTCGTCGTTTTATTTGCCGATAAATATGGAAATCTTCCTAAGATATTTAAGTTATGGCAAACTTACGATAACTGTTTAGATGTCGCCTGGATGATATACGAAAACAATGTTCCAAAATTCGCTCAATACGATTTTAATAAACATTATCTATATCATTTTGAAAGCAAAGGCGACGGATATATGATTCCTGGATACGTCGATCTTATCGACGATAACTTTACTCTAAAAGAAAGATTCCAACGATATGTATGTCGTTGTGCTTGGCTATATAGAAATTGTGGATACGGTTTTGCTTATTATGTTTTTGGTAAAACTGTAAACCCGTCCGACGTAAAAGTTTGCGTCAGCGAAAAAGATTTCTTTGTAGCTATCGATACTAAAAACAATATTTTTTGTATTAAAGATGATCGCAGATGGTGTCGACTATTTAAAAAAAGTATTTATCTAGGATATAAGTTTATTAGCGCAAATGGAGCAAAACATCCTTTAAGATGTATGCTTGCAAATCGCATTAATTTCTTTAGACGTGTTAAATAATATTGTAATATACTTGCGTTCAATTATTTAACGACGAAAGGAATATAGGCGTGAATAAATTAAAAGTCGAATCTCTTAAAGTCAATATTTTAAATGCATTGCAATTAAAGACTGCTAAGAGTAATAATAAATATAAAAAAAGCGAGATCTATATTCAAGATCCCGACGAAATGATTCAGAATTTTGAAGATATTCAAAATTTAAAAGAATCGAAACAAAATAAATTAAAAGCCGGTAGTTCTATTAGCATTAATAGCGATAACGAAATTAGTGCCGAAGTCGATTTGAGTCCTTATTATACGAAGACGCAAACAGCTAAATTATTTATGGGCCGTGACGAAACGTATACTAAAGAGGAGATCGATGAAAGAACAGGTGTTAATGGCATTATTGCTGGCGATAATATTTCTATATCTACTGAGGGCGGTCGTGCAAAAATCGCTACGACAATTGCGTACAAGCTCAGAGATAAAGCAATGTCTATCGGTAATTCTATTTTGGGCCGTGGTACTTCCGTTGGCGTTAATGCTTCAGCAACTGGTGAAAACAGTGTTGCATTAGGTGCAGATTCGGTTGCTACACTTGCCAATCAAGTGTCTGTCGGTAACGATACGACTAAGCGTATTATTAGTAATGTCGCAGACGGTATCGAAGCTAATGATGCGGTAACAGTAGGACAGTTAAATAAAAAATTAAGTTCAGCGCTCGATCAACTTAATCGATTAGCTGGTCAATTATATCCGGTTGGTTCTATTTATATGAACGTTAATAATGTCGAGCCATCTGCTATTTTTGGTGGTAGCTGGGAACGTATGCCTTCTGGTCGTATGCTAATTAATAGTGGTGACGGCTTTAATCTCGGACAAGTCGGCGGCGAAAAAGAACATCGTCTAACCGAAGATGAATTAGCTTCTCATAATCACGATATTAGCAATACGAATGGTAACGCTACAGGAACAACAAAATTAATTGGTAAATTTTCTTCGAATATTAGACCAAATGGAGACATAACAGATGTTCCTTATAGAAATGGTTTTGGAATAGTTTCAAAAGAAAGTGAATATGGAATTCATGCTAAGGATGGTGGAAATTCTTCACCAGGACGAAATTATGTTATTGATGCTTCTCATAATCATACTATCAATTTAAATATAAATATGTTACCTTCCGGTAAAAATCAACCACATAATAATATGCCTCCATATGTCGTCGTTAATATGTGGAAACGTATAAGTTAAGGAGATATAAATGCCTGAAAATAAAGTACAAGAAATAGCTAACGAGATTACGGCCTATAAATCTTATACAGCTATTTCTTTAATAGAAAAAGCACTAAAAGAAAATAATGCTCCATTTCCAGAAGAAATCGTATATTATCTAAAAAGAATACTTCAAGGATATACAAGTCTTTCTCCATTGAGAATTAACAACGTTACTCAAAAAGAAAATAAATATATTTTTGATATTAGTGCTCAACCTTTTAGTTATTTAGAAATAAACGATGTTCCTCATAATGTTCCAGAAGATAGTATTATTACTATTGAGGCTAATATTGATGAAGAAAATCCATTTCCATATGTTAAATTCTTGTGGGTTCCTAAAAATAAGAAATTACAAACATCATATCAAAAACCTGAAGATAGTGAATATTTAAAAAAATGTATCGAAACTCTTTCTGTGGACAGAAATAATACTGATATTAATCATGTCGAAGTCGGTTATTTATTTGCTAGCAACATGTTTAATAGATTTTTCCCGAACATGCCATTCGTATCTATTCCAAATGATATAAGCAAGTTAAAAATTACTGGTCTTCTTTCTAATACAAAATATAATATAAAAGGAATTAAATTTACGACCAATGAAAATGGTGAAGCGATCATTAATGAAGCTACAAGAGTTGCTGAAAAATTTAATGAACTTGTAATAGATATTCCTATTTCTTTTGATTATGAAGGTAAGTTTAAAGACAATATTGATTTAAAAACAAATGCACAAATTCCTTTTGCAATGGATCATTCAAAAACAGATCTCCCATCAGTTTTTTATGAACAGTATTTCCTTTATGAAAAACTATTTAGTGATGATGTTAATTATTTACATCATATCGTAAATAATTATCATGAACCATTAGAAATAGAATATTTAGGCGAAACAGAAACTATCCCGGTTGGACAAAATTCTAGAGAATTTGGCTCTAAGATTACTGTCGATCTTTTATCGAAAATAAAACCAGATACAACCGAAATAAAATTAAAGATTAAAAATAACTTTAATTATCCTTGGACAAAAGAAATTAATCATCCTTATTCATATAATATTTTAAATCAAAATTGTATTCGTATTCTTACCGATCAATCTGCTTTTTATTATGACTATTCTTTTGAAGAGCTTAAAGCATTTAACTTTAACGGGAAATCTTGTAGCTTAGCAAAGAATGAATATGGATACCGTACAGATCTTAATCGAGATTTATATACTGTCGATAATATATATAAAACTATTTCTGATACAGAAGCATCTGGAGCTGTCGATCTTCTTCCCCCTGGTAATTTACCAAAGAATATAGATAATTTAACTTTCACTTTATGTGGCGATACATATTCAAGAACGTCGAGAACGTTTAATTTTAGCTCAGGAATAAAAAGTATTAATTCTATTAAGGCTTACAAAAAAGATGGAGATTGTCACGTTCTTATAAATTATAATACAAGTACACAAAACAACGTAGAAAGAGATTTAGGTTTAGCAGAATATTTGTTTAGCGAACATGATGCACTTGAAGCATCTGGCATCTTAATCTCAACAGAATATTATGATCATTTATAGAAGGATAATTCAACATGTCTGAAAATAATCAAATTCAAGAAATTTCTAGTCTTATCGAAGAAACAAAAGTTTTATTATTTAACGAAATACTTAAAAGTATTTTAAAAAGTAAGAACGCTCCATTTTCTGAAGAAGTCGCTCATTATTTGAAAGAAGTTATTAGCGACGATATTACAGATCCTTCTAAGATTGGCATCGTTAAAATGAAAAAAGAAGGGAGCAATTATATTGTTTCCTTATTTGGCCCATTTAAATCTTATGTCGAAATAAACGGTGTCGAATCTAAATTCGATGATAACGGTGAAATCAACGATCTTACCGTACCTGTTATTTTAAAAGATGGATATCCTAACGACGATTATCTAGCTATCGTAAGTTTTGCATATAGCGAAACAAAACCTTCTGGATATACTAATAACAAAACTCCACAAGAACTAATTAATGAATTAGAATCTCATTGGTTCTTACATACAAATAATGATAAAGAAAACCCTAACGTGGGCGTTCTCGAAAAATTCAATGTGCCGATTGAAAAGATGAATATCGACGTATTCTGGAACGAAGAAAAAAATCGTTTCGAAATTGTTAATCATATGAAAGATTCTATTAAATTCTCTTTATTTAATAAAGAATATGTAGTAGGAAAAAAAGATGTTTGCAAAATTAATATTGACTGGAATACGATTAAAGATTTAATTGAACGTCCGTTCGTTAGTCAGCATATTAGTTTTAAAAATAAAAAAGATCAGAACTTAGGTAAAGAATATATTGATGAAATTATCAACACTAGATTTATTTCTAAAGAATCTTTCTTGCTTGGTCATGGCGATGAAAATCAATTTAATGTATCCATTGTTTATAACGATGATACTGGCAACTTAGAAGTAAAAGCTATTGACAATGTTTTCAATACAGGGTTAAAAAATAATTTGTATATTAAAGATATTAATCCAGTATTTAATATCTTTAATGATACATTAGATAAACAATCTGACGGCGTATACCAAAAGAATTTTAAACTTAGCGAAGTTAAAAATCTCGATCTTAATTTTGTGTTAAGTAATGAGTTTACTATTCCGTACAATAAACAAATTACTTTTACCGAAATTCCGACATTAACAAATGTATTTAAAACTTTAAATAACGTTAAGAAGGAGTATGTAACTGATTTACCTCCAGGAGTACCTCCTGTATTAAAAAATAATAACGAATTGTTGTTTAATTTCAATACTCCTAAAAATGTCGAAATTGTATTATTTAAAAAAGGACCTAGCTTACCTCCAGGTGTACCAACTCCTCCAGGAGCACCGTCTCAAGATATTCGCATGGATGCACTTCCTAAAGGATTAAAAAATGCGAACATCGTTACTTTTTTTAAAGAAAGATTAGTTCCTGCTTTCTATCCTCTTATTTTTAAATTGTTAGAAAGTGGCATTGTATTAAAAGCTGCTGACACTTATTTCGATGGAATTGTTCCAATCGATTTAGATTTAACATTTAATTATAGAAATAACGATTTTACTGATTATCCAGAAATTTTAGATAACGATTTCTTTAGTTATATTAATATGACTAAAAATTTAAAATTTATCGATATCGAGGGAGGATTATTTAAATTAAAAATTTCTGATCCAAATAATGTTTTCGGCGGCAAAGAATTTTTTGTTAAGGCTTATCAAGAATCTAAAATTTCTAAAATGACTAAGCAACAAGATGGAACATATCTAAGCGAAGAAATATTTATTAGTAATCGCAGTAGAAAAGTTGAAGCTTTCTATTTTGCTCCTACGAATTTACATTTCTCTTTAGATTTATTCATGTCTGCTTATGGTAAACCACAATAGGAATTAATATATGACATACGAAGAACAATTAAAACAAGTCCGTGATAGCGTTATTAAAAACGTATATCCGACTATTCAACTACAGGGTTCTTTGAATACTATGATTACTCTTCATTGGACAGCTGGTCATTACGACCAGTTGTTCGATGATTATCATATGTGTATCGATGGATCTGGTAACGTACATGTAATGCAAGATTTAGATAATCGCGCGAGTCACTGTTATCGTGAAAATACAAATAACTTTGGCATCTCGGCATGCTCTAATTACGGCTCTGAATTAAATGGTGATGGCTTCACTGGTTATTCCACATACATGCCGGGGCCGGAGCCTGTTAATGCATTACAACTCGAAGCGATGGCGACTATCGTCTATTTATGTTGCGTATCTTGGGGCTTACCGTTAAGCCAAGTATTTACTCACGGTGAACGTTGTTTGGCACGTCAAGACTTATACGACTATCCGGCAGAACGTTGGGATCTCGATATTCTTGTACCAGAATGCCATACTCGTACTGAAGATGGTTTACATACTGCAGGCGGTAACTGGATTCGTAACCGTGCTCGTGAAATCGCAAAGATGAACGGAATTAATTATTTGTAATAAGGAGACATTATGTCTATTATTTCTGAAATTGCACAAGGTCTTAGTTCTATTCTTAAGAAGAATCAAAAACCGGTTATGCAATATGCCGAGAATATCGCTCTCGTAGCCGAAGTTCCTTTCGACAAAGAAAAAGTAAATCAGTGCCAGGGCTTTACATATAATCCTCAAACAGAAAAGTTTATCGTAGCTTGTATTAATGCTGATAGTACGACACAAATCTTATATGAGTTAAATAAAGATTTTACTGTTGCTCGTAGTGTTGAGAATACTGGTTCCGATAAACTTGGCCATTGCAATACTTTATTCTTCGACGGTAAGATTCGTGCTACAAATGGCGCTGCTAATGGCAATCGAATTTACAGCGTTAGCGACGATTTAACTCCTGGCGAATACAAAGATTATACCGATAATTTTTATAATGTCGGTTATAATCCGGTAACAGGTCAATATGTAAGTATACTTCCTGGAGCCGATAACAGTACTCGTAAAATTCGTATTTATGCGAATAGCGATTTAACTAACGGTAAAGAATACACAGTAACTGTTAACGAGAAAAATAACGATTCTAACGGCGCTTTATTCGTCGGTAATAAAATTATATTCAGCTTAATGAGACGCATCGTAGAAGTCGAAATCGACGGGGATAAAGCAACTATCGTGCGTGAGCTCGAATTCGAACCAAAGGCCGAAATTGAAGACTTCGCATTAGTCGATGGTGCTATTTATATGGCAGCTAATAGCCACGACTATATTCGTATCTACAAATATGATTTTGCTCGAAGCTACTTTAATAATATTAATAACGACTTTTTAAATAATGGTATCGTAGTCGGCAACCAAGTCGGCTATCACGGTCAATCTGTCGATAAGGCTACTAATTATGTTATGGCTAAAATTAACGCTAATAATAATTTGGAAGTCGGCGACAAACGTAACCTTACGACTATCTTAGGTAAAGAATTAAAACATTATAACGGTACTAATTCTTATACCGTACTTACGACTTATCATTATGATAAAGCGATTTATAATAAAGTTAAAACTGATGAGCTCTTCGTTAAGAAAACGGAGCTTCAAAGTTTAACTGGTAATAAACGATCTCTTAACATTGTTACAGAAGGCGTCGATAATACAGGTGCTACCGACGTAACGGCAAAATTAAACGAGATCTTTACTAAAGCAAATGCCGAAGGATATACCGAAGTTCTCTTCCCTGACGGTACTTATAAGATTAGCGACAAAGTAAAAATTATTTGTCCTGAAGATCGTAGTAAAGAATTAGTCGTTAAGTCTGAAACATTGCATGGTGCCGTTATTAATTGTGATCACGATGAATCTAATTCTAATGTCGACACTGTCGGTTTTATTTTTAGCCGCGTCGACGATCAAAATGGCGAACACCGTGATGTATATAATGTAACGATTCAAGGCTTCTCCTTTAAAGTAGCACGAGAAGATATTAACGGTAGTTATATTAAATTTATAACTGACGACGTTAATTTCGATACTCACTATCATAATCTTGTCTTAAAAAATATGAAGATGGCTAATGCTAAAGATGGTCAAGGTCAGAATATCGATTTTAGTCGTGAAATACATTATTCTACGATTGATAATATTATTTGCGATTATGGTCAATATGCTATACAAATAGAAGCTACAGATGGTGTTGGTATTAAGATTAGTAACATTATTTCTAATAATTGTAATATGGGTGTTTCTTCCTATTCTTATGCCGATATCGATAATGTAACGATTCATTATAGCGACGATTTTGATTTGGCTAATGTGTCGTCCGTTATGCTTTATGCTAATAAGTTAAGTAATTTTAAATTGACTGGTCGCTGGAATCTATCGACTAATCTTCTCGATATTTTTGCTATAGCTTCTACTGAGTTAAATAATATCACTCTCGATATTACGCATGCGGGTCAGGCCGAATATTTACCGGCCGAAGAATATCCGGTTCCATTTATTAAGATTGAGTCTAATAATGAAGATAAAGCTGAGATCAAAGTTAATAATTTAAAATTCCCTAACTTTGTTCAAAACTTTGCAGCACTTACTGATCGATATTTATTCTCTTGGATCGATTCTCCTCTGTTATCTATTGCTCCTAACGGTGTCGAAGAATCTGATAAATTAAAGTTATTTACTAATTTAGGTTCTACCGATGAGTATGGAGCTAAAGGTTATCTAAACCGGAGATTCGAAGTACGTGCCGAAGAAAATGCTAAGACAAGAGTTTTCGTAGGCCGAGATCGTTCTATTCGTGATCCTAATAATAGTGCTTATAGAAAAAATCAGTTATTCCAAGAAGAAGGTTCTGCTATTTACTTTAACGCAAAAGGCGAACCGAAGATGGATGCTAAAGATAATGATTATAGCAGTTACGCGGCTGGTATTTCCGGTGACTTATATATCGAATCTGATCCTAAAGCAACCGGTCATTTAGGTTATGTATCGACATATAAATATACGACCGATACAGAATACGTCCACGATAAACCGACTTCTGTCGTTAATCATGGCGATCGTACTATGACGGTCGGATTCGATGTATATCCAACATGGCAAAACGGTTCTCATGCCGGTAAGCCAGTTGGCGTTGGAGCTGAATTAGGTGCGTTAGGTAAAGGCAATTTTCCTATTATAGAAGCCGATCCTACAGCTAAGACAATGAAGCTTCGTATCCCGGAAGTTTATAAAGCCGATGTTGTTAATGCTCCTAGTGACTTCAACATGGAAGTTTATTTTATACCTGGATCTAATCTTAATACGATGTCTAATATGACATACGAGACTATCCCGGTCATCCATTCTGGCCCGACAGAAAATCGTCCGACTGAACACTTAGTTGTCGGTCAACAGTATTTCGATACGACACTCGATATGCCGGTATTCTGGAACGGTACTAAATGGGTCGTTAATGCTGCCGATGTTAGCGACAGATTAAAAGATTATGTTCGCATCGACAAACTTATGGCAAGTGATGTTACACAAGCTCCGGCGTTTGCTGGACAAATGATAATAGTTAATGATACGCTTTATGTTGCAGAGTCTACTGAAGGCCCTGGATCTTGGCGTATCATCCCGTTACAACCTAACGATCATTTATAATAAAGATATATCCCCGTACTTAGTGCGGGGATTTTTTCTGTAATATAGTAGTATATATTTTAAATCTATGAAAGGACATATTCATATGCCAGAAACTAATATATACGATTATGAGTTTAGCGTCCGCGAAAGCGAACCTAAACGTGCCGAGATGCTTAATCGATTGAAAGATAGAGTACAGCATGTCGACAAAAAAGAAGTTATCTCGTCCGACGAATATGTTGAAGGCGAATCTAATTTCGCAGAGGATAAAGCATTAAGTGCATTTCTGTTAAATAAATTATTTCCGTCTAAAGCTAAGCTATTAAAAGATCATTATACAAAAGATCAAGTCGATAACTTGTTGGGCGATCTTATTGCTAAATATTATTTAAAAGATCAGATCGACTCGATGTTAAATAATTTAAAAAATGAATTGAAGTCGTCTTTAGATAGTGACGGTAGTGGAGCACTTAAAAAACTTAACGATCTCAAAACAGAATTATTTAAACATCGTACTTTAGAAGAGCTCGATCATCCTGATGCTAGTGTCACGACTCGAAAATTACGAGATCATTCTGTTACGAAAGAAAAACTCTCCGATGGCTTAACGACAGAGTTAGATAATAAGTTAAATAAAAATGGTGACACTATTACTGGTCCTCTTAAGTTTGCTTATAATAATCCGATCCTTATGGAAACAGGCCCGAGTACTGGTAAATATCATCGTATCGGTTCTGGCTCTACGCTTGAAGAAATCGCGCAAGGTAGGGCCCATCTCGACTTAGGTGATTATGACGGGAACACTTACGAAACCAATTTATGTTGTGTAAATCGTCCTGGTTGGTATAATGCTACGACAAAAGAAGTTAAACAATTTGCCCTTCAGGAAGAAATCGAAGCGTTAAGCAATAAAGTAAATAATATCCCTAAAGGCGGTGGCGGTAGTTCGACATTTGCTAAGATTTCGGCTAATAAAATTTGGAGCGGTCGTGTTACTGTTAGGAATAATAGAGGATCTCGCTCTAAGCCAAAATTTAAAGTTTGCGATCTTCCGGCAAACTGGGATCAAATTATCGTTTATTCTTCTATTCAACAACGAGCATCTGATAATGATAGCGGTTGGTATTACTATTGGACAAGTTGTTTTGCCATCTTAATAAAAGGCATAGCAACTGACGTTATTGCTGGTTACCAGGGAGAACAAGAAGTAAAATCTTTCTTTGTCGAAGGTAATACTTTATATATGCGTGGTCTTACTGCAAATGGCGACGACATAAGCGTATTCAACCTTTGATTTTAATCCTTCATATGATATAATAATACTATATTATATGAAGGATTTTTTTTATTATGGAGGAAAGTATGATGAAATATCCACGAGCCGCTATGGTTCATAAATTTTTATTCATGATGCTAGTTCAGCTAGCTCCTTATACTCGAGGCACTCTCGATTTCTTGCCAAGATCGAACGAAGCTTTTCGTCTGCTAATGGATATCGTAAGAGACGAGCACAATATATCGTTGTATAACGAAATGCGGTCGTACTCTTTAGATTTTCAAGGACTTATACATAAAGAATTTACTAATTATGATATTATAGGTAAACGAACTAAAGTGCTTATTATGATGCTTGTTAATTCGTTCTATATGTTTAATAGATGTGATGAACGATATTTTAATCTTTACAAGGATAAAATAAGAGGAGTACGAGATGTTAAATTCATTAAGTATACACAATATTGAGAATTTTAAGCTTGATATCATTTATTATATTGCCTCTATCGTGTATAAGACATGGTGGACTTTAGAACATTATAAACCAAAATATTATGAAGTAGCCGATATTTATAATATATCGGTGCTTGTGCTTGCCGATTTTAAGCATAGCGATTATTTAAAACTCGGATCGATAAGTTATAATTCTGTTTATTATTATATTATAGATTGTACTAATAAAAAGATGCTTGAGCGTAGCGAGAAGAAATTAATCGAGCTTAGTATTTTATATTATAGTAAGTATCGCAATATAGAAAACAATGATACGATAATTAAAAAAATGAGGTTAGATAATGGATTATTACGAAACTAGAGCATCTTTAATATTTTATTTGTACAGACTTGTGGATGAAGATTCTTGGCGGCTTAATAATAATTTAAATAAATTTCGTGTCGTATCTTATTTATATAGAACATTATTGGACGTGTTATCCGAATTTGTTAATGTGCGCTATGGCAATCTTATGGATGCAAGTGAAGAAGACGTAAGAGAAGTTATCACCGACGGCGCATATGGCTCCTTTCCAAAATTCAAAGACGAAAAAGCACTGCGTTATATAAAAATTACGTATCTATTATATAATAATATTCGTGATCTGCCATGGAATATGTCAGACGAAATTTGTAAAACAATACGAGAAGGAAAATATGAATGCCAAAAATAGAACGATAGCCGTACTTAAATATATAAATTCTATAGAGTCAGCTAAATCTCGATATATAAATAATGCTTCTGAAAATATAGTCTGTACTATTTATTATATTTATAAAGATATAATAAGAGAATTATCGCCTGGTCATCACGTATTAAAAAACGTCGGTGCTATTAGATCACATCTTTTAATTCAACAAGATACAAGCTACGCTTTACCGGAAAAATATCGTAAATTGATTACGTTAATTTCTTTTTATTATTACCAGAAGAATTATAGATTTTTATTTCTACTTGTAGAGGACATTATCGAACGAAGTAAAAATTTATTCGAAGGGAAAATTTGAATGGATAGACAAAAGGGACTTGTCGAATATATATATAAAATTATTAATTCTAATTTTCGATATAGAAAATATAAGATACACGATAAAAGTTTCGTCGTGCATTTTGTTTATAATTTATTTTATTCTATGTTTAAAGCATCTTATCCGAGAGATAGAATACAACCGATTGCGTCGAAATTTCATTTTAATCTCGTTATGTCTCATAAAGCAAAAAATAAATATTATCCGTCTAAAAAAGAAAAGAAGATAATAAACGTTGCATTATTTAATTATAACGCAACTGAATATAATAATTCTAAGTTAAAAGATCTTGTCGATCTGGCTCAGCATTATATGGAGAAATTTAAATAATGAGTATTACTAAATATCTTAACGAAGAAGAATATGATATATATTGCGCCAAGCTAAAAGAAGATATGATACTTTATATAAATCAGTTTCTTCACTCAAATCATTGGAGGATGAATTATCCATCAGATCGTTACGTTATGATAGCTGATATATATAATATAGCACATCGTTTATTATATGATTTTAAAGATAGTTGGCACGATCATTTATCCGATGCGAACTTTGTCGAAGTTAGTGAATATGCTAAATATTCTAAAAGTCGGATACCGTTAGCCGACGATGTTAAAGTTTTCATTCAGGTCGTTATATTATATTATTTTAAACAAAATAAAATAGAACACTTTATGATTACATATAATAAGATACTCGACGACATGTGTGAATTTTATGATACGAGCGTAGCGAAACGAAAGTGAGATTTAAATAATGACGGTAATGAACGGTAATCGAGAAGTAAAGATCGTACTCTTTATTCGTAAGTTAATTAAAGAACATAAAAAATATATTAATTATCGTGTTCAGGACGAAGGATTTCTCGTTTTCATGATATTTAATTATTATTATGAAGTCATGAAACGGCTTCATCCTAAAGCACAAGTATGGCAGCTTAAAAATACATTCGACGTATGTGCCGTTATGCGACATAAGAAAATAAAATATAGACTAAGTAAAGAAGATAAACGATGTATTCTTATTGCGTTTTATTTGTTTAACGCAGTCGAATATAATAAAACGTTAGTTGATCATGTTATCACTGATATATTTAAATTAAGAAATTAACCCGTGGCGACCCGGACTTTACGGAGCCACGGGTATTTTTCTATCTTATTTTAGCGTACATATGTTCGCTATATAAGGGAAATTTTTTGTGTATATATTTTTGAGATTAGGTTTTTCTTTTTTTCTTTTTTTTGTTTTGTTTAGTGAACGTAAGTTTGCTAGGCTAAAGTTATATTATCAGTTACGTTTGTTAAATGAGAAAACCCTATGTAGGAGGAAAAATTGAAATTTTTATAAGGAGGTAAGTGTTTTATATATAATTGGTCTCTGAGTTAAAGTTCGCCCCCCCTGCTTTGATTCAGGGTGTTATTTGATGGAGAGCTTGGCCTCGAGACCGTGCAGACACATATGTCGATGTCTGTCGTTTAATCTTTAAGTCTTGGGAAGACGTTAAAAGCATCCAAGGAGGAAACAATGAAAAAAGTATTAGCAACAGTAGCAACAATCGTAGCATTTGGTACAACAGCATGGTTTATGCAACCAGTGCAACCACATCACTACGAACTTCACCATGTGACTTATGGTGAAACGATGATAAGCATCATAGAAGACGCTAATCGTAACTCTGATGTCAACTACGATATCAGAGAAGCTGTTGCAACATCTGTAGCTGAATCAGCTAAGATGGAAGGAGGAGCAACAAGTCGTCAAATTAAACCAGGCGATAAGATTGCTGTTCCTATTTATAAGTAATTAGATAGGTTTAGCAACATAGTCCAGCTGTATGACTATAAACTATAGCAATATATGTTATTGTATGTCATAAGGAGGAAAAGATCATGACAACAACAATCTATTTAGACTTAGAAACATTAGTAATTGAAGAAAAAGAAAGCACAAGAGATTATATGGAACTCTTGGATTCTGCTCAAAAGTATTATGCCAAGAAAGGCATAAGAACTATGAAAGGCAGAGTAGGAGATGTGTGCTTCTTGCAAGAACGAGAGTGTAGGAATGTTCTTATGCTTGCAACAATGGATGGTCATACAAAACGTGACCTTAAAACAGTAACAGACAAGATTATGTCACTGCCTTACTATGCTGTAGCACGAGGCTATATACCGGGTATATTCCGCACATGGTCTCAGTGCAAAGATTCTACAGACGGTTTTACCAGCAGAAAGTACAAAAAATTTGCCGGTAGAGAAGCTGCCATCCAGTTTATGATAGATAACAATGCTCCATTAGTGAGCTATGATTATCTAACAAAATAATTGTTTTTAGAGGAGGAATTCAAAATGAAAAGTATGTTAGAATTAAAGAAAGCATTTGCAGCAACAAAAAAAGTTAATAATAGCGGTGATTGGTTGCAACATAAAGCAACTCTTCAAGAATTAAAAACAGCTAATATTAGATGTCTAATTATTAGCGAAGAGTCTTGCATTCTCGATGTAGTGGGAGCCAATGTAACAGGTGCTATTACAGAAGAAGATGTGAAAGAATCAGCTGTTGTTGTTAAAGGTAAGGGCCTTAACTTTGATGGAGATTATCGATTAACTGAAAAGTCGATGGCGTCAGTAGAAAACATCATCGATGATTTGTTATTAATTGTAGGCAACTTCAAAGAAAAAGAAGATGCCTGCATGCCATTTACTTTCGAAGGAGATCGATACGTCTCAATTTCTTTATCAGCAAGTGCTCTCCGTCAAGGTAAACGCTTTGCTGTAAAAGAAGAGCTATTAGATAAATGGCTTATTAAACTTCAAGCTGTTAACCATGGTATAGGCAGCTTTGAAGGAGAGAAAACCCTTAAAGTGGGCAAGGCCACCAAGCTATCTACATATGGCAACTTATGGTCTGCCAACGGGAAAGAATTTGTTGTCGATTTAAATGAATATTGTTTCATGATATTCGACAACATGGCTATCTTCGGTGAAGAAGATAATATGGATGGCCAATCATATCATTCGCATTATGATTTTTGCGAACTTTATGGCTGTCCAAAAGACAAACCTTTGTATTTACAAGCTCGCATTTCCGGATGTACGAAAACTGGTAGTCTGCCAGTAAAGAATATGTCTGGATTTTGGGCATTGGCAGCAGAGTGCAAACAACACTCTGTTATGTCTCTATCAGAAGTAGATAGAGACTATGATGGCGATGAGCCAGCTGTATGGATTGTCGGTAACCCATGCGGCAAATTATTGTATGTAACCGACTTTAACGGCTTTAAAGCCGTTCCTGGTTACATTAACCCTGAAGAAAACACATTTAAAGTTCTTCAGATTATTGAATCGACGCAAGCAAAAGTGTCGAGTCAATTGATTCAACATATTTAATTTAAATAATAAAAGGAGAAACAATTATGAAAAAAGAATATTTAATTAACAAACTTACAGAAGAAACTGTACGTCAATTCGAGTCCTATACAAAGGGCTCTTTTGGCGGCACCGGTATTGATGCCGCTATTCTTGCTGACAATAGAGTTGCATACGATCCGTATGTGTTCTCTGCTAAGGCAAATAGCCTTGCTCGCAATATGAGCAAGGTTATTAAGTCCTTGAAAATGTCTGGTGATTCTGATTCTAGATATCTTCGTGGCGCAGGAGACACTGTATGGATGTTCTCCAAAGGTATTCTAGCAGACGATGAAGTACTAGTAGCTAATCATCGTTTGTTGCAACATGGAGAAGCGTATGTAGTGCGCTTCCCTCATAGTGCAAGAAGTGAATTTGCTCATGTAAAAATGCTCGGCAAAACTGAATACATCGAGCGTATTGAAGAAAGCGATCTCAAACCTGCGTTCAAGATGCTAGCTATTGAAGTCGCAAAATCTTTGCCAGAGACAACTTTCTTATGCTCTGGTTCTTCTGTGTTCAAAGGTTTAACTGGTGGGTCAGACTTTGACACAGATGGATTTATGTTCTTGGTTGGCGAAGATGCTCAAATCTTTGCTGACTGGAAACAACGTAGCGTCGACATCCCTGATGATATCGGTGAAGCATCTACAGTAACATTTAACAATTTTTCTGAATTGATGGAAGGCGTATTTAACGCTAACATCAGTACAGGAAACACCGATGTAGGTGAGTTCTGTGTTGCTACAAGTACAGCAATCACAGTATTGCAAAACTTGGACAATGCAGAACTTATCGCAAAACTTCAGGAAAACATTTCCAAAGAATTTGGTAACGAATTCGATGGTAATGTAGAGTATTCTCATTATTATATCGGTGACGAGGATATTGCGATGGAGGATGTGCGTAATGCTAAAATTGAAAGCATTACTATGTCTTTCGTTGCATCAGACAGAAGTGCTACTTCCATTAAGGCATATTTAGAGGACATGCTTGAAGCAGCTCCAGCTGTAATTGGCATGATCATTGATAGTGCCAAAACAGGTTTAAAGGTGTGGGATCCTTTAAGCTTTATGTTCGACGGCATCAAACAAGCACGTCGTTCTGCACCTCCAAAGATTAAATGGAACGAAGAAGAAAGCAAGTTCTTCGTTGAGGAGGATAGCAAAGTTAAGTAATTGACTTATTGTGCGACCGACACGTTAATCCGGCAAGGAGTTCAGGATGAAAAACAATAAACAAAACGAAGTTATTTACCTAAAAGATTCTATGTATGAGTTACAACTTGAAGCTGCAACTCATGCAGTAGAAAAAGTAAATACAATACTTGAAGCTAATGGTATTACAGGTAGCATTGAAAAATTACCAGCTAAGGGATTCTTTGACGTATACAATAAAATCTGTGCGGATTTAAGCCGCGCAGAATCCATCGATATCAAAGGTCTTGATATCGAAGGCAACTTCTCCAAGGCTAAAGAATATATTGCGAATACAATTCGTACATATCTTGGAGATGTGGAAGACAAATATGAAGCTGCTAAAAATAGCGGTTTCAACTTTGCATCTTCCGTTCTTGAGTATGAGCTTGTGATGAATAGCATTACAAGTGGCGCTATCTGGAGAAAACAAAACGGAGAACAAGATCTTTCTAGCTCTCCACTAATGAAAGATATCGATGTATTCTGCATCGATCCTTCTAGTAATAATATTGTAAATGGTGATCAAGTGGTGTTCGAAAATGGTCGTTCTTTGGATGGTCGCTTCTTCACATCTACATCTATTACTGGTGTACAACCAGTATTTAGAAGAGAAGACGGTGGTCTATTTATCGTAGTTCACATTTTGGAAACTTTAGAAGCTCCAACTGAGGAGCCAATCTTTGCTGTACGCAGTAATGATAGCGAGAACGTTTCTAAAAATATTTTCTTAGCGCAAGAAAAAGGCTATCGTTTCTTCTTGCTTCCTAATAGCAAAGGTAAGCAAGGCGATGGGCTGTATGTAGAATCTATGAAGGAAGGTTCTGCTGGCCAACTCGTTAAGATCATTTCCTGCGATATCGTTGGTGATAAAACTTTCATCAATAATTTCTGTGGCGAAGTAAAAGTTGATGATGTACTCTTTAACGTAATTAAAAAAGACGGTTATGGTGAAGATATTAAATCTGCTACATTGTTATTACGTAAGGCATAGTAGCAGATCCCCCTTCGGGGCCCGTTAGGGATTAAGGCAAAGAATAATAAACGTTCTCTCCTTAGTCCTTAACGGTTGTCTTTCTTTATTTTTTTATGGGGCGTGAGTTATGCTATCTAAGGATAGTAGGCCTCCGCCCCGAAATTATTTATGAGGGAAATTCTCTCTCATTATTATATTCATGGCGACCGTTCCATGTAAAAATACCGGCAGAGGAGATATCATGATTTCTATTATCGGCATTCAAGACTTAACTCAAAATTCTTACATTATCAGCTGTTTTGAAGTTATAAACACAAACAGTTGTGACGTTGCTTATGAAGCAATGAAGAAGCTAGAAAAAGACTACGAAGACATGGTAGACTTCTACCTAGCTTCTGGTGACTGGAGTCATGTAGATTTCTGGTCACACAGTAAGGCTTCTATTCGCAATGAACACGTTAAAGTGATTAATCATTATAATTGCGAAGAATAGTATGTTAAGCTTTAGTTATGGATTATATATCTGTAACTAAAGCTTTATTTTTTTAAATAAAGTCCGGTGGCAGTCGCCCGCTACTATTCTATCAGAATAGACTGTGTACACTATTTAGTATGCATAACGTTATGCGGGACCATATTCGACTCCTGGCGCTCATGACATTGGGATTTGGCCCGCGTCATATCGTCTCTAGTCGTCGAATATTCGACTGTCACCTTTGCTATGTATTTCGGCGTAGTATTCTAGTAATTCTTTACCTAAACTTATTTTTTTAATTTAATTTAGCGAATCCGGCGGTATCAGTTTACTAGTAATAGTATGCCCCGCCGGGGCGAAATTTTCTTTGAGGGAATTTTCCCTTTAATACGTTATTCTTATGAGGAGGAAAAAATGAAATACGTATTTTTCGGTGAGTTATATAAAGATACGATTATTGAGGCCGGCTCTTATAAAGAAGCCTACGATAAAATCGTAGATGAATTTTATACTGATTGTGTTTGTGCTGGTTCTGTAGCACAAACTGCAGGTATAGAATTTATTGAGATTTCGGCGTGGGCCGAGATTTGGGACGAGGAGGAAGAACAATTCTTCTCTTATGAACGTCATCCAATGTTTATTATTGAGGAAGATGATTATAAAAAGCTTCCTCAGTCGTTTCTTGATTTATTTAAATAAGTAGCCACTCCGTGGCGAAATCTTCTTTGAGGGGCTCTCCCTCATTCTAGTATTCAACATATGGGAGGTAAAAATTATGTTGACAATTACTTATCTTTATACTTTAAAATTAAACAATGATTATTTGAGCATTTACTCTGAGGACAGCACTATGTCCGTATTAAAAGAGTACCCTGGTGCTCAGCTTGTTAGTAAAAATGAAGTTGGTTATAAGATAGTTATGGCTGACTAATATTAAATTATTAAGGGCGTTAGATAAATGACTATTTAGCGCCCTCATCATTTATTATCTTGGAGGATATCACCATGTTAAAATCTATTTCTAATTATATGAACGTTTGGTATCAAGTGTCCCCTTGGACATATCGTATTTGTTTCTTTGCTCTAGGATACAGTATTGTATCTTTATTTATTTAACAGGAGGTCTATCATGGACAAAATTTTAGTTGCATTAGATAAAAAGTATAATGAAAGCCCTTGGCTCTTTAGAGTTTTCTTCTTTATGTTAGGCTATGTGTTAACAGACTTAGTTGTAAAGTTAAATAAAAAATAATCACTCAGTGTGGCTGTGGAAGAAGTCGATATCACATCATATCGCTTCTTCCTTTTTCTTTTTTGCGTAATTTACGGCTTGGTACCTTCCGACATTCGGTCGGCTCCGCCACGAAATTTTCCTTGCGGGTCTTGCTATTTTGATAAATGACATAGTCTTGAGTTCCTAAAAAACCTCTTTCTGAACTCCTATACAACAATCCTATTCATTCAGGACTGTGTCATTTATCCAGGTAGCAATATCTGGTTCTCCTCCTCTCTACTACAACTGTCGTCGGTGAAAACTAGACGACGGCAGTATCGAGTATACTAATTAATATATATTAGTATATTGGATACTGTCTTATAAGGGAGGCAGTAATTTAAACAATATTTTGGGTTGCTCGGCCCGCATCGAGCAGAAAGGAGCCTATCATGGCTAACATTATCGTAACATCTATTCTTGCAGGTACTAAATTGGGCGGTTTCGCCCGCGGTTTCATGGCTTGGGGCAAAGAAAATATTTCTAAGCTTCCAAAATCTGAAGGTGCATTCGTACCAACAGCAGTAAATCACACTGCTGACATTATTAATCTTTTAGCGGAACGTTCCGCAAATTATGATAGCATGGTTGGTCAACTAGTGTTGCCTGACACAGTTGCTATCAAAACATATCAGTTAATGGGTATGTTGAAGGACGATGCTAATATAACAGACGTAGCAAATCGTGCTACTTCTGAATATGACACAACTGCCCACACTACTTCTTATGCTAATTTAGCAGAGGCATTAGTTGCCAGCAAACAAGCTGGTGTACAACTTCGCATCACTAGACAAAGTGAGCTTTCTGGTTTTGATTTGTCTGTTCCAGATGGTGTAGTAGTTGAAGAAGGCGAAGTATTAAAATTCGTTGATGGAGTTGCTCGTGATGGCATCACATTTGCGAATGGTATGGAAGGTAACTACGAGTATAAAGTAGCAAAACGCCATAATGGTGATTTGTACGCTCGCCGTCCAGAAACTGCATCTAGTCGTGCAGTGAACGCATTGGCTACAAAAGTATTTAACTTGGTTCGTGAAATTCCGAACCGTGCCGTTGAAACAGTAGACGGCGTATTTTAATCTAGGGGCCTTCGGGTCCCTTTCTATTTTTAAATAAGGAGGAACCATCATGGCTCAATTTAAAATTGTAAACTCTAATAAAAATCTATTGTCTTATATTCAAGAAAAAGCACAGGAAGAATTCGGTGCTACAGTTACGGCTGAAGAAAATGCCGTGACTATTGAATGTGAAGACGAGGTAGTCGATGATATATTGACTGCCTATAAAATGGCCAAAGTTAAAAGTACGGCTACTGGCCTATTGAACTGGGGCGGTAAGAAAGTTGGCTTCGTTGCTGGTATCACTAAAGATGCTGGTATCGGTGGTATTAAAATCGCCTCCAAAGGCTTGTTCGGTGGCTTGAAAAAGGTTGCTGAATTAGGCATTGGTGGCGTATCAGTAATTACTGACGAAGCAAAAGCTTCTTGGTCTGAATTAAGTAAAAGCGATGAAATTCGTTCTATCAAAAAGAGCTTTGGCTCTACTGGTGATGGTAGAGAAGATATCGTTATGGTTACTGGTGAAGCTACAGAAGCTCAAGCTGAAGGTTAGCTTATAAAGAGTTTAGATAATGGAGCACACGGGAGTGGTCGCATCTGTTATCTAAACTCTTATTTTTTATTTAAATAAAATAATAATAGCTTTTAGTTAGGAGTATTAATGGCTCCCGACTAAACCTTATTTTTTTAAACCGGTGTCCTGTATATATAAAGTCCGGTCTGAATTCTTAAAAGATTATTTTATTATATACATATACTAAAGATTGATTTCAATACAATCGATGTGTATATACTAAAATTATTTTTTTTGATTTAATATGTTGCGTATGTGACATATTTAATTGGATGGCTATGATTACCTACAGCGTGAAGTTATTAACGCTTGGTAAAGCCACACGAGCGCCCTATAAGCGAGCGCCAGCGAGCGAATTAAGTTTTTGTTGTAGATCAGGCCGAGCGACAGCGAGGCCGTTATATTAAAATTCTCTGTTATCTCTCTTGTTAAGAGAGTAAGTATATTTATTTTATTTATTTAAATGCCGAGCGGTAGCGAGGCAGTATATAACCTCTTGTTATCTTCTCTTTTAGAGAAGTAAGTAGTTTATTATTTATTATTAGAGTTCTCTGTTACTCTCTTCTTAAGAGAGTAAGTGTTTATTTATTATTGTATGAAGAGCGAGCGAAGCGAGCGTATAGTATTCTTTGTTATCTTTCTTCCTAAGAAAGTAAGTATTTATATTATTATATATATTATATTTATATTAGAAGCGAGCGGTAGCGAGCGTTTATATATTCATATTATATATCTTATATTAAGTTCTCTTGTTATCTTCTCTTTTAAGAGAAGTAAGTTATTAGTATTAAGCTTTTAGCTTATAGTAGTCGATCCGTTAGGATATAGGAAGGTTAGATAAAGAAGCGAAGAGGGAGCGGGAGCGACCGATTAAAGCGACTGCCTTAAGCTATCTATATGTATAGTATAAGGAGGACGAGCGAAGCGAAGGCCATATAGCAAACGTTCTTATACAGCAAACGCAGTGAAGCTGCTAGTAAGAGACGAGCGTCAGCGAGGAACGTAGTGAGCGATATACTATGGCGAATATATAATAAAAGCGAAATTCTGGGCTGAAAAATCTGAAATTCTTGGTTAAAAAATTTCGAATATTTTTCGCCCCCGATATCTATTTTGTATTACTTTTATCTAAAAGTAATATTAGTTATTATATATATATTTAAGTAGTAAATATATATTAAGTATTATATATTATATTAGTATTAAAGGACACTGTTGCTAGTTATTCAATTAGGTGAGCAATAGTGATTAGAATTGAATTTAAATAATTCAATTATTTTGAGCCGCCGGTTATTTCCGCTAGGAATAAATGTTCTGAGACTCCGGATTTAATTTAGAAGCGAAGGTTATTTCAGGTGGCGAATCCCTTTTGGTTCTTTTTAAAATTAAAATAAAAAGAATGTCTTGATCCGATCCAGATCAAAGATAGCGCAGCGAAGTTGGCTGGTTGTATTAGCGTAGCGTACATACAATTTTCTGTGTTATAGTTCGTGACGAAGGCTCTGCTTAGTGCGAGATTAATTTATAATAATTAATATTAATTATTAGGATACAATTATTATCGAGTACTAATCATTCCAAGTTGTTAGAGTTTGAAAGCTCTAACCAGTTAGCTGGAATTTTATTGCTCTGGTTCCGGCGTTATACTGTTTCCTCTTTTACTAGGTTGTCCTGGATAGAGAGAATGGACACCGAATATTTTAGGCGAGCGGTTTTTTAATTATATTAAAATAAATTATTATATTTAGATAATTAAATTAATAATAGTGACGCTTATTTAAATTTAAATAATATTAGAATAATAATTATATTATATATAATTAAGTAGTATCGAGGGCTAAGGCCCGAACACGTTAAACGGTTATTCGTGTACGATCCTCTGCGAGTTGTTTATCTTCACAGCAGATTACGTAAGTAAGGGTTTGGAGCATTTTTAAAATGGGCCAACTTTGTTTATGCTTAATAATAGAAAAAGCCCCGATCATTAGACCGGGGCGATTTAGTTTTAGGAGCGGTGAACTGTCGTTCACCGGTATATTACATGTTAAGTTAGCAGCGCGGGTTAATTTAATTAAAATATTTTTATTTTAATTGTGTTTATTATATTATATATATAATAGAAAAGACCTCCCTAATTAATTTTAGAGAGGTCATGTTATATATTTAAAGTAGCAAAATTCCGAAGCGGTGTAACTTGTTACACCGGTATATTACATATTAGAGCTATTTATCGCGGTAAGAAATTAAAAATAATTATTTATACATTATTTTTGTATAATAGAAATGCCTGGTATTTTTTGGTGTTTTTTTAGCAAAAAATTATAATTTAAAAAGTCTAGATTTTATAAGGACTTTTTGATGTTGTGTATTAATTTTATATATAATAGTATACTATAAGGATAACCTAAAGACTTTATACAATTATTGTATAATTATTAAGTATAGGCTATTTTCTAAATAACCGTCACCTGATTGAGCCAATTCACGTGTGTTAAGAGAGGACTTGGCGCCTCGTATATAGACTGATAATTATTATTTAAATATATATAATAATAATAAGGCTGTCTATATAATACTATAACACAGATATATGCCTTTTAAATAATAGAGTTTTAGAGGCACCGCCTTTAATTGCAACGCATACTATTGTATTGGGTTTACTATATACTATATATAATATATAATAATAAATAAAAAAATAAATAAGCCCGCTGTCGCCTCACGAGCGCCCCGACGACAACACATAGACTATATGTTATATTGGGTAGGTGGGGGAGGAGGGTAGGAAACACTTACAATACTTCTTAAATAGCTCATTTTTGTGCTATTTTTAATAATCAACTTAAATAGCTCATTTTTGTGCTATTTTTAATAATCAACT